>Ga0268266_10000237_pt1 | contig 93824 bp, 61 predicted proteins | sample KBSS13metaG_FD_190356 | JGI IMG/M metagenome (GOLD analysis project Ga0268266, IMG submission 190356) | Switchgrass rhizosphere microbial communities from Kellogg Biological Station, Michigan, USA - KBS S1-3 metaG (SPAdes) (version 2) | ecosystem: Host-associated > Plants > Roots > Rhizosphere...
AGGCCGCCGACCTGCTCGCCGAGCTGGTCACCCACGAGGTGCGGACGATCTGCTTCCTCAAAAGCCGCCGCGGGATCGAGCTGATCCAGCGCTTCGCGAGCGAAAACCCGAAACGGCGCGGCAAGCCGGAGCTGGCGAAGCGGATCGCGCCCTACCGCGGCGGCTACACCCCGCAGCAGCGGCGCGAGATCGAGTCCCGGCTCTCATCCGGCGAGCTGCTCGCGGTCGTCGCCACCGACGCGCTCGAGCTCGGGATCGACGTCGGCGAGCTCGACGCGGCGATCTGCGTCACCTTCCCCGGCACCGTCGCCAGCCTGCGGCAGATGTGGGGACGAGCGGGGCGCCGCCGCCGGGGGCTCGCCGTCTACGTCGCCGGGCAGGACGCGCTCGACCAGTTCTTCTGCCGCCACCCGGAGGAGTTCCTCGGGCGGCCGGTCGAGGCGGCGATCCTCGACCACGGCAACGAGCAGATCGCCGCCCGGCACCTGATCGCCGCCGCCTATGAGCTGCCGCTGACCGAGGACGACGACGAGGTCTTCGGCCCGGAGTGGCGCGAGCGGGCCGAGCGGCTGGTCGCGGCCGGCGAGCTGCGCGGCGTTGGCGGCAAGCTGATGCCGCGGCGCAGCGAGTTCGTCGCCAACCGGATCCCGCTGCGCTCGGCCTCGGCCGACTCGGTTGCGGTGATCGAGCGCGACGCGGGGGAGATGCTCGGCCTGGTCGAGGCCGAGCGCGCCTTCACGACGATCCATCCCGGCGCCGTCTACCTGCACCTCGGCCGCTCCTACGAGGTCGACCGACTCGACATCGAGGAGCGGCGGGCGATCGTCTCCGCCTTCGACGGCGACTGGTACACGCGGCCGAAAAAAGAGACCGAGATCTACATCGAGCGGATCCACGAGCAGCGCCAGGTCGCCGGCGTCGAGCTCAACTTCGGCGAGGTCTCGGTGACCGAGCAGGTGATCGCCTTCCAGCGGGTCTCGGTCTCCGACCAGGAGCCGATCGACATCGTCGCCCTCGAGCTGCCCGAGCAGAACTTCGTCACCCAGGCGCTCTGGTACGTGCTGCCCGACGGGCTCGCCCGGGCGCTGCCGAGCGAGGCGCTGCTCGGCTCGCTGCACGCAACCGAGCACAGCCAGATCGCCGTCCTGCCGCTGATCGCGATGTGCGACCGCTGGGACATCGGCGGCCTCTCGACCAACGTCCACTTCCAGACCGGCCGCTCGACGATCTTCATCTACGACGGCCACCCCGGCGGGGTCGGGATCACCAAGCGCGGCTACGAGCAGTTCGAGCGCCTGCTCGGAGACGCCGAGCGGCTGATCGCCGAGTGCCCCTGTGAGGCGGGCTGCCCCTCCTGCGTCCAGAGCCCGAAGTGCGGCAACCTGAACGAACCGCTGCACAAGGCCGGCGCCCTGGAGCTGATGGGCTTGATGCGGGGCGAGCTCTAGCTCGGCCAGAGCTCGCGCAGGGCGAGGATCGCGAAGGCGTGGGACCAGGCGAGGGGGGTGGTCGAGCGGGGGATGCCGGTCTCGGCGTCGACCCGCTCGGGGAGGTCGCCGGCCGGGGTGGCCGAGCGCCGCAGCGCCCCCAACAGTTCCAGCGCTTCGCGCCGCTCGCCGAGCGCGGCAAGCGACCAGGCGGTCCAGGCGGAGGGAGCGGACCAAGGGTCCTCGCCGCCGGGCCACTCCTCTCCCGGCGTGATCCCGAAGCGGGTGCCCTGGGCGACGAGGCTTTTCATGCTCCGGCGAATCGCCGGATACAGGGCGGGATGCGAAAACGGCCGCACTCCCCAAGCCGCCGCGGCGTCCAACCCGGACTCCGGGTCCCCCAATCGCCTCACCAGTCGACGGGCCGATTTCCCGAGATATATCGAGGTTTTAGGCCCATCGACCGAGGCGAGGGCGTTGGCGAGGTAGTCGCCGGGCTCTCCCTCCCAGTAGTCGGCGCGGTCGCGCCAGGGGACGGGGCCGCCGCCGGCGAGGATCTTGGCCGCGTGGCGGGCGCTGCCGATCAGCCCCGCCGCCTGCGAGGCGGCGGCGACCCAGCCGATCGCGTCGCCCTGCGCCTCGCGGCCGGGGACGGGGCTGCCGTTGCCGTGGAAGCGGGCCGCTTGCTCGAGGCCGAGCCCAAGCAGGAACTGGGTCGAGAGCTCGGCCTCGGGCGCGTAGCCCGCGGCTGCGTAGGCGATCGCCGCCGCCGACGCGTCGCGCGGCCAGACGTAGGCCCAGTCGTCGCGGGCGCCGGCGGCGACGGCGCCGTTCCCGCGGTCGGTCAGGGCGTGGAGGACGAGCAGCGAGCGCTCGTACATCCGCTGCGCCCAAGCAGGAGCTGAGGGTCCGAGCGGGCGGGCGCGCTCGAGCCAGCGACGGTCGATGCCTGCCGCTCGCGTGATCTCCACCCGGGCTCCTGCGCTCACGTCCCCGTCGGGCGCCGGGATCGAGCAGACCACCGAGACGATCTGGTCTCGCTCCCGCCGGCACTCGATGTCGGCGTTGACTCGCACGTCCAGCTTCACGTCGCCGCCCATCGCCAACGCCAAGGTCTCTCCGACGGCGGCCATTTCGATCTCCAGCCGCTTGCGACCGAACCGGGCGACGGTCCGCAGGACGTTCGTCCCCGGCGCGTAGCTCTGCTCCACGGCGTCCGCCCGCCACATCGGCAGCTGCTCGTCGCCGATCCGCGCCCAGACCTGGATCCCGGTGTCCGCCGCGACCGTTCCCGAGGCCTGCCGCTCGGCCGGGTTCTCGATCAGCGCCCGCCCCGCCGGTCCCGGCCGCAGGTCGACGACGTTCCCGTAGGAGTCGACCGCCGCCGTCAGCGCGCCGTCCCCTAGCACGGCGACCCCGAGGAAGGGCGGCGGCTCCCCGGGCAGGCCCTGGGGAGTCTGCGGGTCAGACTCCCTGTTGCCGGAGAGAAACAGGAGGGCGGCGACCAGCGCGGCACCCGCGAGCAGTGCTCCGCTGGTCTTCATGGCGCGGGACGCTAGCTTCCGGCAGTGATGAACGTGGAGGAGCCTGCATGAAGTTGGACACCGCCGGTCTCGGCCGGCGCGACGATTTGGCCGCCGAGCTCGCGGCCGCCGAAGAAGAGGACCTGACCCCGGCGCGCGTGCTGGCCCAGCACCGCGGCCTCTGGCTGGTCGCCTCGCCCGCCGTGGAAGCGCGGCTCGCCCCGGCCCGCGGACGGCTGCGGGGCGAGCCTCCGGTCACCGGCGACTGGGTCGGCCTCGACCGCAGCGGCTCGATCGCCCACGTGTTCGAGCGGCGCGGCGTGCTCGTGCGGCGGATCGAGGGCAGCGCCACCGAATCGCAGGTGCTGGCGGCGAACGTCGAGGTGGCGCTGATCGCGGAGCCGCTCCCGGACCCGAGCAGCCTGCGGATCGAGCGGCTGGCGGCGCTCGCGGCGGACGGCGGCGTGCCCGCCGTGCTGCTGCTGACCAAGGCGGACCTCGACCCCGACGCGCACCTGACCGCGGCGAGCCTGGCCCGGCAGCTCGGCTTCGCCGAAGGGCTGGCGATCAGCGCGACCACGGGTGACGGCCTCGGGGCGCTTCCCCAGGTACTCGAGGCTGGCAGCACCGCCGCCCTCCTCGGCCCCTCGGGCGCGGGCAAGTCGACGCTCGTCAACACCCTCCTCGGCAGCGAGCGCCAGGTCACGCTTCCCGTCAAGGCGAAGGACGGCAGCGGCCGCCACGCCACCGTCACCCGGGAGATGATCCCGCTGCCGAGCGGCGCCCTGCTGATCGACATGCCCGGCCTGCGCAAGGTCGCGCTGTGGACCGGCGGCGAGGAGGCATTCGCCGAGATCGAGGAGATGGCCTCCCGTTGCCGCTTCGCCGACTGCCGCCACGACTCCGAGCCGGGCTGCGCCGTTCGCGAGGAGGCCGACCCGGAGCGCCTGGACGCCTGGCGCAAGATGCAGCGGGAGAAGGCCTGGGTGGAGGACCGCCAGGCGGCAATCCGCGAGCGCGATCGGGCGGGCCGGGGCGCCGTCCGGCGGATGCGCGAGGACCGGGCGGCAAAGGGCGATGACCGCTAGCCTTGCCGCTGCGCAAGCGGCTCGCGCGCTACCCGGCCGGGTAGCTCAGTTGGTAGAGCACACGACTGAAAATCGTGGTGTCGCCGGTTCGAATCCGGCCCCGGCCACTACTCGGCAGCCGGCTATCTTCATGCACTGAATTCTTGGGACGGTGGGCAATCACGGCCCATAGTTTCCGCTCCTTGCTTTCATCCCCCCGATCGCAGAGCGATGAGGCACTCGGGGTTGGAAGTGGGGGTCACCGATGACGGTCGCTTGCCCTCCGATGAACACATCGAGCTGAAGTGAGAATGAAAGCCCGCTGATTGGTCCCGTGGTAACCGCGGGTCCAGCGAGCAATACCGCCAGCAAGATCGATAGATGTTTTTTGATCTGAATGGTCACGAGAAGCTCCCCTCGAAGTGGTTGCTGTCGCGACCAAGGAAATGAAGCCACCGTAGGGTTTGCGTACCGCAGCGTAGGTCTTGCGTAGTGACGCTTGTGTCCACTTGCCGTTAGATTTCTCGCGCAATGGACAGTGGGGGAGAGAAACAGTGGGAATTCTTCCTGCTGAAAAACTTAAAGATTGTCCATCGGGGCCAAGAGCTGAAGCCGCTCACGGGACGGTGGAAACGTGAGCTCCTGACCTTGCTGCTCCTCAACCCGGGAACCCACGATCGCGCCACCGTTGCTGGACGGATCTGGCCAGGCGACGGGGACTCCGAGGCACTCCGCAAGCTCCGGCAAACGCTCAAAGATCTGAACGACGAACTTGGCAAGGGGTTTGGCGATGTGGTGGTTGCGTCCCGAACGCAGATAGGAGTGCTGGAGGACGTATCCGTCTGGGTTGATGTTCACTCGATCAAGGAGTTGATCGAGAAGGCCGATGTGGAGGCGGCGGTCGGTCTCACGGAAGCGGAGTTGATGCCCGAGATCTCTAGCGAGTGGATTGACACGGCCCGGGTCCGCCATCAAGCGGCCTTGGTGTCTCAGCTTGAGCACCTTGCCACCCAAGCGGAGCTTCGCGACGATCTCGATGTCGCCCGCCGGTTCACCGCACGATGGGTGGATCTGTGTCCTGATGTAGAGACGCCGAGACGGGAACTCGTCCGTCGCCTGGCGAAGGCAGAAGAGCTTGCTGGGGCAAGTGCGGCGGCGACGGACCTCCTCGCTTTGTTGCGCGACATCGGCCTTCAGCCATCTGAAGAGACGCGCGCAGTCTTGGCAAGCCTTCATCAGGTGCCTGAAGCGGAGCCCAAACCTTTGGCGGTGAGCCGCGATGCCCTACTGGTGAGGCTAGGCGCGGGGGACGAGCGAATAGCGATTCAGGCTGCGCAGGCGCTTGCCCTGGCCGCACTTACGTGCAGTGAAGGCACCCGTTGCCTGCCGGTCACGGCAGCCGCAGACGTCGATGCCAATGAGCCATGCCTTCGGATCGGAACCGTCGCTGGCCGCCAGCGGGAGGTGCGGATATCTCTGCCAATGGTCCGCGATCTTCTGGCCGATCCCGATCGGTTTCTCATCAGCGTCCTGTGTCAGTTGTTTGACCTGTCCGAGGACAATCTCGAAACGGCCAGCAGCCTCGTCGCCCGGATCCGCGAGCTGCCTACCCCGCGGGAGACCAAAGGAACTGTCGTCTCTACCGAGCGTGTCTCTGAGGCGATCGGACGGCTCCAAGCAGGAGCAGACGTCGCGATGATTGGGCCGAGCGCTGCCGGGAAGACGGTTGCTGCCGAGCAGATTGTGCAACAGCTCACCGGTGCAGGGTGGACCGTCTCATGGGTAGATCTCAGCGATCCGGCTGTCGGAGCCATTGATCTTCTCGTCTCACTGGCGGTGGCCGAAGAGGGCCCGGCCGCGTCTCATCTCATTGTCCTCGACGATCTACAGGCCAATCCCGGCGTGGCTATCCAGATCGGAAACCTCCTCACCGAGGTATCCCCGGCATTCTCGTCCCGCTTGGGGGTGGTGTTGCTGGGGTGGGATTCTGCCCGGCAGCTCGCGAGCGAAGTCTGTCCTGGCGCGGTAACGATTCCGTGCTCTGGAGAAGACTTGCTCCGGCCCGTGCTTGAAGGGCTCGGTGGCAGCGAAGTCGAGGATGCGGTGCTCTCGCAAGTGCGCCGTCTCAGTGCGGGCGACCTCTTGGTGGCGAACGAGGCCTTTCAGCATTACTTGCGGTCTGGCGAGATCCCGTCGCTTCGCCAGATTGCCAGCGCGACCTTTGAGGAGCTGACGGGAGGCGAACCCCTCTCGGCTGAGGCGACTCGGCTCGCCTTTATCCTGGCTGCACTCGGCCAGTTCGAAATCGATGCGGCGCGAGCCTTCGCAGAAGCGCAGTCGCAGTCGGCCCTTGAGGAGTTGGTGGCCCGACGGATCGTTCGACCCGTCGGGCCTTTCGTTGCCGTTGGTCACCGTAGTCACGCGGCGCTGATCGTGCTGCACCTTCGGGCAGGGCAACCAGATCTCATGGACTCCCTTGGGTCGCCGGTGAGACTCAGCCTGGACTACCTGCGCCTAGCAGGCGACGGGCAGATCGTGGCGATGTTGCAGCGGCTGGATCTGGCTAGCGCCACCCGCAGGGAGTCCGATCAACATGGAAGCACCTTTCTGGCACGTTCCTGGGAGTCAATTCAAATTCTTCGGAACTACCTACGCCAGCAGGTGCAGAGAGACGCGACGTGGGGAGACAATGTCGCATCCGCGATACACGCGGCACAGACTTTTAGCCGATTCGACGAGGAGTCTTGGGGCACGACTGCCCGGTTCGTTCGCTCGCGGTGGCTCATCGACGCGAGCAGGCTCCCGGGGCCGCACGGTCGGTCATCTCGGGAGCGGGATGACTTCACCGCCATCAAAGAAAAGATGGACGAGGAAGACGCGGTCAAGAAGGCGGAGAATGCGCCCGTCGAGATGCCGGCTAACTCGATCGACTTCGATCGCGTGCACCGAACCTGGGTGCTGGGCCAGCTGCTCGGGTTTGAGGCTTCAGCGCCGGGTCGCTCTAGCCCACGCCTTGAAGACCTGGTCGCGGTCGCCGAGCATGTTCAGGAGCCCGCCGGAAATTTCTACCCGTCCCGGGTGCCCTGGGTTACCGCGCGCGTTGTGCTCGGTCTAGTGGCGGCGGGTCATACCGCCAACTCCAGTCGGAGCGTGCAGGAGGCATGTCAGTGGCTGCGGCGACCCTATCCGGAAGGACCTTACAAAGCGGGCGCCTGGGAGGGTGGAACCGGAACTTGGAACTCGACGGTCGAGACCACTGCAATGTGTCTGTCGGCTCTCGTTCGCGCCGGAATCCCCCTTGACGACCCGGCGATCAGAGCCGGCAAAGCTTACCTCCTCAGTCAACGGGCAGCGTGGGTCCAGCCAGGAGCCGAGGTCGATGCGGCCAATGCGTTGGAGGCGTACATCCTCACCGGTGGTCGCTGGCGCGAAGTTAGCGCCGAGCTCATGCACCTGCTCTCATGGGCTCGCCACAAGGAGCCTTGGACGCGCACCTCTCATCTGGCGTCCGAGTCCCAGGCGCAGAGCAGTGCGGTGGCTCTGGTCGCCAACTCACTCGTGGGAATTCTGTGGGCTACCGTGAAGGCCGAACTCCCGATCCTGCTGGAAGGAATCGCAACCGAACGGGAAGCGCCAGTGGAGCCGGCGATGTCCCTTTCAGCGAAGGATGACCCGGTATGAGTTCCCCAATGTTGGAGACTGCCCGGGTCACGCTTCGGGATTTCCGCTCGCGCCGCGACAGCGTTGATCCGGCGGTGGTGAACTTCCCGGCCTCTGCATTGCTCGAGTTGCACCGCTCGGTCGCGGTCGCTGCCCAATCGCGGGTGCGTCAGGTGGTGCCGTTCGACCCGCCGAACTGGGACCCCGATGCGTTCGAGCACAGCATTTGGCGAGAGAGCGCATCGGCTGCGGGATTTGAGGTCGAGCGGATTTATGTCCTTCCGCATCGAGGGATCTCAAGGGAGGTCGTGAGTCGTCAGCTGGACCTGGATACTGCCGCCGGCATCCAAGCTCGCGTCGTCTTCATTGGTGGTATTCCCGAGACGAACCAGGCCGAGATACCCGAGGGGCTCTGGTTGGTAGACGAGGACGTGGTGGTTCTGTCGCGTTCGGGTGTGGGCAAAGAGGATGCGATCTGGACCATCAGTGAACGTGCCGTTGACCGAGCCCAGGGCGAGAGTTTCTGGGAGCAGCTTTGGTCGTGGTCGGAGGATCCAGCCACTTCGTCGAGGTTGCCTGTAGAGCTCGAGGAGCCACTCGTCCTAAGTGCCGATCTTGTCCACGGCGTCAGTGATGTCCTTTGCACCAGCGACCACGTGGATCGCGGGGGTTGCGGCTGGTACCACGGTGCCTGGCAGTATCTAAGGCTGCTCAACCTCGTCTCCACTCCCACTTGGCACTCCGAGTTCTACCTTGAGCAAATCGCGGCCGCGAGCAATGGCAAACAGGAACCGCGAGCGTTAATCACCGGAACGGCCGACTACTCGATGCTCGCTTACGTCTCGGCGGCAACTCCGGCGGTCACGTCGATTGATGTCCTCGATATGTGCGCGACGCCGCTATTCGCGTGCCGCTGGTTCGCGAAGCGCATAGATCAGCAGGTCGACACCTTCGAAGAAGATCTCCTTGCCACGTCGGCCGCGCAGGGCCCTTACGATCTCATCTGCTGTGACGCATTTCTGACGCGTTTTGAGCCCCAGGAAACGGTGAAGGTGGTCCGAGCATGGGCTGGGCTCCTCGAACCTGGGGGGGTCCTCGTCACGACTGTTCGTATCCATCCGCGCTCCGCTCGGGTGCGGGAGTTCGATTCTGCGGTTCGCGATTTCCGGGAGCGTGCCGAACAGCGGGCACGGCGCTGGCGCCCCTTCCTCAAGGTCTCACCAGGGGAGATAGGAGTCCTCGCCGAGTACTACGCCGGACGTATGAAGAGCAACGACCTAGGAGGCGAGGACTTCATCCAAGATCAGCTTATTCGCGGGGGATTCCATATCCAGTTCGAAGAACTCGCTGAAGTTCCGGGCGAGCTGTATCCGACTACTTACCTTCGTTTGGCATGCAAAAAGACCTGAACACCGAAAGGAACTGTTCGCCGATGAAAGAGCTAGTGATCGTCCACGGGACTGAAGGAAACCCCGAGGAGAATTGGTTTCCGTGGCTTGCGGAAGAGGTACGCAAGCGAGGCCACCGGGCAACCGTGCCAAGCTTCCCGACCCCAGAAGGGCAGCAATTGGATCGGTGGCTCGCGGTGCTTGACGAGGAGGTTGGGGAACTAACGCCGGACACCGTGCTCGTAGGACACAGCCTTGGGGTCGGGTTCCTTCTACGGGCGCTTGAACGTTCAAACACCCAGGTAGCCGCCAGCTTCCTCGTCAGCGGCTTTATCGGTGAGCTGGGCCTCGACGCGTTCGATCCGCTGAACGCTCCCTTCTTTGAAGACGAGTTCGACTGGGACCGGATCCGGAAGTCCAGCAACGTGTTTCAGGCCTACCTGGGCAGCGACGACCCCTATGTTCCTCGAGCGAAGGGGGAGGAGCTTGCGGCGCACCTGGAGATCCCTCTGATCGTGATCGACGGTGGAGGGCACCTCAACACCAGTGCTGGCTTCGGAAGCTTTGAGCAGCTGCTGGACGACATCTCTCCAATTTTGGAGTCGGGTGACGCGAATGGTTGAAAGAAGTGGCTCGCGCCTTCCTATTTCAAAGCTCTGATCGACGACTGAAATTGTGGTGTCGCCGGTTCGGATCCCGCCCCGGCCACTACTCGGCCCTGGGTCAGCGGCTGAGGCGTTCGCGCCGCAGCAGCCACCAGTCGACGACGTAGCCCCCGAAGGGGAGCACCGCGCCGACCAGGATCCAGATCGTCTGCGTGGTCGTCCAGCCCTCCGGTCCGCGCAGCTGCAGCGCGAGCACGACATAGGCGATGAACAGCAGGCCGTGGATCGGGCCGAGGATCTTCACGCCGATCTCGCTGCCGCCGGTGTTTTTCACCACGGAAGCGGCGAGCAGGAGGAGGAAAGTGGTGGCCTCGGCGAGGGCGAGGTGGCGGAAGTTGCGGAGGTTCACGGCCCGGGGAGCCTATGGGCCTCGGCCGGCGGGGTCAGTTCCCGCCGGCCGAGAAGTGCTGGTAGTCCTTCGGCCAGTACCAGTTGCCGGCCCACTCCCAGCCGCTCTTCGCGAAGGCGGCGACCGCCGGGCCGTGGCGGTGGATCAGCCCCTTGGCCCGCTGCGAGCGGTCCTTGTACGGGGCGCCGGCGGGCGGGGAGACGTAGCCGTCGGCGGTGACGTAGGGGTTCTCGACCGGGTTGACGTCGATCGCGTGGCCGTAGGCGTGGGCCGACCAGATGCTGGTGCCGTTGACTACGCGGCAGTTGAAGGCGGAGGTGTTGTCGGCCGCCATGCTGCGGTGGTCGTCGCCGCCGTAGGCGTCGACCAGGCGCATCCGGCGGATCGGGAAGCGGAGCCGGTACAGCCGGTGCATGGTGCGCAGCATCGACTGGGCCGAGTCGCGGTTGACGACGAGGCGGCCGCCGTGGACCTCGCCGTCGAACCCCCAGTGGCTGACGCGCAGCAGCCGCAGTTGCCCGAAGCCGACGGGGCACCCCGGGTGCCAGGAGACGCCGGTCATCCGCTGCCGCAGCTGCGGGCCGATCGGCTCGGCGCTGCCGCGAAACCTCTCCTCGCCCTCCTGCAGGCCGGCCGGCAGCGCGAAGGCGGCGAGGGCGAAGCTCGCCACCGCGTTATGCCTCAGCTTGAGAAAACCCACCCGGTCATTTTCCCAACTCGAGACGCCGCCTTGCGCGAGCTGTTCGCGGCCTGAGACGATCCCGGGAATGGAAGTCGAGACGCACTACGCGGACTCGGGCGGGGTCAGCATCGCCTACCAGGTCCACGGCGACGGTCCGCTCGATCTCCTGCTCGTACCGGGATTCGTCTCCCACGCCGAGCTGCTCACCGAGGAGCCGGGGATCGGCCGCTTCTTCCGCCGCCTGACCTCGTTCTCGCGGCTGGTGGTCTTCGACAAGCGCGGGCAGGGTCTCTCCGACCGCCCCGGCCGGCCGCCGACGCTGGAGGAGTCGATGGACGACCTCGAAGCGGTGATGGAGGCCGCCGGGTGCGAGCGCCCGGCGATCTTCGGGATCTCCGAGGGGGGGCCGATGTCGGCCCTCTTCGCCGCCACCCACCCCGAGCGGGTCTCCTCGCTGGTCCTCTTCGGCACCTTCGCCCGCATGCTGGAGGCGCCCGATTTCCCCCACGGGGTCTCCGAGCAGGCGCTCGACCGCTGGAGCGAGATCATCCGCCGCGACTGGGGCGGCCCGGTCGCCCTCAACCTCTGGGCGCCGAGCCGCCTCGGCGATCGCGAGTTCGAACGCTGGTGGGGGCGCCTGCTGCGCCAGGGGACGAGTCCCGCCGGCGCGATCGCCCTGATGGACCTCTACCGCGAGATGGACGTGCGCGCGATCCTGCCGGCGATCGACGTCCCGACGCTGATCCTGCATCGCGACGGCGACCGGATGATCCCGGTCGCGCAGGGCCGCTACATGGCCGACACCATTCCCGGCGCCCGCTACGTCGAGCTGCCGGGAGAAGACCACCTGCCGTTCGCCGGCGACCTCGACGCGGTCCTCGAGGAGGTCGAGGAGTTCCTCGTCGGCAGCCGCGGCGCCGCCGAATCCGAACGGGCGCTGGCGACGATCCTCTTCACCGACATCGTCGGCTCGACCGAAAAGGCGGCTGAGCTCGGCGACCGCGACTGGCGGGCGCTGCTCGAGCGCCACGACGCCGCGATCCGGCGCCAGCTGGCGCTCTATCGCGGTCGCGAGGTGAAGACGATGGGCGACGGCTTCCTCGCCACCTTCGACGGCCCGGCGCGGGCGATCCGCTGCGCCAGCGCGGTCCGCGAAGAGGTCGCCGAACTGGGGATCGACGTCCGCGCCGGGATCCACACCGGTGAGGTCGAGCTGATCGGCGACGACGTCGGCGGCATGGCGGTCAACATCGGCGCCCGGATCGGGGCCCTGGCCGGCCCCGGCGAGGTGCTGGTCTCGAGCACGGTGCGGGAGCTGGTCGTCGGCTCGGGCCTCGAGTTCGCCGACCGCGGCGTGGAGACCCTCAAGGGCGCGCCCGGCGAATGGCGCCTCTTCGCGATCGATTCGCCACCGGCTTAACGCCTAGCTAGCCGACCGCGACCTCGTAGGCGTCATCCGCCTCGAGGAACGGCGCCAGGGTGACGTAGACCAGCGTCGGGACCAGGTCCGGCAGCGTCTCCGGGCCTTTCTTGTTGACGTGGTCGTAGAGGAGCGAGTAGAGCGCCCCGCCGATCGCCTCGGCGGCGATCGGCGGCGTCTCGGGTTTCAGCTCGTAGCCGGGGGCCAGCAGGCCCTCCATGCCTTCGGTGACGATCTCGCGCTGGTCGAGGGCGCGCTTGCCGGCGGCGTACATCTCGACTCCGCCGAGCCGAGCGTACTCGGGCTCTTCGGCGCCGAAGGCGAACATCGCTTCCTGGGTGTCGTGGACCGCGTGCGGCCAGTCCGGCGCGCGGCGGAAGGCCGGCAGCGCCGCGGCGAGCATGTGGGCCGAGCCGCTGTCGAGGGCGGCGACGATCGCGTCCTCCTTGTTCTTGAAGTGTTCGTAGAAGGTCCGCTGCGAGGTCGAGGCGCGTTCGACGATCTCGGCCACGGTGGTGTCCGGGTAGCCCTTCTCGGCGACCACCGCGGCCAGCGCCCGCAGCAGCCGCTCCGGCGGGCTCGAGGTTGCCTGGCGCTCGTCGAAGGGCACCGCCTTGACCGTCCGCCGGCGGGTCGCTTTCAGCGGGCCCGGGGGCACCGGGTAGGAGAAGAGCCACTCCCACAGCTGCGGCGCCAAGGCCGGCAGCTCCTCCTCCTGGCCACGGTAGAGACGCTTGTGGATCACCTTCTGGATGCCGCCGACGATCGCCCGCACCAGCTCCCGCGGCAGGCCTTCGCGCTCGGGCACCTGGGCCAGCATCCGCACCGCCAGCTCGGTCGCCTGATCCATCGAGCGGTCGACCAGCGCCGCCCCCTCGGAGCCGGCCGCGTAGACCTCGACGATGCACATCTTCGCCGCGGCCGGCTGTTTGACGATCAGCCGGATCAGCTCCTCGAATGCCTGCCGCGCCCGCTCCGCCCCGGGCGGCGCGCTCTCGTCGCCGCCGAGTTTCTCCAGCGTCGGCCCGATCAGCTCCTCCACCGCCGCCAGGAAGCAGGCCTGCTTGTCCTCGAAGTGTTTATAGAAGGCGCTGCGCGAGACGCCGGAGAGCTTGACCAGGTCGGCGACGGTCGCCGCCTCGTAGCCCTTCTCGTCGACCGCCGCGACCATCGCCGCGAAGAGCCGTTCGCGCTGGTTCTTCTCGGCCGCCTTGCGGGGCGTGCCCCGGCCTGGCCGCAGCTTTCGCTCCCGCAGGGAATCCGCGTCGCCCCACGGAGTTCTCACCATCGTGGAAGGAAGATATCCCGGCTTCTGGATTCTCCTCGTCACGACCACGCGATATATATTAAGTGGTACGCCTCCGACTGGACACACTGTCGAAGACAGATATCTGTAGACTTCCCATTTGGCTATTTCAAGGGAAATACTGCACCATCTAATGTAAAGGCGTTCCTGCCCTACCTCGATTTTCTTGACATGTCGGTCCGCGTATGTTCTTATTTCTCGGGCCCAAGGAAAGCGGGCGCCGGGAGCACCGGCAAGTCGCGGACCTCGGGCGCATAGAGGAAACAAAAGAGCCAGGAGCCTCGGCCAGGGAAGGCCGAACCGAGTAGTCGGCACGGGTGGGGCGATGGGCATGGGACCAAGGAGAGAGATTGATGCTTCATAGATTCCGCGACCGCTTCGGTACGGCCGGCTTGGTCGTCGCCATCGTGGCACTGGTCGCTGCCCTCGCCGGCACCGCGGTCGCCGCTTCAGGCGCCCTGACCGGCAAGCAGAAGAAGGAAGTCCAGAAGATCGCCAAGCAGTACGCCGGCAAGCCCGGAGCCAATGGCGCGCCTGGCCCGGCTGGACCCGCCGGCCCCAAGGGCGACACTGGCGCCGCCGGTTCCAACGGGACCAACGGCAAAGACGGGACCAACGGCAAAGACGGGACCGGCGTCACCTCGAAATCTCTCCCGATCGGCAACGCTCACTGCCTCCCCGGCGGTTCGGAATTCACCGCGAGCAGCGGCGCCACTTACGCCTGCAATGGCGAAGAAGGTGCTGAAGGGCCTCCCGGCGAGGAAGGACCTCCCGGCAAAGACGGCAATCCTTGGGCCGTCGGCGGCGTCGTGCCGCCGGGGGAGACCGAGACGGGGGCCTATGCGGTCGGTCAGCTTCCGATTGAACAGTTCGTCTACCTGCCGATCTCCTTCCCGATTCCCCTGGCAAGTAACGTGGCCGCGCACTTCATCACGGCGGAAGAACCAGAACCGACCGAAGATTGTCCCGGGAGCGTCGCTGACCCGGAAGCCGAACCGGGGAATCTCTGTGTGTACGAAGGATTCGGCTTCGGCATGAGCCTGATTGCCTTTGAAAATCCCACCACCGGTGAACAAGTAGGAGAAGCCGGCCCCACGGGTGCCGTGATGGTGTTTTCAGGCGAAGAATTCGCGTCGAGCCGCGGAACCTGGGCCGTGACCGCGCCGGAAGGCTAGGACGGAGAACGACGAGATCCGCACGGGGTCGGCGCCGCCGGTCCCGTGCAACGAAGAAATACGGACCGGGGGACTTTCGATGGCGAAGCAAAACAGCTCATGGACGGGACGTCACGATGCAGCAGGCGGCAAAGTTCCCGCGCGATTCGCCGTGGCGCTTGCGTTCTTTCTGCTCACCCTTGCCATCGCTGCCGGTCCGGCTTCCGCCCTCAAAGTCCGCCCGTTCCTCAACGAAACCTTCCTGCCCGCCCCGAAAGGGTTCTCGACTCCCAGCGACATCGCTCTGGACGAAACGACCCACCACGTCTGGGTAGTCCAGAACCGCAGTACGGAAAAACTGGGCGTCTACAACTTCACTGAAGACGGGGAACTCGACCCCACCCATCCGCAGTTGACGGGAGGCAGTGGGGAACCGTACTACGTCGCCATAGACAACTCAGGCGGAGGGATGAACGGCTACATCTACGCCGTCGATTTCAACGGGATCATCCAGCAATACGATCCCAACGGGGTGGCGACGGCGGTCAAAATTACCGCGGCATCGTTCCCCCCCAATGGCACCCCCCAGGGTGGTGGCCTCCCGAACGTCGTCAACGACGGAAGTATCAGGCCCCAGGATCCCGCGGTGGGACCCGAAGGCCATATCTACTTCAGGGATGAAGACCACCCCGGCGTGATCGATGAGTTCACTTCAGCCGGCACCTTTGTCGCCCAACATTCGTTTAAAGGGATCGGATTCATCCTAGGTCTGAGCATCGGCCCGGCTGCCCAATTCTACCTCAGCTCTGGGGACCTCAACACCCATGGTGATATCTACCGGTTCGGGCCGGAAGGGGCATGCCTCGATGGCTCACACACCGAAGAAGGCGAAGAAAGGTGCGACCCGTTCCTGGTACCGGAAGGCGAAGACAGGTTCACGAGCTTCTCGTCCACTCCGTCGGGACGCTTCCTGGTGGTGCTGAGTCGCACGGTGGACAAAACGCCCCGGCCGCCGGAAGAGCTGCTCGAATACGACTCCGCCGGCAACCTGCTGACGACGATCGGCAAGGACGAACTCTTCAAGATCGAATCGGGCGCGGTTCTCGACGAGGCGACCGACAAGGTCTACGTGACGGATGCCTTGGCGTCGTTGGATGGCGAACTCGGCGAAGGCCGGCTGCTGATCTACGGACCGACCGTGATCCTGCCGGATGCAGTGACCGAAGACGCGAGCGGCGTGACTGATCGCGCGGCGGTATTCCACGGTCAGATCGGCGCCGACTCCGAAATCTCCTCCACCTGCGTCTTCCAGTACGTACCCGAGGGGGAATTCAAAGCGAACGGTTTCGACGACGCGGCGCAGGTGCCCTGTGCTCCGGCGGGTCCGTTCACCGACGAAGCGCTCGCCGGCGTCGAAGCCCAAGCGAACAACCTCATAGGGGGCACCGCGTACCGCGTCCGCCTCCTCGCCAGCAACGAAAACGGCTCCAACCCAGGCGAAGCGATCGCCTTCAAGACGTTGGGGCCAACGGTCGGCGACGTCCGGGCGCTCGAGGTCGGCACCGCCGCCGCGACCTTGGAAGCGACGGTCGACCCCAGGGGGATCGGTACTACCTACGCCTTCCAGTACCTGACCCAGGCGAGCTTCGAAGCCAGCGGCTGGGCGGCGGCAATCGAAGCGCCCGCCGGGGGTGCCTCGACCGCCCTCGTGGCGAGCGGCAGCGGCAACCTCGAAGCGGGCTCGAAAGCCGTGACCGGGCTGCTGACCGAAACCGGCGGCTTCGAAGTCGGCCAGACGCTGGCCGGGCCGGGAGTTCCGCCGGACACGAAAATCGTCGCGATCGCGCCCGAAGGGCTCACCCTCTCCGAGGAAGCAACCGAAACGATGGCCGTGGCCCCGCTGACCGCGACGGTCCCCACCACGGTCTCGCAACGGATCGAAGGCCTTGCACCTGGGACCTCTTACCGCTTCCGGTTGGTCGCCACGAGCGCTGGAGGTGCCACCGCCGGGGAAACGCAGGGCGAGGCCAGGACCTTTGCCACCTTCCCTCTGTCGCCGGTCTTCGACACCTGCGCCAACGACGCGCTGCGAAGCGCCGGCCCGTCAGCGTTGCTGCCCGACTGCCGCGCCTACGAGCAGGCGAGCCCGACGGAGAAGAACGGAGCCAGCATGCAGGGTGAAGTGAACGCCGTGCAGGCTGCCCCCGATGGCTCTGTCATCACCTTCTTCTCGGGCCTCGGAATACCCGGCGGCGAAGGCGCGCAGAACTTTCCCTCCTACGCCGCGTCGCGCGCGAGCGACGGGTCGGGCTGGACGAGCAGGGGGCTTCTGCCTCCGGCTGCGACCGGGCCCTACGGCCAGATCCTCGGCTGGTCCGAGGATCTGCAGCAGGTCTACAGCGAGAACAAGCAGATCGGATCGCCGGCGGTCTTCTACGCGAGGGACGGGTCCGAGCCGATCAAAACGGTCGTCGACGGAATGGGCGAAGGACGCGAACAGTTCAACTTCGCGGGCGCCGCGGAGGGCGGAGCCCAGGTGTTGTTCGAGAACAGCGCGGATGCGCTCCTGCCCGCGGCGGCGCCCGCGGCGAGCAACGCCTACGTCTGGGACGAGGCGACCGGGACGGTCCACCTCGCCGGAGTGCTGAACGACGGAGAAGCCCCCTCCGAAGGATCCTTCGCCGGGCCGTACGACTGGTACCGCGTCCATGACACGGAGGTTTCGGGGGCGGAAAACTCGTATTTCCTGCAGGACGCCCATGCGATCTCCGCCGACGGCGCCCGGGCCTTCTTCACCGCAGTCGGGTCCGGTCGCCTGTATCTGCGGGAAAACCCGACCGCCGCGCAGAGCCCGCTCGACGGCGAAGGCAACTGCACCGACCCCGCCCTCGCCTGCACGACCTGGATCTCTGAGTCCCAGCGTGGCATTCCCGACCCGAACGGCGAGCAGCCCGCGGCGTTCCTCGGTGCCACCGCCGACGGCTCCCGGATCTTCTTCCTCAGCCCCGAGAAGCTGACCGACGACAGCACCGGCGGCTCCGGCAACCACCTCTACCGCTACGACGTCGGCGGGGGACTCGTCGATCTGACCCCGGACGAGGCGGACGTGCAGGGAATCCTCGGGATGAGCGAGGACGGCTCCTATGTCTACTTCGTGGCCAACGGAGTTCTGGCGCCGGGAGCCCAGCCGGGCAAATGCGTGGTCGGTGTCGAAGTGAACGAATGCAACGTCTACCTCGACCACGAAGGGACGACCGAGTTCGTCGCCCGCCTCAGGGCCCAGGTGTCCGGCGGCGACAGCGACATCTTCGACTGGTCGCCCACCTCCAGCCAGATCGGCGGCAACCAGATCCTGCAGAAGACCGCCCGGGTCAGCGATGACGGCCGTACCCTCCTGTTCAGCTCCGTCAGGAACCTGACGTCCTACGACAGCAAAGGCCGGCCTGAGCTGTACCGCTACGTCCCCGGCGAGGGCGTCGCCTGCGTCTCCTGCGACCCGACCGGGCAGGCTCCCACCGGTGGCGCGTACATGCAGAAGTTCCCACTGATCCTGCTCGGCCCGCGGCCTCCGTACGGGATCAACACCCGCAACCTCTCCCCGGATGGAAACAGGGTTTTCTTCCAGACTCCCGACCAGCTCGTCGCCGGCGACGAAAACAGCGTCACGGACGTCTACGAGTGGGAGGCGAAAGGGACCGGCTCATGCAAGAGCGAAGTGGAGAACGGCGGCTGCCTGTACCTGATCTCAACCGGGACGAGCGACCAGCCGTCCTATTTCGGCGATGCGGACGAAAGCGGCGACAACGCCTTCATCTTCACCGCGTCGCAGCTCGTCCCGCAGGACCGGGATGAACTGATCGACGTCTACGACGCGCGCGTCGGAGGTGGAGTCGCCGGCCAGAACCAGGTCAAGCCGGTGCCCTGCGAAGTGGAAGCCTGCCTGGGCCCGCCGCCCGCCGCACCCGACAACCCGTCGGCGGGTTCGGCGAACTTCGTCGGTCCTGGAAATCCGAAAGGGCAGCCGCGCTGTCCCAAGGGGAAGGTGCGGCGGCACGGTCGCTGCGTGAAGAAGGGCAGGAAAAAGCATCACGGCAACCGCCATAAGGGCAAGGGACACGAGAAACGCCATGCGCGTTCAGGGGGAGGGCTGGGACGATGAAGCGAGCTGTCGCGGTTCTGTCAATGCTGGGATTGGCGCTGGTTCTGCCGTTGAGCCAGGCCAGCGCCGCACCCGCCCCTGCCTGGGACGTCGTCGCGGTGCCCTTTCCGACGAACTTCGAGGCTGGCTCGACCTATGGCCAGGGGGGTCCCGCCTATCTGGTGACGGCGACCAACGTCGGCGGGGCGCCGACCTCGGGCACCTTCACGATCACCGACACCCTGCCCGCGCCGCTCGATCCCTCGGGGTCCAAACTGCCCTTCGGGCAGTACGGGCATGCGATCAAAGAAGACAGCCCTCAGCTCAGCTGCTCGGTGGCAGGGCACAAAGTCACCTGCACCGGTGGCGGCAGCGACGTAGTCGGGCCGGGGGAACTCGTGAACATGATCGTGCCGGTCGACGTCGACCCCGGCGCCCCGCCCCTCGTCCTCAACAAAGCGACCATCGAAGGCGGGGGTGCCGGCCCGGCTCAGACGAGCATCGTGACCAAGGTCAGCGCCGAACCCGCCCCCTTCGAACAGCTGGCGGGGAGGGCCGGGCTCTACGGCTCGACCACGGCCAGCGACGGCAGCACCCCGACCCAGGCGGGGTCACATCCCTACCAGCAGACGGTGGCCGGCATGAGCTTCTCGTTGGTCGAGCCTGATGGCGGCGCGGGCACCTTGCCTCCCGCCGGCGGCGGCGTCCGCGATATCAACGTCGACCTGCCTCCGGGAACGGTGGTCGACCCGCAGGCGACTCCGGTTCGCTGCACCGAGGCCCAGCTCGAGACGCCGGCCTCGCTCGGCATCGGCTGCCCGATCGCCTCGGCTGTGGGGCTGGTCAAGCTCTCGCTCAGCATCACCGGGGTCAGCGCCGCGACGATTCCCCTCTACAACATGGTGCCGCCGCCGGGCTATCCCGCCGCGCTGGGTTTTGAAGTGCTCGAAGGCACCTACGCCCACGTGCTCGGCTCGGTGAGCAGCGACGGCCGCTTCCAGCTCTCGGCCTCCAGCAACGACCTGGTCGCCAAAGTGGCCGTCGCGGGGGTGGCGGTCTCAATCTGGGGCGATCCTGCCGACCCGAGCCACGACAAGGTCAGGGGCGCCTGCGCCAATGGCTCCCCGCCCGCAGGCGGCTGCGCCATCGAAAGCTCCGATCACCGCGCCTTCCTCACCCTGCCCAGCTCCTGCGGCGGGCCGCTGACGACGATGTCTCACGTCGACAGCTGGACCGAACCGGACAACGTCCTCACCCGCAGCTACGAATCGACCGACCTGGAAGGAAACCCGGTCGGGATCCAAGGCTGCAACGCGCTGGAATTCGAACCGGAGATCTCCTCCAGGCCGACCACCAACCAGGGCGATTCGCCGTCGGGCCTCGACTTCCAGCTGCACCAGCCACAGCATCTGGGCTTCGGCGAACTGGCGACCGCCAACCTGAAGAACACGACGGTGAAGCTGCCCGAGGGGATGGTCCTCAACCCCTCCGCCGCCGGCGGCAGAGAGGCCTGCTCCTCGGCCCAGATAGGCCTCACCACGCCGGTCGGCGCCAGTCCGATCCGCTACCGGGAAGAGCCGCAGCAGTGCCCGGATGCGTCGAAGCTGGGCACGGTCGATGTGACCACCCCGCTGCTCGACCACGAGCTGCCGGGCAACGTCTACCTGGCGAAGCCTTTCGACAATCCGTTCGGCTCGCTGCTGGCGATCTACCTGGCAATCGAAGACGAAGAAAGCGGCATCATCGCCAAGCTGGCGGGCAAGGTGGAGGCGGATCCGGTCACCGGGCAACTGACCACCAGCTTCGAGGAAAGCCCTCAGCTGCCGCTGGAAGATGTCGATCTGCATCTCTTCGGCGGTGCCCGGGGGGCGCTGACCACGCCGCTCGCCTGCGGCACCCACACGACCACCTCGGCCCTGACTCCGTGGAGCACCCCCGAAGGGGCCGACGCGCATCCGTCCGACGCGTTCGCGATCGCCTCCTGCTCTGATTCGGAAGCCGTCGCCCCGAAGGACTTCTCGTTCACCGCGGGAACCGTCAACCCCTTCGCCGGTGCCTTCAGCCCCTTCGTCCTGAAGCTCTCCCGCGCCGACGGCACCCAGCGCCTCAAGAGCCTCGACCTAACCCTGCCCCAGGGGCTGACCGGCAAGCTCGCCGGGATTCCCTACTGCTCCGAGGCGGTGATCGCCCAGGCGCAGGCACGCAACAAGCCCGAAGAAGGCAAGGCCGAGCTGCAGGCCCCCTCCTGCCCGCAGGCCTCCGAAGTGGGAACCGTCACCGTCGGCGCCGGCTCGGGTCCCAACCCCTTCTTCGCCACCGGCCATGCCTACCTGGCCGGTCCCTACAAAGGCGCCCCGCTCTCGATGGCGATTGTCACCCCCGCGGTGGCGGGTCCCTTCGACCTCGGCGTTGTCGTGGTCCGGGTGGCATTGCAGATAAACCTGGAAACCGCCCAGATCCACGCCGTCTCCGATCCCCTGCCGACGATCCTGCAGGGCATTCCGCTCGACATCCGCTCGGTCGCGGTGGCGCTGGGCCGCCCCGGCTTCACCATCAACCCGACCGACTGCGAACCTTCCTCGGTCGGAGCCCAGGTGGGAACCGCGGCAGACCAGAGCACCACGCTCTCCTCCCGCTTCCAGGTCGGCGGCTGCGACACGCTGTCCTTCAAGCCGAAGCTGAAGGTCACCCTCAAAGGCCCGACCAAGCGAAGCGGCCACCCGGCGCTGAGGGCAGAAGTGAAGCTGCCGGCGGGCGGCGCCAACCTCGCCAGCGTTCAGGTCGCCCTGCCGCCGACCGAGCTGCTCGACCAGGGCACCCTCAACAAGGTCTGCGTGCAGGCAGACCTGAAAGCCGCCACCTGCCCCCCGAGCTCGGTCTACGGCAAGGCCAAAGCCTGGAGCCCGCTGCTCGACAAACCGCTCGAAGGCCCGGTCTACCTCGGGGTCGGCTACGGCCATCAGCTGCCCGACCTGGTTACGGACCTGAACGGCCAGATCCGGATCCTCGCCCACGGCAGGGTCGACACCACCAAGCAGCACGGCCTGCGGAACACCTTCGAAGTGATTCCCGACGCCCCCGTCTCCCGCATCGTCCTGGAGCTCAAAGGCGGCAAGCGCTACGGGCTGCTGGAAAACACCGAAGGTGTCTGTGCCAAGCCCCAGCGGGTCACGGCCCGGTTTGTCGCCCAGAACGGCAAGGTCGCCCAGCTGCAGCCGAAGATAGTCAACGGCTGCAAGCGCAAGAAAAAGGCGCGGTGAGCACGACAGTCGAGGCGGTAGGCCAAAGTCTTGCCAGTCGGCCAATTGACCCAGTCAATTGTCTGCAAGCAGGGAGTAGCGCCCCGAGCGCCGCGCCAGATGTGCCTGGCTCGGCGCAAGGGACGTGACTAAACGAAAACCAACGCCCAGGGTCCGCCTGGGAGAAGGAGTTCGCAGGAACATGGTTATCAGAACGAGAAGGTTAGGCGGGAGGGCATTCATCGCCGTCGCTGCGGTCCTTGTCAGCTTGACGCTGTTCGCGACGGCCGCTCAGGCCTCCGAATGGGAGATCGGAGGAGCCCTGATGACGGCGAAAGGAGTGAGTTCAGAATCGACTGCCGGGACCGGCGGTGCCTTCACCGTAAATGGCAAAATCCTCGGTACGCAGGTCGAAATGACCTGCGCCTCGTCGACGAGCAGCGGCTCGGTTGCCAGCGGTGGCCAAGGGTCGCTCGAAATCTCCCTTTCCGCCTGTTCGGCGAAAGAAAAATATAAAACGTGTACCGCCTCCATGGCACCGATCAAAGCCAGTCGCGAACTGATCGAACTGGAAGGCACTCTCTATGAGCGGTACAAACCGGCCGGAGCCGCCACTCAGTTCACCGTAATCGAACTCCGCAACTGCCCGGTTGCCGGCAATTACCAGCTGAAAGGCGAATTCGGCGGAGCCGTTCCACAGAGCGGAGCCTCGGTCGAACGAGCCGTTTCCTTCTCGCCGACGGCGAACTCGGCTATCGGCGCGGTCCTCAAAATCTCGACCGAACCGGCGGCGATGACCGGAGCGCTGAACGAGCACCTCAGCGGCAGCTTCTCCGGTCAGGCCTGGCGGGGAATTCGGTACAAGGTAGGCCCGTCCAACTGGCAGATCGAAGAAAGCGGCGTCAAGCACCCCCTCGTTCCCGGACAGGTCGAATCCCTGTTCTTCAAAGGGGGCCCGGTCACGGCGTCCTGGAAAATCGGGGGCTCGCCCTTCAAATTCACCTGCACCGGACTGTCTGGAAAAAACGCAGTGATCAAGTACGGTGGGGTCACCGAAGAGAAGCTCGCTTTCTCGGGATGCAAAATCGTCGAACCCGTTGGTTGCACCGTCGCGTCCTCGTTCGAAACCCAGACGGTGCGTTCTGAACTGGTCGCGCAAGTCGACGGCTACGACTATTCCCGGTTCGACGCGGGCAGTTCCAGTAACCCGATGGCCTACGTCCAGATCAGCGGGTGTGCTGCCTCGAACTGGTATCCGATCTATGGCACGTTCGGGGCGAAAGGCGGCGTCCAAGGCAGTAGCAAATACACGCAGCCGCTCGAACTGTCGTCAGCTGCCAACGCCCTGACCGGGAGCCAGCTGAAAATCGGTGTCAACGAAGCGCTGTCCCTGAGTGGCAGCGCCAGCCTCGAATTGGGGCTCGGGTGGCCTTGGGGCTCTGTCTAACCCCGGAATCGACTCGGGCAGTCCGTTGCCCGACGCTTCACCCTGGTGGCGCCGAGAGGCGCCACCAGGGTCTCTGCCGCACACATGCCCGACCGAATTGGAAACAGGTAGTTCGCCTGGTCTGTTCCGGAGCGCTGATGATCGGTGTCGTCCTCTTCCTTGCGGCACCCTCGACCGCAGCCGCCGCACCCGCACCTGCCTGGTCGATCTCGGTTGCTTCCTATCCCACCTGGTTCCCCAGCGGCATGTCCGGCGGAGAGGGGAAACCACCGGGATATCTCCTGGTTGTGACGAACACCGGTGGCGCCGCCACCAGCGGCGAATTCACGATCGTCGATTCTCTTCCGGGGAGACTGAGTTTTTCGACCGCGGCGGGTGCCACCGGATCCTACGGTGGCCAGCAGACCGGACTCAGCTGCAGCGCCGTCGGCAGAATCGTGTCCTGTAAGGGCGGCGAACCGAGCTTGAAGCCGGGCGAGACCGCTCGGGTGCTGGTACCGGTGAACGTGGCGACGGGTACTTCGACCGGGGTGTTGAACAAAGCGGCCGTCTCCGGCGGTGGCGCCCCTCCGGTGGAAGCGAAAAGCGGAACCGTGATCGGCAACGGGGTTCCCGATTTCGACTTCCTTCCGAATTCCCCCGGGCTGAACGGCGCGATCACCAACTCCGACGGCGCGGTGACCACCCTCGCGGGTTCGCACCCCTACCAGTTCCGCGCCGGCCTCGGTTTTCCAACCGGCCTGGATGCAGGGGACCTGTTCGCCGCCGGGGGCGGGGTCAGGGATCTTTCCTTCGATCTCCCCCCCGGCCTGGTGGTCGACCCGGGCGGCGCGGGGGGGCATTGCCGCGAGTTCGAGCTCGTCACGGGCACTTGTCCCGACAACGCGCAGGTCGGGTCGGTCGCTCTGACGATCGCGATCGGCGGTGGCGAGCCCACCGCAGCCAACGTCGGCCTCTACAACATGGTGCCTCCACCGGGGGTGCCGATCGAGCTCGGGCTCGAACTGACCGAAGGGGCCTACCTGCATCTGCTGGGCCGTTTGGACGGCGAGAACGGCTACCGACTCGTGGCTGGGATCAATGACATCCTCGCCACCCATCCGATCCTCGGCGCCGAGGTGACGCTTTGGGGCGAGCCATCCGACCAAAGCCACGATTACGTGCGGGGCAATTGCGTCAACAACGGTGGTGCCTGTCCTGTGGAGCGGACCCATAGGGCGTTCCTGACCCTGCCGACTTCCTGCGGGACGCCACTGACGACCACCGCCGCGGCCGACAGTTGGCTCGAACCCGGCGTCTTCGCGACGCGCAGCATCGATAGCCCTCCCCTCGAGGGCTGTAACGCCCTCGTCTTCGACCCGTCGCTCACCGTGCAACCGAAGACGACCCGGGCCGATTCGCCGAGCGGATTCGAACTCGACCTCCACCTTCCCCAGAGCAACGACTTCGAAAGCCGGGCCGAGGCGAACGTCAGGGATGTGCAGCTCGTCCTCCCCGAGGGTGTGGCGATCAACCCCTCGGGCGCGAGTGGCCGCGGGGCATGTTCGACACATCAGATGGAGTCAGCCGAATGCCCCGACAATGCCAAGATCGGTACCGCCGAGATCGGTACCTCGATCCTCGACCGGGCGCTGAGCGGCGCGGTCTACCTCGCTGAGCCGGACGAAAACCCCTTCGGGACCCTGTTCGCGGTCTACGTGATGATCGACGATCCGGCGACCGGCATCGTCATCGAGCTCGCCGCCCGGATCGACGCCGACCCGGTGACGGGTCGGTTGACCCTGAGCCTCGACGAACTGCCTCAGTTGCCGATCGAAGACGTCAAGCTCAATCTCTTCCATGGTCCGCGCTCGATCTTGAAGACGCCGCTCGCCTGTGGCATTCACACGACCACCTCCGAGCTGGTCCCGTGGAGCAGCCCGGAAGGGAAAGACGCGACCCCCGCTGACAGCTTCCGGACCGATATCGCTCCCGCTGGCGGCGCCTGCCCGAGCGGCGAAGCCGACGCGCCCAGCGCGTTTACCTATTCGGCCGGTGCGGTTGTGCCGAGCGCCGGCGCCTTCAGTCCCTTCGGCCTGCGGATCGGCCGGGAGGACGGCTCGCAGCGGCTGGGTGCGATCGAGGTCAACCTGCCGGCAGGCGTGACCGCCAGGCTCGCAGGCGTCGCCACCTGCTCCGACGCCGAGCTCGCCATCGGCCTCTGCCCGACGGGATCGAGAGTCGGGACGGTGAGCTTGACCGCCGGAGCGGGTCCCAGTCCCCTGCCGTTGACCGGCAACGCCTACCTCGCCGGGCCCTACGAGGGCGCGCCGCTGAGCCTGGCGGTCGCGGTTCCGGCTCTCGCCGGGCCGTTCGACCTCGGCACCGTGACGGTGAGGATCGCCATCCACGTCGATCCCGTCACCGCCCAGCTCCGCGCCGTCTCCGACCCGCTGCCGACGATCCTCTCAGGGATCCCACTCGACCTCCGCGAACTGCGGATCGACCTCGACCGTCCCGGCTTCGTCCGCAACCCGACCTCCTGCGAGCCGATGGGGGTCGACGGCTCGCTTACCACCTCTGGCGCGAGGGTGGCGGTTCAAAGCCGCTTCCAGGTCGGGGGCTGCGCCGCCCTCGGGTTCCACCCGCGTCTGGGGCTGCGACTGGATGGACCCAGTCATCGCGGTGCGCATCCGTCACTGCGGGCGGTTCTCCGCCCTCGCGCGGGCGATGCCGACCTGCGCTCGGCGACGGTCGCCCTGCCATCCAGCCTGCTGCTGGATAACCGCCACGTTCGCGCGGTCTGCTCCGGTGAGAGCTTCGCCGCGAGCGCCTGCCCGCCCGGCTCGGTCTACGGTTCGGCGACGGTCTGGAGCCCGCTGCTGGACCGGCCGCTGAGCGGACCGGTGTACATGCGCAGCTCGGGCAGCCGATTGCCTGACCTGGCCGCCTCGCTCGACGGGGAAGTGCACGCCGAGCTTTCTGCCCGGCTCGATGCCCGCGACGGCCGGATCCGGGTCCGCTTCAAACAGATCCCCGACGTGCCGCTATCGAAGGTGTCGATCAGGCTCGCCGGAGGGCGGCAAGGCCTGCTCGTCAACAGCGGGGCGCTGTGCAGGGAACGCCGGGCGCAGGTCGCCATGAGTTCGCAGAGCGGCAGGAACCGGGTGCTGTTTCCGCTGATGCAGACCAGCTGCGGGACCTGATGGTACGCTGGTATTCCAATTCAGTTGGAACCTGTCAGGGAGGGCAGAGGCGTTTACAGGCTGCACTGGGTGATGGCGCTTTCGTTTGGCGTGAGTATCTTGGTAACGCTGTGTCTGGGCACGGCTGTGGCCGCGGCGCCCCCCGACGTCCCGGAAGCGTGGGTTACCGACGTAACCGCCACCTCGGCCACGCTGCGGACCGTCGTCGACCCCGAAGGCACCGGCACCAGCTACCGTTTTGAGTATCTGACCGAGGCCGCCTACCAGGCCAACCTCGTGGCGAACCCGTCCGGTGATGGCTACGAAGGGGCGGCGCTGGCACCGGCCTCGGGATCGGCCTCGCTCGGCAGCGACACGCAGCCGATCAAAGTCAGCCAGCACGTCGGCTCCCTGGCTCCCCTCACCGCCTACCGCTACCGGCCGGTGGCGACGAGCTCGGCCGGGACGACGGTCGGTCCGGAACACGTGTTCAGGACCGAGGCTTCAACCAACGTCTCGATCCCACTCGACAACAGGGCCTGGGAGCTCGTCTCCCCGGTCGGCAAAGCCGGCGGCGGGGTGGGGACGCCGGAATCGATCTTCGGCGGCGGCGTCTTCCAGGCGGCGGTTGGCGGCGGCTCCTTCACCTTCTCCTCGTCATCGTCTTTCGGCGATGCTGCGGGCGCTCCGCCGGCCAGCCAGTACCTCTCCAGCCGGGGGGCTGGCGGCTGGGTCAGCGCCAACGTCTCTGCGCCCTCGGAATCTGGTGGCTACGGCGACTCTCCCGACGGCGCCCCTTTCCGCCTCTTCTCCGCCGGGCTCTCCCGCGCGGTGATGCTGAACGCCAGCCGCTGCGCGGTCGTCGGCACCTGCCCGCCGAGCTACTCGCTCTGGCAGGGCGGGGGCTTCTCATCCCTGCCGACGCTGCCCGGCCTGCGCTTCGAAGGCGCAACCGAAGACTTCTCCCACCTGGTCTTCGCCGCCGCCAGCGGCCTCTACGAGTGGAGCGGGGGCTCGCTGGAAGTCCTCAGCGCCACTCCCGGCGCGAGGCTTGCCGCGCCGCTCGGCGCGATCTCGACCGACGGCCAGCGCGTCTACCTCTCGATCGGGGAAGACGGCCCGCTCTACCTCGGCCAGCCCGGCGGCCCCAGCACCCCGCTGCCGGAAACCAGCGGCGGCGCCGCATTCCAGGCTGCCTCCACCGACGGCTCGATCGCCTTCTACACCGTTGGCTCGACCCTCTACCGCTACAGCACCGAAGGCAATACCTCCCAGCCGCTCGGCAGCGGCGTTGCCGGCGTTCTCGGGACCTCGGCCACCGGCAATGTCGCCTACTACCAGGACCCCTCGGGCCTCAAGCGCTGGCAGGAAGGCGCGACGATCACGGTCCTCGCCGGCTCCGATGCCGCGCTTGCCAGCGACTACCCGCCGGCGACGGCGACCGCGCGGGTGAGCGCCGACGGCGCCCACCTGGCCTTCCTCTCGGCGGCCGAAGTTCCGCCCTTCGACAACATCGACGCCAACACGGCGTCGCCCGATGCCGAGCTCTACCTCTACGGCCCCCCGCCGGGCGGCGAAACGCCGCGCCTTGTCTGCGCCTCCTGCAACCCGACCGGCGAACGACCGCAGGGGCCGGCCTCGATCCCGGGCACGGTGGCCAACGGCAGCACCGTCGCCTACCGGCCGCGCGTTCTCTCTGCCAGCGGCAACCGCGTCTTCTTCGACAGCCGCGACCGTCTGGTGATCGGCGATACCGACAACCGCCCCGACGTCTACGAGTGGGAGGCCCAGGGCGAAGGATCGTGCGCCGAGCCCGAGGGCTGCGTCGGGCTCATCTCGGGTGGGCGCAGCTCGGGTGGCAGCTTCCTCGACGCCTCCGCCGACGGTGACGATGTCTTCTTCACCTCCGAAGAATCCCTGGTCGGCTCCGACCCGGGCGCTATCGACGTCTACGACTACCGGTCCGGAGGCGGCTTCCCCGATGCGCCGACGCCGATCGCCTGCAACGGCGACGCCTGTCAGCCACTTCCCTCGGCGCCCGAAGACCCGAGCCCCGGGACGCTCGTCCCTCACGCCGGGAACCCGGCGCCTCGCTACCTGAAGGCGAAGAAGAACCGCAAGCCCAAGCAGCACCGCTCCCGCCACCACCGCCACCACAAGGGCAAGCGCTGATGCGGGCGCCCCGCACGCTCCTTGCCTGGTGCCTTGCGGCGCTCCTGCTGCTCGCGGGCCCCGTCGCCGCGCAGGCGGACTTCGGCCTGCGCCCCGGCGTCAAAGGCCTCGAGGTCGCGATCGGCGGCGAAGGCGAATCGATCGACTCCGAAGCCGGCTCGCACCCGGTCGCGCTCACCGCGACGGTCAACTTCAACCTCGAAGGGGCCGGCCCCTTCAGCGACGGCGACGTGCGGAACCTGGAGCTCGAACTGCCGCCGGGGCTGATCGAAAACCCGACCGTGCTGCCGAGTTGCTCGCCGGCCGCTTTCCAGGCCCCGCGGGAATCGCCGTGGGAAGAGAGCCTCTCCGGCGAGAGCTGTCCGGACCGCACCCAGGTGGGGCTGCTGACCGTGCGGTCTGCGCGCGCGGGTGGCGAAGAGCGGACCTTCGGCCTCTTCAACCTCTCGCCGCCGCCGGGAGTGCCGCTGCAGCTCGGCGCCAACCCGTACGGCTCGCCGATCGTCTTCGTGCCGTCGCTGCGCCAGGCCGGTGGCGAATACGGGACCACCCTGCGCGCCGTCCAGATCCCGCAGACGGTCGACGTCACCGGCCTCGACCTGACGATCTGGGGGGTGCCGTGGGCGGCCCTCCACAACACCCAGCGGGGCAACTGCCTAAACGAGGCGGAGCCCGGGTTCGGCTGGGCGAAATGCACGCCGGGGCAGCCCTCGAAACCCGAAAACACGCCGCGCCCCTACCTCACCCTTCCCACCTCCTGCGAAGGGCAGCCGGCCTTCGCGGTGCGCGCCGATTCCTGGCAGGAACCGGGGGTCCGGGTCGAACGCACGATTCAGACCCCGCAACTGAGCGGGTGCGCGACCCTGGGCTTCGCCCCCCAGATCGCCGCCCAGCTATCAGACCCGCGGGCCTCCTCGCCCTCGGGCTACGTCTTCGACATCGACGTTGACCAGAGCGGCCTGACCGATCGCTCCCGCCGCGCCGCCAGCCCGATCCGCAAGGCCGTGGTGGCGTTGCCCGAAGGGGTGACGATCAACCCCTCGGTCGGCTCGGGCCTGGGGGTCTGCACGCCCTCGGGCTATGCGGCCGAGACGGCCGGCTCCCCACCCGGCGCCGGCTGCCCGAACGAGTCGAAGATCGGCGACTTCACGGTGCACAGCCCGATCGTTTCCGAAACCGTCCAGGGCTCGATCTTCCTCGCCGCCCCCGCCGACAACCCGTTCGGTTCCCTGCTGGCGCTCTACCTCGTCGCCAAGTCGGCCCAGCGCGGCATCCTCGTCAAGGTCGCGGGCGAGCTGAAGCCCGACCCGGTGACCGGTCGCCTCACCGCGACCTTCGACCGCCTCCCCCAGATCCCCTACACCCAGCTGGAGATCCACTTTCGCGAAGGCCAGCGCAGCCCACTGGCGACGCCGGCCGCCTGCGGGACCTTCCAGACCTCCGCCGATCTCACCCCGTGGCGCGACGCCTCGCTGGTGCGCCACGACTCGCTGCCGCTGCAGATCACCGCCGGGGTGGGGGGCGGCCCCTGCCCGCAGGGCACCGCGCCCTTCGCGCCGCAGGCCTCGGGCGGCTCGTCCAACTCCCAGGCCGGCGCCTACAGCCCCTTCTACCTGCACCTCACCCGCACCGACGCCGAGCAGGAGATCACCTCCTACTCGGCGAGCTTCCCGCCCGGACTGCTCGGCAAGCTCGCCGGCATCCCCTACTGCCCCGATGTGGCGATCGCCGCGGCGGCCGCGAGCTCCGGGATCGAGCAGCGCGATCATCCCTCCTGCCCGGCCGCCTCTCAGATCGGCCGCACGATCGCCGGCTACGGGGTGGGGACGGTGCCCACCTACGCGCCAGGGGGCCTCTACCTCGCCGGTCCCTACCGCGGCTCCGAGCTCTCGGTGGTGGCGATCGACTCGGCTCTGGTCGGCCCCTTCGACCTCGGCACCGTGGTGGTGCGGGCGGCGATCCGGATCGACCCGGTGACCGCGCAGGCATCGATCGATGCCACCGGGACCGACCCGATCCCCCACATCCTCGACGGCATCCCGATCCACCTGCGCGACATCCGCGTCTATCTCGACCGGCCGGAATTCATGCTCAACCCGACCAGCTGCGATCCGCTGCGGATCGCCTCGGCCCTGAACGGCTCCGGCCAGAGCTTCGGCACGGCGGCCGACGACAGCCTGGCGACCGCAACCGCCCCCTACCAGGCCTTCAACTGCTCGGCGCTGGGGTTCAAGCCCAGGGTCTCGGTGGCACTGAAGGGCGGGACGAGGCGGGCCAAGCGCCCCTCGCTGCGCCTGACGGTGCGTCCGCGGGCAGGCGACGCGAACATGGCCGCCGCCTCGGTCGCCCTGCCGCCCGCGCTCTTCCTCGACCAGGCCAACATCGACGGGATCTGCACCGGGCCTCAGTTCGCCGCCCATCGCTGCCCGGCCGACTCGGTCTACGGCCACGCCCGCGCCTTCACGCCGCTTTTGGCCGAACCGCTGGAAGGGCCGGTCTACCTGCGGGCTTCGACCCATCCTCTGCCCGACCTCGTCTTTGCTTTGCGGGGCAACGGCCTCGAGGTCGATCCGGCGGCCCGGATCGACTCCTTCAGAGGCGGGATCCGCGGCACCGTGGAGACGATTCCCGATGCGCCGGTGACCAAGTTCGTCCTGACGCTGCCGGGCGGCAGGCACGGCCTCCTGCAGGTCTCCGAAAACCTCTGCGTCGGCTCGCATCAGGCGACCGCGCGACTGCTGGGTCAGGCCAATCGCGGCTGGGTCTCCCACCCGGCGGCGAAGGCGAAGTGCAAGAAGGGCCGTGGAAAGAAGAAAGGGGCGGGTCGATGATGAGGGTGCGTGGGATGGAGGCCTTGACGATCGCCGTCTTCGCGTGGGCGGTCTGCCTGGCTCTGGCCGCCGTCCCGGCGCAGGCCAACCGCGCCCTGCTCGACGAAACGCTGCTCGCCTATGACGGCACTCCTGCGCCTCCGCAGGGGCCGGTCGAAGGCGCCTGCGGGCTGGCGGTCTCCGCCTCGAATCAGCTCTACGTCTCCGACTACTACCACCGCGCCGTCCTCAGCTTCGCCCTGAACGGCAAATACGTCTCCCAGACCGCCCTGCCCGGCGGCTCCTTCACCGGCCTCGGGATCAACTCGCTCGACAGCGTCTGCGGCCTGGCCGCAGACTCCTCCGGGCGCCTTTACGCCAACGAGTGGCATCAGGGGGTCGCTCGCCTGCTGCCGAGCAGCCAGGGCTTCGACGAAGGCCACGAATCGACCGGGGTGGCAGTCGACCGGGCGAGTGGCAACGTCTTCGTCGACAACCGCACCTACGTTGCCGTCTACGAACCCTCGGGCGCTCCGGTGGAAGTCAGCGGGCAGCCGCTGCGGATCGGCCTCGGCAACCTCGAAGACGCCTACGGGGTGGCGGTCTCCGGCGGCCGGGTCTACGTGCCCGATGCCGGCACGGCCACCATCGAGGTCTTCGAACCGGCGCTGAGCTCCTCGGTGCCGGTGGCTTCGATCTCCCCCGCCTCCGTCTCGCTGGTCGACGCGGCGGTCGCGGTCGACCCGACCAACGGCCACCTGGTCCTCGCCGGCAATGCCCAGCCCGGCTACGAACATCCCCGCGCGGCCCTGCTGGAGTTCGACTCCAGCGGCGCCTTCCTCGGGCAGCTCGCCTGCAACCCGGTGCACGGGCAGCCCAGCGGGCTCGCCTTCGACGCCGGCGGCAACCTCTACGTGACCAACGGCGACGGAGAAGGCTCGAACGTCTTCAAGTACGGGGCCTACACCGGGAGCGCGGTGCCGAAACCGTCGTGCGCAGCGGTCGCCGCCGGCGAGCTGGCGGTTTCGGCCGGAGTCGCCATCACCGGCCCGGCCACCCCCAGCGCATCGAGCGAGCCCACCCCGTCTGCCCGGCCCTCGGGTGGCAAGCGCTTCCTCGATGGGCCAACAGGGCGGAGTCAGGATCGCCTTCGACGGTGCCGGCCCCAAGCGCCTGCCCCGCCACTCGCCATTCCGTGCCGAGGGAAAGGTGCTCGCCTCTTGCTCCTGCACCTCCGCCGGCTGCTCGGCCTGCCATTTAACAACCTCGACTGGTACGTAGGCGACTCGAAATAAATACCTAAAAACACCCTGATTATGAACGACTGGGCGCCTTCTGAGGGGTTCTCAGGCGTAATGGACACTGTGTCACTCTCGGTTTCGCGAAGTTCTGTTGACAAAAGGGGTCCGCGTATGTTCTTATCGCTCCGGCTTGGGAACGGGCTCGCCTGACGGCCCCGGGCAAGAGAGAAAAAGCCGCTGACTTCGACCAGGGAGCTCGCGCAGCGAGTGGGACGACGGTCACGGCATGGGACCAAGGAGGGCAATACGTGAGACGCCACGCGAGCGCAGCTTCCCTGCGATCGACCAAGAGCCGGTTGACCGGCATCGGTTCATCCATGCATGGGAGCTCCGCCACCCGTGACGGCTCCGTCGACGGCGACGGGAGTGGTGCGCCCGCGACCGGTCGCGGGCGCGGCTCCGCCCGGCTCCTGGCGACGCTCTGCCTCACGGTCGCGGCCCTGCTCGCGCTTTGGGCGCCGACTGCTTTCGCGGCCGAGACCCACCCCTTCGTCGGCTCCTTCGGCCCGGACGGCGTCGGCGGCAGCGAAAGCTTCGAAGCGGTCCGCTCGATCGCGGTCGACCCCGCCAACGGGGACACCTACGTCTACGACGCGGGCGCCGGCACGATCTACAAGTTCGACTCGGCCGGCGCGCCCCTGAACTTCACCGCCACGGGCACGAACGCGCTGACGGGGGTAGGGGGCGCGACGGGGGGCTCGGAATATCAGATCGCCCTGGCGCCGGCCGGAGCGCCAGGAGGCACCGCCGGCGACATCTACGTCGCCAACAACGGCAGTGCCGTCCACGTCTACTCGGCCGCCGGTACCAAGCTCGGCGAAATCGGCCAGGGCGGCGAGACCTGCGGCGTCGCCACCGACCCGTCGGGGAACTTCTACGTCGGCATCTACCCCGCCACTGTCAGACAGTTCACGCCGACCGCGAACCCTCCCACTGCTGCGGACCAGTTCCCCACGAGCGGCAACGTCGAACACGGGATCTGCAATGTCGCCGCCGATGGCCTCGGAAACGTCTACGCGACCAACTACTCGGGCGGGCTGTACAAGCTGGAAGGGCTGGCGGATACCGAAGCCGAGCAGATCGACGAACAGGCGAGCACCGTGGCGATCGCTCCTGGCAGCAACGACGTCTACGCCAACCAGAAGACCGGCGTCTACCAGTACGACTCCTCCGGCAACCAGATCGGCAGCTTTGCCAACGGCGAAATCTCGAATTCGCGGGGAGTGGCGGTCAACGCCGGCGCGACGAAGATCTACGTCGGCGCCGAGTCCAAGGTCCGAATCTACGGGCCGGCGCTGGTCGTGCCGGACACGACCACCGAAGCCGCATCCGAAGTCACCAAGACGACGGCGACCCTGAACGGGACGATCGGGGCGGCCGGCGGACCGGACGCGACCTGTGCTTTCCAGTACACGTCGTTTTCCGACTACAGCACGAAAGGCTTCGAAGGAGCGAGCGAAGCGCCCTGCTCGCCGGCGGGGCCGTTCACCGGCAGCTCGACCACCGCGGTCACCGGCACCGCAACCGGCCTGGAAAAAGAAACCAACTACTACTTCCGTCTCGTCGGCAGCAACGAAAACGGCTCCATCGCCGGGGAAATGCGCAGCTTCTCCACCCCGGGCGCGGTCAACCTCGTCACCGACCCTGCCACCGGCATCACCGACGACGCGGCGACCCTCGAGGGTTCGGTGAACCCGGAAGGAACCGAACTCGAACAGTGCTACTTCAAATACGGGCTGACCGACGAATACGGCAAAACCGTGCCGTGCGCCGAGACTCCGGCCGAGATCGGAGCCGGCAACGCCTATGTGACGGTACACGCGGACCTCACGGGGTTGACCGGAGGGACTAGGTACCACTTCCGCATCTTCGGCAAGAACGAGTTCGGCACCAGCTTCGGTGCTGACAAAACCTTCAAGACCCTGGGGCCGTCGATCGAAAGCGAGTCGATCGTCGGGGTGACCCTGACCAGCGCGATCTTCAAGGCTCAGATCAACCCCAACGGGGAGGAAACCACCTACCGCTTCCAGTACGTGAGCGAAGCCGACTACGAGGCCTCCGGCTTCGCCGCGGCGACCGAACTGCCCGCAGGCGGCGAATCGATCGGCGCCGGTTCCAGCCCGGTCGAAGTCGAACAGGAAGCCGCCGACCTCCTCCCTCGAGCCACTTACCACCTGCGGCTGATCGCCGAAAGCGCGAGCGGCGTCACCATCGCCCGAGACCTCGTCTTCACCACCTACTCCGAATCGGCCCCGGGCCTGCCCGACGGCCGGGTCTACGAGCAGGCGACCCCGGTCGACAAGAACGGCGGCAACGCCCAGGGGGAACACAACGAAGTTAGGACCTCGCCCGACGGCGACGGGATTACCTTCATCGTCCTCGGCGGCCTCCCCGGCGCCGAAGGCGGCCAGGACCTCTCGACCTTCCTCTCGCTGCGCGGCCCGAGCGGATGGTCGACCCAGGGGCTGATGCCGGCGGCGAAACTCGGATCGGTCGCCAGGGTGGAGGGGCTGAGCCAAGACCTCTCGACCGAGTACGTCGGCGCCGCCTTCCCCTCGATCGAAAACGCCACCTTCGAAAAAGACACCACCACCAAGCAGTACACGAAGCTGTACCAGAGCCCGCAGTCCTATCGCTACCAGGTCGGCTCGGAATACCAGGCTGGCAGTGCCGACGGCGAGCAGGCGCTCTTCGTGGTCAACGAGGACCTTAGCCCCGGCGACGCGGAATTCGGCTATCCCAACCTGTACATCTGGGATCGGCCCAGCGGGCAGTTCATCCGGGCCGCGCAGTTCAACAACGGCGAAGTGGCGGAAGAAGGGTTCCGGGCCGGCGGGTTCGACTGGTACGCCGGCGGCGGCGAACCAAACCAATGGTACGGCCAGGAGCTGAATGTGCTCTCGGCCGACGGCTCGCACGTGGTCTTCGGCGAAGTAGCGACCGGCAATCTCTACGTGCGCGCGAACCCGACCCAGCCGCAGAGCGCGATGAACGGGGACGAATGCACGGAACCCGCGATGGCCTGCACCTACGAGGTCTCCGCCTCGCAGCGCTCGACTCCCGACCCCGACGGCCACCGGCCGGCGAAGTTCCTCACCGCGAATGCGGACGGCTCCAAGGTCTACTTCATGAGCGGCGAGAAGCTCACCGACGACTCGACGGCAACCCCGGCGAGCAATGAGCTCTACAGCTACGACACCGAGACCCACACGCTGACGGATCTCACCCCGGGGGCCGAGGCCGACGTCAACGGCGTGCTGGGCATCAGCCGGGACGGATCGTCCGTTTACTTCTCCGCCGGTGGGGTTCTCGCCCCCGGCGGAAGTGAGGGCGAATGCAGGCAGGGGAACGAGCAGATCAGCAACTGCAACATCTACCTCTGGCGCGAAGGGGCAGCGGAGCCGATCTCCTTCGTGGCGCACCTGGACAACTATTTGTCGGACAACGTCGCTACGTCGGACGGGGGAATCGGGGATGACGCGCACATCTCCCGGGTCAGCGCCGACGGCACGACCTTGATCTTCTCCTCGATCGACAACCTGGTCGGCTATGACAGCCATGGCACCCGAGAGCTCTACCGGTACCGGGATGGCGGAGGCCCGATCGTCTGCATCAGCTGCCCGCCGAGCGGCGAAGCTCCACAGGGGCCGGGGACCTTGGAGAGCATCCACGTCGGCTATACGGCTCCCAACAGCTTCAACAGGCAAAACACCCGCAACCTGTCGATCGACGGCAACCGGCTGTTCTTCGAGTCGGTCGACAAACTGCTCAGCGCAGACACCAACGGCGTCAAGGACGTCTACGAGTGGGAGGCCAAAGGAACCGGCTCCTGCGCGAGCGACGACCAAAACGGCGGCTGCCTGTACCTGATCTCGACCGGTACCAGCCCGCAGCCCTCGTTCTTCGCCGACTCAAGCGAGAGCGGCGACGACGCCTACTTCTTCACCACCCAGCCCCTGGTCGGGCAGGACCAGGACGAACTGGTCGACATCTACGACGCCCGGGTCGGCGGCGGGCTGGCCTACCAGAACCCGCCGCCGCCGAGCATCTGCACCGGTGAATCCTGCCGCCCGCCGGTCACCCCGGCGCCGGCGAGCGAGTCTCCCGGGACCAGCACCTTTACGGGACCGAGCAATCCGAAGCCGCGCAAGCACCACAAGAAGAAACACCACAAAAAGAAGAAGCATCACAAGAAGAAGCACCACAAGAAGCAGCACAAAGGTTCCAACCGCCAGCAGGGGAGCAACCGATGAGGGCCGCGACGAGCAAGGAGAGACCAGCGATGAGTGAGCGCAACGACCACGCCGGCACCGGCCCCCGCGGCCGCGCCACCCGGGTCGCGATCGCGGCAGCCCTGGCCCTGACCTGCCTGTTGGCGGCCACCGCCGTGGCGTCGGCGGCGGAAGAACCGCAGCCGGCCTGGTCGCTGCAGATCAACAGCACCCCGACCAACTTCCCGCCCGAATACGAAGCGCTGCGGGAAACCGGTCCGAACTTCCATATCTCGGCCACCAACATCGGCGACGAACGAACGCAGGGGATCTTTACGGTGGTGGCGGAGCTGCCGGACGGGATCACCGTTGCGACGCCGCTGGAAACTCCTCCCTACCTCCAGTTCGGGCGCGAAGGCAACAACGAAAATATCCCGTGTGAATTCACCGCCCACGAAGTGACCTGCGTCGGCGGCGAAGGAGGAACCTTTGCGCCGGTGACCAGCAACGTCAACATGCTGTTCTCGGTCGACGTCCAGGCCGAAGAGGGCGACGAGCTGACGACCAAAGTCACGATCGAAGGCGGCGGCGCCGAACCGGTCGTCAAAACGCTGGAAACCCAGGTCACCGCCAGCAAACCGCCGTTCGGGTTCAGCCCCGGCAGCTCCGGCCTGTTCGGGACCGCCGTCAACGGCGACGGCAGCGTCGCCAGCCAGGCCGGCTCCCATCCGAGCGACTACGAAGCCCTCTCGATGAACGCCAACCATTTCGTGATCCCGAGCTCATTCGGCTCCTTCACGGTCGACGGCGGCTTGAAGGACGTCGCGGTCGACCTGCCCCGCGGGATGGTGGTCAACCCGCAGGCCACTCCTCAGTGCACCGAGAGCCAGCTCGAGGTCACCTTCGAGGAAAAGGTCGCGGGCCTCGGCTGCCCGGACGACTCGCAGGTCGGCACGGTTTCGGTGCGCTTCGCGTTCAGCGGGCGATTCCAGCTGGGCGCGATTCCCCTCTACAACATGGTGCCCCCGGCGGGCGTGCCGGCCGAGTTCGGCTTCTCGTTCATCGAAGGGCTCTACACCCACATCAGGGGCTTCGTCCGGACCGGCGACGACTACGGCCTCTCCGCGGTCGCCACCGACATCCCCTCGAAGGTGGCGCTGGCGGGGATCAAAGTCAACCTCTGGGGCGACCCCAGCTCCGAAAGCCACAACGAAATGCGCGGCATCTGCATGAGCCCCCTCTTCCCGGGAAAAATCTGCCCGCCCGAAGAAGACCACGACACGCCGTTCCTCAGCATGCCCAGCAGCTGCGAGGGCCCGCTGAGCACGGTTGCCGGCATCGACAGCTGGAACCACCCGGACGACGTCGTGCGGAAATCCTTCCTACTTCAGGACCCGAACGAAAACGTGTTCTCGATCTCCGGCTGCAACCGGCTCGATTTCGACCCGAGCATCGAAGCGAAGGCGACGACCAACCTCGCCGACGCGCCGACCGGGCTCGACGTCAACATCCATGTTCCGCAGAGCGAAGGGCAGGAAGCGCTCGCGACCGCGAACGTCAAGGACGTCGAAGTGACCCTCCCCGAGGGGATGACGGTGAACCCGTCGGCTTCCGACGGGCTCGGCGCCTGCACCGCGGCCCAGATCGAACTCGACGGCACTGATCCGGCCACCTGTCCCGACGAGGCCAAGGTGGGGACGGCGGAAGTCGACACGCCGCTGCTGGGGGAGCCGCTGCACGGCGCCGTCTACCTGGCGAAACCGTTCGACAACAAGTTCGACTCGCTGATCGCCCTCTACATCGCGGTGGCGGACCCGCGCACCGGCGTCGTCCTCAAGCTCCCGGGCGTGGTCGAGCCGAACCCCGCCAACGGCCAGCTCGTCGCCACCTTCGAGGAAAACCCGGAGCTTCCGTTCAACGACCTCAAGGTCTCGTTCTTCAACGGGGCAAGGGCGCCTCTGACCAGCCCCGCAACCTGCGGGACGTACACCACCAACGCGAAGCTGACGCCGTGGAGCACGCCCGAAGGCGCCGACGCGCTGCGGTCCGACTCCTTCGCGACCAGCGTCTCCCAGACCGGCGGCGAGTGCCCGAGCAGCTCGGCCGGCCTCCCCGACCAGATCTCCTTCGACGCGGGGACCACCGCGCCCAAGGCCGGGGCGTTCAGCCCGTTCCTACTGAAGATCACCCGTCCCGACGGGTCGCAGCGGATCACCGGCATCGACACCACGCTGCCCCCGGGCCTGACCGGGAAGCTGGCCGGGATCCCTTACTGCCCGGAGGCGGGCATCGCCGCCGCCGCGGCGCGTTCGAACCCGAACGAAGGGGCGATCGAGAAGGCCTCGCCAAGCTGCCCGGCAGCATCGGAGGTCGGCAGCGTCAACGTCGGCGCCGGCTCGGGGCCGAATCCGGTCTACGTCGGGGGTCATGCCTACCTGGCGGGTCCCTACAAAGGCGCCCCGCTGTCCCTGGTCGTGATCACCCCCGCCGTGGCCGGTCCCTTCGACCTCGGCAACGTGGTCACCCGGATCGCCCTCGACGTCAACCCGGAAACGGCGCAGATCCACGCGGTCTCCGATCCGCTGCCGACGATCCTGCACGGGATCCCGCTCGACGTGCGCTCGATCGCGCTGAAGATGGACCGGCAGGGCTTCACCCTGAACCCCACCTCCTGCGATCCGATGGCGATTGCCGCCGCGGTCACCTCGAGCGCCGGGCACGAGAGCTCGCTCTCGTCCCGGTTCCAGGTCGGCTCCTGCTCGGCCCTCGCCTTCAAGCCGAAGCTGTGGCTGAAGCTGAAGGGCGGGACCAAGCGGACCAAACATCCGGCCGTGACCGCGGTCGTCACCCAGCCTCCCGGCCAGGCGAACATCGGCAAGGTCTCGCTGACCCTGCCGCACTCGGCCTTCCTCGACCAGGCGCACATCGGGACCGTCTGCACCCGGGTGCAGTTCGCCGAAGGGGCGGTCCCGGGCGAAAAGTGCCCGAAGCGCTCGGTCTACGGCAAGGCGAAGGCGTTCACGCCGCTGCTCGACAAGCCGGTCTCGGGCCCGGTGTTCCTGCGTTCGTCCTCGCACGAACTGCCCGACCTGGTGGCCGCTCTGCACGGCCAGGTGGACGTGGTCGTCGTCGGCCGGGTCGACTCGGTCAAGGGCCGGCTCCGCAACACCTTCGAAGCGGTGCCCGACGCCCCGGTCAGCAAGTTCGTCCTGCAGATGCAGGGCGGCAAGCGGGGCCTGGTCGTCAACTCGGCCGATCTCTGCAAGCGCCAGCAGCGGGCGACGCTGAAGATGCGCGGCCAGAACGGGAAGGAATTCGTCTCCCGGCCGCTGGTCCGCAACAGCTGCAAGGCCAAGCCCCGCAAGCACAAGCGCTAAGCGTTAGTGGCCAGGGCACTCTCAGCGACGCTCCTTGCCCTGGCCGCGATGGCCCTCGGTCCCGGCTCTGCCGGGGCCGCGGCGCCACCCCAGGTCGACAGCTCCTGGGTGACGGAAGTGACCGCCAGCGGGGTCAGCCTGCGGGCGCTGATCGACCCTGAGGGAGCCGCGACCCGGTATCGCTTCGAATACCTCACCGAAGTCGCCTACGGAGCGAACCTGAAAGCTGGCGGTGACGGGTTCGCGGGCGCTTCGACGATCCCGATCGGCAGCGAAGCGGTGGTCGGATCCGGCACCGTGCCGGTCCAGGTCAGCCAGCACGCCGGCGGGCTGGTCCCGCTCACTCCCTACCGCTACCGGGTCCGAGCGGTCAGCGCGCAGGGGACGACCTTCGGCCCCGAGCACTCCTTCACCACCCAGGCCACCTCGCAGGTCTTCTCGCTGCTCGACAGCCGTGGCTGGGAGATGGTCTCGCCAGTCGACAAGAACGGTGGGGCGATCGAGTCGGTCGGGACCGCGGCGCCTCGGGTCTTCCAGGCGGCGGCCGACGGCGGCAGCGTTACCTACGGCTCGGCGTTCTCCTTCGGCGTCCCCGCCGGGGCGCCACCGGGGAGCCAGTACCTCTCTCGCCGCGGCGGCTCCGGCTGGACCAGCGCCAATATCTCCCTGCCCCTGCTCTCCGGCAGCTTCGGCGACGAGCCCACGATCACCCCCTACCAGCTGTTTGCGCCGGACCTGAGCTCGGCGCTGGTCCTCAACGGCAGGCGCTGCCGCGGCGAGGAAAGCGAATGCGCCGTCGCCAACCCGCCCCTGCCCGGCAGCGGAGCGCCGGCCGGCTTCGTCGACTACTACCGCCGCGACGCCACCGGGAGCTTCAGGGCGCTGCTGAGCGAAGCGGACCTCGACTCCTCGCCGGTCTCGGCCACGAGCTTCGAGGTGACTCTCGCCGCCGCGTCCACCGATCTCGAGCACGCGGTGCTCAGCACCTGCGCCGCGCTGACCCCCGCGGCCACCGAAGTCGCCACCGGCCCCGACTCCTGCGACCCGGCCTTGCCCAACCTCTATGAGTGGTCGGCGGCGGGGCTGGAGCTGGTCAACGTCCTGCCGGGTGAGACCCAGGGCGACCCCGGGGCGGAGATCGCCGCCCAGGGACTGTCGATCTCGGCCGACGGATCGCGTGTCTACTGGGTGGACCGCGACACCGGCGCGCTGTATCTGCACGTCCGCGGCGAGGGCTCCATCGCGGTCGACGGCAGCGTTGGCGGCGGCGGCGCCTTCGAGACCGCCGGCGCCGGCGGATCGATCGCCTACTTCTCCAAGGCGGGGCACCTCTACCGCTTCGACCTGGCGACCGAAGCGGCGACCGACCTCACCCCCGCCGGCGGCCTCGCGGGAGTGCTCGGCGCATCCGCGGACGGGTCCTACGTCTATTACGAGGACGGCGGCGGGATCCGGCAGTGGCACGCCGGCACGAGCCAGCCGGTGGCGGCCGCAGGCGATCCTTCCAACTACCCGCCGACGACCGGCACCGCTCGGGTCAGCGGCGACGGCAAGCACCTCCTGTTCCTCTCCAGCGCCAGCCTGACCGGGTACGACAACGCCGGCAAGGCCGAGGTCTTCCTCTTCGGACCGCCTCCGGACGGGAGCGCCGCGAAACTCGTGTGCGTCTCCTGCAACCCGACGGGCGAAAGACCGCTCGGCAGCTCGAGCATTCCGGGGGCGGTGGCAAACGGGACCGGCCCGGACGCGATCGCCGTCTACAAGCCACGGTCGCTCTCGGCCAACGGCAACCGGGTGTTCTTCGACACCGAGGACGCGCTGGTCGTCCAGGACACGAACTTCGCGACCGACGCCTATGAGTGGGAGGCGAAGGGGGTTGGGAACTGCGCCGAAGCCAGGGGCTGCGTCGGCTTGATCGGTAGCGGCCGCAGCGAGGAGGGCTCCTCGTTCGTCGACGCCAGCGCCAGCGGCAGCGACGCCTTCTTCCTCACCGACGCCTCGCTGGCCGCCGCCGACCCGGGCCTGGTCGATCTCTACGACGCCAGGGTAGGAGGGGGCTTCCCGATCCCCAGCCCGCCTCTCCCGTGCAACGGGGACGCCTGCCAGCTGCTGCCGACGGCACCCGACGACCCGACTCCCGGGACCCTGGTCCCCAACTCCGGCAACCCGGCTCACGTCGCCAAGAAGAAGCCGAAGCGCCACAAGAAGAAGCACCGCAAGAAGCGACGTCACCGGTGAGCCGCCATCTCCCCTTCCCGGCTCGCGGCCTTGCGGCCGCTGTCATCGGGCTGATCCTGGCCGCGAGCCTCGGCGGGGCCGCGTCGGCGAGCGCGGGCGAGTTCGGGTTCCTCCCCGACGGCGAAGGCTTCAGCGCCGTCGCCCGGGAAGAAAACGGCTCGATCGACAACGTCGCCGGCTCCCACCCGTATGCCCTGACCATCGCCGTCAACTTCAAGGCGGGCGAGGAAGGGATGACCGCAGGCGACGTCCGCGACCTCCGGATCGACCTTCCCGCCGGCCTGCTCGAAAACTCGACCGCGGTCCCGCGCTGCTCGCAGTCGGATTTCCAAACCCCGCGCGAGTCCCCCTTCGAAGACAGCCATTCGGGCGAGAGCTGCCCCGACCGCACCCAGGTCGGGGTCGTCGCCGTGCGCTCCTCCTACGGCGGCGGCAGCACCCGCTGGTTCGGGATCTACAACCTCGAGCCGCCGCCGGGGGCACCTTCGGAGATCGGCTTCAACCCCTACGGTGAGGCGGTCGTCTTCGTCCCCCACGTGCGTCAGAGCGGTGGCGAATACGGGTTCACCCTCGAGGCGCGGAACATTCCCCAGCAGGTCAACCTGCGGGGGCTGGAGATGACCCTGTGGGGCGCGCCCTGGCGGCTCACCCACGATCCCGAACGGGGCAACTGCCTCAACGAGGAGAATCCCGCCGCCCCCCACGGAAGCTGCTCGATCGGCTCCCCCGTGCAGAATCCCCCCGTCGCCTACCTGACGCTGCCGGCGGTCTGCGCTTCGCCGATGGTCTGGACGGCCACCGCGACCTCCTGGCAGCAGCCGGGCGAGGCGACCGAGCGCTACGTGAGCCATTACAACCGCGGCGCTCCGCTCACCCTCACCCAGTGCTCGACGCTGCTCTTCGAACCGCGGGCCTCGGCGGTGCTCGTCAACCCCCGCGCGAGCTCCCCCAGCGGCCTCAACTTCGACATCGACGTCGACACCCTCGGGATCGTGAGGCCGAAACGACGGGCTCCCTCGGCGGTCAAGACCGCCGTCGTCCACCTGCCCGAAGGGGTGACGGTCAACCCTTCGGTGGGGTCGGGACTCGGCACCTGCACCACCGCCCAGTACGCGGCCGAGACCGCCTCCTCGCCTTCCGGGGCGGGCTGTCCCAACGTCTCGAAGATCGGCGACTTCCAGATCCGCAGCCCGCTCTTCGACGAACCGATCGCCGGCTCACTCTTCCTCGCGGCCCCTTACGACAACCCGTTCGACTCGCTGCTCGGCCTCTATCTGGTGGCCAAGGCACCGGAGCGCGGCATCCTCGTCAAGGTCGCGGGCGAGCTCTCGCCCGATCCCGGCAGCGGCCGCATCACCGCCACTTTCCGCGAGCTGCCGCAGATCCCCTACTCGGCGCTTGAAGTTCACTTTCGCGAAGGCCAGCGCAGCCCGATCGCGACCCCGGCCACCTGCGGCAACAGCGCCATCGTCCTCGACCTCTCGCCGTGGCTCAACCCCGCCGCCGTGCTGCACAGCGAGTCTCCTCTGACGATCGGCAGCGGGGTCGGAGGCGGGCCGTGCCCCCAAGGTCCCGCTCCCTTCGTCCCCCAGGCCAAGGCCGGCTCGCTCAACTCCAACGCCGGTTCCTACACCCCCTTCTACCTGCAACTGACGCGGGGCGATGCCGAGCAGGAGATCACCTCCTACTCGGCGACCCTGCCACCCGGCCTGACCGCGAAGCTGGCGGGGATTCCCTACTGCCCCGATGCGAACATCGAAGCGGCCAAGCGACGGGGTGGATTCGAAGAGGCCGCCAGCCCCTCCTGTCCGGCGGCCAGCCTGATCGGGCATACGACCGCCGGCTACGGCCTCGGCTCGGTCCTCGCCTACGCGCCCGGGAACCTCTACCTTGCCGGCCCCTTCCACGGCTCGAGCTTCTCGATCGTCGCGATCGACTCGGCCACCGTCGGGCCCTTCGACCTCGGCGTCGTCGTCGTCCGCTCGGCGATCCGGGTCGATCCGCAGAGCGCCCAGGCCTCGATCGACTCCGCCGGATCCGATCCGATCCCCCACATCATCGACGGCATCCCGATCCACCTTCGCGACATCCGGGTCTACATCGATCGCCCCGGCTTCACCCTCAACCCGACCGACTGCGAGCCGTTCACGGTCGCTTCGCAACTGACCGGCGCCGGGGCCGATCTCGCCAGCCCCGCCGACGACATCGCCGCGGTCGCCGGCAGCCGCTACCAAGTGTCCAACTGCGGCGCCCTCGGCTTCAAGCCAAACCTCCGGCTGCAGTTGCGAGGCGGCACCCGCCGCGGCGACTATCCCTCGCTGCGGGCCGAGCTGCGGCCGCGCCCGGGCGACACCAACATCGGCGGCGCCGCCGTCGCGCTGCCGCCTTCCGAGTTCCTCGCCCAGGAGCACATCGACACGGTCTGCACCCGGGGCCAGTTCGCGCGCGAAGCCTGCCCGCCCGGATCGGTCTACGGGCACGCCCGCGCCTTCACGCCGCTGCTCGGGGAACCGCTCGAAGGCGACGTCTACCTGCGCTCCTCCGACAACCCCCTGCCGGACCTGGTCGCGGCGCTGCGGGGCGGGGGCCTGGGACTGAAGATCGACGTCGTCGGGCGGATCGACTCGCTGAACGGCGGCCTGCGGGCCACCTACACGACCCTGCCCGACGCGCCGGTCTCGAAGTTCGTGATGACCCTGCGGGGCGGAAAGAACGGTCTTCTGGTCAACGCCGAAGACGTCTGCCAGGCGCGGCGGCCGGGGATCGCCCGGTTCACCGGCAAGAACGGGGTCGCGATCAAGCTGCGGCCACGGGTGACCAATCCTCGCTGCCACGGGCGGCCGAGCGGTACGAAAGGAAGAGGAGTGAACAGATGAAGAGGTCGTTTGCGTTGACGGTCGGCGTCGTGGTGGCGGCCCTGTCGCTCTCCATGGCGCATGCCGAGGTGGTCCAGAGGGGTGGGCTCCGGGTCAGCTTCGACGGCAAGCTGACCCCCAAGGCGCTGCCGCGCCACGGCGGCGCCCCAGTTCGGGTCGAGGTCGCGACCGAGATCGCCGCCAAGGGCGACAGGACCCCGCCCCGACTGCGCACGCTGACCCTTGCGATAAACCGCTACGGGCGGATCGACCCGAACCTGGTGCCGAAGTGCACCCTGCGGGACATCCAGCCGGCGACGACCGAGAACGCCCTCGCCGCCTGCGGCCCGTCGCTGATCGGCCGCGGATCATTCAGCGCCAAGGTCCTGCTCTCGCGGCAGGCGCCGTTCCCATCCGCCGGCCCGCTCTACGCCTTCAACGGCGTCGTCGACGGGAAGCCGGCGATCCTCGCTCACGTCTACGGCGAAAAGCCGGTTCCGACCTCCTTCACCCTGGTCTTCCAGTTGCGCCGCTCGCGCGGCACCTACGGGACCGTGCTGCGGGCCTCGCTGCCGGAAGTGACCGGCGACTCCGGCTACATCACCGGGCTCTCGCTCAACCTCGGCAAGACGGTGCGCTCGGGCGGCCGCATGCGCAGCTTTCTCTCGGCTTCCTGCCCTGCTCCGAAGGGGCTGGGAGCGGCCGTCTTCCCGTTCGCCAAAGCTAGCCTCGACTTCGGCAAGAAGCAGATCGACTCCAGTCTGATCCGGACCTGCAAGGTGAGGGGCTGAGCGATGAGGATCCCGACCTGGACCCGCCTTGCGTTGGTCGCCGCGACGCTCGGCGCCTTTCTGCTCGTCCCGGCGGCCGCCCTTGCGGCAACCGGCCTCTCGGGCACGGTCACCGGGCCCGGCGCGCTCGAGGAAGTCGAAATCTGCGTGATCGAACCGCTGCCCTCGGAAACCTGCACCAATCCGGGCCCCGATGGCAAATATCAGCTGCTGGGCATCAACGGCGGGACCTACCAGGTCGAGTTCCTGCCGAGCTACCGATCCCACCTCGTCGTCCAGTACTACAACCACAAGGCGAAGCTGAGCGAAGCCAACAAAGTGGTCGTCAACGCCGGGGTCGTGACCAAATACGTGGACGCCGACCTGGTGCTGGGAGGCGAGATCGAGGGCACCGCCCGCGACTTCCTCGGCGGCACCGGGATACCCGCTGTCGAAGTCTGCGCTCTCGACGCTGTCACCGGACTCGCTGTCAGCTGCGCCCATACTGACGCGACGGGCGCCTATGCGCTGCCCGCGGTCCCGCCCGGCTCCTACCGGGTCGGCTTCTGGGGCGAGAGGGGGAGCGCAGGCTACGCACCCCAGTACTACGCCGAAAAGACGTCGTACTTCAGCGCCACCCCGGTTGCCGTCGCCGCTGGGGAAACCGTTACCGGGGTCGATGCCGCGCTGCGCGAGGGGGCGCGGGTGAGCGGCAGCATGACCGACGCGGCCACGGGCGCGCCGCTCGCCGGGATATCGGTCTGCATCCTCGCGGTCGGCTCTTCCGGTCCGGAACGGTGCGCCTACAGCGGCCCGAACGGAGCGTACGAGCTCGCGGCCGTCGTCTCCGGGAGCTACCAGGTCGCCTTCTCGCCGGAATTCGCCGAATTCGCCAAAGGCGAGTTCACGCTGCCCGAAGAAGACGGCTGGCTGACCCAGTATTTCGGCGGCTCGCCCGACCGGGCCGGGGCGACCGTACTCGCCCTCAGCGCCCCGGAGTTGCGGACGGGTGTCGACGCGGCCCTGGCGACCGCCCGCGCGGCGGCACCGCCCGCCGAGCCGCCGCCGGCGCCCAGCGTCGCGATCGCGTTGCCGACGGTTCTCCCGGGCCCTGTCGCCCGACCCCCGAAGAAGTGCCGAAAGGGGTTCAGGAAGCGCCGGGTCGAGGGACGTGTGCGCTGCGTCAAGGTGCGCCGCGAGCACGACCGGCACAAGCACCGCCATCCCACTCGACAGCGCGTACAAACCCCGGGCTGAGCGGCATGCCGGCGACTTTCCCTCTCTACGATGGAGGGGGGGATGTCGACCGCACAGGGAACAGCCGTACGGGTACGGCGGGTGTGGCTCGCGCTGGCCATCGGCCTGCTGAGCGCCATCCTGCTGCAGCCTGTCGCGCGGTCCACGGCCGCCACCGCCTCGCCGGCCTGGGCGGTCTCGCTCAGCTCCTACCCGACCGCTTTCTCCTCCGGGCAGGTCGGCGTCGGAAACGCCCCACCCGGCTTCCTCCTGGTCGCGACCAACATCGGCGGGGCGCCGACCAGCGGCCCCTTCTCGCTCAGCGCCGAGCTGCCGCCGGGCGTCGAGCCGACGCTCGCCGCCGGCGGGAGCGGCAGCTATGGAAGCGGGCCCACCGGTCTCGCCTGCGAGGTCAGCGGCGACACCGTCGTCTGCAACGGCGGGCTTCCCGGCCTCGCGGCGGGTCAGATCGCCGTCGTCAAGATCCCGGTGGCGGTCTCCGGCTCGGCCCCGTCCTCGCTCGTCACCACCGCGTCCGTGGAAGGGGGCGCCGCCGCGGCGGGCTCCGTCTCGCTCGAGACCCCGGTCGACGCCGGGCCGAACGGGTTCTCGCTCCTCGCCCCGAGCGCCCAGCCGATGCACCTCGCGAGCGCCGCGGACGGAGCCGCGGTCACCCAGGCCGGATCGCATCCCTACGAGGTGAGGTTCGGCTTCGGCTCCCCCACCCAGCTGCCGTCCGAGGGCAACCTCCGGGCGGCCGGAGGTGGAGTCAAGGACCTGGCCGTCGAGCTGCCGCGCGGGCTGGTGGCGAACCCCCACGCGACCGCCAGCCTCTGCACCGAGAGCCAGCTCGAGACCCCCGAGATCGGCTGCCCCGACAACTCCCAGATCGGGCTGCTGAGGCTCGACACCTCCTTCGGCGCCGCTCCGGCGCCCTCGCTCCTGCCGCTCTACAACATGGTCCCCCCGAGGGGGACGGCGGTCGAGTTCGGCGCCGAAGCGACCGAGGGGCTGGTGATTCACATGTCGGGAGGCCTGCGCGGTGACGGCGACCTCGGGCTCTACGCCAACGTCGACGACATCCCGGCGAAGGTGACCGTCTCGGTTGCCGAAGTCACCCTCTGGGGTGATCCGTCGGACCCCCGGCACGACCGCGTCCGCGGCCGCTGCCTCGACACCGGGGCCGCCTGCCCCGTCGAACCCGCACCCCGGCCGCTGCTGACGATGCCGACCCGCTGCGGCGCCCCGCTGACGGCCGTCATCCGCGCCGCCAGCTGGCTGGACCCGGGGCTGGAGACGACCAGGGTGACCAGCTTTCCGGCCCTCGACGGCTGCAACCGGCTCGAGTTCGCGCCGAGCTTCGAAGCGGCGCCGACCAGCCGTCTCGCCGGGGTGCCGTCGGGGATGGAGCTGGCGCTCCGAGCTCCCCAGGCCGACGACGGGGACGGCTTGGCCGAAGCGGGACTGCGAGACGCGACCCTGCTTCTGCCCGAAGGCCTGGCCCTCAGCCCCGGCGGCGCGGACGGGCTGGGCGCCTGCTCGCCTGCTCGGATCGGGCTCACGAGTGCTCCCGGCGAATATCCGGCTCGGTTCGACGCCGCGCCCCCCGCCTGCCCCGACGCGGCCAAGATCGGGACCGCCGAAGCCCGGACGCCGCTGGTCGACCACCCGCTCCCGGGGTCCGTCTACGTCGCCGAGCAGGGGGCGAACCCTTTCGGTTCCCGGTTCGCCGTCTACCTGACGCTCGACGACCCCGTCACCGGGATGCTCGCGAAGCTCGCCGGCCGGGTCGACGCCGATCCGGTCAGCGGTCGTCTGACCGCGCGATTCAGCGCGCTTCCACAGCTGCCGATCGAAGAGCTGCGGGCCGACTTCTTCGGCGGCCCGCGGGCGGTCCTGAGGACGCCCTCGACGTGCGGCCGGCACGGGTCCGAAGCGGTGCTCGTCCCGTGGGGCAGCCCGGAAACCCTCGATGCGAGGCGGACGGCCGGCTTCGATCTGGAGGCGGCTTCCAGCGGGGACTGTCCCCCCGCCGCGGCCGACCTCCCCGCCGCCGCCGACCTGGAAGCCGGATCGGCGTCGCCGCGGGCCGGCGCCTACAGCCCCTTCGTCCTGCGCGTGTCGCGCCCGGACGGCTCGCGCCCGCTGACCGGGATCGACGTCCGCCTGCCGGCGGGAGTCAGCGCCAGGCTGGCCGGGGTCGAGCGCTGCCCAGCCGCACCGGCCGCCGCCGGCGCCTGCCCGGCGGGCTCCGCGGTGGGCCGGGCTGCGCTGGTCGCCGGCCCGGGCCCCGCGCCGCTGCGCCTCGGCGGCACCGTCTTCCTCGCCGGTCCCTACAAAGGCGCCCCGCTGAGCCTGGTCGCCGCGGTGCCGGCACTCGCCGGCCCCTTCGACCTCGGCACGGTGGTCGTCCGGGTCGCGCTCACGGTCGATCGCCGGACCGCCGTTGTACGCGCTGTCTCGGATCCGCTCCCGACCGTCGTCGGCGGCGTCCCGGTCGATCTGCGCTCCTTTCAGGTGAGCCTCGACCGGCGGCACTTCGCCCGCACTCCGACCTCGTGCGCCCCGATGTCGGTTACGGGCCGGGTGTCGTCTTCCATGGAGTCGAGCGCCCTGAGCCGTCGCTACCAGGTGGGCGAATGCGGCGGCCTGCGGTTCGCTCCGCGGGCGTCGGCCCGACTGCTCGGGCCCACCCGCCGCGGCGCCCACCCGGGACTGCGGGTGGCCGTCACCCAGTCGGCCCGTGGAGCGAACCTCCGCCGGGCCGGGTTCACCTTGCCCGCGACCATGCTCCTCGACAGCAGGCATATCCGCGGCGTCTGCGCCGCCAACGACTTCGCCGCCGGCGAGTGCGGCGCGGACTCGAAGTACGGCCGCCTGGAGATCTGGTCGCCGCTCCTGAAGGGGCCGCTCAGCGGGCCCGTCTTCCTGCGGGCGGGGAATCATCGCCTGCCGGATCTCACTGCCGACCTGCAGGGGGAAATCGCCGTGAACCTGGTCGGGCGTCTCGACGTCGTGCACGGGCGGGTGAGGGGAACGTTCCAGTCGCTCCCCGACATCCCGCTCAGCCGCGCCGTGCTGACCATGTGGGGAGGGAGCCGGGGCCTCTTCGTCAACGCCGGCGGGTTCTGCGCCCACCCTCCCCGGCTCGACCTCGGTCTGCTCGCTCACAACGCCGCCTCGCGGCAGCTGGCGCCGCGACTGTTCGGCCGGTGTCCGGCCCGCGGTTAGTCCAGGACATTTACGTACCGCTCGGGCCCAACCTCTTTACGTAGACTCGCTGTCAAATGGGGGAGGGACTTACGCAGGTGAGTCGCCGTCGTGCCATGGCCGGACTCGCCATCGTCTTGATCTCCAGCCTCGCCCTGGGCGTGGCTGGCCTTGGCGTGGAAGGAAAGCTCTCACCCCTTTCGCTCGACGTGCCCGGAACCTCTGCATCAAATGGTGAAGCGCTTGCCCAAAGCCATTTCGGCGAGTCGTCACCCTTCGTGGTCCTGCTGCAGGGTCCCCCGGCGGCGGTCGATCGGCAGGGCCCGCGGCTGGTCGCGGCGCTGCGGCGGGAGCCGGAGGCGACGGTCGTCTCCCCCTGGGACCGGGGCTCCCTGGAGACCCTCAGGCCCGGCCCGGGGAAGGCCCTGGTTTTAGTCGACTTTCGCGTACCACTGGAGACGGCGATGCGGGATGTCGTCCCCGACCTGGAAGCGACGTTGGAGCGGCGGGTGGGCGCGCCGGTCGTCGCCACCCAGTCGGGCTACGCCTCCGTCTCCCGCGCCCTGCAGGAGGAATCGCTGCGCTCGACCGAGCGGGCCGAGCTGCTGGCGGCCCCACTCCTCCTCCTGATCCTGCTGCTGGTGTTCCGCTCGGTGGTCGCGGCGGCGATCCCGCTCGCCTTCGGCGCGCTGACCGTCGTCGCCGGCCGCGGGGTGCTCGCGCTCCTCTCCGGAGCGATGACGATCGACGCGCTGGCCCTCGTCGTCTGCACGATGATGGGCCTCGCCCTCGGGGTCGACTACTCGCTGCTGATTGTCTCCCGCTTTCGCGAGGAGCTGGAGCGCGACGGCGATCCCTGGCGGGCCGCAGCGGCGACCCGTGCCAGCGCCGGCCGCACCACCCTCTTCGCGGGGTCGACCCTGATCGTCGCCCTGGTCTTCTCGGCCTTCCTGCAGCCCGGCTCGCTGCTGCTCTCGCTGGCGACCGCGACCGCGGTGGTGACCGTGATCAGCGTCGTCATCTCGACCCTGGCGGTGCCCCCCCTGCTGGCCCTGCTCGGGCCGCGGATCAACGCCGGCCGGATCGGCCCGCCGCCGCGCCCGGGCCGCCGCTCGAAGGTCGCCGCCGCGGCCGGCGCTGCGCTGCGTAACCCAGCCCTTGCCGCCTGCCTCGTCGCCGTCCCGCTGCTCCTGCTGACCCTGCCGGTGGTCGGTTTCGCCACCGGCGCCCCCGGGATCGACGAGCTGCCGAGCTCCAACCAGGCTCGCCAGAGCGCCGAGACGATCGACCGGGCTGTCGGCCCCGGGTGGGAGGCGCCGTTCGTCCTCGTCGCCGCCACCGACCGCGGCCCGATCACGGACCGCGAGGATCTGAAGACGCTGAGCCGATGGCAGCGCCGGATCGCCGCCGAGCCTGGGGTTCGTACCGTGATCGGCCCGGCCCCGATCGCCCGTCGCACGGCGCCGCTGCGCTCGCTCGGCAGCAGGCTCACGGCAGAGGGAGCTGATGGCCCGGAGCAGATCGAGAAGCTGGGGCCGGGGCTGCGCCGGGCCGCCGACGCCGTCGGCGATCTGCGCTCGGGCCTCGACGAAGGCGCCGCCGGCAGCGGCCTGCTCGCCCAGGGGTCCGAACGCGCCGCGGCGGGCGCGGGCACCATCGCTTCGGAGCTGAACCGCGCCGCCGGCAAGGGGGAAGAAGCCACGACCGCGATCGGACGGCTCGAAGCGGGCAGCGAGCGCCTCGCCAAGGGGCAGCGCGAAGTCTCCGTCGGCAGCCTCAGCCTCGCCCTCGGGCTGCGCTCGCTGGTGCCGCGGCTGCGCGGCGGCGAGCAGGCGCGCTCGCGCAAGCTCGCCCGTGAGCTCGAAGCCGCCGCGGCCGAGGACCCCTCGCTGCAGCCGCTGGCGAACCAGGCTCGGGTCCTGGCCCGGACCGTCGCCGCCAACCGCAACGAAGTCCGCCGTCTGCGCGACGTCGCCGGCGAGGTCAACGGCGGCATGAACCGGCTGGTCCCTGGCGGCAAGCGCCTCGAAGCCGGTGTCGGCAAGCTCGCCGAGGCGACCGACGGGCTCAGCAGCGGCCTCGACCGGCTCGGGGCCGGCGCCGAACGGCTCTCGACCGGGCTGGTCGAACTCCAGGGCGGGGCGGGGGCGCTGCAGAGCGGGCTCGCGGAGGGCTCGCGCCGCGCCTACCCGTTGCAGACGAAGCTGGCGACCGCCGGCGCGCGGGTGACCGCGGTGGCGACGCCGCTGGCGCTCGGCGCCGAAGAGCTGCGGCGCCAGTCGCCCGGCCTTTTCGACTCCGGCTACTTCGTCCTCTCCGCCCTCGATGGGGCGCCGGCGGCGAAGCGGGCTGAAGCCGGGGAGGCGATCAGCGTCGAAGGCGGTGGCCAGGCGGCGCGGATGCTCGTCGTCTCCGACTACCCCTTCAACAGCGAGGGCTCGCGGGAGGTCGGCGAGCGCCTCGAGGCCGACGCGGCGCAGCTGGCGGCGGCGAGCGGCCTGGAGACCGGGGTGACCGGCGGCGCCGCCACCCTCAACACCTACGGCGAAGCGACCGAGGCGCGGCTGCCGCTGGTGATCGGCGCCTTCGTCCTCTTCACCCTGCTGGCCCTCGTCGTGATTCTGCGAGCCCCGCTGCTGGCGCTGCTGACGGTCGGCCTCAACCTCGCCTCGGTCGCCGCGGCGATCGGGGTGATGACCCTGGTCTGCAAGATCCCCGAGGGGTACCCGCTCGGGGGCCATCCCTATATCGACACCGTCGGCGCCGGGGCGATCTTCGGCGTCACCTTCGGGCTCTCGATCGACTACGCCGTCTTCCTCATCGCCCGGATGCGTGAGCGCTACGAGGTCGACGGGGACAACTGCGCCGCGATCGCCTTCGGGCTGGAGAAGACGGCCGGGGTGATCACCGGCGCCGCGGCGATCATGGCGGCGGTCTTCGTCTCCTTCGCGGCGGCGCCGATCGCCACGGTCAGCCAGATGGGCGTCGGGCTGACGGTGGCGATCCTGCTCGACGCGACCGTGGTGCGGATCGTCCTCCTGCCGGCGCTGATGCTGCTGCTCGGCGACCGGGTCTGGTACGTGCCGCCGCTCTTCGACCGCATCCTTCCCCGCCGCAACGTGCTGATACCTGAAACGAGGACCACTAGTGCCTAGACCGATCCGAACGACCCTGCTCCTGCTGGCCGCGGCTGCGCTCTTCGCCGCCACCGCGTCGGCTGCCGAAGCGCCCACCCGCGACGAATACGTCGAACGGCTGGAGACGATCTGCAAGCCCGACGCCCTGGCGACGCAGAGGGCGATGAAGGGGGCGCGGGGCGACGTCCGCAAGGAAAGGTTCAAGGCGGCGGCCGGGAAGTTCGCCAAGGCCACCTCGATCTTCGGCGGCACGGTCAAGCGGATCGGCGCCGTGCCGCGGCCGAGCGCCGACACGAGCAGGCTCGGCAAGTGGTTCACCTACCTGAACCGGCAGGAGGACTACCTGGGGCAGATCACCTCCGCCCTGCGGGCGGAGCAGGGGATCAGGGCCCAGCGGCTGACGGCCCGCTTCATCCATAACGGCAACCTCGCCAACAACGTCGTCCTGGCCTTCGGCTTCGACTACTGCAGCTTCAAGTTCTCCAGGTACGGGTGAGCGGGCTGGGGGACAGCCGAGCAGCCCGCATGGGGGCGGCGGCCGCCCTCGCCGCGCTCACTCTGGTCACGGGCACCGCGGGGCGGGCGATCGGGGAGCAGACCCAGCGCGGCGACCTCGTCTCCTCGCTGGACGGAGAGCTGCGCCCGCTGACCCTGCCCCGGGATCATCCGGCGCCGATCGCGGTACACCTCGAAGGGCGGCTGAGAACCGCGAGCGGCGCGCTCCTGCCGCGGGTCACCAAGCTCGAGATCGGGCTGCCGGCGCAGGGTGTGCTCTCGACCCGGGGCCTGCCGGTCTGCCCGCCGCGCCGGATCCACGACACCAGGACCGGCGAAGCCCTCGCGGCCTGCGGCCCGGCCCTGGTCGGCCGCGGCCGCCTCGACGCAGTCGTCGCCCTGCCGAATCAGGGGCCCTTCCCGGTCCGGGCGCGGCTGCTTGCTTTCAACTCGAGGATCGGCAAACGGCGGGCCGTGCTCCTCCACGCCGGATCCGGCGACCCGCCGACGTCCGCGGTGCTGCCGATGCTGATTAGGCCTGGGGCGGGCCGGTTCGGCACGGCGCTGGTCGGCCGCGTCTCCGCAGCGCTCGGTCCCTGGCCGCGGCTGCGGCGGTTCGAGATCACCCTCTTCCGCCGCTACGAGTACCGCGGCCGCCAGCGCAGCTACCTCAGCGCCTCCTGTCCGCTCCCGCCAGCTCTGACCGCCGGCTTCTTCTCCTTCGCGCGCACCTCGTACGGCTTTGCTGGAGGCGCCCGGATCGCCACGGGAATCGCCCGCGGCTGTCGCGCACGCTAGTCGCACTAAGCGTCAAGATGGTCTGTTAGTGTCCCCATTTGCATGGCCTTCCCGCTAGCGAATTTGGAAACGGTCGTGCTCGAAGCCTGCGCCACCGAGGAAGAGTGGCCGGCGCAGGTAGCCGCCGGAATCTGCGCCGGGATCGATTATGCGATCGCCCACCCGGAGGTCGCCCAGGACCTCGCATACAACGCCCCTGCCGGGGCCGACTCGCTGCATCGCTACGAAAGCTTGATCGGCCGCTTTACCGGCTTTCTAAGGGTGAAAGCGCCGATGACAGCCCGGGTGCCGGGATCCACGGATGAGGCCCTGGTCGCGGGGATCGTCGGCCTCGTCGGCGATCACCTGAGGATCGGGCGCACCGACCGCCTCGAAGAGCTTCGCCCTGAGCTGGTCCTGCTGACGCTGCTGCCCTACCTGGGATTCAGCGAGGCTCAGAAATGGGCCAACCAGGTTGCCTCCTAGCCGGCTAGCTTGACATCAGTGGTCCGTATATGTTCTTATTGGGTCTTGTCTCACCGGCACCCTGTCCGGCGATGACATCGGTGTACCGCGGCCCGTCCCGCCAACCCTGGGCGGTCACGGGCCCACGACGCAACTCATGGTCCGGGTGAGTTCCCCGCTTGCCCGGGCCATTTGCGTTTCCCCCGGCGTCGCAGGCGACTGAACCCGGCTAGAAGGCGGGCGCCCGGCCCGAGGGCGTCGAGCAGCCGCTCGCGGATCGGCTGCGCGTACGCCGTCGTCGCGCCGGGCGAGCTGAGGTAGTAGCCGGCGACCCCGGCGAGGATCGCCCGATGGCGGTCGGAGTGCGGGAGCAGCGCGATCGCGGCCTCGGCCCGGTCGGCGAGGTTGCCCAGCCGGTCTGCTGCTTCGTCGGCGCTGTCGTAGTAGCCGAGGTAGTTGTGCTCGCCGGCTGCGCGGTCCGCCTCGCGGTCGACCAGGTCGTCGAGGAAGACGGTGAGGGCGCCCAGCGGCGGCTGATATGCGACGTCCACCAGCCCGGCGGTCGCAGCGGTGGTCTCGGGGTCGGCCGCGGCGGCGACCAGGGCGTGGGCGGCGACCGAGGAGCTGGCGCCGGCCGCGACCTCCCACCAGCGGTATCCGGGCGGGGCGTCGAGGCCGCGCGCCCAGCGCTCGAGCGGGTCCCGGCCCGCGACAGCGGCGCGGTGGGTCTGCAACTGCCCCTGTTCGCAGCGCTCCACCGCGGCTTCGAGGCGGGGGAGGACGGCGTCGTGCGCGGGGAGGGCCGCGACCTCGAGCCGCCACTCCGCTTCAAGCCTGTCGATGCGCGTCGTTTCCTGCGAGTCGGCCCGCACCTCCCCCGCCTCTTCGAGCTCGTCGCGGAGGTCGATCGCGACCTGCAGGGCGACGATCGCCCGCACGACGGCGCTCCGGGAAGAACGGGGCGCGAGCGTCGCGAAGACCGCGACCGCCTCGGCGTTTTTCGCCTTCTCGCGCGGCAGCGGACCGTGCCGCCGCAGCTCCCGTCGTGCCTTCGGCAGGACCGTCGTCAGGTAGGCGCCGAGGGCGCTCGCCGCCGCCCCGGCCTCTCGTATCGCCGATCCCACGAAAGCACCTTAAGGCGCGTCCGCCCCCGTCTCTACCTTGAGCTGACGATGACGGAGCAGACGCAGATCGAGGCGTTCGCCGAGCCCGTGGCGGAGGCCGTCGAGGAGCCCTCCGCCGAGCCCGCGATGCGGATCGCGCTCAGCGATCTCGAGGACGGTCAGCGCGTCAGCGGCGTCTTCGCCGTCCGCGAGCGGGAGCTGCGGCGCAAGCGCAATGGCGAGCCCTGGCTGCGGCTCTCGGTCGGCGACGCGACCGGCACCGCCGAGGCGGTTTGCTGGGAGGAGGCGGAGGCCCTGTATGCCCTCTGCTGCACCGGCTCCGCGGTCCACGTCAGCGGCGTCTTCGAGATCAGCGAACGCTGGGGCGCGAAGATCAAGATCTCGAAGCTGCGCGAGGCCGAGGAGCACGAGTACGCGACCGAGGACCTGGCGGCCGAGTCGGAGGTCTCGCTGGATCAGCTCGAGGGAGAGCTGCGCGAACTGCTGGTGACGGTCCAGAACCCGCAGCTTCGCGAGCTGCTCGACCACTTCTTCGGGGAGGACTCCGAGACCTGGCGCCGCTTCAAGGTCGCCCCGGCGGCGAAGACCTACCACCAGGCCTACCGGCACGGGCTGCTCGAGCACACGCTCTCGGTCGCCCAGGCGGTCTCCGCCGCGGCCAACTTCTTCCCCGGGATCGACCGGGACGTCGCCGTCACCGGTGGGCTCTTACACGACATCGGCAAGTGCGTCGCCTACAACGACGACCCGCTGGCGATCGACCTCACCGACGCCGGCCGCCTGCAGGGCGAGATCCCGCTCGGCTACTACACCGTGCGCCGCGCGATCGAGGACCTGCCGGGCTTCGACCCCCACCTCGCCCAGTGCGTCCTCCACATCATCCTCAGCCACCACGGCTCGCTCGAACACGGCTCGCCGGTCGTCCCCGCCACCCGCGAGGCCGTCCTGGTCCACATGATCGACAACCTCGGCGGCCGCCTCGGCAGCTTCGACCGGCTCGAGCGCCAGCTTCCCGCCGGCGAGGTCTGGTCCGGCTTCGACCGGGCTCTCTCCGGCAGCGCCTTCTTCGCTCAGCGCGCTGCCTGAAGACAAAGCATTGCTGTAGACAATCAGTTACGCTATGCTCATGGCGGTGATGATGAGCCCCAGGGAAAAGTGGACCGACGAGCGGCTGGACGATCTCAACGAGAAGGTCGATCTCGGGTTTGCGCGGATGGACGCTCGCTTCGAACGCTTGGAAGCCCGCCTCGATGCCAAGTTCGACGGCCTAACAAGGGTCCTGATCGGAAGCGCGGCCGGGACCATTGCCGCCCTGATCGGGTTGATCGCAACCCAGCTCTAGCCGCCGCTACTGGAAGCGTTCGCTGCAGCGCTGGATCTTGTTGACGTTCTGGTTAGCGCGCTGGATGCAGGCGATCAGCTGGTTGGCGTTGCCCTGCTGGCGCGACTGCCGCAGTGACTGTTTGATTTCGCGCTGAACCTGGCGGCTGACGTCGTCGATCGTCTCGTTGATGTCGCCCAGATCGCTCTGCTGGAAGCCCTTCTGGATGTTGCCGTTGACTTCGTGGCTGATCTCCTTGGTCGTCTCCAGAGTCGGCTTGACGACGAAGAAATAGACCGCGGCGAGGATTCCGACGGTCACCAAAAGCCGGATAATGCCCGCGCTTAGGTTGCCGAAGAGGTTCCTGAGGACGTCCATGCGCTGCGTGCAGACTATCCTGCCGACCAGTGGCGAAGGACACCGAGAAGCTAATTCGCCAGCTCTCGTTGATCTCGTTCCTGATGGCTCAGGGGAGGCCGGTTTCGGCCCTCGAGATCAAGCGCGAGGTGGAGGGCTACAGCGACATGAACGACGACGCTTTCGCGCGCCGTTTTTACGCCGATCGCGCCGAGCTCGAGAGCCTCGGGATCCAGCTCGGGGTCGAGAAGCCGGGCGAGGGCTTCTTCGAGGCCGAGCTCTACTCGCTGCCGCCGGAGAACTTCTACCTCGAACCGATCAAATTCTCCGACGACGAGCTGGCGGCGCTGAGCACGGCGCTGATGCTGCTGACCGAGAGCGGCTTCGCCTACGCCGAGCCGCTGCGGCTGGCGCTGCAGCAGGTCGCCTGGGGCCACCCGAACCCGCTGGCCGAGGGCGAGCGGGCGCCGGTCGAGATGGCCCCCTCCGAGAACCGCGACCTCTCCCAGCGCCTCTCCAAGATCGAGACCGCGATCAGCCGCCGCAAGACGATCGAGTTCACCTACTACACGATGGAGCGGGGCGAGACCGAAAAGCGCAAGGTCGACCCCTTCCACCTGGTCTTCCGCGGCGGGCAGTTCTACTTGATCGGCCACTCCCACGAGCGCGACGCGGTGCGCGTCTTCCGCCTCTCCCGGATCCAGGGCAAGGTCGGCTACGCCTCCAAGGCCGAGCACGACTTCTCGCCGCCCGAGGACTTCGACCGCCGCGACTACGGCAGTCGCGCCGACTGGCAGCTGGGGGAGACCAAGGGAACGGCGAAGATCTTCATCCGCGAGCGGATCGCCTGGCTGATCGAGCGCGACTACGGCGACTACGGCGAGCTCCGCAACGCGAAGAAATCCGACGCTGCCCCCGGCAAAGGCCGGGTCTTCGAGACCGCCTACGCCTCCGAGCGCGAGCTGATCGCCTGGGTCCTGCGCTGGCGCCAGAACGCCCAGGTGCTGGCCCCCGACAACCTCCGCGAGGAGGCCGAGAAGCGTCGCGGGCTGCTGCACGAGCGCCACGTCAACGGCTTCCGCCCAGCCGAGGTAGTCGACCGGCCGCTCGAGGAGCAGCCGAAGCGGAGCCGCTCCAACGGCCGCGGCGAGGCCGCGATCCGGCCCGAGCGCTTCGCCCGCCTCGTCACCCTCGCCGGGATGCTGATCGAAGCGGCGAAAAAGGGCGAGCGGTTGCAGGTCGCCGACCTGCGCGAGCGCCTCGAGCTGACCGCCGAGGAGCTGCGCGAGGACATCGAGCTGCTGAACGTCGTCAACTTCGGCGGCGGCACCTACGTCCTCTACGCGGAAATCCTCGGCGACGAGATCGAGGTCGACTCGCAGCCCTACGGCGACAACTTCGCCCGCCCCGCCCGCCTGCTGCCGCTGGAGGCGAAGGCGCTGGTCGCGGCGATCGACCTCTTCGGCGACCACCTGCCGCAGTCCGACCTGCAGAGCGCGCGGGGGAAAATCGTCAAGGCGCTCGGCCACGACCCCTCCGAGGAGGGGTTGGAGATCGCCTCCGCCGGCGGAGGCGATGCCGTGGTCGCCCGCATCGTCAACGAAGCGATCGCCGAGAGCCGGGTGCTCGAGCTGAGCTACTACAAGGAGAACGAGGACCAGTTCACCGAGCGGCGGGTCGAGCCTTACCGGCTGGAGAACGGCAAAGAGGGCTGGTACGTCGAGTGCTACGACCTGACCAAAGAAGGTGTGCGTCACTTCAAGCTCGAGCGGGTCAAGGAGGCGCGCCTCTCCGAGGAGACCTTCGAGCCCCGCCCCGAAGTCGAGGAGTTCGCCGGCGTCGAGGGCTGGATGACGCACGGCGAGGTGCCGACCGCCGAGGTCGCCCGCGTCTGGGTCTCGCCCGAGCGGGCGCGCTGGCTGCGCGAGGAGCGGACCGTGGTCGAGGAGCTGGCCGACGGCGCCGTCGTCGTCGAGCTGCCCTACGCCGGCAAGCCCTGGCTGGTGCGGGAGATCCTCCGCGGCGCCGGCGACCTGGTCGTGCTCGAGCCGCCGGACGCGCGCGAGGCGATCGCCAAAGAAGTCACCGACGAGTAGCGGTCCCCTGGACGAGGCGCCGGGTCACCCCGAGGTCCTGAGGATCGTCGCCCCCAACCCGGGGCCGATGACGCTGGAAGGGACCAACACCTACCTCTTCGGCTCCGACCCCTGCGTGGTCATCGACCCCGGCTCCGAGGACCTCGGCCACCTGGAGGCGATCCGCGCCGCGGCCGGCGAGCGCGGCGGCATCGGCCTCGTCTTACTCACCCATTCCCACGGCGACCACACCGCCGGGGCGGACAAGCTCGACGCCAAGGTGGTGCTGCCGGCCGGGGGGGAGGAACACTTCGCGCTCCGCGCCCTCGCCACCCCCGGGCACGCCGAGGACCACGTCTGCTTCCTGACCGAGACCGGCGTCTGCTTCAGCGGCGACCTCGTCCTCGGTCTCGGCTCGACGATCGTGCCGCCGGGGGGCAACTCGCTCGCCGCCTTCATGGACTCGCTTGCCCTCCTGCAAGCCGAGGGGATCGAGCTGATCGCCCCCGGCCACGGCCCCTGGGTCACCGAGCCAGAGGCCAAGCTCGCCGAGTACGTCGAGCACCGGCTGATGCGCGAGCGCCGGCTACTCGCGGCCCTGGAGGCCGGCGAGCGCTCCCGCGCCGAGCTGCTCGCCGCGGTCTGGGACGACATCCCGATGGAGCTGCTGCCGATGGCGGCGATGGCGATGGAGGCCCACCTGGAAAAGCTCGAGGGCGAGGGCCGGTTGCCGGAGGATCTGGAGTCCTAGCCGCCCGGCAGGTAGGTCAAAGCGAATAGCGCGCGAAGGCAAAGCCCCTGCCTTCGGGAAGCTTCGGCGAGCCGGTGATCGCACCGCCGAGGAGGGGCTTTCCATTCCTGCCGACGGAGATCGTCGTCGCCTTGGTCTCAGTGGCGTGACCGAAGCCAGTTCTGACCCGGCCGCCCCGGCCGAAGCTGCGGTCGGGGATGCCTCGGGTCCCCAGCCGCATCAGCTGGAAGCCGAAAACACCGCCGTGGCTGAGCCCGCCGCCGGCGATCAGGATCCGGTTACGGGCGTCGATTGCCAGCACCTGAAAGCCGGCGCGCCGGTGGATGCCGATCGAGCCTCTCGGCAGCACCGAGCCGTTGCCTCCGAACGCCGGGTCGGGCCGGCCGGTCGGTAGCAATCGCCGCACTCGCAGCTTCCCTTCGTCTTCGGGGAAGGTCGAGGAAAAAGCCTGTTCGAGCGAAACCAGCCGGCCCAGTGAGTCGACCGCGATGTCCGTCACGATCGCCTGGTCGTGGGGCTTGCCGCCCTTCTGGCCGAATTCAAGATCGAAGCCGCCCGAAGGCAGCAGGGCGGTGAAGTTGCCGGCGATCGACTGCGGCCCCGGCGCCAGGCAGCCGACCGGCTCCGGCTCGGTCGGGCCCGAGTAGAAGATCTCACCGGCGCTCGACATCGCGATCGATTCCGGCAGCTGGATCTGCGGGTCGAGGGTCACGCCTCTCTGGCCGAAGCCGGCGTCGACTGCCCCGGACGCGTCGAGGCGGCCGACGTACCCCGCACGGGTAAAGCATTGGCCGTTGGTCACGGTCGCGTAGGCACCGGCGAGGACGGGGCGGTCGTCGGCGGTAACGGCCATCGCCTCGACGGAGACCGTGGGGCGTTCGTAGCGTTTGTAGGACTGAGGATCCGGGGCCGGCGGAGGCAGCTGAAAGGTGGTGGTCGCGACGCCGCCGTCGCCGAAGCTCGGGTCGAGGTTCCCATCGGGCAGATAGCGGATCACCGCCGCCCGGGTCGCTTCCGGGCCGCTCGAATTGCCTTCGGGATCGTGATTGGTGGTCCCCGGAAGAGGTCCCGCCGTTCCGGCCACAAGGATCCGCCCCTGCGAGTCGACGGCGACGTCGACGGGTGAGACGCCTGGTTCGATCGCGACGCCACCGCCACCGCCGAAGCTCTGTTCAGGGTTGCCGTCCTCGTCCAGGACCAGCAGGTGGGCGCGGGTCAACACGACAAGTCTGCCCCCCGGGGCGGTGGCGGTCGATAGCGCGCTGGTATCGCCGAATTGGCCTGGAGACGGGAGCACCACCCGGCCACCCTCGCCGAAGGACGAATCCAGGGCGCCGCGGGCCTGGGCCGCGGCCGGGAGTGCGGCGACGACCGCGATCAGAGCGAGGACGAGAGACACCGGGATCTTCTTCATGGCCCTCGAAACCTGATCGCAGATAAAAGTTTCGACACCAATTACTGGCCAGCCAGCCAAACGTGATACACAGTCGCCATGGGAAGGCGTCGTAATCGCAACGTGGGTAAGTACGCCCTGATCGCCGGCGCCGCTTCGACGGGCCTCCTCACCGGCGCCGTAGCCCTCCTCTGGCACCGCCTGGCGCGGCGGCCGCTGCCGAAGGTGAGCGGGACGATCGAGATCCCCGAGCTGCGCGGCAAGGTGCGGGTGCGGCGCGACCGCTGGGGCGTTCCCCACGTCGACGCCGACGAGCGCGAGGACCTCTTCTTCGCCCAGGGCTACTGCCACGGCCAGGACCGGCTCTTCCAGATGGACTTCTACCGGCGGGTGGTCGAAGGCCGGGTCGCCGAGATCGCGGGGGAGGACGGCCTTGCGGTCGACAAGCTGATGCGGACGCTGGGCATCCGCGCGACCGCCGAGCGCGAGGTCGAGGAGATGGAGCCCGGCCTGCGGGCGAAGCTCGAGCGCTTCTGCGCCGGCGCCAACGCCGCCGCCCGCGACGCCCGGGCGCGGCCCTTCGAGATGCAGGTCCTGCGCCTCGAGTTCGCCCCCTGGCGACCGGTCGACATCCTCAGCCTCGGCAAGCTGCTCGCCTTCGGGCTCTCGACCAACTGGGAGCGGGAGCTGCTGCGCTCCGACCTGGTCCGCGAGCTCGGTCCGGAGCTGGCGGCCCGCCTCGACCCCGTCTACCCGGCCGGCAACCCGGTCGTCGACCAGCTTCCGTTCAGCGGCGAAGGGATGCCGCTGGTCGAGCAGATCGACCGCGTGCGGCGCACGCTCGGGCTTGCGACCGAGGCCTCGGGCTCGAACAACTGGGCCGTCAGCGGCGAGCGCTCGGCGAGCGGCACGCCGCTGATCGCCGGCGACCCGCACCTCTCCCCGAGCATGCCGGGCATCTGGTACGAGGTCAGCCTCCGCCACGGCGATCGCTTCGTCCGCGGCGCCTCGCTGCCGGGGATGCCGGGTGTCTACATGGGGCAGAACAACGACGTCTGCTGGACGATCACCAACGTGATGGCCGACGTCCAGGACCTCTTCGTCGAGCGGGTCGAGGGCGAGCAGTACCTGTTCGAAGACGAGTGGCGGCCGCTGCAGGTGCGGCAGGAGGAGATCGTCGTCAAGGGCCGCAGCGAGCCGGTCTCGCTCGAGGTCCGCGCCACCCACCACGGCCCGATCGTCAACGCGGCGCTCGGCGCCGACGAGGGCGAGCCGCTGGCGCTCGCCTGGCAGGCGCTCTCGGAATCGACCGCCTTCGAAGCCGCCTTCGAGCTGCTCGACATCGCCTCCGGCCGCGAGCTGGTGGCGAAGCTCGAGGGCCACACCGCGCCCGCCTCGAACATGGTCTGGGCCGACAGCTCGGGCTCGATCGGCTACAAGCTGATCGGCCGCCTGCCGATCCGGCGCGGGGGCTGCCCCGACCTGCCGAAGCCCGGCTGGAGCGGCGAGTTCGAGTGGGACGGAACCGTCCCCTACGAGGAGCTGCCGGAGGTGACCGACCCCGAGAGCGGCTTCGTGATCACCGCCAACAACCGCATCGTCGGCGACGACTATCCGCACCACATCACCAGCGACTGGCTCGACGGGTTCCGCGCCAAGCGGATCGAGCAGCTGCTGGAGGAGACCGAGAAGCACGACCTCGAGAGCTTCGAGGCGATCCAGAACGACAACTTCTCGATCCCCGGGCTCGAGGCGGCGGCGCGGCTCAGCCGCCTGCACCCGCGCGGCCAGCGCGAGCGCAGCGCGATCGAGCGGCTGCGCAGCTGGGACGGCTGCCTCGGCCCCGACACGATCGCCGGCACCATCTACCAGGCCTTCCTGCTGCGGCTGGCGCGCGAAGTCGCCCGCTGCGCGATCGGCGACCGCGACCTCTGCGAGCGCTGGCTCGACCGCGCCGACAACGGTTTCCTGCCGCACGTCACCTCGCCCTGGCGCTGGCACTCGCACCTGATGGACCTCTGGGAGGAAGCCGACGAGGAGCTGATCGGCCGCCCCTGGGACGGGCTCGTGCTGGAGGCCCTGGCCGGCGCCCTCGACGACCTCGGCGAGCGCTTCGGCCCCGACCCCGAGAACTGGCGCTGGGGCCGCGTCCACGAGCTCAAGTTCCCGCACCCGCTGGGCGACGCCAACCCGCTCTTCGACCGCCTGCTCAACCGCCGCCTCCGCGCCGGCGGCGCCCAGGAGACGGTCAGCCAGATCGCCTACGACCCGAACGACCCATACAACGCCGTCTGGGCGCCGAGCTGGCGGATGATCGCCGACCCGACCGACCCCGACCGCTCCCGCTGGCAGACCTTCACCGGCCAGTCCGGCCACCCCGCCAGCCCCCACTACGACGACCTCCAGGTCGACTGGCTCGACGGCCGCACGCAGGCGATGTGCGGCGAGGGCCCGTGGTCGGAGCTGGAGCTGGTCCCCAGCGCGACTTAGCCGACGTTCCCGGGTTTTCGCAGGATGCCCCGGACCAAGGTTTCTCTCTCCCTGCTTCTGACCGTCTTCTGCCTCGCCCTGCCCGCCAGTGCGCAGGCGCTCCCGCAGGGGTTCTTCGGGATCGCGCCGCAGACGCCGATCGGGCCGGAGGACACCTCGCGGATGCGCGCCGGGGGGCTGGAAACGATCCGGGCGCCGCTGTTTTGGGGTGGAGTGCAGCCGACGCGGAAGGGCGGCTTCGACTGGAGCTACTTCGATGAGACCGTCGAAACCGCGGCAGCCGCGCGGATGGAAGTGCTCCCGTTCCTCTGTGCGCCGCCGAACTGGGTCAGCCCCCGGGATACGCGGCTGCCGATCGACAGCGCCCGGCAGCGCCAGGGCTGGGAAGCGTTCGTCCGTGCCGCGGTCGAACGCTACGGGCCGCGCGGAACCTTCTGGGAAGAGCACGCTCCGGGCACGAAGAACCCGCTGCCGCGGATGCCGATCCGCGCCTGGCAGATCTGGAACGAGGAGAACTTCTTCTACTTCACCCGGCCCGCCTCGCCGACCCGCTACGCGAAGCTGCTGGCGATCTCACACCGCGCGATCCACCGCGTCGACCCGCGCGCCGATGTGGTGATGGGTGGTCTGTTCGGCAATCCCAAGCAGGGACCGCCGGCGGCGATGGACGCGACCGACTTCCTCGACCGCCTCTACCGGGTGCGGGGGGTGAAGGCCGACTTCGACGCCGTCGCCCTGCACCCCTACGCCGCCGACGCGGCCGAGCTGCGGGCGCTGGTCGAGGCGGTGCGGGCGACGATGATCCGCCACAGCGATCGCCGTGGCGGGCTCTACCTGACGGAGATGGGCTGGGGCTCGCAGGAGCGCAGCCCCGTCTCCTTCGAGGTCGGGATGCGCGGCCAAGCGCAGCAGTTGAGCGCCGCCTACGGCTACCTGCTCGGCAACCGCCACCGGCTCAACCTCAAACAGGTGGTTTGGTTCAGCTGGAAGGACGCCCCCCGGCTCTGCAGCTTCTGCGACTCGGTCGGGCTTTTCCGTCAGGGCCGGCGCTTCAAGCCGAAGCCCGCCTGGCACACCTTCACCCAGGTCACTCGGCGCGCGAGATCCCGCTGACCAGCTCGACGATCTCCGGGGGCGCCTTCTCGGGCGAGCCGGAGTCAAACGGCGGGTCGGGGTCGTACTCGATTCCCAGCTGGATCGCCTGCGCAACCTCGGGGCCCGCCTCGCGGCCGACCAGGTAGAGCGCCATGTCGATTCCGGCGGAGACGCCGGCGGCGGTGATCGTCTTGCCGTCCTCGACGTAGCGGCCGCCGACCGGATCGGCGCCGTGCTCGCGCAGCGGCTCGAGCCAGGCCCAGTGGCCGGTCGCCCGCTTCCCGTCGAGGAGGCCGGCGGCGGCGAGCAGCAGCGAGCCGGTGCAGACCGAGGTGGTCCATTTGGAGGTCTCGTCGAGGCGGCGCAGCGCCGAGAGCAGCTCCTCGTCCTCCATCATCGCCCGGGTGCCCATCCCGCCGGGGACGAGCAGGATGTCGGGCTCGCCGACCTCGTCGAGGCTGCGGTCGGCGCTGAGCCCGACGGCGCCGCTGTCGGTGCGGACCTCGCCGCGGGTCTTGGCGACGAACTCGACCTCCCAGCCGGGCACCGAGCGCAGCACCTCGTAGGGGCCGATCGCGTCGAGGGCGGTGAACCCCTGGTAGAGCGGGATCGCGATCTTCATCCTCGAATCCTCTCACGGCGACGCAAGTCCGCTTAGAGTCCAGGGCGATGAGCCGCCGCGACCAGATCAAGCTCAGCGACGCCGAGCTGCTGGAGCTGCTCGACGCCGAGCGGATCGCGATCGTCTCCAGCCTCGGCCCGCGCGGCTGGCCGCACTCGATGCCGCTCTGGTTCGTCCCTCGCGACGGCGAGGTCTGGATCTGGACCTACGCCAAGTCGCAGAAGGTCCGCAACCTCGAACGCGACCCGCGGGCGACGGTCCTGGTCGAGACCGGCCACGAGTACGGCGAGCTGCGCGGGGCGATGATCGAGGCCGAGGCCGAGCTGCACCGCGACTTCGAGACCGTGATCGGCTTCGCCGAGGAGCTGACGCTGCGCTACGCGGAGGGGATCTCGTCCGTCGAGGGCGACGCCAAGGCGGCGCTCGAAGCGCAGGCGCCAAAGCGGGTCGCGATCCGCTTCCGTCCCGTGCGCACCGCGAGCTGGGACCACCGCAAGCTCGGCGGCACCTACTAGCGCCTGCGCAACTCGCCGAGGCGGCGCAGTGGCGCCGTCAGCCGCCAGGAGCTCGAGCCGAGCACCTTTGCCAGCTCGACCGCCGGGCCGCCCACCGCCCGCCGCCCGGCTTCGATCGTCGGCGCGAACCCCTCGATCAGGTCCTCCCGCCCGGCCTGTTCGACCGCCTCCAGCACGTCCTCCCAGAGCGCCAGCTGCAGCGGCGTCAGGATCCGGTAGTCCCGCAGCGGCCCGAGGTCCAGCTCGGCGGGGAAGGTGCGGATCTTCCCCCTGGCGCCGATCGCCTCGAGGCCGATCATCGTCGCCAGGCACTTGCCGCAGCGGCCGCAGTTGTAGGCACCGTCCGGGTTCATCCAGCAGACCCGCAGGGTCTCCTGCACCAGCGGGTGGTCGGCGATTTGCCGGATCCGCTCGACCCTGCCGAAGCGGCCGCCCCAGTCTTCGACCGTCAGCCCCTCGCTGCTCCAGAGGTGGTCGATCTGCCAGCTGGCGCCGACCTGCGCCTGTCTGCGGTACTCGCTGTCGGATGCGATCAGGACCCGCTCGAAGAGCGGCGCGAAGAAGTGCGCGACCGCCGCTTGGACGCTGGGGCAGAAGGCCTCCCAGCGCAGCAGCGGATCGGAGAAGGTGCGGACGTCGGTGGCGACGACGTGCAGCGGCAGCCCCAGCTCGGCCGCCGCCGCCCGCAGGCGCTTCTCGACCTCGTCGGCGAGGTTGCGGTGCCGCGCCGCACCCGGAATCAGGTCGAGGCCGCGGACGAAGATCAGGTCGGTCACGTCGGGGTTTGCGAGGATCGTCGCCCAGGAGTCGACGCCGCCGCTGAAGAAGGTGGCGACCCGCCCTGGCTCTTCCGGTCCCTCGGCCAGTCGGGTCGGGGCGCTGACCTCGATCTCCCGCAGCGGGTGGTACTCGTTTGGCCAGCGCGAGGACCAGAGCTGCTGAATCGCCTGGAACTCCTGCTGGGTGCGGAGGAGTCGGGCGCTGATCGGCGCCTCGAGGCGAAGCGGGCCGCCGCGGGACATCGCCGGCAGCAGGGCGACCGCGAGGGCGCCGTCGGCGGGGGGCACGACAGGGGTCGAGGAACGGAAGGAGATCCGGCTCCGCTCGCCCCCGGCCTCGATCGTGAAGGAGAGCTCGCCGGCCTCCGCGCGGAGGTCTGTGACCGCGCTGGCCGGTCCGGGGCTCACCTCTTGCGCCTTGCCTTCCCGGTCAGCCGCCGCAGCGGCGCGGTCAGCCGCCACGAGGTGGACCGGGTCAGCTCGGCGATCTGCGCTTCCAGGTTGAAGGCGTGTACTTCGGCGTGGGCGGCACGCTCCTCGCCCGCACGGGCGCGGCCCTCGGCCGCCCGCACCCGCCGGTCCTCCTCGGCCTCGCTGCCGACCCACTGTGGGGCGCCCTCCTCGGTTCCGGCCACGGTGGCGGCGATCCGGGTGAAGAGGTCGGCCTCGGCGTCGGCGCGCAGACGGCGCAGCCGCCGCCCGTCGAGCGCAAGCCGGACCCGCAGCTTGCCGCCGGCCTCGGGATCGAGCGCGGTCGCGGCGAGCAGCTCCGCATAGGTCTCCGCCTCGGCTTCCGGGCCGATCGCGAACTCCGGCGGCTGGCCGAAGGCATCAAGGAGACCGGTGGTCTTCTGCTCGTAGAAGGCGTTGTGGGCGACCATCAGGGTTGGCAGGCCGAGCATCAGCGAGCTGAGCCCCGCGTGGTAGGAGCAGGCCACCGTGAAGTTGGCCTTTGCCATTGTCGCCGCCGCCACACGCAGACCCGCTGGGCGCAGGAGGACGGGCTCCAGCACTTCGATCCCGCGGTCGGCGAGCGCCGCGCCGAGCCTTTCTGCCGCCGGCCGCTCATCGACCCTGGGGTCGAGGTAGGCGACCAGCGGTTGGGCGATGACAGGCCGGCCGGTGCGGCTACTGAGCTTCGCGAGCAACTCTGCGTAGAGCACCAGCAACCGCTCGGGCGCGCTCGTCACCCAGTCGTGGTCGGTGAAGTGGAGGTTGACGCGGAGCGGCCCCTCGCCCGGCAGCTCCGCCGTGCGCAGACGGGCGAGCCGGGCGATCGCATCGTCTCCGCTTTCGGGAACGATCGCCGAGCCGAACCCGGCCAGGAGCTCTCCCGAGCGGGAATCGCGCGTCCCCAGCAGCTCGAAGGCGCGGAGGTAGCCGGCGTCCTCCGCCGAAAGACCGGCGAGCCAGGCGGCTTCGACCTGCAGCCCGGAGCCGACACGGCGCACCTCGCGCGGCTCCGCCGCCGCCAGCACCCCCTCGGCTGCCCGCATCATCGCCAGCTTCCGGTCCCCCCAAAGCCCGTTGAGGTAGCCGCCGCCGTAGAGGTAGGAAACCGCCGACTCGAGGTGCGGGCCCGGCGCGATCGCGACGAGACCGTCCTCGCCCGAATCCTCCTGCCCGAAGTAGACCTGGTGGCGCGGCGGGCGGATCATCTGCTCGGCCAGCTCGGGATGGTGCGAGGCGAAGCGACGCTCAAGCACGGGCAGGACGACCAACCCTGGCTCCAGAGGCGCGAGCATCTCGAGCGCGGCTTCGAGCATCAGCACGTCGCCGAAGTTGCCCGACCCGTCGTAGCCGCCGACCAGGAAGGCGACGGATCGGGCCTCCGCGATCGCCGCCGCCGTCTCCGGCGCGGCGAAGAGGGCGGGCTCGCCGCCGCTGGGAAACAGGGTTCGGCTGAGCGTCGCCCCGGTCGACGGCGGGCCCGGATCGGGGCGACGGCGATAGGTCTGGGGGAACCCGAGGTTGACCCTTCCCTTGGCGACCAGGGGGGCGACGGCGGCCTCGAGGTCGGCCCGCCCGTGGGCGCGGATCGCGTCGAGCAGGTCTTCCCAGAGCGTCAGCGAGACGACGTGGGTGATCTCGTAATCCGACAGCACCGCCGGGTCGACCTCGAACTCCGCCGGGAAGGAGGTGACCCGCTCACGCGCCCCGATCGCCTCCAGCCCGATCAGCGTCGTCACGCACTTGCGGCAGTAACCGCAGTTGTAGGTGAGGTCGGGGGTTTCCCAGCAGACCCTGAGGCTGCGGCAGGCGACCGGGTTCTCGACCAGCCGTTCGAGCCGCTGCTGGCGGGTCGAGCGGCCGCCGGCGTCGACGATCTCCAGCTCCTCGGTGCTCCAAAGCTGGTCGACCAGCCGGTTGGCGCCGAACGCGACCTGCACCGCGTAGTCGGAGTCGCCGGCGATCAGCACCCGGTCGAAGAGGGGCGCGAGGAAGAGGCCGACGGCGGCGCAGGCGCAGCCGTAGAAGATGTCCCAGGGCAGCTCGGCGTCGGTCAGCTCGCGCAGGTTCGTCTCGACCACGTGCAGCGAGAGGCCGATCCCCTCGGCGGCCTCACGCAGCCGCGCCTCGACCTCGTCGGCCAGCTCGGCCTGGGGCCCGACAGCCGCAAGGTCGAAGCCACGGACGAAGATCAGGTCGGTGAGGTCGGGGTTTTCGAGCACGATCCCCCAGGAGTCGATGCCACCGCTGAAGAAGGCCGCGGCGCGCCCCTTCGGCTCGAAGGCGCCCACCTCGCGGACCGGCGCCTCGACCTCGACTTCCCGCAGCGGCTCGGTGAACGGCCAGTCCAGCGACCAGGCCCGCTGGATCGCCTGGAACTCGCGCTGGCCGCGCAGCATCCGCGGACTGACGGGGTCGGTCATCCGCAGGCGGCCGCCGTGGATCATCGCCGGCATCGCCACGGACGCCAGCGCGGCGTCGGCGGTCGGCGTCACGGGCGAGTCGGTCCGCATCCAGACGTTCGTCGTCCGCTCGCCGATGCGGGCGTCGAAGGAGAGCTCCCCCGGAGCGGTTCGGAGGCCGGTTATCTCGTGGTCGAAGCGGGTCGTGCCCAAGGGTGACTAGTGGATCGGGGTATGACGAGAGACGACGACTGCGGCGGCTAGCGGTGCCGGTGCCGGCGCAGGATGCGGATCTTCAGCGGCCGCGAGATCGCTTCGGCATAGACGCCGTCGGACATCACCTTCGCCCGGAAGCGCACGCGGTGCTTGATTCGCGGCCTGAACCGTACCGAGCAGACGCGATCCGCCCGCCGCACGCCGATCCGGCGTTTGCCCTGCCAGAGGCTGACCTTCTGGCCGCGACGACCGTCGCAGGGCGAGACGAAGGCGGTGATCAGGGCACGTTTGTTCCGTTTCACCTTGCGGCGCAGGGCGCGGATCCCGACGAAGGACTTCTTCAGCACCGGTGCCTGGGCAAGCGTCCCGCAGCCGTCCCCTCCCGAGCCGACGAGCCGGTAGACGGGCCCCTGGCCGGAGACCGCGTAGACGCGGCCGCAGGAGTCCTCGCCGAAGGAGTTCAGCGATTCGACCGTGACCCCCTCGGAGCGGTCGCCGCCGGCAAGCGGCAGTGCGGGAAGTAGGGAGCGGATCTCGCCGACGCAGAGGTCGCCGTAGATGTAGCGGCCGTAGAGGTCGCCGTAGTTGGTGTTGCGGGCGACGTAGCCGCCGATGATCGCGCAGCCGTGGGCGACGTCCCCGCTCGGTTCGGAGTGGGGGTAGTCGAAGATCGGATCCGTGAAGGAGCCGCTGCCGCAGCCTTCGTCGGTCGCCGGGCCGGCGACGAACCCCTCGCGGCAGTTCCAGCCGTAGTTGGCACCGGCGCCGAGCCCGGGGGCCGGCGCGTAGTCGACCTCCTCGCGTTTGCCCTGGCCGACGTCGCCGATCACGAGCGCGCCGCTGACCCGGTCGAAGGAGAAGCGGAAGGGGTTGCGCAGCCCGTAGCTCCAGACGGTGATCGCGGCGCCGGGGGTCTCCAGGAACGGGTTGCCGGGCGGGACGGTGAAGACGATCACACCGTCGGTGTCGGGGTCGATGCGGAGGATCTTGCCGAGTTCGCTGCCGAGGTCCTGGGCGTTGTGCTCCTCGTCGTCTTCGCCGCCGCCGTCGCCGGTGGAGATGAAGAGGTTTCCTTCCGGCCCGAACTGCAGCTGACCGCCGTAGTGGTTGCTTTGGTTCGGGTGCGAGATGGTCAGCAGATTGCGAAGGCTGGAGATCGGGGCCGAGCCGCCGGTCGCGACCATTTCGGCGACGTGGATCTCGGCCGGGCTCTCTTCCTTGCCGGTGTAGTAGACGAAGAGCCGCCCGCTGGTCTGGAAGTCGGGCGAGAAGGCGATCGAGAGCAGGCCGCCCTCACCGGCGGGGGCGACCAGCGAGCTGATGTCGGCGAAGACGGTGCGGGTCCCGTTTTCGACCTCGATTACCCGCCCTTTGCGCTCGACGACGAAGAGGCGGTCGGGATTGGCGGGCGCCGAGGTGACGTAGATCGGCTCCTCGAAGCTGCCGATCGACTGCAGGGTCAGGGCCTGCGCGCTCGCGCACCACAGCCCCGTCAGGACCATCGCCGCCGCCAAGATCTTTCCCGCTGCCCGGATCAACTCGCTCAAGTTAGCTAACCCACTACCCGTCATTTGGTCGCGGTGGGTCCAACGTCCAGAAACGGGCCGGGACCGGGTCGCCGGTGACCGCCACGGCGGCGGCGTAGCCGGGGTCGGCGGGGATCGCCTGGACGGCGAGCGGTGGGGAGGGCCAGACGGCCTTGCCGAACCCGACGCCGAGGCACTTGAGCCGCGCCTCGTGCCGGGTCCAGAGCGCGTAGAAGACGCTGGTGCGCTCGCCCTCCGCGGCGGCCTGCACCGCCGCCGCGTCCTCCGGGGCCAGCGCCCGCTCGGCCAGGGCGACCAGGTCGCGCTCGGGCTCTTCCCGCTCGACGTCGACCCCGACCTCGCGGCCGCGGGTGACCGCGACCAGGGTCAGCTCGCCCGAGTGGCTGAGGTTGAAGGCGAGCCGCTCCGGCGCCTTCGCCAGGCGCGGCTTGCCGCGCTCGCCGCGGGCGAGCGCGATCGCCTCCGGCGCCTCGCCGAGATAGCGCGCCAGGACCAGCCGCAGGGCGCGATCGGACTCGAGGTCGCCGGCGATGCGCCAGACGTGCACCTCGGCGGCGGGCGAAGGTGGGCGACTGGGGGCCGGCAGGTACTCCAAACGGGTCGATCCTAGGTGATAGCTTCGCCAGCCTTGACCCGGCTGCTGATCACCGGCGGCGCCGGCTTCGTCGGCTCCAACCTCGCTGTCTCGCTCGCGTCTCGCCACCCGGAGTGGGAGGTGATCGCGCTCGACAACCTCTACCGCAAGGGCTCGGAGCTGAACCTGCCGCGCCTCGAGGCGGCGGGGGTCGAGTTCGTCCGCGGCGACGTCCGCGAGCCGGGGGACCTGACGCCGCTGCCGGAGATCTCCGCCCTGGTCGAGTGCTCGGCCGAGCCGTCGGTGATGAGCGGGGTCGACGGCGACACCTCCTACCTCCTGCACACCAACCTGACCGGCGCCTACAACTGCCTCGAGCTGGCCCGCCGCGACGGCGCCTTCTTCGTCTTCCTCTCGACCAGCCGGGTCTACCCGGTGGCGCCGCAGGTCGAGCTCAACCTGGTCGAGGCGGAGACCCGCTTCGAGATCGCCACCGAGCAGGCGGTCCCGGGCGTCTCCCCGAGGGGCATCTCCGAGGAGTTCCCGCTGCAGGGGGCGCGCACCCTCTACGGGACGACGAAGCTCGCCGCCGAGCTGCTGATCGAGGAGTACCGGGCCGCCTTCGGCCTGCCCGCGGTGATCGACCGCTGCGGGGTGATCGCCGGCCCCTGGCAGATGGGCAAGGTCGACCAGGGGGTCTTCACCCACTGGATGCTGGCCCATCGCTTCCGCAACCCGCTCAGCTACATCGGGTTCGGGGGACATGGCAAGCAGGTACGCGATCTTCTCCACGTCGAGGACCTCGTCGACCTGGTCGAGCGGCAGCTGATGAACAGCGCGGCCTGGGACGGGCGCACCGTGAACGTCGGCGGCGGCCGCGAGTGCAGCCTCTCGCTGCTGGAGACGACCGAGATCTGCCGGCGGCTGAGCGGCAACGAAGTGCCGATTGCAGCGGCGCCGGAGACCCGTGCCGGGGACGTCCCGGTGTACCTTTCAGATTGCGCGAGGCTCTTCGGTCTCGACGAATGGCGACCCCAACGCAGCGCCGAGCAGGTGCTGGCGGACATCCACGAGTGGATTGCCGCCGACGAGGCGCGGATCGCCGCCGCCCTCCAAATTCAACCCCAGTGAAGGAAAGGGAATAAACGTATGCCGGTTGCGATCATCACGGGCGCGGGAGGACTGATCGGGTCCGAGGCCGTCGAGCACTTCGTCCGCGAGGGCTTCGACGTCGTCGGGATCGAGAACGACATGCGGGCCAGCTTCTTCGGCCCCGAATCATCGACCTCCCACGTCACCCAGCGGCTGATCGAGGCCCACCCCGGCGAGTTCCGCTGGGAGAACGCCGACATCCGCGACGCCGAGGCGGTCGAGCGGATCTTCCGCGAGCACGCCGGCAAGATCGAGCTCGTCGTCCACACCGCCGCCCAGCCCTCCCACGACTGGGCCGCCAGCGACCCGCAGACCGACTTCGGGGTCAACGCCAACGGCACCCTCAACCTGCTCGAGGCTGCGCGCGCGCACTGCCCCGACGCGCCCTTCGTCCACTGCTCGACCAACAAGGTCTACGGCGACACGCCCAACCGCCTGCCGCTGCAGAGCCTCGAGAAGCGGCTCGAGCTGCCGGAAGACCACCCCTACTACAAGGGGATCGACACCTCGATGACGATCGACTCCTCGACCCACTCGCTGTTCGGGGTCTCCAAGGCCGCCGCCGACCTGCTGGTCCAGGAGTACGGGCGCTACTTCGAGATGCCGACCGTCGCCTTCCGCGGCGGCTGCCTGACCGGCCCCCAGCACGCCGGGGCGAAGCTGCACGGGTTCCTCGCCTACCTGATGAAGTGCGTCGTCACCGGCACGCCCTACACCGTTTTCGGCTACGAGGGCAAACAGGTCCGCGACAACATCCACAGCGCCGACCTGATCGCCGCCTTCGACGCCTTCCGCAAGGACCCGAAGCCGGCGGCCGTCTACAACATCGGCGGCGGCCGCTTCAGCAACTGCTCGATGCTCGAGGCGATCGACGCCTGCGAGCGGATCGCCGGCCGCGAGCTGCAGTGGGAGATGGGCGAGGAGCCGCGGATCGGCGACCATCGCTGGTGGATCTCCGACCTCGCTCCCTTCCAGGCCGACTACCCCGAGTGGAAGCTGCGCTACGGGATCGAGGACATCCTCAAGGAGATGCACGAGCAGAACCTCGACCGCTGGGTGGTCAAGGCGTGAAGCTTCGCCTGCTCGTCGTCGCCGCGCTGGTGGCGGCCCTGGGACTCCTCGCCGTCGCCAGCGGCGGCAGCGCCGCGCCGAAGCCGCGGCCGCCGCGCGGCTTCTTCGGCGTCGCCCCCCAGACCCCGCTGACCGATGCCGACGTCCGCTACATGCGGGCCGGCGGGATCGAATCGCTGCGGATGCCGATCGCCTGGTCAGCGGTGCAGCCGACCCGCAAGGGGGGCTACGACTGGTCCGGGATCGACCCGACGATCGAAACCGCGAGCCGCGGCGGGCTCGAAATCCTCCCCTTCCTCGCCGGCACCCCGCCCTGGCTCGGCAAGCTGACGACGCTGCCGGTCCACAACGCCCGCCAGCGCGCCGCCTGGACCGCCTTCGTCAAGGCCGCGGTCGCGCGCTACGGCCCCGGCGGCGAATTCTGGCGCGAACACCGCACCGAAGGGATCAACTACGAACCGCCGATCACCGTCGCCAAACCGGTGCGGACGTGGCAGATCTGGAACGAGGCGAACTTCTTCTACTTCGCCTATCCCGTTTCCGTCCCCGACTACGCGCAGCTGCTGAAGATCACCAGCCGGGCGATCAAGTCGGTCCAGCCCGGCGCCAAGATCCTCCTCTCCGGCCTCTTCGGCGAGCCGAACGCGACCGGGAGCAAAGGGATGCCGGCGGCGGACTTCCTCGAACGGCTCTACCGCGTGCCCGGGATCAAGAGCAGGTTCGACGCCGTCGCCCTGCACCCCTACGCGATCGACACCGAAGAACTCGAAGGGATGGTCGAAGGGGTGCACGAAGTCACCCGCGAAAACCACGACCGCCCCGGCCTCTACGTCACCGAGATGGGCTGGGGATCGCAGAACAACTTCGAGGAAGTCGCCTTCGAGCAGGGCGTCCGCGGGCAGGTGCGCGAGCTGCGCGGCGCCTACGGCTACCTGATCGAAAACCTGCGGCGGCTGAACCTCAAGCAGGTCTACTGGTTCTCCTGGAAGGACGCGCCGCTGCTCTGCAACTTCTGCGATTCGGTCGGCCTCTTCCGCGAAGGCCCGCGCTTCAAGCCGAAGCCGTCGTGGCACGCCTTCGTGAAGATCACGGGCGGGCGGGCCAGGCCCTAGCGCCGTGACCCCCTCCGAGCCGCGGGGCCCGGCCTGGCTGGTCCTGCCCACCTACAACGAGGCCGAGAACCTCGAGCCGTTCGTCGCCGCCGTGCTGCCGAAGCTGCCCGCCGACGCACGCGTCCTCGTCGTCGACGACAACTCGCCCGACGGGACCGGGCGGATCGCCGACCGCCTGGCCGAGGCCGAGGAGCGGATCGAGGTCCTGCACCGGACCGAGAAGGAAGGCCTCGGCCCCGCCTACATCGCCGGCTTCCGCAAGGCGCTGGCCGAGGGCGCCGGACTGGTCCTCGAGATGGACGCCGACTTCTCCCACGACCCGGCCTACCTGCCGCGCCTGCTGGAGGCCTCGAAGCGGGCCGACCTGACGATCGGCTCGCGCTACGTCGAGGGCGGCGGGGTCTCCAACTGGGGGGCGCTGCGGCGCGGAATCAGCCGCGGCGGCAGCTCCTACGCGCGGCTCGTCCTCGGGGTCGAGGTGAAGGACCTGACCGGCGGCTTCAAGTGCTTCCGCCGCGAGGTATTGGAAGCGATCGACCTCGACTCGGTCGACGCCCGCGGCTACGCCTTCCAGATCGAGATGACCTACCGCACCCTGCAGGCCGGCTTCCGCGTCGTCGAGGTGCCGATCGTCTTCCGCGACCGCCACGCCGGCAGCTCGAAGATGGACAGCTCGATCGTCCTCGAGGCGATTTGGCGGGTGCCCCGGCTGCGGTTCGAGAACCGGGACGGCCGCCCCCGCCGCGGCGACGGCCCCCGCTAGGCGTGCGCGACCTCCATCGCAAGCCGTGGCTGGCGCCGGCGCTCCTGGCGGTTGCCGCAGCCGCCTCCGCCGTCCTCGTCCTCAGCCTCGGCGAGGACCTCGCCCTCAACGGCGACGAAGTTTTCTACTTCGCCCATTTCGTGATCCGCGACGGCGTTGTCACCCAGTTGCACGGGGTCGAGTACTTCTTCGCCCCCCACAACGGCCACCTCGTGCTCGGCGGCCGGCTTGTCTTCGAGTCCCTCTTCCAGCTCGCCGGGACCGACTACCTCGTCTTCCGCCTCGCCGAGGTGATCGGCATCCTCGTCGCGGTCGCCCTCTTCTTCGTTCTCGCCCGGCGCCGCGCGGGGCCGGCAGTCGCCCTCGCGTTCTGCGTCTCCCTGCTGTTCCTCGGCTACGCGAACGAGACCTTCCTCTGGCCCTTCAACCTCCACACCGTCTACTCGCTGGCGCTCGGTCTCGGCGCCCTCCTGGCGCTGGAACGCGAGAGCCGGCGGGGCGACCTGGCCGCCTGCCTGCTGCTGACGCTCTCGGTCGTGACCCTGGAGGTGGGCCTGGCTTTTGCGGTTGGCGTTGCCGTCTCGGTGCTCCTGCGCGACGACCGGGTCAGGTGCCTCTGGATCTTCGCAGTGCCGATCGCCATCTACGCCGCCTGGTGGCTGTGGTCGCGGCGATTCGGCCAGATGGAAACCGAACTGGCCAACCTCCACCTGGTCCCGCGCGCGGTCCTCGAAGGCCTGGCCTCCGTGGCTGGTTCGCTCACCGGCCTCAACCCCACCGGCAGCGGCGCTCCCCCGGGGGAAACGACGGTGACGGTGGCCGGGGTGATCGTCGCCGCGGTCGCGGGGCTGGCCCTGCTCTGGCGGTTCCGGCGCGGCGGGGTGCCGGCGACGTTGTGGGTCTCGCTGGCGATCGTCCTCACCTACTGGGCCCAGATCGCGATGGGCGGCCGCGACGCCGATTCGGCCCGTTACGTCTTTGTCGGCGCGACCATGGTCCTGCTCGTCGCCTCTGACGCCCTGCGGGGGGTGCGGCTGCACGCGGCGGCGGTCGCCGCGGCCTTCGTCGTCGTTGCCCTGGCGCTGCCGGCGAACCTGGCAAAGCTGAGGGACGGCCGCGACGCGATGCTGCCCGAAGCCGACGCCAACCGGGCCGAGTACGCGATGGTCGACCTCGCCCGCGAGCGGGTCGACCCTGCCTTCGTCGCCACCAGCGACCCGCGGGTGCAGCGCGCCGGCGGCGCGGTCTTCGTCCCGCTGGCGGCCGGCCCTTATTTCGAAGCCGAGGATCGCTACGGCCCGCTCGGGTTCTCGCTGGAGCGCATCCGCAGCGGGAGCCCGACGGTCCGCAACGTCGCCGACGCCACCCTCGTCGCCGCGCTCGGGCTCGTGCTGCGGCCGAGCGCCGCGCCGACCGACCCCGCTTCCTGCCCGAGCGTCCTCGACGCCAGCGCTGAGGACCCCGCCTTCTTCGATCTGCCGGCGGGGGGCGCCTTGCTGGGTGCCCGTGGCGACGGCGTCGAGGCCGGCCTCAGCCGCTTTTCCGCAGGCGCCTACCAGGCTCCGGTCGGGCGGCTGCCAGCGGGGAGCTGGGCGACGCTGGAGGTCCCACCCGACGCCGCCGCCGACCCGTGGCTGGCGGTCGTCAGCGACCCGGTCCGCGTCTGCCCGCTGCCCTGAACGCTCTACCCGGGGTTGCCGGAAACTGCCTCGACCCCCAGCTTCCGCGCCACCGAGAGCAGGTCGGCGTCGAAGCTTGCCACGGCGGCGTCGTTGTCCTGCGCCGCCAGGAGCACACAGCAGTCCGGCATCTTCAGGCCTACGTCGGCCCGCATCTCCGCCAGGCGCCCAGGCGCAGCTCCCCCCAACAAGAGCTCCTGGATGTCGAGGCCCACGAGAGCCGCTTCCGCGTCCTCCAGGCGCCCTGCCCGCGCGGGGTGGACCAGCGTCTCGGCGAGGGTCACCGAGCTGGCCCCCCACGGCTCGCTGCTGTGGGCTTCCAGCAGGCTTTGGGCCCTGGCGTGATGCGGATCGGAGCCGTCGAGGTGGGCGATCAGGACGCTGGCGTCGAGGACGATCACTCCGGCCAGTCTTCGCGCAGCAGCTCGAGCGCGGCCGGGGGATAGATGCCGGTCAGCGCTCCGGCGGTTTGCGCGATGGCGGCCTTGCGCTCTTCCGCTTCGCGTTCGATTGCCTTCTGCCCCGCGTCGGCGAGCCGGAGCAGCAGCTCTTTCCGGTCTCGAACGCCGGGCCAGCGCCGTTGCGCCTTGTCCAGCTGCACGCGCAGCGCCCCGGTGTCGGTGAGGGTGTAACGAGGCTGGGTAGTAGGCACGGATCGAGTGTAGCACCAGCACCCCAAGGTGCTGCACCCGTCTCAGGCGAGTTCCAGTATTTCCAGGCCTACTTGCGGCCGATTACCAGGAACTGCTTGCCGAGCAGGCGCCAGGCCGGCGGCGTTCGCAGGTAGACGGCGGTCAGCTTGCGCGACGGGGGCAGAATCCCGCGGAACGAGTACGGCAGGTAGCGGGGAATCGTCCGCTCGGGCTCGAAGCCGGCCGTGTAGAGGTGCTCCTCGATCGCCAGGTGGGTGAGGGCGATGATGTGGTCGGCCATGTCCCAGTACTCCTTCGAGCAGTACCGGTAGTTCGGCCCCATGATCGCGATCCGCCCGCCGGAGGACATCGCCGCGTTCATCTTTTCGAGGAACTGCGAGATCGCCTCCTGGCTTGGCAGGTGCTCGAGGAAGTTGGAGACGAAGACGCCGTCGAAATGGTCCTGCGGCAGCTCGGCGTCCTCGATCTTCGAAGTGATGCGCCGCACTCCGGAGCTGTGGTCGGCCTCGGGGTAGGCGACCTCGTCGACCGCGACCCGCTCCTGCGCGGGAATCGCCTCGATGAACTCGCCGCGGCCGGCAGCGGGGTCGAGCACCCGGCTGGGGGAGCCCATCAACCCGTGCACGTGGGGGGCGATCTCCTCCCAGACGCCGGTGCGGGCGCCTTGGTCGACGTCGCGAAACCGATATGCGTAGAGGCGCTCGTAGTTCAGTCTGATCTCTCCTTGGTTGCTCGGGAAGCGCTCGAAGACTACGAGCAGGTGGTGACGGTTGCCTTCGTGACCAGGTGCCAATCCTTCTCGCCGTCCTGGGGGAGCTTCAGCGCGGCCCAGCCGCCGGGTCGCAGCCGGGCGACCGGGACGCCGGGTCCCGCGGTGGCGAAGCGGCGCAGGCCGATCAACGCCGTCCCGGGTCCGGGGACCCGGATGAGGTTGAAGCCGGTCGTAAGCGGGACGACCGCTGGCTGCTGCCCCCGGGGCTTCGTGGTCCGGCAGTCCAGGGCCGCGCCGGGGGTGTGCGACGGTTCGAGTTCGACCGGGATCGCTCCGACCAGGCCCGCGTCGGCGATCTCGCGGATTTCCTCCGGCTGCTGCTCGAGCTCGTCGAGGCTGAAGGCGATCGAGCCGTTCTGCTTGGCGGCGTCGAGGATGGCGACGGCGGGGATCCCCAGGTAGAGACCGCCGCCGAGGTCCGCCACCCGGGGGTCGGCCGAGACGACGTAGGCCGGGTCGACGCGTTCGCCGGCCAGCTCGACCGCCGCGAACTCGGCCCGGGTCTTGGCGATGTCGGTGCGGAGGACGTTTTCGTCCTTGCCGGTGAAGAGCGCGTCGACGTTGGCCGGCAGCGGCAGCAGCGCCAGGACCACGAGGATCGCGCCGACGCGGTTGGAGAGCGGCCGGCGGAAGCAGTCGGCGGCGACGAGCAGCACCAGCACCGCGCTGACCAGCAGGTAGCGGGTGCTCTGCGCCGAGCGGTCGGCGATCGCCAGCAGGGTCCAGTAGGTGGCGGCGACGGCGAGCCAGACCCAGATCGTCCGCGGCAGGCCGCCGCGGACGATGCGCGCGACGAGGACCACCAGGGCGGCGACCGCGAGCACCTTTCCCAGCGTCGTCAGGTCGGTCGCGAAGGAGGCCGGGATGGGGGTGTTGGTCCCGGTCAGCGAGCCGAGCGAGACCGCGATCGACTCGAAGGCGGTCCGCGGCGCGTGGACGATGTTCGAGAGCTCGGTTTCGCCCTGGTCGAAGCGGGCCGACGACCAGACCCACCAGGCCGCGTAGAGGACGAGCGGCGCGACCACGATCCAGGCCCGGCGTATGCGGTCGCGGTCGAACGCGATCAGCAGCGCGGCGCCGACGAGGAAGGCGAGGCCGACCTCGATCATCGCCGCCGAGATCGCCAGCAGCAGGCAGGCGGCGAGGTCGGCGCGGCGGTCCTCGCGCTGCAGGCAGAGGATCGCCGCCAGGCCCGCGGCCAGCGCCACCGAGGTGTTGAAGTCAAGCGGCCAGAGGAACTGCTCGCGGGCGATCCCGAGGAAGAGGACCAGCAGCGCCGGCGCCAGCGCCGCGAGGTCGCCGACGCGCCGCCGGGCGAAGACGAAGAGGAGGCCGGCGCTGGCGCAGATCCCGAGCGCGTTGACGACGACGAAGACGGCGTAGTGGGCGCCGACGGTGGCGAAGACGGTCTCGTAGACGAAGCGGCCGCCGAGCGCGAGGTGGCCGTTGAACGGGGCCAGCAGGTACTCGGGGCTGAAGGGCGAGCCGTAGTGGACGAGCGCGCCCTCCCTCAGCGCCACCCGACCGTAGTAATACAGTTCGTCGATCGCGAAGCCCTGACCGTTGGTGGCGGCGACGATCAGGCCGATCGCGACGGCCATCGCCACCGCGAGGGCGATCTCGGTGCCGCGGCGCAGCGTCATCCGGCCGGCAGCCGGCAGAGCGTCATCCGCCCGCTCCCGCTCGCTTCGAGGACCCAGGGCCGCGGCGAGAGGTCGCCGGGAATCCGCAGCTCCGCCCAGCCGCCGGGGGCGAGCTCGCCGAGCTCGACCGGGCTCGATTCCGAGAAGCGCCCGAGGGTCAGCTGCAGCGGCTCGCTCGCGCGCAGGGCGAGGCCCCCCCGCGGGACGGGCACCTGCCGGGCGCCTTCGACCGCCACCCCGTGGCAGCGACCGCCGGGGCCCCCGGGGAGGTCGGCCAGCTCGAGGCCGAGCGCCGCCGCGAGCGTCTTGTCAGCCGGCACCCGGGCGTGCTCGGGCGCCGCCGCCAGTTCCTCTTCCTCGTAGGCCGGCGAGCCGTCGCTGTCGCGGACTTCGAAGTAGGGACCGGCTTCGACCGGCACGTAGCCGGTGTCCGCGTAGCTTTCCTCGAGATCGAATGAGGGGCTGACCCGCGGCCGGGTCAGTTCCAGCGCCGCGAGGTCGGCGCGCTCGATCTGGCTGGTACGGCGGTAGCTCTCGTAGGCTTCGTGGAAGAAGAGGATGTTGGGCACGAGCGCGGCCACCAGCACGATCAGCGCCGGGATCAGCAGCCGCCGGCGGAGCGGCACCCCGGCCAGCAGTCCGGCGGCGATCATCAGCACGAAGGCGCCGCCGGTGTACTGGTAGCGGCTCGCCGAGGCCACCCGGCCCGGCTTGACGTCGAAGCCGCCGAGGAACCAGTAGACGAGGGCGACGGCGAGGACCACCCACAACGAGCGCGGCACCCGCGGCATCTTCCACAGGCGCCAGAGCGCGAGCGGGATCAGGATCGCCGTCAGCGGCCGGCCCCAGTCGAGCCCATTCGGGGCGACGATCCCATCGGCCGGGATCGCCAGGCCGAGCAGGGCGGCGACCGCGGCCGAGATCGAGTCGAAGACCCAGGCCGGGCTCTCGAGGACGTTGTGGAGCGAGAGCGCGCTTTCGGCCTCGTGCCCCCAGCCGATCCACCAGGCGACGTAGACCAGCGCCGGTACGGCGACGATGAAGACGCGCCCGAGCCAGGGCCGCTCGCGCCGCCGCAGGAGGATGTCGAGCGCGGCGCCGGCGGCGAAGGCGACCCAGAGGCTGGAGAAGCAGAGCGAGACGGTAAGGCCGAGGCAGGCGAGCCGGTCGCCGGTCCGGTCCCGGCGGTCGAGCGCGACCAGCATTCCCATGCCCCCGGCCATCGAGCCGAGGAAGGTGATCGAGGCGAACCAGAGCAGGTCGTCGAAGGCGGCGCCGCAGAAGAGCAGGGCGACGACCCCGATCAGCGCTGGCCACTCGCCGACCCGGCGGCGCATCCAGACGAAGAGGAACCAGGCGCCGACGAGGAAGAGCGCGGTCGAGACCAGCTTGTAGGGGAGCATCGAGTCGATCCCGAAGACCGCGATCAGGAGCTTCCAGACCGTCACCGGGGCGGCGACGAAGTGCTCGTTGTCGGGCCGGACCCAGTTCTCGAAGTCGTTGCCGCGGCGGAGGACGATGTAGCCCCAGTCGTCGAGCAGGAAGGTCAGTTTCGAGCCCAGCGCGACGATCCAGACCGCCGCGGCTGCCATCGCCGCCAGCAGCACCGGCGTCGCGCCCAGCCGCCGCCCGCTCACCGTCCCCTCCGCCGGTAGTCGCCGCGGCTGAGGTGGCGCTCGAGGAAGACGTAGAGGACGATGAACAGGTAGCGGCTGCCCATCTCCGAGAGCGCCAGCTTCGAGACGCCGGCTTTGCGGTTGGTCCAGGAGATCGGCACGACCTTGAAGTCGAAGCCGCGGACGATCGCCTTCAGCGGCAGCTCGACGGTGAGGTTGAAGTGGTGCGAGAGGAGCGGCTGGATCGCTTCGATCACCTCGCGCCGGTAGGCCTTGAAGGCGTTGGTGGTGTCGTTGTAGCGATGGCGGAAGAGGACGCGGATGCCGAAGTTGACGATCCGGTTCATCACCAGCTTCGTGCGCGGGTAGTCGATCACCCGGGCGCCGCGGACGAAGCGGGAGCCGAAGGCGCACTCGTGCCCTTCCTCGAGGACCCGGTAGTAGGAGACGAGGTCCTCCGGGCTGTCGGAGCCGTCGGCCATCATGATCGCGACCGCGTCGCCGCTGAACTGCTCGAGCCCGCAGCGCACCGCGAAGCCGAAGCCGGGCGGGTGGTAGGAGGTGAGGCAGCGGACCCGCGGGTTGCTCGCCCCGATCGCCTCGACGATCTCCTTGGTGCGGTCGCGGCTGGCGTCGTCGATGACCAGCACGTCGTACTCGATCGCCTCGCTGTCGAGGCGGGAGGCGACGCCTTCCACGGTCGCGGCGACCGAGCCCTCCTCGTCGTGGGCGGGGATCACGACCGAGAGCTTCATCCGCCTCCCCCGAGCTCGCAGGCCTTCGCCGATCCGGCGCCGATCAGCCGCAGCTTCCAGGGCGCCGCGGCGGCGTCGGTCGGGATTGCCAGCCGCGCCGTTTCGCCGGCGCCGATCCCTTCGATCTGGATCGGGGCGAATTCGCCGCTGGAGAAGCGGCTGAGGTCGAAGCGTTCGATCGGCGCCGCGCCGGCCTCGATCACGATTCCGCCCGGCGGCAGGGCGAGCTGCGCCGAGGCGCCGCCTTCGCTCGGCACGTTCTCGCAGCCAGTCGCCGGCGGCGCCGAGGCCGGCAGCGGTTCGAGCCCGACCCGCAGCGCCCCGTAGAGGACCTTGTCGGCGGCGTAGCGGACGTACTCGGGGCTGGCGGCGATTTCGGCTTCGTCGTAGGCGGGCGACCCGTACTGGTCGCGGGCGGTGAAGTAGTGGTCGGCGTCGACGTTGACGAAGCCGGTGTCGACCAGGTCCTCGCTCAGCACGAAGCCCGGTTCGACCGTCGCTTCGGCGATGTCGAGCGAGCCGAGGCCGGCTTTCTCCAGGCGGCTGATCGGGTGGTAGGTGTTCTTGGTTGCGTTGTTCAGATCCTGCAGGTTGCTGGCCAGCGAGAAGGCGACGACGACGGCGATCGCCGCCAGAGCCTTGGTGCCGATCCGCAGCCCCCGTTCCAGTTCCGGCCGCAGCACCTCGGCGGCGAGCATGAAGACGAAGACGACGCCGAGGTACTGGTAGCGGCTGGCGTCGGCTTCGCGGCCGGGCATCTGGTTGAGGCCGGCGAGGATCCAGAACGACCCGGCCAGGGCCAGGACCACCCAGAACCAGTGCGGGACCCGGTCGCGCCGGTGCAGCCGCCAGGCGCCGAGCCCGATCAGGACGATCGCCAGCGGCCGCGCCCAGACCAGATGGTCGCTGGTGCCGGTGATCGCCGAGTTGGAGAGGCCGGTGGCCGACCCGACCGCGGCGGCGATGCCGGTCAGGACGTAGAGCGGCGTGCGGGCGATGGTGTCGATGCTGAGCGCCGATTCCGCCGTGTGGCCCCAGCCCAGCCACCAGAGGGCGTAGACGGCGAGCGGGACGAGGAAGACGTAGAGGCGTCGCCGGCGTTCGCCCAGCAGGAGGACGTGGACCGCGGCCGCGATCGTGAACGAAAGCCCGAGGCTGGAGAAGAGGATGGAGACGACGAGCAGGGCCGTGGCGGCCGCCTCGCCGCGGCGGTCTTCGCGTTCGAGCGCCAGCAGCGCGGCGAGCCCGAAGGCGACCGAGCCGAAGTAGGTCATCTGGAAGGACCAGAGGAGGTCTTCCCAGGCGGCGCCGAGGAAGAGGACGATCGCCGTCGCCGCCAGCGCCGGCCAGTCGCCGACCCGCCGCCGCAGGAAGACGAACAGCAGGGCGGCGCTGAGCAGGAGCAGGGCGATGGCGACGAACCGGTAGGGGAGGGCCGAGTCCATCCCGACCGTCGTCTGGAGGCCCTTGTAGATCAGCACCGGCAGGACGACGATGTGCTCGCCGTGGGGTCGCATGATCGCGTCGGCGTCGAAGCCCTGACGGTAGAGGAGGAACTCCCAGTCGTCGAGCAGGAAGGTCAGCTTCGAGCCGAGGTAAAGCAGCAGGCAGGCCGAGGCTCCGAAGAGCCAAACGAGGAGCAGGAGGACTGGGGTGGAGGGCCCCGTCCCGGTCCCTGGCACGGCCCCAGCCCGGGCGGGACGAAGGCCGTCTGAGCCTTTCGCCACCCGGGAAAGTTATCTTCGCTCTCCGATGCGTGTCCTCCTCGTCTCCTCGGCGCACCGCGCCGGCGCCGGCACCGACCTCGCCGTCGAGCGACTCGGGCGGCTGCTCGAACGCGAGCACGAGGTGACGGTGATCGACCCCTACGCCGACGGCGGGGTCCCCGAGCCGCCCCCGATCGCCTTCGCCTGCGAGGACCACGCCCGCTCGGCGGCGCTGCTGGCGGCGATCGAGGCGGCCTACGGCGAGCGGCCGCCGGATTACGCCGAGTTCGCCGACTACCGCGGCCAGGCGCTGGTGCCGCTGCAGGCTCGCGCCGCCGGCCACCCCTCGCTGCGGGGGACGACGATCGCGCTGCGGTTGCGCGGCTCGGCCGAGCTGATCGAGCTCCACGACGGCGGTTGGCCGCGACCGCCGCAGCGGATGGTCTTCGACCTCGAGCGGGAGGCGCTGCGCCTCGCCGATCGCGTCGTCCACCCCAGCGAGGAGGCCCTCGAGCTCTACCGCGCCCGGATGGCCGGGGCCGAGCTCGACCCGGTGACCCGGATCCGCGTCCCGTTCGACGCCGGCCCCGAGCCCGAGCCCCGCAAGCCGGCGCCGGGCGAGCCGCTGCGGATCCTCTACGCCGGCCGTCTGGAGCGGGTGAAGGGCGTCCTGCCGCTGCTCGAAGCCTGCCTGGAAGCGAGCGACCCGGGCTGGCGGCTGACGGTGATCGGCGGCGACACGGAGACGGCGCCGATGGCGCAGTCGGTGCGGGCGACGCTGGAGCTGATGGCCGGCGAGGACGACCGGGTCGAGATCCTCGACCCGGTCCCCCACGAGGAGCTGCAGCGGCGCTACCGCGAGAGCGACCTGCTGGCCGTCCCCTCGCTCTCGGAGTGCTGGGCCGACGTCGCGCTGGAGGCGATGGGCGCCGGCCTGCCGGTCCTGGCGAGCCCCGTCGGCGGCCTGCGCGAGATCGTCGCCGACGGCGTCACCGGCTGGCACACCGAGGGCGTCGGCCGCGAGCCGATCCGCCGCGCCCTCGAGCGCCTCCTCTCCGACCGCGGCGAGGTCGAGCGCGTGCGAGCCTCCGGCGCCCCCCGAGCCCGCTTCAGGGAGCTGACGGACGAAGACGAGATCCTCGGCGCCTACCGCGACCTCCTCTCCACCCCCGACCCGCCGAGACCGCAAAAAAACGTCCCCACGACGCCTTTTCGCGGTCTCGGCGATTCCGGGGAGCCGCTGGTGACCGGGGTGGTCACCTACTTCGGGGAGAGGGAGACGGTTCGGGAAGCGGTCGACTCGCTGCTGGCGCAGACGCACCGCAACCTCGAGGTGGTCGTCGTCAACGACGGCTCCTTCGAGGCCGAGGACCGGGTCCTGTTCGAGCTGGCCGAGCTCGACCGGGTCCGCGTCCTGCACCGGCCGAACGGCGGCGAGAGCCTGGCTCGCAACCTGGCGATCGCCGACTCCGACGCCGAGTACCTCGCCTTCCTCGACGCGGACAACACGCTCGAGCCGGGCTTCGTCGCCCGCGCCGTGGCAATGGTCGAGGCCGACCCGGAGATCGCCTACGTCACCTCCTGGCTGCGCTTCTTCGGCGACGAGGAGGAGACACGCGCCCGGGTGGGAGCGGCCGGTTACGCTCCCCTCGGAAATGCCGTCCGCAGCGATGACGCGATCAACTCCGACGGCGACGCGATCGCCCTGGCGCCCCGCCGCCTGTTCGCGCGGGAGGGCTACACCTACGAGGAGGACGGCGTCCTGATGGCCGACTGGGAGCTCTACCGCCGCCTCCGCGAGGACGGCCGCTTCGGGGCGGTGATTCCCCTCCTGGAAGCCAACTACCGGATGCGCTCCGGCTCGGTCTCGCACCTGGCGGTCGGCGACCGGCACGCGCGCGCCTGGGACGAAGCGCTCTCACGCCGCCGCCTGCGCTCGCTCGACGGGGCCGGCTCGTGAGCGCGGAGGAGCGTACGGCCGACCTCGAGCGCCGGGTCGAGGAGCTGCGCCGGGTCAACGAGCGGCTCGGCCGCGAGCTGATCGAGGCCGAAGCCGGGCGCCGCCCGGCGATGGCGACGCCGGCGGCGAGGACGGTGGCGAAGCTGGTCGCCGAGCGGGACGGCGCCGAAGCCGAGCTTGCCGAGCTGCGGCCGGAGCTCGAGCACCTGCGCCGCGAGAACCCCCAGCTGCGCGGCGAGATCGAGCGGTTGCGGGGCGGTTACCGCGGCCTGCTGCGCCGCGCTCGGGCACGTCTTCTCGAGCGCTGAGGCGGCGAGACCGGCGCCCAGCCGGTCGATGCTCGATTATCTAGTCGGCAGATGGCGGTCGAGACCTCCCAAGACGGCCCCGCGGCCACCCGCGGGCGCGACTTCGAGGCCGAGCCGGTTGTGATCGAGGCGCGCGGCGTCTCCAAGTCCTTCCGCCTCTCGGTCAACAAGATCAACTCCCTCAAAGAGCTGGTCACCACCTTCTCGCAGTCCGATTACAAAGAGCTGCGGGCGCTGCGCGACGTCTCCTTCGACGTCCACCGCGGCGAGTTCTTCGGCATCGTCGGCCGCAACGGCTCCGGCAAGAGCACGCTGCTGAAAGTGCTGGCGAGCATCTACGCCGCCGACGCCGGCACGGTGCGGATGGCGGGACGGCTGGCGCCCTTCATCGAGCTCGGGGTCGGCTTCAACCCGGAGCTGACGGCGCGCGAGAACGTCGAGCTGAACGGGGTGATGATGGGCCTCGAGCGGCGCGAGGCGCGCGGTCGCCTCGGCGCGGTGCTCGAGTTCGCCGAGCTCGAGGAGTTCGTCGACATGAAACTGAAGAACTACTCCTCGGGGATGCTGGTCCGGCTCGCCTTCTCGGTGATGATCCAGTCCGACGCCGAGATCCTCCTGATCGACGAGGTGCTCGCCGTCGGCGACGCCGCCTTCCAGCAGAAGTGCGCCGACGTCTTCCACGAGATGCGCGACTCCGAGCGCACGGTCATCCTCGTCACCCACGACATGGGGGCGGTCGAGCACTACTGCCACCGGGCGATGCTGCTGCACGACGGCGAGGTGAAGGCGATCGGCGACCCCGGCGAGGTGGCGCGCAAGTACCTGCGGCTGAACTTCGAATCGGCGCCCTCCAGCGGCGACGACTCGCTCGGCGAAGTCGCCGACGTCGTCGTCGAGGACGCCTGGCTGGAGGACGACGCGGGCGAGCGGGTGACCAACCTCGAGAAGGGCAAGGACCTCCACTTCTGCGCCGAGCTGGAGGCCAAGCGCGACGTCGAGGGGCCGACCTTCGGCTTCACCTTCGCCAACCCCGACGGGGTCGAGGTGACGGGCTTCGGCGTGCCGCTCGGCGACCTGCCCGAGCGGGTGACCGCCGGCCAGAAGCTGCAGATCCGCACCAGGATCGAAAACCGCCTCGCGCCCGGCCGCTACGTGGTCCGCTGCTGGATCCACCGCCACCGCAACATCTCCGACATCGTCCTCTACTCGCCCCACGTCCTCGACTTCGTCGTCTTCGGCAAAGACGAGCCGGGCGTCGCCTTCTTCGAGCACGAGGTTCGGTTCGACGTCAAGAACGGGGGGGAGAAGTGAGCGCCGAGACGCAGACCCCGGCGGCCCTGGAGCTGCGCGAGGTCCGCGGCCCCTCGGCGACCGGCGGCGGCCGCCGTCGCTTCTTCGACCTCCTCTGGCTGATCTCGGCGACCGAATTCAAGAAAAGCTTCCACGGCACCGCCTTCGGCTACCTCTGGTCGCTGGTCCGGCCGCTGATGCTGTTCGCGGTCCTGCTCGTCGTCTTCACCCGGATCTTCCGCTTCGACGTGCCGAACTATCCAGTCCTGCTGCTCTTCAACCTCGTCGTCTTCGGCCTCTTCCAGGAAGGGACCGGGGCCGCGGTGAGCTCGGTCCTGGCTCAGGAGGGGATAGTTCGCAAGACCCAGTTCCCGCGCCTGGTGATCCCACTCTCCTCGGTGATGGTCGCCCTCTTCACGATGGCGCTGAACCTGATCGCGGTCTTCATCTTCATCCTCGCCTACGGCGTCGAGCCGACCTGGACCTGGCTGCTGCTGCCGGTGATTCTGCTGCTCGTCTTCGTCCTCACCTGCGCCGTCTCGCTTCTGTTATCGGCGCTCAACGTGCGGTTTCGCGACGTCGCGATCATCTGGACCGTGGCGGCGACCGTCCTGCTGTATGCGACGCCGATCATCTACCCGATCGACTTCCTCGAACCGAGCTTCCTCAAAGACGTTCTCCTCGCCAACCCCCTGACGCTGATCTTCGAGCAGGCGCGCGCCTGGATCATCGACCCCACCGCGCCCAGCGCCGTCAGCGTCGCCGGCGGCTGGCTCAACATGCTCCCCGCCGCGGCGATCTACGTCGTCACCTGCATCCTCGGCGTCTGGGTCTTCAACCGCGAAGCCCCAAAGATCGCCGAGCGGCTCTAAGCGCCGGAGAACAAGTTGACGGAGACGATCCGTCGCATCTTGTACTGCTCGTAGGGGAGGGCGCCGCGCCAGCGGTTGTGGGACTCGGCGGAGACGAAGTAGGTCTCGGGGTCGTCCTTGAGCTGCTCGAGGGCGGCGTCCAGCTCGGCGTCGGAGACGCCCATGCCGGTCGCGATGCGGCGCAGTTTCTCCAGGTGTTCCTCGGCGCCCCAGCCGGCGAGGACGTGGTCGACGGCGTGGATCGAGACGCCCTGCTGCTTGGCCAGCATCTCGCGCGAGCGCTCCATCACCGAGTCGATCACGTCGAGCGGGACGTGCTCGAGGACGGAGATCGAGTAGATCGCGGCGTAGTCGTCGCCGAGCGGCGTCTGCGGCGGGAAGTGTTCGCGGACGAAGGTCAGGTCCGGGTAGGCGGTGCGGAAGGTCTCGAATTCCTTCGGCCCGTTGCCGCTGCCGTCGTAGGCGTCGACGACGGTGACGTCGTAGCCGATCCGCGAGAGAGCCCCCGCGACCAGCGGTTCGCCGGCGCCGATCTCCAGCAGCTTGCCGCCGACCGGGACGTTGCCGAGGATCGCCTTCAGCATCCAGCAGCGCTGCAGGTCCTTCATGTCGAAGTTGGCGCCCGCCAGCCCCGGCATGTTGTCGACGCTGTCGGCGAAGTCCTGCACCGTCCCGTAAGAGGCGGGGGGCAGCGGGAAGCCGCCCTGGTAGCGGTCGACGACCGTCTTCAGCGGCGTGTCTTTGATCGTCCAGGAGGAGGCGTTGGCGCCGCTGCCCGGCGCCGGGACCCGTCCCATCACCTTGCCCGCCGCCTTGCGCAGGGTCGGCGAGCCGGCGGCCATCGCCCGCGCCCGCGCCGCCTGGTCTTTGAGGCTCATGCCGGCTGCTCCGCCGGCGCGATTCTCATCAGCTCGCGGTAGAACTCGCCCAGCGCGGCGGCGTTGGCGCTCCAGCTCAGCTCCTCGAGCGCGAACTTGCGCGCCCCGCGGCCGAGCCTCTCGGCCAGCTCGCGGTCGGCGATCAGGTCCTCGACCCGCGCCGTGATCTCGATTGCGTTTCCCTGCTCGAGCAAGAGTGCGTTTTCTCCGTGCGTCAGGTCGTGGCCGATATTGCAGTCGGGCACGATAACCGGGCGTCCCATCGCCAGGAACTCCGGCAGCTTCGAGGGCAGCCGGTAGCGGTTGAAGTCGTCGGGGGCGCCCGGCTGGACGAAGGCGTCGGCCAGCGCCAGGTAGTCGGGGACCTCGCGCCAGTCGATCCGGCCCAGCTCCAGGACTCCGTCGGAGACCGCCCGGAAGGCGCGCGGGTCGACGCCGCCGAACTCGCTGTGGCCGAGCCGCACCAGCCGCACCGGGTGGCCGCGCCGCCGCAGCAACTGCACGGCGACGTAGAGGCTCATCATCTCGTGCTGGTTCGCGTAGTGGATGGTGCCGTGGTAGACGAGGACGAACTCCTCCGGCCGCAGCCCCAGCTGCTCGCGGGTCTTCCGCGTCGGCCGCTCGGGGCTGAAGCGCTCGGAGTCGATCCCGGGCCGCGCCACGTGGTGGGGGCGGTGGCCGACGTTGAAGTCGTTCAGCTCCTCGGTGATCACCGTCAGCCCGGCGGCGCCGCGGAGGAACTCGACGTGGTGGGTGGGATGGATCAGGTCCGGCGGCGCCAGCCGGTCCTGCGCCTTCGGCGGCAGCCGCTGCAGCTCCTCCATGGTCATCCCGGTGATCGTCTCGACCAGGTAGTGCTCGTTGTCCTCGAGGTGGATCGCGTAGGGGACGCGAAGCCGCGCGACCACGTCCATCGTCAGGCGGCGGACCGGCTGGCGCGGCGTCCAGCCGGTGACGATCGTCCCCTCGCGCGGGATCGCGCCGCTCTTCGCCCGCTCCGCCAGCGTCTCGTGGGAGATGCACTCGAAGTTGGGGTGGCCGACCGCCTCGATCCGCTGCGGGTCGCCGACGCCGGCCAGCGTCACCTCCCAGCCCTGCTCGGTCAGCTCCTCGCCGAAGTGGAAGGCCTGGATCGCGCTGTTGACGTCGAGCGGCCCGTACATGACGAAGACGACCCTCATCGCGCTCTCACCGCCCCGACCGCGCGGTGGACCGGCTCCAGCCAGCCGGAGGGGACGAAGTCGGCCCGCTGGCGGGCGAAGCCGCGGTTGAAGTAGGGGTCGCCGGCGAGCAGCTCGTCGTACCAGGTGTCGACGAAGAGGGCGCGGTCGACGATGTCGCTGCCGGCCCGGCGGGTCGTCTCGCTGCGGTGGGTGAGGACCGTCGCCGGCGCCGCGTAGACGCACTTGCGACCCGCCCGGGCGAGCCGCTGGCAGAGGTCGAGGTCTTCGAATTCGCGCGCATACAGCTCCGAGAACCCGCCCTCGCGCTCGAAGTCTCCCCGCGCGACCAGCATGCACTCGGCGCTGAGGCCGGAGACCTCGCGCGAGCAGGGCAGGGTGCCGTAGTAGCCGTCGCCCTCGGCGGCGACGCCGGCCAGCATCGGCGCCGCGGGGTCGCGCAGCCCGAGCGCGATCCCGGCCTGCTCGACCTTGCCGTCGGGGCGGATGAGCTTCGGCCCGACGGCGGCGACGCCGGGCAGCGAGGCGTGGAGGACGAGCTGCGAGAGCCAGCCGGGGTCGACGATCTCGGTGTCGGGGGCGAGGAAGACCAGGTACTCGCCCGAGGCCTGGGCGGCGCCGGCGTTGTGTGCCTCCGCGCGGCTTCCCTCGGCGACGACGATCGTCTCGAAGTCGGGGTACTCGGTCTGCTCCAGCGAGCGGCGCAGCCGCTCCAGCTCCGTGCCCGCGCCGCCGGCGGCGACGATCACGCTCACCTTCGGCTGCGGAGCCGCGCCGTTGGCGGGCGCCAGTACCGCCCGGTGCGGGATCGTCGCGTGCGGCTGCGAGCGCGCCGGCAGGCCGAGCCGCTCCAGGTGGGCCGAGACGGCCCTCGCCTGCAGCTCGGGGACGCCGGACTTTTCTTCGGCCCCGGCGGCGATGCTGCCGGGGATCGCCCGCCAGTGGTAGAGGATCTGCGGGATGTGGTGGATCCGGTCGGTGCGCTCGGAGACCCGCAGCATGAACTCGAAGTCCTGGAT
>Ga0268266_10000239_pt1 | contig 93395 bp, 89 predicted proteins | sample KBSS13metaG_FD_190356 | JGI IMG/M metagenome (GOLD analysis project Ga0268266, IMG submission 190356) | Switchgrass rhizosphere microbial communities from Kellogg Biological Station, Michigan, USA - KBS S1-3 metaG (SPAdes) (version 2) | ecosystem: Host-associated > Plants > Roots > Rhizosphere...
GATCACCACGCCCAGCAGCCACACCATCTCGCGCGGGGCCTTGTACGAGCCGTAGAAGAAGCCGCGGAAGATGTGGATGTAGATGACCACGAAGAACGCCGAGGCGCCGTTGGCGTGCGCGTAGCGCAGCATCCAGCCCCAGTTCACGTCGCGCATGATGTGCTCGACGCTGTCGAAGGCGACGCCGGCATTGGCGGCGTAGTGCATCGCCAGGATGATGCCGGTGACGATCTGCAGGCCCAGGCACAGGCCGGCCAGGATGCCGAAGTTCCAGAAGTAGTTCAGGTTGCGCGGCACCGGGTAGCCGGCGCCCAGCGAGTTGTAGACCAGACGCGGAAGCGGCAGCCTGTCGTCCATCCAGCGCATGAACGGGTTGGTCGGCTTGTACTGTTGGGCCCAGGGAAAGCTCATGTCTCTTGATCCTGTCTCTTGGCTCAGCCGATCTTGACGACGGTGTCGGAGGTGAACGCGTACTGCGGCACCTCGAGATTCTTGGGCGCGGGCCCCTTCCGGATGCGCGCCGCGGTATCGTACGTCGAACCGTGGCAGGGGCAGAAGTAGCCGCCGAACTCACCCTTGGTCTCACCCTCGCCCGCGCCGAGCGGCACGCAGCCCAGGTGCGTGCACACGCCCATGGTGATGAGCCAGTTCTCCTTGCCCTCCTTGGTCCGCTCGGCGAGCGTCTGCGGATCGCGCAGCGAGGAGACCGGGACCGCATTGGCCTCGGCGATTTCCTTGGGCGTCAGGTTGCGGATGAACACGGGCTGCTTGCGGAACACGCCCTTGATCGCCTGGCCCGGCTTGATCGCGGAGATGTCGATCTCGGTCGAGGATTCGGCGAGCACGTCGGCCGATGCGGACATCTGGCTGACCAGGGGATAGAGGATCGACAGGCCGGCGACGCCAGCTGCGCTCACCGCGGCGATGTTGATGAAATCGCGCCGCCGCACACCATCTCCGGCGACGAGATCCGGAGAGTCCGTGACCGCTTCTTCTGCCATGTTCGCCCTTGTCCTACTCTCGTAGTCGTCTCGATACCGCCACCGCGCGCCGGCAGCGGACTGAAAACCCTGTGGTCGTAAGGTGCCTGGATTTCCCCCATGCCGGCTACGAGCCGGGCGCGCGGACCCCCGGGCCGATGCCGACTTGGCGCGCTGATAGACGCGAAAATGCAACCTGCCAACCGCCTTTTTGGGCTGGACGCCCCCGCGCTCAAAGCGCGCTGATCAGCGATATTTGGCGTCCGTATGACGGTTCGGCGCGGTGGGTGGCGCGGCGGAAGGAGTAGAATCGCTGCGGCGCGGCATATGTGTCGAGGCCCAGGCGATCGACAGCGACGCCGCAGCGCTCCAGACGGGCGGCGACATAGCCTTCCAGATCGAACTGCCAGTGGCCCGGAGCGCCGGGGGTGAAATGGCGCGCAGTGGCCGGGTCATCGCTGAGGAAGCGCGCGCGAAAGCCCTCGTCGACCTCGTAGCTGGCCTGGGCGATGCAGGGGCCGACCGCGGCCACGATGCGTGAAGGCTCGGCGCCGAGGGCCTGCATCGCCGCGACCGTCGCGTCGGTGACGCCGGCGATGGCGCCCTTCCAGCCGGCATGCGCTGCGCCGACGACACCCGCCTGGCGATCGGCGAACAGGACCGGCGCGCAATCGGCGGTGACGATGCCGAGCACGAGCGCAGGGTTGTCGGTCACGAGGGCGTCGGCTTGCGGGCGGTCGGTCTCCGGCCAAGGCGCCTCGGGCACGGTCACGCAAGTCGCGGAGTGGATCTGGTACACGGTGACGAGGCGGGCGCCGGACGCCACGGCTTCGGCCGCGCGACGGCGGTTCTCGGCGACGAGCACCGGGTCGTCCCCCGCGCCATGGCCAGCGTTGAGGCCCGCGACCAGACCGGTCGACACGCCGCCCCCGCGGCCGAGGAAGCCGTGCGCCACCCCCTCCAGCAGGGGCGAGCGGACGACCTCGACGCGGTCGGCGTCAGCCAAGGCTCTTGGTCACCTGCTCGCGCACGTCGCGCGACAAGGTCGGTGTTTCGGCGATGCGCTCCAGCTCGGCGCGCATCAGCGCGCTGCGCTTGGGCTCGATCCGACGCCAGCGGCCGAGCGAGGGGACGAAGCGCGCGGCGGTCTGCGGGTTGATCGGGTCGAGCTGGCGGATCAGCTCGCCGATGATGCGGTAGCCCTCGCCGCTCTGCGCATGGAAACCCTGCGGATTGACGGCGAAGGCCATGTAGAGCGCGCGTACGCGGTTAGGGTTCGTCAACGTGAAGTCGGGGTGGCTGGCCAGCGCCTTCACATGCGCGAGCACGTCGGGGTGGAGCGAGCCGGCCTGGAGCGAGAACCACTTGTCGATGACGAGCGCGTTGCCCGCGTAGCGCTGGTGGAAATCGGCCAGCGCCTCGCCGCGCTCCTCGCCCGGCAGGCCGGCGAGGACCATCAGCGCGCCCTGGCGGTCGGTCATGTTGTCGGCCGCGCGGTACTGGGCGATGGCGCGGCGGCGGGCCTCGTCCGGGGCTCCGGCGGCGAGATAGGCTAGTGCCTGGGTCTTGAGCTTGCGCGCGCCTCTTGCCGCGGCATCGCGGCTGTAGGGCACCGCGCTGACCCGGTCGTGCAAGGCGCTCAAGGCATCGCGCAGCGTGCGGCCGAGCCAGGCCTTGAGGCCCTCGCGCTCGGCATGGATAACGGACGGGTCGGCGACCAGGAGCTGCTCGGCGAGATAGCTTTCGGCCGGCAGGATCATCAGCTCGCCGCGCATCAGATCGTCGAGCTGGGTATCGGCGATCACCGCCCCCAGCGCCTCGCCGATCGCCCGGCGCTCGGCTTCGCGCGCCTCTTTGGAGAGGCCGCCGCCGACCGCGGCGATGAGGTGGCGCACGACCAGGCTCTGCATCGCCTCGTAGCGGGCGAAGGGATCGTCGTCGTGCCCGGCGAGGAACACTAGGTCCTCGACCGGCCGCTCGAACTCGATCGCCACCGGCGCGGAGAAGCCGCGATTGATCGAGAGCACCGGCGCCTGCGCGAAGCCTGTGAAGATGAACGTCTGCTCGGCCCGGTCGAGGACGATGAGTTGCTCGCCCTGGTGCCGGCCCGTCTCGCGATCGAACAGCGCCAGCTTGAGCGGGATCGGCACCGGCTGCTTCTCGGGCTGGCTCGGCGTCGGCGGCACGGTCTGCATCAGCGTCAGGTTCACGGCACCGTCCACGAACTCGGTGGCGACGGAGACCTGCGGCGTGCCGGCCTGCGAGTACCACAAGCGGAACTGCGTCAGGTCGAGCCCGGCGCCCTCCTCGATCGCGCGCACGAAGTCCTCGCATGTCGCCGCCTCGCCATCGTGGCGGGTGAAGTAGAGGTCGGTGCCTTTCCGGAACCGCTCGGGGCCGGCCATGGTGCGCATCATGCGGATCACCTCGGCGCCCTTGTTGTAGATCGTCGCGGTGTAGAAGTTGCTGATCTCCTGGTAGGAATCGGGCCGGATCGGGTGCGCCAGCGGCCCCGAATCCTCGGGGAACTGGGCGCTGCGCAGCACGCGCACGTCCTCGATCCGCTTGACCGCCTCGCTGCCCATGTCGGCGCTGAACAGCTGGTCGCGCAGGACGGTGAAGCCCTCCTTGAGCGAGAGCTGGAACCAGTCGCGGCAGGTGATGCGATTGCCCGACCAGTTGTGGAAGTACTCGTGGCCGATCACGCCCTCGATCGCGTCGTAGTCGGCGTCGGTCGCGGTCTCCGGGTCGGCCAGCACGTAGCGGGTGTTGAAGACGTTGAGGCCCTTGTTCTCCATCGCCCCCATGTTGAAGTCCGAGACGGCGACGACGTTGAACAAGTCGAGATCGTACTCGCGCCCGAACGTGTCCTCGTCCCAGCGGAACGAGTGCTTGAGCGAGTCCATCGCGTGGCTCGTGCGGCTCTCGTCGCCCGCGCGCACCCAGATGTTGAGATCGACCGTGCGGCCCGACATCGTGGTGAAAGTGTCATGGTTGGCGACGAGGTCGCCGGCGACGAGCGCGAACAGGTAGCAGGGCTTGGGCCAGGGATCGTGCCACTCGGCCCAGTGGCTGCCGTTGGCGCCCTCGCCTGTCGCCTCGCAGTTGCCATTGGAAAGCAGGATCGGGAACGCCGCCTTGTCGCCGCTCATGCGCACGCGATACGTCGAGAGCACGTCGGGCCTGTCCGGGAAGAAGGTGATGCGGCGGAAGCCTTCCGCCTCGCACTGGGTGCACAGCATGCCGTTCGAGGCGTAGAGGCCCATGAGTTGGCTGTTGGCGGCGGGATTGAGCTGGGTCTCGACCTCGATCTCGTGCGCCTCGCCGGGCAGCTCGATCAGCAGGTCCGGGCCATCGAGCCGCCAGTCGTTCACCGCCTGTCCGTCGACGCGGACGGCGAGCGGGGCGATCTGGTCGCCGTTGAGGCGCAGCGTGCCACTGCCGTTGCCTTCCGGGTTGCGCCGGACCGAGAGCTTGCTGGTGACATGCGTGGCGTCGAGCGAGAGCGCGAAGTCGAGCGCGATCTCGGGCACCAGCCACGCCGGCGGCAGGTAGTCCTCGCGCCGGATCACCGGCGGCGCCTGCGGCGGCGGCGCGGCATCGAGGGTGTGGGGGTTCTCGGGCGTTTCAGAAGGTCTGCTGGCGATGTCCATCGTCGGTACTTAGGACTTTGCGGGGTGATTGGAAGCGCGCGATGTGGCGGATTGGCGCGCGCGAAGGCGCAAAGGCGCGAAGAAGTCGCTTTGCGCCGCGGGCGTCCTTCGAGCTCCACCGCGTAGGGCCGACACGCAGTAGGAAAGGATAGCGGCTCCGCCGCAAGAAGAACCTCTTCGCGCCTTCGCGCGCGCTGACCTTCTTCCCCCTCGATGGGGGAAGGATACGAAGGCTTGGCGGCTTGCCGCCTAGCCGCAGTTGGATGGGGGTGATCGTGCAGCCAAGCGCAAACCGAGAGCTCACCCCCATCCAAGCTTCGCTAGCTCCCGAAGGAGCAAGCTCTCGCTATCCTTCCCCCATCGAGGGGGAAGAAGGCAGCTTGCCGATCGACGGGCAGCCGATCATGAGAGCACGCATGCCCCGCATGTTCATCTTCGGTCTTGGCTACAGCGCCGGGTTCATCGCCCAGGCGCTCGCGGCACGCGGGTGGGAAATCGTCTCGACCGGCCGATCGGGCACGCTCTCGTTCGAGGACGAGGGCAACGTGCGCCTCGCGCTGGCCGATGCCGACCACGTGCTGTCCTCGGTTCCGCCGGGTGGGGAAGGGCTGGACCCGGTGCTCGACCGCTATGGCGCGATGCTCGCCGGCAAGGCCTTGAGTTATCTCTCTTCGACCGGCGTCTATGGCGACACGCAAGGCGCGTGGGTCGACGAGAGTGCGCCGACCGGCCAAGGCCGGCGCACCGCGCGGGCGCAGGCCGATGCGGCCTGGCTGGGGCGGGATGCGCGGGTCTACCGCTTGCCGGGGATCTACGGACCCGGGCGCAGCGTGCTGGAGCGGGTTCTCGAAGGGCGGGCGCATCGCCTCGCCCTGCCCGACCAGGTCTTCAGCCGCGTGCACGTCGCCGACATCGTGTCGGGCGTGATCGCGGGGATCGACGCGGCGCCGGGAGCCTACAACCTCGCCGACGACCTGCCTTGCAGCCAGAACCTGCTGGTGGAAGAGGCGTGCCGCCTGCTCGGCCTCGCCCCGCCGCCGCTGCAGACGCTCGACGAGGCCAAACTCTCGCCGATGGCGCGCGGCTTCTACGCCGAGAACCGGCGCGTGGCGAACGGCAAGGCCAAGCGCGTGCTCGGCTGGACGCCGCGCTATCCCGACTACGCCGCGGGCTTGCGCGCGCTCAACGCCACGATCAGGCCGACGGTGGCCAGCGTGGCGCCGGTGGCGGCGAGCAGCGACCAGCGGTAGCCTTCGAACACGGTCGAGATCAGCATCGCGATCACGATCACCGCCACGCCGTTGTAGCCGGCCCGGCCCGGCCCGATCTCGCGAATGATGGTGTAGTAGAGCGGAAAGGTCACCACCGAGCCGGCGATCGCGAGGTACGCCGTGCCCGCCCAATATGCCCCGCTCGCCGGGATCACCGGCGGTCCCGAGACGACCCAGGCGATCCCCACGTCGACCAGCGTGCCGTAGAACAACGACCAGGCCAGCAGGCTCACCGCCGGCAGCGCGCGACCGGTCTCGTTGGCCTGCAGGACGTTCGAGATCGAAGCGCAGAGCATCGCCAGCAGCGCCAGCGCCACGCCCAGCGGCACATTGCCCCCGACCTCGGTCACCCGCGCCTCGTGCAGCAGCAGCAGCGCGATGCCGGCAATGGCGACGCCGCTCCCAAGCGCGAAGCGGCGCGTGATCGGCTGGCCCAGCAGGATGCGCGCGAGGATCGCGTTGGGCACCAGCATCAGCCCGATCATCACCGCGACGATGCCCGAGGTGAGGTGCTGCTCGGCGCGGTAGACGAAGTTGTAGTTGCCGCAGAACTGGGTGAGCCCGACGACCAGCGCCAGCCGGTGCCCTGCCGCTCCGATCCGGACGCTGCGGCGCATTGCCATGGCGGTCATGAACATCGCCGGCGTGGCGATGAGGAAGCGCCAGGCCACCGACCAGCTCGCCGGCGCGGCATCGTTCTGACCCAGGATGACGAACCAGGTCGATCCCCAGATGAGAGCGGTGAGGAGGAACGCCCCGGCGATGCGCGCTTGCAGCGAAGGCGCGCTCATAGCGCGCGGATCGCCCGGGCGAGCGCGCTCACGTGGCCCGGGTCGGCGTTCCAGCTGGTGACCAGCCGCGCGCCGTCCGCGCCCCAGTCGTAGAACGAGAAGCCCAGCGCCCGCAACGCCGCGCGCTCGTCGGCGCTCAACGTGAGGAACACCTCGTTCGCCTGCACCGGGTGGAGCAGACGCTCGCCGGCGGCTTGGGCGATCTCGGCGGCGGCGGCGTTGGCGGCGCGTGCGTTCTCCAGCCACAGGTCGCCCTCCAGCATCGCCAGGATCTGCGCGGCCAGGAAGCGACCCTTCGATTGCAAGTGCCCGGCGCGCTTGCGCCGATAGCGCGCGACTTGCGCCAGTTCGGGCCGGAAGAACACGATCGCCTCGGCCCCGAACCCGCCGTTCTTGACGAAGCCGAAGCTCAGCGCATCGACGCCGGTCGCAGCCTGCGCCGGCGTGCAGCCCAGGTGCGCCACGGCGTTGCCGAAGCGGGCGCCGTCCATGTGGAACGCGAGGCCGCGTCCGTGCACGGAGTCCGAGAGCGCGGCGAGTTCGTCCGGCGTGTAGACGCAGCCGTACTCGCTCGCCTGGGTGATCGAGACGGCATGGGCCTGGACCTGATGCACGTCGTCGCGGATCGGGTCGAGGACCGCGGCGATGGTGGCCGGCGTCAACTTCGCGCTCTCGCCGTCCGCCAGCATGAGCTTGGCGCCGTGCAGGTAGAAGCCCGGCGCGCCGCCCTCGTCCACTTCGATATGCGCCTCGCGATGGCACACCACGCCGCCGTGGGGCGGCACCATCGTCGCCAGCGCCAGGCAGTTGGCGGCCGTGCCGGTCGCCACCCACAACACCGCGCACTCACGCCCGAACAGTGCGGAGAACGCCGCGTCGAGCGCGCGGCTGAGCGCGTCGGTGTCATAAGGCGTGTCCGGCGCGTCGGCGGCCATCATCGCGCGCCAAACCCTGGGGTGCACCGCGGCGGCATTGTCGGAGAGGAACTGCATGGCCATATCGCCTGTTACCGGATCGGCGGTGGGTCAAGCCCCGTAAGCCCGGGCATATAAAGATCCCTTTATGTGCCGATTCAGAATGAGGAGCGAACATGGTCGGCGTTACCATCACCAAGCACGATCGCGCCAACCCCGATGGGAGCGGGGCGGGCGAATACCAGGCGCATGTCGCCGGCAGCGATGCGGTGGGCCGGCTGACCTGGGTCCAACGCGGCGGCGTGCACATCGCCGACCACACGCTCGTCCCGCCCGAGATCGGCGGCAAGGGTGTCGCCGCGCGACTGGTCGAAGCGCTCGTCGCCGACGCTCGCGAGACCGGGTTCAAGATCCAGCCGATGTGCAGCTACGTCGTCGCCGCCTTCCAGCGCCATCCGGAGTGGGCGGACGTTCACGCCTGATCGGCACGCCTGATCGAAGGCACGCCTGATTGCCGGCACTCCCGATCGAAGACCTGTCTCCGCCGCTTTCAGGCGCTTTCCCTTATGGTGCGGAGAGCTTAGAGAATCCGCCCATGCACATCATCCGCATCCCCTCCCCCCGGACGGTGATCGACCGGCGCGGGCTCAACACCCGCATCGCCGCGCTGGTCGAGGCGCATGGGGCCAAGGCGCGCAAGGAGATCGTTCCGATCCTGCGCGAGGCGCTGGCGCAAGGACGCGAGGAGATCGCCCGGCGACTGGTAGAGAGGCCGACGGCCGGGCACGACATCGCCGCGGCGCAGGCGTTCCTGGTCGACCAGATCCTGCGCATCATCCACGACCACGTCGTCACCAATGTCTATCCGGCCGGCAACCGTTCCAAGGGCGAGCGGCTGACGATCGCCGCGGTGGGCGGCTACGGCCGCGGCGAGATGGCACCGCATTCGGACGTCGACATCGCCTTCCTCACGCCGATCCGCGCGACCGCCTGGTGCGAGCAGGTGATCGAGGCAATGCTCTACTTCCTGTGGGACCTGGGTCTCAAGGTCGGCCAGTCCAGCCGCTCGATCGACGAGATGGTCCGCATGTGCAAGTCGGACCTGACGATCCGCACCACGATGCTCGAGGCGCGCTACGTCTGGGGCGACCAGGCCCTGTTCGAGGAGGCGCGCCAGCGGTTCTGGAAGGACGTGGTCGCCGGCACCGAGCGCCAGTTCGTGGCCGAGAAGCTGGCCGAGCGCGAGGATCGCCACAAGCGCATGGGCGACAGCCGCTATGTCGTGGAGCCCAACGTGAAGGAGGGCAAGGGCGGCCTGCGCGACCTGCACACGCTCTACTGGATCGGCAAGTACATCCACAAGGTCCGCTCGCCCGCCGAGCTGGTCAACGTGGGGCTGCTGACCGCGAAGGAATACCGCGCCTTTCGCCGGGCCGAGACCTTCTTCTGGGCCGTGCGCTGCCACCTCCATGCGATCACCGGCCGGGCCGAGGACCGGCTGACCTTCGATATGCAGCGCGAAGTCGCGGCGCGGATGAACTATGCCGACCGCCCCGGCAAGAGCGCGGTCGAGCGGTTCATGCAGTACTTCTTCCTGCAGGCGAAAGTCGTCGGCAACCTCACCGGCGTGTTCATGGCGCAGCTCGACGAGCAGTTCGCCCAGCGTCCGTCGCGTGGCTTGCTGGCGAACTTCCGCGCCCGAGGGCGCACCGTCAAGGGCTACCTCGTCTTCGGCGGCCGGGTGCATGCGCCTAACGAGACCTGGTTCGCCGAGGACCCGGTGCGGATGATCGAGATCTTCGTCGTCGCCGACCGCGAGGGGTTGGAGATCCACCCCGAGACGCTGCGCCAGATCGCGCACGATACCCACCTGATCCGCGACGACGTTCGCAACGACCCGCGCGCCAACGCGCTGTTCCTCGAACTGCTGACCAGCCGGCGCGATCCCGAGAAGGCCCTGCGCGCGTTCAACGAGGCCGGCGTGTTCGGCCGCTTCGTGATCGAGTTCGGCCGCGTCAACGCGCAGATGCAATTCGACATGTACCACCACTACACGGTGGACGAGCACACCATCCGCGCGATCGGCCTGCTGGCCCGCATCGAGCACGGCGAGCTGAAGGAGGACCATCCGCTCGCGCACGAGATCATCGCCAAGGTCCGCTCGCGCCGGGCGATCTATTGCGCCGTGCTGCTGCACGACATTGCCAAGGGGCGAGGCGGCGATCACTCCGTGCTCGGCGCCGTCATCGCCGAGCGGCTCTGCCCGCGATGGGGGCTGGACGAGGACGAGACCGAGCTCGTCTCCTGGCTGGTGCGCCAGCACCTGATCATGAGCGCGACCGCCTTCAAGCGCGACTTGTCGGACAGCAAGACGATCGGCGATTTCGTCGGCCTGGTGCAATCGCTCGACCGGCTGCGCCAGCTGATGCTGCTCACCGTCGTCGACATCCGGGCGGTCGGCCCGGGCACCTGGAACAGCTGGAAGCGCCAGCTCATCGGCGACCTTTACGCCGCCGCAGAGGAGCGGCTGCGGCTGGGCCATGCCGAATACGGGCGCGAGAAGCGCGTCGCCGCCAAGCGCGCCGCCGTCGCCGCGCGCGTGGGCCAGAGCGGCGCCAACCTCATCGACGAGATCGGCCCTCAGTTCGGCGATGCCTACTGGATCGCCGAGGCCGACGACGTGATCGCCAAGAACCTGGGGCAATACGCCGCCGCGAAGGACGAGCCGCTCTCGATCCACACCGAATTCTACCCCGCGCGCGGCGCCACCCTCGTCACCGTGATCGCCGCCGACCATCCGGGCCTGTTCTACCGCATCGCCGGCGGCATCCACCTGGCCGGCGGTAACATCATCGACGCGCGCATCCACACCACCCGCACCGGCCGCGCGGTCGACAACTTCCTGGTGCAGGACCCGATCGGCCGGCCGTTCCGCGAGGACGGGCAGCTCGAACGGCTGCGCACCTCGATCGAGAGCGCGCTCGCCAACCGCATCCGCCTGCTGCCCCAGCTCCACGCCCGCCCCGATGCGCGCCCGCGCGCCGACGCGTTCGACGTGCGCCCGCGCGTCATCTTCGACAACAAGGCGTCGAACCGCTTCACCGTCATCGAAGTCAATGCGCGCGATCGGCCGGCGCTGCTCAACCGCCTTGCCTACACGCTGTTCGACGCGCGGCTGATGGTCCACTCCGCCCACATCGCCACGTACGGCGAACGCGCGGCGGACATCTTCTACGTGACCGACCTGCTGGGCGAGAAGCTGGAGTCGCAGTCCCGGATCAAGTCGCTCGAGAAGCGGCTGCTCGAGGCGGCGAGCGAGGCGACGGGTGCGCAGGCGGCGGCTTGAGATGATCCGGAGCTCGCAAACGGGCCACTTGAATGGCTTCATGGCTTCGCCCATCTATGCTGCACCGCAACATCGAGTAAGCCGCCCATGACCAAAACCGATGGCCAGAGCCCGCCCCAGACCGTGCTCGTCCTCCAAGGCGGAGGGGCGCTCGGAGCCTACCAGGGCGGGGTCTACGAAGCGCTCTCGGGCACCGAATTCCAGCCCGACTGGGTCGCGGGCATCTCGATCGGCGCAATCAACGCCGCGATCATCGCCGGCAACCCGCCCGAGCGCCGCGTGGAGCGGCTGCGTGCCTTCTGGCACCGCCTTTCGCGCGAACTGCAGTACCGGTTCGACAGCCCGCTGGGCTTCGCCCGCCGCGCCTTCAACGAGGCAGCCTCGTTCTATTCCGCCACGCTCGGCGTACCCGGCATGTACACGCCGCGCTTTCCCCCGCTGCCGATCGAGTGGCCGGCCAATCCCGGCCAGCTCGGCATCTACGATACCAGCCCGCTGCGCGCGACGCTGCTCGATTTCGTCGACTTCGACTTGCTCAACCGGGGCCCGGTGCGCTTCAGCGTCGGCGCGGTGAACATGCTGAACGGCAACTTCGCCTACTTCGACAACCGCGAGCGCACCATCGGGCCCGAGCACGTCATGGCCTCGGGCGCGCTGCCGCCGGGCTTCCCGCCCATCGAGATCGAGGGCGAGTGGTATTGGGATGGGGGCCTGGTCTCCAACACCCCGCTGCAATACGTGCTCGACAACCGGCCGCCGTGCGAGCTCACCGTGTTCCAGGTCGACTTGTTCAGCTCGCGCGGCACCGTCCCGCGAACGCTGGCCGACGTGCTCCAGCGCGAGAAGGACATCCGCTATTCGAGCCGGACGCGCCTCAACACCGACCAGTCGAAGAAGATCCAGGCGCTGCACGCAGCCGCCCGCCGCCTGGCGCGGCACTTGCCGCCCGAGCTCAGGGACCACCCCGATCTCAAGCTGCTGCTGAATCACGATCCGGCCGGCCCTGTCTCGGTGATGCACCTCATCAATCGTTGCACCGAATATGAAAGCAACTCGAAGGACTACGAGTTCTCGCGCATGACGGTGGACGAGCATTGGGCCGACGGGCGCGAGGACGCGGCCTACTCGCTCGCCCATCCCGACTGGACCTCGCGCAAGCTCAAGGATGATGCGATCCACACTTACGATCTCGCCGGCGACCGCCCGCGCCAGACCGGCGCCCTCGGACCGGCCTTAGGAGAGTGCGTATGAAGCTTCAGGACAAGGCCTGCATCGTCACCGGCGCGGCAAGCGGCATCGGCAACGCCATCGCCCATCGCTACGCCCAGGCCGGCGGCAAGGTCGCCATTGCCGACCTGAACCAGGAGGCCGCGCAGAAGGCGGCCGACGACATCACGGCCAAGTACGGCACTCCGGCGCTGGCGCTGCCCATGGACGTCACCAGCGAGGAGCAAGTGAACGCCGGGGTCGCGCAAGTGGTCGAGGCTTGGGGCGGGGTCGACGTGCTGGTGAGCAACGCTGGCATCCAGATCGTCAATCCGGTCGAGAACTTCGCCTACGCCGACTGGAAGAAGATGCTGGCGATCCATCTCGACGGCGCCTTCCTCACCTCCAAGGCATGCCTGCCGCATATGTACGCCAAGGGCTCGGGCTCGATCATCTTCATGGGCTCGGTGCACTCCAAGGAAGCGAGCCCGCTCAAGAGCGCTTACGTCACCGCCAAGCACGGGCTGCTCGGCCTGGCGCGCGTGATCGCCAAGGAAGGCGGCAAGAAGGGCGTGCGCAGCAACGTGATCTGCCCCGGCTTCGTGCGCACGCCGCTGGTCGACAAGCAGATCCCCGAGCAGGCCAAGGAACTGGGCATCTCCGAGGAGGAGGTCGTCAAGAAGGTGATGCTGGGCCAGACGGTCGATGGCGAGTTCACCACGGTGGACGACATCGCCGAAGTCGCGCTGTTCTTCGCCGGGTTCGAGACCAACGCGCTCAACGGCCAGTCGCTGATCGCAAGCCACGGCTGGTTCATGGAGTGAGTCTTTTGTGATCCGGCGTAGCCGGATCGGTGCGGCCCCGGCCCACGTCCCTAGGGGGCGTGGGCCGGTGCGGCTTCAGCTTGCCTGACAAACCGGCTAGACGACCGCGATGGCCCGGCTGATCCTGTTCAACAAGCCCTTCGGGGTGCTCAGCCAGTTCACCGACCGCGGGAGCGAGGGCGCCCGCGCCACCTTGTCGGACCATATCGCCGAGCCCGGCGTCTACCCCGCCGGGCGGCTCGACCGCGACAGCGAGGGGCTGCTGCTCCTCACCGACGACGGCCGGCTGCAGGCGCGCATCGCCGATCCGCGCTTCAAGCTGCCCAAGACCTACCTCGTGCAAGTCGAAGGCGAGATCGGCGACGATGCGCTGGAGGCCTTGCGCAGCGGTGTCCGGCTGAACGACGGCATGACGCTTCCCGCTGGCGCGGAGCGGATCGCGTCGCCGGAATTGTCGCCGCGCGATCCGCCGGTCCGCTTCCGCAAGTCGGTGCCCGACGGCTGGATCAGCCTGACCTTGCGCGAGGGCCGCAATCGCCAGGTGCGGCGCATGACCGCGGCCGTCGGGCACCCGACCCTGCGCCTGGTGCGCTGGCGGATCGGCGACTGGACGCTCGACGGGCTCGACCCGGGGCAATGGCGCGCCGTGACGGTCTGATCTGCGCTTGCGGTTTAGCGTGTTGCACCGCAAGAAACCGGGCACATCGGCCGCACCGCGGCGCTGCAGGGGAGTGAGCTTCTTGTCCCAGATCGTCTCGGTCGCGAGTACACCGTTCGATGGCCAGGCCCCCGGTACCTCGGGCTTGCGCAAGAAGGTCAAGATTTTCCAGCAGCCCGGCTATGCCGAGAACTTCATCCAGGCGGTGTTCGACGTCGTCGAGCGGCCAGACGCCGCGACGCTGGTGATCGGCGGCGACGGGCGCTTCCACAACCGCACCGTGATCCAGCAGGCGATTCGCATGGCCGCCGCCAACGGCTACGCCCGCGTGCTGGTGGGCCGGGGCGGAATCCTCTCGACCCCGGCCGCCAGCCACGTGATCCGCAAGTACGGCGCCAGCGGCGGCCTGATCCTCTCGGCCAGCCACAACCCGGGCGGCCCGGACGAGGACTTCGGCATCAAGTACAACATCGCCAACGGCGGCCCGGCGCCCGAGGGCGTCACCGGCGCGGTGTTCGACCGGACCAAGACCATCGACCGCTGGCTGACGGTGGAGGCCGCCGACATCGACCTCGACGCGATCGGCGACGTCACCCTGGGCGGCATGACCGTGTCGGTGATCGATCCTGTCGCCGACTACGCCGACCTCATGGAAAGCCTGTTCGACTTCGGCGCGGTCCGCGACCTCGTCGCCTCGGGCTTCACCATGCGCTTCGACGCGATGGGGGCGGTGACCGGACCCTACGCGACCGAGATTCTCGAGAACCGGCTCGGCTTCGCGGCCGGCACGGTGGTCAACGGCACGCCCCTGGAGGACTTCGGCGGGCACCACCCCGACCCCAACCTGATTCATGCCAAGGACCTCTACGACCTGATGATGGGGGCCGACGCGCCCGATCTGGGCGCGGCTTCGGACGGCGATGGTGACCGCAACCTCATCATCGGCAAGGGCCGCTTCATCACCCCATCCGACTCGCTCGCGATGCTGGCAGCCAACATCGAACTGGCGCCCGCCTACAAGGGCCGGCTCGCCGGGATCGCCCGCTCGATGCCGACCAGCGCCGCCGCCGACCGGGTGGCCGAGGCGCTGGGCGTGCCGGTGTTCGAGACGCCCACGGGCTGGAAATTCTTCGGCAACCTGCTCGATGCGGGCAAAGTCACCATCTGCGGCGAGGAGAGCGCCGGCACCGGCTCGGACCACGTGCGCGAGAAGGACGGGGTGTGGGCCGTGCTGCTGTGGCTCAACATCCTGGCCGCCCGGCGCCAGAGCGTCGATGCCATCGCCCGCGAGCACTGGGCGCGCTTCGGCCGCAACTACTATGCCCGCCACGACTACGAGGGCATCGAGACCGCCGGCGCCAACGCGCTGATCGACGGGCTCAAGGGCAAGCTCGAGAGCCTGCCTGGCGAGAGCTTCGGGCCGCTGACGGCCGCGATGGCGGACAGCTTCTCCTACACCGATCCCGTCGACGGTTCGGTCAGCGCCAATCAAGGCCTGCGGGTGCTGTTCACCGACGGCAGCCGGGTGGTGTTCCGCCTCTCGGGCACCGGCACGCAAGGGGCGACCTTGCGCGTGTACCTCGAAAGCTACGTCCCGCCCGAAGGCGATCTCGACGCCGAGACGGGAACCATGCTGCAGCACCTGATCGCCGCAGCCGAGGCGATCGCCGGCATCGCCCAGCACACCGGCCGCACCGCGCCGGATGTGATCACGTAAGGATTTGATTGGCGTAGCCCCTCCCCTTCAGGGGAGGGGTTGGGGTGGGGGCTTGCGTCATGAAGCGGCGCCTGCGCGCGAGGCGGTGTTAGGCCGAGAGCCCCCACCCCCGCCCCCTCCCCTGAAGGGGAGGGGAGTTACCCGGCCGCCGCCTTCAACCGCTCAACCGCCGCCGCCTGGCCAATCAGGGGCAGCAGCGCCTTCATGTCGGGGCCATGGTCGAGGCCGGTGAGCGCCTGGCGCAGCGGCAGGAACAGCGCCTTGCCCTTGCGCCCGGTGCGCTGCTTGAGCGTGCCGGTGAGCGCATGCCACGGATCCTCGCCCCAGGTTTCGGCGAGCACCGCCGCGGCTTCGCGCAAATAGGCGCGATCCTCCTCGCCAAACGAGGCGCTGACCTCGATCGGGCCGGTCACGACACGCCACCAGTCCGCGGCCTCGGCCACGAGCGAGAGGTTGGGCCGGATCGCCTCCCACGCCGCCGCGTCCATGCCCTCGGGCAGCCGCCCGGCCACTGCGGCGAAGGGCAGCGCGTGGATCACGGCGGCATTGACCCGCTCCAACTCGGCATCGTCGAACCGAGCCGGCGCACGGCCGAAGTGCGAAAGATCGAAGCTCGCCGCCAAGGCTTCGGCATCGAGCGAGGGATCGACGGGGTCGCTCGTACCCAACCGGGCGAGCAGCGCGACCAAAGCCTGCGGCTCGATGCCCGCCTCGCGCAGCTGGCCGATGCCGATGGAGCCCAGGCGCTTGGAGAGCTTGCCCTCGGTCCCCACCAGCAGCGCCTCGTGCGCGAAGCGCGGCGTCGGCGCTCCGAGCGCGGCGAACATCTGCACTTGCGCCGCGGTGTTGGACACGTGATCCTCGCCGCGCAACACGTCGGTGACGCCCATCGCCACGTCGTCGATCACCGAGGGCAGCATGTAGAGCCACGAGCCGTCGGCGCGGCGCACCACCGGATCGGACATCTGCGCCGGATCGAAGCGCTGGGCCCCGCGAATGCCGTCCTCCCAGGCGATCGGCATGTCGCGGTCGAGCAGGAAGCGCCAGTGCGGCGCTTCCCCGGCGGCGATCCGGCGCTCGCGCTCTTCGGGTGGGATGGCCAGCGCGGCCCGGTCGTAGACCGGCGGCAGCCCGCGGCCGAGCAGCACCTTGCGCTTGAGCTCCAGCTCCTGCGGGGTTTCCCAGCACGGATAGACGCGCCCAGCCTCCATCAGCCGGGCGAAGTGATCCTCGTAGATCGGGAAGCGCGCGGACTGGCGCTCTTCACCATCGGGCACGAGGCCGAGCCAGGCGAGGTCGGCGCGGATCGAGGCGACGTATTCCTCGCGGCTGCGCTCCGCGTCGGTATCGTCGATCCGCAGCAGGAACCGGCCGCCCCGCCGCTTCGCGAGCAGCCAGTTGTGCAGCGCGGCGCGCACGTTGCCGACATGGAGATGCCCGGTGGGCGAAGGCGCGAAGCGTGTGACGGTCATGATCGGCGCGGATTAGGCCCGGGTCCGCGCAAGGTCAAACGAGAGACCGAACGCTCCGCTTCAGCCGAGCAGCGTTCCGACCGGCACGTACTCGTAGCCCAGGTCATGCGCGACCGCCTCGTAGGTGACCTTGCCGGCGTGCACGTTGAGCCCCGCGGCCAGGTGCGGGTCGTCGCGCAGCGCCTGCTGCCAGCCCTTGTCGGCGATGGCGAGCGCATGGGGCAAGGTCACGTTGTTGAGCGCGTAAGTGCTGGTGCGCGCGACCGCACCGGGCATGTTGGCGACGCAGTAGTGGACGATGCCGTCGACGACGAAGGTGGGATCGGCGTGGGTGGTCGGATGGCTGGTCTCGAAGCAGCCGCCCTGGTCGATCGCGACATCGACCAGCACCGCGCCAGGCTTCATGGTGGAGAGCATCGCCCGGCTGACGAGCTTGGGCGCAGCGGCGCCGGGGATCAGCACCGCGCCGATCACGAGATCCGCGTCGGCGACGCTATCGGCCAGGTTGGCCTTGCTGGAGAAGCGCGTCTTGGCACGACTCTCGAAGTGGATACCCAGCCGCTCGAGCGCGTCGGGGCTGCGGTCGAGGATGGTGACATCGGCGCCGAGGCCCACCGCCATCTGCGCGGCATTGAAGCCGACGACGCCGCCGCCGATCACCACGACCTTGCCCGGCATGACGCCGGGTACGCCGCCCAGCAGCACGCCGCGCCCGCCGCGCGCCTTTTCCAGCGCGGTCGCGCCTGCCTGGATCGACATGCGCCCGGCGACCTGGCTCATCGGCTTCAAGAGCGGCAGCGCACCGCCCGGCCCAGTCACGGTCTCGTAGGCGATCGCCGTGACGCCGGACTTCACCAGGTCGGCGGTCTGCTCGGGATCGGGCGCGAGGTGGAGGTAGGTGTAGAGCACCTGGCCCTCGCGCAGCATGGCCCGCTCGCTCGCCTGCGGCTCCTTGACCTTCACGATCATCTCGCAGCCCGCGAAGATGGCGTCGGGCGTGGCGATGATCGTCGCCCCTTGCGCCTCGTAGTCCCGGTCGGAGGCGCCGATGCCAAGCCCGGCGCCGGTCTCGACCCAGACTTCATGTCCATGCGCGACGAGCTCGCAGGCGCTCTCGGGCGTCAGGCCGACGCGGTATTCGTGGTTCTTGATCTCGCGGACGGTTCCGACGCGCATGGGGGGACTCCGGTAGAAAAGTGTGGGCGCGATGTCTCACCGACAACGCGCGAGTGCGAGTCCCGTGCCCACGGGGAGGCGTCGTCAGGCCTTGCCCGTGTTCGGTACGGTGAAGATGCGGTCGCGGGCAGCGGTGAGGTCGCCCGACTGGAACTGTGCTTTCAGCCGCTCCTTGTCGCGGCCGCGATAGCGCGCCTCGGCCCGGTCGATATCCTCGATCGATACGTCCAGCGCCTCCAGCGCCGAGCGGCCCATCGTCACCGCCGATTCGAGCACCTCGCGCACGACCCGGCGCACCGGCGCGTCCTTGAGCGCGAGCATGGTGCGCCGGTCGAACGCGCGCACCAGGATCTCGGCCTGGGGAAAGGTGTCATGCACCGCGTGGAGGAAATCCTCGGTGATCTGGTCGCCATCGATACAGAAGGCGATCAGCTCGGCCTCGGCCCCGCCGGCCTGGCGCAGGAGGTCGATGCGGGTGCCGTCACCGAAGTAGACCTTGGCGCCAAAGCCCTGCGCCACGTCGATCATCTCGACATCGGTGTCGATCAGGGTGACCGGAATGTCGGCCGCGAGCAGCATCTGCGCCACGGTCTGGCCGAAGCGGCCGTAGCCGACGATCAGCGCGTTGGCGCCGTCGGCCTGCGGCTCGTCCCGGGTCTCGGTGCTGGCGGGCGCCTCGCGGATGCGCCGCGTCGCCATCATCAGGAACGGCGTGGTCACCATCGACAGGGTGATGATCGCGGCAAAGACGCTCGCCGCCTCGGGCCGGATCAGCAAGGCCTCCTGCGCCTGCGCGAACAGCACGAAGCCGAACTCGCCGCCCTGGCTGAGCAGCAGGCCGAGCGCGAGGGCGCTGCGCCAGTCCATGCGGAACAGCTTGCCGATGGCGAAGATCACCAAGGCCTTGGTCGCGATCAGCGCCAGCGCGACCGAGGCGACGAACAGCGGCCGCACCGCGATGGCGTTGAGGTCCAGCATCATGCCGACCGACATGAAGAACAGGCCCAGCAGGATCGTGCGGAACGGTTCGACATCGGCTTCCAGCTCGTGCCGGTACGGCGAATCGGCGAGCATGACGCCGGCGATGAACGCCCCTAGCGCGGTCGAGAGGCCGAGCCACTCCATCGCGGCCGCGGCGGCGATGACGGTGAACAGCCCGGCAAACACGAACATCTCGCGCTCGCCCAGGTTGCCGATCAGGCGGAACAGCGGCCGGATGACGAAACGCCCGGCGGCGATGAGCCCGGCGACGGCGAGCACGGTGTAAATCACCAGCAACCAGCCCGGCGGCCCTGCGGCGGCGGCGGGATTGCGGCTCATTGCCGCGATGATCGTGATCAGCGGGATGATCGACAGATCCTGGAACAGCAGGATCGCAAAGGCCCGCTCGCCGAACGGCGTATGGAGCCGTCCCGCGCTCTGCAGCATCGGCAGCACCTGCGCGGTCGAGGACAGCCCCAGCGGCAAGCCCAGCGCCAGCGACGCGGTGAGGCTGAAGCCGGTGAAGGCGTAGATCACACCCGTCACCGCCAGCCCGCAGACGGTGACCTGCAGCAGTCCGAGTCCGAAGATCTCGTGCCGCATGCGCCACAGCCGGTGCGGCGCCAGTTCCAGGCCCACCAGGAACAGCAGCAGCGTGATGCCGAGCTCGGCGATGCCGATCTTGCTTTCCGGATCGCCGACGAGGTGCAGCACGTAAGGGCCCAGAACCGCGCCGGTCATGATGTAGCCCAGCGTGGCACCCAGGCCGAGCCGCCGGAACACCAGCACGAACGCCAGCGCGGTCCCCAGCAAGAGGAACCCATCGCGCAGGAAGAAGGTCTGGGCGTGCTCTCCCATCAGGGGGCGCGCCGGGTGGGGAGGGGCGAGGGCTCAGGGCTGATGGCAGTCACCCGCCCTGTCTAGACAGAGGCGCTCGCGAACGGAACCCCACGGATTTCCATGGCCAGGGCGAGGCCCGGCCCGGGGCGTCAATCGGCTGTTGCGGGCTCGGCCGCTGTTGCGGGCTCGGCCGCGGCTTCGCGCTTGGCGCGGGACTGCTCCGACTTGAAGGCCCGATCGGCCATGGCACGCCACGCGGCTTCGGACCGCAATTCGCGCTCGCGGACATTGTCGAGCTTGGCGGACTCGGCGGCCTCGCCAGCTTCCTTGGCGCGTTCGTAGGCGAATTCGGCAGAGATGCTCATGGGCGAATCCTTGATCGAGGAAGGGAAGCGGAAAAGACGGGCCGGCGTGTACCGGCCCGTGTTCCCGTCAGGCGGCGGCGAGGTTCGTTGCCGATTCCTTGCCGTTGCGGCCGCGCTCGACGTCGTAGGTCACGCGCTGGTCGCGATCGAGCGTCTGCATGCCGGCGGCCTGTACGGCCGAGATATGGACGAAGCTGTCAGCGCCGCCGTCGTCGGGCTGAATGAAGCCATAGCCCTTTTCGGCATTGAAGAATTTCACGGTGCCCAGAGTCATGGGTGTTTCCTTTCGAGAAACAAAGGTTACGCGGCCGCGACATGCGGCAACGTTCGTGCGTCGGGTCGTCAATCGAAAGGAAGTCGTCGGGAGGTTTGCGCCGCTCCCCGGAAAGGGTCAGGCGCTCGTCAATCGGCAAAGTCCGTCGCAAAGCTTCGACGTCAGCCCGAGCCGTATAGCACGGCCCGGCCCGATCACCTAATCGCGCGGGCGCGGCTCCCGCCCGGTCCGCCCCGACCCTTCGCCTAAAGCACCTGCCCGTGCTCGTCGCGGTAGATGTCGCGTCGACCGACGTGGTTGGCGGGGCCGACGTAGCCGTCGTTCTCCATGCGCTCGACCCACTTGGCGGCGGTGTTGTAGCCCACCCCCATCTGGCGCTGGAGCCAGGAGATCGAGACCTTCTGGTTCTCGAACACCAGCTGGCAGACCTGGCGGTACTTGCGGTCCTCGGGATTGTCGCTGGCGCTGTCGATGTCCTCGAAGCCGAAGCTGCCTTCCTCGGGCTCCTCGGTGACCGCGTCGACGTAGTCGGGCTTGCCTTGCGAGCGCCAGTAGTCGGCCACGCCCTCCACTTCCTCGTCGCTGACGAAGGGGCCGTGCACGCGCTTGATCGGGTCGGTGTTGGGCTTGAACAGCATGTCGCCCTTGCCCAGCAGCTGCTCGGCGCCCTGCTCGCCCAGGATCGTGCGGCTGTCGATGCGGCTGGTGACGGCAAAGCTGATGCGGGTGGGCAGGTTGGCCTTGATGACGCCGGTGATGACGTCCACCGAAGGACGCTGCGTGGCCATGATCAGGTGTATGCCGGCGGCACGGCTCTTCTGGCTGAGGCGCTGGATCAGCACCTCGATCTCCTTGCCGACGGTGACCATGAGGTCGGCCAGCTCGTCGACGATCAGCACGATCTGGGGCAGCGCCTCGTAGTCGAGCTGGTTCTCCTCGTAGAGTTCCTCGCCGCTATCGGGATCGAAGCCGATCTGCACGCGCCGGCCGAGCGGCTTGCCCTTGGCCTGGGCGGCACGGATCTTCTCGTTGAAGCTGGCGAGGTTGCGCACCGACAGCTCGCTCATCTGGCGATAGCGGCGCTCCATCTCCTCGACCGCCCACTTGAGCGCGCGCACCGCCTTGGGCGGCTCGGTGACCACGGGCGAAAGCAAGTGCGGGATGTCGTCGTAGCTCTTGAGCTCCAGCACCTTGGGATCGACCAGGATCATCCGGCACTGCGCCGGCGTCATCCGGTAGAGCAGCGAGAGCAGGATGCAGTTCAAGCCCACCGACTTGCCCGAGCCGGTGGTGCCCGCGACCAGCAAGTGCGGCATCGTCGCGAGGTCGGCGACGACCGGCTCGCCGGCGATGTCCTTGCCCAGGATGATCGGCAGCATGCCCTTGTGGTTGGCGAAGACTTCCGATCCGACCATCTCGCGGAACGACACCATCTCGCGATGGGCGTTGGGCAGCTCGATGCCCATCACGGTGCGGCCCGGGATCGCCGAGACACGCGCCGAGATCGCGCTCATGTTGCGGGCGATGTCGTCGGCCAGGCCGATCACGCGGCTCGCCTTGATGCCGGGCGCGGGCTCGAGCTCGTACATGGTGACGACCGGGCCGGTGCGCACCGCGGTGATCTCGCCCTTGACGTTGAAGTCGTCGAGCACGGTCTCGAGCAGGCGGGCGTTGCGCTCCAGGCTGAGCTTGTCGATCGGCTTCTGGTTGCCGGCGGGGGGCTCTGCCAGCAGATCCAGTCCGGGCAGCTGGTACTTGTCGAACAAGTCCTTCTGGCGCGGTGCGGCGCCGTTCTGCGCCGGGGCGGCGGGCTTGCCGGGGTCGACGATCTCGGGGGCCTTGCGCGGCTTGTCCTCGACGAACGGGACGCCCGGCGCGGGAGCCGCCGCCTGGGCGCGCGGCGCCGCCTCGGCCTTCTCGCGCGCGGCCGGACGGTTGTTCTCGTCGGGCGCGGGCAGACCGGGCGCGCGGCCGAGCTTGCCGGGGAGCGAGAGCAGCACGCCCCAATCGAGCGCGAAGACCTTGCCGGCCAGCGTCACCCCGGCGACGAGGCAGACGAGCGCGACGGCGAAGATCGTCCAGCCCTGCGCCATCGCCGGGAGCATCGAGGCCCCTGTCTCGATCGCCTTCGCGCCCAGCAGTCCGGCGATTCCCCCCATCGACGCCGGCAGCGTGCCGCCGGGCTGGGTGAAGGCGAGCGCGAGCACCGTCGCGATAAGCACCATCGCCAGCGCGAGCAGAGCGGTCGGGCGCCACCAGCGCTGGTCGATCGGCTCGACGCTGCCGTCGTCCTCCTCGACCAGGCGCCACAGCTTGCGCGCGAAGACATAGAGCAGCGGCACGAACAGGAACGAGACCGGGCCGAACAGCACCAGCGCGCCGTCCGCCAGCCAGGCGCCCGCCGGGCCCATCCAGTTCTGCACGGCGCCGTCGGCCGCGGTCGACATCGAGGCGTCGGTCTGGTGATAGCTCAGCAGCGAGAGCGCGAGGAACAGCCCGATCGAAAACAGCGTGATCGCGCCGGCAAGCTCGCTGGCGCGCCGCAAGGATCGCTTGAGCACCGCGCGCCAGTCCGGCTTGGCGATCCGCCGGCTGGCCGCGAGAGGACGTGTCGCCATTGTCTTCGTATTCCCCGTTTCGCGCGCGATTATGCGCTTTGGCGGGACTCGCGGTCAAGAACGGAGCGGAAACGGGCTTTATCGCGCCTGTGCGAAACTCGCGACGGCGGCCCAGCGTACGCCACCGAGCGCGCGGGCACGCTTGGCGCTCATGCCGCCAAGCGCGATCACGGGCACACGCGCGCGGTCGGCGAGAAGGCGGAAGCGGATCGGGCCGAGCACTGGCGCGCCGGGGTGGGAGTCGGTCGGAAAGACAGGCGAAATCAACACCGCGTCGGCCCGGGCGCGCTGCGCGAGGGCGAGTTCACGCAGCGAATGGACGGTCACGAGGCGCAGCAGCCCGGGCCCGCGCGCCAGCCTTAGCGGCGGTCCATAGACACCCGATGCACGAACCCGGCGCGCTTCGTTCGGCGTGCCGGACCACACCAGGGTGAGGCTCCGGCGGCGCGCCAGCCGCAGCAACTGCGCGAATCGCGTGCGCCGCTCCGACGGCGTGAGATGGTAGTGGCGGAAGATCAGCCCCGAACCGCGCGGCAGCCGCATGAGCACGCGTTCGAGCGCGGCATCGTTGCGGACGTCGCTCACCAGCCAGATGCGCGGAAGGTCTTGGGGGAGCTCGCGGAGGCGCTGGCGGTCGGGCACGCAGCCGCTATAGCAGCGCGCCATGGATCAGCCAGCCAGCCCGCTCCAGCACGTCCGCGCCCGCATCGCCCAGGCCGCCACCATCGCCCGGCGCGAGGCGGACGCCGTGGCGCTCATCGCCATCTCCAAGACGCACCCCGCCGAGGCCATCGTGCCGTTGATCGACGAAGGCCAGCGCGTCTTCGGTGAGAACCGGGTGCAGGAGGCACAAGGCAAGTGGCCGGCGCTGATCGAGCGGCACCCCGACGTGAAGCTGCACCTGGTGGGCCAGCTGCAGTCGAACAAGGCGGCCGAGGCGGTGACGCTGTTCGACTGCATCCAGTCGCTCGATCGCCCCTCCCTCGTGACCGCGCTGGGCAAGGCGATGGACAAGGCCGGGCGACAGGTACCCTGCTTCGTTCAGGTCAACATCGGCGAAGAGGCGCAGAAGGGCGGCTGCGCTATTGCCGATGTGCCGGCGCTGCTGGACGCGGCACGAGTCGCGCAGATCCCGGTGCTGGGCCTGATGTGCGTGCCGCCGGCCGAGGTCGAGCCGGCGCCCTACTTCGCGCTGCTCGGCAAGATCGCCGACGACCATGGCCTCGCCGGGCTGTCCATGGGCATGAGCGGCGACTTCGAGACCGCGATCCTGCTCGGCGCCACCCATGTGCGCGTGGGCAGTGCGCTGTTCGGGGCGCGGTTTCAGCAGGCCACAGTCTAAGCCCCTCCCCTTCAGGGGAGGGGCTTTAGCGCGGCAGGTCTTGGCGTGCCTACTCCACTCCCTCCCGCGCGACTTCGCGCCAGCCGATGTCGCGGCGGCAGAAGCCAGTCGGGAAGTCGATCGCATCGATCGCTTCGTAAGCGCGGCCTTGCGCCTCGCGCACGGACTTGCCCGTCGCGGTGACGTTGAGCACGCGACCGCCCGTAGCTTTCAGCACGCCATCGCCGCCCAATGCCGTGCCGGCGTGGAAGACTTTGGCCCCGCCCGCCTCGGCCGCCGCGATGCCGTCGATCCGCCCACCCTGCTCCGGCGTGCCCGGATAGCCGTTCGCCGCCATCACCACCGTCAGCGCGACATCGTCGGCAAAGCGCGGCGGCTGGATCGCGCCCAGTCGATTTTCCGCGCACGCCAGCAGCAGCTCGACCAGATCGCTCTTCAGGCGCATCATCAGCACCTGGCATTCCGGGTCCCCGAAGCGCGCGTTGTACTCGATCAGCTTGGGACCGTCCTTCGTCAGCATCAGCCCGGCATAGAGCACGCCCGAATACGGGCAGCCCTCGTCCGCCATGGCCCGCACCGTGGGCGCGATGATGCGCGTCATCGCCAGGCCCTCGAGCTCCGCGGTGAGCACGGGCGCCGGGCTATAGGCGCCCATGCCGCCGGTGTTCGGGCCGGTATCGCCCTCGCCCACGCGCTTGTGGTCCTGCGCCGAGCCGAAGGGGACGATCGTGCTGCCGTCGGTCAGCGCGAAGAAGCTCGCCTCTTCGCCTTCGAGGAACTCCTCGATCACCGCCTCGGCGCCGGCGTTTCCGAAGCGACCCGAGAAGATCTCGCGCACGGCCTCTTGCGCTTCGTCGAGCGTCGCGGCGACGGTCACGCCCTTGCCCGCAGCGAGGCCGTCCGCCTTGATCACCACCGGCGCGCCGAAGCGCTCCAGCGCGGCAAGGCCGTCCGCTTCGCTGGCCACGCGCACATAGGCGGCAGTCGGGATACGGGCGCGTTCGCACAAGTCCTTGGTGAAACCCTTCGAGCCCTCCAGCCGCGCCGCCGCCCGGCTCGGTCCGAACACGGCGATGCCCGCGCCGCGCAGCGAGTCGGCCAGACCATCCACCAGCGGCGCCTCGGGCCCGACGACGACGAGCCCGATCGACTGCGCCGCGCAGAAGGCGATGACCGCGGCGTGATCGGTCGCATCCAGCGCCACGCGACGCGCATGCTGCGCTATTCCGGGGTTCCCCGGCGCAGCATGGAGCTGCTTGCAGAGCGGGGATTGCGCCAGCTTCCAGGCGAGCGCATGCTCGCGGCCCCCCGACCCCAGCAGAAGGATGTTCATGGCGCTGCCTTTCGATGACGACTATGCGGACGACCGGAAAACGCCGCTCGTAGCGAAGGCCACCCCCGGCGACAACGCCGAGCCGCTGAGCGTCAGCGAACTTTCCGCACGGCTGAAGCGGACCGTGGAGGATCGCTTCGGCTTCGTGCGGCTGCGCGGCGAGTTGTCGGGCGTGAAGCGCGCCGCCTCCGGCCACCTCTACTGCTGCCTCAAGGACGACAAGGCGGTGATCGACGGAGTGATGTGGAAGGGCGGGGCCCAGCGCCTCGCCTTCCGGCCCGAGGATGGGGTCGAGGTCATCGCCACCGGCAAGCTGACCACGTACCCTGGCCGATCGAAGTACCAGATCGTCGTCGAGACGATGGAGATCGCCGGTGAAGGCGCGCTGCTGGCGCTGCTCGAGAAGCTGCGCGCGCGCCTCGCTGCCGAGGGCCTGTTCGCGAGCGAGCGCAAGAAGCTGCTGCCGTTCCTGCCGGCAACGATCGGCGTCGTCACTTCGCCCACCGGGGCGGTGATCCGCGACATCCTGCATCGCCTCGCCGACCGCTTCCCCAGCCGGGTGCTGGTCTGGCCGGTGCTGGTCCAGGGCGAGGGCGCAGCGGCCCAAGTCGCGGCGGCGGTGCGCGGCTTTTCGGCCATGCCAGCCGGCGGCGCGGTGCCGCGCCCCGATCTCGTCATCGTCGCGCGCGGCGGTGGCTCGATCGAGGACTTGTGGTCCTTCAACGAGGAGATCGTCGTGCGCGCGGTGGCCGAGTGCACGATCCCGATCATCTCGGCGGTCGGCCACGAAACCGACACGACCTTGTGCGACTACGCCGGCGACCGCCGCGCGCCGACGCCCACCGCGGCGGCCGAGATGGCAGTGCCGGTGCGTCACGAGCTCGCCGCCACGCTTGCCGAACTGGCGCTGCGCAAGCGCCGCTGCGCGCTGCGTCCCGTGGCGCTCGGCCGCGAGCGGCTGGAGGCCCGCGCGCGCCACTTGCCCCGGCCCGAGGCGCTGCTGGCCGCCAGGGCGCAGCGGCTCGACGAAGCCTCCGAGCGCCTGCGCCGCGCCCTTCGCGAACGCGCCGGACGCGAGCGGGCCCGGCTCGACGCCCAGGGCGCGCGCCTGTCGCTGCCGCTGCTGCGCCACCGCGTCGAGCGCGCCGAGGAGCGGCTGGTGCGCACGCGGCTGACCCCGGCGCTGCTGCAGCGGATCCACGACACCGCCTGCAAGCACTTCGCGCCGGTCGCCCGGGTGCTGCCGCAGCTCGATCCCGACAAGCCCCTGGCGCGCGGTTTCGCCCGTGTGCTCGATGCGTCCGGCCATACGCTCACCGACAAGGCCCAGGCCGAGCGCGAGGCGACGCTGGTGCTCAAGTTCCGCGACGGCGACTTGTCGGTGGTTCCCAATGGCGCGACGCGCAAGCCGGCACGGCCGAAGGAACCGGCGCCCCGCCAAGGCGATTTGTTCTGAACGCACCGCTCTGCTAGAGGCAGGCCCATGCTGATGTCCGCTGCCGATCGCCCCGCCACATTGCGCTATGGCCCCAACGGCTTTCGCGTTCTGAGCCCGGGCAACCATGTGCTGTGCGCGGTTACGGGCGAGAAGATCGCGCTCGACGTGCTGCGCTACTGGAGCGTCGAGCGGCAGGAGCCCTACGCCAGCGCCGAGATCGCGACTCGCCGCCTGCTCGGCGAGGCATGAGGCTTGCCGCAGGGCTGCTCGCTCTCGTTCTGGCGAGCGGGTGCGCTGCCGCCCCGTCGGCGAGGCCCGACGAGCCCACATTCGCGATCGTGGACGATGGCTCCAAGCCTGCCTCGTTCGCGATATCCGGCGAGCTGACCCAAGGCGGTTGGGTCCGGGGAACGGTCCCGAAGGATGCAGTGAACCTCACGCTCGACGGCCGACCCGTGAAAGTCGCCGCCGACGGCACGTTCTTCATCGCGTTCGATCGTGACGCCGGTCCTTCGGCAGTGCTCTCGAGTCAACTGGACCACTCGCGCGTCCAGGCGGCGCGAACGCTCTCGATCGCCCCCCGCGCCTGGCGGATCGAGCGGGTCGATGCCTCGCCCACCGGCACCGCGCCGAGTGCCCAGTTCCTCGCGCTGCGTCAGCCCGAGCTCGCGCGGATCGCCGCCGCCCGCGCGCGAGTCACCGACGCGCAAGGCTGGCGGCAGCATTTCGTCTGGCCGATCCAGGCGCGCATCTCCGGCCGCTTCGGATCGCAGCGCATCTATCGCGGCGAGCCCGGCGCCTACCATTCCGGCATCGACCTTGCCGGCGGCGCGGGCGCGACGTTCGTGGCGCCGGCGGACGGCGTCGTCGTCCTTGCCGCCCGGCAGCCGTTCACGCTGGAGGGCAACCTGCTGATGATCGACCACGGCATGGGCCTCAACAGCGCCTTCCTCCACTGCTCCGAGCTGCTGGTGCGCGAAGGCGACCATGTGCGCCAGGGCCAGCCGATCGGGCGCATCGGCATGACCGGGCGCGCGACGGGTCCGCACCTCCACTGGTCGGTCAAGTGGAACGAGGCGCGGCTCGATCCGATCCTGCTGACCGGACCGATGCCCTAGGGATTGTCCTGTTTAAGCGGCACCGGCCGATTCCGCTTCGAGCGGACAGTCTCTAAGACCTTGCGCGTGCGGGCGAGACGCCTATCACGCGCATTGTGCAGCGCAGCATCGCTCTTTTCGTCCTGGTCCTCGCGCTGGCCCTCACCTGGTCGCATGCCAAGCGCGTTCCCGTCGTCCGGGACACCACTCTGGTCTTCGCGCCCGAGCCCCTCCCGCCCGAGCCGGTGCTCGCCGCACATCTCGGCCCGTTCCACATGGAGCGAGCCTGGGAGCTGACGCTGGGCTGGGCGCAGTTCGGCGGCTACTCGGCGCTGGTGCCGCTTCCCGACGGGCGGCTGCTGGCGATCTCGGACTACGGCAAGTACCTCGCCTTCACCCCTCCGGACGCTCCTATCCGCGCGACGCCGCGCTACGGTACGCTGATCCCGACGCCGCACGGCGACAAGCGAGTGGTCGATGTCGAATCGGCCACGCGCGATCCTGCGACCGGGCGGATCTGGCTGGGGTTGGAGTTCCTCAACGCCGTCGTCCGCCTCGGGCCGGACTTGACCGAGCAGGCCCGCGTCCGTCCCGAGGCCATCGCCGGCTGGGCCGAGAACACCGGCACCGAAGCCATGGCGCGGCTCCACGACGGGCGCTTCGTGCTGCTGAGCGAAGGGCCGCGCCAGTGGTGGCGGCCAAGCCTGCACGAGGCGGTCGTCTTCCCCGGCGATCCGGTGGCCCGCCCCGAAGCGGCCCAGCGCTTCACGTTCGATGGGCCGAGCGGCTTCGATCCGGTCGACATGGCGCAACTGCCCGACGGGCGCGTGCTGGTGCTGATGCGCACCCTGGTGTGGCCCTTCCCCATGCGCTTCGCCGGACGGATCGCCATCGGCGACCCTCGCGACATCCGGCCCGGCGGTGTCTGGCACGTCACCGAGGTGGCGCGGCTATCCTCGGCGCTGCCGGTCGACAACTTCGAGGGTCTGGCGGTCGTGCCCCGCCCGGACGGCAAGCTGACCGTCTGGCTGATCTCGGACGACAACCAAGCCAAGCTGCAACGCACCTTGCTGTGGAAGCTGGTGGTCGATCCGGCCGAGCTACCGGGCTATGAGCGGACACGCGAAAAGGCGCGAGGATCGCTCCCCACGCCTTGAAGAATTCGCGTCAGTGCAGGACGGCACCGACCCCCGTCAGGTTCGGCCTAGGCCGAACCTGCGCAAATCAAGCTGCCTGCTTCTTCTTGAGCTCGCGCTTCACCTTGAGGGCGCGGGCGCTCAGCTTGTCGTCGCCGGCCTTGAGCAGCCAGTTGTCGAGGCCGCCATTGTGCTCGACCGAGCGCAGGCCGTGGGTCGAGACGCGGAACTTGAAGCTGCGCTCCAGGCCATCCGACAGCAGCGTCACGTTCTGCAGGTTGGGCAGGTAGACGCGCTTGGTCTTGTTGTTGGCGTGGCTGACGTTGTGGCCGACTTGGCGGCTCTTGCCAGTCAGTTCGCAGATACGGGACATGGGTGTTCTCGCTCGAAAATGTCTGTGCCGTTAAACGGGAAGGCGCGCCCTTAGCGATTCACCCCGCCAAGGTCAAGTTGTGCACAGGCGCCATGCCGGGTAGCGCAGGCCGCATGACCCGCTGGCCCCTCCCCGCCCCCATGGCGCTCGCGCTCGATCAGGCGCGCCTTGCCGCCGTGGAGGGCGAAGTGCCGATCGGCGCTGTCATCGTCAAGGATGGGGCCGTGATCGCCACCGGCCGCAATGCTCCACGCGCCCATCACGATCCCACCGCGCACGCCGAGATCGAGGCGATTCGCGCCGCAGCCGCCTCGCTGCGCAACGAGCGGCTCGACGGCTGCGAACTTTGGGTGACGCTGGAGCCCTGCGCGATGTGCGCCGGCGCCATCGTCCACGCGCGAATCGCCCGGCTCTACTACGCCGCCTCCGACCCCAAGGGCGGCGCGGTGGAACACGGCGCGCGCGTGTTCGACCAGCCGCAGTGCCTGCACCGGCCGCAGGTCTATGCGGGGATCGGCGAAACGGAGGCTTCTGAGCTTCTGCGGGGGTTCTTCCGGGAGCGGCGGTAAAGTCCGCGAACGTCGACCCGGGCTCGAACCGGGTCCGCGCTCGTGTCCGAAGCGGAGACCTCGGCGTGCCGGCGCTGCAAGGTCGCGACATGGTGGAACCAGTCCCGGATCAGGTCCGGGACAACGTGGGCATCATAACCCCCGCCAGATCTTGAGCGGCGCCGCATCCGGCGTGCCCAGACGGCGGCGATCGCAGCGGACTGGCAGAAAGCGGCGCGAGTAGCACAGGCGCATTTCGCGCAGCCAGCCGGTGCGGCTCAGTACCACGCCGACCTGGTCGGGGCGCCACGCCGGGTTTTCGGCGACGAAGGCCTCGCGCAAGTCGCGCACGGTCAGCCCGTCCTTTCGCGAGAGGCGATCGACGTCGGGCCAATGGAGCGAGCGCCACAGGATCGCGGCGGCGCGGAAATACTGGCCCGGCGTCCTTGCCATGCAGCTGCCGTGCTTGGCCCACTCGTGCGCCAGCAGATCGGGCGAGGGCGTGATGCACAAGTTGGCGCGCAGTTCCGGAACGGACGGCTGCAGCGACGAGCACCACTGCGGCCCCGGCCCCAGCGCCGCCTCGGGCCAGAGCCCGTGCAGCACGAAGCCGAAGCGCCCGTTGCGCCCGGAGCATTGCGGCGAAGCGGTGTCGCCACTGATCTTGCAGTAATCCGGCGACCAGCTCGCCGCCAGCGTATAGCTCGCGATCGGCGCGCGCCGCACCGGTGCGTCCGGCACGACCGCGCGCGGGGCGACGAACCGGCTCGGCGGCGTGCACTGGTAGGCCTGCGCCAGCGCCGGGGCGGGCAGCAGCGCAAGGATGAGAGCCGCCAGCGCCCTCAAAGCGGCGTGAAGTCGAGGCCGATATCGGCCGCCGGGGCGCTCTGCGTCAGCCGGCCGACCGAGACGTAAGTCACGCCCGTCGCGGCGATGGCGCCGATCGTGTCGAGGTTCACCCCGCCCGAGGCCTCGGTCGGAACGCGGCCGGCGACGATCGCCACCGCCTCGCGCAGAGTGGCGGGCGGCATGTTGTCGAGCAGCAGGTGGTCTGCGCCCGCCGCCAGTGCCGGCTCGATCTGGTCGAGGTGGTCGACCTCGCAGATCACTTGCGCGACCCCGGCCGCCTTGGCCCGCGCCACGGCAGGTCCGACGCCGCCTGCGACGAGGACATGGTTGTCCTTGATCATCGCCGCGTCCCACAGGCCCATGCGGTGATTCTGCGCCCCGCCCATTCGCGTCGCGTATTTTTCGAGGTGGCGCAGGCCGGGAATGGTCTTGCGGGTGTCGAGCAGGGTCGCGTTGCCCCACATCGCCTCGACGTAAGCGCGCGTCAGCGTGGCGATGCCGGAGAGATGCTGCACCGTATTCAGCGCGGACCGTTCGGCCGTCAGCATCGCCCGGGCCTGGCCGGTGAGGCGCATGAGGTGCGTGCCCGGCGAGACCTGCGCCCCTTCGGCAACGAGGATCTCGATCTCCATCGCCGGATCGAGCACCCGGAAGAAGGCGGCGGCGATCGGCAGGCCCGCGACGGTGATCGCATCACGCGAGTCCATCACGCCCGAGAACCGCGCCTCGGCATCGATCACGCTTTCGCTGGTGACGTCATGGCCGCCGCCCGGCAGACCCTCGCCGAGGTCCTCGGCAAGCGTGGCGGCGACGAAGGCGGCAAGGTCGAAGCCCGGGACGGCGAAATCGGTCATGGCCGCTCTTTCGCGCGTCGAGCCCCGCTTGTCGAGGCTCGCGGCACGGGCGCCGATCAGTGCACGAAGCGCGCGATCACGTCGCGGTACGAGCGGCTCACTTTCACTTGCGCGCCCGAATCCAGCACCAGGAAGCACTCGCCGTTGGTGTGCGGCTTGACCTGGCGGACCTGGTTCAGGTTGACGATGGTCGAGCGGTGCACGCGCTGGAACACGCGCGGGTCAAGGCGGCGCTCCAGATCCTTCATCGTCTCGCGCAGGATCAGCGAATTGTCGGCGGTGCGGATGCACATGTAGTCGCCCGCGGCCTCGATGTGCTCGATCGAATCGACGTCGATCCGGAAGATCTGCCCGCGATCCTTGATGTTGATGAGCTTCTCGAAGCGATCGGCGCTGTGCTCGGTGTCTTCCGGCATCGCATCCATCGCATCGGGCGCGACTTCGGCGAGCACGGTCTTGAGCTTCTCCGCCTCCTCGGCCGAGCGCTTCTCGACCAGGCGCGTGCGCACGCGGGCGAGGGTGTCGGCGAGCTTGTCCTCCTCGACCGGCTTCATCAGGTAGTTGACCGCGTTAGCCTCGAAGGCGCGGACGGCATGCTCCTGGTAGGCGGTGACGAAGACGAACAGCGGCGGCTCGATCTCCATCACGCCCTTCACCACCGAGAAGCCGTCGAACCCGGGCATCTGGATGTCGAGGAAGACGAGGTCGGGCTTCTCCGTCTTGATCTTGCGGATCGCCTCGCGGCCGTTGGAGCAAGTGTCGATGATCTCCACGTCGGGGAATTTCTCGAGGCGCAGCTGGAGGCCCTGGATGGCGAGTTTTTCGTCATCGACGAGGATGGTACGGATAGTCATGTGGTGGATTCTCCGGCGGCTGAACGCGCGAGCCTCCTGAAGGTTTCAGGTCGTGCTCGCGGCTCAGCCGGTGTGTTCGGCCCCCATGCTCGAGGGCCATTCTATCAGCGGAATGCGCTCGCGGCCAGACGCGGGGCTTCGCCCCGTTCCTCGGCCGTCTCGCGCTGTTCGAAGGGGATCTCGATCACGACCGCGAAGCCGCCCTCGGGCGGTTCGATCGTCTCGAAACGATGGTTTTCGCCATAGGCTTGCGACAGGCGGTCCCGGATGTTGGACAAGCCCACGCCGGTCGAGACCGGCTCCCCTCCGTCGTACGTCATACCCGACAGCCTGTTGTCGGTCGTGGCGCTTTGCAAGCCCGGCCCGGTGTCCGAGACGACGATGCGAAGCGTCGTGCCGACGAGTTGCGTCGTGATCGTGATCTCCGCGCCGGTCTCCTGCGGAGTGACCGCGTACTTGATCGCGTTCTCGACCAGCGGCTGGAGCAGCAGCGAGGGCAGCAGGCCGGGCTCGGTCGCCGGATCGATCTCGAACTTGGTGCGCAGCCGCTCCTCGAAGCGCATCCGCTCGATGTCGAGGTAGAGCTTGAGCGTCTCCACCTCCTGCGCGACCGTCACGCGCGCGGCGGGCTTGTTGACCAGCGTGTAGCGCAGGAACGAGGACAGGCGGCTGAGCATCGCATTGGCGGGCTCGGTCTGCTTCAGCAGCACCAGCGTCGAGATCGAGTTCAGCGTGTTGAACAGGAAGTGCGGGTTGAGCTGGTAGCGCAGCATCGCCAGCTGCGCCTGGGTCGCCTGGTTCTCCAGCCGGATGAGCTGGTCGGCCTGCTCCTCGACCCGCAGATAGAAGTTGATCGCGTAATACAGCGCCGACCAGGCGCCAAGCAGCGAGGCATCGAGGTAGAACACGCCGATCAGCAACTGCGCGAAGCTCGCCTCGCTGTCCGTGCGGTAGAGCGAGATCACCCACGCGTCGATGAAGGCGTGCAAGCCCACCGCGATCGGCAGGGCCAGCGCGGTCAGGCCCCAGGTGACGAGCGGGCGCCGACCGATCAGCGCACGGTAGATCACCGCGAGCAGCAGCGAGATCGAAAAGCCGGTGATCGTCGCGATCAGCACCAGCACCAGGAACGCGGGCGGCTGGTCGTTGGCGACCGCCGACATCGTGCGCAGCAGCATCGCGCCGCCCCAGCCGGCGAACTGCAGTCGCCAGAACGCCTGGTTCTTGTTCGCGAAAAACGGGATGGGCTCGATTGGCAACACGCGCATCATCGGCGTGCCTAGCCGAAAAGGCGCGGAACGGAAATGCTTGAGGCGCGACTCGCCTCTCGCTCAGCTCTTGCGGGCCTGGGCGACCGCTTCGGCGAGGCGGTCGACGCCCACCGCGCCCGAGACGAGCTGGTCGCCCGCCACCCAGCTCGGCGTGCCGCCGAAGCCGAGGCGCTGCGCCAGCGCGACGTTGCGCTGCAGTTCCTCGGCCACCGGCGCGCTGGCGGCGACCTTGTGCGCGCGGTCCATGTCGAGGCCGATGCTGCGCGCCGTCGCCTCGATCGTCTGCGGGTCGAGCTGGCCGGCGGCGAACATCGCCTCGTGGAACTGCGCGTACTTGCCCTGCTCGGCGGCGGCGAGCGCCATCTTGGCGGCCGCGCCGCTGTGCGGGCTGATGATCGGCAACTCGCGGATGACGATCCGCAAGTCGGGATTGCTCTTTGCCAGCGCCGCCACGTCAGGCACCGATCGGCGGCAGAAGCCGCAGGCGAAATCGGTGAACTCGACGAGCGTCACGGTGCCGCGCGGATTGCCCAGCACCGCGCCGGGGAACGGCGTCTCGACCGGCCCCTTCACTTGCGCCAGCTGGCTGCGGTTCTGGTTGCGCTGCAGGTTCTCCATCGCCTCGGGCAGAATTTCGGGGTGCTCGAGGAGATAGGCATGGACGATCCGCTCGATCTGCGCCTTGTCGCTTGCGGCCGGACCGCCGATCGTGCGCTGGGCATACCAGCCGCCGACACCCGCCAGAGCCATCAGCGCGACCGCCAGGGCCACCCGTCCACCGGAGCCCTTCGCTCCTTGAGAAGTCGCGTTCATCGCACCCGACCTACTTGCGTTTGCGGCCGCGTTCAATCTCGGCCCGCGCCTGCATCTCGATGTCCTGCGCGCGGATCCAGTCGGGCGACTGCTGCGGCAAGCCCAGCTCGGCGGCCTGCGCGCTGGCCAGGGCCTCGCGCATCTGGCCGTTGAGCACTTGCTGCTCGGCGCTGGCGAGCCGGGCGCGCGGCATGTCGCCATTGGCCGCGTAGATCACGCCAAGCTGATACCAGGCGAACGGATTCTCGCGGTCGCGCGAGACGGCCGCGCGCAGCACGTCCTGCGCTTCGGCGAAGTGCTTGGGGTCCTCGGTGGCGATCAGCGCGTGGCCGAAGGTGGTGGCGATCAGCGGCTGGTTGTTGGTCAGCTGGGTCGCGCGGCGCAGCGGCTCCAACGCCTCGGCCGGCCTGCCCGCCTCGAGCAGGATCTGGCCCTTGAGCTCGAGGAAATAAGGATCGTCCGGCGCCGTCATCAGCAGCGCGTCGGTCTCGGCGGTGGCGCGGTCGAGCTGCGAATCCTTGTGATAGGCATAGGCGCGGGCATAGTGCGCGGGCACCGAATTGTCGGTCGGCGGGTAGACGCGCAGCGTGTCGGCGGGCTCGGCGAGATAGCCGAACAGCTTGGCCTTGATGCGGGTGAAGCGCTCCTGCAGCTTGGGATCGGGCGCCTTGTTCCAAGCCGGATCGGCCTGGTAGGTCTCCTGCAGCGTGGCGATGCGCTCTCCGGTGAGGGGGTGGGTAGAGTAGAACTGGTCCCCGTCCTGCACACGGTAGCCCTGGCGCACTTCCAGGCCTTGGAGCTTCTTGAAGAACTCGAGCGAACCCTTGCCGGTGATGCCGGACTTGGAGAGATACTGCGCGCCGGCGGCGTCCGCGCTGGCCTCCTGCTCGCGGGTGTAGGCGAGGAACTTGCCCATCGCGGCCTGCTGCCCGGCCATGAGCACGCCCATGGCCGCTTCGCCGCCGCCTGCCGCCGCCGCAGCAGCGCCCAGGAGCAGCGAGAGCAGGCTGATGTTGGTCGCGGCGCTGGCGCCGGGGTTGATCACCGCGTGACCGCCAGCGACGTGGCCGAGCTCGTGGGCAATCACGCCCTGCACCTGGTTTGCGCTGTCCGCCGCGTTGATCAGGCCGGAATTGAGGTAGACCGCCTGGCCGCCCACGACGAAGGCGTTGACCTGCGGATCGTTGACCAGGACCACATCGACGTTCTTGGGATCGAGCCCGGCTGCCGCGACCAGCGGCCGCGACATGTCGCGAAACAGCGCCTCGGTCTCCGCGTCACGCAGGATGGATTGGGCAACGGCCGGCATCGGCGCCAAAAGCGCGGCAACAGCCACCAGGAAAGCGCGAATGCCGCGAGTGCGCATGGCGGTTGGCTAACTCCTCCGGGCCTGAACCACGGCTGAAGCGACGCGGCATGGTGCCGTCCTCGCCGGTCCGAAGGAGCGACGCAAGCGGCAATGCCGCCGCTGTGGCTTCAGGCGAGCAGCTGGCGGGCGGCGCGCTCGACCAACGGGTGATCCTCACCGAATTCGCCCAGCACGACGATCTCCCCGCTCGGCAGGCGCCGTGTCAGTAGCAGCGCGAACTCGACGCCTTCGTGCGAGACCGTTCCGAGCGAGCGCGTCGGCAGCGCCCGTAGCGCCTCGACGGGCAATTCGCCCGAGAGAACGGGATCGTCCGGGCCAGGATCGAAGTCGAGCGGACCGTCCGCCCATTCGGTGATCGGCATCGGCTCGATCCGCGCGGCGTGGAGCGGCGCGCTGTCGGCGCGGGCGGATGGCCGGCCCGCCTCGACCTGCTTCCAGTTGATCACGCCGCAGACGTATTCGATGCGATCGGCATTGCCGCAGAAGGGCAGCAGGATGCCGCGATAGACCATCGTGGCGCCGTGGCGGTCGACGAACTCGTCCTCGAACCCGACGGGAGCCTGATTGTCCAGGATCTGCATGTAGTGCGTGGTGATGCGCGACAGCAGCGTGCCTTCGGGCACGTCGGCGAGATTGCGGATCGGACCTGGCGCACCGCTCTCTTCGGCAAGGTCGGCACCGAGGAAGGCGATCATCGGGTTGTCCGGCCCGCCAGTGAAGTCGAGCAGGACGCCTTTGGGCGCGAAGTCGGGCAGGCCGCTGGTCTCGAGATCGTCGATCGAGGGCAGCTGCCGGTCGCCGAGCAGGCTCGCCCAGAAATTGTAGGCGCGCACTTGCAGGCGGCGCTCGTCCTTGGCCGAAACCGCCACGACCGCGCCGGGGCCATCGGCCGCATCGTCATCCTCAAAGGAGACGCCGCCCCCAAGATCCGGAACCTGGCTGTGCAAAGCGTCCATCAACGACCCCATCGACCCCTTCGGTATCGCTTGTGGCGCAGCGTGGTAAATTATCGGTGAAGGTCCTGCCCGCGTTGGGGGGCGGATTGCCGGCAGCTAGGTCTTGACGACACCCTCGCCCGGCTTGGGCAGAGGTGCCAGGAAGCGCAACAGCAGGAACGAGACGACGAGGAAGACCGAGGCGGCGTGCAGCGTCGTCGGCAAGCCGCGCCAGTCCGCCAGAGCGCCCCAGCACCACGATCCGAGCGCCATGCCCCCGAAGGTCACCGCCTGGTAGATCGACAGGCAGCGCCCGAGGATGGCATCGGGCGAGCGCATCTGGACCGCGGTGTTCACGCTGGTGAGGATCAGCACCCAGCCCATGCCGCCCAGCAACGCCGCTGGCAGCGCGTACCAGACGACCTGCACTTCGGCGAGCAACGAGAATACGAACACGAACATCAGCGAGCCGAGCGCCAGTATCCCCTCCAGCTGCAGTTTGCGGCGTGCCGGCGCGATCAGCGGCGCGGCCACGATCGAACCGATACCGAACAGCCCGAGCATCAGCCCGAACTGCAACTCGTTTCCGTGAAGCTGTCCGCTCACCAGTGTGGGAAGCAGCGCCTGGTAAGCCGACAAGCTGAATCCCAGCGACAAGCTGCGCAACAGTATGCGGCGGATCGGCGACGAGTGGGCGCAGTAGCGGATGCCCACCGCGACCGCAGGCAGGATCGGGCGCCGATCGATCTGGCGCGGCTCCGGTTTCCACCACAGGAGTACGCCGATCAGACCGATGTAGCTCAACGCATTGACCGCGAAGGCGAACGAGACGTTCCAGATCGAGATGAGCACACCGCCCAGCGCCGGCCCGATGCTGCGGGCGATGTTGAACGAGATAGAATTGAGCGCGATCGCTTGCGACAGCTGACTTCGGTCCACTTGCTGGCGCACCGAAGCTTGCCAAGCCGGCGAGTTCAGCGCCGTGCCCAAGCCCACGCTCAACGTGAAGGCGAGCAACAGTCCCGGTGTCATCCACCCGGCATACGTCAGCGCCGCAAGCACGCCTGAGACCAGCAGCATGCCCAGCTGAGACACCAGCATGACCCTGCGTCGGTCGTAATTGTCGGCAATCGCGCCGGCGAACACGCCCAGCAGCAGGATCGGCACGGCAGCCGAGGACTGCACCAAGGCAACGAGCTGATGCGACGTCGTCAGCCCGGTCATCATCCAGGCGGCCGCGATCGACTGGATCATGCCGCCAAGGTTCGAAAACAGATTTGCGATCCAGATCGCTCGGAACACCGGGTAGCGGAACGGCGAGAACGTGCCGATGGGCGCGCCATCGCCCGCGTCGATCACCCTGCCCACTAAAGATGATTGCCGCCGCGCCACCCGATTCGGTTACGGCGGCGGGCACTCGCCTGCAAGTTTGCAGTGGGCAGGATCAGAGTAGATAGCGCATCCGGATCGTCAGGTGCTCGGTCTGCGTGCCGACCGGGAAGGCGGCGCTGTCGAACCGGGGCGGGCCCATCATCACCGGCGCGTCCTTCGAGAAGCCGAAGCCCTCGCGCGGGATCATCAGCCGCTTGTCGAGCCGGCCGTTGCCGTTCTCGTCGTGGATGAGGGCGATGGCATAGCGGCCTTCCGGCACCTGGCCGAAGTTGAGCGGCGCGGCCGTCGTCGCCGGAACCACCAGGCGACGCGCGGCGGGATCGTTGGTGCAGCCCGGAAAGGCATCGGGGCGCGCGGTCATGCAGGCCAGGATCTGCCCCTTGGCCGAGCGCAACCCGGTGATGCTGGCGGTCACGTCGGTGCCCGGCAACCCCGCGCCGACCAGCGCCGGGATCCCGGTCGCGAGGATCAGGGCGCCGAAAGCCCGCGATCGGTCTTGCAGAGGCGATCCCACACACGAAAGTAGAGGCCGTAATTGCATCGATAGAGCTCGTGATGACGCTGATGGTGACTCGCCGTTATCACCCAATTGCCCAATGGTGAATGAATGAAGCGTTTCGGGAACATTTCCCACCCCATGTGGTTGGTTATGCCCATCACCGTCATCACCAGCAGAACCACGCCCAGCACGGCGACGTGGATCGGGATCACGAACACCAGCGCCGGAACCACCAGCGCGCCGGTGACCGCCTCGAGCGGATGAAAGCTCATCGCCGCCCAGGCCGTCGGCGGGCGGCTTGCGTGGTGCACCGCATGGGCGAGCGCGAACACGCGCGGCCGGTGCATCCAGCGATGGGTCCAGTAGAACCAGGTGTCGTGAAGGAACAAGTAGACGAGCAGCGAGGCCGGCAGCCACCACAGCGGATAAGCGTTCACATCGTCGTAGATCCGCGTCGCGCCATGCGACCGCCAGGCCCAGGCGGCGATGCCGGCCGGCACGCCGTAGATCACCGCGGAGAGCAGCGACCAGCGCACCTCGCGCGCGATCTGCGGCGCAAGCCCGTCATAGAGCCCGGGTCTTACCCGTCCCGTAAGCCAGGCGAACAGCCCGCTCGTCGCCAGATAGCGCAAGCCGACGATCGCGCTCATCGCGGCGGCGGACACAAGAGCAGCTGTGAACCCTGCGGACATGGCGCGCCTTATGCCTTGCGTGCCCAACCGGGCACAACCTCCAGATGCACGTCGTCCCGGGCTCTACCCGGAACGACGCGGCATCGGTCGCCGATCAGCCGGCGCGGCGGACGCGGTCCTTGTGGGCACCGACCGGGTTACCGCCGCCACGCGGGCGGAAATTGCGGTTCTGTCCCTGGCCGCCACCATGAGCAGCACCCTCGCCATCGCGGCGCTCGGGCTTGGGACCGTCGTGCCGAGGGCGCTCGCCCTGCGGACGATCGGACCGCGCGCGGTTACCCTGGCTACGGTCCGACTGGGCGCGCTCACCATGCGGACGATCGTCGCGACGGCGCTCGCCACCGGAACGTTCGCCACTCGAGCGCTCGCCCTGGGGACGTTCGCCGCGCGGCATCTCGCCGAACCGGCGATCGCCACCCTGGCTGCGCTCGTCGCGGCGAGGACCCCGTTCGCCCTGAGGACGTTCGCCCTGAGGACGTTCGCCTTGCGGACGATCGCCGAAACCGCGCTCGGGCCGCTGCCCATCACGGGCAACGCGCTCGCCGCCGGCGGGACGCGGACGCTGCTCGTCGGGACGGCGATCCTGGCGCGGACGCTCGCGGCGCTGCTCGCCATCGCGGCGCTCGCCATGACGCGGACGCACGTTCTGCTCGGCCTCGACCGCCTTGCGCGACGGCGCCGGCAAGCGCGCAGCCTCGCGCAGGAAGTCCTCGGGCAGCGGCATCGGCATGAGCTTGACGCGGGTCAGCTTCTCGATGTCGCGCAAGTACGCCTTCTCGTCGGGGGCGCAGTAGCTCACCGCGATGCCGTCGGCGCCATTACGCGCGGTGCGGCCGATGCGGTGGACGTACTGCTCGGCGACGTTGGGCAGCTCGAAGTTGTAGACGTGGCTGACGCCCGAGACGTCGATCCCGCGCGCAGCGATGTCGGTCGCCACCAGTACGCGGACCGAGCCCTGCCGGAAGCCGCCGAGCGCCGCGGTGCGCTGCGCCTGGCTCTTGTTGCCGTGGATCGCGGCCGCCGGCACGCCCGCCGTCACCAGGTGGCGCACGACGCGGTCGGCGCCGTGCTTGGTGCGGCTGAACACCAGCGCGCGGTCGATCTGGCTGGCGCCGTTCTCGTCCTTGGCGAGGCCGGCGCGCAGGCTGATGGTCAGCAGCGCCTGCTTCTCGGCCTGGTTCAGGAAGGTGACGAACTGCTCGACCCGCTCGGCCGTGGTCGACTGCGGTGCGACTTCGACTTTGACCGGGTTGTTGATGAACTGGCGGCCGAGCTCGGCGATCGCCTGGGGCATCGTCGCCGAGAAGAACAGGCTCTGGCGGTCCTTGGGCAGCATCGCCGAGATGCGCTTCAGGGCGTGGATGAAGCCCAGGTCCATCATCTGGTCGGCCTCGTCGAGCACGAAGATCTCGACATGGCGCAGCGTCAGCGCGCGCTGGTCGATCAGGTCGAGCAGGCGGCCGGGCGTCGCCACCAGCACGTCGGTGCCGCGCTCCAGCGCACGGGCCTGCTTGCCGACGGGAACGCCGCCGAACACGCAGGAGATGTTGAGCGAGAGATACTTGGCGTAGCCGCGCATGTTCTCGGCGATCTGCGCCGCCAGCTCACGCGTGGGGCTGAGCACCAGCATGCGGCAGCCGGCGTTCGGACGCGGCTTGGGATCGGCGGCAAGGCGGTGAAGCGAGGGCAGCGAGAACGCGGCGGTCTTGCCGGTGCCGGTCTGCGCGATGCCGAGCAGGTCCCGGCCCTCCATCAGCGCAGGGATAGCCTGGCGCTGGATCGGCGTGGGATCGGAATAGCCCTTGGTGCCAAGCGCGCGAAGAATGGGCTCGGCCAAGCCAAGGTCGTTGAAATAGGACATGAAAGTCTTTCAGAGTACAGCAAGGCGCACGTCGAAATGCGCGCGCATCGCAAGGGTTCGTTCGATGCGACCCTGCGTGAGAAGGAAGCTGGTTCACACGGCAACCGCTCGTCCGGGACGGTCGTCGGCTGTCTCGCCGGGACCTCACGCTGCCTGCGGATTGCGGCGGGCTTGAGAGCTCGCGCGCCGGTTGCTGACGGGCACATAGGCTTCGTTGCGGGCAAACGCAAGATAATTGCGGTTGCGGTCGGGTCGCGGCACTGCTTGGAGGCGGGGCGATGGCGCAAGTCCCCTCCCCCTGCACCGGCATCTGCCGCATCGCGGCCGCGACCGGCTGGTGCGAAGGCTGCCGCCGCACGATGAACGAGATCGCGGCCTGGCCCAGGCTGAGCGATGCCGGCAGACGCGCGGTGCTGGCGCGGCTTCCCGCCCGCAAACCCTAGCTGGCGCGCACCCTTCACTTGGGTCTAGGCTGCCTCTGGAACAGCCGGGAAGCACACATATGATCGTCACCACCACCGAGAACATCGTCGGCCAGACCATCGAAGAGAGCCTCGGCCAGGTCTTCGGCGTCGTCGTGCGCAGCCGGGGCCTGGGCGGCAACATCGTCGCCGGGCTGCGCTCGATCATCGGCGGCGAGATCAAGGAGTACACCTCGCTGGTCGAGGACACGCGCCGCCACGCGATCGACCGGCTGGTGGTGAACGCCCGGCTGATGGGTGCCGACGCGGTGGTCATGATGCGCTTCGATTCGGGCGCGATCGGCCAGACGATGAACGAGGTCGTCGCTTACGGCACGGCGGTGCGGCTGGCCCGGCCGTGAGTCCCGGCGCGCGCACCACGGCGCTCGTCGTCGGCGGGCTGATGGCGGGCGGCGGAATCGCGCTGGGCGTGTTCGCCGACGGCGGCTGGATGCTCGCCGGGATGGGCGCGCTGGTCATTGCCAGCGTGCTGGTCGAGCGGCGCTATCGCGGCGCGTCCGGCGAAGCGTCCGCCAACTGGCAGCGCACCGGCGAGCGCGAGGTCGACAGCGAGACCGGCGAGCCGATCGAGGTCTGGTTCGATCCCCTTACCGGCAAGCGCCGCTACCTGCCGCTCGGCTTCGAGCCGGAGGATCAACGCAAGGCGTGATGGCCCATCGGTCCGTGCCCGGCGCCGAAGCCGGGCGCGGCTGACAACGCCGCGCGCACCACCTCGCGGGCCGACTCGACTGCGGAGACAACGTCCGCGCCACGCGCGAGATGGACGGCGATGGCGCTCGACAGGGTGCAGCCGGTGCCATGGTTGTGCCGCGTGACGATGCGCGGCGCGCTCCACGCGACCGGCTCCGCGCCGGGACGCACGAGGCGGTCGGTGACGATGTCGCCCACCGCATCGCCGCCCTTGGCGAGATAGGCGACGCCGCGCCCCGCCATCGCTTCCGCGCCGCCGAGGGCGGCCAGTTCGGGCACGTTGGGCGTCGTCAGCGTCGCGATCCGCATCAGCCGCTCGAACGCCGCAATCGTCGCCCCGTCCGCCAGCACCGAGCCGCTGCTGGCGATCATCACTGGATCGAACACCACCGGCACGCCGAGGTCTTCCAGCGCCTCGGCAACGACATGGGCGATCTGCGCCGATCCCAGCATCCCGATCTTCACCGCATCGACGCCGATGTCGTCCACGCACGCCGCGATCTGCGCCCGCACCATCGCAGGCGAAAGCACCTCCACCGCGCTCACCCCCAGCGTGTTCTGCGCCGTGATCGCGGTGATCGCCGTCATCGCGAACCCGCCGAGCATGGTGATGGTCTTGATGTCCGCCTGAATGCCCGCCCCGCCGGAGCTGTCGGAACCGGCGATCGAGAGGATGCGGGGCGGGGTCATGGCGCGTGCGCTAAGTGAGGCCGGTCACATCCGCAAGCTCCGCCCACCCCGTCCGGCTAGGCGGCAAGCCGCCAAGCTGAGCCGAGAGGCGAAGCTAGTCGCAGCGGGGCGGGCGAGCCAAGGCTGACCGCTTCGCGCAGTCTACCCCTGAAACCGCCGCTCCGTGCTCGGCGGGCTCTTCGCGTGATGCTTCTTCGCGCGCGTCGGGCGGTCGACCAGTTCGCCGCCGCAGTTCGGGCACAAGTCGTCCAGCGCTTCGGCGCATTCGGCGCAGTAGGTGCATTCGAAGCTGCAGATGAAGGCGCCGGGGGCTTCCGCCGGAAGGTCGGTGCCGCAGCGTTCGCAGTCCGGGCGCATCTCGAGCATTATCAGGCCGCCGCCTGCTCGACCGCGACGCAGATCGCGGTGACCGCGGCTTCCACTTCGCCGGCGTCGTCGCCCTCGGCCATGACGCGGATGACCGGTTCGGTGCCCGAGGGGCGGATGACGAGGCGCCCTTTGCCGGCCAGCGACGCCTCGGCTTCGGCGATCGCCGCCTTGACGCTGCCGGCCTCCAGCGGCTTGCCGCCAGAAAAGCGCACGTTGCGCAGCAGCTGGGGCACGGGGTCGAACAAGTGCAGCAGCTCGCTCGCCCGCTTGCCCGACTGGACCAGCGCGGCGAGCACTTGCAGCGCGGCCACGGTGCCATCCCCGGTGGTCGCATGGTCGAGCAGGATCATGTGGCCCGACTGCTCGCCGCCGACGTTGTAGCCGCCCTTGCGCATGGCCTCGAGCACGTAGCGGTCGCCCACCGAGGTGCGCACCAGGTCGAGCCCGCGCCCCTGGAGGAAGCGCTCCAGGCCCAGGTTCGACATGACCGTCGCCACCACGCCGCCGCCCGCGAGCCGGCCCTGCGTTGCCCATTCGCTGCCGATCAGCGCCATGATCTGGTCGCCGTCGACCACCTGGCCCTTCTCGTCCACCACGATCAGCCGGTCGGCGTCGCCATCGAGCGCGATGCCGATGTCCGCGCCGGACGCCACGACCGATTCCTGCAAGGCACCGACGTGAGTCGAGCCGCAGTTGAGGTTGATGTTCTTGCCGTTGGGATTGACGCCCAGCGCGACGATCTCGGCCCCCAGCTCCCAGAACGCGGAAGGGGCGACTTGGTAGGCGGCGCCATTGGCGCAATCCACCGCGATCTTGAGCCCATCGAGCCGGATCGCCTTGGCGAGCGACTGCTTGACCGCGTGGATGTAGCGTCCGCGCGCATCGTCTATGCGGCGCGCGCGCCCGATCTCGCCGGAGGCGGCAAGCGGCATGTCCTGCGCCAGCATCGCCTCGATCGCCAATTCGTCTTCGTCCGAGAGCTTGAAGCCGTCGGGGCCGAACAGCTTGATGCCGTTGTCCTCGTACGGGTTGTGGCTGGCCGAGATCATCACGCCCACGTCGGCGCGCAGCTCCTGCGTCAGCAGTGCGACGGCCGGGGTCGGCATCGGCCCGAGCAGCACCACGTCCATGCCGACGCTGGTGAAGCCCGCCACCATCGCGTTCTCCAGCATGTAGCCCGACAGGCGCGTGTCCTTGCCGATGACCACGCGGTGGCGGTGGCCGCCGCGCAGGAAGCGGGTGCCGGCGGCCTGGCCGACCTTCATCGCCGTCGCCGCGGTCATCACGCCCGCGTTGGTCTTGCCGCGGATGCCGTCGGTGCCGAAGAATTGCTTGCCCATGGATGCTCCGAAGAATGCCGAAAAGAGCGCCGCCGTGCCTATCGGGGTTTTGCCAAGAAATTGCTATGTCTCCAGTGCGTGCCTATGTCACCTGTTCGCGCAGCGACGGGAGCGACATGACGGCCGAGAGTAGCGCGACGCGCATGCCTGAAATCCGCGTGCCCGCCGGCCTCACGTTCCTGGGTCTCGCGCTCGGGCTCCTGGCGGGATGGCTGCTGCAAGGGACTAACCCGGGCCGCGTGGTGCTGGCGGTCGCAGGTCCGGTGGGCAAGCTGTGGCTTCAGGCATTGACGATGACGATCCTGCCGCTCGTCGCCGGGCTGCTGTTCACCGGTATTGTCGAGACCGTGGCCGCCGCGCGGGCCGGCGCGATGGCGCGGCGCACGCTCGGCCTCATCTTCGGCGTGCTGGCGCTGAGCGCCACGCTGGGCGCGGTGCTGACACCGCTGCTGCTCAAGGCCTGGCCGGTGCCGGCGAACGCCGCCGCCGCGATCGGCGCGCAGTCCGCCGATCCCGGCCCGGTGCCGACCATCGCCGACTTCCTCGCCTCGCTGATCCCCTCCAACATCATTGCCGCCGCCAGCAACAACGGCATGCTGCCGGTAATCATCTTCTTCTCGCTGTTCGCCCTGGCTTCGACTCGCCTGGCCGAGGCTCCCCGCGCCGCGCTCGCCACCCTGTTCGAAGGGCTCGCGGGGGCGATGATGGTGGTGATCGGCTGGGTGCTCGGCATTGCGCCGATCGGCGTGTTCGGGCTGGCCTTCGCCGTTTCGGCCGGAAGCGGCGGGGCGGCGTTCGCGGCCTTGGCGCACTACATCGTCATCGTCGCCAGCATCGGCATGGTCGTGATGATCGGCGGCTACGGCCTGGCGACTTTCGTGGGCCGCCGCTCGCCGCTCGCCTTCGCCCGGGCCATGCTTCCGGCGCAGGCGGTCGCATTCTCGACGCAGTCCTCGCTCGCCAGCCTGCCGGCGATGCTGGTCTCCTGCCGGCGCCTGGGCCTGCGCGAGAACACCGCCGAGTTCGCGCTGCCGCTCGCCGTCGCGCTGTTCCGCTCGACCGGGCCGGGCATGAATGTCGCGGTCGCGATCTATGCCGGGCACCTGACGGGCGTGGCGATGACGCCGCTGGTGCTCGCGACCGGCGCGTTCACCGCGTTCGCGACGACGCTGGGCGCGGTCTCGCTACCGGGCGCGATCAGCTTCGTCACCTCGATCGGGCCGATCGCCATCGCCATGGGCGTTCCGGTCGAGCCGCTGGCGCTGCTGGTGGCGGTCGAGATGCTGCCCGACCTCGTGCGCACGATCGGCAACGTGACCATGGATGTCGCGGTGACGAGTGCGGTCGACAGGCTGGAGAGCGACGGCAGTCGCGATTCCGCCCTTCCGCCCGCGCTCGCATCCCGTTAAGGCGAAGGCCCCCACGCTCGTGATTGCGACCCTGTGAAGTTCTTCACCGCCATCGACAGATATATCCTGCGGCTGACTCTCATGCCGATGTTCGGCGTGTTCCTGCTCGCCGCATCGTTGCTCATGCTCGACAAGATGCTGCGCCTGTTCGACTTCGTGGCGACCGCGGGGGGGCCGGTCGGGGTCGTCTTCAAGATGCTGGCGAACCTCATGCCGGAATACGCAAGCCTCGCGATCCCGCTGGGGCTGATGCTCGGCATCCTGCTCGCCTTCCGCAAGCTGGCGACTTCGAGCGAGCTCGACGTGATGCGCGCCGTGGGCCTCAGCTACACGCGGCTGCTGCGCGTGCCGTACATGATCGCGATTGCGCTCGCCTTCCTCAACTTCGCCATCGTCGGCTACCTGCAGCCGCTGGCGCGCTACTACTACGAGCAGCTCGACTACGAGCTGCGCTCCGGCGCGCTCGGTGCCGCGATCAAGGTGGGCGAGTTCACCACGCTCAAGGACCGGGTGGCGCTGCGCATCGAGCAGAGCGAAGACGACGGCCGCCGCCTGATCGGCATCTTCGCGCGCGTGGCCGACCAGAAGGGCCAGGTGCTCTCGATCTCGGCGCGCGAGGGCACGTTCCTGGCGCTGCGCAACCAGCCCGACACGATCGTGCTGCGCCTCCGCCAGGGCCAGATCATCCAGGACGTGCCCGGGCAGGTGCCGCGCGTGCTCAGCTTCTCGCGCCATGACCTGCCGATCGACCTTCCCGCGATCGAGCGCTTCCGCAACCGGGGCACCGACGAGGACCGGCGCGAATACCTGCTGCCCGAACTGCTGCACATCGGTTGGGACAAGGCTCTCCCCAAGGCCGAGCGCATCTCGAGCCAGGCGAACTTCAACTACCGGCTGGTCGAAGTCGTCATGATGCTGCTGCTGCCGCTGCTGGCGGTGGCGCTGGCGATCCCGCCGAAGCGATCGACCTCCTCGCTCGGCCTGTTCGTGTCGATCGTGCTGATCGTCGCCTATCACAAGGTGAACCAGTACGCGTCCGACGTCGCCTCGCTCGGCAAGATCGGGCCGGTGATCGGTCTGTGGGGGCCGTTCCTGCTGTTCGCCGCGATGATCGTGTGGATGTACTACCGCGTGGCCTACGTGCCGGGCGGCCAGGCGATCGGCTGGCTGGAAAAGGCGAGCGAGGTCGTGACCAAGAAGCTCAAGTCGCTGCTGCGGCGCAATCGGCGCGGCCCGATCATGCTGCCCGACCCGGGGCCGGACGCAGCGGAGAATGCCTGACGTGGTGCAGCTCGAGTTCTTTCCGTCGCGGACGCTGACCGTCTACCTCGCCCGCCTGTTCACGACCCGCATCCTCGCCGTGCTGTTCATGCTGGTGCTGGTGCTCCAGATGCTCGACCTGCTGGGCGAGAGCGGCGACATCCTCGCCCATCCGGGCAACGGGCAGGCGCAGCTGCTCTACTACGTGTCGCTGCGCATCCCGCAGCTGGTCGCGCGCTTCCTGCCGTATTCCGTGCTGCTGGCGACGATCATCACGCTGGCGACGCTCAACCAGAACAGCGAAGTCATCTCGATGAAGGCGGCAGGCCTGTCCGCGCACCAAGTGCTGGCGCCGCTGATCCTGACCGCCCTTGTCATCGCAGGCTTCAGCTTCGCCTTCAACGAACGCGTGGTGACTCGCGCCACGGCGACGCTGAACGCCTGGCAGGCGGTGGAATACGGACCGATCCCCAAGAGCGCGGGGGTGCGTAACAACCTCTACCTCGCCGAAGGGCGCGACATCCTGCTCGCCGCAACCGTCACCGGCACCGGGCCGCGCATGGTCATGGACCAGGTGACATACTACCGCCGCGATACCAATGGCATGATCGTCGAGCAGCTGCGCGCGCCGCGCGCGGTCTTCGCCAACCCGGGCTGGCGGCTCGACAAGCCGGTGCGGTTCGACGTGCCCAAGGTCCAGTCCGCCCAGCTCGCCTCGGCGGTCGTAGCCAAGGCGATCACGCCCGAGCGTATCGCCATCAGCGGCGTCGATGCCGATGGCGAGGACTTGTTCACGCTGACGCACTCGATCGATGCGATGCAACTCGCCGGCCGGCGCACCAGCGAGCTCCAGGCCGCGTGGTGGCACAAGCTCTCCGGCCCGCTCTCGGCCGCGTTGATGCCGCTGCTGGGCGCCGTGGCGGCGTTCGGCCTCGCCCGATCGGGCCAACTGCTGATCCGCGCGGTCATCGGCATGGCGCTGGGGTTTGCCTACTTCGTGCTCGACAATGCGGCGCTGGCGATGGGCAACTTCGGCGGCTACCCACCGTTCGTGGCGGCGTGGGCTCCGTTCCTGCTCTTCGCCCTGATCGGCGAGACCGTCCTCATCCGCACCGAGGAATGACGTCCGTCCCGGGCTCGACCCGGGACGAGACGTCAGCTCTTCAGGCTCAGCGCACCCGCATGGTGCTTGCGGCGATGCGGCCGATCAGCGGAAACAGGCCCGGATGGCTGGCCCGCGCATACGTGGTGTCGGTGCCGAGATGCGCGCTCAAGCGCCGGTGGGCTTCGGCCAGCGAGTGATACGGCATGCTCGGCAGCAAGTGATGCAGCGCGTGGTAGCGCAGGCCGACCGGGGCCCACAGCGCCGGCACGGGCCCGGGCGGCGGGACGTTGACCGAATCGAGGTACTGCGCGGTCACCGTCATCGCCTCGCCCTCGTTCTCCCAGAGGTGCGCGACGAGCGTGCGCAGCTGGTTGAGCACCGCGGCGAGCGACACGACCGCGAGCGCGATCAGGAGCGGACGCCAGCCGAAGGCGAAGCTGGCGGCAAGGACCGAGAGCGCCCACGCGCTCGCACCCAGCTCTTGCCAGAACACCAGGCGGCGGAACTCGCCCTCTGGGGGGCGGCGGCGGAAGGCGGGATTGATCGCCAGCGCCGAGAGCCGCTCCCACACCAGCTTGCGCAAGGGCGGGAACACGACGCCGAGCGGCACCAGCACTGCCGAGCGGATCAGCAGCGCTGGCGGCAGAAGGATCGCGGTGACCAGGAACACCGGCAGCGACCACGGCTTCATCAGCGCGAGCGGCAAGTATTCCGGGTCCTCCACGGTGCCATAGCGGGTGCGGGCGTGGTGCAGAGTGTGCACCCCCTCGTACATGAACGAGGGGGTGAGCAGCGGAATGCCGACCAGCAGATTCCAGCCCAGGCGGAAGCCCGGCAGCGCATTGCGGTGGATGTGCGTCAGCTCATGGATGAACAGCAGCGCGCGATAGAGCGCGAGCGCCGAGACGAGACCCAGCACCACCGCGAGCGCCGGCTGACGCACCCAAATGGCTCCGACCAGCGCACCATAGCCGACCACCGCCGACACGATCATGTCCGGCCAGTAGATGCCCGGCCGTGCCTCCGCGAGGTCGCGCGTGAGCTCGACGGCGGCGCGCAGCATCTCCTTGTCGTCGGTGATCGCGGGCGCCGGCTTGCGCTCCTGCGTGCGCCCGGCACCTTGGGCCGAAGGGCTGATCGTCTCGTACATCGTCATGACTTCGTTTCCAGAATGCCTCGATCCCGGCTAAGCGGGCGTGCGACTCGCGGCCCGCGTTGCTGGATGCAGGTGCGCTTGACAAGCCACTGACAGCACCCGCACTTGCGCGTCTTACGAGCCTCTTAACCTCGAACAAAGGCAGCATCGTGGCCGGACCTCTGCAGACACCTGGCGAGCTAGTGATCGAACCCGTCTCCAGCAAGGCCGACCGCGCCGCCTTCGTGGACTATGCCTACCGCCGCAACGCCGCCGATCCGAACTGGGTGGCGAACCTGCGGATGGAGGAGATCGAGAAGTTCACCCCCGGCAAGAACCCGTTCTTCGATCACGCGCGGGTCCAACTGTTCCTGGCCAGGCGCGCCGGCGAGATCGTCGGCCGCATCAGCGCGCACGTCGACGAGCTCGCGCTCAGCCAGCCGGTCGAGCAGGGCATGGGACCGGGCACCGGAAACTGGGGCGCGATCGAGGCGGACGATGCCGCAGTGGCCGCCGCGCTCATCGCCAAGGCCGAGAACTGGCTGCGCGGCCAGGGCATGACCCGGGTCCTCGCGCCGATGAACCTGTCGGTCTGGGAAGAGCCGGGCCTGCAAGTGCTGGGCTTCGACCACCCGCCCATGGTGATGATGGCGCACCATAGCGCCGCCTACCAGCCTTGGGTCGAGGGCGCCGGATACAGCCTGGTCAAGACGCTCCACACGTACGATCTGGACGTGACGCAGCCGTTCCCCGCGATCGTCCAGCGCATCGTCGCCTCGGGCGAGAAGAACCCGAAGATTCGCGTGCGCGAAGTGGTGCTGAAGGACTTCGACAAGGAAGCCGCGATCATCTGCGACATCCTGAACGATGCCTGGTCGGACAACTGGGGCTTCGTGCCCTTCACCGACAAGGAAATCGCCTATACCGGCAAGAAGCTGAAGCCGCTGGTCCACCCCGACCTGATCCGCATCGCCGAGTACGAGGGTGAGCCGGTGGCCTTCATGATGACCTTGCCCGACCTCAACCAGGCGCAGATGCGGATCAACGGACGCACTGGCAAGCCCTCGCCGCTGGGCTGGATCAAGCTCGCGCTCTGGCTGAAGAAACCGCGCCCGGCCGACATGCGCGTGCCGCTGATGGGCGTGCGCAAGCGGCTGCAATCCTCGCGCCTGGCCAGCCAGCTCGCCTTCATGATGATCGAGTACATCCGCCGCTCCGCCGTCTCCAAGTACGGCGCCAAGCGCAGCGAGATCGGCTGGGTGCTGGAGGACAACCAGGGCATGGTCGCGATCGCCGACGCCATCGACAGCAAGGTCAACCGCGAATACCGGATCTACGAAAAGGCGCTGTGAGGGCTTAGAGTTTGTCCGCTTGAAGCGGAAGCGGCACCGGCGGCCTAAGCAGGACGAACGCTAGGCGAACCCGTTCGCGAGGAAGCGTTCGGCCAGCGCCGCGAGGAACGCCGAGCCGCGCGGCATGGCGCTTTCGTCGACCATCATGCGCGTGGAGTGGATGCCGCAGCACTGGCGCCAGTCCTCGCCTTCGTGGCTGACGCCGAGGAAGAACATCGCGCCGGGCACTTTCTCGAGCACGTAGGCGAAGTCCTCGGCGCCCATGATCGGCTCGCCCAGGCGCAGGAATCCCGCCGAGCCAAGCAGTTCGGTGGCGACCTTTTCGCCCAGATCCACCGCCCGGCCGTCGCAGACGGTGACCGGGAAACCCTCGTGGATCGTGACGTCCGCCGTCAGCCCGTGCGCGCCGGCGATCCCGGCGGCAAGAAGCTGCACTTCCTCGCGCAGCCGCGCCCGGCTCTCGGCCGAGAGCGAGCGCATCGTGCCGGTCAGCCGCGCGCTGTCGGCGATGACGTTGTGCGCAGTGCCGGCCTCGACCTTGGCGATCGTCACCACCACCGGATCGAACACGCTGAACTTGCGCGTGACCATCGCCTGGAGCGCCATCACGATCTCGCAGGCGACCGGCACCGGATCGAGCGTGCCGTGCGGCATCGAGGCATGGCCGCCGCGCCCCGTCACGACGATGCCGAGCTGGTCGGCCGAGGCCAGCAACGGCCCGGCGCGGCCGCCGAATACGCCATGCGGGGCGTTGGGCATGACGTGGAGCGCGAAGGCCGCGTCGGGCAGCGGCGTACCCGTGCCCTCGCCCCCCAGCAGCCCGTCGTCGAGCATGTAGCGCGCGCCATGGTAGCCCTCTTCGCCGGGCTGGAACATCAAGCGCACCTCGCCCGCGAGCGAGGCCGCGCGCGCGCAGAGCAGTTCCGCGGCGCCCGCCAGCATCGCGACATGCGCATCGTGTCCGCAGGCGTGCATTACCCCGGGCACTCTCGAGGCGAAGTCGAGCCCGGTCTCCTCGGGCATCGGCAGCGCGTCCATGTCGCCGCGCAGGAGCACGCTGCGGCCCGGGCCCGCGCCTCCCTTCAACGTCGCGACCAGACCGGTCGTGGAAGGGCCCTCGCGCCACTCGAGCGGCAGGTGCGCCAACGCTTCGCGGATCTTGTCGCGCGTGCGTGGGGTGTGCAATCCGATTTCCGGCTCGGCGTGGATCGCGCGGCGCAGGCCGACGATGCGATCGGTGAGAGCCGTGGCGTCGGCAACGAGCGTGGCGGTCATCCTGCCATGATACCCGCCCGGGAGCGCCTGTCGAGGCGCATCAGGCGGCAGATCGCGGGCCGGTTCAGGCGGTCGGTTCAGGCGGTCGGTTCGGCCTCGGCGCCAATGCCGGGCTCGGTCTTCATGCCGCGCAGGGTGACGAAGGCCATCAGGCCCATGGTGACGTACAATGCCGCCGATCCCAGCGCGACCGCCCAGGCGGCGCCGCTGGCTCCCTGATGGATCAGCAGGGCCATGGCTGCCCCCAGGATGCCGAGCGCGATCAGCCGCGCGACCAGAGAGAGCGTGGCCTTGCCCGTCGAGTGGAGGACAGGCTCGAACACCACGCTGGCCAGATCGAAACTTGCCGCCAAGGCGAGCGGCACCAGGATCGCGGCGCCGCCTTCGAACGCGGTGCCGCCAATCAGGCCGAGCAGGCCCCGCCCGGCGGCAAGCGCCACGCCGACCACGACCAACCCGCCGACGCCCGCGATCGCACTGGTCTGCCAGGCGAGGCGACGAAATTCCTGCAAGCTCGAGGCGACGCGCATCCGCGAGATTTCGGCGTAGACCGAGCGCGTCAGCATCGTCGAAAACTTGCTCAACGCCTGTGAGAGCTGGCTGGCGAGGCGATAGAGACCGGCCGCCCGCGTGCCGACGACGGCACCGACGATCAGCAGCGGCCCGTTCTTGGTCAGCGCATCGAGCGTGGAGCCGATGAAGGTCACGGTGAAGAACCGCCACAAGCCGGGGTTCTCCGCTAAAGTTCGGCGGCTGTCGGCAAGGTGCGCCCAGCGGATCGCCTCGGGGCACAGGCGCCGGGCGATGATCCAATAGAGCAGAGCCTCCAGAAGATCGACGAGCGCCCAGACCGCCAGAAAGCTGACCACGCTCGGCGCCGCCAGCCACACGATCAGCGCGCCCACCAGCCGCCCGACGGGGACGACGGCCTCGACGTAGACCGACATCTCGAAGCGATTGAGCGCGCGCACGACGCCAGTCGGCGCCGAGGTGAGCGACCACAGCTGAGCGCAGCAGAACAAGAAGCCCGGGACGATGTAGGTCTCGTTGATGTCGAGCAGGTGCGCGAAGCCGAAGAACACGACGGCCGCGATCAGGCAGCCGCTGACCGCTCCCACCGCGTCGAGCACCCCGGCGAACAGGCTCAGTCGTCCGAACGCGGGCCAGTCCTTCGCGTGCACGTGCGCCGCCCCGTAGCGGACCACCACACGCCAAGTCTGGAATCCGGCGAGCGCGATCAGCGCCTGTGCCGTGCCGAAGATCAGCGAAAAATGGCCGAATCCCTTGAGGCCCAGCGTGCGCGTCAGGATCGCCAGGTAGACGATGCTGCAGATCGCGCCGAAGCCCTTGCCGCCCAGCAGCCAGGCGGTGTTGGCCAGGATTCGCGCAAGTGGGGTCTTGGGACTAGCGCGGTCGGCGAGCATCCGCGCTCCTTTGCGCCTTTGCAACTCGCTTTGCAAGGCAACCAGGGCTGCTAGGAACGCCAAGCTTGAACGCGCAGCGGCAACGACCCGGCTTCAGGGCCTTCCGCTCGGCAACGGCAACGGCTAGGGGGCGGCGATGATCGAACACGCGATCCTCCTCAGCGCCGGCCAGGGCTCGCGCATGTTGCCGCTGACCGCCGAACGCCCCAAGTGCATGATCGACTTCTCGGGCCGCACCCTGATCGAATGGCAGATCGAGATGCTTGCGCGCGGGGGCGTGAAGCATATCGACGTCGTCACCGGCTTCATGACCGACATGGTCGACGCACTGCTCGCCGGCATCGACGATCCGCGGGTAACGATCGCCACGCGGTTCAACCCGTTCTACAAAGTGGCCGACAACCTAGGCTCGTGCTGGATCGTGCGCGAGCAGATGCGGGGCGACTTCCTGATCCTGAACGGCGACACGCTCGTTTCCGAGGAGATCGTCACGCGGGTGCAGCAGGACCATGGCTGGCCGATCGCGGTGACCGTCGACGTCAAGGACGCTTACGACAGCGACGACATGAAGGTCGAGCGGGACGGCGACCGCCTGGCGCGCATCGGCAAGACGCTGACGGCGCAGCAGAGCAACGCAGAGTCGATCGGTTTCCTGGCTTTCCGCGGCGAAGGCGTGGACCTGTTCCGCGAGACCGTGCGCAAGGCCATGCGCACGCCCGAAGGCGTGCAGCACTGGTACCTCAAAGTGATCGACAGCCTCGCGCCCACTGGCAAGGTCGGCACGGTCTCGATCGAGGGCCAGGAATGGGCCGAGGTCGATTTCCTCAACGACATCGAGATCGCCACCGCCCTGACCGACCGCTGGGCCGCGCGCGGCGCCGCCTGACCGGGTCTACCCGCGGCGGCTGGCGCGTGCGTCGAGGCGGGCGAGGATGAGGTCGGCGGCGACCTCCCCGGCGTCCTCGTCAAGCCGCCCGATCGCCTCGCGCACGGTCGCGCGCTGAGCCTCGCAATGTTCGGCATGCCGCGCCGTGGCGCGGCGGAGTGCCGGCATGATCTGCTCCACCTCGGTGACGCGTTCGCCCAGGCTCCACATCCTCGGCAGCATCGTGTCGTCGCGGCCGCCATCGCCGAGCTGGTCGATTAAGACGCAGGGGCGCGGCTCGATCAGGTACTCATAGAGCTGGCTGCTGAAGTCTCCGAGGTAGATGTCGGCCGCCATCGTGTAGGTCATGTCGGTCGAGCGATCGGAGCCCGGATCGACGATCAGCCAGTCGGGTTCGCTGAGAGCCCGTAGCGCCTCGATCTCCTCGTCCGGGCGGGACTGGAACAGGCGCATGTGGGGCGCGACGATCAGGTTGAACCCGCGATCCTCGCGCAGCGCCTCGATCAAGGGCCGGCCGAACCGCGCCCAGGTGCCCCTGCGCGGATGGAAGTGCGGGTTGTAGAGCACCGTGGGCCTATCGTTGTCGAAAAGACGATGGCGTCGCAACTTGCCGAGCCGGCGCAGTCCAGCGAGCTTGACCTGACCGACGATCGCCACCCGTTCGGGAGGCAGGAGGCCCAACCGCACCGTCGTCTCGCGATCCGACTCGCCCGCGAGTAGCGCGAGGTCGAAGCGCGAGAACCGCTGGTCGAGGCCGCCACCGCCGGCACGCCGCGCCCCGCCGACGCCATGGGGTATGTGGATCATCGGCGGGCACCGGCCGGGCAGGCGCTTGAGGAGCGAGGAGGTGCGCTCGAGCGTCACGATGCAGGCGGCCCGGCGGATGCGCCGGCTCCACCACACCAGCCGCTCGGTCTTGAGCGGCGTTTCCGGCGTGCGGCGGCCGGTAAATTTCTCGACCATGCGGGGCAGCCGCATCTCGATGACGTCGACGCGATCGGCGCCGAGCGCGTCGAGCAAAGCCCAGGCCGCGCGCGTCTCGGCCATGTTGAGGACGAAGACCTCCACCTCCACGCCCGGGCGCCGCGAGAGCGACGCCGCCACGGGAAGTCCGTGGAGAAACTGGTGGCGGCCGCCGACCAGCGGGAAGGCGATCGTACGTACCTTCGGGGAGGCGGCTGAGTCTAGGCCCATGCCTCGCGCAGTCTTTCGCGGAGGCGGTCGCGCGTGGTCTCGTCCAGCTTGACGGCGGCGGACAACTCCGGCGGGCCGGGCCATCCCGCGTCCGCGAAGGAGGCGCCCTCGAACGAACGTTCGCCCTCGTACCGGGGGATCACGTGGAAGTGTACGTGCGGATCCACCATCATCAGCATCAGGTAGTTGAGCTTCTCGTATGCCACGAGCGCGCGCAACGCCTGCTCGATCGCCGCCGTAGCCTGCTTGAGCTCGGCGTGCGCCTCTCCCGGCAAGTCTCCAAACGCGGTCGCATCAGATCTCGCCGCGAGCACCAGGCTGCCGAGCGTCGGCTGCGCCGGACGTAGCAGCACCAACCAGTGGGCGTACTCGGCGACCAGAGTCGCGGGATAGCCGAATTTCTCGATCGTCGCATTCACCGGCGGGCCCCTCCTTTTCTGGCCTGCAACTCCTACGTTCTCGAGCGTTCCGGCTCAGCCGTCAGAGAGCCAGCTGCGGATCGTACCGCCCTGCGCCCGCACGGTCCACGCTTGCACAAGCCGAATTGCGTGAACCGCACATGACAGGACCGTCCACCAAGCGACGGCGATCAGCCCGATGTCCGGCCGGGCAAACAGCATCGAGACGAACAGGATCACCAGGTTCGGGTTGCGCCGCGCCGTTACTAGGCGAAAGCGACTGTCGAACGGGCGCCAGACATGGATATGCATGCCGCCGTTCTGGCGCAGGAACACGCCTTCAATCAGCCGCTGCAGCACATACCCGCCCTGGATGGCGATCTGCACTGCCCAGAAGGTCTCCTCATCGTAAGCAAGGCCCCAATGCGCGAGACCCGTGGCCCAGAACCACCACCAGAACGGCGGGTGCACCAGGTCCATGCCATGATCGAGGATGTTGCCGATCCGGGAGGAGGTGATGGTGCAGCGCGCCAGCTTGCCGTCCACCGTGTCCAGCACCATGAACGCGAGGCCCGACGCCATTCCCAGCCAGTAGCGACCCTCCGCGAAGCACCACGTGGCAATTACGCAAAGGACCGCACCGATGATCGTCACCTGGTTGGGCGTGATCCCGACCTTTGCGCAGATCCGCGTCAGCACCAGCGCCCATTCGGGCCAGAGATACTTGGTGAGCAAGTCGGTGACGCCCTTGTAGGCGCCGAAGTAGCTGGCCCGCTCGATGACGCGCAGGTTCTCCGGAAGGAGTCGCGTCACGAACGGCGTCTCGCGCTTGCGCAGGGCCTTGTTCTCGATCGTCGGCCCATCGTCGAAGGCGATCTCGTGCATCTCGGCAAGCCCTGAAAGCGAGGTGCCCCGTGCCATCGCCTCCTCGACGCGCTCGGCTTCCTCGCGGCTGCGGACATGCGCCAGGACAGGAACGCCGCCCATCGTCAGCACCGCCCCGGGCACGCCGACGAGGTGGCGCAACCACGCCGGGTCGAACGCGAAAGCGGCGTTCGCGAGCACCGCCGGCTGTGCAGCATCGGTTCGGGGCGGCAGGTTCGCCGCGACGGCGATCCGCCGCACACGCTCCGCCGCGCTCATCCCCCAGAGCCGAGTCGGGTTGTCGCCAATGGTCGCGAAAGCGGGCTGCACGAGGGTCTGAGCCATGCCGCGCGCCTAGTCGAGTGTGCCGTTCGCGGCAACCTTGGGACCCGATCGCGCATTGCTTTCGGCAGTCAAACTGTAACACGGACGTGTCATGAGTGGAATTTCAGGTGATTTCGGGCGGCGGGCTCACTAAGTAGGCCTCGCTGTGCACGGAACGATCTACGAATTCGAAACGCTGCCGCGCTTCAGGCGGCATGGGCCGGGGCTTGTGCCTCGGGGTCCTAGCTATGTCCCGCGCGGTCGTGCGGTGCCGCTGGTCGGTATCGTGCGCAATCGCCGTAGCCACCGCAACAAGGAGAGCGCCGCCGAACTGGCAAGCTGCTCCAACATCCTGACCCAGACGCCGGAGAGCCGCGAGGATCTGCGGGCATCGCTCGAAATGTTCGCCGCGCGCGGCATCGACTATCTCGTGATAGACGGCGGCGACGGCACCGTGCGCGACGTGCTGACCTGCGGCGCCGACATCTTCGGCGAGACATGGCCGACCCTGGCCGTGCTGCCCAAGGGCAAGACGAACGCGCTCGCCGTCGATATCGGCCTGCCCAACCACTGGAGCCTGAGCGAGGCGTTGGTCGCCGCGAGGAAGGGCCGGGTGGTGCATCGCCGGCCCTTGCGGATCACCTCGGCAGAGGCGGATACGGGCAGCGTGCAGGGCTTCCTGCTCGGCGCCGGAGTGTTCACCATCGCCACCGAGGCGGGCCAGGCCGCGCATCGCCGCGGTGCGTTCAACAGTTTCGCGGTCGGCCTGACGATCCTGTGGGTACTGATCCAGACGCTGTTCGGCCGTGCCGGCAATCCGTGGCGAGCCAGCACCCGAATGCGGCTGCGCGATCGCCGGTCGCGGCGGGAACTGCCGCACAGCGGCCGGGGCGACGTCGACAAGCGATTCCTGACAATCGCGACCACGTTCGAGTCCTTCCCCCTCGGACTGCGTCCGTTCGGGCGCGACGTGCCGGAAGGGCTCAAGCTGGCAGTGCTGGACTCGCCAGTGCGGTGGGTGCTGATGCTGCTGCCGGCGATCATGATGGGCTTCTTCGCCCGCTTTATCGGGCGCGCCGGCGTTCATCGCTTCCTGGCTCAAGCGATCGACTTCGAGCTCGACGAGGCCTTCATCCTCGATGGGGAATCGTTCCCCGGCGGGCGCTATATCCTCGAAGAAGGACCACAGCTCACCTTCGTCGTGCCATGAGCGACGCCCTGGTCGAGCGCACGGCGCAAGCCCTCGCGCGCGTCGTCGATCCCCAGGTGCGCCTGTTCGCGGAACGTCTCGCGGCGGCAGGGAACGCGCTCGGCATGCTCTTCTACGGCTCCAACCTGCGCACTGGTTCCCTGGACGGCGTGCTCGACTTCTACGTGCTTACGCCCGGTCCGCGTGAGAACGGGATCTGGCCGCGCGTCAGCTATCACGAGTGGCCGGTCGACGGCACGACCTTGCGCGCCAAAGTGGCGACGATGACGCTGCAAACCTTCGCGGACGCCGCCGCGGGAGACTTGCTCGACACGACCATCTGGGCGCGCTTCGTCCAGCCCAGCGCACTCGTCTGGTCTCGCCCCGAGGCTGCCAGGCCGATCGCCGACGCGGTGGCTGACGCGGCGCGCACCGCCACGCGGCTCGCGGTTGCGCTGGGGCCGAAGCGCGGCTCACCGGAGGACTACTGGCGCGCCTTGTTCCGCGCCACGTACGCCGCCGAGTTCCGGGTCGAACGCAAGGGCCGCGAAGATTCGATCCTTGCGGTGAACCGCGCGCATTTCGACGGGCTACTGCCGCTCGCGCTCGCGGCGGACGGCATCGCCTTCACGTCCGATCCCTTCGGCGCGATCGAGCCGCACATGAGCCCGGGCCATCGGCGACAGCTGCTGCACTGGTGGTCGCGGCGCCGGCGGATCAGCAAGCTCTACAATCTCACGCGCCTCGTCAGGGCCTCGACCACGTTCGAGGGCGCCGCCCGATACGCCGCCTGGAAGATCGAGCGTCATACCGGCATCCCGGTCCGCCTGACGCCCTGGCGCGAACGGCACCCCGTGCTCGCCGCGCCGGGCGTGCTGTGGCACGTCTGGCGCGCGCGCCGCGCGGGCGCTTGAGCATGGACGGGCCAGTCCGTCACGCCTTGGTGCTGGCCGGGTCGCGCCCGGGCCAGGTCGAGCCGGTCGCACAAGCGGAAGGCGTGGCGCACAAGGCACTGGTCGAAGTGGGTGGACTGCCGATGCTGGCACGCGTCGTACGGACGCTGCGCGCGGCGGGCTGTACCGAAATCGCCGTCAGCGCCGACAATCCCGGCGTCGTCAGCCTCGCCGAGGCGCTGCAATGCCGGGTCGTGGCGCCGGGTTCCGGACCGAGCAGGAGCGTCGCGGCGGGACTTGCAACCCTCGGCGCGCCGATGCTGGTCACCACCGCCGACCACGCGCTGCTGCGGCCCGAGTGGATCGACCAGTTCATGGCGGACACCCCCGCAAGCGCCGACGTGGCCGTGCTCCTGGCGCGCCGCGACGTGGTGGAGGCGGCGATGCCCGGCAGCCGCCGCACCTACTTGCGCTTGGCCGATGGCGGCTGGTCGGGCTGCAACCTGTTCCTGCTGACGACGGCCCGCGCCGAAGCGGCGATCGACACCTGGTCGGCGGTCGAGGCGGATCGGAAGCGACCCTGGCGCATCGCCTCGCGCCTCGGCTTCGGCACCCTGGCGCGCTATGCCCTGGGCCGTCTTACGTTAGCCGAGGCGATCGGCCGGCTCGGTCGGCAGATCGGCATCGAGGCGGCCGCAGTAGCCGCGCGCGACGGCCTGGCCGCAGTCGATGTCGACAAGCCGCAGGACCTGGCGGACGTGCGCGAGCTCATCGCGGCCCACGCCCGCTGACTTACATGTAGCGCATGCGGATACGGATCGTCTTGACCCCCGGGCCGACCGGGAACGACGTCTTGCTCACGCTCGGCTTGCCCAGATTGAAGATGTTGATCGCGGGATTGTTCGACATGCCACCGCCATCCTTGAACAAGTCCGTGCCGCCGCTGCCGTCGACATCGTGCCGGATCGCGATCGCGTAATTACCCGCCGCGGGGACCGGCACGCAGATCGACATCGAGCCGGCGCGGGCCGGCAGGTCGGTGCGGGTCAGCCAGCGACCCTTCTGCAGCCAGTCGGCCGCGGTCGCGCGGTAGGACTGGACGCGCAGCTTGCCGGTCGAGCTCTTGATGCCCTCGACCATCACCAGCACCGCAGGACCGCCACTCGCGTCGCAGCGACGCATGTCGTTGCCGATCTCCTGATGATACTGCGCAGCGGCCGGGCTCGCGATGGCGGCCGCCAGAAGGGCAGCGCCACCCGCCACGGGCATCAACAGCTCCCGCGCGAACCGAGGGCGGTTGCCGCGAACTAGCTTGGTATTCGTATCCATTGTCCTGCTGTAATCCTGCGTTCGTGCCGCTGACCGAAATGGCCACGGAGTGGCATCGCCGCCGCCCGTTCCTCGCTACCGCATTCCCTTAGGGCAAACGCGCTGAATTGACACTGAACTGGTTGCCCAGGGCAGAGCCTTGCAGGTCCCGCCCGAGTTCGAGACAACATCGCGTGTGGAAAACGGGTCGGTGGCTGCTTGTCCCCACAAGATGTGGTGCTCTATCGCTTTGAAAAGGACTACGTACGCGATCATGTCTTCCCCGCTGATTTCCCCCTCCATCCTCTCCGCCGACTTCGCCCGTCTGGGCGAGGAAGTGCGCGCAATCGATGAAGCCGGCGCCGACTGGATCCATGTCGACGTGATGGACGGACATTTTGTACCCAACATCACCATCGGGCCGGGCGTCGTCAAAGCCCTGCGGCCGCACACGGCCAAGCCCTTCGACGTGCACCTGATGATCTCTCCGGTCGACTCCTACCTGGAGGCATTCGCCAGCGCCGGCGCCGATATCATCACCGTCCATCCCGAGGCCGGGCCCCACGTCCATCGCACCGTCCAGGCGATCAAGGCCTTGGGCAAGAAGGCAGGCATCTCGCTCAATCCGGCGACGCCGGCCAAGATGCTCGACTACCTCATCGACGAGATCGACCTCGTCCTCGTGATGAGCGTCAATCCCGGGTTTGGGGGCCAGAGCTTCATCTCCAGCCAGCTTCGCAAGATCGAATCGGTCCGCAAGATGATCGACAAGTCCGGGCGCGACATCCGGCTCGAGGTCGATGGCGGCGTCGATGTGGGCACCGCCCCATCCTGCGTTTCTGCCGGCGCCGACGTGCTCGTTGCCGGAACCGCGACCTTCCGGGGAGGACCCGAACGCTATGCCGCGAACATCCGCACGCTCAAGGGGCTGGACTGAGGCGATGGGCGGCCAGGTTCGCACGCGAACGCGACCGGCCGCGCGGAACCGTCCACCGGTTCAGGCGATACCGCTTCACGACGCTGCCGAGGAGGGTGTGCTGGAGCAGGGCAACCGGGGCGTGCCCTCGGACGATCAAGGACCAGTGCCGACAGGCGAACTGATCGAGCCGGGCCGCGCGCTCGCCGTGAGCGACTTCACGCCGCCTTCGCTCGGGGCCGGAGAGCGCCTGATCCGCTTTGCCTATCGGCTGGGCGTGCCCGCTTCGATGCTTGTCTCGCCGCTCGGAAAGAAAGCCAAGCTGCGCCTGCTCGCCACCGTGACGAGCCCGATCGCCGGCAACCGAGTGTCCGGCACCGCCCTGCGCGCAGGCCATTTCCTCGTCCATGGTGCAAAGACGCCGATCGCCCAGGTCGACTTCGCGGGCGCCGCCCGGGTCACGCCGCCGCTCGAACGCGTCGTGCATGCCTTCACCTGGCTGGCCGACCTCGAAGCCAGCGCACCGCGCACCCAAGTCGCGCCGGTTGCCGAGCGCATCCTCGGGGCCTGGCTCCAGGCAAATCCGAAGCCGGCTGCCAAGCCTGGTAAGGGGCCGGCCTGGACGGTCGGGCACACCGGCACCCGGCTGCTGTACTGGCTGGTTCATGCGCCGCTGATCCTCTCGGGCGAGAAGGCGTTGCGCATTCGCACCCTGCGCGCGATGAACGAGACCGCGCGCTGGCTCGATCGACATGTCGGCAGCGCCGAGGACGTACTCTCCGAAGTCGCCGGCTGGTGCGCCATTGCCGCCGCCGGCCTGCTGCTGCCAGACGGCAAGCCGCGCCGGCTCTTTGGCGAAGCCGGACTGATCAAGGCGCTGGGTGAGCTGGTCGGCGAGGACGGCGGCGTCCTGTCCCGCAGCCCGCTGGCGCAGATGGAAGCGGTGGCGCTGCTGGTGAAGCTGCGCGCCTGCTACCGCGCGACGCGCCGCAACCCGCCCGAGCAAGTCGAAGCGATGATCTCGGCGCTGGTGCCGCCGCTCCTCGCGCTGGTCCACACCGACAGCGCGCTCGGCAGCTGGCAGGGTGCCTGGGCGGTCGATGCGGACGAAGTCGCGGCCCTGGTCGATGCCAGCGGCGTGCGCACCCGCCCGTTACGTGACGTGCGGCAGTGGGGCTACCAGCGCGTGCTGGCGAACAAGTCGCTGCTGCAGTTCGACGCCGCCCCGCCGCCGATGCCGCGCCACGCTCGCTGCGCCTGCGCCTCGACGCTCGCCTTCGAACTCTCGCACGCCGGGCAACGGCTCATCGTCAACTGCGGCGGCGCGGCGGCCGCGGGAGGCCTCGTCCCGGCGCGGCTGGAGCAGGCGCTGCGCGCCACCGCGGCCCATTCGACGCTGACGCTGGACGATGCCAACTCCACTGCCATCCTCATCAACGGGGCGATCGGCGCCGGCGTCTCCGAAGTCGACATCGAGCGACGCACGATCGAGAGCGGCGGCAGCCCGGCGACGCGGCTGGAGGCGAGCCACAACGGCTATGCCAGCCGCTACGGCCTGACTCATCGGCGCATTCTCATCCTGCGCGACGACGGCACCGAGCTGCGCGGAGAAGACCTGTTGCTCCCTGCCGGGCGCAAGGCGAAGCGCGGCAAAGTCGCCTTCGCGATCCGGTTCCACCTCGGGCCCGAGATCGAGGTCGGTCTCACCGAGAACGGACAAGGCGCCGGCCTCGCGCTGCCCGACGGCAGTTACTGGCAGTTCCGCGCCGCCGGCTGCGAGATCGGGCTGGAGGACAGCCTGTGGGTCGATGGCCAGGGCCGCCCCGTCGCCACCCAGCAATTGGTCCTGCAGGGGCTGGTATCGCGCGGCGGCGGCAACTTCGGCTGGCTCCTCAAGAAGATGGGTTGAAACCCGTCCTGCGGTTCGAGTCGACTTCCCGTCTGCGGACAGGCAGCTAGACACTTCAATATGCGGCGCTCCCAGGTCGAGATCGGCAGGGAGGACTTCCAGAAGACCTTCTGAGCAGGACGTGGCGGAAACCCCGCGTTGCAGTTAACGCCGCCAGCCGTGCTTGCCGATGGCGCGTGCGCGACTTAGGAGCGCGCGCAACCCAAGCTACCGGAAGCGCATCATGACCCAACTCGTCCCCGTCCGCCGTGCCTTGCTGTCCGTTTCGGACAAGAGCGGGCTTGCCGAGCTCGGGCAGGCCTTGGCCGCGCGCGGGATCGAGCTGGTCTCGACCGGCGGCACGGCCAAGGCCCTGCGCGATGCCGGACTGGAGGTGCGCGATGTCTCCGATCTGACCGGCTTTCCGGAGATGATGGACGGACGCGTCAAGACGCTGCACCCGATGGTTCATGGCGGACTGCTGGCGGTGCGCGACAATCCCGAGCACGCGGCCGCGATGGACGAGCACGCGATCGGCGCGATCGATCTCGTCGTGGTGAACCTCTATCCCTTCGAGGCGACGGTCGCGAAAGGCGCGGAGCGCGACGAGGTGATCGAGAACATCGACATCGGTGGCCCTTCGATGGTGCGCTCGGCGGCGAAGAACCATGCCTTCGTGGCGATCGTCACCGATCCCGCCGACTACGCCGAGCTCATCGCCCAGCTCGAGGCGAACGACGGCGCCACCGACCTGCTTTTCCGCAAGCGCCTCGCCGCACGGGCCTTCGCTGCCACGGCCGCTTACGACTCCGCGATCGGCCAGTGGTTCGCGACGGTCGACCAGCAGGAGACCTTTCCGCCCAAGGTCAGCATGACGCGGATGCTCGCCGGCTCCTTGCGTTATGGCGAGAACCCGCACCAGCGCGCGGCGCTCTACGTGCCGGCAGGCCCGCACGTACGCGGCCTGCCGCAAGCCGAGCAGGTGCAGGGCAAGGAGCTGTCGTACAACAACTACAACGACGCCAACGCCGCCTTCGAGCTGGCGGCCGAGTTTCGCGGACAGGCTCCGGCGGTCGTGATCGTCAAGCACGCCAATCCTTGCGGCGTGGCTCAGGGCGGCTCGCTGCTGGAGGCTTGGCAAGGCGCGCTGGAGTGCGACAGCGTCTCGGCCTTCGGCGGCATCGTTGCCACGAACGTGCCGCTGGACGGGCCTACGGCGGAGGCGATCTGCCAGATATTCACCGAAGTGGTGGTGGCGCCCGGCGCGGACGACGCAGCGCGCGCCGCCTTCGCGCGCAAGAAGAACCTGCGCCTGCTGCTGACGGACGGCCTTCCCGATCCGCGCCGCGCGGGCCAGACGATGGCGCTCATCGCCGGCGGCATCCTGGTGCAGGACCGCGACAACGGCGCCGTCTCGCCCGCGGACCTCAAGGTCGTCACCAAGCGCGCGCCGACCGAGCAGGAGCTGAAGGACTGCCTCTTCGCCTGGACCGTCGCCCGCCACGTCAAGTCCAATGCCATCGTCTACGCCAAGGACGGCGTGACCGCCGGCATCGGCGCGGGCCAGATGAACCGTCGCGACTCCTCGCGGATCGCGGCGATGAAGGCGGCGGAAGCGGCGCAGACCTACGGCTGGGCGCAGCCGCGCACGGTCGGAAGCGCCGTCGCGTCCGACGCATTCTTCCCCTTCGCCGACGGCCTGCTCGCCGCCGCCGAGGCTGGCGCGACCGCAGTGATCCAGCCGGGCGGCTCGATCCGCGACGAGGACGTGATCAAGGCCGCCGACGAGGCCGGACTCGCCATGGTCTTCACCGGCATGCGCCACTTCCGGCACTGACTGGACCCCGCGAATCCGGTGCTGTTCGTCGGCATCGGTTCGCACCTCATCGAGAATGTGGCGATTTCGCGGCGCCATTCACCTCTGCGCAATCGGCCCTCAGGCAAGCGGTCTGCGACGGAAAGGCACGCAGACGAACCACGGATCGGAAAATAGGTATGGCAATTTTCAAGTCGGACTTCTGTCGCTTCTTCGCGCTGGGCTTTGCTGGCGGCGCTGCACTCGTGCTGGCGGTCATCGGCGTCGACCATACCACGCGCCTGTCCGACAGCCTCGTCACCGCTGCGCACGCCGCGCAAGTGAGCCGCTGATCCGATGAAAGCTCTGGCCCCGCTGGTCGCCTTGTTCGCGATCGTAGCACCGCTCGCTGCGGCCGGGGCTGAACCCGCGATCCACGCACCGGCCGCCCAGGCGCAATCCCACGACGTCGGTCGCCGCGAGACCGCAGTTTTCGCGGGCGGCTGCTTCTGGGGCGTCGAAGCCGTTTTCAGCCACGTGAAGGGCGTGACCAGCGCGGTCTCGGGCTTTACCGGCGGCAAGCGCAGCACGGCCGACTACGAGACCGTCAGTACCGGCAGAACCGGCCACGCCGAGGCGGTGAAGGTCACCTGGGACCCACGCGTGGTCCGCTACGACCAGCTTTTGCAGATCTACTTCTCGGTGATCGCCGATCCCACGCTGCTCGATCGTCAGGGGCCCGACTCGGGAACGCAGTACCGTTCGGCGCTCGTGCCGCTCAACGCGGAGCAGGCGCGCGTCGCGCGCGCGTATCTTGAGCAGCTGAGCAAGTCGGGCCTGTGGAACCGGCCGCTGGTGACGCGGATCGAGCCCTTCAAGGGCTTCTTCCCGGCCGAGGACTACCACCAGGATTTCGCCGCCCGCAATCCTGACCACGGCTACATCCAGCGCTGGGACGCGCCCAAGGTGCAGACGCTCAAGGCGTTCTACCCCGGCCTCTACAAGCCCGCCTTCACCACCGGCTGAGCCGGAGATTGCGCTCTGCCGCGAGCGCCGCCATATCGGCGCGATGGCGGTGCATGCACATCACGAACATTCGGGACGCAGCCTGATCGACGCGGCGCGCGGAGCGCTGCTCGAATCGGGTGAGCAATGGACCGAGATGCGGGCGGACGTCTTCGCCGCCCTCGCCGCTCTCGATCGCCCCGGTTCCGCATACGATCTCGCCGAGAGCGTCTCGGCTCTGCGCGGCAAGCGGATCGCGCCAAACAGCGTCTATCGCATCCTGGATCTGTTCGTGCGCACCAATCTCGCGCGCCGGGTGGAAAGCGCGAACGCCTATATCGCCAACAGCCATCCCGGCTGCCGCCATGACTGCATCTTTCTCATTTGCGACTCGTGCGGGTCGGTGGTTCACATCGACGACGACCAGCTTACCGGCGCCTTGATCGGAGCGGCGCGCGAAGCCGGCTTCGCGGACGTTCGGCCCGTGGTGGAACTGCGCGGAATGTGCGCGGCCTGCAGCTAAGCGTTCACGACCCGGTCGGTGCGAAGTATTCTGCGGCAGTTCAAATACGTTTATCCTGTCAATCGGGGCTGTCGCCTCGTATTGCATCCTCGCGCAATTCGACAGCTAATCAACACGTGTGTACAGCCTTGATATGACAGCCGACCCGGCAACCCCGCTTCTCGACACCGTCGACACCCCCGACGACCTGCGCCGCCTCAAGCCTGGACAGCTTCGCCAGCTCGCCGACGAGCTGCGTGCGGAAACGATCTCGGCAGTGGGCCAGACCGGTGGACACCTTGGGTCGGGCCTCGGCGTGGTCGAGTTGACGGTCGCGATCCACTACGTGTTCAACACGCCGGATGACCGCCTGATCTGGGACGTCGGCCACCAGGCCTATCCGCATAAGATCCTGACCGGCCGGCGCGCTCGTATCCGCACCTTGCGCCAGGGCGGCGGGCTCTCCGGCTTCACCAAGCGCTCGGAGAGCGAATACGATCCGTTCGGCGCAGCGCATAGCTCCACCTCGATCTCGGCGGCGCTCGGCTTCGCCATCGCCAACAAGCTGCAAGGCACGCCTGGGCGCGGCATCGCCGTGATCGGCGACGGCGCGATGAGCGCGGGCATGGCCTACGAGGCGATGAACAACGCGCGCGATGCCGGCAACCGGCTGATCGTGATCCTCAACGACAACGACATGTCGATCGCGCCGCCGGTCGGGGGACTTTCCGCATACCTCGCGCGGCTCGTTTCCTCGGGGCAGTTCCTCGGCTTGCGCGAACTCGCCCGCCGGTTCGCCCGCAAGCTGCCGCGCCCGCTCCACATCGCCGCGCGCAAGACCGACGAGTTCGCCCGCGGCATGGCGATGGGCGGCACGCTGTTCGAGGAACTGGGCTTCTACTACGTCGGCCCGATCGACGGGCACGACCTCGACGCTCTGGTCCCGGTGCTCGAGAACGTGCGCGATGCGGCCGAAGGGCCTTGCCTGATCCACGTCGTCACCAAGAAGGGCAAGGGCTACGTGCCGGCCGAGGAATCGGCGGACAAGTACCACGGCGTCCAGAAGTTCGACGTGATCACCGGCGAACAGGTCAAGAGTGCGGGCGGTCCGCCGAGCTACACCAACATCTTCGCCAAGGCGTTGCTCGCGGAGGCGCACAGCGACGCCCGCGTCTGTGCCATCACCGCGGCCATGCCGGGCGGCACGGGGCTCGACAAGTTCCAGCAAGCCTTCCCCGACCGCACGTTCGATGTCGGCATTGCCGAGCAGCATGCGGTCACCTTCGCCGCCGGACTGGCGGCGCAAGGCATGCGCCCGTTCTGCGCGATCTACTCGACGTTCCTGCAGCGGGCGTTCGATCAGGTCGTGCACGACGTCGCCATCCAGAACCTCCCGGTGCGCTTCGCCATCGATCGCGCGGGGCTGGTGGGCGCGGACGGGGCGACTCACGCCGGCTCGTTCGACGTGACCTACCTGGCGACCCTGCCCAACATGGTCGTGATGGCGGCAGCCGACGAAGCCGAGCTGGTGCACATGGTGCACACCGCGGCGCAGTACGATGCCGGACCGATCGCCTTCCGCTATCCGCGCGGCAACGGTGTCGGTGTCGCCCTGCCCCAGAGCCTCGAGCTGCTCGAGATCGGCAAGGGCCGGATCGTCAAGGAAGGCACCAAAGTGGCGCTGCTTTCGCTCGGCACACGGCTTGCCGAAGCGCTTGTCGCTGCGGAAACGCTCGAGGCCAAGGGCCTCTCGACCACGGTGGCGGACTTGCGTTTCGCCAAGCCGCTCGACTCCGAATTGATCCGGCGGCTGATGCTCAGCCACGAAGTCGTGGTGACGATCGAGGAAGGATCGATCGGCGGCCTCGGCGCCCATGTCCTGACGCTTGCGAGCGACGAGGGCTTGACTGACGCGGGGTTGAAGATCCGCACGATGCGCTTGCCGGACGTGTTCCAGGACCACGACAAGCCCGAGAAGCAGTACGACGAGGCCGGCCTCAACGCGCCGCAGATCGTCGACACCGTGCTGAAGGCGCTGCGCCACAACAGCACGGGGGTTGCGGAGGCCCGCGCTTAGCCCAGCCTCTCAGCGCTTGCGCGCGAACCAGATGACGTGCTTGGGGCCCTTGCCGTTGCTGCGCGAGGCCACGGTCACCTGGTCGACGACGAGATCGCTCCTCTCGAGGCGCCGGGTGAACGCCGGATCCGGTCCGGCCGACCAGATCGCCAGCACGCCGTCCGGAGTCAGCGCCCGCTTCGCCGCGCGCAGACCGGCCGCCGAGTAAAGGACGTCGTTGTCCTGGCGTACCAGCCCATCGGGGCCGTTATCGACGTCGAGGAGGATCGCATCGTAGTCGCCGTGGGCTCCGTCGATGAAAGTGGCGACATCGGCCATCACCAGCCGCACGCGCGGATCGTCGAGGCATCCGGCGGTCAGCTCGGCCATCGGCCCGCGCGCCCATTCGATGATCTCGGGCACCAGCTCCACCACCGTCACGTCGGCGTTCTCGGGCAGCACCCGGAGCGCCGCGCGCAAGGTGAAACCCATGCCGTAGCCGCCGATCAGGAAGCTGGGACGCCGCGCGCCTTGGACGCGCTCGAACGCCATCGTCGCCAGCGCCTCTTCCGAGCCCCACTTGCGGGTGCTCATCAGCTCGTTGTGGCCCAGCACGATCATGTGGTCGCGGTCGTGACGGTAGAGCTTGAGCTCCTCGCCACCCGGGACTTGCGCGGTGGCCAAGTGTTCGCGCTGGATCATGAGCCGCCCCCCCCTTTCCCCGCGATGGGGGAAGGATACGAAGGCTTGGCGCTGCAAGCGTCCAGCCGGAGTTGGATAGGGGTGCGCTCTCGATTTACGGCAGCGTCACGACGCACCCGCACCCCCATCCGAGCTTTGCTAGCTCCTGGCGGAGTAAGCTGCGCTATCCTTCCCCCATCGAGGGGGAGGGAAGAGAGCACGCGATTGCTCACTTGAGGTCCGGGGCCGTCGCGGCACCCGTCAGCAGCGCGATCGCCTCGTCGAGCGAGAGGAACTTCTGCTGCTGCTCGCCCAGCGTCCGCAAGGCGACGGTGCCTTCCTCCGCCTCGCGCTTGCCGACGACCAGCAGGTAGGGGACCTTCTGCAGCGAGTGCTCGCGCACCTTGTAGTTGATCTTCTCGTTGCGCAGGTCGGTCTCGACCCGCACGCCCGCCGCCTTCAGCTTGGCCGCGACTTCGCCGGCGTAGCCGTCCGCATCGGACACGATCGTCGCCACCACCGCCTGCACCGGGGCGAGCCAGACCGGCAGCTTGCCGGCGAAGTGCTCGATCAGGATGCCGATGAACCGCTCGTACGAGCCGAAGATCGCCCGGTGCAGCATGACCGGACGGTGCTTCTCGCCGTCCTCGCCGATGTAGTGGGCGTCGAGCCGTTCGGGCAGCACGCGGTCGGACTGGATCGTGCCGACCTGCCAGGTGCGGCCGATCGCGTCGGTCAGGTGCCACTCCAGCTTGGGCGCGTAGAACGCGCCTTCGCCGGGCAGCTCCTCCCAGCCGTACTCGGGCGTGGCGAGCCCGGCGCGCACGACGGCGTCGCGCAGCTCGGCCTCGGCCTGGTCCCACATCTCTTCGGTGCCGAAGCGCTTGTCCGGCCGTAGCGCCAGCTTGATCGCGTAAGTAAAGCCGAAGTCCTTGTAGATGCGGTCGGCGAGCCGGCAGAACGCCTGCACCTCGTCGACGATCTGGTCCTCGCGGCAGAAGATGTGTGCGTCGTCCTGCGTGAACTGGCGCACCCGCATCAGCCCGTGCAGCGCGCCGTGCGGCTCGTTGCGGTGGCAGCAGCCGTTCTCGTAGATGCGCAGCGGCAGGTCGCGGTACGACTTGATACCCTGGCGGAAGATCAGCACGTGCGCCGGGCAGTTCATCGGCTTCAATGCCATCCACTCGGCATCGTCCGACACCAGCGGCCCCTCGTCCGCGACGTTGGGCACCTCGTCGGGGATGACGAACATGTTCTCGCGGTACTTGCCCCAGTGGCCGGACTGCTCCCACTGGCGCGCGTCCATCACTTGCGGCGTCTTGACCTCGCGATAGCCGGCGCCGTCGATGGCGCGGCGCATGTAGGCCTCCAGCTCGCGCCAGATGAGGTAGCCCTTGGGGTGCCAGAACACCGATCCGTGCGCCTCGGCCTGGAGGTGGAACAAGTCCATCTCGTTGCCGAGCTTACGGTGATCGCGCCTGGCGGCTTCCTCCAGCCGCGTCAGGTGCGCGTCGAGCTGCTTCTTGTTCAGCCAGCCGGTGCCGTAGATGCGGCTGAGCATCGCGTTCTTCTGGTCGCCGCGCCAATAGGCGCCCGAGACGCGCGTCAGCTTGAAGGCGGCGGGGTCGAGCTTGCCGGTGGAAGGCAAGTGCGGCCCGCGGCACATGTCGAGCCAATCCTCGCCCGACCAGTAGACGGTGAGGTCTTCATTGCCCGGCAGTTCGGCGGCCCATTCGGCCTTGAAGCTCTCGCCCTGCTGCTTCCAGCGGCTGATGAGTTGCTCGCGGCTCCAGACCTCGCGGCGCAGCGGCTTGTCGGCGGCGATGATGCGGCGCATCTCGGCCTCGATCGCAGGCAGGTCCTCTTCGGTGAAGGGCCGATCCTTGGGGGCGAAGTCGTAATAGAAGCCGTCGTCCGTCGAGGGGCCGAAGGTGATCTGCGTGCCGGGGAACAGCGCCTGCACCGCCTCGGCGAGGATGTGCGCATAGTCGTGGCGGGCCAGTTCGAGCGCGTCCGCCTCGTCGCGCGATGTCACCAGCGCGAGTGCCGCGTCGCCGGTGAAGGGCCGGGACAGATCGACCAGCTCGCCATCGACTTTGGCGGCGAGCGCCGCCTTGGCGAGACCCGGCCCGATCGCGGCCGCGACATCGGCCGGCGTCGAGCCCTCCGGCATCTCGCGCACCGAACCGTCGGGCAGGCTGATCTTGAATAACTCGGACATCGCAAGGCTACTTTCTCAAATCCGCGGCGCGCCCATGGCACAAGGGGCCACGCGGCGGAAGGTCCGGCGCCGGAGTGTCAGAAGGTTCGAGGGGAGACGCCATCCGCCCGAACCCGGGCGGGACGGCCGCGATCAGAACGCGACCGGACTCCGCCGGGCATGCCCGGTAGTAGTCGTGACGGTCGAGATGCGCGGAAACGCCATGGGCACGATCTATAGCGGCACCCATACGATCTCACAACGGGCTAACAACGAAGATCAGGCCGCGGATCGACGCACCAGCCGAGCCACGGCGATCGAGAGCGCGATCGACACCGCCACGGCGCCCCACAGGCTGGCGTCGGCCCACCACGCATACGCGAGCGCTCCGGCGATGCCTCCCGCCACCAGCCCGAGCCAGAGCAGGAGGTAAGGCGCCCAACCGAACCGTTCCTCGCCTCGCAGTGACGCCGCTACCCGCAAGCCGAACTTGACGAGGGTGCCGGTCATGTAGGTGACGCCGAACGCCACGTCGCGGTCGCGCTGGAAGATCGTGTTGGCTGCCCCCATCGCCATGGCGAGCGTGGCCAACTCCCCCAGCGTCCAATGCAGCGATTGGAAGACGGCGGCCGTGGTGAGCAGGCCCGCAACCCCGCTCGCCGCAGCCAACTTGCGCCATCGCTCGCCCGCCAGCCCCGAGAGAAGCGCCATGAGAATGACGCCCGAGACGAACAGCACGATGAGCGCACCGGCCGCCAGCGCCACCCGGCCGCCTTGCGCGGCCCCGATCGCCAGCCGAGTGGAGTTGCCGGTCATGAACGACACGAACAGCCCGCCCGAGGACAGGAAGCCGACCGCGTCGACGTAGCCCGCAAGCGCAGCGAAGCCGAGCGCGAGGACCTGGAAGCTCCTTTGATAGCGCAGCATGGCCGGACAGGTAGCAGCTTGGGGCAGGCCGAGTCACTGAGGACAGGCCTGGGACCCCATCGATGTCACCTCAGGCCTTGGCAATGCCGACGCGCCGTCGCGACAGCGCGGCTTGCTTGGTGGCCTTGGCCGACCATGCCTCGGCCACCAGCCATCCGCACGCGAGGCAGACAAAGGGCATCACCGGATAGTGGAACCGCGACTGGCCCGAGAAGACGACCGCGATGATGGAGGGGTAGGCGGCGATGCCCCAGGGTAGCAACCACCAGTCCACCCAGCGCTCGCGCTTCGCGCGGCGGCGAAGGGTCATCACCACGAAAGCCGAAGCGAAGCCCAGAAGCAGCAGGACGTAATAGGCCTGGTTCGCGACTCGCACGGCACGGTAGAGCACTTCCAGGCGCGCGTAGGAGGGCGCGCCGGCCTGGTAGGCCCACTCGCCCTCGCCGTCGGGCAACCACAGGCGCATCAGCTTCCTAGGCGCAAGCGCGGCGAACTGCGCGGGGTGTGCCTCGATCCACGCCAAGCCGAGCCGCTTGGCTTCCGCGTCGCGGGCCACCTCGTCAAGGTCCTGGCGCGCCATCAGCGCCGTCACGGTGGCGTCGCCCGGCGTGTAGTCTCCGGTCGCGGTGTCGTTGTTGCCGGTTAGCAGGGTGAAGCCGCCGTTCGTGGAGACGGCGACCCAGTGGCCGAGTTGCGCATGATTGCGCAGGGTCCAGGGAGCGACGGTCAGCCCCGCCACAACCAGGACCAGCGCACCCTGGCCGACGAGGACGGGGAGCCGTCGCCAGATCTCGCCGGCGCGCAGCCAATCGATCGCGAACAGCAGCGGCACCACGACGAGGGTCTGTGCCTTCACCAGTGTCGCGACGCCGAAGACGAGTCCGGCACCTGCAAGCCATGTCCAAGAGGTGCGCGCGACCACCAGCCAGCAGCCGAGCAGCAGGAGCGCGGTGTAGAACACTTCCGTGAGACCCAGCGGAACGTAGGCGATGGCATTGGGGTAAACCGCCAGGAGCAGCAGGCCCAAGCGCGCGGCGGCTTCGCTGCCGAAAAGCCGCCGCCCGAGCAACAGCGCCAGATAGCCGGTCAGCACCGAGCAGGCGAAGTTGAACAGCCCCAGCGCGAGCAGCGAAGGCCCGGTCAGCCGGAACACCGCCGACAAGGCGATCGGCCAACCCGCCGGCCAGAACGCCGTCGGCGCTCCGGCATTGTCGAGGTAGCCGCGCCCGGCCGCCAGGCTCACCGCCCGCAACACGTACCACTCGGCGTCCGAGCTCGGCGCGACCGGGATCAGGAGGATCAGCAGGCGCGGCACGATATAGAGCGCCCAGATCGCCGCCAGGACGCCTGGCGAACTGTCGAAGGTGGCGAACAGAGGTCGGCGGCGCGGCTGCTGCATGGGGTTCGCCTAGCAGGGGTCGCTTAAGATCGCATTGATGCGCGCCGAGCCGAGCGCGGGGGCCTTGTCGCGGCGATATCGCATCGCCACTACCTGAGGATGGTGCAGACTGCCTTCCACGAGATGCCGGACGGCCGAAGGATCGCATTTCGCTACGCGCCCGGGGCCGGGCCGTGCGCGGTCTTCCTGCCCGGGTACAAGTCGGACATGGCAGGTGGCAAGGCGACGGCGCTGTTCGAGGCCGCACGCGCGGCTGGACGCGGATGTCTCTTGCTCGATTACTCCGGCTGCGGCGCAAGTTCGGGCGACTTCGCGCAAGGCACGCTCAGCCGGTGGCGAGAAGAAGTGCTCGGCCTGATCGCGGCTTTGGGACTGGACGAAGTCGTGCTGGTCGGCTCGTCGATGGGTGGCTGGCTGATGCTGCTGGTGGCGCTCGCGCTGCCGGCGCACAGGATTGCCGGCCTCGTCGGCGTCGCGCCCGCACCCGACTTCACCGATTGGGGCACGCCTTCCGGTGAGCAAACCCGGCTCGCGGCCGGCGAGACGATCTTGGCCGAGAACCCCTATGGTCCGGAGCCTACGCCGACTCACCCCGGCTTCTGGGCGGACGGCCAGCGGCAACGGCTCCTCGACACACGGATCGCCATAAACGCGCCGGTGCGGCTGCTGCACGGCCAGGCCGATCCCGACGTGCCCTGGTCGATCTCGCTGCGGCTCGCCGAGGCGCTGCGTTCAGCCGATGTGCAGGTCACGCTGATCAAGGACGGCGACCATCGGCTCTCGCGCGAGGCGGATATCGCCCTCCTTCTCGAAGCGGCGGGTGCTCTCGCCCGCTGGCCCCGCTGAGTTCCGCCGGAGTTTCCCATGTCGCCATCGCTGCTTTTGCCCCTGCTCGCCACGACCATCGGGTCTTATGCCAACGCCCCGGCGGGAACGGTCAGCCAGCTTCCCCCCGAGATCCTGAACCGCAAGGCGATCGAGGCGCAGCGCCAAGCGCAGCAGCAAGGCTCGAGCGGTCCGCAGATCCCCGCGCAAGTGGCGGGTTGCGTCGATGACATGGAAGCCAATCCCGCCATCGGCGCGCGCGCCGCGCAGGCTGCGCTCGACCGGGCGAAAGGCGAGGCGCGGGTGCGGGCCGGCTTGTGCCTGGGCGTCGCGCTGGGCGCTATGGAGCGCTGGGACGAAGCGCGCGCCGCTTTCCTCCAGGCGCGCGACACGGCGGCGGCGACCGATGCCGCCAGCAGGGCAAGGCTGGGCGCGATGGCCGGCAATGCCGCTCTGGCCGGAGGCACGGCCGGTACGGCGCTGCCGATCCTGGACACTGCGAAACGCGACGCGCAGACGGCGGGCGACGCCGACCTGCTCGGCACTATCGCGCTCGACCGCGCCCGTGCGCTCGTCTCGCTAGGCCAGCTTCCGCAGGCGGCCAGCGCGCTCGCCGACGCTCGCGTCGCGATCCCGAACAACGCGCAGGCCTGGCTTCTCTCCGCCACGCTGTCCCGCCGGCAGAACCAGCTCGGCGATGCGCAGACGCAGATCGAACGCGCGGCGCAGCTCGATCCGGTCGATCCGGAGATCGGGCTGGAGGCGGGGGTCATCGCCGTATTGGCCGGCCGGGAGGAAGCGGCGCGCAAGAGCTGGCAATCGGTGGTGAGCACCGCGCCCGACAGCGAACCTGCGAAAACCGCCAGGACTTATCTCGCCCAGCTCGCCCAGGGGAGTGCCAAGCCGTGATCCCGCTTTCCGTCCTCGACCTGGTGCCCGTCCGCGAAGGCGGCAGCGTCGGCGAAGCGCTCGACATCTCCGCCCGGACCGCCGCGGCCGCCGAGAAGGCCGGTTACAACCGCTACTGGGTCGCCGAGCATCATGGGATGGAGGGTATCGCCGGAGGCGCGACCTCGGTCGTGCTCGCGCATATCGGCCATGCCACGTCTTCGATCCGGATCGGGGCGGGCGGCATCATGCTGCCCAACCACAATCCCTATGTCATCGCGGAGCAGTTCGGCACGCTGGACGCGCTGTTTCCCGGGCGAATCGATCTTGGCCTCGGCCGCGCCGCCGGGGCGGACGGGCGGCTCGCCTACGCGCTGCGCAAGGATATCGTAAAAGCGTCGGAGACCTTCCCCAATGACGTCGTCGAGCTGCGCGCCCGGTTTGCCGGCGATCCCGCGGCCGGTGTCGCCGCACCCCAGGCGGCGGGCGCGCAAGTCCAGATGTGGATCCTGGGGTCCAGTCTCTACGGTGCCCAGCTGGCGGCGATGCTGGGCCTGCCGTACGCGTTCGCCTCGCACTTCGCGCCTACCCTGCTCGACCAGGCCGCGGCGATCTATCGCGAGCGGTTCGAGCCTTCCGAGACGCTGGACAAGCCGCACTTCATGGCCGCGATCAACGTGATCACCGCCGAGAGCGACGACGAAGCGCGCTATCTCGCCTCGACCAACGAGCAGGCGTTCGTGGCCCTTCGCACAGGCACGCCCGGGCGGATGAAGCCGCCCATCCGAAATTATCGCGATTCGCTACCGGACGTTGCTCTTGCAATGCTGGACCAGATGCGATCGGTCAGCGCGATCGGCTCGCCAGAAACAGTGCGCGAAGGCATCGCGGCATTTGTCGCGCGGACACAAGCCGATGAGATCATCATCTCAGGTTCCACGTACGACCCTGATGCGCAAATTCGGTCAGTCGAGCTGACGATGGCAGCGGTCGGCCAGCAGTCCTAACCGGCCCGCTTGGAAGCAAAGTCGCACTACCGGCAGCGCTCAGGTTATTGACGAACGCGCGCATTTGACGGATCGGACCGGCATGGAAAAAGCAGACGTCGTCATCGTGGGAGCGGGGCACGCCGGCGCGCAGTGCGCCATCGCCCTTAGGCAGAATGGGTTCACCGGCACCGTCGTCGTGATCGGCCGCGAGCCGGACTATCCTTACGAGCGCCCGCCGCTCTCGAAGGAGTACTTCGCGCGCGAGAAGACGTTTGACCGACTCTACATCCGTCCTCCGACGTTCTGGGCGGACAAGGAAGTGCACTTCGAACTCGGCGTCGAGGTGACCAAAGTCGATCCCCAGGCGCACGAGGTCAGCCTCTCGAACGGCAAGAAGATGGGCTACGGCAAGCTGGTCTGGGCCGCGGGTGGCGATCCCCGGCGCCTGTCGTGCTCAGGCGCCGAGCTTGCCGGTGTCCACGCGGTGCGCACCCGCCAGGATTGCGACACGCTGATGGCGGAGGTCGATGCCGGCACCAACGAAATCGTGGTGATCGGCGGCGGCTACATCGGGCTCGAGGCCGCGGCGGTACTCAGCAAGATGGGTTGCAAGGTGACCCTGCTAGAGGCCTTGCCCCGGGTCCTTGCCCGAGTTGCCGGGGAGGAGCTCTCGGCCTTCTACCAGAAGGAGCATCGCGACCACGGCGTCGACTTGCGCACGGGCGTCGCGGTCGATTGTATCCTGGGTGATGGTCACAAGGTGACCGGCGTGAAGCTCGCCATGGCGAAAGTGGTCACGGCGCAGGCGGTGATCGTGGGCATCGGCATCGTGCCCGCGGTCGGCCCGCTGATCCTGGCCGGCGCCTCGGGCGCCAATGGGGTAGACGTCGACGAGTACTGCCGCACTTCGCTGCCCGACATCTATGCGGTGGGTGATTGCGCCGCCTTCGCGTGCGACTTCGCCGGCGGCAACGTCATGCGCGTCGAATCGGTACAGAACGCCAACGACATGGCAAGCTGCGTCGCCAAGGCGATCTGCGGCGACGAAAAGCCGTACAAGGCGTTCCCCTGGTTCTGGTCCAACCAATATGATCTGCGGCTGCAGACCGCGGGGATCAACGTGGGCTACGACAAAGTGGTGGTGCGCGGCGATCCGAACGAGCGCTCGTTCTCGGTGGTCTACCTCAAGGAAGGCCGCGTCGTGGCGCTCGACTGCGTGAACATGGTCAAGGACTACGTCCAGGGCCGCAAGCTCGTCGAAGCGGGCGCGAAGCCCGATCCGGCCGAGCTTGCCGACAAGGACAGGCCGCTCAAGGAACTGGCGTAGCCAGCCGCTCCCGCGCCCATTCGGCCGCATCGGCAACGACGGAGTCGGCATCGCGGGTGAGCGGCTCGACGTGGGCGAGCAGTTCAGGGCGACCGCTGTTGCCGGCGGCATAGAGGCAATTGCGGACGAAGCGGTTGCGCCCGATCCGCTTGATCGGCGAGCCGCTGAACAGCTTGCGAAAGCCCGCGTCGTCGAGCGACAGCAAATCCGCCAGTTCCGGCGCGACAAGCTCCGCGCGCGGCAGGAAGGCGCGGTGGCGCTGGGCGGCGGCGGCGAACTTGTTCCAAGGGCAGACCGCCAGGCAATCGTCGCAGCCGTAGATGCGGTTGCCGAGCAACGGCCGCAACTCGGGTGCGACCGGGCCGGCGTGCTCGATCGTTAGGTAGCTGATGCAGCGGCGCGCATCCAGCTGGTAGGGCCGCGGAAAGGCCGCGGTTGGGCAGGCCCGCTGACAGGCATCGCACGAGCCACAACGATCTCGGCCCTCCTGGCTGAGCGGCAATTCCAGCGTCGTGTAGATCTCGCCCAGGAACAGCCAAGAGCCGTGCTCGCGCGAGACGAGGTTGGTGTGCTTGCCCTGCCAGCCCAGCCCGGCGCCTTGCCCCAGAGGCTTTTCCATGACCGGAGCGGTGTCGGTGAAGACCTTCACCTCGGGTGTCTCCAAGCCGTGGCGCGCCGCTTCCGCCACCATCCAGCGCGCGAGCGCCTTCAGCGCCTTCTTGACGGTGTCGTGGTAATCGCCGCCTTGCGCATACGTCGAGATCCGCCCGACCTGTGTCCGTCCCGCGAGCGTCAGCGGATCGTCCCCCGGCGCGTAGCTCATGCCCAACACGATGACGCTGCGCGCCGCCGGCCACAGCGCTTGGGGCGCATGGCGCTGATCCGCGCGGGCGGCCATCCACTCCATCGATCCGTGCATGCCGGCGCCGAGCCAGTCGCGAAGCCTGGCCGTACGATCCGCGTCGCCTTGGGCCGGCGCAATGCCCATGGCGACAAAGCCAAGCTCGCGCGCCTGTGCCTCAAGCGCCGCGGCAAACCCGGTTAGGCCGGAATTAACCGCGCTTGCCGATGGAGGTGCGGACGTGGCACGGGTGACGGATGCCTGCATGCTCGCCGATCTAGGAGATGGACTCGTGACGGGCAACGGCGCGGCCATGGTGAATGCCCCCGCGATAGAGGCGCGTGGCCTGATCAAGCGCTTCGATGGCTTCACCGCCGTGGACGGCGTCGATCTCACCGTGCCGCAAGGCACGATCTATGGAATCCTCGGCCCGAACGGCGCCGGCAAGACGACGACCTTGCGCATGCTGCTGGGAATCATCGATCCGGACGAGGGCTATCGCCGCGTACTGGGTGCCGAGCGGCCGCACGACGTGGCTCGGCAGATCGGCTACCTGCCCGAGGAGCGCGGCCTTTATCCGGCGATGAAGGCCACCGAGGCGATCGCCTTCGTCGGCGCGCTGCGGGGGCTGCCGCTCAAGGAAGGCCGTCGGCGCGGGCGTGAGCTGCTGGAAGCGAACGGCCTTGGCTATGCCGCCGATCGCCAGATCCGCCAGCTCTCCAAAGGCATGGCGCAGCAGGTGCAGATCCTGGGCACGCTGGTGCATCGGCCCCGCCTCGTGGTGCTCGACGAGCCCTTCTCCGGCTTGGATGCGCTCAACCAGGGCAAGCTGGAGAAGCTGATCCGTGGTCTTGCCGAGGATGGCACCACCGTCATCTTCTCCACGCACGTCATCGCTCATGCCGAACGCCTCTGCGACGAGGTGGCGATCATCGCCGGGGGCAAAGTGCCGTTCGCAGGGCCAGTCGACGTGGCGCGAGACCGGATCGCGCCCCAAGTCCGCCTGGAGACGCGCGAGAGGACGGGCGACTGGCGCAGCGCCCTTCCCCACGATGCCCGGCAGGACGGCCGCTTCTGGTCTTTCACCCTGCCCGATACCGGTGTTGAGCCGCTGCTACGTGCGCTGATCGCTGCGGATGCGGGAATCCTCTCGCTTTCGATCGAGCGCGCCGGGCTGCACGACGCCTTCGTCGCGATCGCCGGCGAGGCGGCAGCCCGGGCCCTGGCGGCCGAGAAAGCCGAGGAGGCGGCGCGATGAGCAACCGACTGTCGACCCTCGCCGCCGCTTTGGTGGTGGCCCGCCGCGATTTCACCGCGATCCTGTTCAGCCGCAGCTTCCTCTTTTTCCTGCTGGGTCCGCTCTTTCCCATCATCGTCGCGGTGCTCGCCGGCGGGGTGGGCGCCCATATGCAGCAGTCGGCAACGCCCCCTCAACTAGGCGTCGCGATGGCGTCCGCCGATGTGGGCGCGGTCCTGCAAGCGCGCAGAGCGTTCGCCGACCAGCTTGGCGACGCGGTTCCGCCGGTGATCGTGATCGCGCGCGTCAGCCCGGGCGAAGGCTTCGATGCACGCAAGATGCTCGCCATGCGCAAGGAGAACATCGCGGCGGTGCTTACCGGATCGCTGTCCCACCCCGAACTGACGGGTACGCGCGAACAGATCGAGGAATGGCGCGGGGCGGTCGGACTGATCGCGGCGGCGGCGCTGCACGGCGTTCCGGGGCCGGTCCCCGCGGTCGCGCTGCACGGCACCGCCTCGAGCACGGCCAGCGAGCGCCAGGGCCGCGTCGCGACGGCGCAGGCAGCGCAGACCCTGCTGTTCCTGCTGACCATGGTGCTCGCGGGCATGGTGTTGTCCAACCTGGTCGAAGAGAAAGCCAACAAGGTGATCGAAGTGCTGGCGGCGGCCATTCCGATGGACGCGGTGTTCTTCGGCAAGCTGTTCGCCATGCTGGGCATCTCCTTTGTCGGCATCGCCGTCTGGGGCACCGCTGTCGCCGGGTTCATCGCCTTCGCGGGATCGCAGCTGCCCGTATTGCCGGCACCGGCCGTAGGCTGGCCGATGATGATTGCGCTGGGCGTCGCCTACTTCGCGATGGCCTATCTGCTGCTCGGCTCGGTGTTCCTTGCGATCGGCTCGCTCGCGACGACCGTGCGCGAGGTTCAGACGCTCTCGATGCCGGTCACGATGCTGCAACTGGTCATCTTCTTCCTCGCAAGCTTCGCGATGTCCCAACCGGGCAGCGCGACCGAGATCGGGGCGGTCGTCTTCCCGTTCAGTTCGCCCTTCGCCATGGTCGCCCGGGCGGCGCAGGAGCCTGGCTTGGGCCAGCATCTGGCGGCGCTGGCCTGGCAGGCGCTGTGGGTGATCCTGTTGGTGCGCGGCGGCTCCAGGCTGTTCCGCAAGCGCGTGATGAAGAGTGGGCCCGGCACTCCGAAACGTAACCGCAAGAGCCGCAAGGCTGCTGCAGCCACTGCCTGAAATGCCGCATTGTAGAGGCGCCCCGGCGCGCCCATCTGTGCACTATGCAGAACCATGCCTCAGCGAGCGCCGCGCCGCTGTCAGCCCGCTCGTCGCGTCGCCAGCTTCTGACATGGCTTGGCGTGGGAGCCTGTCTTCCGATCGTGGCGGGGTGCGGCGGCGGTGTCGCGGAGGCCACGAGCTATCCGGTCTGTTTCACGAAGGAGGAATGGCGCAAGCGGCTCACGCCAGCGCAATTCCACATCCTTCGCGAAGCGGGGACCGAGCGTCCGTTCTCCTCGCCCCTGAACAGCGAGCATCGCAAGGGGACCTTCCTGTGCGCGGCGGACGGCAACCCGCTGTTCTCATCGACGACCAAGTTCGACAGCGGGACGGGCTGGCCCAGCTTCTGGAAGTCGCTGCCTCGCGCCGTGGGCCTCTCCAATGATTTCTCGCTCGGCGTTCCGCGCACCGAGGTGCACTGCCAGCGCTGCGGCAGCCATTTGGGGCATGTTTTCGATGACGGTCCGCCGCCCACCGGCAAGCGCTACTGCATGAACGGCGCGGCGATGACGTTTCGCCCTGGCTGACGCTCAGGAACGCGGCGCCTTGTTCCGCCATTCCGTCGATATCGGCCGCGACAGCCGGGCGCAGCGTTGGGCGAGTTCCTCAAGGGTCATCAGCCGGGCGAACACCAGCCCGTAGCAAGGCTCCCGGCGCCAGCGGACCGTCGCCTCGAAGTCGGGCAGACCGCGTGCCTTCAACTGTACTCTTTGTCCCACCGCCAGGCGTAAGGCGATCTCGATCCGAGCCCCCTGCCTTGAGATATCGTGGATGACGGCCTGCAGCTCCTGGCCGCCGCGAAACAGCGTAGCCGGATGTTGCACGCGCAACCGCACGGACCGCTTTGGGAACGGACTCTTCGCGGCCACGAACGCGGAAACATCGATGGGTTCGTCGAAGTGGAAGCCGGCTTCCCCGTCACGCTCCCAAACGTGATGCATCGCGATCAGATCGCCGGCGGCGGTCTCCAGGCGCCAATCGGTTGCCGGTGGCAGCCTGTGGAATATGCGCAGGTTCACACCACGGGAGGAGACGTCGCGGACGATGCACAACTGTTCCACGCCATCGGCGAGCAACTTGGCGCTTCGCAACAGCAGGAGCGCGAAACGCTCAGTGCCGCGCATGTCGCTCGCCTCTGTCCGATGTTCATCATTGAAAACGCTCGTTCGCATCTGCCCCTCGACACACGGCTCCTGATCTTGGGGGCACTAGCGTTCCCAGATGAATCTCCGGCTCACGGCAGACTAATGGAAACCCGCTCCATCTTGGTTAGTGCGCGTTCAGCGTGTTCGGGGGTGGGTTTGGTATGAACCCAAACATGGTGCGGACGGCGGGACTCGAACCCGCACTGGGATACCCAAGCGGATTTTAAGTCCGCTGCGTCTACCATTCCGCCACGTCCGCGGGCGCAGTTTTCTGCGGTTTTCGGCTCCTAGACGCCAATCTTGCGCAGTGCAATCCGATTGCGTTCCGCGAGGTTCCACCTCGGTCCGCAAGGGCGCGATGTCTTAGGCATCCGAGTTCGAGAGCCTGCACGCATCGATGCGACTAGCCCCCCCTGTGGTGGGCAGCCGGATGATGGGAGCCACGGTGGTGACGATCAGGAGCAAAGATCCAGGGACGTCAGGTCACATTGAGGCGCTGGCGCATTTCCTTGCCGGGCTTGAAGTAAGGCACTCGCTTTTGCGGCACCTCCACCGCCTCGCCGGTACGCGGGTTGCGACCCTTGCGTCCATCGCGCTCACGTGTCGAGAATGCGCCAAACCCGCGTAGCTCCACGCGACCGCCCACCGCCAGAGTGGCGGTGATTTCCTCGAAGAACGTGTCGAGCGCGCGCTCGACATCTTCAAGCCGAAGTTCAGGGTTCTCTCTCGCAAGCGACTGAAGCAGTTCGGAACGGATCATGCGGTACCCCTAACAAGCAGGGCGGCCGCACACATGCGAGCACCCTCCCCGAAGGCCTAGGATTGCCACCATACCGACGTACACGCAATGGCCGTTGCCGCGCTGCGGCGCGAGGATCTGTCTCCATGCGGCGCAAGTACGTGGCATGCTCCCCCGCTCGACTCCTTGAAGCACTCTATCGCAGGATCGCATTGCTGGGTAGCGTGTCGCTTTTACCCTCGCCGGCAATCGAGAGGACACGACAGGTCGCATGAAGAACATCGCCAGCTGGAACGAGGGTGACTGGATCGCGGCCATTGCCGCCATCGCCCTGTTCGCCGTTCTGATCATCGGCGGGGTGATCGCCACCCGCAAGAACGACGAGTTCGCCGGCCACCCCCGCGGGCTGTTCGTGCTGTTCTATGCCGAGATGTGGGAGCGGTTCTCCTACTACGGCATGCGCGCGCTGCTGGTGCTCTACCTGACGCAGTTCTGGCTGTTCAGCGACGGCAAGGCCAACCTGATGTACGGGGGCTACAACAGCCTCGTATACGTCACGCCGGTGTTGGGTGGTTACCTGGCGGACCGTTATCTCGGGCAGCGCAAGGCCGTCGTGTTTGGCGGGGTGGTCCTTGCCCTCGGGCATCTGTGCATGGCCTACGAAGGCATGCAGGGCGTCACCGATCCGCTGGTGAAGCAGGCGGACCCGGCGATCAACGTCTTCTGGCTGGCTCTGGCCTTGATCGTAGTGGGCTCCGGCTTCCTGAAGGCCAACATCTCCGTCATCGCCGGCCAGCTTTACCGCATGACCGATCCTCGACGCGACGCGGCCTACACGATATTCTACATGGGCGTGAACACCGGGGCGGCGCTCGGCACGATCCTCGTCGGCTATCTCGGCCAGACGCTGGGCTGGTCATGGGGATTCGGCCTCGCCGGCATCGGCATGGTGCTGGGCTTGATCATCTTCATGGTGGGCAAGCCGGCTCTCAGGGGGCAAGGAGAGCCTCCCAAGGCGCTGCCGACCAATCGCGAATGGGGGCTTTACGCTGTCGGCGTGGCGTCCATAGCGGTGATCTGGCTGCTGGTGCAGTACCAGGCCGCAATCCAGAACCTGCTGATCGTATCGGGCGTGCTCCTGCTGCTCTACACGCTCTACGAAGCGTTCAAGCTGCCCAAGGAGCCGCGTGAGCGCATATTCGCGATCCTGTTCCTGATCGCCCTCAATCCGGTGTTCTGGGGCCTGTACGAACAGGCGGGCGGCAGCCTCAACCTCTATACCGACAAGTACGTGGATCGCGGCGGCGTTCCGACCAGCTTGTTCCAGTCGATCAACCCGATCTACATCATCCTGCTCGGTCCGATCTTTGCCGGGCTGTGGCAGTGGCTCGGGAGGCGGGGCATCGAGCCTTCCGCTCCGGCGAAGTTCGGTTGGGCACTCGTCCAGGTTGGCCTCTCGTTCCTGGTGTTCGTCTGGGGTGCCCACAGCGTGGGGTTGGCGGCGATGACTCCCGTGATCTTCGTGTTCCTGATCTACCTGCTGCAAACCACCGGTGAGCTATGTCTGTCCCCTGTCGGCCTTTCCGCCATGACGCGCCTTTCGCCCGCGCATCTGGGCAGCTTCATCATGGGAGCGTGGTTCTACATGACGGCCGTCGGGCAATTCGTTGCCGGAAAGATCGGTGAGGCGACCGGCGGCGAGAATGGCGAGATGAACAAGGAACTCACGTTGGCGATCTATTCGAAGATCGGGTGGGTCACCATCGGCATCGCCGTCCTGGTCCTCGTCCTGTCGCCGCTCGTGAAGCGCTGGATGCATGTCGAGAGCTTGAGCGACGGCGACGTTGGCGACGATCTGAGCGGCCAGGCCCAAGCCGGATTGGAGGCGCAGGAAGCGGGGGTTCACCCGGCTACCCGTCCAGTCTGAGCGCTCTCAGGCTGCGGCGCGGCGCAAGCGGTCGTTGATGGCAATGCCGAGGCCCACCTCGGGAACGGGCGCGATCGCGATCCGTGGCAAAGGCCCGGCGGCCGCCAAGTGCAGACATGTGTAAAGCCGAGCCGCGGCTTCGGCGAGGTCGCCGGAGGGCGAGAGATTGATCTCCCCGGCAACCGGGCCGAAGCCGATGTGAAACTCGTCCGCCACGGCTTCGGCCGCGTTGAGCCGCACTGGCTTGCCCGGCGCGTAGTGACTGGTGAGCTGCCCCGGTGCCTCCACCGCTGCCGTACCGTGTGTCGGGGCTTGAGGCCGGCCGAGTAGCGCCGCAATGGCCTCTTCGCCGATCGGGCCGGGGCGCAGGATCTGCCAACCGCCGCCCTGACGTACCGCCACGATCGTCGATTCGACACCGGCGGCGCAAGGTCCGGCGTCGAGCACCATGTCGAGCTTGCCGTCGAGAGTGGCAAGCACGTGCTCCGCGCAAGTCGGACTGACGGTACCGCTTGCATTGGCCGACGGCGCGGCGAGTGGAAGCCCCGCCTGCTCCAGGACTTGTTGCATGACCGGATGCGCGGGACAGCGCAGCGCCACGCTGGGCAGCCCGGCGGTGACCGCCCCGGCCAGGCATGCGCTCGCTTTCCTCGGCAGCACCAAGGTCAATGGTCCCGGCCAGAATGCCTTTGCCAGCGCCTCGGCGCGCGCATCGAAATCGGCGAGCTCACGTGCCTGCGCGAGGTCACGCACGTGCACGATCAAGGGGTTGAAGCTCGGACGGCCCTTGGCTCTGTAGATAGCAGCGGCGCTCTCGTCCCGATCCGCCCTCGCGGCGAGGCCGTACACGGTCTCGGTCGGAAGGGCGACCAGGCCGCCGTCGCGCAGCACCTGCACCGCATGCGCGATGCCGGCCGCATCGGCGGCCACGACGGGCGTATGGCTGGCCTGGGTCATGGGCTGCCGCTATAGCCGCGGCTTTCGTATTGCCAAGGACACGCACGCCCGATGCCTTTCGAACCGCCTGCGAACGAACGCCTCCTGACCCTGCTGGAGCGCGTAGCTGGGGCACTGGAGCGGCTCGCGCCAGAGGCCCTTGCGGCGGTGAACTGGGCATCTTCGCCCGCATACGTCTGGTCGGCTGCGGGCGCGCGTGCGGTCGAGCGGCTCGAAGCCCCTGCTCTCGACTTGCTGCGGGGCATCGACAGCCAGAAGGAGCGTGTCGTCGCCAATGTCACGCGCTTCGCGGCAGGTACGGCTGCGCACGACATGCTCCTTTGGGGATCGCGCGGCATGGGCAAGTCGGCCTTGCTGCGAGCCGCGGTGCGCGATGCGCAGGAGCGCGGGCCCGAGCGGATCGCCTTGGTCCAGGTCGGGCAGGAAGCGCTGTCGACGGTGCCGTCCCTGTTCGTGGAACTCGGCCGGCATGATCGCCGCTTCCTGGTCTTCGTAGACGACCTGGGATTCGAGGATGACGACCTTTCCGGTCCGCGCCTGCTGCGCTCCTGGCTTGAGGGCGGCGTCGAAGCACGCCCCGCCAACGTGCGGCTTGCGGTTACCTCGAACCGCCGCGCGATCGTCGCACGGTCGCTGTCGGAGCAGGACGACCCGATCAACCCGCGCGATGCGGTCGACGACAGGCTCGCGCTAGCCGACCGGTTCGGATTGTCGATCGGTTTTCACAATTGCACCCAGGACGATTACCTCGCGATCATCGATGGTTACGCGACTCGCTTCGGCCTCGCATGGCAGGCGGCCGACGCGATCGAATGGGCGCAGCGGCGCGGCGCCCGGTCCGGTCGAGTCGCGTGGCAATATATCGCCGAGCTCGCCGGCAGGAGCGGGCAAGCCGTCTAGGATCGTCGTCAGGATCGGCGCCAGGATCGTGGAGCGAACCGGGCGTCCCTAGTTGCCCGGAGTGCCGAACCCGCCGAGGCCCGGGGGCTTGGTCGGGTCGATCAATTCCTTGGAAGGCTCCATGTGCTCGGTCACGACCGGCTTGGGTCCGGCCGAGGGCCCCGCTCCGGGTGCGATGACACGCCAGACCACGCCGCCGGTGTCGTCGCTGACGAGCAGCGCGCCAGACTTGTCGAAGGTGAGCCACACCGGACGGCCATGCGCACCGGACTGGCCGGGATCGAGGAAGCCCGTGAGGACGGGCAGTGGCTTGCCGTTCGGGTTGCCGTTCGCGTCGAAGGGCACGAAGATCACGTCGTATCCCGAGAGCGGCTTGCGGTTCCAGGAGCCGTGCCGCGCCACGAAGGCGCCGTTACCGTAGCGCTCGCCCATGCGATTGCCGGCGCCGGCGAACTGTAGCCCCAGCACGGCCGTGTGTGCGCCCATCGCATATTCCGGCTTGCGCGTGTACTCGACCATGTAGGTTTCCATGGGCCAGTTCACGCGGTCATCGAACTTGTCTTTCCAATAGACCCACGGCCAGCCGTACTGCGCCCCCACCGGCACATTGGTGAGGTAGTCCGGCACCAGATCGGGCCCGAGCATGTCGCGCTCCTGCACCACCGCCCACAGCTCTCCCGTCGACGGGTTCCAGGCCATGCCATTGGGGTTGCGCATGCCGGCCGCATAGAGCCGGTGCTTGCCGGTCGCGGTATCGATCTCCCAGATCGCCGCACGACCAGCCTCCTGTTCCATGCCCTTGTCGGCGACGTTCGTTGCGGAGCCCACGGCGACGTAGAGGCGCTTGCCATCCGGGCTCAGCAGGAGATTGCGCATCCAGTGGTTGCCGGCCGGCGGCAGGTCCATGAGCTTCCTGGGTGATCCATCGAGCCTCGTGGCGCCGGGCTGGAAGGCAAACTCGAGAACCGCGTCGTGATCGGCGATGTAGAGCTTGCCGTTGCCGTAGGCCATGCCCGAGGGCGAGCGCATATCCGCCTTGCGGAAGTCGAAGCGCTGCTCCGCCCTGCCATCGCCGTCCGCGTCTCGCAACAAGACGATGGTGTTGGGCGAAGGGACCGCCGCCCCCACGCGCTTCATGAACAGACCCATGAAGAAGCTCGTTATCCCACCGTCGCCGCCGCCCGGAGCGTTGGTCTCGGCAACCAGGATATCGCCGTTGGGCAAAGTCAGCATCGTGCGCGGATGCGCCAGGCCTTGCGCGAACCGCGTGACGGTCAGCCCCTGCCCCGGGGTCGGCGCGGCATTGTCGGCCCATCCGATCGGCTTGGCGAGGCCGACGCTTGGGAATGTCTGGGGGTCCGGATCGGCAAGCATCGGCGTCCTGCCGGTCGTTGCATCGATCGCCTTGTCGGACCGATGGGCGAAGCTCAGGTAGGCGAACGCGCCCCCGAGCACCACGACGATGACGGCAAGGGTGATGAGGGCTTTGCGCTGCCAGCTTTTCATACTTCGCGAGATAAGCGCGCTCCCGCTAGGCGGCAATGGGGCTTGGGTCTATGGCGCGGCCATGTTCGACTTCGCACCCGTGCCCGATCAGCCCAAACCCCTCCTCTACGCCGAGCTCAGCCGGTCCGCCCTGGCCCTGGTCGAAGGCGAACGTGACCCCATTGCCAACATGGCCAACGTGGCCGCGCTCATCTGGATGTCGCTGCCCGGGCTCAACTGGGCCGGGTTCTACCGCACCATCGGCAACGAACTCGTGCTTGGCCCGTTCATCGGCAAGCCGGCGTGTATCCGTATCCCCCTGGGACAAGGCGTCTGCGGCACGGCGGCCGCGAGCGGGAAGACCCAACTCGTTCCCGATGTCCATGCCTTTCCCGGTCACATCGCGTGCGATGCGCAGACTCGGTCCGAGCTGGTGGTGCCGATCGTGCGCGCCGGCCGCGTAGTTGCCGTGCTCGACCTCGACAGCCCCGAACCAGCTCGTTTCGACGAGGAAGACGCGCGCGGACTGGAGGACGTCGCGCAAGTCTGCGCGCTTTTCGTGTGAGCACCTACGACAGAAGCTGACCCGTTCTGGGACGAGCGCGTCAGGGATAAGCAGAATTGCGGATTTCTGCGCGACGGGATGCTAAATTTCGCGTTAACTGAGCGTGATCGCTGCTCGTTACGCGAAGAGGAGACCCCGCATGCGCCCAGTACTGTTCGTCGGCTTGGCTGTAGCAGCCGTGGCGACGTTGGCTCCCGTCTCCGGCGCCAGCGCCCACGAGCACGATCGCGACGATCCTGAGTGGCGGGGCGCTGACTGGCAGCGTGAGCCGGGCGATCCCCGCCCCCGGTTCGAACCACGCCCGCAATTCGATCCTCGCGCGCGCGAAGCCTGGCTGGCGGATTGCCGGCACCGTATTTCGGTCCGGGACGATGGTGTGGGTGGCGCCGTGATCGGCGGAGTCGTCGGCGGAGTGGCGGGCAACCGCATTGCCGGGCGGCATCATCGCACCACCGGAACCATCGTCGGTGCGGCAGCCGGTGCGGTCGCGGGCGCCGCGATCGATCGCGCCGAAGACTCGCGCGGGGCAGCGGACCAGTGCGAAGCCTATCTGAATGACTATCAGGCCCGCTACTATGGCGGGCCGGGCGTCTCCCCATACGGCTATTCCGGGCCTGGCTACGCCGGTGGCGGCTATCCAGTGGCTTACGCTGCGCCCTATTCAGCGCCGGGCTATGGGTATCCGGGAGGTTGCTGCATGAGTACCCCCGTGATGATGGTTCCGGTTGCGCTGTCCAAGCCGGAGTGCACCGAGACGATCGAGTACGTCTACGAGGACGTGCCCGTGCGTCAGCGAACCATCTACCGGACGAAGATCATCCGGGACAAGCGAGTGAAGATCGTCCCGGACAAGCGCGTATTAACCAAATAGGCTTATATCGAGCCGCCGGTGAGCCGTTGGCAGATCAGGTCCAGTTGGTCGAGCGTGGCGTATCGGATCGTGACCGTGCCGGACTTGGGATCGGCATCTGCCTGAATCCGCACCGGCAAACCGAGAAACTCCTCGAGATGGCCTTGTACCGCGGCGATATCCGCATTGTCCGAGGCATTGCGGGCGGTGCGTGCACGGCGCGGCGTGGCTTCGCTCTTCGCCGGCCGCCGTACCTGTTTCTCGACCTCGCGGACGGAAAGCTGACGGTCAACCGCGGTGCGGGCGATCTCTTCGGCATCCGCCGACCCGATCAACGCCCGCGCATGACCCATCGAGAGCTCGCCGCGCTCGACAAGTGCGATCACTGACTCGGGAAGTGCCAATAGCCGCTGCAAGTTGGCGACATGGCTGCGGCTCTTGTCGACCATCTTGGCGATCTCGGCCTGGGTGAGGCCTTCGAGTTCCGCCAGACGATGATACGCTCGCGCTTCTTCGATCGGATTGAGGTCCTCGCGCTGCAGGTTCTCGATAAGCGCGAGCGCCATGACGTCGCGGTCCGAAAGGTCCCGAACGAGCGCCGGAATTTCATGGACTTGCGCCTTCTGCGCCGCGCGCCAGCGACGCTCTCCGGCAACCAGCTGGTAGCGCCCGTTGTCGAGCGCCCGGACGATCACGGGTTGAATGACGCCACGCTGGGCAATCGAGGCTGCCAGTTCATCCAAGGCGGCTTCATCGAAATGCCGCCGGGGCTGATTGGGATCGGGCTTGATATCGGACACGGCAAGCAGGGCCAGCCCGGATGTCGGCACCCCGCCCGGATCGGCAGCCGCGCCGGAGCGGGCAACGACTTCTTCGCGCCTTGTCTCACCTAGCAGTGCGCCAAGCCCCCTCCCCAGCCCCTTGGCTTTCGACTTGGTGGCCGAGCTCGCTAGCGCGGTGGCATCTTCGCTCATGCCGCCTTCCTTTCTTCTGGCAAGCGCGTGATCAATTCCCTCGCAAGGGCAATGTATGCACGGCTGCCGGAACACGCATGATCATAGATCAGTGCAGGTACGCCGTGACTCGGCGCTTCGGAAAGGCGGACGTTGCGGGGAATGGTCGTTTCAAACACGAGCTTTCCCAGGCAGGATCGCACATCTTCGGCAACCTGATCGGTCAGCCGATTACGTCGATCGAACATGGTCAGCGCGATTCCGATAATTCCGAGGTCGGGATTGAAGCGCTGCTGCACACGCTCCACCGTGGTGAGGAGCTGGCTCAGACCCTCAAGCGCAAAGAACTCGCACTGAAGCGGGACAAGGAGCGTGTCAGCGGCCGTGAGAGCATTGAGCGTAAGAAGCCCAAGCGATGGGGGACAATCGATCAGGCACACATCGAACGGCAGGTCCGCATTCAGGGCCTTGCGCAGCCGATGGGCCCGGTCGTCGGCCGAGACCAGCTCGACCTCCGCACCCGACAGGTCGACGGTTGCGGGGCAGAGGGAAAGCTTGGGGATGGCCGTGCCCATGATGCAGGCACTCATCGGCGCCTGATCAACGAGGACGTCATAGGTAGAGCGCTCCCGCTGCGATGCCCCGATCCCGATGCCCGTGGAGGCATTACCCTGCGGATCGAGGTCGATCAGCAGGGTCCGCCAGCCTGTCGCCGCCAAGGCTGTCGCGACGTTGATCGCGGTCGTCGTTTTGCCGACGCCGCCTTTTTGATTGGCAATCGCAATGCGGATCACGTTGTTCTGCCTTTCCGGCCAAGCAGATGCCCGACCACTATACCGGCGTCAGGTTGCGTCAGCGATTGTTCCACGTGGAACGTGTGATTCCAGCCGCGCAGTTCTTGAACTTCTTGCGCTGCCGAACGACCCTTGGGCAACAACCATAACGTGTCCGCTGTGGAAAATCGTGCGGACAAGTCAAGCAAACGTGCGAGGGGAGCAAACGCGCGAGCGGATATGACGTCGAACTTCGCGGGAGAGAGATCCTCTACCCGAACACCTCGCACCTCGACCCTGACGAGGGCCAACTCGGTGACGATACGGTCCAACCACTCGACTCGCCGGCGTCGTGATTCCACAAGAGTGATTCGCAGATCAGGGCGAAGGATGGCAACAACCAGCCCTGGAAAGCCAGCGCCCGTGCCCAGGTCCAACCAGCTCAGCGATGTTCCACGTGGAACAAAGGTCAGGAGCTGCGCACTGTCGGCGAAGTGCCGCTGCCAAATCGAAGCGAGCGAAGTTTGCGCAACCAAGTTCTGGCGCTGGTTCTCGTGGCCAAGCAATGCGGCCAGTCGCTCCAGCTTCAGGACAGCCGAACCATCGACGCCAGGCAGCGCCTCAAGCCAAGTCCTAGCCTCCTCTTCCGACGCGATCACGCGGCCACCATGCGCCGGGCGTGGACCATCAAAGCCGCCAAGCCAGCGGGCGTCATCCCAGGGATCCGACCCGCAGCCCCTAGAGAAGCCGGTCGGGCAGCTGAAAGCCTCTCGACCATCTCACGAGAAAGACCCGGCACTTCCGCGTAAGCGAAAGCGTCCGGCAGGGCCAGCGTCTCACTCGCGCGTAACTCCCGAAGTTCCTGCTCCTGGCGCGCTACATAAGGCGCATACTCCGCATCCTCACTCAACTCCGCCAGCATGTCGTCGGGCAGCGGCGACACGTCCGGCAGCATTCCCGCAACCGAGCTGAGCTCAATCCCGTCGTATCGCAGCCAATCCCATAGGGGC
>Ga0268266_10000240_pt1 | contig 93100 bp, 91 predicted proteins | sample KBSS13metaG_FD_190356 | JGI IMG/M metagenome (GOLD analysis project Ga0268266, IMG submission 190356) | Switchgrass rhizosphere microbial communities from Kellogg Biological Station, Michigan, USA - KBS S1-3 metaG (SPAdes) (version 2) | ecosystem: Host-associated > Plants > Roots > Rhizosphere...
GCGTCGAACGTCCCCAGCGCCGACTCCGCCAGCGCCATGTCCTTCGCGTGCCCCGCCTCGTCGGCCAGGAAGTGCTCGAACAGCGTGAAGTCCATCCCCTCCGCCGTCTTCCAGAAGATCTCCGCCGCCTCGTCCGGAGTCCGCAGCGGGATGTCCAGCCCCCGCGCCCGGCCGCGCTCTCCCGTCACGTCATGGGCCAGCGCCTCCCCCGCCCGGTACTGCTCGAGCGTCCGCAGCGGCACGTCTCCCGCCGCGAACGCCAGCGTCGTCGAGGAGGGACGCAGTCGGCGCCGCGCGTGCGGAGGGATCACCACGTCCGCAACCCGCGCCGGGGCGTGAGGTAAACCGAGCGCCGCCAGGTACCCCGCCGGATACCCGTTCACGAACGTCGCCCGCCGCCCGGACGCCACCAGCCGCTTCACCACCGACGCCCGCAGCAGGATCTCCCGGAGCGCCGCGTCCGGAAACCCGAGGACGTGCCGCCCGATCAGCCGCGGCGCCGGCTCACCGGTCAGGATCGCCGTCTGGTTGCTGGCCGACTGGGGCCGCCCGGGAACCCCGAACGTCGTCTCCAGCAGGCTCAGCCCACCGCCCGGCAGCGGTGCGCCGCTCCCGTCCTCGAACCGAGACAGGAGCCACTCACCCCGCGCGAGCGGATTGAACTCCGGATCCGGGGTGCCGACCCCGACGCCGTCGATGAAGAGAAGGGCGACGCGCACCGCGGCGCCCCGCCGTCACGCTGCCTTGATGACCTTCCCCGCCTTGATGCAGCGGGTGCAGGCCAGGACGCGCTGGGTGCGCCCATCCACGGTCGCCCGCAGCTTCTGCAGATTGGGCAGGGACCGCGTCTTGGACTTGTTGTTCGCGTGGCTCACCTTGTTCCCGACCAGCGGGCGCTTGCCACAGATGTCGCACTTCCAGGCCATTGCCAGAGACTCCTCGAGACGAAGCGGGCCTCTGTAGCCGAAAGACGGCCCGGACGCCACCCCGAGTGCCGTAACCCCTTACCGTTTGAGCGGATCTCGCTTTTTGACCTGCTCGTGGACCAGCGCCGCCGCCCGTGCCGCCGCCAGCAGCTCCCCCTCCAGCCCCACGCCCAGCACGGCCTCCCGCCCCGCGAACAGGACGTGCCTGGCGGGCGTCCGCACTCCCAGCCCCTCGAGACCCGTCGCCGCCCCGTCCGCCGTCCCGTAGATGATCTGCGGCCCCGCCCCCGCCAGCCCCCCCGGCCCGTCCACCAGCGGGACCGAGCGCGCCACCCGCTGCGACAGCGCGAACGGCATCAGCGCCTCCAGCGCCCGCTCCAGCCCCGCCGCCGGCAGCCGCAACCCCGACTCGCCCGCCTCCCGCACCCCCGAGCCCACCAGCGCCGACGCGCTCACCGTCCGCAGCCCCTCCTCCTCGCCCCGCGTCCCCGCCCGCCGCGTTGAGTGCACCTGGATCCAGACCGGCCCGCTCTGGCCGCCGTCCAGCAGGACCAGGTCTCCCATCGCCCGTGGCAGCACCTTCTCCGGAAGCACCCAGTGCACTGTCAGCACCATCCGCTTCGGCACCAGCCTGCCCAGGTACTCGGTCAGCTTCTTTCCCGGACCCTCCTCGGGCAGCAGCCCCGCCAGCAGCCCTGGCTCCATCGCCGCCACCAGCCACTGCGCCCGGTACACCGCCTCCACCCCTCGCACCCGCAGCGTGACCTGCGACCCCTGGAAGTCGATGCCCTCCACGAAGCGCCCGCTGAGCCCCTCCTGCGGCAGCAGCGTGCCGCCGAGCTCGGTGAAGCGCTTCCCCAGAATCTCCCGCAACCCCTCGCGCCCGCCCGACAGCCGCAGCGGGTTCTTCAGCAGCTGCGCCAGCACCCGCGTCACCGCCAGGGGTCCGGGCGGCTCCTGCTGCACCAGGAACTGCACCGCCCCGGTGAGCAGCGATTCCAGCGGCTCGTCCGCCGACAGCGGCGACGACGTCGTCAGCCCCTCCACCTTCGCCGCGCGCCGCCGCAAGCGGATCCGCTCCAGCCAGCCCGCCGGCGCGAAGTCGTTCAGGAACCGGAAGAACGGGTCCGAGGTCTCCGGCATCGCCGTCAGCGCACCGAGCGTCTCCGCCACCCGGCTCCCGCCGCCCCCGAACTCGCGCTGCAGCTCGGCCAGCCGCTTCGGCGCCTCGACGGGAAGATCCAGCCGGTGACGGGGCAGGACGATCTGCCACGGCCCCGCCGGCTTGAGGCTCCGCTGGAATCCGGTGGTGAGCCCCAGCTCGGTGAAGCAGCTCTCCACCATCGGCCAGGTCCGGAACGGCGGCACCACGTACGGCGGCGTCGCGAACAGGAACCCGTCGTGCTCGTACCCCGGCGCGAGCTGCGCGTGCTCCGCCCACAGGACGCGCAGCCCCCGCTTCGCGAGCAGCGCCGCCGCGAGCGCCCCGCCCAGCTCGGCCCCGATCACCAGCACGTCGTAGACGTGGCGCGCCGGCGCTGGCGCGATCCGCGGTCGTGGAGGAAGCGTCGGCACGAGGAGTCCCCTAGAGACGCCCCGGGTTGACCAGCGCCAGGCCGGCCGGGTCGGGCCCGCCGCCCTCGACGTGCACCCGCCGCCCCTCGACCCGCAGCCGCCCCGAGGCCAGCAGCCCCAGCGCCAGCGGGAAGAGGCGGTGCTCCTGCTCCTGGATGCGCCGCTGCAGCGAGTCCTCCGTGTCCGCGTCCAGCACCGGCACCGCCGCCTGCGCGACGATGGGCCCGGTGTCGGTGCCCTCGTCCACCAGGTGCACCGTGCAGCCGGTCAGCTTCACCCCGTGCTCCAGCGCCTGGCGGTGCGCATGCAGACCCGGAAAGCTCGGGAGCAGGGCAGGGTGAACGTTCAGCACCCCGCCCGGGAACGCGCGGAGGAACGTCGGCCCCACCAGCCGCATGAAGCCCGCGAGGCAGGCGATGCGACAGCCGAACGGAGCGATGGTCTCCACCAGCGCGCGGTCGTACGCCACCCGGTCCGGGTAGCCCTGGTGCGGAAGCACGCGCGTGGGCACGCCGGCGAGCGTCGCCCGCTCCAGGGCCCGCACGCCGGGCACGTTCGACACCACCACCGCGATGCGTGCCGGGTACCCCGGAGCCGCCGCGGCATCCAGGAGCGACTGGAGGTTGGTGCCCGAGCCCGAGACGAGCACCGCGACGGGCGCGGTGCTCACCGGACGACGACCGCCGTGGGCTCGCCGGTGGCCGCCTCGATCCGGCCGACCTCCCAGGCCGGCACGCCGCGCGCGGCGAGGAGCGCGAGCGCGGGCTTCACCGCCGCCGGCGGGACCACCGCCACCATCCCCAGCCCCATGTTGAAGGTGGAGTCCATCTCCGCGTCGGACACGCCGCCCAGCCGCTGCAGCCAATCGAACACCGCCGGCCGCGGCCACCGCCGCGCCTCCAGCACCGCGCGCGTCCCCTCCGGCAGACAGCGGGGGACGTTGCCGGGGATACCGCTCCCGGTGACGTGGGCCAGCCCCTTCACCTCCACCGCCTCCAGCAGGGCCAGCACGTCCTTCACGTAGATCCGCGTCGGCTCGAGCAGCACCTCCGCCACCGTCCTTCCGCCCAGCTCCGGCGGCCGCCCATCGAGCGCCACTCGCGCGTCGGACAGGATGCGGCGCACCAGGCTGTACCCGTTGGAGTGCACGCCGCTGCTCCCGAGCCCGACGACCGCGTCCCCCGGGCGGATGCTCGCCCCGGTCAGGATGCGGGAGCGCTCCACCACGCCCACACAGAACCCGGCGAGGTCGTACTCGTCACCGTGCGCGCCCGGATGCTCGGCGGTCTCGCCGCCCAGCAGCGTGCAGCCCGCGCGCAGGCACCCCTCGGCGATGCCCTTCACCACCTCTGCGGCCTGGGCCACGTCGAGGCGCCCGGTGGCGAGATAGTCGAGGAAGAAGAGCGGCTCGGCTCCGGAGGTCAGCACGTCGTTGACGCTCATCGCGACGAGATCGATGCCGACCGTGTCGTGCTTCCCGGCGGCGACGGCGAGCTTCAGCTTCGTCCCCACCCCGTCCGTCCCCGAGACCAGCACCGGCTCGCGGTACTTCCCCGGTGGCAGCGCGAAGAGCCCGCCGAAGCCACCCACACCCGAGACCACCTCGGGGCGAAGGGTGCGCGCGGCGAACGGCTTGATCCGCTCCACCAGCGCATCGCCTGCCTCGATGTCGACGCCCGCGTCCTTGTAGGTGAGTCCCATGCGCCGGCGGTCCTTCTACGCGATCTGACCCACGCCGACCATGCGCCTCCACTTGCCCCTCGCCCCCCGCCCGGTCGTAGGCTTGTCGCTGCTTGCTGATGCAGCGCCTCCGGTGGGTGGGCCGTCGCCGTTACGAGCTGGTCGGGCTCGGCGTCGCCGCCATCCTGGCCCTCCTTCACTGGGCCACCGACGGGCGCCAGGCAGGTGCCCGCACCGGTCCGGTCGCTGACGTGCTCCGCGTCGTCTCCGCGCTGGAGGGCCGCGCCTCGGACCTCCAGCTGCGGGCCCGCGGCGTTCGCCCGCCTCACCCCGACGTGGTGGTCGCCGCCATCGACGAGCGCTCGGTGCAGCGCTACGGCCGCTGGCCCTGGAGCCGCGAGCTGCTGGCCCGCGCCGTCTCGCGCCTCCACGAGGCCGGGCCCGCGGCCATCGGGCTGGACATCACCTTCACCGACGAGGACCGCGCCTCCGATGCCGCGGTGATGGGCGCGGCGGCCGAGGCGCTCGGCCGCGCGCTGGGGAGCCTCCCCGAGCCCTCCCGCGGCGCCTTCACCCCGGTCCTCGCGAGCCTCGAGGCCCGCGCCTCCGCCAGCGGCGACGCCGCCCTCGCCCGCGCCCTCGCCGACGCCCCCGAGGTGGTGCAGGGCGTCTCCGCCTACGGCAGCGGCGAGGCGCAGGACTACCTCGAGCAGCAGGCCGTCGCCGAGACCGAGCTCCGTCCCCGCATGCTGACCCGCTTCCCGGGTCCCGCGGGCAGGGCGTTCTTCGAGGTGCCGCTGGACCGCAGCATCGCCGAGCGCTTCGTCTCCGCGCAGGTGCCGCTGCCCCGACTGCTCCCCGCCGGCCAGCCGCTGGGACATTTCAACGTGCTCCGCGACGACGACGGCGTGGTGCGCTTCACGCCGCCCTTCGTCCAGCTCGAGCACCCACCCGGGCTGCTCCCCTCACTGGAGCTGCAGACCGCGGCGACCGCGCTGCGGGCGAGCATCGAGCCGGTGTGGGACCCCGGCCTCGCGCAGCTGGTGGCCGCGCGGCTCCGTCGAGACGGGCAGCCGCTGCGGACCATGCCGCTCTCGCTCAAGCGCCCCCGGGCCCGCATCGACTACCCCGGTCCGGCGGAGGTCTTCCACACCGTCTCGCTCGTCGACGTGATGGAGCGGAAGCTCCCCGCGGACGCGCTGCGGGGCAAGGTGCTCCTCGTCGGGGTGACGCTGGTCGGTCAGTACGACCAGGTGGTGACCCCGTTCCGGAACCTCGAGGCGGGCATCTACGCCCACGCGGCGATGCTCTCCAGCATCCTCTCCGGGCGCTTCCTCCAGCGCGGCACCGGCGCGGTCCTGGGCGAGCTGGTCTTCCTCCTCGGCGTCGGGCTCCTCCTCGGCCTCGTGCTCCCGCGCGCCTCGCCCTGGCTCAAGGCCGCGGTCCCGCTCGCGCTGGCGCTGGGGTGGATGGCAGTGGTCCAGCTCGCTCTCCGCCGCGGCGTCGTCCTCGCCTCGGCGCTCCCGCTGGCCAACGTCTTCCTCTCCGCCTTCGCGGTGGTCTTCGTGGGCTACCTCTCCACCGACCGGGAGAAGATCCGGCTCCGGCGCACCTTCCGCTACTACGTCGCGGAGAGCGTGATGACCGAGATGCTCGAGCACCCCGAGCTCCTCCGCCTCGGCGGCGAGAAGCGCGACTGCACCGTGCTCTTCAGCGACATTCGCGGGTTCACCGCGCTCTCCGAGTCGATCTCCCCCGAGGCGCTGGTGAAGTTCATCAACGGCTACCTCACGCCCATGACCCGCATCGTGCTCGAGGAGGGCGGCACGCTCGACAAGTACATCGGCGACGCGCTGATGGCCTTCTGGGGCGCCCCCGTCCCCCAGGAGGACCACGCGCTGCGGGCCTGCCGCACCGCGCTCCGCTTCCTCGAGGAGCTGGAGACCCTTCGCAAGGGCTGGCGCGAGGAGGGCCTGCCGGAAGTCGAGATCGGCATCGGCATCAACTCCGGGCCCATGGTGGTCGGCAACATGGGGTCCGACCTGCGCTTCGACTACACGGTGATGGGCGACGCGGTGAACATGGCCTCGCGCCTCGAGGGAGCAAACAAGCTCTTCCACACCAGCATCATGGTCTCCGAGGACACCTGGAAGCGCATCGCCTCGCAGGCCACCGGGCGCCGGCTCGGCTCGCTGCGGCTCCGGGGGCGGTCCGAGGCGGTACGAGTCTGGGAGCTGCTCGCGGTCCGGCCTCCCACCGAGGAGGAACGGGCGGAGATCTCCCGCTTCGAGGCGGCGGTGGACGCGCTGGCCGCACGCCGGGTCCAGGAGGCGGAGGCCGGGTTCCAGGCCGTGCTCAGCGCCCGGCCGGAGGACCGCGTCGCGCGTCGCTACCTCTCGGAGGCGCGCACCGCTGCGGTGTAGGGCGAACTCTTCCAGGCCTGTCGCACCGCGAAGCAGGAAGTTGCGCCGTCGGGTGGCAGTTGATTGACTTCCCCTGCTCGACCCCTGCCCACATGCCCACTGCCGAGGACACGCTCTTCCAGCGGTTCGGGAAGGAGTTTCCCAAGGGAACCGTGCTCTTCCACGAGGGTGAGACCGGGAAGGAGATGTTCGTCCTCCAGGCCGGCAAGGTGGTCATCACCAAGACTGTGCGTGACACGGTGAAGATCCTCGCCACGCTCGGCCCGGGCGAGTTCTTCGGCGAGATGGCGCTCATCTCCAACCGGCCACGGAACGCCACCGCCACCGTGGAGGAGCCGGCGCGGCTCCTGGTCATCGACCCCAAGACCTTCGAGGGGATGATCCGCGGCAACACGGAGATCGCCGTCCGGATGATCAAGAAGCTGGCCGAGCGGCTGGACGAGGCCGACGCACAGATCGAGAACCTCCTCCTCGCCGACCCGGGCAGCCGGGTCGTTCACCAGGTCCTCCACGCCTGCCAGACCCGCGGTCGTCCCATGGAGGAGGGCGTGGAGATCGACCTCAACGTCCGCGAGCTGCCGCGGCTGACCGGGGTGGGCGAGCCCGGGATCCGCGCCGAGCTGCAGCGGATGGAGCGGAGCGGCCTGGTCGAGCGCGCCGGCGACCGGCTCCTGGTGCGTGACCCCGCGCGGCTGGCGGACTACCTCCAGCTGCTCGCGCTTCGCTGGAAGTTCGGGGAGCCATGAACCTCCGGGTCCTCGGCTGCCACGGCGGTGAGCTCCCCGGGTGCCGGAGCACGTGCTTCCTCATCGACGGGTCGCTCGCGCTCGACGCCGGCGCGCTCACCGCGTCGCTCGACCTTCCCGCCCTGGCCGGCGTGGACCACATCGTCCTCACCCACAGCCACTTCGACCACGTGAAGGACCTGCCGCTCCTGTCCGACCTGGTCGTCGGCTGGCGGAAGACGCCGATCTCCATCTGGGCCAGCCACACCTGCATCCAGACGCTGCGGGAGAACATGTTCAACGGCTCGCTCTGGCCGGACTTCACCCGCATCCCGTCCGAGGAGCAGCCGGTGTTCCAGCTGCGCAGCTTCACGCCGGGCGACACGTTCCAGGCCGGCCCCTACACCGTGCGCTCGGTGCTGGTGAGCCACCCGGTGGAGTCGTGCGGCTTCGTCGTCGAGCGGGGCGGGACTGCGCTCGGGATCAGCGGCGACACCGGGCCGACCCACCAGCTGTGGGAGCTCCTCAACCGGACGCCCAACCTCAAGGCGCTGCTGCTCGAGACCAGCTTCCCCGACGAGCTGCAGGACCTCGCCGACATCTCCGGCCATCTCACCCCGCGGACCCTGCGCGGCGAGCTGCGCAAGTTCCGCCGGGACGGAGCCGACGTGCTGCTCTACCACCTGAAGCCCGCCTTCGTGGCCGAGCTGAAGCGCCAGGTGGCGGGGCTCCCGGTGAAGGTCCTCGAGCTCGGCCAGACCTTCGAGCTCTAGTCGGCTACTGGCGGACGCAACTACAAGATCTGGTCTGCGCGCAGTCCGGGATCTGAGCCGCGCACTGCTCTTCCGCGGCGGTCTGGGAGGAGGCGGTGAACGGGTTGGTCGCGCCGGTGCTGCTCCCGCAGTGCTGGGTGCAGTTGTAGGTGGCGCCTCCCTCGCCTGAGTTGTTGTCCCCGCAGCCGGCGAGGAGAAGGGTGCAGAGGGCAAACGACGCAACGGACGACACCCGGATGCGCATGGCCGGGACCTCCTGCTGTGACGTGACGCCGGATCCGGCGACGCCACCCGTCCTTTTGCCACAGAGTGGGAACTATTGACGTCCCCCGCCAGGGTCCGTTACGCCCGGTGCCCTTCGATGGCCTCCTGGTTCAGCAAGAAGCCCCGCATCACCCCCGTGAAGCCCGAGGAGGTCGACTCGCTCCGCCAGCAGCCCTCCCGGATGCAGGGGCTGTGGGCGAAGTGCGAGGAGTGCGACGAGATCATCTACCGGGCGGAGATCGAGAAGAACCTCAACGTCTGCCCGCTCTGCGGCCACCACATGCCCTGGCCGGCCCGTGCCCGGCTCCAGGCGCTCCTGGACGAAGGGACCTTCGAGGAGGCCGACCGCGAGCTCGAGCCCACCGACCCGCTTGGCTTCACCGACAGCAAGCGCTACCGCGACCGGCTGCGCGTCACCCGCCGGGCCCTGAACGAGAACGACGCCTTCGTGGGCGGCACCGGCCGGCTCGAGGGTCACCCGGTCTCCGTCGGCGCCTTCGTCTTCGAGTTCATGGGCGGCTCGATGGGCTCGGTCGTCGGCGAGAAGGTGACCCGCCTGTTCGAGCGCGCCACCGAGCGCCGCTGCCCGGCGGTCGTGTTCAGCGCGTCGGGCGGCGCTCGCATGCAGGAAGGCATCTTCTCGCTGATGCAGATGGCGAAGACCTCCGCGGCCATCGCCCGCTTCCGCGAGGTGAAGAAGCCCTACATCTCGGTGATGCTCCACCCGACGACCGGGGGAGTCGCGGCGAGCTTCGCCTGGCTGGGCGACGTCATCCTCGCCGAGCCCAAGGCGCTCATCGGCTTCGCAGGCCCCCGGGTCATCGAGCAGACCATCCGCCAGAAGCTCCCCGAGGGCTTCCAGCGCTCGGAGTTCCTGCTCGAGCACGGGATGGTGGATGCCATCGTCCCCCGCAAGGACCTAAGGGCGAAGCTCGGTGCGCTGCTGGGCCTGATGGACTGAATGGACGAGCCCCGGACGCCGCAGCAGGGGCTGGACTTCCTGGCGTCCCGGTCGCCGTCCACGGTGGTGCTGGGCCTCGACCGGATGCACGAGGCGCTCGAGGAGCTGGGCCACCCCGAGCTGCGTCTCCGCTCGGTGCAGGTGGGCGGGACCAACGGCAAGGGGAGCACCTGCGCGTTCCTGGATTCCGTCCTCCGCGCCGCCGGCCACACCGTGGGGATGTACACCTCCCCGCACCTGGTCCGGGTCAACGAGCGGATCCAGGTGAACGGCCTTCCCATCGACGACGAGACGCTCGGCACCCGCATCGTCGAGGTGCTCCTCAAGTCGCCGGCGGCGATGGAGGCGACCTACTTCGAGCTCGGGACGCTGGTGGCCCTGGAGCACTTCGCGCGGCAGAACGTTGAGGTCGTGGTGCTCGAGGTGGGGCTGGGCGGCCGTCTCGACGCCACCACCGCCGCCCGGCCGCGCCTCACCGCGCTGGCCCGCGTGGGGATGGACCACATGGAGTTCCTCGGCGACACGCTGCAGGCCATCGCGAAGGAAAAGGCGGCCATCCTCCGCAAGGGCGTGCCGGCGGTGGTGGCCGAGCAGCGGCCGGAGGCCCTCTCCGTCATCGAGACCTGCGCCGGGTGGGTGGGCGCGCCGCTGCTGGTCGAGGGGCGTGACTTCTCGCTGGACGGGCTCGGCCGGTACCGCGGCCCGGAGGTCTCGCTGGACGGGCTCGCGCTCGGGCTCCACGGCGGACACCAGCACCACAACGCCGCGGTGGCCGTCACCTGCGCACACGTCCTGGAGCGCCAGGGCGTCGCCGTCGGCGCGGAAGCGATCCGGACCGGGCTGCAGCGGACGCGCTGGCCCGGGCGGCTCGAGCAGGTCTCCGGCCATCCGCCGCTCCTCCTCGACGGCGCCCACAACGAGGACGCGGTGGAGGCGCTGGTCGCGGCGCTCGACGCCGTCCCCTACGCCGGGCGGCCGGTCCACCTCGTCTTCGGCGTGGTATCGGACAAGCAGGTCGAGGCGATGCTCCGGATGCTCCTCCCCCGGTGCGCCTCGGCCACCCTCACTCCGCTGCCGACGCCGCGCAGCCGGGACCCGGCCAGCTACGTGGAGCTCGCGCGGTCGCTGTGCCCCGCCGTGGACGTCGCCCCCTCACCGGAGGAGGCCCTGGCCCGGGCGCGGGTCCGGGCCGGACCGGACGCGTGGGTGCTCGTTGCAGGGTCGCTGTACCTCGTGGGCGCGGTGAAGGCGCTCCTCGAGGCCACGCCAGCACCCGGGTGACCGCGCCAGGACGCATGGTGCTTGGCGCGGCGCAGCACCGACCCTAGAGTCAAGGGACCTCGATGCGTCTTCCCCGAACGCATGTCCCCGTCGCGCCGCCCACGGTCGACGAGGTGGCGTTCCGGGACCTCTACCGGAAGTCCGAATACCCGGTGGAGACGGCCGACGGCTGGACGCTGATGGTCACCCGGTACGAGCCGGCGCCGCAGCCCTTCCACCAGCCGCTGCTCGGCGAGCCGCTCCTCCTGGTGCACGGCTTCTCCCAGAACCGCCACACCTGGACCAGCGGGGAGTTCGTCAAGAACCTCCTCTACTTCGGGCTCGACATCCACATCGTCGAGCTGCGCGGCCACGGCAAGAGCAACGCACAGCTGCAGCGCGAGCGCTCGGAGTCGACCGGGCGCCCGCTCCCGCCGGACCTCGACTACGGCTGGGACCTGGACGACTACCTGGTGCACGACCTCCCCGCGACGATGGCCGCGGTGAAGGCGAACACGGGGCGGCGGCGCGTCTTCTACGTCGGCCATTCGATGGGCGGGATGCTCGGCTACGGGTACGCGGGGCTCCACGACGACCTGGAGGGGCTGGTCACCATCGGGGCTCCGGCGGACCTCGGCCGGGGGTTCCTTCTGCTCCGGCTCCTCGCCCTCACCACGCCTCTCACCGCCGCGCTCATCGACGCCGGGGTGACGGTGGTCAACGTCCAGCGGCGGATGCTCGCCCTCGGCCGGCGCCTCCGGACGCGCGCCGCGGCCTTCGCCCGGCTCCCCGCGGGGGACGAGCTGGAGCCGGTGGTCGAGGCGCTGGTGCGCTTCAACTACGTCCCGGTGGACCAGTGGCTGAAGGCGCTGGAGAAGCTCATTGCCCGCGCCGAGGTGCACCCGCTCTACGACGCGCTGGCCCGGCGGGTGAACTGGCTCTCCAACCCCAGCCGGGTGAGCGGGGCCGACATCCGCTGGTTGCTCCGCGAGGGCGGCGAGCGCGAGCCGCGGAAGGTGCTGGAGCAGTTCGCCCGCTGGGTCCGCCGAGGCGAGCTGGTCTGCTACCGCACCGGGTACGACTACAAGCAGGGCTTCGGGAACATCTCGGTCCCGATGGCGATCATCTTCGGGGACCTCGACCCGCTCGCCTCGGTCGAGTCGACCCGGAGCGTGTACCGCGCGGCGAAGAGCGAGTACCTCCTCTGGCGGCCGGTGAAGGGGAACAGCCACATCGAGCTGACGATGGGGCACGACATCCGGCAGATCTGCTACGACGTGAAGAACCTCGTGGAGTACGCGCGGACGCACCGGACGCACGGCCCGTCCCTCCCGCGCCTCCAGAGCTGAGAGCCGGGAGGGAGAGTGACGCTGTAGGTGCGCGTCCTCCCTGGGGTTCTTTGGACCGCACCCGGTCGCGGCGATAGCATCCCGCCCCGTGAGGAACGGCGCGCTCGGAGTGCTCGCCCTGGTGGTCCTCGCCGGCGCGGACACGCGTGCGGCGGACGCCAAGGTCAACACCATCAAGAAGGTCTCGGTGAAGGGCGGGACGGTGGAGATCGTCGGCACGCAGAAGCCGAGCTTCACCACCTTTCCGATGAGCGACCCTCCGCGGTTCGTCATCGACATCAGCGAGGCGGTGTTCTCCGGCGTGCCCGAGGACGTGACGGTGCCGGGCGGCGGCCGCATCACCGCGATCAAGACCGCCAGCTACGGCAACGACGCGAGCGCGATCGCCCGGGTGGTCATCGGCTTCGATCGCGACGTCGAGCCCGACGTGCAGGCCACCGGCAGCACCCTCATGGTGAAGGTGGGCGCGGGCGCTCCGCCTGCGGTCGCCTCTCGTGCGACGCCCGCTCCGGCGGCTGCGGCAGCTCCGGAGGCGACCGCGGCCGCGGCGTCCGACACCGGCGCGCTCGCCCAGGGTCGGGCGCTGGCCACGGCAGCCACGGCGAGTCAGGCGAAGCAGGACGACCAGTCCGCGAAGGATGCGCTGGCCAAGGCCAACGCGAAGGCCGAGGCGGACCGCAAGGCGGGGGAGGCCGCCGCCCTCGCCGAGCAGCAGCGGCAGGCGGAGGTGGCCAAGCAGCGCGAGGCCATCGCCCAGGCGGAGACCGACCGGAAGGCGAAGGCGCAGGCCGAGAAGGAGGCCCGTGCGCGCGCCGACCAGGAGCGCGCGGCCCAGCAGAAGGCCTCGGCCGAGGCACAGGCACGCGCGAACGCCGAGCGCAAGGCGCAGGCCGAGGCCGACAAGGCCGCGGCGGCGCGTGCGGAGGCGGACCGCAAGGCGCAGGCCGATGCGGCGAAGGTGGCGGCGGCGACCGCCGCGGCGCAGAAGAAGCAGCAGGACGACGCCGCGCGGGCGGAGGCCAAGCGTCAGGCGAAGGAGGAGGCCGCGCGCGCCGAGGCGGACCGCAAGGCGGCGAAGGTGGCGGCGGCGACCGCCGCGGCGCAGAAGAAGCAGCAGGACGACGCTGCGCGGGCGGAGGCCAAGCGTCAGGCGAAGGAGGAGGCCGCGCGCGCCGAGGCGGATCGGAAGGCGCAGGCGGAGGCCGCGCGTGCCGAGAAGCAGCGCCAGGCCCAGGAGAAGGCCGCCCTGGCAGAGGCCCAGCGCCGGGAGAAGGCGACCGTGGTCGCCCAGGCGGACACGAGGCAGGCGGTGCGCGAGGCGAGCGACGCCCGTCCAGCGTCCGAGAGCGGGGGCGCCGAGGTGAGCAACCGGCGCAAGACGGTGATGCTGGTCGGCTTCTCCCCCGACAAGTCACGGGTCTTCGTCCGGACCAGCGAGCCCGTCCACTACACCGTCTCGCAGGCCGACGAGCGCACCATCGTCCTGGAGCTGGAGAACACCAGCATCCATCGCAGCAACGACCGCCGTCCGCTGGACACCCGGTACTTCGGGGGTCCGGTGGTCGAGATCTCGCCCCGTCCAGCCAGTGGCAAGACCGTGCGCGTCTCCGTCACCTTGCGGGACAAAGTGGGGTATCAAGCCCGGCAGGACGGCAACGAGGTCTCGTTGCTGTTCGCGCCCTGAGCCGGTCGGGGCGTTTCACGCCCCGCGATGACCCCGCTCGGCCTCGTTCTCGTCCTGCTGGCCCAGGCTCCGACCACGCCGCTACCGGCGCAGGGCGAGCCGGTGCGCTACCAGGCCGAGCAGGGCACCTCCGACGGGCACGGTAACGTCCTCCACCTCAAGGGGAAGGCCGAGCTGCGCACCGACACCGCGCGGATCCAGGGCGACCAGATCGACTACGACCAGCGCACGCGCATCGTCACCGCCACCGGCCACTGCTACGCGGTGAACGGCCTGGCCGGCGCGGTGGGCGACGGGCTCACCCTGGACCTGGACGGGAACTGGCTGCAGCTCCAGAACGGCCGCCTGTTCGTGAAGGCGGACGTCGCGCCCGAGGTGCTCTTGAACACCTCGACGCCCGAGCAGCTGGTCGCCACCGGGCGCACCACGCTCGCGGCGCGGGTCGAGCGGGTGGAGCGGGTCGGGCAGGGACACCTCAAGATCAACGGGCTCGACTTCACGCCCTGCGACTGCAACCCGCTCGATCCGCACTGGAGCATCAAGGCCACCGCGGCGGACGTGCACCCCGGTGACCAGGCCTGGCTGTGGCTCCCGGTCATCTACGTCTACGGCGTCCCCATCCTCCCGCTCCCGGTGCTCGACGTGCCGCTCAAGCCACAGAAGACGGGATTGCTGGTGACGACGCCGTCCCACAGCGCGCAGAACGGCTGGCAGGTGACGCAGCCGGTGTACTTCGCGCTCGCCTCCAACTGGGACCTGACGGTCTCGCCCGGGTACACCTGGGGCTCGTCGGCCAAGCCGACGGCGGGCTTCGCCCCCGACCTGGGGGTGAAGGGACCGAGCCTGGACACCGAGGTCCGGTGGGCGCACTCCCGCGACACGAAGGGCGACATCGAGCTGTTCCTGCTCGACGACCTCAAGACGCTCCGTGACCCTCGCAATCTCGGAACGTATCCGGCCACGCTCACGACGCCCGGTGGCTCTCCCAACGTGCTCGACGAGAAGCGTGGGTTCCGCGGGAGCATCAACGGCGGCGTGCTCCAGAGCTTCGGCGCGGGCTGGTCCGCGCGGGTCGACCTGAACCTGGTCTCGGACGCGGCGATGGTGAGGGACACCACGACCGACGTCGCCCAGCAGGCGAACCAGTACCTGCGCACCTCGGCGGTGGTGAACCGGCGGACCCCGGACAGCCTGCTCTCGCTCGAGGTCACCGCGCGCCAGGACCTCGCCTGGGGTGGGTTCTCGGTGTTCGACAACGACAGCTGGCCGGCACAGCTGTACGGCACGGACGCGCTCGGGAACCCGCTTCCACGGCTCGATCCGCACCAGGACAACTCCGCCAACTTGCCCAGCCGGGGGCAGTGGCTCCGCGGTCCGGCGACGCTCCAGCAGCTCCCGACGGTTCGCTTCGACCTTCCCACCCGTCCCCTCGGCGAGCACCTCGACTGGGGCCTGAGCGTGGACTTCACCCGGCTGGCGCCCTTCAACGGCCACACCGGCGACGAGGGGATCGACGGGCTCTACAAGCTCAACGTGCCGGGCTCGCCCCCGCTGGTCACGTCCCAGACCTGCATGCCTGTGCCGGTCGGCTGGTGCCCCTACCAGGACGACCTCACCCAGGGGGACCGCGTCTGGCAGCCCGGCGAGCGCGAGGCGCGGCTGCGGCTCGACCTCGTCCCACGGATCTCGGGCAGCTGGGGCGTGGGCGACTGGCTCCGCATCCGCCCGAGCATCTGGATCCGGCAGGACCTCTACTACGGCGAGGTCACCCACACGACCGACCAGCGCGGCTACGCCGTCGGAGACATCCTGGTCTCGAGCGAGATCTCCCGCACCTTCGGCAACGGGCTCCGCCACGCGATCCAGCCGAGCCTGCAGTACCGGGAGATCCCCGGGCAGTGGGGGAGCGTCCCCGGAAACAAGCCCACCGGCCCGAACCAGCCGGTGGAGAACCGCTTCTACGACGAGACCGACGGCGCGCTCTTCCAGGCGCCGCTGCGCCAGGGCGTGGCGAAAGTGAGCCAGACGCTCAGCCGCCGCGCCGGGGCGGTGATGCAGGAGCTGCTCCGGCTCGACATCGCGCAGGAGTTCGACTTCCGGCAGGAGAACCGGCTCGCTGACACGGTGGTGAGCGTGCGCGCCGGCTACGCGCCGTTCAGCACCGGGGTGACCTTCCGCTACGACACCCAGCGCAGCGCCCCGGCGCTCTGGGCGGCCTTCGCCTCGCTCCAGCTCCCGCGCTTCGGGACCACGGTGCGGTTCGATCAGCTGTTCGTCCCGGTGCAGGCGTACGACCGTGACGTCAACACCTTCTTCGCGCAGAACCTGCCGGCGGCGGCGGTCACGGCGTCGGACCTGGCGCGCTGGGGCGGCGCCGGAAACATGCGCGAGGGCATCGACTCGCTCATCGGCTCGCCGGTCCCCGCCGGGTTCCGGAACGGGCAGCGACAGAGCGCCATCACCCTGGAAGCGCACGTGACCCTGGTGTTCGGGCTGGGGCTCACCTACTCGGGCACCCTCTATCCGGCCGCCACCTGGACGCTGCGCGACCCGACCGGCGCGCCGATCGCCAGCCCACCCATCGCGGTCCCGGTCGTCACGCGCAACGTGGGACTCCCCCAGAGGGTCGAGCCTGCGCCGGTGACCGGGAGCTACAGCCTCTTCGGACAGCAGAACTTCGGCATCTCCTTCGCGCCTGCCTGCAACTGCTGGCGGCTGGACATCATCGGCCGGCTGCCCCCTCCCTATGGGCAGTGGGTGCCAGATCCGCAGAACGCCGGGTCCTTCGTCCGCAGCAGCTTCAACTGGCGCTTTCCGGACCTGATCTTCCTCTTGACCATCCAGAACTTCGGGACGTTCGGCGCCAGCTAGTTCCAGGAGTGTGGCGCTGGACAACGGCGAGGCTTTGCAGCAGTTTGCTCAGAGTCAAAGGCCCGAGCTCGCGTGGACGTAGGATCCTGATTTTCTGGATTTTCGAGGCACACCGTGTCTGACATCGGCAAGCGTATAGGTCGAAGGATTCGGGACCTCCGCACTCAGCGCCAGGACCGCTGGACGCAGGAGGACCTGGCCGAGCGGGCGAAGATCAGCGTGTCGTTCCTCTCGATGATCGAGCGCGGGGAACGCGTCGCGCACGTCGAGACGCTGGCGTCGCTGGCAGAGGCACTGGGAGTGAGCCTGGCAGAGCTGTTCGTCGAGCCCACCCCTCAGGGGACCAACGGGGAGGAGCTCCTTCGCCCCATCTCGGAGTTCGTGCGCTCCCGGCACCTGGACAGCCGGGACGTGGAAAAGCTGCTCGGCGTCGCGCGGGCGATGTTCGCCTCCCAGCCCGCGACCACCGTCTGATCGGTCACCGGCATCACACTCGCTTGACCGCCCGGATGCTGCCCCCTAGGGTCCGGCGCTGACTTTCGAGTCAACGCGAGGGGAGCGAGAGACCAGTGGCGGGAACCAAGGCCAGCACCGCAGCGGAGGCGCGCGACCAGGACCGGCGGAAGACCATCCTCCGGGCCGCGGTCGAGGTCTTCGCACGGAAAGGGTACCACGGCTGCCGCATCGCCGACGTGGCGCGCGAGGCAGGCGTCGCCTACGGGCTCGTCTACCACTACTTCAAGAACAAGGAGGAGCTGCTCCAGCTCGTCTTCGAGGCCGGGTGGGGCGGCTTCATGTCCCGAATCCGCGACGCGGCCGAGGCCAGCGCACCGCTGGAGCAGAAGATCCACCGCATCGCCCAGGTCGCCTTCGAGGCATACCGCATCGACCCCCGCGGCGTGCGCGTGCTGGTGCTGGAGTTCGCCCGGAGCCCGAGCACCGGCGAGGCGAACCGGCGGACCGCGTTCGCCGAGGTGCTCGGTGTCATCACCCGGATGTTCGAGCGGGCCCGGGCGCGGGGCGAGCTCCGCGCGGGGCTGGAACCGGCGCTGTGCGCGGCGATGCTCTTTGGCTCGGTGGAGATGAGCCTCACCGGGTTCGTGATGGGGCTGCTCGATCCGCGCGAGTCCGGCCTGCTGGCCCAGGCGCAGGAGCAGCTCACCTCCCTGTTCCTGGACGGCGCCCGTGCCGCTCCGGAGGACGCGAGATGGAAGAAGGACCGGTCCGGTCCCAGGTTGAAGCCGGTCAGGCGCTCCTGACCATCGACCGGCCGGCGGCGCGCAACGCGCTCTCGCCGGAGGTGGTGCAGGCGCTCCGGGCCGCGCTGGCCCGGGCCGGGTCCGACCCCGCGGTCCGCGTGGTGGTGCTCACCGGTGCTGGCGACCGCGTGTTCTCCGCCGGGGGAGATCTGGGCGCCCTTCCCGAGGGCGGATACCTCGCGGGCCACGCGCTCCGCCGGGAGTACGGCGCGCTCCTCGAGGCGCTGGCCGGCTCGCCGCTGCCGACGATCGCGCGGGTCAACGGGCACGCGCTGGGCGGCGGCCTGGGGCTGGTGCTCGCCTGCGACCTCGCGGTGGCGGTGGACTCGGCCGAGCTGGGCACGCCGGAGATCGACGTGGGCCTCTTCCCGATGATGGTGCTCGCCTGGCTCCAGCGTCACCTGGGCCGCAAGCGGGCCCTGGAGCTGGTCCTCACCGGGGACCGGCTGAAGGCCGAGGAGGCGCTGCGCTGGGGCCTGCTGAACCGGGTGGTGCCGCGCGGCGAGCTCGACGATGCGACGCGCGCGCTCGCCGCCCGGGTCGCGGGGAAGAGCCGGGCGATCCTCGCGCTCGGGAAGTCGTCGTTCCGGATCGCGGAGGACCTCGCGCTGCCCCAGGCGATGGACTTCCTCGCCGGGCAGCTCTCGCTCAACCTCGGGACCGAGGACGCCGCGGAGGGCATCTCGGCCTTCCTGGAGCGTCGTCCGCCTCGCTGGAAGGATCGCTAGGCAGCCATGCCACTGACACCAGACAGAGTCATCGTCACCGCCGCGCTCACCGGAGTGCTCGCCACCCGCGAGCAATGCCCGTACCTCCCGTACACGCCGGCGGAGATCGGCGAGGAGGCGCGGCGGGCGTACGAGGCCGGGGCGGCGGTGGTGCACATCCATGGCCGGGCGCCTGATGGCGGGCCCACCTGGTCGGCCGACACCTACGCGGAGATCAAGCGCGAGGTGCAGGCGCGCTCGCCGATCATCGTCAACTTCTCCACCGGCGGCTTCAACATGGGCGCCGACGGCGAGGGGGAGAAGAGCGAGCGCCTCTCCTACGTGCGGAAGACTCGCCCGGAGATCGCCGCCCTCAACATGGGGTCGATGAACTACGCGAAGTACTCCGAGAAGCGGAAGGCGTTCGTCTTCGACATGGTCTTCCCCAACCCGTTCGGCGACATCCTGCTCGCGGTGCAGACGATGAAGGAGGGCGGGGTGAAGCCCGAGCTCGAGTGCTTCGACCTCGGGCACGTGTCCAACGCCGAGCCGCTCGTCGAGATGGGCGCGCTGCGGCGGCCCCTGCAGTACAGCTTCATCCTCGGGGTGCTGGGAGGGGCGCCACCCTCGGCGGAGACGCTGGCCGCGATGGCGCGCTCCATCGGGCGCGAGGACACCTGGGAGGTCATCGGCATCGGCCGGGGGCAGTGGCGCCTCGTCGGCGCGGCCCTCGCGCTGGGCGGCAACGTGCGCGTCGGTCTCGAGGACAACTTCTACCTGGACTCCGCCGGCACCGAGATGGCGAAGGGGAACGGTCCGCTGGTGGAGAAGGCGGTGCGGATGGCTCGCGACGTCGGCCGCGAGCCGATGAGCCCCGACGAGGCGCGGAAGGCGCTGTCGCTTCCCCAGGCGTGGTGACCGGTCAGAGGACGATGCCCACGGTGAGCGCCGCCTCGTAGTTGGCGTTGACGCTCCCGGTGACCGTCGGCGTCTCCAGCGTCGCGCCGTCCGAGAACACCATGTCGGTCGACAGGCTGACCCTCGCCAGGTTGGCCGCGCTCCCGGTGTACCCGCTGGTCGCGTAGACCTCGGCGCAGGTGGCCTGCGGCAGGGCGAGCTGCGAGGTGGCGCGCTTGTTCGCGCTCGCGGTCGCCGAGGCGAGCGAGGGGTAGATCTCGAAGTGCACGTGCGGCCACCGGCCGCTGTAGCAGCCGGGGAAGATGGTGGTGAAGCGCACCTGCCCTGCGGCGTCGGTGGCCTGCACGCCCCGGAGCCAGCTCTCGCCGGTCACGCCGGACGAGTAGAGGGAGTAGCGGCCGAGCGCATCGCAGTGCCACAGGTACACCGCGGCGCCGACCACCGGCGCGCAGGACGAGACCGGATCCACCAGGGTGAGCGTGATGCCGAGCGGGACGCCGGTCGCCACCGCGCTCGAGCCCCCGAGGCTCGCCCGGATGTCGCTCCGGACGACGCCGGAGAGGGCGAGGGCGTTCGGCCCGTTGGAGCCGTCTCCCGGGTAGGGACCGGCGGTCTCCTCCGGAACGCTGGCGCAGCTTCCGCCGGTGGTTCCCCCGTCCGTCCCCGACGAGGAGGCGGTCCCTGCGTCGCCGCCACCGAGTGCCCCTGCCTCGGTGCCGCAGCCGAGGAGGGGGATGAGGCTCGCCGCGCCCAGCAGGCGGAGCACGTCGCGGCGCCGGTGGAGCAGCTCCTGGAGGTCACGGGGGAGGGACGCTGCGTGCCCGTGGTTCGGGCTCATCCACCGCTCCTTCCCGCGCCTGGCGGGGGCGGTGCGTCCTTCGGAGCGCAGGCGGGCGCCTCACCGCGCGGGCCGCTCCGGCAGACGCCGGCGACCGTCTCCCCTCGGGGCGCGGTGAACTGACAGCTGGCTCCGTCCTGCTGACCCTTGCAGGCCTCGAGCGCCTCGGGCGGAGGGCCGCGATGGCCGTGCGGTGGAGCGCAGGCGACCACGCCACCGCCGGGAAGGGCACGGCAGCTTCCAGCGAGGCTCCGTCCGTCGTGCTGGAAGGTACAGGCCGCCCCGGCCTCGCGACCCGCGCAGGCGTCGACCGCCTCCTGGGGGGGGGAGGGTGGCGCCGGCGCCTGGGCGAGCGCGAGCGGGGCGATGAGGAGCGAGAGGACGAATCCGGACGACCGAGGGGATGGGCTCATGGGTCGGAGGTTCTGCGCCGCGACCGCGAAGCCCGGATGGCCCTCGTGTTGTCGAACGTGTGCGGGAGCCCCGGCCCGCCTCAGCGCGCCGGTCCGGACGAGGCCGTCCCCGCGCCGCCGTCCCGTGGCGCGCCTGCCGGGGCATCCGCCGCCGCGCCCGTCCCCGGCCCACCGTCGGGGACGCCTCCGTCCGGCGCCTCGGGCGGAGAAAAGGTGGCCGGCGGCGAGACTCCACCCGGGAAGGGCAGGGCGAGCAGCGCCTGCGGATTGACCCACAGCGTTCCGATGTGCGCGCCGAAGTGCAGGTGCGGCCCGGTGACCCGCCCGGTCTTTCCGACCAGGCCGAGGAGCTCGCCGCGCTTCACCTCCTGGCCAGGCTTCACCAGGAACTTCGACATGTGGAAGTAGGAGGTGATGAGCCCGGCGCCGTGCTCCACCAGCACCGTGTTCCCCGAGGTGTAGCAGTCGCGAACCATCACCACGCGTCCGTCGTTCGCGGCGCGGATCTCGTCGCCGGTCGACCCATCGAGGTCCAGGCCGAAGTGCTGGGTGGTCTTCTTCCCGTTCAGCGTGCGCTTGTCGCCGAAGTGGGCGGTGATCACCGCGTCGCGCGGCTTCTCGAAGTTGTCGCCGAATGCCCGCGGCCGGAACGGCGTGGCCCAGGCCTTCTGGTACGCGGCCTGGTCGGCCTTGATCCGCGCCTTGGCCGCCTTGGGAATCTTCACGAACTTGCTGGCCACCGTCAGCTTCCGCTCCGGGAACTCGGGCGGAACGACCTCCAGCCCTCCGTCCAGCGTGAGCGCGCCGGCGGTGACCTTGACCCGCAGCAGACCGGGCTCCTCCTCGACCGGGATTCCCACCAGCGCCTCGGCGGTGTCGCCGTGGCGATAGAACTCCGCGGACAGCGAGCCCACCGTGCCGTCCGGCACGCCCTCCACGCCGTGGACGACGAGCAGCACCGGGTCGCCGGGCTTCGCGCTCGCCGGGATGAGCTCCAGCGAGGGCGTGGCGGCGGCAGCGGAGGAGACGAGGAGCGGGAGGAGCGCCGCGAGTCTGCGCACGGTCCACGCAGACCTATCGCGAACCGCGCCGGAATGGCAGCCCCGCCCGGAGCCCTAGCGAGGCTTCGTCGCCGGCTTGAGGTAGGCGGCGTGGCAGCGCACACACGTCTCCATCGTGCGCCCGAAGGCGGAGGCCAGCGCGGCGTCGTCGCGCTTCCGCGCGGCGGTGGCCAGCTCGGGCATCCGATCGCGGAGCTGCTGGTCCAGCTGCTGGAACCGCGCGTCGGTCACCACCCCTCCGTCCACGTTCAGCGTCAGTGGCGAGTCCAGCCGGACGCGGTCCGCGGTCTCCGCGACGGCCTTCCGGTCCACGACCGTCACCGCGTGGGTCAGACTGAGCAGGTCCGCCCCGTGGCGCTTCATGCGGTCGGTGAGCCGCGCCTCGCTCTCGCTCGGGATGCGCTCGGCGGGCATCACCACCGGGTCCGGAGCGCCCCCCTGCTCGCGGGCGAATGCCGCGAGGCCGATCCCGGCGCCGAGGACACAGAGACCGGCGATCGCCCAGCGCGTCATGCGAGCACCTCCTCGCGGGCAACCTACCGCGGCCCGCGGGCGGGCAGCGAGCGCCCCGGGCAGATCCCGCCGCCCTGCATCTGCGTTCGAGAGCCAGCAACCCACCTCCAGAGGCCTTCCCATGTCGCACGTCCCCGCACTGCTGCTCTCCTCGCTCGTCCTCGTCTCCTCGTCCGGCGCCCCTGCACGGCGCCCCAGCCCGCCAGCGCAGGAACAGCAGGCCCGCACCGAGCCCGACCTGACCCGCCCGCTCCGCTGGCTCCTCGACGCCCAGGGTCAGGACGGCGGCTGGGGGCAGGAGGCCGGAGCGCCCGCCGACGTGGCGACCACCAGCCTCTCCGGGATTGCGCTTCTGCGTCTCGGGAAGCAGGGCCAGGCCGAGCTCACCGGCCCAGCCCATCGCGCGCTCCTCTACGTGATCCGGGCCGTCGAGCGCTCACCCGCGCCAGACGCGTACATCCAGCCCGAGGGCACCCAGCCGCAGCGGAAGCTCGGCCGGGGCATCGACACCTTCCTCGCCGCTCAGTTCCTGGGCGAGGCGCTCCCCGGGATGCCGGCCGGCAGCGACCGCGACCGCACCCGCACCGCGCTCGACCGGTGCGTGGCGAAGATCCAGGCGCTCCAGCGCGACGATGGGAGCTTCGCCAAGGACGGCTGGGCGCCGGTGCTCTCCAGCGCGTTCGCCGCCCGGAGCCTCTACGTCGCGAAGGACGCCGGAGCGGCCGTCGCGGCGAAGTCGCTCGCGGCCTCCGACGAATACATGCTGCGCGGCTACGACAAGGAGAAGAAGGTGTTCCGCACCGACGACGCGGCGGGCGTGGCGCTCTACCAGGCGGCCGGCTCGCTCGACGCGGCGGCGCGCGGAGGCAAGATGGCCGAGGCGCCCGCGCAGGCGGCCCGCGCCCACCTCGAGGACGAAGCCTTCGTGCGCGGGTTCGGCAGCTACGGGGGCGAGGAGCACGTCTCGTATCTTCTCTCCACCGAGGCCTTCGCCAAGGCCGGTGGCGACGAGTGGGGCAAGTGGAGCAAGTCCATCCGCACCCGCCTGGCGACCATCCAGCGCGCCGATGGGACGTGGCGCGGTGACCACTGCATCACCAGCACCTCGTTCTGCACCGCTGCCTCGCTCATCACGCTGGCCATCCGGCCAAGCGGTCTGCCCGTGAACCGCGGGTGACGAGCAGCGAGCGGTGGTTGACCCCGCGCGTCGACGGTGGGCAATTCACGGTGCACTCTCGCCAGGAGACTTCCCATGGCCAATCCATTCGTTCACGTCGAGCTGCAGACCACCGACCTCAAGAAGGCGCGCGACTTCTACTCCAAGCTCTTCGACTGGAAGCTCGAGGACGCGCAGGTTCCCGGCTTCGGCACCTACACGATGATCGGTGTCGGTGAGGGAACCGGTGGAGGGATGATGGCGGGGACGACTCCCGGCGCTCCCTCGTCCTGGGTGAGCTACGTCGACGTCTCGGACGTCGCCTCGGCGACCCGCAAGGCGAAGGAGCTCGGGGCGAAGGTGCTGGTCGACACCGTGGCGGTGGCCGACATGGGGAAGTTCAGCATCATCACCGACCCCACCGGCGCCACGCTCGGCTTGTGGCAATCGACCCGCAAGTGAGCCGATGATCGGCGGATGATCCGCCGGCGTCCGTCCGGATTCGTCGCGCTGGGGTCGCTGGCCGCCTCGTGTCTCTGGGCGGCCTGCGGCTCCGACGACTCGGGAAACCCCCCGCCCGGGGAGACGCGCTCCTACCGGCTCGCGTCCTCCGGATCGCAGCTGGTCGTGACCGGCGCGGAGACGGGCCTCCTGCTCACCGACGCCGATCTCGCGTCCGACGTCGACGTCGTCGCGATCCATCAGGAGTACTACGGCGTTCCCTGGGACGCGTTCGCCGCCGGCGACCCGCCTCCCTCCGTCTGGGCTGGGAAGATGTCCCGGCTGGCTTCCTCTGCCCGCACCGCGGGAAAGCAGGTCTTCCTCTCCGTCTCGCCGATGGACGGGAATCGCAGCTCGCTGGCCCCGCGGGTCCGGGTGAACGGCGGGGTCGAGGTGATGGAGAGTGGCTGGGCGCCGCGCTGCTGGGATGCGCGGACCGCGGCCGACGGCGCGACCTGGCGAGATGCCTACGTGCGCTACGTCGAGTGGATGGTCGACCTCTTCCAGCCCGAGTTCCTGAACGTCGGCATCGAGCTCAACCTCTGGGACATCGCCTGCCCCTCGGCGTGGGACGGGATGGTCGACGTGGTGAACGCGGCCTACGACGCCGCGAAGGCGCGCCGGCCCGCCACCCCGGTCTTTCCCTCGATCCAGATCGACGCCCTCTACGGTCTCGCGCCGGGGAGCTGCCCGCAGGGCACCGACGCGGGCACGTGCTACGAGAACGGATACGCGCACCTGGCCGGGGTGAAGCGCGACCGGTTCGCCATCTCGTCGTACCCGTACCTGGGCGCGGTGCCCTCGCTGGCCGCGTTGCCCGCGGACTGGTTCACCCGGGCCCCGCAGCGCGGGGGAGAGCGGTCCCTCATCGCCGAGGCAGGCTGGCTCTCCACGCCGATCGTCGCGCAGGCCTCGGGCGGGGCGTGCTTCACGGCGCTCACCAGCGACGAGACGTTCGCGGCCGCCTACCTCGACCGGCTCCTCGACGATGCGCAGGCCGAGGGCATGGACCTCGTGACCTGGATCTCCGACCGCGATCTGCTCATCGAGCCGCTGATGACCGACTGCGGCTGCCACCAGAGCGCCGAGTGGTGCACCGTCCGCGACCTCTTTCGCGGACCGCCTCCTACCGGGACCGTCGACACCCAGCTGGAGGGCGAGCTGCGGATGAAGGTGTTCGGCGCGATGGGGCTCCGCACCTACGACGGAACGAAGAAGCAACCGGTCTATGACCGGTGGGATCAGGCGCGGAAGATCCCCATCGACGGGGGATGAGGCCCGCTCCGGTCCGTTTCGACCCATCCAGGACGACAAGTCTCCGGATCCGAGCCGGCGCGCCGCGGGGTGACGTCGGCGTCACAGGGCGCGCTCTGCCGACTGGAGGGAGGGCCCGCGCGATGCTAGGTCCTCTCGGATCTCCCACCGGAGAACTCGACGATGAAGGTCCTGGTCGCGGACGAGCTGTCGCCCGAAGGTCTGGAGATCCTGCGCAGCGCGTCCGAGCTCACCGTGGACGCGAAGGTCGGCCTGTCGCCTGCGGCGCTGAAGACCATCCTCGGTGAGTACGAGGTGCTTGCAGTCAGGAGCGCCACCAAGGTCACCGCGGACGTGCTGGAGAAGCCCGGCCGCCTGAAGCTCATCGGTCGCGCCGGCGTCGGCGTGGACAACATCGACGTCGAGGCCGCCACCCGGAAGGGCGTGGTGGTGATGAACACGCCGGGCGGCAACTCGGTCGCCGTGGCCGAGCTGACCCTCGGCCTGATGCTCGCCCTGCTCCGGCACCTGGTCCCGGCGATCTCCTCCACCAAGGCCGGCCGGTGGGAGAAGAAGCGGTTCGCCGGAGGGCACGAGCTGTTCCGGAAGACGGTGGGGTTGCTCGGCTTCGGGAGCATCGGGCAGCTCGTTGCCCAGCGCTGCATCGCCTTCGGCGCCACCGTCATCGCCTACGACCCGCATCCGGTCGAGGCGGCCCGCCGGTCCGGGGCGCAGATCGTCCCCCTGGACGAGCTCTTCCGGCGCGCGGACATCGTCTCGCTCCACGTCCCGCTGGCCGACGGCACCCGGAACCTCGTCGGGCGCGCCCAGCTGAAGGTGATGCGCCGGGGTAGCTACCTCGTGAACTGCGCCCGCGGGGGCATCGTCGACGAGGCGGCGGTGGCCGAGGCGCTCCGGGACGGCACGCTCGCCGGGGCAGCGATGGACGTCTTCGCCACCGAGCCGGTGCCGCCGGACCACCCGCTCCTCTCCCTCGACAACTTCCTCTGCACTCCGCACCTCGGCGCGTCGACCGAGGAGGGCCAGCTCGCCTGCGCGAGCCAGCTGGCCGAGCAGCTGGTGGAGTACGCGCGGACCGGGCACGTCCGGCACGCGATCAACGTTCCTGGGCACTGACCTCGCGGGGTTCCGCTCCGGTCGGAAGGACGCTGGTTCCCTTCCCGACAGCGCGTTCCTAGCTTCGCGGCACCATGGCCCGCAGCTTCAGCTTCGAACCCGAGAGCGTTGGCCCGGCGGACACCGACCGGGATTCCGCCCGCCGCGACAAGCAGGAGGTGTCCGCCCGGCCAGCCTCCCAGGGCGAGACCGACATCCACTACGGCAAGCGCTTCGCCGAGACCGAGGCGATCCTCAAGGCCCGCACCGAGGCGCGCGCAGCGGCCGAGGAGGAGGCCAGGGAGGCCGCCGGGGGCCCGGACATGCACCTCGGGTCCACCGAGGAGCAGGTCACCGCCAGCGCCGGCCCGCCCGCGTCCGGCGCCGTCGCCAGCGAGGTGGGGATGCCAGGGATGGCACGGGAGGCTCGCTCCCGCGGGAAGCGCCGCCAGCGCCGCGCCGCCAAAGGGTCCACGGAGCACCGGGACGGCCCGCCCCTCGGGGCCATGCCGGCGGAGGAGCTGCCCCCGGCCGCCGAGCAGGGCCTGGCCGAGACTCCCGCCGAGCTCCTCGGCGCCTTCCGCGACCAGGTCACCCGCTCGCTTCGCGGGGTGGGGGACGCCGCGCGCCAGCTCCGGTCCGCGGGCGGCGAGGTGGCCGGACTTCCGCTGGAGGCGCTCCGGGTCGTCGTCCGCGTGGGACGCTCGTGGCTCGGACGCTCGCCCCGCCGTGCATGAAGGGTGTAGCGTTTTGCACGTGAGCACCGGACGCACGCGCAGCACGCCGGAGCACCGGCCGGGCACCGCCGAGCTCCTCGTGCAGCTTGCCGGGGAGCTGGGGCACCTCGTGTCCCAGCACATCGCGCTGGCCAAGCTCGAGCTGGGGGAGACCGCGCGGCGGACGGGCATCGGAGTCGCGCAGATCGCCGCCTGCGCCCCGCTGGTGCTGGTGGGTTACTCGTTCCTCAACGCTGCGCTCGCCCTCTGGCTCGGCCGCTGGCTCCCGATGGCCGGCGCGGTCGCACTGGTCGGCATCCTGAACGTCGCCGGGGGCATCCTGGGGATCGTCCTCGCCGCCCGGTCCTTCCGCCGCCCGGTGCTCGACGACTCGGCGGTGGAGCTCGAGCGGACGGTCCAGGCGCTTGCTCCGGCTCGACCCGAGGAGCACAACGGCCATGCCGCCCTGGAGCGCCGGCCGTGACGATCTCCCGTTCCGAGGCGAAGAGCGAGGCCGAGCTCCGCGAGGAGATCGAGCGGACGAGGACCCAGGTGGTGGACACCGCCCAGGCCCTGAGACGCCAGCTGCACGACATCTGGGACGTTCGCCACTGGGTGGCTCGCCGCCCAGGCATCACCCTGGGGTTCGCCTTCGCCGCGGGACTGTGGCTGGGCATCCGGCGCCGCTGAACTTCCGAGCAACGAAACACTGGAGACACGACCGATGGCCACCACCGAAACGCTGTCCGATACGGCCCGAGACGTCCAGAACCGCGTGGGTCCGCAGATCGAGGACGCGCGGCGCGAGCTGGACTCGCTGAACCAGAAGGTCAGCGGCTTCATCAAGGAGCGGCCGATCGCCTCCCTCGCCATTGCCCTGGCCGCCGGCTTCGTCATCGGCCGGATCGCGTCTCGCTGACCCCATGGCCACCCATCCCAACTCCGGCAACGGGCACCACCACTCGCACGGCTTCGCCGGTCGGGTGGGGCACCTCAACGACAGCGCGCACCAGCTCCTCGAGGAGGCGCGAAGCACCTTCGAGGACCTGGGCCAGGCCGTCGACCTGCGCGGGCGCGTGCAGCGCCACCCCTACGCGATGGTCGCCGCGGCCGTCGGCGTCGGCTACGTCCTCGGCGGTGGCTTGTTCAGCGCGCTCACCTTCCGGCTGTTTGGCCTCGGGGTACGGGTGGCGGCGGTCCCCCTGGTGAAGCAGCAGCTGCTCGGCCTGGCCGAGGCCGCCGTGTCCGGATTCGCCGACGCAGACGACGTCGGCTCGCCGTCCTGAAAGGACAACCCGATGCTCAGCCTCAAGGATCTCAAGAAGCTGGACCGCGACGACCTGCTCGACCTGGTGGGTCTGCAGCGTGCCAGCTCCAACGACTGGGTGGCGCCGGCGCTGACGGCCCTCGGCGTGGGGTTGCTGGTGGGCGTTGGTGTGGGCCTGCTGCTGGCCCCCAAGCCCGGCGCCGAGCTGCGGAACGACCTGCGCGACAAGCTTCGATCGGCGCAGGACTCGCTGCCCGAGACGCTGAAGGGTGCGACGGCAAGCACGGGCTCGACGCCGTCCCGCTCCGTCCCCTAGACGCCGGCCGGTCTCGGCTCGAGACATTCGGCTTGTCCGGCGCCAGCGGGTGACGGCAACATCTCGTCCCCCTGTCACCGCGACTTCCGTCCGCCGGGCGCCGCTTCCTGCGCGTGCTCGGCTTCAGCCTCTTCCAGGCCGCCGTGCTCGGCAGCGCGGTGGGAGCCATCGTCAGCGCCCGGGTTCCGCCCACCCCGGGCTTCCGTGACGAGGAGCCTCCCCGGCGGTTCCGCCTCCGGACCTTCCTCGGCGCGCCGATCGACGCCCTGGAGCGGTCGCTCCTCGACTGGCGCCTCCACGAGCTGGGACGGCAGAGCGAGCCGGCCCGGGACGTGGTCCTGGTGGGGGTGGACGACGAGACCCTCGCCAACGCCCGCGAGGACGCGCACACCGACGTGAGCGTCTGGCCCTGGCCCAGGGCACTCCTCGGGGGGCTCGTGGGTCAGCTCGGCCGCGAGGGAGCCTCGCCGGTGCTGCTCGACTGGGCGCTCGACACCGGCAGCCCCCGCCTCGGCGGCGAGGTACCGGACGACGAGCAGTTCCGGCGGGCGCTCGACGCGACGACCGGAACGGTGCTCGGCTTCTCCGTGTCCGCCGCGCCGCCGCCGGCGGTGGTCCGGCCGCTCCGGCCCTCGCTGGTGCTGGTCGGCACCGAGGAGAGCGACGGACCGGTGGTGACCGAGCTGCTCCGCCGGGTGCTGGCGAGCCACGCCCCCGCCTTCGCCGTGTCCGAGGGCGCGCGGGTCCGCGTCTGGGCGGGGGTGAGCTCCGAGGACGAGGGACGGCAGCTCGCACGCCGGCTCGGCGTCGCCGGCACGCCTCAGTTCCGGGACTACGGTGCGGCGGACCGGGCCTCCCAGGTCACGCCGGAGGACCTTCTGGTCCGGGTGGCGGAGGTGGAGGTGGACGGCGTCGATGTGGACGGGCTCCCCCTGGCGCGCTCCCTGGACGTGCCGGCCTCGGTGCTGGTGGGGCCGCGCAGCCGCTACGGCCACACCGCGCTGGCGGTGGATCCGGACGGGAAGGTGCGGGGCATCCAGCACCTCGTGCGCTGGGTCTCGCCGCAGGGGCGGGCGCACGTGCTGCCCTCGCTCGCGCTGGCCGGGGCGCTGGCCCGCGCCGGCAGCCGGCAAGTGGTGTGGAGCAACGGAAGGCTCCTGGTGGTGGGCGGGAAGGGCATCCCCGCGGACGGGACCGGCTATGCGCTCCTTCGCTGGGACGCGGCCGAGGGTGGGCGCGACGGACGGGGCTCGCTGGAGCGGGCCATCTCGGCGTGGCGGTTCCTCCAGAACTACTACGACGCCCAGGAGGGCGTGCCGGCCCACGCGCGCAATGACGTGCAGCACCGCGCCGTCGTCCTCGCGGAGACCTTCCGGACCTCGGGGAGCTGGCCGGCGACGCCGCTGGGCGACGGCGTGTCGCACGCCGCGGTGGTGGGGCAGGCGCTGGAGAACTGGATCGACGGCGAGGGCATCCGCCGGGCCCCGGTGCGCAGCGACGTGCTCGCCACCTTCGCCCTGGCCTTCGCCGGAGGGTTCCTGGCGCTCGGGTTCAGCGGGCTCTTCCGCTCCGCCATCGGCGCGCTGCTCTACGTGCTCCTGGCGGTGGCGGTGGTGGTGGTCTGGCTGTTCTGGGTACGGCGGCTGATGGTGGTGGATGGGGTGTGGCTGGCCGCGGGTGGGCCGCTGGTGGCCTTCGGGCTCGCGTGGCTCATCACCGGCCGGTACGCGCTCCGGACCGAGCGGCAGATGCGTGAGTTCGTCTACGGCGCCCTGGGCCGCTACGTGAGCCCCGACATCGCGGACCAGGTCTTCCGGAACGTGGCCCTCATGCGGCCGCAGCGCCGCGAGGTGACGCTCTGCTATGCGGACCTCGAGGGGTTCCGGCGCCTCCACCAGGCGCTCCCGCCCGAGGCCCTGGTGGATCTGCTGAACGCCTACTTCGGCGAGCTGACCCACCTCGTGCGCCAGACGGGCGGGCACGTGGAGTACGTGGGCGATGCGCTCATCGCCTTCTGGGGGGCGCCGGTGCGGCTGGACCGCCACGGGCAGGTCGCCTGCCGGACGGCGCTCGCCATCCGGGCCGAGCTGGAGCGGCTGCGTCCGGAGTGGCAGCGCCGCTTCGGGGTCGAGGTGTACGCGCGGATGGCCCTGCACTCCGGCGAGGTCGTGGCCGGGGACATGGGCAGCGCGCTGAAGTCGAACTACACGGTGCTCGGCGAGCCGGTGGCCACCGCCGAGCGGCTGGAGCGGGCCAATCGCCTCTACGGGACGGACCTGCTCGTCTCGGGGGAGACGCAGCGCCGGGCGGGGGAGGAGTTCGTCTTCCGCGAGCTGGACGTGGTGACGCTCGGCGGGGGCCCGCAGTCACTCCACCAGCTGCTGTGCCGCCGCGGCGAGGTCCCACCGGCCCTGGTCCCGGTGCTCCAGGGATGGGCCGACGCGCTCGCCCGCGTTCGCCGGCGCGACTTCGCCGGGGCGCTGGCGTTCTTCGAGCAGCACGCGGTGGTGGATCCGGTGTCCGCGCGCTGGGCGGAGCGGGTGCGCGGGTACCAGGCGTCCCCGCCGCCGCCGGACTGGGACGGCCGGGGCGACCTGCGCCGCCCTGGCTGAGCGCCAGGCCGGGGAGCGAACGTCCCGGTCCGTGGAGGCTCGTCCCGGGCGCCGGCCTACTGCTTCCCGTCGACCGACGTGCCGTTGGCTCCGCCACGGGCCGGCTCGAGGACGATGTCCACCGCGCCGTTGGTGGCGAACTCGGGCGAGTTGGGCAGGGGCCGGGTCGGCGTCGCGGTCGGTGGCTCGGCGATGATCTGCCGGGCAGTGACGCCCTCGCCGACGAGGTAGTCGCGCACCCGCTCGGCGCGCTTCCCCGACAGGCTGAGCGCGGCCTTCCGTGACCCGCGGCTCGGCGGCTGGGCGGTGACGCGGGCCGAGCGGTCGGCGGACTTGAGGAAGTCGGCCACGCGGCTCAGCTGGTCCCGGCCGGCGGGAAGGAGCTCGGCCTGCCCCTGCTGGAAGAGCGCGCCGCCGGGGAGGGTGATGACCGTGCCCTCGGGGAGGTCGCGGATCTGGGTCTCCTGGGCCAGCGTTGACCGGCTCTGGGTGAGCCGGGCCGTCATGGCGTCCCGGGCAGCCCGCTCCTTCTCCAGCTCGGCCTGGGTGAGCATCAGCTTCTGCTTCGCCTCGTCCAGCAGCTGCTGCTTGGTGACGTTGACCGCCTGGAGCGTGCGGTCGCGCTCGGCGGCGAGCTCGTGGGTGCGGCCGAGCGCCTCGGCGGACTGGACCTTGAGGATGGCGACGGTGGCCTGGTCGTCGACGAGCTTCGGGTCCCCGGTCTGCAGGCTCTTCTCGGCGAGGTCGAGGAACTTCTTGGCGGTCGCGAGGTCGGCGGGACTGGACTGGCCGGCCGGCCCCTGCTGGGCCTTGTCGTAGACGGCGCGGGCCTCGTCGAGGCGGTCGGTGGTGGTGAGGTGGGCGCAGCCGGCGGAGAGGGCGGCGCCGAGGAGGAGGACGCGGGTCCCTGGCCTCATCGCGCCGCCCCGCCCTGCGCGGGGGGAGTCTCCGCGCCCTCGGTGCCGTTCCGCAGCGTGTCCAGCCGGGTGTGCGCCTGCTCCGCCTCGGTGCGGGCCATCTGCTCGCGGGTGAGCGCGTTGGCGAGCTCGGCCTGGGCCCGGGCGATGTCGACCTTGCGCGCTGCGCCTTCGGGGTCGGTCGCGTTGGTCTCCTTGGCGGCCGCGAGGGTGTCGCGCGCCTCCTGGAGGTGGAGCCTGGCCTGTGGGGCGCGGTCGGCGCCGATCTCCTGGGCTGCCCGCACCTCGGCCTCGGCCTGACCGAGGCGTTCCGCCGGAAGCGGCGGCGCGGTGGCACAGGCGCAGCCGAGCGTGAGCAGCGCTCCTGCTGTCCAACGACGCATTGAACTTTCCTCCCCCGACGGTCCGCCAAGTTGTTCACGGAGGGTTCGACAGGCAACGGCGCGGCACGACCCTTGCGACGTGCATGTCGCCGCGCGTTGCTCAGCCCCCTGAGCCCAGGGGCCGCTGGCGGAGCGGGCAGGGGGCGCCGCGCGTCAGTCCTCGCGGGGGCCCTTGAGCGCCTCGACGGGGTGGTCCTGGCCCACGTGCTCGGCAAGGACGGTGCGGATCCCCTCGGGGGTCATCTGGCCGTAATGGACCTCGTCCTCCCAGCCCATGAGCTGGAAGTCCTCCTGGCGGAAGGGGTCCGGCGGGCGGGGGCGTTCCTCGCGGATGACGACGTTGGCGCCGAGGTGGCAGAGGCCGTAGCAGCCACCTCGGGCGAGCGTGCACCGGCCGAGGAGGTTCTGCTCCCTGACCGCCTCCTGCGCGGCGGCGGCGACGCGCTCGGCGCCGTTGCGCCGGCAGTCGGGCCCCTTGCAGATGGAGACGCGGTAGGTGGGCACGTCGAGACGAGTCTTACGGCTCCGGGGCCGTGGGCGAAAGGGTGCCACGCCCGGCCGATTGCTCCTCCAGGAGCAGCCGGCGGTCCTCCCGGCGCACGAAGGGCCAGTAGACGACCCCGGCGAGCGCGAGGGTGGTGAGCTCGAGGAGGACGGCGCGTGGATCTCCGCCGGTGGTCAGCCAGGCGCCGACCGGGGCGGGAAGGGTCCAGAGGGTCTCGAGGTAGGGCGGGTGGACCCAGCCGAGGCGGAAGGCGGTCCAGGCCACCACGGCGGAGAGGAGCGGGGCGAGGACGAACGGCGGGGCGAGACGTGGGTTGAGGACGATGGGGACGCCGAAGAGGAGTGGCTCGTTGATGTTGCAGAGGGCCGGGACGATGCCGGCGCGACCGACGGCGCGGAGCTGCGCGGAGCGGCAGCGGAGGAGGAGCAGCCCCAGGGCGAGCGCCGCGCCCGAGCCGCCCTGCCAGACGAACCACAGGTAGAAGTGGAGCGGTGCGACGTGGGGAGGCGCGGTGTGGGCGGCGACCGCCTCCATGTTGGCGACGAGCATCGACTCCCAGACCGGGCGGAGGGCGGAGGTGAGGGCGGCGGGGTGGACGCCGAGGAGCCAGAGCAGGCTGTCGACGAGGACGAGGCCGATGACCCCGCCGAAGGAGTCCGCGGCGTGGACCAGCGGGGAGACGGCGCGCTCGAGGAGGGAGATGAGGTCGAGGCCGAGGAGGTGGACGACGACGAAGACGCCGCCGAGCACGAGCGCCGCGGGGAGGAGCGCGACGAAGCTGCGGACGACGACCTCGGGCGGGCCGCCGGGGAGCCGGAGCGTCCAGCGCTTCTCGACGAGGACGCGGGTGAGCTCGACGCTGGCGATGGCGAGGAGGAGGCCGGCGAAGATGCCACCGGCGCCGAGGCGGGCGAGGAGGAGCGAGGGCGGCTGGGTGGCGGTTCCCGGCTGGAGGGCGGCGACCACGTAGGCGGCGGCGGCGATGAGGCCGGCGCTGGTGGTGTCGAGGCGGTAGGTGCGCGCGAGTGACTGCGCGGTGCCGAAGGTGACCCACAGGGCGATGCAGCCGCCGAGCGCGCGGTAGGGGAGGAGGAGCGTCGGCGCGTACGGGGCGACGAGGCGCTGGAGGGCGGGCCACGGCGGCTGCGCGACGAGGAGGAAGAGCGAGCCGACGAGGACGAGCGGGAGCGCGCCGACGACGCCGTCGCGGACGGCCATGAGGTGCCGCTGCCGGGCGAGCCGCTCGGCGGCGCGGGCGAGGGACTCGCGGCGTGTGCCCGGTGCCGCCGTTGAAGGAGCGGAGGTCAGGGACGAGATCGTCCCCCGGCGTGGACGCCTGGGCAAGGACACTGCACCCGGGTACCTTCGAACACGTGCGCTCGACCGCAGGTCATCCGCTCGTCTCCGCGGTGCTGCTGGTGGCGTTGATGCGCGCCGGGGTCGCCTGGGCGTGCACCTGCGTGGACACGCACGGAGGGTGGCCAACCGGACGGAAGGGAGTGCCGAGGACCGTGCACCCGCTCGTTCTCGATGCGCGACCTGGTGCCGCCTACGCGCTGCTCGACATCGGGCCACCGCCGGAACAGCCCGACGCGCTCACTCCGGTCCTGCTTCCCCTCGATGCTGCGGAGCGCTGGGATCACGATGGCGCGCTGACTCGCTTACCCGAGCCACGGACCGTCGTTTCGGGACGTCTCAAGCATCTCCGGAACCAGGTGCCCCGGATCTTCGAGTTCATCCCGGACCGGCTACTTCCCGCGCGACACCGGTTCATGCTCGTTGCCAGCCCGGAACCGCACAGCGTGATTGCAGTGTTCGAGACCGGCGACGGAACGAAGGATGAGTCCGAGCCGCTCGAGCGTCTCGATCTCGAGCAGTTCACCCCACCTTCAAACGACTCCTGCGCGGGGTGGTGGGACATCGTCCTGCGGGAGGTCCCGCGGCGGACGCAGCCGAGGCTCCTGGAAGTCCTTCCGGCATCCCCAGTCTCGGGCGAGGTGCCGGTCACCCTCCTCATGTCGTTCGATGGCAGGGTCTCGGCTGGTCGCCCGACGGCATGTTCGCCATGGGGACTCCGGGTCGAACGGACCCGCCTGCGATTTCGAGTCCGGGAGCGCCGGCTCGACGGCACCGTGGGCCGACCGGTGCCAGTTGCTCTCGAGGTTCCGAAGGAAGCGATCGATCCGGGTCCGCCGAAGCCTCGGTGAGAGGCCGACTGAAGGTGCCAGACACCTCCCGCGACTGAAGGTGCCAGACACCTTCGAACGTCCTTTCAAAACCCGAGAGATCACGTCTACTTGCGTCGAGGCCCAGGCCCGCCTTGGTGGACTCGACTTTGAGAATCAGTCTCAATATAAGTGAGCCATGAGGAACCTCGCGCAGCTTCCGCCCGGCGCCCGTGCGCGCATCGATGGTTTCGGGTCGGGGCTCCGCCCGGAGGTGGGGCGGCGTCTGCGCGAGCTGGGGTTCGTCGACGGCGACGTCGTGCGCTGCGTGCGTCGCGCCCCGTTCGGCGGTCCTCGCGTCTACGCGGTGTCCGGAGCTGCCTTCGCGCTCGAGATGCACGTCGCGGCCCACGTGCTGCTCGGCCCGGCGGACGGCGATGACGGCTCACGCGGCTGAGCGCGCCGACGTCCTCCTCGTCGGCAACCCCAATTCCGGCAAGAGCCTGCTGTTCAGCCGGCTCACGGGCATCGCGCAGAAGGTCGCCAACTATCCCGGTGTGACCACCGAGGTCCGCTCCGGCCACGCCGGCGGTCTCGTCATCCACGACTACCCGGGCATCTACTCGCTCGAGCCGCTCACCCTCGACGAGCGCGTCGCCATCGAGCGCCTGGAGAAGGCCCTCGCCGACCCCGCCACCAGGGCCATCGTCTGCGTCCTCGACGCCACCCGCCTCGAGCGCAGCCTCTACCTCCTGCTCGAGCTGCTCCCTCGCGCCCGCGCCGTGCACGTCCCGGTCATCGCCGCGGTGAACGTCATCGACGAGCTCGTCGGCCCCAGCGCCCGCCTGGACCTCCCCGGCCTGAGCGCAGCGGTCGGCTGTCACTTCATCGGCGTCTCCGCCAAGACGGGCGAGGGGCTCGACCGGCTCCGCGGGACGCTCGACCATCTGGACCGCGAGCCACCGTGGGACGAGCGCTGCGTCGTTCCCGGCTCGATCGAGGAGCGAAAGCGGCTCGCCCGGCGGCTCTCCCGCGCGTACGGCCCACGCGACGACGTGCTCCTCAGGTCGCAGGAGCGGATCGATCGGGTGTTCCTCTCCACCTGGCTCGGGCTCCCGGTCTTCGCGGTCGTCATGGCCGTGCTCTTCCAGGCGATCTTCACCTGGGCCGCCCCGCTGATGGCGCTGGTCAAGGATGGCGTCACCGCGACGGGCGGCTGGGTCGGGGGGCTGCTCCCGGCCGGTCTGGCTCACGACTTCGCGCAGGACGCGGTGTTCGCAGGCATCGGCGCGTTCCTGACCTTCGTCCCGCAGATCTTCATTCTCTTCCTGATCATCGGCGCGCTCGAGGACTCCGGCTATCTCGCCCGGGCGGCGGTCCTCCTCCACCGGCCGCTCGGCTGGTTCGGGCTCTCGGGCCGGAGCTTCCTCCCGCTGCTCTCGGGCCACGCCTGCGCCATCCCGGCCATGATGGCCGCCCGGACCATCGAGTCTCCCCGTCGCCGGCTGATCACCGTGATGGTGATTCCCTTCACCTCGTGCTCGGCGCGGCTGCCGATCTACGCCCTGCTCATCGGCGGCTTCATCCCCGCGGTCAGCCTCGTGCACGGGCTGGTCGGTCTCCAGGGCGTGGTGTTCGCCGGGGTCTACGTCTTCGGCATCACCAACGCGCTGCTCGCCTCGGCGGTCCTCGACCGCCTGACCCGCAAGCGGATGGGAGGTGGCCGGCTCGCGGACGCGCCGTTCGTGGTGGAGCTGCCGCCCTACCGGGTCCCGGGCGTCATGCCCATCGTCGTCGCGGCGGCCTCCCGCTCCTGGAGCTTCGTCCGCCGCGCCGCGCCGGTCATCTTCTCCGTCGTGGTGGTGGTCTGGTTCCTCGGCTACTTCCCGAACGGCAAGGGGCACCTCGACCAGTCCTGGCTGGCCGGGCTCGGCCACTGGCTCGAGCCGGTCTTCGCCCCGATGGGCGCGGACTGGAAGTCGGGCGTGGGCATCGTCAGCTCCTTCGTCGCCCGCGAGGTCTTCGTCGGGACGATGGGGACGCTCAACGGCCTGCAGGACGCCGGCACGCAGCTCGGGCAGCTCTCGACGCAGCTCCAGCTCGGCGGGATGGGGCTCGCCGCGGCCCTGGCGCTCCTCTTCTTCTACGCCACGTCGCTCCAGTGCGCGTCGACGCTCGTGGTGATGCGCAAGGAGACCGGCAGCTCCCGCGCGCCGGTGCTCGCCTTCGTGTCGATGACGACCTTCGCCTACGTGGGCGCGGTGGTGACCTTCCATCTGGCGCGCGCGCTCGGCGCGGGATGACCGTCCTGCTCTCCCGCTGGCGCGAGGTGCTCATCGGCGCGGTGCTGGGTGCCGCGGGGTTCGCCGCGGGCCATCTCCTCCTCCCCGAGTCCTGGCGGCTCTGGTTCGATGCCGCCCTGGTCGCGTGGATCGGCGCGATCTACGTGGGGTTCGGGCTGGTCTCCGGAACGCGGTCCGCGGTCATCGAGGTGACCGGGGGAGTCGCGATGATGTTCCTCGCGGTCATCGGGGGAGCCTCGACGCCCTGGCTCCTTCCGCTGGCCCTGCTGCTCCATGCGGGCTGGGACGCCGCGCACCACGACGGTCGCATCAGCCAGGCTGTGCCGCGCTGGTACCCATCCTTCTGCGCGGCGGCCGACGTCGTCCTCGCCGGGCTGTACGCCGCCGTGCATCGGGTGCCCTGACGGCGTCGCCGGCGGGAGACCGTTAATCCCCCCGGGCCATGCCGAGCTCCGTGCCGCCGTTCTCCGTCCTCGACCTCGCTCCCATCTGCGAGGGAGGCGACGCCGCGCAGACGCTCCGGAACTCGCTCGAGCTGGCCCGGCATGCCGAGCGGCTCGGCTACCTCCGCTACTGGCTCGCCGAGCACCACAACATTCCCGGCATCGCCAGCTCGGCGACCTCGCTGGTCATCGGGCACGTCGCCGCCGGGACGTCGACCATCCGCGTGGGGTCGGGCGGCATCATGCTTCCCAACCACGCGCCGCTGGTCATCGCCGAGCAGTTCGGCACGCTGGCGACGCTCTTCCCCGGCCGCATCGACCTCGGACTGGGCCGCGCGCCGGGGACCGATCCGCGAACGGCGTACGCGCTGCGCCGGAACCTCACCGGCGACTCGGATCAGTTCCCCCAGGACGTGGTCGAGCTGTTGACCTACCTCGGCAAGCCGCGTCCGGGGCAGCGGGTCCACGCCATCCCCGGTGAGGGCACCGAGGTCCCGGTGTGGATCCTCGGCTCGAGTCTCTTCGGTGCCTCGCTCGCGGCCGCGCTCGGGTTGCCGTTCGCGTTCGCGTCGCACTTCGCTCCGGCGCAGCTGATGGAGGCTCTGGCGGTTTACCGGAGCAAGTTCGAGCCGTCACAGTGGCTCTCGGCTCCGCGAGTGATGGTCGGCTCGACCATCGTCGTCGCCCCGACCGACGCCGAGGCCCGCTTCCACTTCTCGTCGCTCCAGCAGGCGTTCCTGAACCTCCGCAGCAACCGCGCGGGCCGGCTGCCACTGCCGAGGGAGGGCTTCGAGGAGAGCCTCACCTCCGTCGAGCGGGAGCTGCTCGGCGAGGCGCTCTCCTGCGCCTTCGTCGGCGCGCCGGAGACCGTCCGCCGTGGGGTGGAGGAGTTCCTCGCGCGCACACAGGCCGACGAGCTCATCGTCTCCGGGCAGATCCACGACCACGCCGCCCGCCTGAGGAGCTACGCGCTCCTGGCGGAGGTGCGGGACCAGCTCGGCAAGCAGTGAAGAGCTACTCCTTCAGGAACCGCGTGACCGGGATCGCCTGATCCGTCACCTCGGTCCGCTTGTGCGGCTCGCCGCCGGGCAGCTTCAGCGGAACCAGTCCTTCCCCGATGCGGGTATGCGCCTCGCGGTGCTGGTGCTGCGGCGGCGCGGACCCCGGCCGCTTGTTCCACGGATCCGACGGATGGCTGACCGGCGGCCCCTGGAGCAGCTTCGGGATGTCCCAGACGAAGCCCGAGCGGGTGTACTCCGACGGAACGTGGAGCCCGGTGTCCATCCGGATCGCGTCCTTGGGACAGGCGTCCACGCACAGGCCGCAGACGATGCAGCGGAGCTCGTCGATGACGAACTGGGTCGGGAACTTCTCGATCACCCGGCTCTCGCCCGCCGGGTCGCCGGTCTCGTACTCGCCGGCCTCGATGTAGATGCACTGCGCCGGGCAGATGGTGGCGCACATGTAGCAGGCCACGCAGCGTGGCTTGCCGTCGTCCCGGGGCACCAGCCGGTGCAGGCCGCGGTAGCCGGGCGGGTAGGGCGTCTTCTCCTCCGGATAGCTGACGGTGGAGACGAGGTTGGCGCCCTTCCGGTCCACGACCTGCGTGTTGGTGTCACGGGGGTTGAAGAGGTTCCGGAGGAAGTGGCGGGTGGTGATCGCCAGCCCCCGGAGCAGCTCGGGGATGAAGAGCCGCTCTCGCAGGTCGGTGGTCGGGTTCTTGCTCGCCTTGTAGGCCATGAGGTTCCGGGCAGCCTAGTGGTGGGACGCGGCGGCCGCACCCGGCAGGGGAGCGGTCGCGTGGCCGTGCGCGTCCGCAGTGCCGTGTGCGTCGTGGGAGTCGTGTCCGCCGGCCGGCTCGGCACGCTTCAGGGTGAGCGCCAGCACGAAGCCGATCTCCAGCACGCCGACCACCGCCAGGCTGCGCAGCGACGGGTCGAGGAGGATGAGCGCGCCGGTGATGAAGATGTTCGCCAGCGCGAGCGGGAGGAGAATCTTCCAGCCCAGGCTCTGGATCTGATCGTACCGGAAGCGGGGGAAGGTCCAGCGGATGGCCAGCTGGATGTAGCAGAGGATCAGGACCTTGACCCAGAACCACGTCGCGTAGATCGCGCCGAGCAGCCACCCGAGGTCACGACTGGTGAAGTACCGGGTCAGCGTCGAGTCGAACCCGAAGCCGAAGGTCCAGCCGCCGAGGAAGAGCGCGGTGGTGATCGCCGCGAGGATGACCACCTCGGCGAACTCGGAGATCATGAACAGCCCGAACTTCATCCCCGAGTATTCGACGAAGTAGCCGATGATCTCGCTCTCGCCCTCCGGGACGTCGAACGGCGCCCGCTTGGTCTCGGCGAACGCGGCGGCGAAGAAGACGATGAAGCCCACCGGCTGCAGGAAGATGCCCCAGGCCGGGATGCCCACCTTCCCGAGCCATCCGAGCTCCCCCTCGCTTCCCCAGAGCATCGCGGTCTGGCCGGCGATGAGGTCGGGGATCCGGACGCTGGAGAAGGCCATCATCACGCCGATGAGCCCCAGGCCCAGCGCAACCTCGTAGGAGATCATCTGCGAGCTGGCGCGGACGCCGCCCAGGAGCGCGAACTTGTTGTTGCTGGCCCAGCCGGCGAGCGAGGTCCCATACACCGCCAGCGAGGCGATGGCGAAGATCCAGAGCATCCCGAAGTTCGGGTTCGAGACCTGGAGCCCAACGGGGCTGTTGGCGTGGATGAAAAACCAATCGAACTTCACTCGGACCACCGGGCCGACGGGCACCACGGCGAACAACGCCAGCACCGGGGCGAAGGCGAGGATCGGCGCGAGGCCGAAGAGGAGGGGATCGGCGACCTTCGGCCGGAAGTCCTCCTTCGTCAGCATCTTGATCGCGTCGGTGGCGACGTGGAACACGCCACCCAGCGGACGCCCGCGGAGACCGGGCACATTGATGGTCGCGCGGTTCGGACCGATGCGGTCCTGCATCATCGCGCTCCACTTTCGCTCGGCGAGCGTGAGGAAGGTCGCGATGATCATCACGAATCCGAGAAGGAGGATGAGCAGGTTGCTCACCCACGCCGCGCCGCCCAGCCACCCTCCGACGAGGTAGGCCAGAGCGCTCAGAACGAAGATGACCCCGACGATGAACCCGATGGCGACGAGGACCGAGAGAGCCTTCATGGTCAGATCCCCCGGACCCGCGGCGGGCCGAACTCGCGGTACCCCGGCGGCCGGCCGTCCGCGCCGGTGGCCAGCGGATTGAGCCCGCGGGTGACCTTGAGGGGCGGCGCCGCGCCGTCCCAGTCGAAAGTGGCGAGCTCGGGGATCCGCGGGGCCCACTCGCGGAAGACGTCCCGCGCGCTGGTCTGCGTCCAGGGGAACCCGAACTCCTGCGCCAGGGCCACCGCCCACGCCCAGTGCGACCTCACCTCCGCCCGCCCGGGGTAGGCGCGCCGGAAGCGCTGGGTGACCCCGTCGAGGTTGGTGAAGCTCCCCTCGTCCTCGACGTGGACCGCCGACGGCAGGAGCACGTGCGCCTGCGCGGTGATCGCCGATTCGTTCGAGGACTGGAGCACCAGGTACTCCAGCCGTCCGAACCCGTGGGCGACCAGCGTCGGATCCACGGGCACCTCGCCGCCGACGGCGTAGAGCGCCTTCACCTTGCCCGCGTTGATCGCCTGCCCCAGCTCGGAGAAGGGCTTGAGCGTCAGCTCCAGCCCGCGGGCGATCCACTCCAGGCCCTTCCGGTTGGGGTTCTTGTCCGGCGTCATCAAATAGTGGTCGCCGGGGCCCTCGTGCCGGCCAGCGACGTACACCGAGCGGAGGCCGAGCGCGTCGCGGGCGAAGGAGAGCGTCGCGAGCAGGTCCTCGTTCGAGGCCACCGGGGACGCGAGGACCGCCAGACCCTCGGTGCCGGCCAGCGCCTTGAACTGCTCGGCCACCGACTTGAGCGCCTCGGCTGCCGTCGCCTCGCGCCGGTCCTCGCCGCGGCCGATCAGGACCGCCGCGAGCCGCTGCTGGTTCACGTACTTGTACGAGAGCCGGCCCTGGTCGCACATCCAGCTCTTGTTGATCTGCTCGTTGTCACGTGGGCGGTACCGGTAGGTGTCCTGCCCCATGAAGTCGACGAAGGTGTTGCAGCCGCGCGAGCAACCGGTGCACACGCTCGGCGCCGCGGAGAGGAACCAGCTCCGGGCCCGGAAGCGGAAGTCACGGTTGAGCAGCGCTCCCACCGGGCAGATGTCGACGGTGTTGCCCGAGTAGTTGCTGTCCAGCTGCTTGCCCGGGAAGGTGTCGATGTATTCGGCGCTGCCCCGGCCGAACATCCCGAGCTGCGGCTCCTTTGCCACCTCGGCCATGAAGCGCACGCAGCGGGTGCACTGGATGCAGCGCTCCTGGTCCAGCACGACCAGCGGCCCGAGCACCTTCCGCTTCGTCCGCATCACCTTCTCGCCCTCGAGCCGGGACGAGCGGTAGTCGTGGAGCTGGTAGTAGTCCTGGAGCTTGCACTCCCCGGCCTGGTCGCAGATGGAGCAGTCCACCGGGTGATTCAGCAGGAGGAACTCGAGCACCGCACGCTGGCTCTCCTGCACACGCGGGTTCTTCGTCTGGATGACCATCCCCTCCGCCATCGGGGTCTGGCAGGCCGGCACCAGCTTCGCCGAGTTGCTCACCTCCACCAGGCACATGCGGCAGTTGGCGGCGATGGAGAGGCGCTGGTGGTAGCAGTAGTACGGAATGTCGGCGCCGACCTTCTTCACCGCGTCGACCATGTTCTCGCTGGGCTTCGCGACGAGCTCCTTGCCGTCGACGGTCACGGTGACGAAACCCGGGTGCTTCGGCGCGGGCTTGCCGCCGGGCGTCGGCGGAGGCGTGGGCGGCTTGGCCGCGGGCGGCTGGTGCTCGATGCCGGCGCGGGGACCGCTCGCGGTGGGCGAGGGGGGAGGGTTGCTCGGGCTCGGCCCGGTCTTCGCGGCCGGGTGGATGGTCGGCGAACCCGGGGGAGGCGGCTGCGCGTTCCCGTCGGGCTTCTTGCCGTCGCTCTCGCTCACTGCTCCACCTCGCCGCCGATCATGTTGATGGTGTCGAACGTTGGAATGAGGTCGGCCAGCATCCTCCCCTCGATCATCCGGGGGACGCCGGAGAGGATCGCGAAGCCGGGAGAGCGGACGTGGACCTTGTACGGCCGCCCCGATCCGTCGCTCACCAGGTACCAGCCCAGCTCGCCGTTGGCCGCCTCGGTGCAGTCGTAGACCTCGCCCGGCGGAACCGGCACGCCCTCCATCACCAGCTTGAAGTGGGAGATGACGCCCTCGATGGTCCCGTAGACCTCTGCCTTGGGGGGGAGCGCGACGCGCCAGTCGTCGACGATGATCGGCCCAGGCGGCGCCTCCTTGAGCGCCTGGCGGACGATGGCCTCGGACTGCTTCAGCTCCTCCATCCGCATGAGGTAGCGGTCGTAGTTGTCTCCGTTCTGGCCCACCGGGATGTCGAAGTTCATCCGGTCGTAGACCCAGTACGGATGCGCCTTGCGGACGTCGTAGTTGATGCCGTTGGCGCGGAGACAGGGGCCGGTAAAGCCAAAATCCAGCGCGTCCTGCGTGGTGATGACGCCGGTGCCGCGCATGCGGTCCACGAAGATGCGGTTTGCGGTGAGGAGGCCGTCGACCTCGCCGAGGAGCTCGTGAATCTTGTCCAGCGTCCGGTTGACGCGGTCGATCCAGCCGTCGGGGAGATCCCGGTTCAGGCCGCCGACGCGCCCGAAGGTGGTGGTGAGCCGGGCGCCGGTGAGCTCGCTCACCCGATCCATGATCAGCTCACGGCCCTCGATGGCGTAGAGGAAGGCGGAGAAGCCGCCGAGCTCGAGGCCGATCGCTCCCACGCAGGTGAGATGGTCGTGCATCCGGTGCAGCTCGGAGGCGGCCACGCGGATGTACTGGGCGCGCTCGGGGATCTCCAGACCGACCAGCTTCTCCACGGCCTTGAGGAAGCCGAGGTTGTTCATGATCGCCGACACGTAGTTCAGGCGATCGGTGTAGGGCAGGCACTGGTTCCAGGTGACGTTCTCGCAGCTCTTCTGGAACCCGCGGTGGAGGAAGCCGATCTCGGGGTCGGCGCGGACGATGGTCTCGCCCTCCAGCTCGACCCGCATCCGGACCGTGCCGTGCATCGCGGGATGCGACGGGCCGAGGTTGATCATCATCCGCCGGGTCTGGAGGTGCGCCTCGAGCTCGGAGTCCTCCTCCGGCGGCCGCTCCTCGATCTCTCGTTCGTCGGCGTGTGCCATGGCGATGGGTCAGGCGGTGCCCGAGGTGCCGGGGCCGCGGAAGATGTCCCGGATCGGTCGCTCCGGGATGAGCGGCTGGCGCTCACGGAGAGGGTAGTCCTTGCGCAGCGGGTGCCCCTTGAACTCCTCGTACATGAGGATCCGCCGCAGGTCGGGGTGCCCGGTGAAGCGGATGCCGTAGAAGTCCCAGACGAACCGCTCCCACCAGTTGGCGCCCTGGAAGATCGAGGTGGCGCTGGGGATCTCGGGAGCCTCCTCGCCGGCGCGAATCTTGAGGCGCAGGTGCTCGTGGTGGGTGACCGAGTACAGGAAGTAGACGACCTCGAAGCGGGGCACGCTGTCGGTGAGCTGCAGCCGGTCCACCGCGTCCATCGAGAGGAAGAGCTTGAAGTCGAGCTGCGGGTCGTCCTTCAGGTGGGCGAGCACCTGCCGGAGCGAGTCGGGCTTCAGCACCCCCCAGGCTCCACCGGTCCGGTCGGTGTACTGCTCGACGAAGGCGTCGGGGTACTTCTCCTTCACGAGGGTCAGGGCGCGGAGGCTCACGGAGGTCGGGACGGCCTTTCCGGGACGGCGGGAAGGGTGCCGAGCGGCGCCGCGGGTTCTACTGGCCCGCAGCGGGGGCGTCAACGGACAACCTTGAAGAAGTTGGGGCACTTACCGCGCTCAGCAGATAGGGTGAGTTTCCATGGAAGGTCCCAGCGTCCAGGAGCGCTTCGCCCCCCACAACGCGTGCTTCGGCTGCGGTCCGAGCAACCCCAAGGGGCTGCGGATCCGGAGCTTCGAGGAGGGGGACCACCTGGTCGCCCGGTGGCGTCCGGAGGAGCACCACCAGGCGTTCCCCGGCGTGCTGAACGGGGGCATCGTCGGCGCGCTGCTGGACTGCCACTCGAACTGGGCGGCGACCGTGGCTCTGATGAAGGCGCAGAACCTTCCGTCGCCACCGTGCACGGTGACCTCCGACTTCGCGGTGACCCTGAAGCGTCCGACGCCGATGGGGCCGGACCTCGTGCTGTGGGCGAAGGCGGTGGACATCCAGGGCGACCGGGCGACGGTCGAGGCGACCATCACCGCCGAGGGGAAGGTGACCGCGACCTGCCGGGGGACGTTCGTCGCGGTGAAGCCGGGGCATCCCGCGTACCACCGCTGGTGACGAGGGGTCCGTGAAGCGACGAGGGTTCCTGAGGCTGCTCCTGGGTGGTGCTGCGGCGGGTGCGCTGGGCCCGTGGCGTGGAGAGGCGCTCGGAGCGACCGATTTTCGCCGGGTCCGTCCCGCGGACGCGGGCTGGCCCGGGGCGAATGCCTGGAAGGCGCTGGGCCAGCAGCTCCGCGGAGGCCTCGCCCGGGTCGACTCTCCGCTCGCGGCCGGTCCGGTCTCGCCCGAGCTCCTGAAGCAGATGGAGAACCCGTACTTCGTCGGCGATCAGGCCTGGGCCACGCAGAGCAGCGGCTGGGGCGGGGCGTGGAGCTCGAAGCCGAGCGCCTGGGCCGTCTCCGCGCGCACTGCGGAGGACGTCGCGGCGGCGGTCACCTTCGCCCGGAAGAATCGCATCCGACTGGTGGTGAAGGGAGGCGGCCACAGCTACCAGGGCACCTCGAACGCGCCCGACTCGCTGCTGGTGTGGACCCGTCCGATGGACCGGATCGTCCTGCACGACGCGTTCACCCCCCAGGGGTGCGCCGGGAAGGTCGGACCGGTCCCTGCGGTCAGCGTCGGCGCCGGCGCGCTCTGGCTGCACACCTACGATGCCGTGACCACCCGCGGAGGCCGCTACGTCCAGGGCGGAGGCTGCGCCACCGTCGGAGTCGCCGGCCTCATCCAGAGCGGCGGCTTCGGCAGCTTCTCCAAGCGCTTCGGGATGGCCGCGGCGAGCCTGCTCGAGGCGGACGTCGTCACCGCGGACGGGAAAATCCGCACCGTCAACGCGTGCACCGATCCTGACCTCTTCTGGGCCCTCAAGGGCGGAGGCGGAGGGACCTTCGGCGTGGTGACCCGGCTGACTCTGCGGACCCACGCCCTTCCCGAGACCTTCGGCGCGGTGCTCCTGAACATCCAGGCCGACTCGGACGCCGCGTACCGGCGGCTGATCGAGCGCTTCGTGGCGTTCTACAAGACGGCGCTCTTCAACCCTCAGTGGGGAGAGCAGGTGCGCTTCGGACCCCGGAACCGCCTCGGGATCCAGATGCTGTTCGAGGGCCTCGACAAGGCGAAGGCCGAGGAGATCTGGCGTCCCTTCCTCGCCGAGGTGGAGAAGCCGGACAGCGGGCTGCGGATCGAGCCCGGACGGGCGGTGGTGAGCTTCCCCGCGCGGGCCTTCTGGAACCCCGAGTTCCTGACGACGAAGATGAAGGACCACGTTCGAAGCGATCCCCGGCCCGGCGCCCCCGCGAACAACGTGTGGTGGGCCAGCAACCAGGAAGAGCTCTGCATCTGGTGGCACGGCTACGAGTCGACCTGGATGCCGAAGTCGCTCCTCGCAGACGCGCGGCAGAAGGACCTGGCCGCCGCGCTCTTCGCTGCCTCGCGGCACTGGTCGCTGTCCCTCCACTTCAACAAGGGCCTCGCCGGCTCGCCCCCCGAGGCCATCGCGGCCGCCCGCGAGACCGCGACGAATCCGGCGGTGCTCGGCGCGTTCGCGCTCGCGATCATCGCCGGCGGTGAGACGGCGAGATACGCCGGCGTCGCGGGCCACTCGCCCGACGAGACCGAGGGCCGCTCGGACGCGCAGGCCATCGGCGCGGCGATGGCCGAGCTCCGCAAGCTGGTCCCCGACCCGGGCTCCTACGTCTCCGAGAGCAACTACTTCGAGAAGGACTGGCAACGCGCCTTCTGGGGCAACAACTACGCCCGGCTTCGACGGATCAAGAAGCAGTACGACCGCGACGGCCTGTTCTTCGTGCACCACGGCGTGGGGAGCGAGGACTGGAGCGCCGACGGGATGGCACGCCTCCGAAGCTGAGTCCGCGGCCCTAAGGGATGCCGCAGCTCAGGCCGAAATTCGCCGGCTGGAGGACGACGCTTGGGTTGACGTCGGCCCAGCTCGAGGAGCTCACCGGGCAGGTCACCGTTCCCGCATCTGCTCCGCTCACCCGTGCCCAGAAGAAGTTCGTGGCACCGACCGCGGTGTTCGGCACGATCGTGCCCGAATGTCCCGGCGCCACGGTCCCGCCGTTGGGCAAGATGTTCTGGGCAGGCACCGTGACCCCGTTGATCTCGACGGTGCCGCCGTGGGCATTGACCAGGTCCACGCAACCCACCTGCCTCACGTTGGGGTCGCAGGGGCCGTTTCCCGTCCCCGAGGCCGAACCGCAAGCCGCGAGGGCCGAGGCGACGGCAAGGGCGGCCAGCCGCCCGGACTTCCGTGGAATCAGCATCGGTCGCTTCTCCTGATGGGGTGGACAGCGGGAGGGACGCTCGAGGCACCGGATCTGCTCACCGGCATCGAGGAGGGGTCGGATCCGGCTCGCGCGCCTCGTCGCCCTGGCGCAAGAACGTTCAAGACGCCGAGACGGGGCCCACGCTACGGCTCGGGCTCGTGCGATCCCTCCGTCGCCTGGTCCTCGCCGTGCTGTCCGCTGCGCCCGTCGCGCACGCCGTCCCCCTCGAGCACGGGGAGGTTGCGCCAGGGGTGCACGTCTTCACCACCGCGCCGGACGGATACGTCCAGAACGGGAACTCGGTGGTCATCGTCGACCCCGACGGGGTCCTCGTCTTCGACACCTTCACCCGGCCGTCGACCGCGAAGGCGCTGGTCGCCGAGATCCGGAAGCTCACGAAGGCCCCGGTCCGGACCATCGTGAACTCCCACTGGCACCCCGATCACTGGTTCGGGAACCAGGCGGTCCTCGATGCCTTCCCCGGCGCCGAGATCATCACCAGCGAGGAGAACCGCCGGCTACTCCAGACCACCGCCGCCACCTGGAAGCCGCGCTTCGAGGCCGCGCTCAAGCAGAACCCCACCGATCCGCTGGAGCGCGGGTTCCTCGAGGAGGCCGTGGCGGTGAAGCTGAAGTTCCCGACCGTGACCTACGGCGACCAGCTCGTCCTGTACCGGGGGGGACGGGAGATCCGGCTGATGAGCATGGTGGGCGATGCGCGCGGCACGACCGTGCTGTGGCTCCCCGCCCAGAAGCTGGTGGCCACCGGTGACGTCCTCTCAGGCCCGGTCCCGTACTTCACGCCGCCTCTCGGCCAGCACGCGCGCAGCCTCCGCACCATCCGCGGGCTGGAGCCGGCGATCATCGTCCCGGGGCACGGGCCGGTGCGAAAGGACACCAGCGACCTCGACCGGGAGCTCGGCCTCTTCGACGCCATCGTCTCCCAGGTGAGGACGGCGCAGGAGCGCGGTCTCATCACCGTCGACGAGGTCAAGAAGGCGGTCGACGTGGAGCCGCTCCGCGCCGGCTTCACGCACGGCGACGCCGCGCAGGACGAGAAGTTCCGGCGCTACGTGAGCCGGATGATCGAGAACGCCTACCGCGAGTCGCGGGACGACAAGTTCTGGACCGAGTAGCCGCCGGCCGCACCGCCTCCACCGCTCGCGGCGGTCGCATCCGGAGACGGCTCCCGCTCGCCTAGGAAGCCCGGAGCGAGGCTCCGGGGTTGGACGAGACGAACGGTCGACTGCGGGTGTGGCGGTCGGAGGACTTCCCTCTCCTCGAGCTGCACACCGGCTTCCTCGTCGAGCAACCCCATCCGCGCCACTGGCACGACGAGGTCCTGGTCTGCGCCATCACCGGGGGAGGGGGATGGCTCGAGACGCCGGGACGTCCGGAGGCGACTGGACCCGGCTGCCTCTTCACCGTCTCGGCCGGCCAGGTCCACGCGAACCGGGCCACGCCCGGAGGCTGCAGCTTCGTGAGCATCTACCTGAGCGCAAGAGGCCTGAACGACACGCTCGGCCCCGGATGGGGAACGAGCGCGGCGCTCGAGGCGGTGCCGACCCGGGTCACGGGGGGCGGGCCGATCCGCTCGGCACTGGCTCGACTCCACCGCGTGCTCGGCGCTCCGGCTTCGCGGCTTCACCGGGCCGCGGCGCTTCACGAGCTCGTGTCGACGCTCCTTCGCGGTGGGTCCGGCGTCGAGTCGTCACGGTCGGGCGACGCCGAGCCCCGGGCCATCTCGCGCGCGGAGGCATACCTCCGGGCCCACTGGGACCGGCCGGTCTCCCTCTCGGAGCTCTCCCGGGCCGCGGGCCTGAGCCCGTTCCATCTTCACCGCAGCTTCTCGCGCTCGGTGGGGCTCCCACCGCACGCGTTCCAGCTCCAGCTGCGCGTGGATCGGGCGAAGACGCTCCTCGCCGGCGGGCTGGACATCGCGGCCGTGGCCCAGCGCACCGGGTTCGCGGACCAGAGTCACTTCACCCGCATCTTTCGACGCTCCGTCGGAGTGACCCCAGGCCGCTTCCCTCGATATCCCGGCCCGCTGGCGCACGCCTCCGGGGAGTGAAGGGGCTCGCCGTCAGCCGTCGTCCGAGGCGAGCTCCGCCTTTCCGTCGCGATTGCTCCACTCGGTCTGGAAGGCAAAGCCGTCGCGGCGACCCCACACGGACTCGAGCGCCACGTCGCCCTCGAGCTCCGCGTTGAGCACCGGGATGTCGCCGATCTCTCCCTTGCCACGGAGAGTCCGGCCGAACGAGTCGAGCACCGCGCTCCCGTCGCGCCGCCGCACCGGCGTCGTGTCGTCGTACCAGCCGAGGTAGCGCGGATTTCCGGTCTGGATCGCGAGCCCCACGTCGGGATCGGTCACCGCCTCGGTGACCTCGTGGCTCTCGGTGATGGTGACGTTGTCGATGGGCGTGCCGGTGAAGTCGATGCCGTTCAGCTCGTCCCCGGTCCGCTGCGAGTAGACGACGACGGCGTAGTAGACGGGGTGCCCGTCCGGGGCGGTCACGTTTCCGTGGAAGCCACCGAGCCCGGCCGTCGAGCTGGCCTCCCCGTCACGGAGGGTCGCTCCCGGTGGAAGCACCAGGGTGAAGACGCGTTCCGGATCCGAGGCGTCGAGATTGCCCGCGCGCACCTGCGCCTGCACGAGAGCCTCCACGTCCTCCTTCGACCAGTCGCGATGGGTCGCGCCGGGAATCACCTTCGACGCCGAGGTGGTCCCCGGCCCGCCTCCATACTCCTTCCAGATCTCGGTCTGTCCTGGATCCTTCACGAGGGCCGCCATCGCGGCGTCATTCCGTGCCAGGTCACGCTTGCCGGCGGACGTCTGCCAGTATGGACCGACGTAGACCGGGACGACGTCCGGCGAGCGGAGCACCTTCCCGCCGTGAAAGGTGAGGTGGCCGGTCTCCACGTCCGAGGTCCCCGCGCGGCCCGGCCCGTCGCCGGGCTGGAGGTCGTCGAACTCGATGCGGTCGGGATCGACCGGCTCGAAACGACGACTGTGGGTCGATGCGACGGCCGGCTCGTCCCGGTCCCGGACGGACGGATCGAAGGGCGCGACGCCCGTGGGCTGCACGCGGCTCATGGCTTGTTTCCCCCGTTCGCGACCGGTCCGGTCGCAGCCGCCGAGGCAGAGCAAGCGGCGTGCACGGGCGGATGGCGGGTGCAGGAGGCGCGGGCGTCTCGACGCGCAGACGTCGGGCTCCGCCTCCGCGGACGTCACCGCCTCCGGCTCAGGGAACGTCGATCGTGCGAGCTGGCTCCACGGGCAGGCCACGCTCGCTCACCACGTGGCACGCCACGAGGGTCCCGTTGCCGAGCGGCCGCAGCTCCGGCCGTTCCACCCGGCAGCGCGGCTCGGCGAGCGGGCACCGAGGATGGAACGCACACCCCGGCGGCGGGGCGAGCGCGCTCGGGACCTCTCCCGGAATCGCCGCCCTCCGCCGTCCCGGCCGGCGCACGTCGGGGATCGTCTCCAGCAGCGCCCGGGTGTACGGGTGGGCGGGCGCGGCGAAGAGCACCGCCCGGGGCGCCCACTCCACCACCCGGCCCAGGTACATCACGGCCACCGCCGTCGACACGTGCGAGATGACCGCCAGGTCGTGGCTGATGAACACCATCGACAGCCCGAGCCGGCCCTGCGTCTCTCGAAGCAGGTTCAGCACCTGCGCCTGCACCGACACGTCGAGCGCAGAGGTCGGCTCGTCGCACACCACCAGCTCCGGCTCCGCGCAGAGCGCGCGAGCGATCGCCACCCGCTGTCGCTGCCCGCCCGAGAACTGATGGGGGTACTTCTCCAGATCCGCCTCGGAGAGCCCGACCTGCCGCAGCAGCTGGCTCGCCCGCTCCCGTCGCGCCGCCGCGGACAGCTCGCCGACCGCCGGCTCGGTGACGATGTCCCGCACCTTCCACCGTGGGTCGAGCGAGCTGTACGGGTCCTGGAACACCATCTGGATCCGGCGCTGCAGCGCGCGTGGCCGTGCATGCGCTCCGCCCTCGAGCGGCTGTCCGCGGAGCCGGATGGCTCCGCCGGTCGGGACCTCGAGCCCGACCAGCAGCCGGCCCAGGGTCGTCTTCCCGCAGCCGGACTCGCCCACCACGCCGAGCGTCTCGCCCGCGGGCAAGACGAGGCTCACCTCCTCGACCGCGCGTACCACCGGAGGCGGGGCCCGCGAGACGAGCCGGGCGAGCAGGGGCCTGGGCACCTCGAAGTGCTTGGTCAGGCCGTGGAGCGCGAGGAACGGCTCAGCCACCGGCGGCCTCCAGCGGATGCCAGCAGGCCAGCTCGGAGCCTCCGTCGGCCTCCAGCGGCGGTCGCTCGGCCCGGCAACGGTCCGAGGCGCGCGGGCACCGCGGATGGAACGCGCATCCCGACGGCAGCTCGCCCGGCCTGGGCATTGCGCCGGGGATCGCCGGAAGCGCTCCGGTGCCGTCTCCGACCCGCGGCACCGCGTCGAGCAGCGCCCGCGTGTACGGATGGCGTGGCGCCCGGAGCAGCCGCGCCACGGCGGCCCGCTCGACGATCCGCCCCGCGTACATGATGGCCACCTCGGTCGCGAGCTCGCCCACCACGCCCAGGTCGTGGGTGATGAGCAGCACCGACACGCCGTGCTCTTCCACCAGCCGCGCCAGCAGCGAGACGATCTGCGCCTGCGTCGACACGTCGAGCGCGGTGGTGCACTCGTCTGCCACCACCAGCGGCGGCCCGGCGCACAGGGCGAGCGCGATGGCCACGCGCTGCCGCATCCCGCCCGAGAGCTGGTGCGGGTAGTGCCCGAAACGCTCGGCCGGGGAAGGGAGCCCCACGTCGGCCAGCAGCCGGAGCGCCCGGTCCCGTGCCGTCGCCCGGTCCAGCGGCAGGTGCGCCCGGAGCGTCTCCACCAGCTGGTCGCCCACCGGGAAGAGGGGATCCAGGCTGGTGAACGGGTCCTGGGGAACGAAGCCCACCTCCTTGCCGCGGAGCGGGCGGACCGCCGCCGCGTCGTCGAGGCGCACCGAGCGCCCGCGCAGGCTCAGACGGCCGGCGGCGATCTGGACCGGAGGCGCGACCAGCCCGATGAGCGCGGCCGCGGTCAACGACTTCCCGGCGCCGGACTCTCCCACCAGGCCAAGCACCCGGCCGGGCTCGATGCGGAACGACACGTCCTGCACCAGAGGGACGTCGGCGCCCGCCCTTCGCAGCGACACGTTCAGCCCCTCGAGCGCGATGCTCACGACACCGCGCCTCGCTGCTTCGGGTCCAGCCCATCCCGGAGCCCGTCGCCGGCCACGTTCACCGCCAGCACCAGCCCCGCCAGCGCGAGCCCAGGAAACACCACCATCCACCAGGCACCGGAAGGAAGGTACGCGCTTCCCGTCCGCACCAGCGTCCCGAGCGAGGGCGAGGTCGGAGGGATGCCCACGCCGAGGAAGGACAGCGTCGCCTCGGTGAGGATGGCGTTCCCCAGGCCGATGGTGGCGATGACCACGATCGGGCCCATCACGTTCGGCAGCACGTGCGAGAGGAGGATCGACCACCACGGCCGGGCCATCACCTGCGCCGCCTGGACGTAGCCCTTCTCCCGCTCGACCAGCGTCCCCACGCGGGCCGCGCGGGCGAACGGGACCCACTGTGCCAGGGCGATCGCGCCGATGACGACCGGGATGCCGAGCGTCTCGTGCACCGAGCGCGGCAAGACGCTCCGGGCCACGCCGTCGAGCAGCATCGCGACGAGGATCGCCGGAAAGGTGAGCTGCGCGTCGGCGGTCCGCATCAGGAACGCGTCGAGCCACCCGCCGCGGTACCCGCTGACCAGCCCCGCGGCGAGACCGATGACCATCGCCAGCGCGACGGCGGCGAAGCCGACCCCCATCGACAGCCGGAGGCCGAAGAGCACGCCGGAGAGGACATCGCGCCCTTGCTCGTCGGTGCCGAGGAGGAACGCGCGGGTTCCCTCGGGGCTCCAGACCGGGGGCAGCGATGCGTTCATGAGGTCGAGCGTCCGGAGGTCCTGCACCGGCTGCGGCGCGACCCACCGGGCGAACGCGGCGAGGAGAACGTAGGCGACCACCACGCCCAGCGCGATGCGCGTGCCACGGCGCGTTCCCTCCAGCAGCCCGAGCAGGAGTCGCATCCAGCCGCCCCGTCAGCTCCCGCCCACCGTCGACCGGACGCGTGGGTCCAGCACCCGGTAGCTCACGTCGACCACCAGGTTGATCAGCACGAAGGCCACCGCCGCCAGCAGCAGGTAGCTGGAGATGACCGGCACGTCGACGAACTGAACGGCCTGGAGGAAGAGCAGCCCCATCCCCGGCCACTGGAACACGGTCTCGGTGACCACCGAGAAGGCGAGGAGGTTGCCCAGCTGCAGCGCGGCCACGGTGATGACCGGAAGGAGCGCGTTGCGGAGCCCGTGCCGGTAGTGGATGGAGCGCTCGGGCAGCCCCCGGGCCCGGGCGAAGCGAATGTGGTCGGAGTGCAGGACGTCGAGCAGCTCGCCCCGCACCAGCCGCAGCAGCAGCGCCAGCGAGTACAGCGCGAGGGTGATGGCCGGCAGCAGGAGCGAGCGCAGCCCGCTCGCGGTCAGCAGCCCCGTCGTCCAGGGACCCAGCGAGACCACCTCGCCGCGTCCGGAGGAGGGGAGCCACTGCAGCTGGACGGCGAAGAGGAAGATGAGGAGCAGCCCGATGAGGAACGTGGGCACCGAGAGGCCGATCAGCGAGCCGCCGAGGATGACCCGGGACAGCCAGGACCGGCGCCGGATGGCGGTGAAGATGCCGAACGGAACGCCCACCAGCAGCGTCAGCAGCATCGCCATCCCCGACAGCTCGACGCTCGCCGGGAGGCGCTCCCGGAGCAGCTCGCCGACCGGGACGCCCAGCCGGTAGGAAACGCCGAGACGGCCCTGGACCACCCGCCCGAGGTACCGGGCGTACTGGACGACGAACGGCTGGTCGAGGCCGAGCTCGCGCCGCATCGACTCCCGCTCCTCGATGGTGGCGTTCTGCCCCAGCATGTTGTTCACCGGGTCGCCCAGCTTGGTGGAGACGGCGAAGGCGAGCAGCCCCACCACGAGCATCACGCCCAGCCCCTGGAGCAGGCGGGTGAGGATCCCGGAGATCACTGGCGCATCTTCACGAAGCGCAGCTGCACCCGGTCGCGCGGGTCGGGCACCACGTCGACGGTGTCCCGCGCCCCCCAGATGATGAGCTGCTCGTGGAGCGGAAGGTGGCCGAAGTCCTCCTTGTGGATCTTCAGCGCCTCGAAGATCTGCTTGCGCCGCTTCTCCGGGTCCATCTCCACGCGGATCTGGCCGACCAGCTCCTCCACCTTGGGGTTGGTGTAGCGCCCGCCGTTCCAGGCGCCGCTGCCCTCGAGCTTCATGGTCATCACCGGGAGCAGGGTGGCCATGGCGTCGGCCGTCTCCGGGCTGAAGCCGAGGAGGAAGAGGCTGGTGTTGTTGTTCGACTTGCGGAGGATCTTGTCGAAGTGCTTCGACTTGGTCTGGGCGTTGAGGGTGACCTTGATGCCCACCCGGGCGAGCATCGGCACCAGCGACTGGCAGATGGCCTCGTCGTTGATGTACCGGTCGTTGGGGCAGTCGAGCGTCACCGGGAAGCCGGCGGCGTAGCCGGCCTCGGCGAGCAGCTTGCGCGACGCCGCGGGGTCGTAGGGGTAGCGCTCGCGCAGCTTCGCGTCGTAGCCCTCGGTGTTCTCGGGGATGATCAGCCCGGTCGGTGCGGCCATCCCGCGCATCACCTTGGCGCGGATCGCCTCCTCGTCGATCGCCTGGTACACGGCGCGCCGGACGCGGACGTCCTTGAAGGGGTTCTTCTTCGATCCTGGCATGTCCAGCGACTCGTCGCGCCACTGGTCCATGCCCAGGAAGACCACGCGGAGCTCGGGGCGGCGGATGACGCGGAAGCCCTTCTGGCCCTCGACCCGCGCCACGTCCTGGGGCGCCACCGGATACGCGAGGTCGACCTCGCCGGAGATGAGCGCTGCGAGCCGGGTGGCGGCGTTGGCGATCGGGCGGAACTCGGCCCGGGTGATGGCGTAGCGCTTGTTCGGCAGGTCCCACCACTTCGGGAAGGGGACTAGGACGGTGCGGGTGTCCGGCACGCGCTCGACGACCTGGAAGGGGCCGGTGCCGTTCTCGTGGCGGGTGGCGAAGGTCTCCTCGCTGAGTCCGGCGACGGGCTCGGTGGTCGCGTGCTGCTCGCACCACGTCTTCGACATGATGAAGTGCTCGGTGAGGTTGCGGAGGAGGATCGGATCCGGGCCCTCGGTGACGTACTCGACCGTGTAGTCGTCGATCTTCTTCGCGCTCTTGATGGTCGAGACGTGCGAGGCCATCACCGAGTTCTTCGACTTCTGCCGGCTCCAGGAGAAGACGACGTCGTCGGCGGTGAACGGCGTCCCGTCGTGGAAGGTGACGCCCTTGCGCAGCTGGAATCGCCAGGTGGTGGGGTTCACCGCCTTCCAGCTCACTGCCAGGGCCGGCTCGGGCTCGAGCTTCTCGTTGAAGCGGACCAGCCCCTCGTAGATGTTGTTCTTGAAGGAGTTGGAGAGCGCCTCGTCCGCCGAATGCGGGTCGAGCGTCAGGAGGTCTCCGGTCGAGGCGTAGCGGAAGGTCTGGGCCCTCGCCGGAACCACGACGAGCAGCGCTCCGAGCAGGACGACTCCAGGCAGTCGACGCATCGCGGGCCTCCCCAGGGGTGTTTTCAACTCGGTGGCGCAAGGTAGCCCAGGACCGGCGCAGGGGGCGGCCGATTCTAGGGGGCGGGGAGCGGCGTCCGGCGCACGAAGACGTACGGACCGGAGTCACCCCACTTCCGCGTCCCGGCCGGATCGTACCCGCGCTCCCAGGAGCGGAAGCCGACCGTGTCCAGCACGAGGTCGCTCGTGGTGTAGGTGGCGCCGTCGAGCGTCGTCGGACAGCCGCGACCGCTGGTGTTTCCCCGGTACACCGGCCCGTCCGCGCGCAGCGAGACCGTGCAGCCCACGCGCTCCACGAGCTCGTCGCGGGTGAAGCGCGGGGGAACCGAGAGCCCGCACGCGCCCACCGAGGAGCCGGAGACCGCGAGCTCGAACACCCGCAGCACCGCAGCCGACTCCGCCGGCTCTCCCGGGTCGACGACGTAGACCCGCTGCCGGTCCGGCGTGGCCGGCGCCTCCATCCGCGCCTGCTCGACGTACAGCACCCGCGAGCCGAGCGAGGGGACGTCGGCGGGGCAGACGCTGGTCTGCAGCGCGGTGAAGCCGGGCGAGCTCCGTGCCTGATCCGCCGAATCGAAGCGGCCGGCGAGTAGCCGGTACACCTTGTCCGCCGCACCCGAGGGCGCGGCACCGGGCGCGGGAGCAGGCGACGGAGCCTGCGTCGCGCATCCGAGCGCGAGCACCACGACGAGCGAGCCCGAGCGGACGGTGCGCGCGGTCACCGCTTGCCGGACGACAGACCCTTCTCGTGGGGGTAGGTCTTCAGCAGATCGAGCCCGACCTCCGGCTCGCTCGGACCGGTGCCGCCGATGCGGTGGATCTGCCGCTGGATCTTGTCCTGGAGAAGGATGAGGCCGTCGAGCACCTGCTCCGGCCGCGGCGGGCACCCGGGGATGTACACGTCCACCGGAAGGATCCGGTCGATGCCCTGGAGCACGGCGTAATTGTCGTAGAAGCCGCCCGACGAGGCGCACACCCCGAAGCTGACCACCCACTTGGGCTCGGCCATCTGCTCGTAGACGCGCTTGAGGATCGGCGCCTGCTTGAGGTTGATGGTTCCGACCACCATCAGCATGTCCGCCTGGCGGGGCGAGAAGCGCGGGAACTCGGCGCCGAACCGCGCGATGTCGTAGCGACTCGCGGCGACGGACATGTACTCCATGCCGCAGCACGCGGTCGCGAACGGGTAGGTGAAGAGCGAGTACTTGCGGGCCCAGCCCAGCCCCTTGCTCACCATCCGCTCGAGGAAGCCCATCGCGTCGTCGCGACGGGTGGTGATGACTGGAGCGATGTCAGCGTCGGCCATGGTCCTCTCTAACTCTCCCAGTCCAGCGCGCCCTTCTTCCACACGTAAGCGAGGCCGATGACGAGGGTGATGGCGAACACCAGCATCTCCACGTAGCCGAACCAGCCCAGCGCCTTGAAGTTCACCGCCCACGGGTAGAGGAACACCGTCTCCACGTCGAAGACGATGAAGAGCAGCGCGACCACGTAGAACTTCACCGCGAAGCGCTGGCGGGCGCTGCCGGGGGAGGGCTCGCTGCCTGCCTCGAAGACGGTCGACTTGATGTCCGACGGCCGCCTCGGTCCGAGGATGGCCGACATGACGCTGACCAGCGCCCCCAGTCCGCCAGCGACGAGGAGCACGACCAGCAGCGGTCCGTAGGGGGCGAGTGCGTCGGGGGTCATCGGGGCGGGCGCATCCAACGACGGGGCATGGAACGGTGTCAACGACGGGAAGCGGCCCGGGCCTCCAGTCGCGAGAAGTGTGCGGGGTCGAGCGACACCATTCCCAGGCGCCGGTCGGGCGTCACGCGCGGGCCGTGGTAGTCGCTTCCCGCGGTGGGGACGAGGCCGAGCGCATCCGCCTGCCGGAGGAACGCCTCGCGCTGGCTGGGGACGTGGTCGGGGTGGAAGATCTCCAGGCCGTCCAGGCCCGCCTTCGCCAGGCGCTCCAGGGTGAACGCCGAGACCTTGCTCGAGCCAGGGTGGGCGAGGGTCGCCGTCCCGCCCGCGCGGTGGAGCATCGCGATCGCGTCCTCCGCGCTCACCCGGAAGCGATCCACGTAGCCCGGCTTGCCGTCGCCGAGGAAGCGGTCGAACGCCTCGCGGGTCGAGGTGACGTAGCCGCGGTCGACCAGGGCGAGGGCGAGGTGTGGACGGCCGAGGTGCGCGCCCGCGGCGACGCGCTTCACCTCGTCGAGGCTCACCGGGAAGCCCAGCTGGTTCATCCGGTCGACCATCCGGCCCATTCGCTCTGCGCGCTCGTCCTGGAGGCGGTCGGAGAAGCCCGACAACCCTGCCTCCGTCCAGTCCACGAAGTGGCCGAGGACGTGGATCTCCCGGCCCTCGGACTCGGTCGAGACCTCGATGCCGGGCACCAGGCGGATGCCCTGGGCGTCTGCGGCGGCGCGTGCCCGGGCGAGCCCCTTCACGGTGTCGTGGTCGGTCACTGCGAGGGTGGTCACCCCGGCGGCGCGGGCGCGGGCGAGCAGGTCCTCCGGCGACAGCTCACCGTCGCTCGCCGTGGTGTGGGAATGGAGGTCGATCATGCCGGTGGAGCAGGCCGCGTTGAAATGTGGACCGCCGGGCCATATAATGACTCAACCGCCCGAATTCTCAAGCGGATTCTCCACATGCAGCACCCCCTGCAGATCTCCCGGCGCATCGAGTACGGCCTCCGGGCCATGGTGTGCCTGGCCGCCCAGCCGGACGGCCGGGTGATGCCGTTCCGGGAGATTGCCCGCCGGATGAACGTGCCCCAGGACTTCCTCGCGAAGATCCTCAAGCAGCTCGTCACCCGGCAGCTGGCGAAGAGCACCCGGGGCGCCAGGGGAGGGTACCGGCTCGCCCGCCCGGCGAAGGACATCTCCTTCCTCGAGGTCATCGAGGCGGTCGAGGGGCCGGTCGTCGTGAACCTCTGCCAGGACGGCCACGATGCCTGCCGCCTGTCGCGCGGCTGCACGCTCTACGGGGTGTGGAAGCGCGGGCAGGAGCGCATGCTGGACGTCTACCGGACCGCCACCCTGGACCAGCTGGCGATGGCCGAGCTCAAGCCGGAGCAGGCGAGCCCCGCTGCGGCCGCCGCGGCCGGCGCTTAGAAGCGAGAGATGATCCGGGACCCGATGCAGGCACTGGAGCGTGACCTCCAGGCCGAGCGTGCATCCGCGCTCGCACGCATCAACGACCTGTTCCAGAAGGCGCTGGAGGCCTGGGAAGCGGTGGAGTCGGGGGAGCTGGGGCCGCTCGCGACGGTCGAGGCCGAGCGGGAGCGGAGGCTCGAGCTCCGTGACCTCACCGCCGAGCGTCTGTGGATGCTGCTCGTGCAGCGCGAGTCGGTCGGGCTCCGGGACCACCGCGAGCTGCTGCAGCGCGTGCCGCTCGAGATCCGGGACCGGATCGGGCCTCGGCGGCGCAGCTCCGCGGTCCCCTGAGGGCCCGGACAGGACCGTCCGCCTCGCTCGCGGACTCACGTTCCGCCGAGGATGACCGGCAGCTCGGCGACGATGAACTGCTTCACGCCGGGCGGCCCACCCAGCTCGAGCTCCAGCGCCTCGTTCCGCGGCCGGGCACGCAGGGCCATCCGGAAGAACGGGCAGCAGAGCCGCTCGGCGCGCGCCCACTCGGCCAGCGACGCCCAGTCCATCACCGACTCGTCGACGGTGAAGATGAAGCCATCGGCGATCTCCACCCGGCCGCGGATGCCAAGGAGGAGCCGTGCGGACAGCGCCAGGTGGTGCCGCCGTTCCTCGGCGGACAGCGCATGCAGCGCGCAGGCGAACGACTCGCCCTGTCCCTGCGGCCGCTCCTCCCTCCGCGCGCGGGAGACCACCCCGAGGAGCACGAGCAGGGGGACCACCACACCGATCAGACGACTCATCTGGCACCTCGCTTGAATCGACGTCCGGAAAGGTGCAACTTCGAGTGCACTCGAAGTCAAGCGAGGCGGGCGATGCGAATCGGTGAGCTGTCCCGGCGGTCCGGCGTGCCTGCGACCGCGCTGCGCTACTGGGAGCAGGTCGGCCTCTTCCCCAGGGTCCCCCGGGTCTCAGGGCGCCGTGAGTATGGCGAGGAGTCCCTCCGTCGCGTCGGGCTCCTCCTCCTCGCCCAGGAGTGTGGCTTCACCCTCGCCGAGGTGCGGCGCCTGTTCGCGCCCGGGCTGGACGGAAGGCCTCCCTCCGCACGCTGGGAGATGCTGGCCGAGGTCAAGCTGGCGGAGATCGAACGCGTGGAGAGGCTGCTCCAGCGCATGCGATCGGCCCTCGAGAGCGCCCGGGCCTGTCGCTGTGTCGATCTCGATGCCTGCGGCGAGATCGCCCTGAAGGAGCTCCCTCGGTTCGCTGCGACTTCGCCCGGCTCCTCGACCGACGGCAGGCGCCCTCGCCGGCAAGCAGCGGCCGAGCGCTGACGCCGTCAGCGGCTCTGCGTTCTCTCCTTGAAGACCTTCCCGTCCTTCATCACGAAGACGACCTGCTCCAGCGCCTTCACGTCCTTGAGCGGGTCGCCGCTCACCGCGACGACGTCCGCCAGCGCGCCCGGAGCGATCACTCCCAGCTGTCCCTTCATCCCCAGCATCTCCGCCGGCCGCGACGTCGCCGACTGGATGGCCTGCATCGGTGTCATCCCGAACCGGACCATGTACGGGAACTCCTTCGCCATCGGTTCGTTCCACGAGAAGCCGCCCACGTCCGTCCCGAAGGCGATCTTCACCCCGGCCTTCACCGCGCGGCGGAACGAAGGCTCGTGGACCTCGACGCGCTTCCGGTAGACCTTGCCCTCCGGCGTGTTCTCCGGCGGCCAGAAGTCGTAGTAGACGGCGAGCGTCGGGCAGAGCCAGGTGCCCTGCTTCACCATCTGCGCGACGGCCGCCTCGTCGAGCTCCAGCCCGTGCTCGATGGAGTCGCAGCCCCCGTCCAGCGCCCGCTTCATCCCGGGGTTGGTGTACGCGTGGCAGGCGACCTTCTTCCCCCAGCCGTGCGCCTCGTCGACGATGGCCCTGAGCTCCTCGACCGTGAACGTCGGCTGCGACTGCAGCTTCCCCGCCCCATCGATCCACGCGCGGTGGGTCATGTAGACCTTGAGCCAGTCGGCTCCGTTCTCCAGCTGCTCGCGTGCCGCCTTCCGCGCCTCCACCGGACCGTCGACCAGCTGCGCCCCCTTGGGGACGACGATCTCCGGCGCATATCCCTCGAGGTCGTACCCGCCGGTGCTGGAGATGGCCCGGGTGGAGACGAACATCCGCGGCCCCGGGATGTGCCCCTCCTCGATGGCCCGCTTGATGCCGACGTCGCCGTAGCCCGCGCCTTCCGTCTCGACGTCACGGAGGGTCGTGAAGCCTTGCTCGAGCGCCCGGCGCACCGAGACCACTGCCCGGGCAGCGCGGTAGGCGAGGGGAAACTTGAGCAGCTGGACGTCGTAGCCGCCCTGGCCGGCGTCCTCGTGTTGCAGGAAGACGTGGGTGTGCGAGTCGATCATCCCGGGGAGGACCGTCGCCCGCGAGAGGTCGATCACCTTCGCCCCGGCCGGCGGCACGCCCGTCCCGATGCTCTCGATCCGGTTTCCGCGGATGACGATGGTCTGGTTCGTCTTCGCCGTGGCCGAGACGCCGTCGATCAGCGTCCCCGCCCGGATGACCGTCACCGGCTGCGCCGGGGCGGGCTCGGCCCCCGGCGCCACCCCGCGCAGCAGGCCCACGACCACCGCCGCCCATCGACGTCCCTGCATTCCTGGCCTCCTCCTCGAGCTCACCGCCTGCACCCCGGGTCACTTCGCCGGCGCCGACTCCTTGAACACCTTCCCGTCCTTCATCACGAAGACGACCCGTTCCAGAACTTTCACGTCCTTGAGGGGGTCGCCGCTCACCGCGACGACGTCCGCGAGCGCGCCGGGGGCGATGACTCCCAGCTGACCCTTCATCCCGAGCATGTCCGCCGCGCGGGAGGTCGCCGACTGGACGGCCTGCATCGGGGTCATCCCGAACTGGATCATGTACGGGAACTCCTTCGCCATCGGGTCGTTCCACGAGAAGCCGCCCACGTCGGTGCCGAAGGCGATCTTCACGCCTGCCTTCACCGCGCGGCGGAACGAGGGCCCGTGCACCTCGGCGCGCTTCCGGTCGCGCTTCCCGGCCGGCGTGTCCTCCGGCGACCAGTAGCCGTAGTAAGCGGCGATGGTCGGGCAGAGCCAGGTGCCCTGCTTCACCATCTGCGCCACGGCCGCGTCGTCGAGCTCCAGCCCGTGCTCGATCGAGTCGCAGCCGCCATCCAGCGCCCGCTTCATCCCCGGGTTCGTGTACGCGTGGCAGGCGACCTTCTTCCCCCAGCCGTGGGCCTCGTCGACGATGGCCTTCAGCTCCTCGACCGTGAGCGTCGGCTGCGACTGCAGATTCCCGGCCGAGTCGATCCACGAGCGGTGGGTCATGTAGACCTTGAGCCAGTCGGCTCCGTTCTCCAGCTGCTCGCGAGCGGCCTTCCGCGCCTCCACCGGCCCGTCGATGAGCTGCGCGCCCTTTGGCACGACGACTTCCGGTGCGTAGCCTTCGAGGTTGTACCCACCGGTCGTGGAGATCGCGCGGGTGGAGACGAACATCCGCGGGCCGGGGATGATGCCCTCCTCGATGGCCCGCTTGATGCCGACGTCGCCGTAGCCCGCGCCTTCCGTCTCGACGTCACGGATGGTCGTGAAGCCCTGCTCGAGGGCGCGGCGAGCCGCCACGACCGCACGCGCGGCGCGGTAGGCGAGGGGGTACTTGAGCAGCTGGACATCGTAACCGCCCTCCGCCGGCTCCTCTCCCTGCAGGAAGACGTGGGTGTGCCCGTCGATCATCCCCGGCAACACCGTCGCGCCCGAGAGATCGATCACCCTCGCCCCGGCCGGCGCGGCCCCCGAGCCCACGCTCTCGATCCGGTTTCCGCGGATGACGATGGTCTGGTTCGCCTTGGCGGATCCGGAGACGCCGTCGATCAGCGTGCCGGCGCGGATGACCGTCACCGGCTGTGCCGGAGCCGGCTCGGCCCCCAGCGCCAGTCCACACACGAGCACCCCGAACACGGCTACCCATCGACATGCCTGCATTCCTGGCCTCCTCCTCGAGTTCACCGACTGCCGGCGCCGTCACCGCGATGGCTGCGCGCTCCGGAACACCGTCCCGTCCTTCATCACGAAGCTCACCCGCTCGAGCGCCCGAACGTCCTGGAGCGGATCGCCCTCCACGGCGATCACGTCCGCGTGTGCTCCCGGCGCGATGACCCCGAGCTGCCCGGACATGCCGAGCAGCTCCGCCGCGCGTGACGTCGCCGCCTGGATGGCCTGCATCGGCGTCATGCCGAACTCGACCAGCCGAGGGAACTCCTGGGCCATCGGCGTCTTCCACGAGAATCCGCCCACGTCCGTCCCGTAGGCGATTTTCACGCCGGCCTTCAGCGCGCGCCGCAGGGAGGCGCCGTGCACCTCGACCCGCTTGCGCTGGTACTTCCCGGCGGCCGTCCCCTCGGGCGCCCACGCCGTGTAGTAGACGGACATGGTCGGGCAGAGCCACGTGCCCTGCTTCACCATCTGGGAGACCGCGGCGTCGTCGAGCGAGATCCCGTGCTCGATCGAGTCGCAGCCGCCGTCCAGCGCCCGCTTCAGACCGACGCCGCCGTAGGCGTGGCACGCGACCTTGCGGCCCCAGCCGTGCACCTCCTCGGTGATGGCCTGGATCTCCTCCAGCGTCAGCGTGGGCTGGTCCACGATGTTGCCCGCGGCGTCGAGCGACGAGTGGTGCGTCATGTAGACCTTCACCCAGTTCGCTCCGTGCTCCAGCTGCTGGCGCGCTGCCTTCCGCGCGTCGACCGGCCCGTCGACGATCTGGACGCCCTTCGGGACGGCGATCTCCGGCGCGAACCCCTCCAGCTCGTAGCCACCCGTCACCGAGATGGCCCGGGTCGCGACCTGCATGTGCGGCCCGGGGATGACCCCCTCGTCGACCGCGCGCTGGATGCCGACGTCGGCGTAGCCGGCGCCCTCGGTGTCGAGGTCGCGGATGGTGGTGAAGCCCTGCTCCAGAGCGCGCCGGACCGCGACGGTGGCCCGCGCCACCTTGTGGGCGGGGTTCTCCTTGAGGAGCATCGATTCGTACTCGGACGACGCTTCCGACGCTGAGGCGAGGTCGACCAGCACGTGGGTGTGCGCGTCGACGAGTCCCGGAAGCACCGTGGCCCCGGAGAGGTCGATCACCCGGGCCCCGGCGGGAATCGCCGTTCCGGCCGCGCCCACGCTCTCCACCCGCCCTCCGCGGACCACGATGACCTGATCGCGACGCGCCGATCCGGAGGCGCCGTCGATGAGCGTTCCCGCCCGGATCACCGTCACCGGCGCCGGGGAGCTCCCCTGCGCCAGGGCCGTGCAACAGACGAGTGACGCCGCCACCACCCAGCCACCGCCGACCCGCATGCCCCTCCCTCCCCTGGAAGGGAACGGATGCTTCCGCATCCGTCGACCCCGAGCAAAGGCATTCGTGATAGTCGCCCCGGCCATGTCCAAGCCCTCCCAGCGCCGCGGCCTGCGCGCGGCCTACGCCCGCTCCCGCAGCGTCGACCCCCGCCCGATCACCGGCCGGGAGAAGCCCGAGGACCTTCTCGCGCACGCCTTCGGCGCCTACGTCGGTCGTCAGGAACGGACCGCCTTCGAGCTGATGCAGCGGAGCGTGGCCGAGGACTGCAGCATCTTCCTCACCCTCTCGGGGGCGATGACCCCGGCCGGGCTCCACCAGAGCTGCCTCATCCCGCTCATCGAGCGCGGGCTGGTCAGCGCCCTCACGACCACCGGCGCGAACCTGTACCACGACGCCCACCGCATCATCGGGCACGCCATCCGCGAGGTGAACCCCAACGCCGGGGATCTCCAGATGCGACTGGCGCGCATCATCCGCATCTACGACCTGGGATTCTGGGAGGAGGCCCTCCTCGACACCGACCGTCTCTTCAGCGCCGTCATCCGCCGTCCCGAGTTCCAGCGGAAGATGACCACGCCGGAGTTCCACTACCTCCTCGGCAAGGCCGTCCACGGCATCGAGCGGTCGCTGGGGGTGAAGAAGCCGTCGCTCCTCGCCACCGCCTACAAGCACGCCGTTCCGATCTGGGTGGGCGCGGTGCAGGACGGGAGCATCTTCCTCAACGTGGTGAAGCTGAAGCGCCTGCTCGGGGACGAGTTCAAGTTCGAGCTCGACATCAACGACGACGTCTACTCCATGGCGGCGATGCAGCACTTCTGCCGGCACCACGGGAGCAAGAAGCTCGCGATCTGGATCCTCGGCGGCGGCGTGCCGAAGAACTACACGCTCCAGGGCGAGCCGCTGCTGGACCAGATCCTCTCCGTCCCGACGACCGGCTTCGACATCGACGTGCAGTTCTGCGTCGACCCGGTGGACAACGGCGCGCTCTCCAGCTGCCCGGCGGGGGAGGGCCACACCTGGGGCAAGGTCTCGGTGGAGGCGGTCGAGTCAGGGTCGGTCTACGTGCACACCGACGTGACCGCCGTCTTCCCCTGGCTCACCCACGCGCTCTTTTCCGCCGGGGCGAGGCGGACGCCGATGCGGCTCATGGACCGGATGGAGGACGCCATCGCCTTCCTCGACCGCGACGTCGCCCGCCGGAGGAAGAAGCTCCTGGCGACCATCGACTGGGAGCCGGACAGCGACTCTCCGACCAGGGGCGAGCACGAGATGGTCGTGCGCTGATTCATCGAACCAGCCTCACGCGCATCGCCGGGCTTGCTCCGCGGCGGGAGTGGGCCTCCCAGGAGAGCGTCTCGACCGCGGAGTAGACGTTGCCGGGCAGGAAGGGCTCGGGCGGGGTGACCGGGAACACCTGCTCGAGGACCCGCGGCTCCCTCCACCGGAGCTCGACGATGGAGAGGAGCTCGTTCTGAGCGGGCAGGCGCCAGTCGCGATGGCCGGCGAATCCGGGGCCTTCGTCGAGGGTGCGGGCCGCCGCGAGCGCCTGCTTCCAGGTCAGGGTCTGTGGATCGCCCGGGGCCGCCACGCACCGGTCGTCCTCGAGCGTCGCCGGCGTTCCACGATCATCGAGGACCGTCCCCAGCGGGCAGCGCTGCCAGCTCAGTCCGGTCCGGCGGTCCAGCGCCGTGCCATCCGGGCGGACGAGGAAGCGATCCTGGAACGGCACCTGCGCGTTGGCACCGGGGTGGGGTCGGTCGATCCCGGCCGCCTCGGACCGCGCACACGCGCACACAACCGGAAGCAGCAGGACGGCGCAGACCTCCACAAGGAGATGCACGCCGGGGCGGGGCCTCTTTCGTTCCACGGGGAGCAGGACGGAAGCCGCGGTGGAACCCGGACATGAATCGGTCGCGCCGGGACCGAGGCCTCGGCGGGGAGCCGCCTGTCCTGACGCGAGCAGTCGCGTTGCGAGTGAAACGATCGGGCTGAACGCCGCGCCGCGACGGGATTACCCTGAACCCGTCGCTCTCCGGAGGTCACCGATGGCCGAGCAGCCGCACTTCGTCGAGATCACCGCCGAATCTGTGGATGGGCTGCATTTCCGGGTCACCCATGGTCCGAGCGCCACCACGACCGTCACCGACGCCCCGAAGGACAACGGCGGCGATGCCTCCGGCTTCTCTCCGACGGACCTGGTCGCGACCGGTCTCCTCGACTGCATGCTCACGACCATGGCGATCATCGCGAAGCGGGAGAGCACCCCCTGGGGCAAGACCCGGGGCAGGGTGGAGAAGCACATGCACCCGGCTCCCCGGCGGATCGGAACGCTGGTGGTGGATCTCTGGATGCCCTCGGAGCTGCCGGCGGACAGGCGCGCGCGCATGGAGGAGGTGGCGCACACCTGTCCCGTGATGCGGACCCTCCACCCCGACGTGAAGGTGGAGACCCGGTTCCACTACTGAGCGATCAGGGCGCCACGCGGACCATCCCCAGGCCGGTGCTGCTCCCGTTGCGTGCCACTCCGGCGACCAGGATTCGCCCGTCGGGCTGAAGGGCGACGCAGGTCGCGCCGTCGCTCGACCCGAAGAAGTCGACGGTCAGCTTGCCGCCAGTCCCGAAGCCGGTGTCGAGGACGCCGGTGGAAGTGAAGCGCGCCAGGGCGAAGTCGGGCCCGGTGGTGTTGGAGCTCTGCCCGGCGAGGACGATGCTTCCGTCGGACTGCAACGCGAGCCCGTGGACGAAGTCATGGTCCCCGGCGAAGTCGGTCGACGCCACGCCGGCGGTCCCGAAGCTCAGGTCCAGGTCCCCGTCCACCGTGAGCCGTGCGACGGAGAAATCGAAGCTACTGCCGACCAGGTTCTCCACCGAGACGAGCAGCTTGCCGTCGGGCTGGAGCACGATGCCGGTCGCCTCGTCCCACCCGGCGGTGCTGAGGGGAAGCCGCGCGATCCCGTGGCTTCCGAAGCTCTCGTCCGGCGCGCCGTTGCTCCCGTAGCGAACCACACCGGTGTCGGGATCGGCCCCGCCGTCCGGAGCCACCCTGCCGACCACCACGATGCGCCCGTCCGGCTGGAGGACCATCGCCGCCAGGAGATCGGTCTTGCCCGCGATGTCGGTCGTCACCTTCCCGCCGCTGCCGAACGTGGCGTCGGGAGCTCCGGAGGTGTCGTAGCGCGCAACGGCGAAGTCGACGACTCCCACGCCAAGGCTGGCCAGCCCGGCCACCACCAGCTTCCCGTCGGGCTGGATGGCGACGGCGACGGCCTTGTCGAACCGGCCGGCGAAGTCGGTGGTCACCAGCCCTCCGGTTCCGAAGCCGGTGTCCGGAGCGCCGCTGGCTTCGTGGCGAACGACCCCGAAATCGTCCTGGGCGCCGACGCGCGTCGTTCCCACCACCACGATCCGGCCGTCGGGCTGCAGCGCGACGCCGAACGCCTCGTCGAGGACTCCGCCGTTGAAGACCAGCGTGACCTTCCCGCCGGAGCCGAACGTGCCGTCCAGGGTCCCGTCGGAGTCGTACCGGGCCAGGGTCAGCCCCCCGACGACGAGGATCTTCCCGTCCGGCTGGAGCGCGATGGCCGCCGCGCCGCCCGGCACGCCCTCGGTGACCCGTCCATCGGTGCCGAAGCCGTCATCGAGCCCGCCGGGTGCTGGCGGAGTCGAACAGGTGACCGCGACGTCGGTGACGTCGCTCGTTCCGATGGTTCCCGTGCCGTTGGCGACGGCGCAGATCTGGAGTGGGTTCGTGGGCTGGACGCTGACCCTGACCTCGTAGTCCTGGCCGGTCGGCCTCCGCGTTCCGAAGACGAAGGGGCCGTTGCCGGGAGTGACCTGGAATCCGGTGATGACCTCGGTGAGCACGAGCCCCGTCCCCAGAAGACCGCTCACCGTTCCCCCGATGGTGAAGGTGTCGGGAGCGACCAGCGGACGGTCGTCGTCGAGGATGGTCAGGATGGCGTGGTCCTGTGCCCCCAGTGCGGCGCACCCCCTCGGGTCGGAAAGAGTGAGGACCACCGTCTCGTTCGCCTCCGCGTCGCCGTCCACCACCAGCGGGATCTGCACCGCCCGCCTTCCTTCCTCGCCGTCGGCGAAGAGCACCGGAACGCTGATCGACCGATAGTCGGACCCGTCGACGGCGCTCCCATCCGAGGTGGTGAGCAGGGCGCTCACCGCCCCGCGGCTGCCTCCGCTCCGGGTGACGACGACGGTCGTCCCGTCGCCCGGCAACTCCGGTGTCTCGAAGGTCGCTGACTCGAAGGCAAGCAAGCCCGCGGCAGGCTCCGGAGCGCCGGGACACAGGGGAGCCGCCTCGGGAGCCGGAAGCGCGGGCCGTGTCGGGGGCGTCTCCACCGGCTCGACTCCGGAGTATGCCCATTCGAGGCCGTTTCCTGCGCTGGGATCGCGGAGGAACGCCGAAAGGTACGACTCACGCTGGCGTAAATTGAGGGTGTTCGCCTCCAGGCGCACCCCCACCACGAAGACGTCGTCCAGCCGCACGTCCGCGAGCGGGATGTCGATGGGGATCGGTGCCGCCAGCGCCACGATCGCGTGGCCTCCCTCCAGCCGCTCCACGTCGGGATCGAAGGTGAAGCTCGCCTGGTTCCAGAACGGCTGTCTCGCGCCGGCCTCGGTGTGGGCGTCGAAATCGAAGAATCCACGCCATCCCGCCAGCTCGACGGAGCCTCCGGTCCTCACCAGGGTCGTCTGCTGCGCGAAGTCGAAAGCCTCGACGTGGAAGCTGGCCCAGGACCACATCACTCGCCCGCAGTCGTCGAAGCTGGCTCCGGGCTCGTGCCACCGGCACTCCTGGGCGGTCGGGAACCCGGGATTGCCGTCGATCGCCTCGAGGAATGCCTGGCTGACCGTCACTCGAAGCTCGGCGTTGGCGGATGTCTTCCGGAAGGATTGAAATTGGGTGAGCTCCGAGCTGCTCCCGATCGCCGCACCCGGCTGCCCGGCCGCGAAGGGTGCCTGCGCCGAGACCCAGTAGCTGCGCCCCGCCTCGTTGGAGAAGACCTCCCCGACGGCGCGAGAGGAGCGCACACCCGGGGGGCGCAGGACGAGGCTGCCGAAGTCGATGGTCTCGTTCACCCTCCCGCCGACCTGCACCCGGTCCGGTCCGAGGGGTTCCTCGCCGGCGGCGCCGTCGAGGAAGTGATGGAACGACCAGAACCGCACGACGGTGTCGGGCTCCGGCTTGTCGCAACCGCCGATGCCCATCAGCGCGATCGCGATCGGCAGCCACACCAGCTCCCGTGGGGGAGCGCGGCGGAACGGGTCGCGGGTGTTCACGTGCTTCCTCGCTGGCGCCTCCGGCCGGGAGAGGGATTCCCCGGGACCTCGGGCCCCGACGCGAGGACGCAATCGGGTTGAGAATCCGGACAGGCGTGTCCAAGCGGCCGGAATGACTGGTGCAGGAACGCCGGAACGGCTAGGGCGCGCGGACGCGCAGCTGCCGGGCGCGGGTCTGCGCCTCGGCCGCGTCTCCGCGACGGCCGAGCTTGCGGTCGACGCGCGCCAGCCACTCCGCCGCGTCGGCTCCCATCGGGTTCTCCGGATCGAAGCTGCGCCAGAAGGCATCCGCCCGTCCGAGGAACTGCGCGGACTCGTCGAGGCGCTGCCGCGCGAGCAGCGCGCGTCCCAGCCCCAGCCAGGCCTCGGCCCGCATCGGCGTGTCCCGGCGCAGCTCGGTCTCCGAGAGCGCCAGCGCCTCCTCCATCGAGGCCTGTGCCTGCTCCGGCACCTCGAGCTCGAGCTGCGTGAGCCCGCGCTCGATGAGGATCCGCATCAGGTGCCACCGCTCGACCGGATCGTCCGGGATGCGATGGAGCGCCCGCTGCTGCGCCTCGAATGCTTCCAGCGGCCGTCCCGCGAGGCGGTACACCGTCCCGGCGAGGGTGTCGTAGGAGAGGCTCGGGTGCTGCGCCTCCGGCATCGCCCCCAGCGTGGCGGCCTCGGCCAGCGCCTCCTCGCTCCGGCCGAGGTAGGCGAGGGCCACCATCCGCATCATGCGCGCGGTGAGTGTGAAGCGGTGGGTGGGGCCGACGGACCGCTCCAGCGACTGCACCGCCGGGGTGAGGTCCGCGAGCGCGGCGTCGGGGCGACGGAGCGCGAGCAGCGTCATCCCCCGCGAGAGGTGGGTGTTGCCCCAGCCACGCGAATCCCGCTCCATCGAGGCCGCGCGGACCTCGATGCCCCGGGTGTTGTCCTCGAGGGACTCGCGCAGGTACCCGAGGCGCCGCCCACAGGTCACCCGGTTGACGGAGATCTGCCCCACCAGCGGGCTGGTCGGGCCGAGCACTCGCCGCGCGTCCTCCAGGGCCTGGGTCATCTCGGCGTAGGCGCGGTCGCTCTGCCCCGCGTGGCACAGCGCGCGGCCGTGGACGTCCCGGGCATAGATGACGTGCGGGTGGGTCGCCTGTCCCCCGTAAGCATCGAGGGCGAAGCGGAGCCCCCGGTCCGCCTCGACCAGCGACTCCTTGACGTCGCGGTCACCGTACTGGTGAGCCTCGGCGAGGAGGACCGCGCCGGCCACGGTCCGCGGGTCGCGATCGCCGAGCTCCTTCCGGGCGAGATCGAAGGCGCTGCGCGCGTCCCGGATGGCGTCCGGTCGGCGCACCTCCTCGATGGCCAGCTTCGCCCGGTTCTCCAGCGCCCGGACGAGATCCGCCGGCCGGGTCGTGCGGCTGGCCTGGAGCTCGGGGAGGAGCCGGTCCAGCTCCGCGTGCAGCTCCGCGCCCCGCCCGCGGACGAGGAGCACGTCGGTGCCGAGCAATCGTGCGCGGAGCCGCTGGGGGTGTCGCGGGGGGAGCGCCTCGGCCTCGGTGCGGGCCTCCGTCGCCACCCGCTCGGCCGAGTCGGGGTCTCCCACGTCGAGGAGGGTGGTCCCCAGGAGGTTCAGCAGCTCCACCCGGAACTCGGGCCGCTTCTCGCCGATCCGCTCGAGGTCCGCGTGCGCGCGCTGGAGGAGCTCCACCGCCGATAGCGAGCGCCCGACGCCGCCGTAGGGGCTGGCCTCGCGGAAGATGCCGGCGAGGTAGTCCTTCACCTCCTCCGCCCGCCGCTGCTCGGCGGAGGCCCGGCGGGCCTGCCAGATCGCCGCCGACGTTCCGGCCGCGACCGCGGCGAGGATGGCCATCGCCGCTCCGGTGGCGGCACGGTGCCGGAGCACGAACTTCCGCGCCCGGTACCCGAGGCTGTCCGGACGGGCCTGCACCGGGTGGCCGGTCAGGTACCGGCCCAGGTCGTCGGCGAACGCGGCGGCGGTCGGGTAGCGCTCCTCGGGGGAGAAGTGGAGCGCCTTGAGCACCACCGTGTCGAGGTCCCCGGCGAGGCTCTTCCCCACCGGCTGGGGGGCCACCTGGCTCGGAGGGGGAATCGTGACCGCGCGGAGCTGCTCGAGGTAGGGCCGCTCCGGGCTGCGCTTCAGCCGGTAGGGCGGAACGTCCGCGAGGAGCTCGTAGAGCAGCACGCCGAGCGAGTAGATGTCGGTGGCCACGCCGATCTGCTCTCCGGCGAGCTGCTCCGGCGACGCGTGATCTGGAGTGAACGCCGGCCCGGAGAGGTCGGTCAGCTCGCTCCGGTCGCTCTCCTCGAGCAGCTTGGCGATGCCGAAGTCGAGCAGCCGGACCTGTCCCTCGGCTGTCACCAGGACGTTGGAGGGCTTCAGATCGCGGTGCACCACCAGCCGCGCGTGCGCGTGAGCCACCGCCGCCACGACCTGCAGGAACAGCTCGAGGCGCGCGCGGATCCCCAGGCCGGCCTCCCGGGCGTGCACGTCGATCGGCCGGCCCTCCACGTACTCGAGCGCGAGGTAGGGCTCTCCGCCGGGCGCCACGCCCGCGTCGAGCAGCCGCGCGATGTTCGGGTGGGCGAGGGTGGCGAGGATCTCCCGCTCTCGCTCCAGCCGCTGGCGGAGCGGCGCCGCCAGCCACGAGACCCGCGGGAGCTTGAGCGCGACCGGCCGGCGGGTCATCACGTCGGAGCGCTCGGCCAGCCACACCGTGCCCATGCCCCCCTCGCCGAGGCGGCGGATCAGCCGGTAGGGGCCGATGCTGCGCGGGGAGGACCAGGCCGCCCTCACCGAGACCGGCGTGGGGAACCGTGGCAGCGCCTCCAGGGCCGAGGGGCTCGCGGGCGACAGCAGCTTGCGGACCAGCGCGACGTCGCGGCCGTGCTCGGGGGCCAGGTTGGCCAGCCACGCCTCGCGCTCGGTCTCGGGGACGTCCAGGGCCTGGTCGAGCAGCCGGTCGACCCGCGACCACGTCTCCTGGCTGAGCTCGTTCGGGTCCACGTTTCCCCCGGGGACTGGCGGAACTCTAGGACTTCAGCGCCGCGGCCAGCCAGAGGCGGGCCTTCTCCCAGTCGCGCCGGACGGTGCGGTCCGTCACGCCCAGCGCCTCTCCCGTCTCCGCCTCGGAGAGGCCGCCGAAGTACCGGAGCTCCACCACCTCGGCCATCCGCGCGTCTCGGCTGGCCAGCCCCTCCAGCGCGCGGTGCACCGTGAGGATCTCCTCCGGACCCTGCGCCGGCATCGCCTCCGTCCCGAGCAACGGCAGGCTGGGCTCACCTCCGCCCCGGCGCGCCGCGGTCCGCTCCCGGGCGAAGTCCACGATGATCGTGCGCATCGCGCGCGCCGCGTACCGCATGAAGTGGCGGCGGTCCTCGATGCGGATCCCGTGCGTCCGCGCGAAGCGGAGGAACCACTCGTGGACCAGCGCCGTGGTGTCGAGCAGGGTGTTCCGGCGACCCGAGCCGAGGCGGACGTGAGCGATGTACCGCAGCTCGTCGTAGGTGGCCCGGAACACGGCGTCGGCGGCCGCGGCGTCACCGGCCTGCGCCCGCCCCAGGAGCTCCGTCAACTCCACCCCGTCGTCCATCTGCCCACGACCCCTCGGGTCTCAGCCCCGGCGGAATCTACCCCGCGCGTCCGGCGACGGCGATCTCGCCTCCCACCGAAACGTCCGGGAGGGTCAGGTCCCGGTCGAGGAGCGGCCGGGCTCGACCTTCTCCACCAGCCGGAGCTGCTGTCCGGACATCGCCGCAGCCGGCGCGTCCACCTCGCGCTCGAGGTAGGTGTACCCGGCGAGGCCGGCCTCGTACGCGCGCAGCAGCTGGCGCGACTGGTCGAGCGTCATGGTGCCCTTGCGCAGCGCCTCCTCGGCGAAGCGCCGCACCCGGGCGACCAGGTCGTCCTTGCTGTAGCTGACGTAGTTCAGCACCTCGGTGACCGTGTCGCCGGAGACCACGTGGTCGATGAGGTAGCCGCCGCTCGGGCCGAGCGACACCTGCACCGCGTTGGTGTCCCCGAAGAGGTTGTGCAGGTCGCCGAGGATCTCCTGGTACGCCCCGACCAGGAAGATGGCGATGAAGTAGTCGTCCTGGTTGATCGGGTGCAGCTCCAGCACGTCCTTCACGTCCCGCCGGTCGATGAAGTGCTCGATCTTCCCGTCCGAGTCGCAGGTGATGTCCGCGAGCACCGCGCGCCGGGCAGGGCGCTCGTTGAGGCGGTGGATGGGCATGATCGGGAAGAGCTGATCGATGGCCCAGCTGTCGGGGAGCGACTGGAAGACGCTGAAGTTGCAGAAGTAGGTGTCCGCCAGCTGCCGCTCGAGCGTCTCGAGCTCCTCGGGCATCTCGTCGAGCTCGCGCGCGGTGCGGAGGACCTTCTGGCACACCGCCCAGAAGAGATTCTCGGCTGACACCCGGTCGGCCAGCGTGAGGTGGCCGAGCGAGAAGAGGGTGAGGCACTCCTCCTTGTACTCGGTGGCGTCGTGGTACGCCTCGAGCACGTTCTTCCGCGTCAGCTCCCGGTAAGTGGCCCAGAGCTTCCGCACCACCGGTGAGGCGTCCTCGGGCAGGGCCTCGGGCACGTTCTGGGCGTCGAACTCACTGACCCCCAGCACCTCGGTGACCAGCACCGCGTGGTGGGCGACCACCGCCCGGCCCGACTCGGAGACCAGGGTGGGGTGGTCCACCTTGGCCTCGTTGCACGCCTCGAGCACGCTGAACACCACGTCGTTCGCGTACTCCTGCGTGGTGTAGTTCATCGACGAGGTGAAGTTGGTCTGACTCCCGTCGTAGTCGACGCCCAGCCCTCCTCCCACGTCGAGGTACTTCAGCGGCGCGCCGGCCTGGGCCACCTCGACGTAGAAGCGGCTCGCCTCGCGCAGGGCGTTCTTGAAGTTGCGGATGTTGGAGACCTGGCTCCCGAGGTGGAAGTGCAAGAGCTCGAAGCAGTCCAGCAGCCCGACCTTCCGCATGAACTCCATCGAGTCCACGAGCTCGCTCGACGACAGGCCGAACTTGCTCCGGTCCCCTCCGGAGGCCTCCCACTTGCCCGCCCCGCGGGTGCTGAGCTTGACCCGGATGCCGATGCGCGGGCGGATGCCCACCCGGCGGGCCACCTCGGCGATGAGCGGGATCTCGCTCGGCTTCTCCACCACCAGCACGACGTTGCGACCGAGCCGCGAGGCGTACAGCGCGGTCTCGATGTACTCCTCGTCCTTGTAGCCGTTGCAGACCACCAGGGCGTCGGGGCTGTCGAGCAGCGCCATCACCGCGAGTAGCTCGGGCTTGCTCCCTGCCTCCAGCCCGTAGTCGTACGGGCGGCCGGCGTCGACGATGGTCTCCGCCACGTACCGGTGCTGGTTCACCTTGATGGGGTACACGCCCTTGTAGGCGCCCCGATAGTTGTGCTCGGCGATGGCCCGCCGGAACGATTCGTTGAGGTGGACCACCCGGCTGCGGAGCACGTCGGTGAAGCGGATGAGGAGCGGCAGCGGGATGCCGCGGCGGCGGACCTCCTCCACCAGCTCCTTGAGGTCCATCGAGTGGCCGTTGCCGTCGGCGTGGACGGTGACGTTCCCCTTGTCGTTGATGCCGAAGTACCCCGCGCCCCAGCTGCGGACTCCGTACGTCTCGAAGGCGTCCGCCAGGGACCAGGGTTGCGGGGGTGAGGTGGGCATCGTGAGGTCAGGACCTCCAGGGACATCCCGGTCGCCCGGGAGGTCGGCACAATAGAAGAACACGGGGGACCGTCAACACCATGCCCCGTGGCACCGCGACGACGTCCCTGTGACTCCGGAACCGAGGTCGGGACTCCCCCGGGCGGACTGTTCAGATCTCCCGGATTGCCTGGAGCACCTGATCCACGTGCCCGTCGACCTTCACCTTTGGCCACACGCGGGCCACCTTCCCGGAACCGTCGATGAGGAAGGTGGAGCGGTTGATGCCCATGAACTTGCGCCCGTAGAGCGACTTCTCGCCCCAGGCGCCGTACTTCTCCGAGACCGCGTGGTCCGTGTCGGCGAGCAGCGGGAAGGGCAGATCATACTTGCCCGCGAACTTCGCGTGGCTCACCCCGGAATCCGGGCTCACTCCGAGAACCACCGCGCCCGCCTTCCGGAGCGCCGAGTGCTCGTCGCGGAAGGCGCACGCCTCCCGCGTGCAGCCGGGGGTGTCGTCCTTCGGGTAGAAGTAGAGGACCACCGTCTTTCCCTTGAAGTCGGAGAGCTTCACCGGCTTCCCGGACTGGTCCTCGAGGCTGAACGCAGGGGCCTTGTCACCGACGTCGAGCATCGCCATGGCGCGCTCACTTAACCCGTGTGGGGCGCGGAGCAACCGGTTTCGACGCTTCCTGTTCCGTGAGCTGGTCCACGGCCTGCCGCAGCCGGGCCAGCTGGACCAGGGCCTCCGGGTCCTGGAGCAGCCGGTGGACCGAGGTGCTCCGGAGCAGCGCCACCGTGTCCCCCCTCTCGAGCGCCTCCTTCACCTCCGGGTCCGAGACCACGGCACGGAACCGGGGGTTCTTCTCCAGGGCGGTCACCGCCGGGTTGCCGGAGACCTGCTGGAAGAGCTCGGGCGAGCGGAACACCCTCTGCGCCGCGGCGAGGTCCGTCGCCCGCGAGAAGAAGGGGGCGGAGAACAGGTTCCACTTCCGGGCGATCGCGAAGGCGGTGGAGTCGCTCGGCGAGAGCCCCAGGCCCTTGCCGGCCAGCTGGACGTTCGCCTCGACGAAGGCCAGCGCCGACAGCGCCACCCAGGCCACCGCCGCCACCTTCCCCCCGCCGAGGAGCGCTCCCAGCGCCCGGTCCGTTCCGCGCTCGGCAGGGTCGCGGCCGCCGAGCACGCCCTGGAGCAGCCGGGTGCCCACCAGCCGCACCACGACCGCGATGACGATGAAGGTGGCGAAGCTCGCCGCCACCGCCCCGAGGGACTCGGAGGTGTGGAAGAACCGCGTGAAGGCCGGGCCGAGGAGGGCCCCTCCGGGGCGCGCGAGGAGCGCGGCGAGCACCAGCGCTCCCCAGCTGGCCAGCTGTCGCGACGCGCCGGAGCGGGCGCCGAACACCGCCCCCAGCGCCACCAGCGCGAGCACCACCAGATCCAGGGTCATTTGATCTTGAACGCCTTGCCCCGGGACTCCTCGTACAGGCGTGCCTGCACCTCGGTGAGCTTCTCCTTGTAGAGGGCGTTCTGCGGCTCGTAGGTGAGAGCCATCTTCAGGCCCCGCTCCGCGGCGACGAAGTTGCCCCGGTCGATCTCTCCCAGCGCGGTCTGGAACTGCTGGCGGGCCTTCGGGTTGAGGCCGATCTGCTCCGCGGCCTGCTGCTTCACCTGGGCAATCGTCTCCTTCTCGGAGAGCTCGTCGAAGCGGAGCTTCGATGCCCGATCCGGCCCGCTCACGTCGGCCAGGTACTTCTTGCGCCGCACGTCGTCGCGCAGCACGTAGTAGGCCTCGGTGACCCGCTTGTAGACCTCGTGCACCCGCGTCTTGAACGCCTCGTCGTCGAGCTGGAAGAAGCGGTCCGGGTGGTAGGCGCGGCTCTCGGTGTAGAACGCGCGCTTCACCTCGCCCGCGCTGGCGGTCGTGGGCACGCCGAGCAGCTCGAAGTAGTCGAGGGTGTCCAGCCGCTCGGCCTTCCAGGCCACCTGGGATTCGGGGTCCCCCGGGGCGGGTGTCGCCGTCGCCGCTGGTGCCACCGGGGGAACGACCGGGACCACGGGCGGTGGCCCCCCGGCCTCCGCGGGCGGCAGCGGGGGCACCACCGGGATGCCGATGCTGGTCTCGCTCATCGGGTCGCGGGTGGGCCGGTGGGGAACGCGAGGCGCGGCGGTGCGGGGTGGCCCGGCCTTCACCGGCGCGAGCGGAGGGATGACCGGCGCGATGTTCACCCCGAGGGACGGAAGCGGGGGGACCGCGGGCTTGCCCGGGGTGTCGGTGGGGCGGAAGACCCGCGCCGGGACCACGCCCGGCTGGGGTGCGGGACCGGACGCGCGGGCCTGCTCGGTGAGGAACTCCCCGGTCGGCGACCCGAGGGGTGCCTGGGGCGGGGAGCGCGTCCCGGCAGTGGGGGCCGCGGGGCCCTCACGGGTGGGCGTGCGGGGCGGGCCGGCGGCGGGCTGCTCGCGCGTCGGGGTGCGCGGCACGGGCGGCGGGGCAGGCGCCACCGCGCCGATCCCCGGGGGCTGGCCGGGCCGCGGCGGCGGCGTGGCCTGTCCGGGTGCCGCGCCAGGCCGCGGAAGGGCCGTGCCCCCGGTGGTCGGGCTGCGGGGAGCCGCCGGCCTCGGAGGCCCCGCCGGTGGAGCAGCGCCGGCCTTCGGCCCGGGGGGCGGAGCCGGAGGAAAGGGCGCGTCGAGCTTTGGGACTCCCGGGAGCGGGGTGTCGCGAAAGGTGCCGGTGGTCTCGAAGCCCGCCTCCTGCACCTCGGAGGGGTCCACCGGCGCGAGCGGCTGAGTCGTCGTCTTCCGGGGCGTCTCGCCCGGGGAGTCCGGGGCACCGGAGCCCGGCTTGTCGGGCGGTTCGCTCACGGCGCTCGCTCAACCCTCCACGGCGCTCGGCAGATCGGGCAGGACATCGCGCGACGTGCCCGGGGGGACGGCGTGCACCATGCCACGGGCCAGCCGCGTCTGACGATTCTGCAGGATGGACCGCTGGATGTCCGCCTCGGTCAGGCCCGAGGACAGCGAGATGGTGGTGGAGGTCTTCTGCCCGGTCTCCGTGTCCGCCGCCGAGACGTTCACGATGCCGTCGGTGTTGATCTCGAAGGTGACCTCGATCTTCACCTCGCCACGGTACCCCACGCGGAAGCCGGCGAACTCGAACTCGCCCAGCATCTCGCACTCGTCTGCCCGGTTGGACTCCCCCTGGTAGACGCGGATCTTGACCCGCTCCTGCCCGTCGCGGCTGGTGGTGAAGGTCTTGCTCCGGTCGATGGGCACCGGGGTGTTCTTCTCGATGATCCGCTCGGTGTAGCCGCCCACCGTCCCGATGCGGAGGCTGAGCGGGGTGACGTCGACCAGGAACGTCTCCGTCCGCGCGTCCATGAGCGCGTGGGCCTGGAGCGCGGCGCCCATCGCCACCACCTGGTCGGGGTTGATGCCCTCCAGGGGCTCCTTCTGGAAGTAGTGCCGGACCGAGTTCTGCACGATGGGCAGCCGCGTCGGCCCGCCCACCAGGATGACCGCGTCCACGTCCGCGGCGGTGAGCCGCGCGCTCTGCAGCGCCTCGTCGCACACCTTGAAGGTCCGCTGCACGAGGTCCATCACCATCCGGTTGAACTGGTCCTGGGAGAGGGTGGCCCGGAGGTCCATCACCTGGCCGGACGCGTCCTGGCAGATGTTCTGGCAGAGCACGTCCGCCGTGCCCTTCTGCCCCACGTCGATCTTCGCCTGCTCCGCGGCCTCCTTCAGCATCTGCAGGCAGTACTTGCTCTGCCGGAGATCCAGCCGCGTCCTGGCCAGGAAGTCGTCCGCGAGCCAGGTCATGATCCGGTCGTCGAAGTCGTCACCGCCGAGGTACGTGTCGCCGGCCGTCGAGAGGACCTCGAAGACGTCCTTGCCGATCTCGAGGATCGACACGTCGAAGGTGCCGCCGCCCAGGTCGTAGATCACCACCCGCTGGTTGACGTCGCGCCCGAACCCGTAGGCGAGCGCCGCCGCGGTGGGCTCGTTCAGGATGCGGAGAACGTTCAGGCCGGCGATCCGGCCCGCGTCCTTGGTGGCCTGCCGCTGGTTGTCGTTGAAGTAGGCGGGGACGGTGACGACCGCCTTGTTGACCGGACGGCCGAGGTACTGCTCGGCGATGGCCTTCATCTCCTTGAGCACCAGCGCGGAGATCTCGGGCAGCGAATAGAGCTGGTCGCGCACCTGGATGCGCACCGAGTTGTTGTCGCCCTCGACGATGCGGTACGGCATCACCGCCATCGCCTTCTTCACCTCGTCGGAGAAGAAGTAGCGACCAATCAGGCGCTTGGCCGAGTACACGGTGGTCTCTGCGCGCGTGATGATGTTGCGCTTGGCGCTGTTCCCCACCAGCACCGTTCCGTCCTCGAGGAACGAGACGACCGAGGCGTGGTTCACCTCGCCCCACTCGTTGGGGAGCACCACCGGCTCACCGTTCTCGACGATCGACACGCAGGAGTAGGAGGTCCCGAGGTCGATGCCGATCGCGATGTCGTCCGCCATGCAACCTCCAGTTCCGAGCGTTCCACGCTGACCGGGTCACGGGCGCACGGCGGCCAGCAATCCGTGGCCCCCCCGGTTCGCGGCGGCCCCAGATGTTACCTTCTATGGAGGAGGCAGACGGAACAGATGGGCGGAACCTTCGGTATTCTCACCTCGCACCCGGACCTCCTCGGGTGCCAGCTCCTCCGGCTCGACGCACAGGTCCAGCTGGGCACCAGCACACACTCGACCACCCTCGTCGGGCTCGGGTCCATCTCGGCGGGCGAGACGCTGCTCCGCCGCTGGTCGACCCAGGTCGCTCCTCGACGGCTCGCGGACCCCGAGCTGAGCGCGTCGGCCTCGGCGCTGCTCTACCGGGGACAGACGTTCGGACCCGGCGCCTCGCTGGAGGATGTGCAGCCCCTCCGTCACGGCAGCTGGCTTTTCTCCTGCGAGGGCGATCTGGAAGCCTTCCCCCGCGTCCAGGCCTGGCTCGACGCCGAGCTGCCCCCTCATCTCGTCCGGTCGGTGGGCACAGGGTCGGTGGCGTCGGCGAGCTTCGCCCTCTTCCTTGCGGCGCTCCCCCAGCCCGACCAGAACCGCCCGCTCGCCGCGCGCGACGGGGCCCGGATGCTCGGGCAGGTCGCCCGGGTGCTCGCTCAGCGCTCGGCGGCCGAGGGCGCTGCGCGCGCGGCCCGCCTCCTCCTGATGGCCACCGACGGTCGGGTCCTCCTCGCCGCGCGCACCGGCGACCTCCCGGCGCAGATGCGGCTCCTCGAGGGCGAAGCGCGCTGCCGTCGCTGCGCGGTGGACGAGAACTCGAAGTCACGGTCGCTCGTCCGCGCCCATCTCCGCTCCCGCTCGGTCGTCGTCACCTCGGTCCCGCTCGGAGCAGGAGCCCACTGGCTCCCCATCCCCGACGGCGGCTCTCTCGGGGTGGGGCCGAGCCTCGAGCCCGAGCTGCTCAGCGGCTCTCCCAGCGCGGGCTGACCGAGGCGGCGACCACGTGCGAGAGGATGTTGCACCCTGCGTGGAGGAGCGTGCTCCCCACGACGGTGCCGGTGCGCTCGCGCAGCCAGCCGAAGAGCAGGGCAGGGAAGAAGACCAGCAGGCGTGAGCCCTGGAAGATGGCCAGGTGCCCGACCGCGAACAGCGCCGCGGCCAACAGGAACGCGGGGCCCACCACCACGCCGGCGATGCGCGCCCCTCCGGGCCACACCCGCTTCAGCCGTGCCTGGAGCCAGCCGCGGTAGAAGAACTCCTCGGGCAGCGCGGTGACGAAGAGCTCGTCGACGACGTTGCTCCACCCGTAGCCGGCGGGGACCCGCGCGTGGAAGCTCAGCCCCGGCGGTGGGCCCCCTGGACCGTGCCCCAGCAGATTTCCGAGCCAGACCTCGTAGCCGACGATGAAGAGCGGGGCGATGACCGCGAGCATCGCGACGGCGAGCAGCACGTCCAGCCGCCACCGGGCCAGGGTGACCCCGTAGTCGCGGGCGTCCTCGCCGGTGCCCCGCATGGCGGCGAGCGGCAGGTAGAGGAAGGCCACCACCGCGGTCACCTTCGCCCAGGGCGGCGGCGCGAGCAGCGAGGCGGCGACGATCGCGGCGAACGCCACCGCCCACAGCGACAGCGCCTGACGGAGGACGCGCCCGGGCGGCAGGGCCTCCACCGTCACGGCAGGTGCCCCAGCTGCGCGCGGACCGACGACATCGCCGCCACGCGGGAGGAGGAGCTCCGCCGGACGGTGACCACTCCGGCGAGCCGTCCCTGGCGGTCCAGCACCGGGCTCCCCGGTGGCAGGCGGAGCGAGATCTCGAACCATGGCCCCGGGGCCCGGCTCACCTTGCCCAGCTGGGGCTTCTTCCCGTCCGGGCCGATGCCCACCACCCACTCCCCCGGGACGAGCGGCTCCAGGCGTGTCGCCGGCGCGGGGAATGGACCGTCGCCGTCGATGGCCAGGAGAACGAGGCCGAGCTCGCTGAGCCTCTCCACCACCCGGGCCGTGCGCCGCGCCTCGCCCATCTCGACGAGGGCCGCGGTGCCGTGCACCAGCCCGTCGGGGGTGAGCACCTGTCCGTCGGTCCCCACCAGGACCCCCGGCCCGGTGCCGGTGCCGAGGACGCGCACCCAGGCGCGGCCACCCGTCTCGGCGGCGCGGCGGAGCGCGCTCGAGGAGGGAGGCGTCGACGCGGTCGACCCGCCGAGCGCGAGCGCCGCGAGCACCGCGACCAGCGTCGTGCTCAATGCCGGAGAGCCTCGGCTTCCAGCCGCCGCCAGAGGCCCGACGAGGAGGCGAAGGTGAAGAGGACCTGCGCGGCCTGGAGCCGCGCTCCTTCGGCGAGCTTCTGCGCGACCGCTTTCTCCAGGCGCACGCCCTCCAGCCACGAGCCGTTGGTGGACCCGGGGTCCTCCACCGTCCAGCCCTCCGGCGCCTGGCGGAAGACCAGGTGGACCTGGCTCACGGTGCCCTCCTCGATGACCAGGTCGCAGGACGCGCTCCGCCCGAGGGTGATCTCCGTGCCGTCCCGAACCACCGGCTCGAGGGCGATGGCCTGGGCGGAGCCCTCGAGCGGCGCGGCCAGCGTGGGCGGCATCAGCAGGGTCTGGTTGCCGTCGGGGTGCGTGGAGTGCCAGGCCGTGGGCTCGCGCAGCAGCCACGGGTGGGGATGGGCCCGCGCGAACGCGGCCTCGTCGCGCAGGTCCAGCTCCGGGAGCAGCGTGGAGAGGAGGAAGCTCTTCATCCGGACCCCCGCTGCCGGAGTCCCCAGAAGCGCTGCTGGAGCCCGAGGTTCAGTGGATCGAGCTCGAGGGCTCGCTCGTACGCCTCGAGCGCCTGTGTTCGCTGACCGCTCGACTCGAAGCCCCGGGCAGCTGCCGCCTGGATCTGCGCCCGCGCGTCGGCTCCGGGGTGAGTGGCGAGGAAGCGGGCACGGTGCTGCTCGAGGACGGTCACCGTGAGCCCCGCGGCGATGCAGCGGGCCACGCCGCGGAAGTTTCCTGCCTCGGCGTCGACCTCCACCCGCCGGGTGGGGGTGGAGATGCGCTCGACGGACTCGTTCAGCTTGACCAGCAGCCGTCTCGCCTCGTCCTGCTGGCTCGGGTTGGCCCCGCGGGCCTGGACGCCGTCGAGCTCGTTGCGCAGCTCGCGCCACCGCGAGCGGACGTCGTCGAACTCGGCGTCCTTGACCAGGCCCAGCCGGGTGTAGGGGTCGGTGGGGGCGGTGCGGGCGCGGGACAGGATGCGCTCCACGTCTGGATCTCCTGCGCCCTTGGGGGTGAGGGGGGCCAGGCCCTTCAGCCTGCGGGACACCGCTTCCTTGAACGGCGGCGCCGGCTCGAGGAACTGCAGCGCGACGCCGGCGGCGAAGCCCCAGGCCCTGGCCTGCAGCTCGGGGACCTGCCGCACCACCTCGGCGCGGGTGAGCGCCCCCGGCGGGCTCTCGAGCGACACCTGCACCCGGGTGAACAGGGCGGGCAGCGGCTCGGGCACGCAGGCGTAGACGCCGGCGCGCGAGAGGTCCCGGAGGTCCACCGTCTGCGGCGCATTGTCGATGATCAACGTCCCCCGGAAGGTCACCGGGGTCGGCACCGTGGCGCTGGCCGGAGCGGGCGCGTGGGTGACGTGCGGGGTGGGGACGCGCGGGGCAACCTCGGTGGGCGAGCCCGACAGGGGCGTCACCGGCCCCTGGCTCGCTGCGGTGCGGGTGAGCGCACGCTCCAGCGCGGCCCGGAACGCGTCGGCGTCGGAGAAGCGGTCCTCGCGGCGCTTGGCCAGCGCGCCGAGGATGGCGTCGTTCCAGGCCTGGCTCACCCGCGGGTTCAGCTCGCGCGGCGGGGTGGGGGGTGTGTCCCGGTGGGCGATGAGGATGCCCGTGACGCCGCCGGCGGTGAACGGCAGCCGCCCGGTCGCGAGCCGGTAGGCGATGATCCCGAGCGCATAGAGGTCGGCGCGGCCGTCCAGCCCCTCACCCGAGCCCTGCTCGGGGGCCATGTATTCCGGCGTGCCGACGATCCACCCGGCGTGGGTCTGACCTTCCTGCGTCTCGCTGCCGAAGAGCTTCGCGATCCCGAAGTCGAGGATCTTCACGAAGGGCGGACCGTCTCGCCGGCAGAGGAAGATGTTCTCCGGCTTGAGGTCGCGGTGCACCACCCCGCGGGCGTGCGCGGCCTGGAGCGCCTGACAGACCTGGATGAGGACCGGCAGGGCCTGCTCCGGGGCCATGGGTCCCGGCGGCGCGGCGGAGAGCGGCTCGCCCTCCAGGTACTCCATGATCAGGTAGTACCGCCGGGGCGGCACCACGTTCATGTCGAAGATGTTGACGATGTTCGGGTGGCCGATGAGGTTGACCGCCCGCGCCTCGGCGTAGAACCGCTGCACCAGCGAGGCGTCGGAGGCGAGGTGCTCGTGAAGCACCTTCACCGCGACCTTGCTGCCGATGAGGGTCTGCTCGCCCAGGTAGACCGAGCCCATCCCGCCGTGGCCGATCCGCCGGACGAGGCGGAAGCTGCCCACCGTGGTGCCCAGGAGTGGATCGGGCGCGCTTGTCGCTTGGGTCGAGGACATCGCGGGGGAGGAAACCGAAAATGTCCCACGCCGCGATGACAGGTGCAAAGCGCCGGGACCACTCTGGCGACCGGTTGCGCGGACGCCCCCGGGCCGGAAGGACCCGCCGGCGATCCGGCTCAGCCCCCCGCACCCAGGGGGACGCCTGAGGAAGCGCGCGGGAGCGCGCCAGCGATCGGGCTCAGCCCCCCGCACCCAGGGGGACGCCTGAGGAAGCGCGCGGGAGCGCGCCAGCGATCGGGGCTCAGCCCCCCGCACCCAGGGGGACGCCTGAGGAAGCGCGCGGGAGCGCGCCAGCGATCGGGGCTCAGCCCCCCGCACCCAGGGGGACGCCTGAGGAAGCGCGCGGGAGCGCGCCAGCGATCGGGGCTCAGCCCCCCGCGCCCAGGGGGACGCCTGAGGAAGCGCGCGGGAGCGCGCCAGCGATTTGGCTCAGCCCCCCGCGCGGGCCCTGCGGCGGCGGATCTCCGCCAGGAACTCCTCGGGCCCACGCGTGTTGAGCACGTCCGAGGTCCGGGCCCCACCCTTCCGCGCGGTGTGGATGGCAAACGCCACGTTGTGGAGGGCATGCGTGCTGTGTGCGTCCGCCGAGACCACCAGGCGTGCTCCGGCCTTGAGCGCGAGGCGCACGTGCTCGGCCGAGAGGTCGAGCCGGTCCGGGTTGCCGTTCACCTCCAGCAGAACTCCCCGCTTCGCGGCGCGCTCCACCACCGCCGGGATGTTGAGCGGCGACGGGTCGCGCCTCTGCAGCAGCCGCCCGGTGGGATGTCCGAGCACGTCGGTGCAGGGGTGGTCGAGCGCCTTGAGCACCCGGGCGGTCATCGCCGCCTCGTCCTGCCCGTGGCGGACGTGCACCGAGGCGATGACCACGTCCAGCTCGGCGAGGAGCCTGTCGGAGAGGTCCAGCGCCCCGTCCTCGAGGATGTCCACCTCGAGGCCCTTGAAGAGGCGCAGCTCGGGCACCGCCTCCTGCACCCGGGCGATCTCCTCCCACTGGGAGCGGACCCGCGTCTCGTCCAGCCCGCCTGCGTACGCGGCCGCCGCGCTGTGGTCGGTGACGGTGAGGTAGCGGAGCCCCATGGCGGCGGCCGCGCGGGCCATCGCCTCGAGGCTGGACTTGCCGTCGCTCCAGGTGGAGTGGCTGTGCACCACGCCCTGCACCGCCGTGGCCAGGAGGAGATCTGCAGGCAGGGTGCCGGCGAGTGCCGCCTCGAACTCGCCCACGTCCTCCCGGAGCTCGGGGGGGACGTAGGACATCCCCAGGAGCGCATAGAGCGCCTCCTCGGTCGGAACGGGCAGCTTCTCCTCGCCCCGGAACACGCCCCACTCGCTGATGGTCAGGCCCAGATCGCGCGCCCGGCCGCGGAGCCGGACGTGGTGCGCCTTGGACCCGGTGAAGTGATGGAGCGCGGTCGCGTAGTCCTCGTCGGGAAGGACGCGCAGGTCCACCTGGAGCCCGTCCTCCATCCGGACCGAGCACTTGCTGTCGCCCTGCCCGAGAACCTCCTGCACGCCCATCTGGCGGGCGAGGACCGCGAGCACCGGAGCCGCCTCGGGCGCCGAGGCGACGATGTCCACGTCGGAGACCAGCTCACACCATCGCCGGACGCTCCCGGCCACCTCGGCCCGCACCACCCCCGGGCCGGCCCGCACCTCGGAGAGGAGCGCCTGGGCGATGGGCAGGACGTCTCCCAGCCGCCGGCGGGCGTGGGCCGAGCGGTACTGCTCGATGCCGGCGAGGATCTTCTGCTCGCTCCGCTCCCCGAACCCCTTGAGCCCGCGGACCCGCTGGTCCCGGCAGGCCTGCTCCAGCTGCTCGATGCTGCCCACCCCGAGCGCCTTGTGGAGGGCGGCGGCCTTCTTCGAGCCGAGGTCCGGCAGCCGAAGGAGCTCGAGGATGCCGGGCGGGAACTCGGCCCGAAGCTGCTCGAGGAGCGGGAGGGTCCCGGTGCGGTGGAGCTCGGTGATCTTCTCTGCCAGCGCCGGTCCGATGTTGGGCAGCTCGGTGAGCCGGCCCTCGCGCACGAGGGCATCCAGATCGCCGCTGAAGCCGGCCATCCGGTCTGCGCCGAAGTCGTAGGCGCGTGACTTGTAGAAATCCTCGCCCTTCAGCTGGAGGTACTGCGAGACCTCGCGCAGGGCCCGGGCGATGCTCAGGGGATCCATGTGTCGGGAGAGTCTCTTGTTAATGTCTCGGGCCGACAGATGCGAATCGAGCTTGGAGCTGCGGACCTGGAAGAAGGGGAGCTGCGGGGATACGACCTCGGCAAGCGCGCGGTGTGCGTCGCGCGGGTGAACGGCGAATACAAGGCTCTGGACGACTGGTGCAACCATGCGGGATGCCTGCTCTCCGGCGGCCGGGTGGATGGCAACCTGGTCGTCTGCCCCTGCCATGAGGTGGGGTTCGACCTGGACACGGGGGCCAACGCCACCTCGCCAGGCGTGTGCGACGACCAGCCGACGGCCACGGTCAGCGTCGAGGCGGGGAGACTGATGCTCGACGTGGAGGAGGGCTCCTGATGGGGCACGGGCACGACCACAAGCATGGGCACGGACACCAGGGCGAGCACGCCCACGGGGAGAAAGCGCCCGCCCACGGCCCGAGCCCGGCCCGGGAGCACCGCAGCGACGCGCCGACGCACGTCGCGTGCTTCGTCCTGACCTGCTCGGACTCGCGGGCGCACGCCGACGACGTGAGCGGGCGGGCGCTCCGCGAGGGGCTGGAGGCCGCGGGGCACACCGTGGTGGGGCAGACGGTGGTGCGGGACGAGCCGGAAGAGATCCGGGCGGCGGTGGAGCGGGGCCTGCAGGGCGGCGCGCGGGCGGTGCTGGTCACCGGAGGGACGGGCATCACCCGACGGGACCAGACGGTGGAGGCGATCCGTCCGCTGCTGGAGAAGGAGATCCCCGGCTTCGGCGAGCTCTTCCGGATGCTCTCTTTCCAGGAGATCGGAAGCGCGGCCTGGCTTTCCCGGGCCCTCGCCGGCACGGTCCGTGGAACGCTGGTCTTCGTCCTTCCCGGCAGCCCGAACGCGGTCCGGCTCGCGCTAGACCGGCTCATCCTTCCCGAGCTCGGGCACGCAGTGCGCGAGCTGAGCCGGTAGAGGATGGCCCGGAGCCGCACCCACCGGCTGTCTCCCGAGCGGGCGGGACGTCTGCGCCTCGCGCTCGACCGGCTCGAGCGGGCCTCACCGCCCCGGCGACGGCTGCCGCTGGATCCAGTGTCGCTCCCGCATCGGTACCGCGACCCGCGGGACGTCGAGGTCGCGGGGCTGCTCGCGGCCTCGCTGGCCTACGGCCGGGCGGACCTCTTCCTCCCCAGGATCTCCCGGCTCCTCGAGGGGATGGGCCCCTCGCCCGCGGCCTTCGTCCGTGCGCTGGACGTGGCCGGGGCGCGCACGTTGCTCGAGGGCTTCGTCTACCGCTTCAACGTCGGCGCGGACGTGGCGGTGCTCCTCTTCGGGATGGGGCGGATGCTGGAGCGCCGCGGCTCCCTGGAGGCGGGGTTCGTCGCGGCGCGCGAGGCGAGCCAGGACCTGCACGGCGCGCTCGGAGCGTTCGTCCGCGAGCTGCGCGAGGTGGACGTCCGCGCGATCGAGCGGGCGCTGGGGAAGACGCGCGGTCTCGACCACCTGCTCCCCGTGCCGCTCGGTGCTGGCGCGGCGAAGCGGCTGCACCTCTATCTGCGCTGGATGGTCCGGGGTCCGGACGCGGTGGACCTTGGCATCTGGAAGCGCGTTCCGCCGAGCGCACTGCTCGTGCCCCTGGACACGCACGTCGCGCGGCTCGCATGGCGACTGGGCCTGGTCCGCCGGCGGACGATGGGCTGGGCGGCGTCGGAGGACATCACGGCGAATCTCCGGGTCATCGATCCGGTGGATCCGGTTCGCTTCGACTTCGTGCTCTGCCACCACGGGATGAGCGGCGCGTGTCCGCCGCGAGCACGCGCGGAGTTGTGTACTCAGTGTGCTCTGCAACCGGAGTGCGCCGTCGGGCGCAGTCTCGTTGCTCGTAGGAACTGAGGACTCCGGTCCACGCGACAGCGGTGGTGCCGCCACCTAGCGTGCGCGGCCGCTCGGGCGTTCTTGGTGCCCGAGGAGGGCAGCATGAAGCGACGCATGTTGGGAAGCATCCTCGCGGTGGGTGCAGCACTTCTCGTGGGCAGTCCGGCGCGCGCGGCGGACAAGAGCGATCAACCGAAGATCAGCGATGCCTTCCGGGCGAAGCTCGCGCAGGTCGTCGGCGCGCGAGACAAGATGGAACGGCTCGGGATCCGACCCCGCTTCAGCCGGGTGAGACCGAATGCGGGCGCCACCCGGAGCGCGATGCGCGCGGCGATGTCGGCCGCGGTCGCCTCGGGGAGAAAGGCGTCGGACGGGATCATCTCGATCCCGCACTTCGACTTCACCGCGACCTCGGGAGGGCAGGACTTCCCGCTGGTGTTCGTCGGAGGGGCTCCTCAGAGCAAGGGGAAGACGACTACGATCCGGAACCGGATCGTCCCGATCTCGATCACGGTGCCGCTCGCCGTCATCGACAGCTCGGGCAACCTCGTCTTCACCGGTCAGGAGGTCACGTTCGACGGGACCCCGAAGGTTGCGCCGACCGTCGCCTCGCCGATCTTCCAGTCCGCCAGCTTTGCGGTGCCGTCGGGCGCCGGTCAGACGCAGTGGGGCGATGCCATGCAGCGGAGCACGTTCTTCAGCAGCCTCCTGCCCAGCACCGGGGGCTGGCACGTCCTGCTCGACCGTCCGCGGATCGACGCCACGGTAGTCACGGGCGATTTCTTCGACGGCTTCGCCATCGACTTCGGGGACGGCACGCCGCTCTTCGCCTTCATCGCTGGCGAGTTCATCGACGGAATCATCGCCAGCTACCTGGCCAGCCAGGACATTGACCCCAGCGAGGTCCCCATCTTCGCCACCTACAACGCGCTGCTCTTCTACGGAGGCGACACCAACAACTGCTGCGTCCTCGGCTACCACGACGCGCTCGTCACCGGGACCACGAAGAAGGGCGACGTCATCGCCCAGACCTTCATCTTCGAGGACTGGAACGACCCGGGGATCTTCAGCACCGACAACGTGGCCGACGTCCATGCGATCAGCCACGAGGTCGCGGAGTGGCTGAACGACCCGTTCATCAACAACGTCGTGCCGCCCTACGCGAACGGCGAGGGGACCGGCTGCGACACCATCATGGAGACCGGGGATCAGCTGGTCGGGCACTCTGTCCCGGTGACGCTGAACGGGTTCACCTACCACCCGCAGACCCAGGACATGCTCCAGTGGTTCACCCGGGAGGTCCCCTCGAGCGCACTGGGTGGGCTGTACGTCTTCCCCCAGGACCCCACGGTCCCGAACGTCCCCGCGCCTCCCTGCGTTCCGTAGCCCTCGCCGGGGAGCTGCCGTCGACGACCGACCTCGGCCGTGTCCGGGCGCGGACGGCGGGTCGTCGGCGCCGGCAGCTCTAGCGGGCGCGCGAGAGAGCCGCGGTGACGGCGGCGGCGCCGGACGGATCGGCCCGGCCGCTCCGGGTCACGCTCACCCGGACGCAGGCCCTGCCGCGGCCGAGGTAGACGGCGTCCTGGCCGGTCCAGGTCGGGACTCCGAGCTCGAGGGACTCTCGCGCTCCGGCGCCCGCGGCAATCCGGCAGCGGACCTCCGCCTCGGCGGCGTTGAACCAGGTCCGCACGTCGAATCGCAGCTCCACGTCGGCCCCGGTGAGGGTCCACCGCGTCGAGTCGCGGAGCTCGTCCCCGGCCGGCCCCGTGAGAGCGACCCGGAGCGCGGTCTCCAGCGCGAATCGATCGACCGCGAACAAGCGGCTCGGAGCCCAGGGTCCGGGCGCGTCGACCAGGACCCGCGTTCCGCCATCGTCATGGCTCTGGTGAGCCTCGGGCACGGAGGGGCCAGACGGGGCGTCGGTCGCCGTGCCGCAGGCGATGATCAGTCCCGAGGCCGCGAGCAGCGCGGGCACCGTCCTTCGGTGGGCGTTCACGGTCGGTTCACCGGGAGCTGCGGCCGCCCGTGGGGGCGGTGACGTTCACTCTGCCCGTCGCCCCATCGAAGCCCGTCGAGTCGGACGGGTCGAACACCTCCCAGCTCGCGGAGTCGAAGGAGAGCTGGACCTCGTCGAGGGGCGTCCCGTCCGCGGCGCTCGTCTCGTTGAGGCCCACGACGATCACGTTCAGGAGCGTGATCCGGTAGCTGACCGGGCCCTTGCCGTCCGGCCCCTGTCCGAAGTCGAGGATCACCTTCGCGATGATCCGACCCTGGAGCAGCGCCTTGAGCAGCCGGATGCTGGCCACTCCCTGCACCTTGTCGAAGACCACCGGACCGAGCGTCGCCTTCCCGGAGCCACCGCCCGTGCCGCCGCCGGTGGTTGCCGTCTGACGCCAGGTCTCGGAGAAGTTGAACGCCTCGATCTGTCCCTCGTGACCCTTCGTCGTCGACTCCCCGGTGATCCCGTCCACCGTGATGAAGACCTGAGTCGGCGTCGGGGGACTGGCCGTGGCGGCGGACACGTTCGAGGCGTGGAACAGAGCGACGAGCAGGACGAGGCCGAGGGTTCTTGTCATGCCCGCATCGACCCCTTGCTCGAGGGGCGTTGCGACACACGAGCGGTACAGATCGCGGCGAGCGCGCGCACGTCAGGTCCACGCGGGTGGAAGGGTGCTCGGAAGGAAGCGCCGCCTGTGTGAGGCGCGGTCTCGGGGGTGGGTCACGAGTCGCCTCGATCCGCATCGGAGTCACACCCGGTGGGCAGAGGTGTGGGTGCAACGCGTCAGCAACGATGGTTCTACTGGGAAAGGTCCATGTCCGTTGGCGCGGCCGGAGGCGGACGGGACCAGGGGAGAGAGCACGTGAAGAGCTGGTGGATGGCGTGTGTCGCGGCGCTGGGCGTCGCGCTCGCTGGATGTGGCTCGAGCTCGAGCTGCAAGGAGGCGTGCGACAAGCTCGCGTCCTGCAACCTCAACTCGTCGGGCTTCTCCTGCGACGCGACCTGCGGGAGTCCGGACAACACGTGTGCCCAGTGCGTGAACAGCGACAGCTGCTCGGACATCACCACGGGGAAGTGTGCGTCGAGCTGCCCCGACGCGACGTTCACGCCGAAGTAGTCGAGCGCTTCCGCCTCCGGGCCCGTAGCCCGAGCACGAGCAGCGCGAGCCCGGCGACCGAACCGGCGAGGTGCGCGCTTCGCCGCAGGCATCGCCTCGCCCGCGGCGGCGTGGTCCCTACCCCAGGATCCTCCCCAGCCGCACGTCCTCGGGGTAGGGGATCGGGTCCGGCTGCCGCCCCGCGCGGACCTCCTCCTGACGCGCCACCCACCATGCGGGTTCCAGCAGGTCCCCGTGCAGTTCCAGGAACAGCTCGCGCAACCGCCCGGGCGGGAACAGGAACTGGAGGAACTCCTCGGGAAACACGTCTCTCGGCCCCACGTGGAACCACGGCTCCGCCGACGCCTCCTCCGCCTCGTCGCGGGCCATCGGCATCCGCCGGAAGGTCACGTCGGTCAGCAGCGAGATCTCGTCGTAGTCGTAGAACACAACCCGCCCACGCCCGGTGATCCCGAAGTTCTTGAGCAGGATGTCGCCGGGAAAGATGTTCGCGTCCGCGAGGTCCCGGATCGCCCGGCCGAACTCGCGCACCGCGTGGCTCTGCTGCGCCAGGTCCGCGCGTTCGAGCCACAGGTCCAGCGGCGTCATCCGCCGCTCGACGTAGAGATGCTTCAGCACCAGCCGGTCCCCCTCCCGGTGCACGCTCTGCGCGCAGGAGCGCTGCAGCTCCGCCAGGACAGTGGGGTGCATTCGCCCGGCCGGAAACAGCACGTCCGAGTACTCCATCGCGTCCGGCAGCCGCCCCACCCGGTCGTGGTACTTCACCAGGAGGTACTTCGCCCGGACCTCGTCCCGGGTGATGCTCTTCGGCGGCGGGAACTCGTCGCGGATCACCTTGAACACCCAGGGGAACGAGGGGAGGGTGAACACCATCATCACCAGCCCCCGCGCGCCGGGCGCGAGCACGAACGCATCGGTCGAGTGCTTCAGGCTCGCCTGCAGGTCCCGGTAGAAGAGCGTCTTGCCCTGCTTCTGCAGGCCCACCGACGTGTACAGCTCCGCCTTCGACTTCCCCGGCATCAGCTGGTTGAGGAAGGCGACGAGCTCGGAGGGCACGTCCATGTCGACCATGAAGTACGCCCGCGAGAGGCTGAAGAGCGCCGCGAGGTGCTCGGGCTTCACCAGCAGCGCGTCCACGTACAGCCCTCGCCCGGAGCTCGCGTGGCGCAGGCACGCGACGAACGGCGTCTGCTGGTTTCCATTGAGGAGGCGCCCCACGACGTACGCACCCATGTCGCGGAAGAACACCGAGGACAGGATCTGGACCTGGAAGTTCAGCTGTCGCTCGCGCCGTCCCGGCAGTCGCTCGCGCAGCGCGATCATCACCT
>Ga0268266_10000242_pt1 | contig 92333 bp, 79 predicted proteins | sample KBSS13metaG_FD_190356 | JGI IMG/M metagenome (GOLD analysis project Ga0268266, IMG submission 190356) | Switchgrass rhizosphere microbial communities from Kellogg Biological Station, Michigan, USA - KBS S1-3 metaG (SPAdes) (version 2) | ecosystem: Host-associated > Plants > Roots > Rhizosphere...
TATAGATGACGATCACATCGACCTTGTCGTCACGGATCATACTCATGAGTTTGCCGAGGGCAGGGCGCTCCATGTTGCCCCCGGAGAACCCGCCATCATCGAACCGCTCAGGGATCAGCTTCCAGCCTTCATGGGACTGTGATCGGATATAGGCCTCACACGCCTCCCGTTGCGCCTCGAGCGAGTTAAAGTCCTGCTCCAACCCCTCTTCGGATGATTTTCGGGTGTAGACGGCGCAGTGGAACGTCTTTTGGTCACCCATCCGGTAGCTCCGTGGTCTGCAGTGAGGCAACATGAGCCACCTTCGCTGACACGGACGCCGATGAGCGCCTGCCGAGCAGCCCAAAGAACTTGGGGCCCGACCATTTTGTGCCAGTGATGGCAACGGCAACGGCGCTGAGCGTCCGATAGGTCTTCTCCCGCCAGAGGAAACCGTCATCGGTCACCTCGACCGACTCCATCCTGCCGTTCCATTCGCGCAGTAACCGCGTCCCCGGTGACAGGATCTTTCGCTGTGGACGCAGATGCGGCACCTCCGAAAGATCAAGCCCGTCGGTGTCCCCACGCTTCTCGCCATGAGACCGGGCACGATTGATGCGGGCCTCTTCGGCAATGCGGCGCAGCTCTCGTCGGGTGGCTGGCTTTAGTCCGCCATAGACAAGTTCCTGCAAGCGGTAGGCGATGGCGCGACGCAAGAAGCCGGACCTGACCTTGAACGGCGGCGGTACCTTATAGAGCTCGCGCCACCGGTTCTGCAGGGCAGCAATATCGAGACTGTCGAGCGCGGCGATCTCGCGCTCGACCTCGTCCGGTGTGAGCCGCTTCATTTTGGGGACGCTGCCTCGATGCGGTAACGGCGCTCCCCGGCTTTGTCCTTCTCCGAGATCAGAGACAGGCCGAGCTTCTTCTTCACCGTCCCGGCCAGGAAGCCACGCACCGAATGCGCCTGCCAGTTCGTCGCCTCCATCAGGTCCGAGATGGAAGCCCCCTGTTTCCGTCGGAGCAACGCAATGATCTTGTCTCCTTTGGTGGACGACGCCGAGGCAGGCCTGGCTGACGCAGGACGTTCTGGCTGAGCGGCTTCTTTCGGTTTGGTAGCCGCCGTTGTCGGGACCTTCTTTATGCTGTCCGACCTCGCGGCTTTGCCAGCGGCCGGACCGCGCGCCTTGGCTGTTGTCTTCGCCTTTGCCGCGGGTTGAGCGCCATGCTCGGGCGGTGTCGTCGATTCAGGTTCGATGCCGATCGCAGCCAGTCCGAGGGGTGAGGCCATCAGCGCGATCTTGACGTTGTCCTCATCCTGGCGCCAGACCGGTTCACCCTCGAGGGCAGGGCGCTCGGCGAGTAATCCCCGTGCCAACATGCCCATAAGCACAACTGACTCGGTCCCTAGTTTGAACCCTAGCGTTGCCGCTAACGGCAATACCTGGTCGCCCTTTCGGCCAGCTGCCGTCGCCAGAATGACCCGGTGAATATCGGTGAGTTTTTTCATCTGAACCTCCTTGGTCAAAGCGCCTGCGACAATCGCGACGCTTGTACTGGCCAAAGCCCAGAGCAGGTTCCGGGCGGGGAGGCTGCGGGGGGTCTCAACGCCGCCCGCAGTGTCACCAGCAATGCTTCGGGTACCGACGAAGTCCAGTCGAATCGTCACTGCTCCAGAAGTACGGACAACTCGACGACGATGGCGGCGCAGCGGTCAAGCCGACGGGAGAGCCGCGCCAGCACCCGTCGACGATCCGCTCTAGTCCGATGGCCGGCCTGACCCATCGACGCTCACCTCGTGCGCATGTTCCAGCTCGTTGGTGATATCGGCAAACAGGCGGCTAATTCGCTCGCCTTGTGCCCCATCCTGCAAACCACCAGCCATCCGTCACCCCGCTTTCGCGAAGCCGACTGACGCTCTGGTCGCTTACGAAGTCCAGTCATTCGTGCGACAACGCGAAGAGTATCTAGCGCCGTTCCAGGCAGCAGAAATCGGAGATGTTTCTGTTACACCAGGGGTCACTGTCTTGAACCTGCTTTCAACCGTCACAGGGGGGGCCGAGCATCCAATCGGTCGCTACTTCTAACACTTGCATCGGCTCGCCCCCACACCGCGGGTAGATGATGCCGCACTTCAGGATCTGCTAATCGCGATCTGCGCGGAGCTGTCGGGTGTCCGGCTCCCTGACCGAGCCTCGGCACGGCCCACCCGTTGCCGACCTAATGGGTGCTTAGCACTATAGGCGGACACGGGACGATCATGCCGCCGACCGACCGACGACCTCGATGTGTCGTGCCCGTGGGATCGCGCAAGAGCACATGTGGTGTACCGCCTTGCGAAGAAGCTGCGGATGCTACTCACGCCGTCAGCCACTCAACTCGCCCGCGCCATCGGCGCCTTGCTGCTCTTCTCGATGACGCCCAAGAGGTGGGGCGTATCCATCACGTCGGCGAAGATCGCCGCCATGCTGGTTAGGGTGCCGTTGTGCTCGGCATCGGTGAGCGTGGCGTTGGCGTCCTGCATAAAGATGATGCCGTAGCCCATCTGCATGGCGTCGCGCGCGCTCGACTCGCAACAGCAATTGGTCAGCGTGCCGGTGATGATGAGCGTATCGATGCCGCGCGCCTTGAGCAGGCTGTCGAGTTCGCTGGTGCCGGGGATGAAGCCGGAAAAGCGGGTCTTGTTGACCACGAGGTCCTCCGGCGCGACGTCGAGGCCGGGCCACAGCTCCCAGTTCTCGGCGCCGATCGAGAAGGCGTCGCGGGTAATGTCTGTCTGCTTGTCGCTCGAATAGAATTTGTACCACGAGGTCCAGGTATTGGGCTCGCTCGGATCGTAGGTAAAGCGAAGAAAGGCATTGGTGCCGCCGCCGGCCCGGACCGCTTTCGAGATGGCGTTGACGTTGTCGACGATGTCGCGCGCTACCGGTACTTCGACCGGCGCACCTTCCGCCATGAAGCCGACCTGCAGGTCGACGACGATGTGCGCCGTGCGGCTCATATCGAGCGTTTCGAACAGATGATCGCGGCCTCGCTGCAGTTTGGCGCGCGCTAAAATTTCGGGGGCGATCTGGACTTTATGCATGGCCTTCTCCTTGCAATAGGGACGTCGCAGCAAGCCCGCAGCCGGTCGCGCAACACTGGGAGATAGTTCATAACGAAAATATTCGCGATGCAAGTAGTTATTTCGCTTTTTTGCCACCAGGCGTACGGCTAGGGCCGTGGTCTCAATCTGCCCAATATTTGTGCGCTCTGCACAAATGATCATTTTTGCGACATTTCTTTTGACTCGGACGCTGAACCCGTTGCAGTCTTTCAATCGGGAGCGAGCGAGAAAGCTTCGCTATGCAACGATTGCCTGCGATATCGCGGTTCAGGCGCTGCCCTTCCAGGGCGGGCCGGAGATGTCGGCCGTGAAGATCGGGCTCTTGATGCCGCGCAGCGGGCTCGCGGGCCTGTGGACCCCGTCGACCGACGCCACGGCGGCGATCGCGGTGGCCGAGCTCAACGCCGAAGGCGGCATTCTCGGCGATGAAGTCGACCTCACCGTGGCCGATTGCGGCCTCACTATCGGTGAAGCGGTGACAGCGGCGGACTTCCTGCTCGAAGTGGAAGATGTCGATGCTGTTGTCGGCCTCCATACCAGCAATGTCCGCGATGCGATCTCGGCGCGGCTGGCGGGGCGCGTGCCCTATATCTATTCAGTGCAGTACGAGGGCGTGCGCTGCGGTCCCTCGACCGTCGCGACGGGCAGCGTCGATCACGAGATCTTATGGCCCGCGATCAACTGGCTGATGGACAGCAAGCATGCCGAGCGCTTCTACTTCGTCGGCAACGACTACATCTGGCCCCGGTCGGCGCTCGAGCTGACGAAAACGCTGATCGCCCAGCGCGGCGCCCACCTGGTCGGCCAGGCCTTTGCGCCGCTGAGCGACGTGGATCATTCGGGGATCATCGACGACATCGTCCGGCAGCGTCCGCATGTGGTCATCCAGATGCTGATCGGCCAGGCGGCGATCGATTTTAATCGGGCCTTTTCCGAGCGTGGGCTCGATACCAAAATGCTGCGCTTCGGGCTCGCCATTGACGACACCGTGCTGTGCGGCATCGGGGCCGAAAACAGCCACAATCTCTATGCGGGCGGCAGCTATTTTTCGAGCTGGCGCTCTGGCCCCAATGAACGGTTCCTTGAGCTCTATCATGAAGCGTTCGGCGCCTATGCGCCGCCGGTGAGTGCCATGGGCGTCAGCGCCTATGAGGGGATCAATGTCGTCGCCGGCCTTGCGCGGAAAGCCGGCGGCTACAACGGCCGCAAAATGGCCGGCATGCTGCGGCGACCAATGTCGCGCGCCGTCGCCCGCCACGCTCTAGCGCGCAGCCCGATCGGCGAAGTGCCGCATACCCATATCGCGGCAGCGGATGGCGTCGTCTTCAACATCGTGTCCTCGACGCAATAAACCGCGTTCGTTCACTTTCCAATATTGTCAGTAGCCAACGCCGGTGCTATCGCAGCGCCACGCATCCAGCCGACATTGCCCGCGCCGATTCGCGCAGTGATGGGGTGCTGTGTAGCGATAAGCGCACGCCGCTGTTGCTAAGCCGAGGCCGCGTGGTTACAACTCGTCAACCGCGCTGTGCTTCAATACCGAATAGTGTCATCGCGAAGTAACGGCGACTTGCGAGGAGGAGATAAAATGGCTGGCGTGAGGATGAAGGATCAGCTCGCTTATCTCGTCGCGAGCCTCAACCGGCGGCTTGAAAACGAACTTGAGGAGCGGCTGCAGCCGGGCGGCGTGCCAATCGAGCAGTTCCGGATTTTGGAAGTACTCGATGCCAACGAGAAGCTGCCGATGGGCGAGATAGCGACATTGGCGTTGATCGAGCCGCCGACGCTGACAAAAATCATGGACAAGATGGTCAGCGAGGGCTTGGTTTATCGCGCGCCCGACGCCGAGGACCGCCGTCGCGTGCTGATCCTCACGGCCCCAGCTGGCAAGGCGCTCTACAAGCGCCTGCGCGGTGTCTCCACCGCCCAGGAGCGCCGCATCGTCGACCACCTGAGCGGCGAGCGGGCCGAAGAGCTGAAATCGCTGCTGCGCGAGCTGATGGGCGAGTAGGGACGGCGCTGCGAACATCCTCTCGTTGCGCGGGGAGAGGACAAGGAGGCGCCGAGGCTGGCTCGATGGCCGCTCAGGCTGCCCTCTCACACTGGCGGACGGCGCAGGTGAAAATCGGTGACTTGCTGGTAGGCGTGCGCGACTTTGAGCAGCAGCGCTTCGGAGCCGTGGGCGCCGATGAGCTGGAAGGCGATCGGGCGGCCGTCAGCGGTGTAGCCGCAGGGCAAGGTGACGGTGGGGCTGCCGCTGGCATCGAACGGCATGGTGAAGCGCATCAGGTCTTCCATCGAGTTCTTGTTCCAGTCGCGCGCCTCAGCCCAGGTCGGCGTGCCTTTGCGGAACACCGGGGCGATGATCATCTCAACTTCGCTGAACATCGCCGCCACCGCGCCGCGAAATTTGTGGCGCGTGATGTTGCTCTTGCCGATCGCCACGGGATCGAGCTTGTGGGCCTTCTCGAGCATGTTGCGGAGGTTCTCGCCGTAGCGGTTAGCCTGCGAGGGGAAGGTATCGGCGTGCGCGGCGGCGATCTCGGCCGAGGACAGGCCCATCGTGTTGGCGAACAACGGTTTGAGGTCGGGGAACTTCACCGGCCGCGTGATGGCGCCGAGGTCGGCGAGAACGGCCGCAACTTCCTCCATCGCGGCCAGAGTCAGCGGTTCGGCACCATCGCCGATGAAATCCAAGTCGAGGCCGATAAGCACACCACGTGCCCCATCCGGTCCCTCGAGTTCGTCGAAATAGTCCGGGACGGGGGTCGACAGCGAGGTTGGGTCTTTCGGATCGTGGCCGGCCAAAACTTTCAGCATGATCGCAGAGTCGGCGGCCGAGCGGGTCATGGGCCCTAGATGGTCGAAGGTCGCGGCCAGGTCAAAAATGCCGTGGCGGCTGACGCGGCCCCAGGTCGGCTTGACGCCGGTGAGGGCGTTGCACGCCGAGGGGAAACGGATCGAGCCGCCGGTGTCCGAGCCGATCGAGCCAAAAGTCATGCCGGTGGCCGGGGCGACGCCGGAACCGGACGACGAGACGCCCGTCCAGAGGTCTGCCTTCCACGGATTCACCGGCTCGGGCATATCCGGATGGTGCTCCATCGTCGCGCCCTCGGTCATGTGCAGCTTGCCGAGCAGCACCGCGCCGGCCTGGTCGAGCTTCGTCACAACCGTGGCATCGTAGTCGGGGACAAAATCCTCGTGGATGGTCATGCCGGCGGTGGTCTTGATGCCCTTGGTGAAGCAGAGGTCTTTCACAGCAATCGGCATGCCGTGCATCGGCCCGCGATACTTGCCCTGCTTGAGCTCGCTCGCGGCGCGCTCCGCCTGCTGCATCGCGAGATCGGTCGTCACAGTGGTGTACGACTTGAGCCCTCCGTCGAGCGCCTCGATGCGCTTGAGCATCGCTGCCGTCAGCGCGACTGGCGACACCTCGCCGCGCTTGATGGCGCCGCTGACGGCAGACATCGGCTGGTAGTGGATGGTTTCGAGATCCATGGAAAAATCGCTCCGGGAAAAAAGGCCGGCCGCCGCCCGAGGAAACTTGGGCGGCAACCCGGCAGGCGCCGTCAGAAATTCGGCGGGCGGCGAAGGTGAAAATCGGTGACCTGCTGGTAGGCGTGCGCCACTTTCAGCAGCAGCGCCTCCGAACCATGTGCGCCGACGAGTTGGATCCCGACCGGGCGTCCATCATCCGAATAGCCGCAAGGCAGGGAGACCGTCGGACTGCCGCTGGCGTCGAATGGCACCGTGAAGCGCATGAAGCCGGTCATGTCGGAAGCCGCGGCGCTGCGCGCTTCGCCCCAGGTCGGCGTCATCTTCTTGAACGCCGGCACGACAAGCACGTCGATCTCATCGAAGAGGCTCATCACGCCGCCGCGGAATTGCTGGCGCACGATATTGGCCTTGCCGATCTCGACCGGCGTGGCGCTGCGGCCCATCTCGATCATGCCGGCGAGGGAAGGGCCATATTTGCTCGCTTGCGACGGGTAGGTGTCGGCATGCGCTGCTGCGCACTCGGCCATCATCAGGTGCATGGTCGTGGCGAAGAGCGCCGTCGGGTCGGGAAATTTCGCCGGACGCGCGAGAGCGCCGAGATCGGACAGCACGACCACGGCCTCTTTGAGGAGCGCCAGCGTCACCGGGTCGGCGTCTTCCGAGACAAAATCCCAATCGACGCCGATGATCACGCCGCGCGCCCCATCGGGGCCATCAAGCTCGCCGAAATAGTCCGGAACAGGCGTTGGCAACGAGGTGGTGTCCTTGGGATCGTAGCCTGCCAGCACCTTAAGCATGATCGCCGAGTCGGCGGCCGAACGCGTCATCGGCCCCAGATGATCGAAGGTCGCGCAAAGGTCAAAAATGCCGTAGCGGCTGACGCGGCCCCAGGTCGGTTTGACGCCGGTCAGGCCGTTGCAGGCCGAAGGCCAGCGGATCGAGCCGCCGGTATCCGAACCGATCGAGCCGAAGGCGAGGCCGGCTGCCGGTGCGATGCCGGAGCCCGACGAGGAGACGCCGGTCCAGAGGTCGTGCATCCAGGGGTTTACCGGCTCGGGCAGTTCGGGATGATGCTCGAGCACGGCGCCTTCGGTCATGTGGAGCTTGCCGAGCAGAACAGCGCCGGCCTGTTCGAGCCGCGTCACCACCGTGGCGTCGTAGTCGGGCTTGAAGTCGCCGTAGATGGTCATGCCACCGGTGGTCTTGATGCCCTTAGTGAAGCAGAGGTCTTTCACGGCGATCGGGATGCCGTGCATGGGGCTGCGATATTTGCCCTGCTTCAGTTCCGCATCGGCGCGGGCCGCCTGCTCGCGGGCGAGGTCGGCAGTGACGGTGGTGTAGGATTTGAGACCGCCATCCAATGCCTCGATGCGCGCCAGCATCGTCTCCGTCAGCTCAGCCGACGTAAGGGCGCCGCTTTGGATGGCGGGCCCAATCACGGTCATCGGCTGGTAGTGGATGGTGTCGAGCGCAAGCTCGCTGGTCGATCCGATTGCGTTCACTGGAGCCTCGGGCGCTGGAGATGCCAGGCGGTTGCCTGCTGGAAGGCGTGGGCGGCTTTGAGCAAGGTCGACTCGCTCAGATGAGGCCCGATGAGCTGCATGGCGAGCGGCAGACCGATCGAACTCATGCCGGTGGGGAAGGTGACCGTGGGCGTGCCGGCCATATTGTAGGGGCCGGTATAGCGGCCGAATTTCGGGATGGTTTTGAAGATGCTGTCGAGTTCGCTGTAGAGCAGCCCGATCTTGGGCATGATCGGCGCCGCGATGACGTCGACGCTGTCGAAGAGCTGCAAAAGCTCGCCCTTGAACCGGTCCTTCTCGATATAGGCGCTGGCAACGACGGCGGGGTCGTAGGCGAGGCCGTGCTCGATGGTATCCTTGAGCTTGCCGAAGCCGGATGGGTCGGTCTTGAACAGCTCGCGGTGATAATTGGCGCACTCGGTCTCCATCATCACAAACTGGAGCCGGGTGACTTCATAGGTGTCTGGCACTTTTATCGGCGCGATTTTGGCGCCGATCGCGGTGAAAGCATCGAGGGCGGTGTTGATGCTGGCGACGATTTCAGGGTCGGTATCGGTTGAGATGTAGTCCCAGTCGACGCCGATCCTGAGATCGCGGGCGCCGAAGACATCGCCGAGCTCGGCCGAATAGTTAGGCACCGGGGCGGTGAGGCTGGTGGGGTCGTTGACGTCGTGGCCGGCGATGACATCCATCATGGCGGCGCAGTCGGCAGCCGAGCGGCACATCGGGCCGACGGTGTCGAGCGAGTTGGCGAGGGTGAAAACCCCGTAACGGCTGACGCGGCCCCACGTGACTTTCAAGCCGGTGAGGCCGTTTGCGCCCGAGGGGAAGCGGATCGAGCCGCCGGTGTCCGAACCGAGGCTGCCAAAGCAAAGGCCGGCGGCCGTGGCGACACCCGAGCCAGAGGACGAGCCGCCCGGCCAGTAGCCCTTGACGTAGGGGTGGGTCGGCGCTTCGCCGAAACCGGGGTGGTGCTCGGCGAGCGCGCCTTCGTGCAGGGCCAGCCGTCCGAGGATCACCGCGCCCGCCGCCAGCAACCGCTCAATGATCGTTGCCGTGTAATCGGACTTGAAGTCCTTGTATGCCATCGATCCGAACGTCGCCGGCACGCCTGCGGTATAGAACAGGTCCTTTATGGCGATCGGCACGCCGTGCAGCAGGCCGCGATAGCGCCCGGCGGCGATCTCGGCATCGGCGGCCTTGGCCTGGGCGCGCGCCTCATCGCCGGTGACGACGAGGTAGGAGTGGAGCTCAGGGTCGACCGAAGCGATGCGCGCCAGCATGGTTTCGGTGACCGCCAGTGAGGACAGCGCGCCGCTCTTGATGCCGGCGGCGATGTCGATCAGCGGCGCGAAGGGAATGTCGTTATTGGCGAGCACGTTTCTTTCTCCGGTTCAGGCGGCGTGGGCGAGGTTCTGGCCGGGGCGGATGTCGCCGAGACCCATGGCGGCTTCGAAAGCATGTCCGATGCGGAACACCGTCGGCTCGTCGAACGGCCGGCCGACGATCTGCGCGCCGAGCGGCAGGCCGGAAGCCGAAAAACCGATCGGCAGCGCCAGTGCCGGACTGCCCGTGACGTTGAAGGGGATCGTCATCATGCCCGCCCAGCGGCCCGTATCCGGCCCGAAACTGTCGAACGAGGCGGCGGGTGTCAGCCCGGTCGGGGAGAGCAGCGCGTCGTAGTCCTCAAGTACGCCGTTGACGGCGGCGGTCAGCTCGCGGCGGAGGCGCAGCGCCTGCACGTAGTCGGCGGCGGAGAGCACCGCGCCGGCGATGATGCGCTGATAGGCGTAGCGCCCATAGGCCATGGGGCGGGTCTTGAGGTCCTGCTCATGGATGGCATAGGCCTCCGAGAACATGATCGCCCGGCCGCAGGCCTCGAACATGTCGTAGGCCGGCAGCTTGGCCTGATGGACAATGGCGCCACGGTCCGCCAGCGTTTTGGCTGACCTGTCGAGCAGAGCGACGATCTCGTCGTTGACCGCAGGACTGTCGATGAAGAAATCGCGCGTGTACCCGATCTTGAGGCCGGTGAGGTCCTTACCAAGGCCCGCCGAAAAATCGGGTATGGGCACATCGGCGCTGGCCGGATCATTTGCGTCGTAACCGGCAATGACCTGCATGGTCAGTGCCGCGTCCTCTACGCTCCAGCTCAGCGGCCCGCAGTGATCGAGGGTGTAGGAAAGCGGAAAGACGCCACGGCGCGAGACGCGGCCGTACGTCGGCTTGATACCGACGATACCGCAATGCGCGGCAGGCCCACGGATCGAACCGCCAGTGTCCGAGCCCATCGCCATCCGGACCATGCCTGCCGCAACAGCGGCGCCGGAACCAGACGACGAGCCGCCGGTAAAGTGATCGGTGTTCCAGGGGTTTTTGGCCGGTGGGAAGGGGAGGTCGAAACTCGGGCCGCCGATGGCGAACTCGAAGGTGCCGACCTTACCCATCAGCACGCCGCCGCCCGCTTTGAGCTTTTCGGCGACCACCGAATCCCCGGTAGGGATGTTGTCGATGAAGAGCTTCGAGTGGCAGGTCGTCCTTATGCCGGCGGTGCCGTAGATATCCTTGAGTGCATAGGGGATGCCGTGCAGCGGACCGTGGTCGATACCGCTCCTAAGTTCGGTATCGGCACGATCGGCGTCGGCAAGCGCTCGCTCGCGCGTCACCAGCACGAAGGCGTGGAGGTCACTGTCGAGGGCATCGACGAGGCCTAGTGCGTGTTCGGTCAATGCGCGCGAAGTCAGCTTACCGGCGCGAAGCAAGGCCCCGGCATCGGCGATGGAGAGTTCATGCAGCGGTTCGCCGGTCATTTCGCCCTCGGTGCGAGTGAGAAGGTGTTCGATGGCTCGACGGCGGCGGTACGCGGCTCGCGGAGCCAATGGGTGACGGCGAGCATGGCCTTGGCCGACTCTATCGCACCCCGCCGGCGCTCAGGCGGAAGGACTACACCGGCATCGGCGAAGCGCTGCTCGATCCCGGCAATTTCAGTGGCGGTGGCGGTCTCATCCATGGCGTCGCAACTCCTGATTGCTTCCCGCTATAATCCCATTCCTGATATTTGAAAACGATAATATTGCATGACGAATAAATGTGCAGATAGGCGCGCATTTGCGCATCCCTTGCGGAGCGGGGAGGGTGGCTGGGGGTCCGGCGCAGCAGAAAACGGCCCATCCTTTGGCGCATAGCAGCATTGAGGAACGCAATTCCGCTTCACTGGCCAGTCGTTACGGTCGATTGCCGAGTCGGATAGATACTTCCGTTTTCAAGTTTGGCATGACCTTTGCATCACTATTCTGGTGCAGCTCGCTCAGGCGAGGCAACGCAATTTTGTGAGGTACCAGGGATGCGTCTAAGAACATTGCCTCGATGGCTCGGCCTCTTCGCCCTTACGGCGATGACGCTGGGTGCCATTCCCGCGGCGCAGGCCGGCGGCGTGCTGACCGTGGCTATGACCGCGGCAGATATTCCGGACGACACCGGCGCGCCCGACCAGGGTTACGAAGGCTACCGGTTCGTCGGCTATACGCTCTATGACCCGCTGATCATGTGGGACCTGTCGAGCTCCGACAAGGTCGCGACCATCGTGCCGGGTCTCGCGACCGACTGGGTGATCGATCCCACCAACAATCAGCGCTGGATCCTGCATCTACGCAAAGGCGTAAAATTCCATGATGGCTGCGATTTCAACGCCGACTCGGTGGTGTGGAATTTCGCGGTGCTGATGGATGACAAGGCGCCGCAATACAATGCGCGCCACGCGGCGTTCGAAGGCACGGCGGTGGTCAACATCAAGGGCGTCGACAAGGTCGACGACTACACCATCGCCATCAATACCAAGGGGCCGGACTCACTGCTGCCCTACGACATCGCCGAGTTCTTCATGATCTCGCCCTGCGCGGTGAAGGCGGATGGCTACGATTACGACAAGTTCGCCGCGGCGCCGTCGGGCACCGGCCCCTACAAGTTCTCCAGCATCGTCGCGCATCAGCGCCTCGAACTGGTGCCGAACAAGGATTATTGGAATCCCGCCCGCGTGCCGAAGCAGGATAAGCTGGTGCTGCTGCCGATGCCTGAGGCCTCGACTCGTGCCGCTGCACTGCTCTCGGGTCAGGTGAATTTCATCGAGGCGCCATCGCCCGATACCATCCCGCAACTCCAGTCGGCGGGGATGACCATCACCAAGGTGCCCTATCCCCACAACTGGAACTATCAGGTGCGGCTTGATGTGCCGCCGTTCAACGATATCCGAGTTCGACAGGCCGCCAATTACGCGATCAACCGCGACGACATGGTGTCGTTGCTCGGCGGCTATGCGACGCCGGCCTACGAGCGGCTGATCGAAAGCCAGCCTTGGTACGGCAACCCGACCAAGTACGACTACAATCCCGACAAAGCCAAGGAGCTGCTCAAGGAAGCCGGTTGTTCGCCGTGCGAAATCAAGGTGGCGATCTCGACCTCGGGCTCCGGGCAAATGCAGCCCTTGCCGATGAACGAACTGGTCAAGGAAAACCTCGAGGATGTCGGCTTCAAGGTCGACCTGATCCCGATGGATTGGAACGCGTTGATCGGCGTCTTCCTCCAGGGCCCCGACAAGAGCGGTCAGCAGGCGATGAATTTCTCGCTGGCGCCGATCGATCCGGTAAACGGCATCCTCAAGATGAACATGTCCCAGTACCAGCCGCCGAACGGCGCGAACTGGGGCAAGTATTCCAACCCCGATGTCGACGCCTGGGGCAAGGCGGCGCTGGCCGAGTTCGATCCCGTCAAGCGCGACGCATTGCTGACCAAGATAAACGAGCAATCCACCAAGGATGCCACCGAGATCTTCATCGTCCACGACCTCAATCCGCGGGCGCTGTCGCCCAAGGTCAAAGGGTTCGTCCAGGCGCAGAGCTGGTTCCAGGACCTGACGCCGATCAGCGTCGACCCGTAAGCGAGTCCTGATCAGCGGGTGCGCGGGCTTCCCCGCGCATCCGCACTAAACGATCCCGTGCCCGGAGGTTTCCACATGTGGCTTTATGCGTTGCGGCGGCTGGTGATGACCATCCCGATCCTGCTCGGCGTCACCGTCATCTGTTTCGCGCTGATGCATCTCGCTCCCGGCGATCCGATCCGCAACATGCTGCCGCCGGATGCAACAGAAGCCCAGGCCGACGCGCTGCGAGCGCTCTATGGCCTCGATAAGCCGCTGCCGCTGCAATACATCATCTGGCTAGGCAAGGTGCTCACCGGCAATCTCGGCGTCTCGATCTCGACCAATGCTCCGGTGGCGTTCGAGGTCACCCACGCCTTCGCCAACACCATCGTCATCTCGCTTATCGCGGTGGCGATTTCATTCGTGCTGTCGCTGGTGATGGGCGTGTTCGCGGCCTACCGCGTCGGCGGGTTCGTCGATCGGATCGTCACGGCGCTGGCGGTCTTTGGCATCAGCGTGCCGACGTTCTGGCTCGGCGTGGTCTTTGTCATCGTGCTCGCGGTGAACCTCAAATGGCTGCCGGCGACCGGCATGGGCAACAGCGACAGCGGTAGCTTCAACTATTTTCGGTGGAGCGATTTTCAGTTCGCGGTGATGCCGATTGTCGCCTTGGCGCTCACTCCGCTCGGCATCATGATGCGAACGACGCGCTCGTCGGTGGCTGAGGTGTTGAACCTCGACTACATCCAGACGCTGCGCGCCAAGGGGATGAGCGAGCTGACGATCATGCTGCACGCCATCCGCAACGCCATGCCGCAGATCGTTGCCATGCTGGGCCTGCAGCTCGGCTATCTCGTCGGCGGCTCGGTGCTGGTCGAGACGGTGTTTACCTGGCCGGGCACCGGCTACCTCCTCAACAAGGCGATCCTGTCCCGCGACCTGCCGCTGCTGCAGGGCACGATCCTCGTTCTCGCAGTAGCCTTCGTCCTCATCAACCTGACGATCGATCTGCTGCAGTCGCTCATCGATCCCCGCATCAAGCGCACCTGATGGGAGACGCCTAGTGGCCGACATCACAGCCGATTCCAGCATCGACAAAACCAACGCCCCAGCCGAGACACGCTACAAGGTCCGGGGCTACTGGGGCAGTGTTTGGCAGCGCCTGCGCTACGACTACGTGACGCTGTTCTGCATCGCCCTCATCCTGTTGATCGTGCTCGCGGCAATCTTCGCGCCGTGGACCGCCCCATTCGACCCCAACAAATCCAGCATCGCGCATCGGCTCAAGCCGGCGGGCGTGGCGCCCTACCTGTTGGGCACCGACGAACAGGGCCGCGATATGCTGAGCCGCATCATCTGGGGTGGCCGCGTGTCGCTGAGCATGGGCATCCTGCCGGTGGCCATCGCCACCATCATCGGGAGCGCCTTCGGCATTGTCGCCGGCTACTATGGCGGGCGCGTCAACATGATGATCATGCGCACTATGGACGTGTTCTTCGCTTTCCCCTCGGTGCTGCTCGCGGTGGCGATCTCGGGCAGTCTTGGCGGCGGCATCGTCAACCAGTTCATCACGCTGACCGTGGTGCTCGTCCCGCCGCTCTGCCGGGTGGCGGAGACGGCAACCGCGCAAGTCCGCAGCATGGACTTTGTCGATGCGGCGCGGGCCAGCGGCGCATCGACCTTCACCATCCTGACACGCCACGTGCTGATCAACGTGATCTCGCCAGTCTTCGTCTATGCTTCGACGCTAATCTCGGCAGCAATTCTGCTAGCCTCCGGCCTCTCCTTCTTGGGTCTCGGCGTTTCGCCGCCTACGCCGGACTGGGGCTTGATGCTCTCGACGCTGCGCCAATCGATCTATGTGCAGCCGCTCGTCTGCGCCATTCCGGGCATTGCCATTCTCATCACATCCATCGCCTTCAACCTCGTCAGCGACGGGTTGCGCCAGGCGATGGACGTAAAAGCTTAAGGAGCGCGGAAAATGACGCTCGAACTTGCCAGCCGGTCGCCACTGCCCCGGTTCGACGGCAGCGATCGTGGAGGCCCCGAGCAACCGCTCCTCATCGTCGAGAATTTCAAAAAGTACTTCCCGATCCGGGCCGGCGCGCTCAATCGCAAGGTCGCCGACGTCAAGGCCGTCGATGATGTCTCGTTCTTCGTATTGAAGGGCGAAACACTCGGGGTGGTGGGTGAATCCGGTTGCGGCAAGTCGACTCTTGCCAAGCTGCTGATGCATCTGACGCCGCGCGACGAAGGCAAGCTCGTGCTCGATGGCGACGAGGTGGAAGATGGCGGCCGCACCGGTCTCGATGTCCTCCGCCGCAGCCTGCAGATGGTGTTTCAGGACAGCGCTTCCTCACTCAATCCGCGGCTACCCATCGAACAGTCGATTTCGTTCGGCCCGCGTGTGCACGGCACCAACAAGGCCGAAGCCAAGCGGATCGCCCATGACCTGCTCGAGCGCGTCGGCCTCAAGCCGGAGCGCTTTGCCGCGCGCTACCCGCATGAACTTTCCGGCGGCCAGAAGCAGCGCGTCAACGTGGCTCGCGCTTTGGCGCTCGACCCGCGCCTCTTGATCCTCGACGAGGCGGTGTCGGCGCTCGACAAGTCGGTTGAAGCGCAGGTGCTGAACCTCCTCGCGGAGCTCAAGCAGCAGTTCAACCTCACCTATCTCTTCATTTCCCACGACCTGCACGTGGTCCGCTACGTCTCGGACCGCGTGCTCGTGATGTATCTCGGCCAGATCGTCGAAATCGGGCCGGTCGATGCCATCTACGAGCGGCCGCGGCACCCCTACACGATGGCGCTGCTCGAGTGCCGGCTCAGCATGAACCCGGATGAGCGTGTCGACAGTGCGCCGCTTGCCGGCGATCCGCCGAACCCGGTCAATCCGCCCTCGGGCTGCCGCTTTCATACGCGCTGTCCCTATGCCGAGGACATCTGCATGGCCAAGGCGCCGCCGCTGGGCGATGTGCTCGCCAGCAAGGCGAGCGGACACTTTGCGGCGTGCCACATGATGCATGTGGGGTCCGGGCATTCGCGGGCGCCGGCTGCACCCGCACTGCCTGCGTTCGAGGCCGCCGCGCTTCCCGTTCTTCCCGTCGCCGAGGCCTGATCGATGAACCAGATGCAAACCCTCGACACCCGCAGCGCCAGGCCACTCACAACCGAGGCATTCGTTTCCGTGCGAGACCTGACCGTTCGCTTCGTCAGCCGCGAGGCGACGGTCAAGGCGGTGAACGGTGTCTCTTTTGACCTCGCCAAGGGCGAGGTGCTCTGCGTCATCGGCGAATCCGGCTCCGGCAAGTCGGTGATGATGCGGTCGTTGCTTCGCCTCCATCCGAAAAAACGCACGCAGATCGAAGGCGCGATGCGGGTCGGCGAGCACAACATCGCCAAGGTCTCCGACCGGGAAATGGGTAATCTGCGCGGCTCGCTCATCTCGATGATTTTTCAGGAGCCGATGACGGCGCTCGACCCGCTCTATTCGATCGGTGACCAGATCGCCGAGACCGTGATGCGGCATGAGCATGTGTCCAAGGCAGCGGCCTGGGTGCGCGCGCTGGAGCTGCTGGAACTGGTGCGCGTGCCTTCGCCGGAGCGACGTCTTAAGGCCTTGCCGCACGAACTGTCCGGCGGCCTGAGGCAGCGCGCGATGATCGCGCTCGCTCTTTCGTGCCGGCCAAGCCTGCTGCTGGCCGATGAGCCGACGACCGCGCTCGATGCCTCCGTGCAGATTCAGGTGCTGGTGCTGCTCCGCAAGCTGCAGCGTGAGCTCGGCATGTCGATGATTTTCGTCACCCACGATCTCGGCGTTGCGGCGCAGATCGCCGACAAGGTGGCGGTGATGTATGCGGGCCGCATCGTCGAATATGGCGATGTCCACGAGGTGCTGATGCGGCCGCAGCATCCCTATACCAAAGGCATGCTGGCCTCGACGATCAAGGATCAGGAGCGCGGCAAGCTGCTCGAAGCCATCCCGGGCGCGCCGCCCGATCTCCGGGCACTGCCCGGCGGCTGCAGCTTTGCGCCGCGCTGTAGTTTTGCCGAGCCGGCCTGCATGGCAGCAGTGCCCGCCGAAGTTGTCGACGCAAGCGGGCATATGGCGCGATGCACTCGAACCGGGCTCGCCGGCGGCGCGCTGCGGTTCATGGAGTCGGCGGCGGCGTAGTGCGCTTCCATTTCAGATTTAAGTTGAGGATTGATCGTGCCTGAGCAAAAGCGCGTGCATATTGCCCATCTCGCCGGCCCGACAGCGACGATCCAGAACACGCCGCCTTTGGTGACGTCCAACAAGGCGCGGGCCAAGCACGGCCTGCCGCCGCGCGGCTATGCCAACGGTGTGGCGGCGAAGTTCGACGCGCTCCGGGCGCAGCGACTGGCGGCGCCGGCAAAGGTTTATGTCGAGCAGTTTTCGGCCCATCCGCTCGAGTCGGATTCCGCTGAGCTCTACGGCAAGCCGGATGGCTATATCGGCGCGGACGGGGTGTTCCGGACCGAAAAGTCGTCGGACACCGACAAGCCGGTCTATGAGATCGACCTGTTGCCCGAGGATGGAGTCTATCCGCTGCCCTACATGGCGCTGCAGGCGGATGGCACGCCTTGGGAAGAGGAGATGGCCGTGCCTTTCGGCCCCGACGCTCAGGCGCGGCAGGGGTTCTTTCCCGATGGTTCGCGCAGTTTTGAGGAGATAGACCGGCTGTCAATCGGCACCGACGGCACTGGCAATGCGATTTCACAGCAGGCGGATATCGAGTTTTTCCGCGTGCTGCCGCCCGGCGGGTTTCGTAAGGGACTGGCGGCTGAAGCGCGGGCCGACGAGGGCGAGGGCGATATCGCGGCCGAGACGCGCGGTATCCACTTTTACGGCTACAAGCCGTTCCACCTGTCGGCGGCGCCGAGCCGGCCGACTCTGGCGAAGATCACCAACGATACGCAGGCGATTGCCGATAGCGGCAAGTATGACGGTCTGATCTGGACGCAGGGGTCGCCGCAGGTCGAGGAGGCGGCCTATTGGTTCAACCTGCTGATCGACACCGCCCTGCCGATCTGCGGCAATGCTGCCCAACGGCCGCAGGGCCAGATCAGCCACGACGGGCCGAAGAACATTGTCGACTCGGTGGCGTTTATCCGTTCCCGCATCTGGGCCGATGCCGAGGGCCGCAACCGCTGCGGCACGGTGGTGATCCAGGAGCAGCAGTTTTTCGCGGCGCGGGAAGTGGCCAAAGTCGATGCGCGGCCGGGCGGCTATGTGGCGACCGGCGGCCACGGCGGCATTTTGGGACAAATCAGCCACGCCGATAATCTGTCGCTAATGTATGTGCCGGCCTATAAGCACACGTACCTCTCGGACGTGAATATGCGGAAGCTGCCGGCTGCCACCAAGGCAGCGAAGCGCATCGATGGCCGGATCACGCTGGTCGATGTTGCCATCAAGGATGGTGCGGGAAAACTGCTGGCCGACGCGGTGCCCTCGGTCTCGATCCTCAAAGCCGGCAGTTTCAGCGACGAGGATTTTGCCACCGGCCCCGACGATGAGCCGGAAATGCTGGCCTCGATCGAACACAAGCTGAGCCTTGGCCGGCTCGGCGGTTTTGTCCTCGAAGGGCTGGTGCCCTATGGCCGGTTGCCGTCCGGCTCGAAGGAGGCCCTTGCTGAGCGGGCGATCTTCACGGGCTTGCCGGTCGTGCGGGTCGGCCGCAACGCGCCCGAGGGCTTCGCCGATCCTTCGCCGCTGGCCATCGCCGGCTCAAACCTTACAGCGACCAAAGCCCGCCTGCTGCTGATGGCCGCCCTAATGAAGCTCGGCGCTCTGCCCCTCGCCGCCGATCCAGATCGTCCCACTGACGCGGAAAAAGCTGCAACGATTGCGGCGATCAGGGGGTACCAGCAGATTTTCGATACGCACTGAGGGTGGACCAAGAGCGCCGTTTTGCCTCCCTCGAGAAGCGGCTTGGCCATCGGCAGAGGGACGCCCCTTGTGGACGTCGAGGGTCTGCGTGACGGGGCATTTTTCAACGAGCTGCACAATATATAGGCAGTTGTAATTTTTGCCCTTGCATTGATCACTGTTTCGGCTTTGACTGCACCAATTGGCAATTGGTCCGCCGGGCCCAAGAGTGACGTGATATGATCGAGACCACGATCACGGCAAACGACATCGAAACTGCTGAGCGGCTCGTGGGTGTGACCTACACCGCGGCCGAGCGCGAGCTGATGGTCGGCAATATTGAGGAGCAGATCAGCACGGCTGTTGCACGCCGGGCGCTACGCCTCCCCAACTCGGCACCGCCAGCGAGCCGCTTCGATCCACGGCCCCCAACCTTTTCCATGCCGGCGTCCGGCGAGCGGCTACGCTTCACCAGTCGTGCGAAGCCGCTACCGGCCGGCGACGAAGATATCGCCTTCGCCCCTGTCACCGAGCTGGCCGCCTGGGTGGCGAGCGGTCAGCTCACCAGCCGGCGCCTAACCGAGATCTATCTGGCGCGCATCGCGGCGCTCGATCCCTTGCTCGAATGCATCGCCACGGTGACGCCGGACCTTGCGCTTGCCGAGGCCGACGCCGCCGATGCCCGCCTGCGGGCAGGCGTCAATCTCGGTCCGCTGCACGGCATCCCGTATGTCCTCAAGGATCTGTTCGACACCAAAGGTATCGTCACGGGCTGGGGAGCCGAGCCCTTCCGCGATCGCGTGCCGGATGCCGACGCAACCATTGTGCGCAAACTCCGCGCGGCAGGAGCCGTTCTGCTCGGCAAGTCGACCGTCGGCGCACTGGCCTATAACGACATCTGGTATGGCGGTATGACGCGCAACCCCTGGAACCTTAACGAGGGGTCGAGCGGGTCGAGCGCCGGCTCCGCTGCTGCTACGGCGGCCGGGCTCTGCGGTTTTTCCATCGGCACAGAAACGCTCGGCTCAATCACGTCGCCCAGCCAGCGCTGCGGCACAACGGGCCTTCGTCCGACTTTCGGCCGGGTGTCGCGAGCAGGCGGCATGGCCCTCTGCTGGTCGCTCGACAAGGTCGGTCCCATCTGCCGCTCCGTCGAGGATACCGCGATCGTGCTCGGCGTTATCAACGGCCCCGATATCGCCGATCGCGGCTCGATCGACGCACCATTTCATTTCGACGCCCAGGCTGGGATCACGGGTATGCGGCTCGGTTGTCTGCCCGCCGCGTTCGAGGACGAAGATGCCGACGAAGGCGATCGGGCAGCGCTTGCTGCAGCGCGGCGGCTCGGAATCGAGCTCGTCGAGCTATCCCTGCCCGACCTGCCTTACGACTCCCTGATGAATATCGTCTACGCCGAATCGGCGGCGACGTTCGAGGAGCTGAGCCTCCAGGGACTCGATGATACCCTAACCTGGCAAAGCGCAGAGGCTTGGCCGAACATCTTTCGCAAGGCGCGGTTCCTATCTGCTGTCGATCACGTCCAGCTCGACCGGCTGCGTTATCAGGTGATGCTGGCGCTGGACAAAGTCTTCGGCGAGGTCGACGCCATGATCGGCCCGTTCTCGACCGGCCCGATGCTGGTCGCCAGCAATTTTACCGGTCACCCTTGTCTGCATCTCCGGTCCGGTTTCGCCGATCGGGCGACCCGTGCGCCCGGATCGCTGAGCGCTACGCAAAAGCGGACCGCCGCCGCGCCGGACGCCCCAACCTTTCGCGTGCCTCAGGGCATCTCGCTTTGGGGACCACTGTTCCGCGAAGGGCCGCTGCTCAATCTGGGCATGGCCCTCGAGCGCGAACTCGGCGTTGCCGCCGACCGCCCCACCTTCGCCCGCTGACATTTCACCAAGAGTTCTGAGATGACCATTCACACCCTTGCCGCCACGCCCGAAACCATCGTCTGGGGGCGCTTTGCGGCCAACCAGAAACCAGTGCTCACCGTGCAGCCGGGAGACACGGTGGTCATTGAAACATTCAACGGCGGCGAGCGAGCCTTTCCGCCCGAGGGCAGCGGCATGCATCTCGCCGAAGCTCAGCGCACCATCGTCGCGACGCCATCGCCTGAAGGCCGCCCTGGACATCTCCTGACCGGACCTGTCGCCATCGCCGGCGCCGAGCCGGGCGACGTGCTCGAAGTCCGGATCGAGCGCGTGGAACTGGGCGCTGACTGGGGTTTTAACGCCCTGTCACCGCTAGCCGCCACGCTCGCCGGCGACTTCGACGTCTCCCGGCGCGCGTTGACCCATATTCCCGTCGATCGCGCCACCGGGACCGCACAGTTCCTGCACGGAATCGAGCTAAAACTCGCGCCGTTTTTCGGTGTGATGGGCGTCGCCCCGCCGGCCGACTTTGGCGAAATCACCTCGATCGAGCCGCGCCTCCACGGCGGCAACATGGACAACAAGCTGCTGACGGCTGGTTCGACTCTGTTCCTGCCGGTGTGGGCCGAGGGCGCGCTGTTTTCCTGCGGCGATGGGCACGGCATTCAGGGCGACGGCGAGGTCTGCATCAACGGTCTCGAAATGGCGCTGACCGGGACGTTCACCTTCATTCTGCACAAGCGGGCGACCATGCACCTGGCCTATCCTCGCGCTGAGACGACAGACCACCTCATCTCCATGGGCTTCCATGCCGACCTCGACGACGCGCTCGTGATCGCGCTGCGCGAGATGATCGGGATCATCTGCGAGCGGACCAATCTTTCACCGACGGAGGCATATCAGCTTTGCTCGCTCGCCGTCGATTTCGCCATCACGCAGTCAGTGAACGGCGAAAAAGGCGTCCACGGCAAGATCGCCAAATCGCTGCTGGCTGCGGCATGAGGGCGCGCGCGGATTTCGCTCCGCCGCATGGCTGGCTTGCGCTAGGTGCAGAAGTATCTTTTCGCCACCAGCCCCTTGGCCGAATTGTCCTTATCGCACGATCGCAATCGCCTGATGAGCGCACAAAATCACATGCATTCAATAACTTGTGCCGCAAGGTCGGCGAGCGGCCTCGCCTCAGCCGTCCGTCAATCGTCCCAATTGTGGGCTGCCCATTATTTAGGCTGAGGTCAAATTTGCGCTTGTGTTGATCATTTTTCTGCGTTTTGCTGTACCAATCAGAAATTGGTTCGGCCTGAATAGAGATAGAGGGCATGGACGGCAACGAAACCAATGACAACTCCAACTACGCGCTGAAGCGCATACGGTCGCTGCTCGATCCGGCCACACTGGGACCCGACCGGAGGCTGCCGACCGAGCGCGCCCTTTGCGAGATGCTGGAGGTCAGCCGCCGCTCGGTGCGCCGCGCGCTCGCCGTGCTTGAAGCCGAGGGCCATATCTGGCGGCGGCAGGGTTCCGGTACCTTCGCCGGTCCCGCGCCGGTACCGATCCTCGCCTCGCTGGAGGACGTCGCCAAGCAGAGCAGCTACATGGAAGTCATGGCCATCCGCCTGCGGCTCGAGCCCGAGTTCGCGGGCTTGGCAGCCACCCTCGCGACGCCGGCCGACGTCGAGCGGCTGCGGACGCTGATCAACCACATCAGCACGAGCCACGACGCCGACGAGCGCGAGCTCTGGGACAGTTCGCTGCATCGAACCGTCGCCGAGATTTCCGGGAATCGGCTTTATCTGGCGATCTTCGATCTCGTCGATCGCGTCCGACAGGAAGCCGCCTGGGTCGAGCTACGCGAGCGCGCCCGCAGCACGAATATCAACAAACTCTATCGCAACCAGCATGATGCGGTTGTCGATGCCATCGCCGCGGGCGACGCGTCCGCAGCGGCGGTCGCCATGCGGGCACATCTCTTGGCACTGCAGGAGAATCTCCGGCGGCTAGCAGTTCCGGAGACGGCCGATGTATCCTGAGATGACTGTGCCGGTCCGCCCTCGCCCTGCAGATCTGTTCCCGTCTACCGGGATCGCGCCGGCACTCCTTCGCGTGGAAAACCTGTCGATCAGTTTTGCCGAGACCGGCGTCAATGTCGTAGACGGCATCAGCTTTGCCATTCCGGCCGGCAAGACGCTGTGCCTCGTTGGCGAGAGCGGCTGCGGGAAGTCGGTGACCTCGCTGGCCATCATGGGCCTGTTGCCGCCTAAATCGACACGCATCCCCACCGGGCGCGCGGAATTCGATGGCGGCGACCTATTGCAACTGTCGCGCACCGAACTCGAGACCATCCGCGGCGACCGCATGACGATGATCTTCCAGGAGCCGATGACGTCGCTGAATCCGAGCTTTACGGTCGGCGACCAGATCGCCGAGGCCGTTCGGCGCCATCGCAAAGTAACGCGCGAAGAAGCACGCGAGCGCGCCCTCGAAATGTTCCGCCGGGTGCGCATCCCAAGTCCTGAGCAGCGCCTCGACGAGTATCCGCATCAGCTCTCGGGCGGCATGCGCCAGCGTGTGATGATCGCCATGGCGCTAGCCAATGACCCGCAACTGCTGATTGCCGACGAGCCGACGACTGCGCTCGACGTCACCATCCAGGCCCAGATCCTCGAACTGATGCGCGAGCTGCAACGCGAGACCGGCACAGCGATGCTGCTCATTACCCACGACCTTGGTGTAGTTGCCGAGATCGCCGACGAAGTTGCCGTCATGTATGCCGGCCACATCGTCGAAAGCGGTCCGGTCGAGACCATCTTCAGCGATCCCCAACACCCGTACACCATCGGGTTGATGGGCTCGATGCCCTCGCTTGGCGCGCGAAGCGGGCGGCTGGCCACGATCCGTGGCTCGGTGCCCCCGCCGCAGGCGCTGCCGAAGGGTTGCCGTTTCTCGACCCGCTGCCCATTCGCCGACGATCATTGCCGTGACCGTGTGCCGCCGTTTGTCGCGCAGGCCGATGGGCATGGGTGGGCCTGCTTCAAGGCGCCGCTCGAAATGCGCGCGGGGGAGATGGCCTGATGCCCGCTGCCACTCCGATCCTTGAGACACGCGACATCGTCAAGCATTTTGGCGGTGGCCACGGTTTTAGCGCGGGACCGATCGTGCATGCGGTTGACGCAGTGTCGCTCAGCATCAATCGCGGCGAGACATTTGCCATCGTCGGTGAATCCGGCTGTGGCAAGTCCACCCTGGCTCGGCTGCTGGTGCGGCTGATCGAGCCGACCAGCGGGCAAGTGTTTTACGACGGGCGGGATTTGACCGCCCTGTCAGCGCAAGAGATGCGCCGCCTTCGGGCCGAGATGCAGTTCATCTTCCAGGACCCGTTCTCCTCGCTCAATCCCCGCATGACTGTGCGGACGCTGGTCGAAGAGCCGCTGCTTGTGCACACGAGCATGTCGTCCGCCGAGCGTCGCGCGCGGGTTGGCGAGCTGTTGCGGCAGGTCGGCCTCAGGGCCGAATATGCCGATCGTTATCCACACGAGTTCTCCGGCGGCCAGCGCCAGCGCATCGGCATTGCCCGGGCGCTGGCCTCGAACCCGAAACTGCTGATCGGGGACGAGCCGGTGTCCGCTCTTGACGTTTCGGTACGCGCCCAGATCATCAATCTCCTCGATGAACTCAAGGACGCCTTCGGCCTAACGCTGATCATCATCTCCCACGACCTCGCCGTCATCCGACACATGAGCGACCGGGTGGCCGTGATGTACCTGGGCCAGATTGTCGAGGCCGCCGATGTGGAGAGCCTCTTCGAACGGCCGCTGCACCCTTATACCCAGGCCCTCATCCAGGCGATCCCGGTGCCGGTGCCCGGCGCCCGCGACACGACCGACCGCAAGCTGAAGGGCGATATCCCGTCTCCCATCGCGCCGCCACCCGGGTGTCGCTTTCATACGCGATGCCCCCACGCTATCGACCTTTGCCGCGAGAAGGAACCACTGCTCGAAGTGGCAGGCGACGGTCGCTTCGTCGCCTGCCATCGTTGGCGTGAGCTACCGCAGCGTGGCCTTTCCGGCGCCGTCGGCGCAGCCCTCACCCCCGCCGCCGAACGCCGTTTCGCACTCTATCGCGAGCGCAGCGCCGCCAATACCGCGGGGACGCCATGACCCGCTTCACCCTTTTGCCAGCGCTCCCGATTTCGGCGCTGGCCAACGTGTTACCCCAGCGAGGAGGTGCCCATTCGCCTCCGTAGACGCTTGACCTGATCCTCGGCGCTTAACCCCGCGCAGAGCACGACCCGACGGCATGAACGTGCCGGCGACAAGACTACGATCTGACGAATGAACGACGGAGCGGCAGCCGGGAGATCGGCCTGCCGGCCGACCAGTGAAACTTTGCCTGACGTCCGCGAAATCGCTTCGCGGCGACCGAGAGAGACTTGCCCGCAACCTATTCAAGGAACCAGGACGATGAAATTCAGAAAACTCGCCTTTTCCCTGGCCATGGTGGCCGCTCTGACTGCCCCCGCCTTCGCTGCCGATCTCAAGATCGGCATTGGCGAAGATCCGGACGCGCTCGATCCCGATCAGTCGCGCACCTTTGTCGGTGAAGTCGTCTTCGCCGCAATGTGCGACAAGCTTGTCAACATCAAGCCCGACCTCACCATCATCCCGCAGCTCGCTACCGACTGGAGCTGGTCGAGCGACGGCAAGACGCTGACCATGCATCTACGCCCGGGCGTGACCTTCCAGGACGGGACGCCGTTCAATGCCGCTGCGGTCGTCGCCAACATCAAGCGTTCGCAGACGCTGCCAGAATCGAGCCGCAAGAGCGAACTGTCCTCGGTGGATTCGGTCACCGCGAACGGAGACACCGAGGTGGCATTCCACCTCAAGAGCGCCGACGCCACCATTCTTGCTACGCTGGCCGCGCGCTCCGGCGCCATGAAGTCACCGACCGCCTTCGGCAAGGGCACCGCTGCCGACTTCGCCGGCAACCCGGTCTGCGTTGGACCCTACAAGTTCAAGAGCCGCGTGGCGCAGGACAACATTGTCCTCGTCAAGGATCCGAACTACTGGGATGCCAAGGATTTCCACTTCGATAGCATCACCTACCGGCCGATCCCCGACCCGACCGTTCGCCTCGCCAACCTTCGCTCAGGCGACCTCGACATGATCGAGCGCGTCGCGCCGACCGACGCCAAATCGGTGCAGGGCGACGCCAAGCTGACCTACGCGCAGGTGGCGGGCCTCGGTTACAACGGCGTGACGTTCAACGTCGGCAATGGCACGGGCGCCAAAGACAGCCCGATGGTTAATCCGCTGCTGCGCCAGGCCTTCTCGTTATCGCTTGATCGCAATGCCATCGCTCAGGTGGTGTTCGAGGGCATGGCAACGCCGGGCAACCAGTCGGCGCCGCCGAACAGCCCGTGGTACGACAAGGATGATCCGGTGCCGGCTCGTGATGTTGCCAAGGCCAAGGACCTGCTCAAGCAGGCAGGCGTCAGCAGCGTCGACTTCACCTTGAGCATCATCAACGATCCGATCTCGGCACAGATCGCCCAGGTCATCCAGTCGATGGTAGCTGAGGCCGGCTTCAACGTGAAGATCAAGGCTTCGGAATTCGGCACGCTCTTGTCGTCGCAGGCCAGTGGCGATTACCAGGCCGATCTGATTGGCTGGTCTGGGTACGTTGATCCCGACGCTAACTGGTATCAGTTCGACGTCTGCAACGGCAGCCTGAACGACGCCAAATACTGCAACCCCGATGTCGACAAGCTGCTCAACGCCGCCCGCGGCTCGACCGACCCGGCGGTACGCCTCCAGAACTACAATGCGGCACGTGCCATCCTCAGCAAGGAGAGCCCGATCATCTATCTCTACGATCCGACCTGGATCTACGCGATGAGCAAGGGCGTCACCGGTTTCGTTCCCTATCCGGACGGGCTGATCCGGCTCGCCGGTGTGGCCAAGAGCTGACCCAAACTAAAGGGCGGCCCGGCCCACCGGGGCCGCCCTTTCTCGCGCAGCTACGGAGTCCCGTCCCATGATCCGCTACATCGGTAAGCGTCTGCTGATCGCCATCCCGACGATCATCCTGATCTCGATGTTCGTGTTCTCGCTGCAAAAGCTGCTGCCAGGTGACCCGGCGCTGATCATGGCGGGCGAGCAACGCGACCCGGCGGCGATCGCTTATTATCGCGCGAAGTATCACCTCATGGAGCCGATCCCCAACCAATACGTCTACTGGGTCAACGACATGGCCCACGGCGATTTCGGCATGTCGCTGCGCACCAGCCAACCGGTGCTGACCCTGATCGGTCAGAAGCTGCCGGTCACCATTCAGCTAGCGGTGATGTCGATGTTCCTCGCGCTGCTCATCGGTATTCCAGCCGGTATCCTCTCGGCGGTGAAGAAGGGGACGATCACCGACTACATCGCCAACATCGTCGCCTTGTCGGGACTATCGATTCCGAACTTCTGGCTCGGTATCATGATGATCCTGCTGTTCTCGGTGCACCTCGGGTGGCTTCCTGCTTCCGGCTACGTGTCGCCGCTTGCCGATCCCATCCAGTCGCTGCGAACGATGCTCATGCCGTCGCTAGTGCTCGGCGCAATGATTGCCTCGGCCTTCATGCGTCACGCCCGCTCGGCAATGCTCACCGTGCTCAAGACCGACTACGTGCGGACGGCGCGCGCCAAGGGCCTGAAGGAATACGTCGTCGTGCTCAAGCATGCCTTCCGCAACGCCCTCATCCCAGTCGTCACCGTCGCTGCCCTAATCTTCGGGGAGCTCCTCGCCGGCGCGGTCCTCACCGAGGAGGTCTTCACCATCCCGGGCTTCGGCAAGTTGATCGTTGATGCGGTCTTCAATCGCGACTACGCCGTCGTGCAGGGCGTGGTGCTCTGTACCGCCGTGATGTTCATCCTCATGAACCTCCTCGCCGATGTTGCCTACGTCCTCCTCAATCCGCGACTAAGGGGCGCGCTATGACTAGCCTGATAGCCAGCGGCCTCGAAACGACAGCAATCCCGCGCGCCGGCAACCGAGCTTGGAAGAAACTCAGGTCGCACAGGAGCGCGCTGTTCGGCTTCGGCATCGTGTTCTTCTTTGTCATCGTGGCCGTGCTGGCCCCGCTGTTGCCGATCCCTGGTCCCACAGCAACGGATTGGGCCGCTATTCGAAAAGCGCCGTCTCTAGTGCACTGGCTCGGCACCGACGATCTCGGACGCGACGAGCTGTCGCGGATGATCTGGGGGGCGCAAGCGTCGCTGCTTGCCGGCGTCGTGTCGGTGCTCATCACCATCGTCATCGCCGTACCGACGGGTCTCGTCGCGGGCTATTTCGGTGGCTGGACCGACCAGATCATCTCGCGCATCACCGATGCTCTGCTGGCAACGCCGTTCCTGATCCTGGCCATCGCGCTCGCCGCCTTCCTTGGGCCAAGCCTCACCAACGCGATGATCGCCATCGGCGTATCGGCCATGCCAATCTTCATCCGCGTGACGCGCGGCCAGGTGCTGGCGGTCAAGACCGAAGACTATGTCGAAGGCGCGCGCGCCATCGGACTCAGCCATCTCAGGATCATCACTCGCTATATCTTGCCCAACGTCTTCTCCGCGATCCTCGTGCAGTCGACGTTGAGCATCGCGGTAGCGATCATCGCTGAGGCCAGCCTTTCCTTCCTCGGCCTCGGCCAACAGCCGCCGGCGCCGAGCTGGGGCTCTATGCTGAATACGGCCAAGAATTTCCTCGAACAGGCGCCGTGGATGGCGCTCTGGCCGGGCGTCGCGATTTTCCTCGTGGTGATCGGCTTCAACCTGCTCGGCGATGGCTTACGTGATGCCCTCGATCCGCGCGAAACCGAGTAACCCCGCAACAAAACTCTAGCAAAGGGAGGAAGGCAGATGGCCGCCAATGCGCCACGCCAGCAAATCGTCGGAACGTTCGGGGTGGTCGCCTCGTCACATTGGATTGCCTCGGCGGTCGGCATGAGCATGCTGGAGAAAGGTGGTAACGCCTTCGATGCCGCCCTGGCCACCGGGCTCGTGCTGCAAGTTCTGGAGCCGCATCTCAACGGACCGGGCGGTGACATGCCGGCGGTGTTCTATTCGAAGAAAACCGACAAGGTTGAGGTGATCTGCGGGCAAGGACCGGCGCCGGCAGGGGCAAGCATCGCCCACTATCGCGCTGAGGGGCTGGACCTCATCCCCGGCAACGGGTTGCTGGCGACCGTCATTCCTGGCTCCTTCGACGGCTGGATGCTGATGCTGCGCGACTACGGCCGCCTGTCGCTGCGCGATGTAATCACGCCCGCGCTGCGCTATGCTGAAAGTGGTCATCCGATATTGCCGCGGGTCGCCGGAGCCATTGCCGAGCTGGGCGAGTTCTTTCGCACTGAGTGGCCAACGTCATTTGCTACTTGGCTGCCAGGTGGGGCTGCTCCGGCGCCATGGTCGAACTTCGCCAACCCTGCGCTGGCCCAAACTTGGCGGCGGTTGCTCGAAGAAGCCGAGACCCGCCGCGGTCGCGAAGAGCAGATCGATGCGGCGCGCGACGTGTTTTATCGCGGCTTCATTGCCGAGGCGATCGACGCCTTCGTTCGCCGCACGGCGGTGATGGATGAGAGCGGCCTTCGCCACAAGGGCGTGCTCACCGGCGCCGATCTCGCCGGGTGGCACGCCACGATCGAAGCACCCACAACGGGGCGCTATCACGACTGGACCATCGCCAAGACCGGTCCCTGGGGTCAGGGGCCGGTGATGCTCCAGGCACTGGCGATCCTCGAGCATTTCGATATCGCGGCGATGGACCCGAATGGTCCGGATTTCGTGCATATGGTGATCGAGGCACAAAAGCTCGCCTTCGCCGATCGTGAAATCTACTACGGCGATCCGGCCTTCGCCGATGTCCCGCTGACGCAACTCCTGTCCGCCGACTACGCTTGCGAGCGCAGTCGCCTGATCGACGAACGCGCCTCGGCCGAACTGCGGCCGGGAACAGTGCCGGGCTTTGAGGGTCAGGTCGCGCGGACGCTGGCGGTGCTGGCTCCCCTGAGCGGCAGCGCTGTTTACGAGCCGACCATGGCGCATCTTTCTGAGCGGCGGGGTGACACCGTCCATCTCGACGTTATCGACGAGGAAGGCAACATGGTGTCGGTGACGCCGTCGGGGGGGTGGCTGCAATCCTCGCCGGTGATCCCGGAGCTCGGCTTCTGCCTCAATTCGCGAGCGCAAATGTTCTGGCTCAACGAGGGGCTGGCAAGTTCCCTCGCGCCGGGCAAGCGACCGCGCACCACCCTGACGCCCTCGCTCGCCCTCAGAGACGGGCGTCCGGCGATGATTTTCGGCACCCCCGGCGGCGACCAGCAGGAACAGTGGCAACTGCCGATGTTCCTGCGCCACGTCCACCACGGAATGAACTTGCAGGACGCCATCGAGGCGCCGGCATTCCATACCGCGCATTTTCCAGCGTCGTTCTACCCGCGGACGGCAGACCCCGCGAGCCTGATGATCGAGCGCGACATCGGCGAGGCGACTCTGGGTGCCCTGCGCGCCCGCGGCCACAAGGTTACGGTGGCCGATCCGAACACCGTTGGTCGTCTGAGCGCGGCGGAGCGCGACACGGCAGGTATGCTGAGTGCCGGCGCGACGGCAAGGCTGCAGCAAGCCTATGCCGTTGGCCGATGACACTCAGTTTTAAGTGGAGTCTCTGATGACTACTCCCACCGAAACTGGCCGCTTTGCCTTGGGCGACATCAAGTTGCAATCGGGCGAGATGCTGCCCGCCGCGACACTGAGCTGGAAGACCTATGGCACGTTGTCGCCGAGGCGCGACAACGTTGTCGTCTACCCGACCAGCTACACGGCCAAGCACACTGACCAGGAATGGCTGATCGCGCCTGACAAGGTGCTCGACCCGACGCGCTGGTTCATCATCACGCCCGATATGTTCGGCAACGGCCTGTCGTCGAGCCCTTCGAACAGTCCCGAGTATCCAAATCTCGTAACGGCGAGCGACAATGTACGGGCGCAGAAGCGCCTCTTGTCCGAGCAGTTCGGCATCGAAGGCATTGCCGCCGTCTACGGGTTCTCGATGGGCGCACAGCAAGCCTATCATTGGGCGGCACTGTTCCCCGACTCCGTCGACCGCGCCATCGTCGTCGCCGGGAGTGCGCGAACCTCGCCGCACAACAAGGTCTTCCTACTGTCGCTGTTGGCGACGCTCGAGGCAGCGCCCGAATACCTTGGCAACGGCCGATTCTCGGCCCCGCCGACGAAGGCCCTTCGCGCCTTTTCGCGCATCTATGCCGGGTGGGCAATGAGCCAGGACTGGTACCGCGCAGGCCTCCATCTGAGCTCAACCGGCGCCAAAACGCTCGAGGAATTCCTGACCGACAAATGGGAGCCCGGCTACCACGAGACCGGCGCCCCCAACCTCTACGCGCAGGCTCTGACTTGGTTGCACGGCGACATAAGCGACAACGAGCTCTACGGCGGCGATCTGGTCAAGGCGCTGAACGCCATCAGGGCGAGCGTGTTGCTGTTGCCGGGACGAACCGACCTCTATTTCCCGGCGGCCGACAACGCCCTCGATCTGCCGCACATGTTCCGCGGCGAGCTCAGGCCGATCCCCAGTATCTGGGGCCACGTCGCCGGCGCCCCGGACAACAATCCGCCCGACCTCGCCTTCCTCCGGAACGCCGTCCTCAACTGGCTGGATCGGCCCAGCTGACCTACCGCCGCCGGCGACCCTGCTCTGGGCCATTGCGCCGGCCGTCCGCTTTGCGCCGGAAGAGCGGACGCTACGCGTCAGCAATGACGCGCCGCGATACCATTGTATCCCGGCATGAATCGCGTTACCCGGCTGTCCGTCGACCCGTCTCCCTCTGGCCTCCCAGAAGTTCGATTAGTTGCTCCCCGGCAAGCGGCCGCGACAGTAGGAAACCTTGGAGCTCATGGCAGCCGATGGCGGTGAGATGGTCGCGCTGGTCAACCGTCTCGACGCCTTCGGCAGTCACCTGCATGTGCAATGCCCTTCCTAGACTGACCATCGCGCGAACGATGGCGTCGGCATCGGCCGAGACGCCAAGCTCACGAATGAAGGACCTATCGATCTTCAACTTGTCGACACCATACCGCCTTAAGTAGCTCATCGAAGAATAGCCGGTTCCGAAGTCGTCGAGAGCGATCCGGACGCCCTGGGCGCGAAATGCCGCAATGGTTCGGTTGGCCATTTCTTGGTTCTCGATCAGCACGCCTTCTGTGATCTCGAGCTGCAGCCGGTCGGGAGGCAGGCCTGTCTCTTGGAGGATAGCCATAACGCGCTCGACCAATCGATCGTTGCGGAATTGGATCGGTGACACATTCACAGCGACCCAGGGTAGATCAGCTTTCGCGGCAAACGCGCAGGCCTGCCGAAGAATGTGCTCCCCCAGCTGTTCGATTAGCCCGCGCTCTTCGGCAATTCCGATAAACAGTTGCGGTGACAGGGTGCCATGTACAGGGTGGTCCCAACGTGCGAGGGCTTCCGCTCCAACAATCTTTGTGCCGCCGTTGGCGAAGAGCGGCTGGTAGACCGCGCCGATTTGCCGTCCGCCTGAAAGCGCGGCGCGCAGGTCCCGCTCGATCGCGCGGCGCTGGCGGACGACGTCGTCCATGTCTCCCCCAAACAGTCGATACCGGGCCCGCCCCTGGCTTTTGGCTTCGTAGAGGGCAATATCCGCTTTGCGCAACATGTCGTCTCGCTGACTCGTATTGCCATGCGAGATCGAAATACCGATACTAGCGGTAACGAAGGCCTGATCTCCCAGTAGATCGAAGGGCGCGACGAGCTCAGCGGCGATGCGCTCCGCCAACCGCTCTGCCGCCTGCTCATCCACGATCCCGACTTGCACGATCGCGAATTCATCGCCGCCGAGCCGAGCAACGGTATCAACTTCTCGGACGCAGGATGCCAATCGCGCCGCCACCTGGCGGACAAGCTCGTCACCGCCGGGATGCCCCAAGGTATCATTGACATGTTTAAAGCGGTCGAGATCGAGGCAGAGCAGCGCCAGCTTTGCGCCGTCTTTGCGCGCCTGGGCAAGCGCGCGATCAAGTCGATCCTCAAACAGTGCACGGTTTGGCAGGCCGGTAAGTGTGTCGTGAAATGCTAGAAACTGGGTCTGGGCCTCGCTGGCCTGTAGCTGCAACGAGGACTTGCGTAGCCGGCGTAGGATGAAGGCGACAGCTGCCAGCCCAACCGCTGCCCCGACTGCGAGGCCGGGACCGGCTTGACTGATCAACGCGATTCCGGGGCGATCCGGGTTCCAGGTAACGTAGGCGACCGGATTGCCTGCATCGTTCAGAACCGGCTGCGAAGCTGTCCAAAAGTCATTCTGGGCCGCGGCCGAAATATGGACTGCCGCAAGTATGAACTCACCCGCCATGCTTTTGGCCATTGTTTCGTCGACGTTCTGGACCGCAATATGGAGATACTCGGTACCCGGCAGCTGGGTTAGCGCCGGAGTGTTTGGCACGATTGGCTTGACGCTTACGATCGCCGGCTTCCCGTCAACACTTACGACGTCTTCTGCCCCAAGCGGTGAAACCGCGGCGGTGGAGTCCTCTTGGCCGGTCGACGCCGTGAGCATCTCGGCACGAAGGCGGGAGATCAACGGCCAGAGTGTGGGTTTATCATGGTCGAATATGCCGTTGTCGACGAGTTTGCCGTCCACCGCAACTTGAACGGGCCGGTCGTGGTCATCAAGAACGTAGTCGCGATCATGCCCGAAATAGGTCTGCATCCAAACAGTTAGGTTGTCGCTGATCCAGGCGGCCTCATGCGCCTTCACCTCACGTACCGCCTCGTCCCAGCTGGTGGAACTCGTCTGTTGCACCGGCAAACTGGCGACTTGCTCCTTCAGAGCGAAGGAGACGTAGCTTTGTTCGCGAGTGCGGGCGCGGTCGTCGACCAAGGATACCGACCAAGTAGTGAAGCCGGCGACTAGGACGATGGCGATCCCCACAATCGTCAGGGCCAAAAAGATCAATTGCCGCGAGAGCGACTTATGCGTCGGCGTCGCCACGTTTCGTATCATGCGTAAAGTAGTAGGGCCGGCGGGTAACAGAACAGTTAGCGGCTATACCTCGATTTGTAGGGTTGGCCGATTACGCCGCCATCAAAGCAGTCGAGGGCGGCTCGACCAGCGGTCAAGAGTGGGTAGTCCGCGTCCGGGTCAGCGCCAGCCATTCGACCGTTACGACCAGTGCTGCGACGCCACGCCACAACTGTCGCTGAAGACATACAAGCGTTGCTATCTTGGAAAGGGAATATTTAGGCGGGAGGCATATTGAAAAGGTGTGGTCTTTGGAGCTTGTCGGTGCCCGATAACGTCAGTGACCTACTGCTTCGCCTCCAAAATGAGATCCTGGAGACTGTAGCCTATGGCGAGTCCCTCGATCACGTGGCGAGCCTGCTCTGCCGTCGGGCAGAAAGTTTGGCGCCGGGGACCATCTGCTCGATACTGACCGTCGATAATGCCGGCCTGTTGCATCCTCTCGCGGCGCCGAGCCTACCGGTCCATTACTCCGACGCGTTGAATGGAGTTCCGATTGGTCCATCGGTCGGCTCGTGCGGAACCGCCGCGTTCCGCCGCGAGGCAGTTGTCGTCGACGATATCGAGAACGATCCCCTCTGGGCTGATTTTAAGACCCTCGCGCTGCCGATCGGTCTCAAGGCCTGCTGGTCCAGTCCAATCATGGCGCGGGACGGGCGCGTGGTCGGCACCTTTGCATTCTACCACCGCGACAGGCTGGGGCCGAACGAGATCGAGCGGCTGATTGTCGAGACCTGCGTGCATCTTTGCGCGATTGCGATCGAGTATGAGGAAGTGCAGGAACGAAATCATCGGTTGGCCTATTTCGATGTGCTGACCGGTCTACCAAATCGCGGGCGCTTCAACACACTGTTGGACTCACGGATTGCGGCTCAGGAGCCGTTCGGAGTGCTCCTCGTCGACATCGACCATTTGAAGTCCATCAACGACACAATGGGCCACGCCTTCGGCGACGTGTTCATCCGACAACTCGGGCAACGTCTGGGCAGTGTCGATCACCACATGACCGCATGCCGGCTTGGGGGTGACGAGTTCGCCGTACTGGTCGACCAATGCGGTTCAGCTCGGGATCTACGCGCCGCGGCAACAAAAGTGCTCCGTAAGGTCGAGGGCTTGATCGAGTCGGGCGTGAACTCGATGTCGCCGAGCCTTACCATTGGTGGGGCGATCTTTGACGCCGACGGGGCGGACGCCGAAACCCTCTGTCAGAATGCGGACTTTGCCCTGTACCACGCCAAAGAGACCAACCGAGGTGGTTACGTCAGGTTCGAAACCGGTCTTAGAACGTCGATCATCGACCGTGCCAACTTGGTGCGTGGCGTCGATTTGGCCCTGGTTGAAGGGCGAATCTTCCCACATTACCAACCCATCATCAGATTGGACTCTGGCGAAATAGTAGGGCTTGAGGCTTTGGCACGCATGCGCTCCCCCCACGGCACCATCGTCTCCGCGGCCGAATTTCATAAGGCGCTGACCGATCCGAGAATTGCGTACGAGCTAACGACCCTGATGCTGTCGGCCGTCGCCGCCGACATTCGAAAATGGCTCGATGCCGGCATCCCAATCCAGCACGTCGGTATCAATGTGACCACCGGAGACTTCCAGCGCGGCGACTTGGACGGCCGGCTCGTCAATGCGTTCGACCAAGCGGGTGTTCCACTGAGGCACGTGCTGCTCGAGGTCAATGAGGCCATGTATATGGGCGGTGCTGAGGGCACCGTCGCAAAACGTGTAGAAGCGCTCCGCAGGAAGGGTGTCCTCGTGGCGCTCGACGACTTTGGTACGGGCTTCGCATCGCTTACCCACCTGCTCACATTCCCAGTCGACATCATCAAGATCGACAAGTCATTTATCGATAAGCTAGTCACCGACGCCCCGAGCAGGGTGATCGTTGCCGGCATAATCGATATTGCCCGTAAGCTAGGCATGAAGATTGTCGCTGAGGGCGTCGAAACCGCTGAGCAGGCGGCTTGCCTGTCCGACCTCGGCTGTAACCTCGGACAGGGGTATCACTTTTCGCGACCATGCAGCGCCCAGGATATGACCACACTGTTGCGCGCGTTCGCCCAGGGCCTCAAAACTTGGCTGCCGTGGTCAAACGCCGCGTTAGGTTGACGCTGACCGCGCTCCACGACCGCAGCGAACATGCGCCGTACGCGAGGCGTTTACGGGTCACTGAAGCATGCTCCCGCTGACTGAGGGGCATTGCGAGGCATAAAAAACCCGCTTCGTGTAGCCGTGGAACCTCCGCTTTGCGCCAACAGCGGACGTTTTGACGAGCCACACTCGCTCGGAACGCCCAAAGTTTATACGCACAATAGGGCCTTGATCGCCCGACGCTGGTCCACAGCGCGGTACCCGGCGGCCGAGAGTGTGAGGCCTTCCAGCTACCTGGCATGTCGATGTCCAGTGGCTGGCGTCATTGGATTCGAGCAGGCGATTGCCTCGTCCGTTTCTTGCTTAGAAACCACGAGTCCGTCTTCCTCCACGGTTGCCATCCAAGCGAGAGCCTCGTTATGGGACACCTAACCAGGATCAGCCGGCGGCCTCTAGTGGTCCGTTGGATGTTTTTGAAAGTCGCCGTTGAACAACTGCAAGGAGCACGGCGGCATCCACGGGTTCGGGGAGTGCCAACTCCCCACCCGTTGAGTGCTCACCGATCACAATCAATGGCACATCGGGGGCCGACTCCCGCACCATGGCGGCGAGGTTGGGAAGGCCGACGGTGCCACGACCTGGTGCAGTGAACCAGCCTTGTGGATGTGAGCTTCGCTAAGATTGCAGGTTGTTTGTGATTTGTCGGCTTGAGGCGGCAGGCAGATATTCTGCCCTACCGTGTCCGAGCCTCCAGGTTCCGGTAGCGGTGGATACAGTCATAACTGGCGCCCGGTTGAGCCGCCGCTCACCCGGGCGCTTTTTCGTGCAGGCACATATGCAGCTTACGCCGGTAGGCAAGCGCAGCCCGCCAAGCATGGCAACCTTCTCCCTAGGACGTGCGATCGTCATCCTTTTGCGCCGAGAGGCTAGGATACAAGGCGCCTCCACCAACGGCTAGCCGATGCTAAGCAATGCGGCTAGGCCGAGGGCTCCAGCAAGAACAAGTACCACCAGCGCGGCCCTCGCGCCGAATCCAGCAATAAGGGCAGCGAAAGAAAAGGGAGCGACGGTCAAGAATATCTAGCGCGCGGCAGCCATCACCAAGGCGCGAGCCAGGCGACGCACGGCCAAACAGCGCTAAACGGCAGCTTGCCCTGGACGAGGCTCTTGAGACCTGAGCCGAACCTGAGCAATACCGAAAGGCTGCGGCGCCGACCGTCGCCGGAGCCGTGATCATGAGAACGACCCAATGCGACCGGCATCATAGGAAGGCCGACAGGGGTGGCGCGCGATACAAATCACCGAGCAATCAGATCGCCCGTCAGATTTGGGATGTGACGATGGCAATGACCCCGCAAGCTAGTGCGAAGAGCACCGCTGACAGGACAGAGACGCCCATCGTCAAGTAGAGGGTCACACCCGTGCCGACGGTGAGCACGGCCGAAAGCAGGCTCTTCACCGCGATTCTTTTGAGCATATGCCGGTCTGGTCGCAGCATCGGCTCTCCGAGCATTCATAAGCATCCAACACTGATGCTTGAGCCATCACTATACATGCGGTACTGTGCAACTGTTGAGGGCTAGCGCACAAGGCATATTTCATGATGACCGCCGGACAATTGCGCGCTGCACGGGCCCTGCTCGGGATCGACCAAAAGGCCCTTGCAGAAATGTCCGGGGTTTCGCTGCCGACCATTCAGCGAATGGAAGCGAGCGACGGTAATGTGCGGGGCATCGTCGATACCCTCACTAAGGTCATTGAGGCGCTCAACGCGGCCGGCGTCGACTTGATCGGTGACAACGCCCGAAGCGAAGGCGGTGGTCGTGGTGTGCGGCTGCGCGAGCCGGGTCCAGGTGTCGTCATCAAGTAGCAGTCCAACCACAACCCCAACGGCCCGCCGACCTGTTCGCCGACGACGCCATCATATTGAAAGGCGAAAGGCATTTATGGATCTCTCAGCCCCCAAGCTCATTGCGGCGCACAGACCGACTTTCTGGGAGCTCTTCACCCCCAAGACCATCACCGTTCTCCGAGAAGGCTATCGCCTCGGCGATTTTCGGGCCGATGTGATTGCGGGACTAACCGTCGCTATTGTTGCGTTGCCGCTTTCGATGGCGATTGCCATCGCCTCTGGTACGTCGCCGGAGCGCGGTCTCTTCACGGCGGTGGTCGGCGGCTTTCTGATTTGCCTGCTGAGTGGCAGCCGCTTTCAGATCGGTGGTCCGGCAGCGGCTTTTACTGTGGTTGTGGCGACCACGGTCAACCATCACGGTCTCGACGGGCTGTTCCTCGCCACCATCATGGCTGGCGTGTTCCTCATGCTGATGGGCTTTCTGCGTCTCGGGAGCTATATAAAGTTCATTCCCTATCCGGTGACGGTCGGATTTATCTCAGGCATCGCCGCCATCCTGTTCGCTGGGCAAATCCATGATCTCCTCGGGCTGACGCTCGCCGGAAAAGAGCCGCCCGATTTTGTGCCGAAACTGCAGGTGCTTGCGGCGGCGATTACAACAATCAATCCGGCCGCCGTCGCGGTGGCCGCCGGTACTGTGGTTGTCATTGTCGGCCTAAAAAGGCTCCTGCCAAATTGGCCCGGCATTCTGATCGCCGTCGTGCTGGGTGCGGTGGCCGTCTGGCTCTTGAAGCTGCCAGTCGAAACGATTGGCACACGCTTCGGTGGCATCCCGAACTCGCTGCCACAGCCATCGCTCCCGCCGATCTCGCTGGCCAAAATTCAGGAAGTTTTCCCCGATGCGATCTCGTTCGCGCTGCTTGGCGCGATTGAATCGCTGTTGTCGGCAATGGTCGCAGATGGCATGACGGGACGCCGGCACCGTTCGAATATGGAACTCGTGGGGCAGGGGGTTGGCAATATCGGCGCCGCTTTGTTCGGCGGCATCCCCGCCACCGGCACGGTTGCCCGCACGGCAACAAACGTAAGGTCGGGTGCCAAGAGCCCGATTTCGGGGATGCTGCATGCCGTATTCGTGCTGCTTTGTATGGTTGTCGCGGCTCCCCTCGCCAGCTTCATCCCGCTCGCGGGTCTCGCCGGCGTGCTGGCCGTCGTATCCTGGAACATGGCTGAGAAGCGCGACTTCGCAGCACTCATTCGCTCTTCATGGGGCGACGCCATCGTACTGTTGGCGACGTTCGGCCTTACGGTCTTTGTAGGCCTGACGATGGGGATACTCGTCGGCTTCTCGCTGGGCGCGCTGCTGTTCATTCATCGCATGTCGCAGACGACGGCCATCGAAGAGCATGTGCCGGTCATTCCCGACGATGTTGCCGACACCGATGCCCGCGCGCCTTACGACCCGGCGCTGGCAACAAACCAGGACTTCACGGTCTACCGCATTACGGGAGCATTCTTCTTCGCTGCGGCCTCGACGGTGGGGATCGTGCTCGACGGCATCGACAGCCGGCACTTGGCCTTCATCATCGACTTCGCTGCGGTCCCGCTGATCGACTCTACCGCCGCCAACGCGATCGGGGCCGTCGTCCGCAAGGCGCGCCAACGCTGCGTCGCTGTCCTCATCTCGGCGGCGTCACCCGCCGTGCAAAAGATGCTGCTGAGCCACGGAGTCGAGCCACCTGCGGCTCAGTTTCTACCCTCGCTCGACGAAGCGACAGACTTGGCCCACAGGCTCACGCAGAGGCAGCAGCACCAACTCCCTGATCACCCTCAGGACGTAATCTGGGCAGACGCCGACGACTAGGGCATGCTCGCCTACTGGCGGCAAATTCGGCGTGGCTGGTCTGGCTAGTAGGGACGCGATTGACTCTGTGCCCGGCCCACCCCGTCGCACAAGTGACGGTAGTCTGATATCTGATGTCTCGCTGGTCCTAGAGGATGAGCGCCGTGCGAAGGTTGGAGTTTCTATCGCCCACCGCCCAAGCTCTGTTGCGACATGTGAAATCGCTTGAAGCGGGAGATGTCGCCGAGTTTGCCGTCCCGCAGATCCTTATCGATATGAGGAGAAAAGGCTTCAGCATAGACAAGACACTATCGGCGATGGAGGAATGCGGCAAGGCGCAGTGGCTGATCCGATCGCGTGTTCTCGGCGATCAACCCGGTGAAGTCACCCTGACCCGGGACGCCTCCCTCGCTTTGAACCCGCCATCGTCGGGTACTGCCCCTCCCTGAAGACGAGGCACGCCGGCTCTGCCACTCGTCTCCAATTTCGACGCCATGCGGTTCGAGCCAACCAGTTACCAAGCGATGTCCAAAAAACATTTTGGAAGGCCCTCAGGCTTCCGGTGCCAGCCATGCCGCCAATGCTTCTGCGAAATCAGCCGGAGTCGCCACTGCGTCGCGCGCCCCATTCTGCGCCGGCTTCTTTTGCCGGCTCCTTCTGTCAGTCAGTTGGACCGAGCCATGGCTTTACGAAAATCTTGTCGCCTCTCGCAACACGATCGCCGTTATCGTTTGGGGCCATCTAGGTCCGACGCGAGCGAAGCTTCCTGAGGCAACGTACCTTTGCCGAGCTGCTCTCCGAGGGTAGACCTGACGACCTAGTCAGTCGCTTCGCCGACGCCGACAGAATTGAGCCATGAGTCGTCCATCGCGGGGCTCTCTGTGAGACGCTGTCACACCGCCCATTCCGATACCTGGTCACCTCCCCGGCGTAGGCGCCATGGCGCACCTCTCGCCAACGGCGTCTTGGATGTCGCCGGCTTCATCGAGAAGCCCGACCGAGCGGGTGTCGATGTCGTTAGCCAGGGCGCCGTTCTCGCTTATAGATAGCTTCCCGATCGCACCATTCTGACAGCTAACCGATGTATTCGATCAATCTATATTTAAATTCGACAAACATATCCGCGTAAGCGGAACTACTTAGTGCTATACTACAAATAATTAACACACTATCCAAAAACAACGTTGCTTCAGAGCATCTAATCAATCTTTGAAGTCTTTTGTGGTGCAGCACCGAATATCGGATGCGACTTGGGGACCTTGGGGTCCTGGAAGCACAGGAGACTTCTTACATGCGCAGTTCAAAGATAATTGTCAGCGCCTTCGCCGTGTCGTGTCTATTGGTAGCGCCGGCCTCGGCGGCCGGGCTACTTGGCGGTCTGTTGGGTGGGAGCTCAAGCAGTTCATCGAGCTCGAGCGGGGGCTCGTCTAGCTCAGGTGGCGGAAGCGTCGGTGTATCCGGCGTCGCAACCGTCTCCACCAATAGCGGGAGCACAGGTACGACCGCCAACGGTACGTTGCTGGGTGGCGGCGGCAGCACCTTAAACATCGGCTTGGGCGGGGTGATCGGCGGCAACAGCAATCTGGGTGTCACGCTTCCGGGGACCGGTGTTTCCACGGTTGATAATCTTGTCGGCGACGTCGGGGGTACGGTAAACGGCGTAACCGGTAACGGCGGCACCGTGGACACACTGCTGTCCGATACCGGACTTAGCGGCAGCACTGGCGGCCTTGGTGGCGTTTTGGGCGGCGGCGGCGGCCTCTTGGGCGGCGGAAGCGGTTCCGGCGGCATCGGATCGAGCTCTGGGGGCGTCGGCGGCTTAGGCGGCTACTTTGGCGGCGGTGCCGGCGGTCTGGTATCTTATGGCACAGGAAGCTCGGCTTGCACGCAAGACACCCGCAATCTCGCTCGCCTTCTTCAGACTCGATATAGCGCAGCGCAGGCCAATGCTTGGGGCCATGCGGCCGGCGTGCAACTCGTCAAGGTCCCGGTCTGCCCGCAGATCAAGGCCTCCGTTGCGCGTGCAGCAGCCGCCAACGCGAGCATCGGCATGATGCAAGGGATGGCCGCGGCGGACCCGCTGATCAGTACGTCGCTTGGCCGGGCCCGCTCGAATGCGAGCCGAGTGCTCGGTGTCGGCGAGGCTGGGGGCAATCTGGTCGTCTACGTTTATTGATCCTCGGATATAGGTGACCATGTCGAGGCGCGGCTCCCTGGACCGCGCCTCTCCTTTTCCCAGCGAGACCCAACCACACCACGGACTAGAAGCTGACGGAACCACACGCCGACCATGACGCGCTCAGTCTGGCGGCGCTGAGTTAGTCCCGGCAGCAAATAAAGGATGGCCCGGCCGCCGCGCGATCGGGTGGCCAGAACCGGCAGAATGTTTGGAATGGGGACCGAGCAATGCATCGCCAATATTGCCCAAGATGCCTGCTCAGCCCTGCGTAGAGGCTGAGCGGCATCTTGAGCACCGGGTGGCAGAGTATTCACCCGGTATAGACCGATAAGTCGCGACGATGAAATCTGTTCCGTCGCGTATCACCTACTATCATCGTTTGGTTTACAAAATATTGTATTAACAACTACCATCGTCGAAACGGCCAGCAAATGACGTACTTGCCGTCTAAGTATGAATCGATGTTCGATTTTGCAATAATTCTAAATATATAGACCGTACGCATAAGAACGTATGCCCGGCTCCGAGGGTCGGCATTGGGATTTGATAAGCACCGTTCATGAGCAATTAACAGGCCGGCTCTATTATTTTGTACATCCTGAAACCTTAGAGATGCCGGGGCGGTTGATTAGCTTCAATCGCCAAAACAGAAAGGACGTTGCTTTGCGCTCCAATCCAATTAGGCGGCGCGTCCCGGCACCAGCAGACCACGACATCGGCGCACTCGCAAAGCTCGCGACCGCCTCCTCCGAAATCGTCGAACGGGACGTTCTCAGTAGGCTCGCAGCGCTGGAGTCTCAGGCGCTGCGCTACGAGACCGCCTTGGACAAAATCTCGCAGGGGGTTTGCTTTTTCGACGGCGCGCAGCGGCTGATTCTCTGCAATCGGCGCTATGCTGAGATTTACCACCTCCCCATTGAAGAAGTCCTCCCTGGCACGTCATTGCGCGACATCGCCGACCGCCGCTTCGCCGTCGGAACGTCCCCGATGGATACCGAGGACTACCTCAAATGGTGCGCCTCAATCAATTTAACTCCCGACGCAAAGACGTGGACCGCCGAACTCAAGGATGGGCGCACCTTTCACATCTGTCACCAGCCCATGCCAGACGGCGGATGGGTGGCGACCCACGAGGATATTACCGAACTCAAGGCCAATCGCACCGTGGCCAACGAGCGGCTTTCGCTACAGGCCTTGATCGATTGGGTGCCCGACTATTTATGGGTAAAGGACAAGGAAAGTCGCTTCGTCGTCGCCAACAAGGCCCTTGCCTCGGATAGCGGTCGGACGACCACCGACATGATCGGTTTGACGGACTTCGACCTTCACGCACAGGATGTTGCGAGGCATTTTCGAGCGATTGAAGAGAGGATGCTCGCCAGCGGGGAGCCAATGATCGACAAGGAGGAAACCATTGTCGATGCGACGGGCGCCCACAAGTGGGTTTCGTCGACGAAAGTCCCGTTGCGCAACAACCACGGCGAGATATTCGGCTTGGTCGGCATTGCTCACGACATCACCGCGCGCAAACGGGCCGACTCTCTGCGCGACGGCCAGGCGCGCATCCTTGAAATGATCGCCATGAGCGCCCCGCTGGAAGATGTGCTTGAACACCTCGTGGGCCTCATCGAGTCCCAGCTGGTAGGGATCTTGGGCTCGGTCATGCTGCTCGATGCGGACGGGCAGCACTTGCGGCTTGGCGCGGCGCCTGGTTTGGCGAAGGCGTATACGGACGCCATCGACGGCCTCCAGATCGGCTCGAAAGCGGGGTCCTGCGGTACCGCCGCCTTTCGTCGTAAGGCCGTCATTGTCACCGACATCATGAATGACCCGCTTTGGGACGACTATCGGGACCTCGCCGCGGCGCATGGTCATCGCTCGTGCTGGTCAACGCCGGTCTTGTCACACCGGGGTACTGTGTTGGGTGTCTTTGCGATGTACTCCGCCACGGTCCGCGAGCCGACGCAAGGAGAGATGCGCTTGATCGATGCCGCGACCCGCATTGCCGGCATCGCGATTGAACGCAAATTGGCCGAAGAGCAGGTGCACTTTCTTGCACACCACGACGCTCTCACCGGCTTACCAAACCGCATTCTGCTCATCGATCGGTTGTCGCAGGCGATTCTGCACGCACGCCGGGACGACCGCTCGGTGACGGTAGTATTTGTCGATCTCGACAACTTCAAATTGGTCAATGATAGCCTCGGACATAACGCTGGCGACGAGCTCCTAAAGGCGGTGGCCGGGCGTATGACGCAATCGGTTAGAGCGACCGATACGGTGGTTCGCGTTGGAGGGGATGAATTTGTCATCCTTCTGGCTGATCGGCCGAAGAATGCCGACCTGATGCCCACGACCATTGAGAAAGTCCGCGCGTCCATCGGCGAAGCCATTATCGTCGCCGGGCAATCGCTGCAGGTCACGTGTAGCATGGGTATTGCGACTTACCCGCGCGACGGAGTGGATGCCGAAACGTTGCTCCGCAATGCCGATACCGCAATGTATCAAGCCAAGGCCCTTGGGCGCGACAATTTTCAGTTCTTTACCGACACCATGAACAGCAGGGTGCACGAGCGTCTATCGTTGCGCGAAGCGATCCGGACCGGTCTCGCGCGCTCAGAGTTCCATTTGGTGTATCAGCCGCAGGTCGATTTGCGCTCCGGGCAGGTGTTTGCGGTCGAGGCCCTGGTGCGATGGCAACACCCGACGCTCGGTCGAATCTCGCCGACAAAGTTCATCCCACTTGCCGAAGAGTCCGGATTGATCGTTCCTCTTGGTGATTGGGTACTCCACGAGGCTTGCCGCCAAAATAAGTCGTGGCAAAACGCCGGCATGCCCCCGGTAAATGTCTGCGTCAATGTCTCGGCTCGCCAGTTCCGCGACAGGACCTGGATCGACCGCGTCACTCATGCACTGGCGGAAAGTGGTCTCGACGCCAAATATCTCGAGCTAGAACTCACCGAGAGCCTTTTGATGCATGATGTGCAGCAGGCGATTGTCACGATGAAGGAACTGCAGGCGCTTGGGGTTCAGTTTGCGATCGACGATTTCGGTACCGGCTATTCGAGCCTCAGCGCGTTGAAGAATTTTCCGGTGGCCCGACTCAAAATTGACCAGTCCTTCATTCGCAATCTTCCTAGCGATGAAGACGACCGAGGTATTGCCGCCGCAGTGATCTCCCTCGGGCAGAAGCTCAACATGCGCGTCATCGCCGAGGGTGTTGAAAACGACGAGCAGTTAGCCTTCCTGCGTGATAACCAATGCGACGAAATTCAGGGGTATCATTTCAGTAGGCCGATCAAGCCCAGCGGCATCGAGACGTTGCTTAGGCGAGGCTCGCAGGCTCCGAAGGGGGCTTGAGCGGCAACCGTAATTCTCAGAACCAGAACATCTCATATTGGCGGTTGAAAATCCTTGCCGGTGCGACAGTTGCCTCCGACCCCGGGGCACCACGCGGATAGTACTTCGAGCGGCAGCCGCAATGCCGTTCTCGACGGATCGGCCGGGGGCGATCTCGGTGGCGGTCTATCATGTGGCGCGCAGCGCCGCGGCGGGAGACGAACTTGGGGCCATCAAGTCGCAGCCGGCGCGCGGTCTGCCTTTGATCAGATAAACAACGACAAGGAACCGAGTTAAGGCTCGTCATATGTGGGATCTGATCGGCGCCCGCGCTATATCGCCACCATCGAGCGGCGGAGACACCAACAAGCGAACCAGCAGTCGCTCCTAGGCGGCGCGACGATGTGCCGATAGGGCCAAATTAGGCCGACCAGCTTGCGAGCCCTACTGAGGCGAGTCGCGACCCAGACGTCGGCCTACGCGTCCAAGCCCTAGGCCTTTGGCAATGCCCGATCGAATTGTCGCGTAGTTGGGAGCCACTATCGGATAGTCCGAAGGTAGCTGCCATTTGGCCCGATAGCCTGCAGGGCTTAGGCCATATTGGACGACCAAATGTTTTCGGAGCGTCCTAAATTTCCCGCCGCATTCAAGGCAAAACAAGAAATCTGGCGTGACCGAATTATGGATTGGAACGGCCGGCTTTTGCGCCGTGTCCTCTCCGAAGTGCGTCACGGTGGCAAGCTCATGCAAGGCTGTGTACCCAACGAGCATTATGACGAGGGCTACTAACAAAGCTGCAGAATAGGCTTTTCGGATGTACGAAGTATTTATTGCTCTTCGGCGAAGAGCGCATCGGCCACGCCGACCGGCGTCGCCGGTGCGTGCTTGGCCTTCGCGGCGGCGAGCCGTGGGCTCAACACACCGGTCGCCGTTGACTCGCTGATTTTATGGTTGCGCTCGCGGCGCAGAAAGCCCGTCCTCATCTCGAAGCGAAGAGGAGCTGCCTCGCTTACTGGCGTGACCGGCTTACCGCGTCGCCGCAGCATGAAACCCTCGTTCGCGAAGTCGCCTACGTCGCCCGCCGCGGCTCGGCGCCCCTATCGCGCCAATTGCGGAGGTTGAACCGAACGCCGCCGATCTTTGATCCCTAGGCAGGATAAGCGCGAACGGCTGCGATCACTCAGCCACCAAGACCTCGACGCCGGCTTCTGCCAACGCCGAGGCGAGGCCCGGCGGCGGTGCCTGATCCGTTACCAGCGTATGGATCCGATCCAGCGCGGCAATATGCGCGAAGACGGATGCCCCGAACTTGGCGGCGTCGACGACCACGACGACACGCCGGGCGGAGTTCATCATGGCGCGGATCATCGAAGCCTCTTCCAGGAGCGTCGTGGAGAGGCCGCGAGTGGAGGCGCCGCCGACCCCGATAACCGCCGTGTCGGCGCTGATCGGACCGGCATCTGGAAAGCCAACGGCCCCGATCGTCACCTGCAATTCCGGCCGCACGTGCCCGCCGAGCAGGTAGACCGCCCGCGCAGCATTGGGCGCGATAGCCGCCGGAACCCCGAGATTGTTGGTGACGATGGTGAGGTTTCGACGCGCGCCAAGTTCACCGACAAAGGCGCGGGTGGTCGAGCCACCATTGATGATCAGTGTTTCGCCGTCGACGATGAGAGCCGCCGCCGTGCGGGCGATGCGCGTTTTTTCGTCGACCCTGGCGGTGAGCCGCATCGCGAGCGGTGTGTCCCGGTCCATGAAGCCATCGACCGGCACGGCGCCGCCATGGGTGCGCTTCAGCAGGCCTCGGCTCTCGAGATAGTCGAGATCACGGCGGATGGTGTCTACCGAGACGGAGAACTGCTGGGCGATCTCGATGACCGTAATCGAGCCCCGGCTCTTTGCCACCTTCACCAACTCGGCACGCCGCCGCGCGGGCAGTGCGTAGTCCGGTGTTTCGGCCTCGCCTTCCCGATCTTTCGGCTTTTGCCGCTTGTCACCCGCCATCCCAAGCCCCGCTGAATCTCTTCCCCTCGTTTACACCGCAACCGACTGCTTGACTATGCAGTTCTAGCGCAGTAGAAAGCATAAACACGCAGATAACAGCATATTCGTGCAATCTCCCGCACGGGTAGAGCAAAAGGCGCGAGGGAGAAGGAGGAGTCACAAATCCATGGATAAGCAGATCAAAGGCGGCGCCAACACGCCGGGTTCAGGTCTTCGCCGGCGTGATTTTCTTGCAGGTTCGGCCGCTGTGGCGGGCGCCGCGGCAACAGGTGCATTCACGCTGCCCAAGCGCGTCTACGCGGCCTCAAAGGCCGAGATCACCTTCGCGAGCGCGAAGTTTTTCGCCAAGGACTCGATGAACGAGGTCATCGACAAGTACAACAGCTCGCAGAGCGCGGTGCATGTGACCTATACAGAGCTGCCGCCACCGAGCAGTTCGACCGAGGTGCACCAGCAGCTTGTGCAGATGCTTGCCAGCAAGAGCGGATCGCCTGACGTCTTCACGCAGGACATCGTCTGGATCGCCGAGTTCGCAGAGGCAGGATGGGCTCTGCCGCTCGCACAGTATTTCAGCGCCGACGACATGAAGGCGTACTTCCCCGGCATCGTACAGGGCTGCACCTGGAACGGGGCCCTGACGGCGCACCCCTGGTTCGTCGACTCGGGCATGCTCTTCTACCGGAAAGACATCCTCGACAAGATCGGCGCAAAAGTGCCCGAGACTTGGGATGATCTCGTCGCGGCCGCGATGAAGGGTATGGGCGGCGACACCAAGTTCGGCATGCTCTGGCAGGGTAAGCAGGCCGAGGTTTTGGTTTGCGACCTCGTGTCATTCGTCGGTTCGAACGGCGGCTCGATCCTCGCGCCCGACGGCAAGACGGTGAAGATCGCCGACCCGGAGGCGATCGCAGCGGTGCAGCTGATGTACGACACCATCAATAAGCACAAGATCACGCCAGCCGACGTGCTGAGCTGGGACGAGGAGCCATCGCGGCGCCCGTTCGTCGCCGGTCAGTCGGTGTTCCTGCGCAACTGGAGCTACACCTGGGCCACGGCGCAGGACAAGTCGACGTCCCAGGTGGTCGACAAGGTTGGCGTCGCCCCGTTGCCGCACTTCGCCGGCAAGTCGAGTGCGGCCTGCCTCGGCGGGTACCAGTTCGGCGTCAACGCTGCTTCCAAGGAAAAGGACGCGGCGATCGACTTCCTCAAATACCTGTCGACGCCGGAAACACAGCTCCATTTCGCGGTCACCCAGGGTCTCGCGCCGACGCGCCAGGAGGTGTTCGACAGTGCCGACCTCGGCAAGGCCAACCCCTTCATGCAGAGCCTCAAATCGGTGTTCGTGGGGGCCCTGCCACGGCCGGTGACCCCGCAGTACCCGCAGGTCTCACTGGTGCTGCAGTCACAGGTCTCTAAGGCGCTGTCCTCGGGCGACATCGAGGGATCTCTCAAGGCGGCGAAAGACCAGATCGACCAGATCCTCGCTGGCTGAGTGCAAGGAACCCGGAACTGGACGGAGGGCCAACTCGGTGAGCACGATCGCCGCTGAGGAAACTGGAGGGAGGATCTCCATGGACGCTATCGCCAGATTCTGGGGCGTGGGGCGGGCCGCGGCACTCATGCTGCTGCCCGCCATGGCGGCCCTTGCCACCGTGTCGGTCTATCCGGTGATTGAGGGGCTGTGGTTATCGTTCCGCAACACGTCGCTGATTTTCCGGACCGACAAGTTTATCGGCCTTGGCAACTACATCGCCCTGATGGGCAACGACAAGTTCTGGAACGCCTGGCGCAACACCATCGAGTTCACGGTGCTGTCGACGGCCCTCGAGACGGCCCTCGGCCTCGGCATGGCGCTGGTGCTCTACGAGGCCTTTGCCGGCCGCGGCGTCGTGCGCGCCGCCATGCTGATCCCCTGGGCGATCCCGACGGTCGTGACATCGAAAATGTTCGGCTGGCTGTTTGACGGGCAGAACGGCATCGTCAACTACCTGCTGCGCGCCGCCGGGGTGATTCAGGACAACATCAACTGGTACGGCTCGACCGACCACGCGCTGCTCACCATCGTCATTGCCGATGTCTGGAAGACGACGCCGTTCATGGCGCTGCTCTTGCTTGCGGGGCTACAGACCATTCCGCACTCGCTGGCCGAAGCGAGCACGATTGACGGCGCCAATGCCTGGCAGCGCTTCTGGATGATCCGCCTGCCGCTGCTGCTGCCGACATTGCTCATCGCCGCGATGTTCCGGACGCTCGATGCCTTCCGCATCTTCGACCTCGTCTACGTGCTGACGGGCGGTGGTCCGGCGGATTCGACGGAGGTCCTCTCGACCCTTACTTACAAGACGATGTTCTCGACGCTGCAGTTCGGCGTCGGCTCCGCCATGTCGACGGCAATGTTCGCGACCGAAATCGTCATCGCCATCGGCTTTGCGGTCTTCATCGGCAGGCGCCTGCCGATGGGGGGCTGAGATGAGCGTCGCAGCCCTCACTCTCGCGCCCGCGGTACGGAGGCGTTCGACCACCCGCTCGCTGCGCACCATCTTCTTTCGCATCGCCGCAACGCTGATCGTCATCTGGTCGGCGGCGCCGTTCCTCTGGCAGATGTCGACGGCGTTCCAGAGCGACGCCAAGCTGATGTCGGCAACGCCGAGCTTCATTCCGAGCCCGCTGACGTTCGAGCACTTCTACAACATCTTCGTCGTCAAGAAATTCCACCTCTACCTTCTCAACTCGCTGATCGTCGCAGGATCGACGACCCTGGTATGTCTGGCCTTCGCGGCGCTTGCGGCGTTCGCTTTGGCGCGGCTCAAGGTGCAGCGGCGGTTCGGGCTACTCGGGCTGATCCTTTCGGTCTCGATGTTCCCGCAGATCTCGATCGTCGCGCCACTCTATCTCATCGCCAGCCAATTCGGGCTGCTCAATACTTACGCCGTGCTGGTCATCGTATATGTGGCGCTTGGCCTGCCGCTGACCATCTGGGTACTGTTCGGCTACTTCTCGACCATTCCCGCCGAAATCGACGAAGCGGCCAACGTTGACGGAGCGGGGCCGTTCCGGACCCTCTGGTCGATCACCCTGCCGATGTCGCTTCCCGGCGTGGTGACCACGGGGCTCATCGCCTTCATCGCGGCGTGGAACGAATTCATGTTCGCGCTGGCCTTCACCTCGGACATCAGCGTCCAAACGGTGCCCGTGGGCATCGCCAATTTCCAGATTCTCTACTACGTGCCTTGGGGAGACCTCGCCGCCGCCTCTGTCGTCGTCACGGTGCCGCTCGTCGCCATCGTCCTCATCTTCCAGCGTCACATCATCGCCGGGCTGACGCAGGGGGCGGTGAAGGAATGACCACTCCCTTCTCCTGGGCTGACCAGTACACGGCGCTCATCGGGCGGTTGCCCGAACTCATCGCCGAGGCACGGCTGACCTTTGGCGGGTTCAGCGTCTGTACCGACGTTTATCTCTCGCTGCACGAAACCTTCGACCGGCTCGACGCGGCGGCAGGCGATGCGGGCCCGGCACGCAAAGTGATGAATGAGCTTCGCCGCCGGGCGCTCGGTGGCATTGGGGGCGAGCTTGCCGTCGAATGGGCGGAGGGCCCGGCCTGGATCGACGCCCACTGCAACGGCCGCCACGCGGTCGGTGGCACCAATCTCCAGGCCGCCCACATGCTGGCCATGCTGGGCGCTCCCGCGATGTCGGCGCTCGAGGATCGCAGCGCCGGACAGCTCGGTGTGATCCATCCGGATGTGTTGGTGGCGACCGATGCCGGACCGAAACCCCGGGCCAGCATCACCCCAAGCGGCAGCGGCCGACCGCCTCACTATGTGTTCGAATACACAGCGGGCGAGAGAATCGGCGGCGCCGTGGTACCCCGCTCATCTCGCACCATCCTTCGCCTCGATCACAGCGAGCTCCAGCACGACGATCAGTTCGACCGTCTGTCGGTCGAGCTGGCACCCGATGCCGGTAGCGCCATCATCTGCGGTTTCAACGAGGCGCCGCCCGATAAAATGTCGGCCGAGATCGACTACACGCTCCGCCTCGCCCGCGCCTGGCATGCGGCGGGCCTGTCGCTCGTCCACTTCGAGCTGGGCGATTACGCCAGCACCGCCGAACGCGATCTGACGGTCGAGAGCATGCTGCCCGAGGTGACGTCGGCCGGCATGAGCCTCTCGGAGCTGCGCGGACTCGATCCCGGCGCGGCAACGCCCGATCTGGCGGCGATCCGCCTCGCCGAGCGCTTCGACCTCAACCGCGTCTGCATCCACGCCGATGAGTGGGCGCTCGCCGCGACACGCGATGATCCGGCGCGCGAGCTCGAAGCCCTTGAAGTGGGATGCCTCCTTGCCTCCACCCGCGCCGCCGCCGGCGATTTCGCCGTGCCGGCGCGTCTGCCGGACAACGCACGGTTTTCGACGCCGCCGCTGCCGCTCTCCCGACGGCAGGGGAACTGGTCGATCGTGTGCTGTCCGGCCCCCTATCTCGAACGACCGAAGGCCACAATCGGCCTCGGCGATACCTTCCTCGCGGGCACCCTGCTCGTCCTCGGCGGCGCGCCTTCGGCACGTCCCCGGCCAATCCCCCAAATGGAGACTTAGATGACTACCACCTATGCCCTCGACACGCGCGTCGCCGCAACGCAAGCCGCCCCGCGGGGCAAGACGGCGTATCGCCTTGATGCCAAACTCGCCAAGATTCGAGCGGGCAACTATGCCCGGGGGGATTTCATCATCGCCGACGCCAAGGACGGCGATATGTCCAACCCGATCCCCGGCACCGGCCCCATCCGCGACGCCAAGGGGCAGTTCGTGCGCTTCCGCACCCGCGCGGAATTCCTCGCTACGATTACCCAGATCATTCGACAGGATCAACTCGACATCATGCTGGTGTCGGCCTCGAACCTCCAGCTCCTGATGGAGGCCGGCGCCTTCAATGGCAGCGCGGTGAAGCCGGCCTTCCGCGGCAACGACACCACCGACATCTGGGGCGCGCGGCCCAACGGCTATGGCAAGCTCGGCGCCTCGCGGCCATTCCGCACCGTGTCGCTCAAGGACGTGGCGGCGGCTGGGCTCTCCGACCTCGCGCTCTATTCAATGACCTTCGTCAACGACCTCGAAGCGGACCTGCGTTCGCTCGAAGCCTTCGCGGCCTTCCGCGAGGACGCCGCGGCCAACGGCATCGGCTATTTTCTCGAAGTGTTCAACCCGAACGTCGAGTCGGGCATTCCCCCCGAGGCGCTGGGTCAGTTCGTCAACGACAACCTCGCCCGCAGCCTTTCGGGCGTGCTCAAGCACAAGCGTCCGCAGTTCCTCAAATATCCCTACAACGGCCCCAAGGCGCTCGAAGAACTCGTCGCGTTCGATCCGCAGCTCGTGGTCGGCGTGCTTGGCGGGGGCGCCGGTACCAACCGCGATACGTTCGAGCTGATCTACCAGGCGGAAAAGTATGGCGCCCGCGTCGCGCTGTTCGGGCGCAAGATCAACCTCGCCGAAAGCCAGCTCGATATCGTCCACCACATGCGCCTCGTTGCCGACGGCGCGATAAAGCCGCTCGAGGCGGTGCAGTCCTACCACGCGGCGCTCAAGAAGCAGGGCGTCGCAGCCGTGCGCCCGCTCGAGGAGGACAGCAAGGTGACCGAGGCTGTGCTGAAGGAAGCAGCGTCGACCTGACCGGCTGCGTCCGCACTGTCGGCTCTGCGCCAAGGGTGAATGCAGCCGCTGCCAGGTGACTGCATTCACCTTCCAGCTCCACCGCGGACTTGCTCTAGAGGCAAACTTTCGTTCGGCTTTGGGTCAAAAAGCGGCACGCTGAGGTACCCTTATGCCGCGCGCTGGCTATCCTGCGCGACGGGCCAGTTTACCAAAGAAGTCCTTGAAGATCGGGTCGCGACGGATGTAGGTGACGTAACGCATAGTGTGGCGGCCACGATCGAAGCTGTAGGTGGTGTTGTCGGTAAGGATCGGAGTTGAGACCAAAACGCTTGGCGCCCACTCCTCGTCCAGGAGCCAACCGACCGGCGCCATGTCCCAGATTTCTTTCGACCATCCCATGTAGTCGCCGTCCTCGGCGTACTCCTTGAAGCGCATGGCCAGAAACTTGCCGATCTCGCCATAGGGCTCGACGTACTTCTCGATCTCGGGAACCGACGAGTGCAGGTGCGACACGACACCCATGCAGGGAACGTTGACAACCGGGGCGCCGGAATCGAACAACACCTGAGCGCCGCCAACGTCCTGCTTGAGGTTGAATTCCTGCTGATTGGGCCATTCGAGGGCGGAGCCACCGAGCCAGACCACCACGATCTTGTCCGCGATGTCCGGTGCTTGGAGCAGGGCCGAGGCGACATTGCTGATCGCTGCAATAGCGACGACGTAAAGCGGGTTGTCGGATGAGCCGGTCCGAGCCCGCGCGATGAGATCATCCACCGCTGCGGCAGGTCGGGCCACCTTCTCGCGCCCGACATATTCGGTGACGCCCCGGTGGACGAGTCCATCGGGCTTCACATCTAGCCGCTCGAGCAACCGGATGATTTCCTCGTAGCTCAGCTCCATGCCTTCGCCGGGGCCGCTCGACCGGTCGTTGAAAAACGGCGCGGCATAGATCGCCTGGAGATCGAGCCGCTCGGGTGAGAGGATCATCTGGACCAGCGCGAACTGGTCGTCGATCTCGTTGTAGGTGTCGGTGTCGAGCACGCAGCGCACGCGTCCGGCGCGCGGCGCCAGCATTTTGAGGCGGGTGGCATCTGACACGGGCGTCGCGTTGCTGGCGAATTCGGGCCAATACGGCATTGAGTTACTCCTTGCTGCCCGTCGCGGCGACTGAGCTGGTGAAATATTGCTGGAAGCCCACGAGGATGACCATCGGGATCAGCGAGAGGAACATGGCGCCGGCAAAGATCAGCCCGAAGCTCACGTGATATTCGGTCGAGAACTGCGCGAGCGCGACAGGGGCAACCTTCATGTCGTTGGATGGCGCGATCAGTAGCGGCCAGAGGTAAGCCTGCCACTGGAAAATGAACATGATCAGCCCCGCGCTGATCAGCGCGGGGGTCGAGAGCGGCAGGTAGATGCGCCAGAAGATGCCGAACCAGCCCATGCCATCCAACTGCGCCGCTTCGCTCAGATCCTTGGGAATGCCGAGGAAGAACTGCCGCAGCAGGAACACCGTGAGGCCATTGCCCAGACCGGGGAGAATGAGGCCGGTATAGGTGTTCTGCAGATTGAAGCCGCGCATTAGGTAGAACAGCGGTACGGCGATGGCATCGAAGGGGATCAGGAAGCTGACGATCATCGCGGTGAAGACGATCGCCCGGCCGGGGAACTCGATCGCAGCGAGCGCAAAGGCCGCCGGCGCACACACCGCAAGACCGGCGACTACCGTCACGATGGCGACGAACAGCGAATTGAAAATCGCGCGAGCGAAGACGCCCGTCCACAGATTGACGATATTGTCGAAAGTCAGCCGGTTGGGAATGAACGTCCAGAGACTGAATGGATTGAGGTAGCGAAAAATGTCGTCCTCAGGGCGGACGGACGAAAGGGTGAGCCAGTAGAGCGGCAACAGAAAGGTGAGGCCAATGACGACGATCACCGCCATGTGGAAGACCTGCCGCGGCGTGATGCGATCGATGCCCGAGGGTTCTTTCACTTCTCCCCCCGGTCGCTCATCAGGCGGAACTGGATGAGGACGATCACCAGCACAAGTGCGATGAGCACCATCGTGGCGGCCGAGGCCGACCCCGGATCGGAGTTGATGAAGGCGCTGGTGTAGATCTCGTTCATGATCAGGTCGGTCGACCCCTGCGGGCCGCCATTGGTCAGGATGCTCACCGGGGCGAAGACCAGGAAGTTGGCCACCGTATCCGCGACGAGCACGAAGGTCAGCGGGCGGCGCAACTGCGGCACGGTCACGTGCTGGAATTTTTGCCAGGCGGTAGCGCCGTCGATGGTCGCCGCCTCGTAGAGCACCTTCGGAATGTCCTGGAGGCCCGCGATGAGCATGGTCATCCAGTAACCGACGCCGATCCAGCTCACGACCAGGATGATCGAGGCCAGCGATTGGTCAGGCGATGTGATGTAGCGCTGCGGCCCGATGCCGAACACCGCAAGCAGGCTGTTGAGCAAACCATCAGGCCGGAAGGCGACGGCCCACACCACGGCCGACACGCTCTGCGGGATGGCGACGGGCAAAAGGATCAGCGACCGCCAGAATCCCGTCCCCGGGAGCTTGTTGTTCATCACTACCGCGAGGCCGAGCGACACGGCGATCTGCAGCGGGTTGACGATGATCGAGAAGAACAGCGTTATCCACACCGAGTTCAGGAACACCGGGTCGGTGAAAATATAGATGTAATTGTCGAAGCTGTAGGTCGTGGCGCGGGGCGCCAGTAGCGACTGATGCAGCGCGAGGATGGCCGGCCACAACCGCAGCACAACCACCGACAGGATGGCGGGCAGCAGAAAAATCATGGCGACCCAGAAATTGCGCCACTTCCTCATGATTGCTGGCCGAGCCTCGGTGAAAAGGGACTGGGGCCGCGGCGGTCCCAGTCGTTGAAGGGCGTGAGACTTACTGAATGCGGCGAAGCTGCGAGGTCAGCTGCTGCTGGGCCTGCTTTAGCGTTGCCTCGACGTCCGAGCCATTGCGGATATCGGAGAACGCCTTGTTCATCACCGTCTCGAAGGCGACGTAGCCGATTGAACGCGGACGGCTGACGGCGGTGTCCGCGATCTCGTAAGTCATGATCTTCTTGGCGTCCGGACCGATCTTCGGATCAAGTGAAGCGATCCAGTCGATGTAGGCCGGGTAGGCGTCCTTGTTCACCGGGATGATCGGATTCTGCTTGATGATCGGCGCGAGGCCTTCGGCATTGAGCGTGATGTACTCAGCCCATTTCAACGCCTCGGCGGGATGAGCGGCGTAAGGGCTGATCGCCACGCCCCACGAGTCGGTCGGGGTCTGCGGCTTGCCGTCCTTCCAGTAGGGAACCGGCGCCACGCCATAGTGCAGATCCTTCACCGAGTTGAAATTGGTGAACTGCCAGGGTCCGCCGACATAGAATACGTCCTGACCGCTGGTGAACGTCGTCTGCATCTGGTCATCGGTGATGCCGCGCGGTGCGATGTTGTCGGCGAACAGAGAAGCGTAGAACTTGCCGGCGGCGATCCACTTGTCGTTCGTCACATCGGGGGTGAGGTTGTCCGGGCCGGTTAGACCGCTTCCACCGCCATTGCCCTCGAAGATCGGCTGCAGCTGGTAGTAGCGGTCGATCTGCTCCGGCACAAAGCCGTATTTAGCCCCTGACCCAGCCATGACCTTCTTGGCCATGTCGATCGTCTGCTCATAGGTCATGCGGTCCTTTTGCTCGGCCGAGGGATAGGCAACGCCGGCTTTATCGAACAGGTTCTTGTTGTAGTACATCAGCTGCGTCGACGACCAGAACGGCAGCGCGTAGAGGTCGCCCTTGTAGGTGAGTACGCCCTGGCTCTCCTCGTTGGCGACGGCCTTCACCTTGTCCATCTCGTCGTTGATCTTGGCGAGGAGGCCGCTATTGGCCATCGCCGGTACACGCGGCGTGTCGACGAGGAACACGTCGATCGATGAGTCCTTGCCGCCGACTCGGGCCTCGATAGTCGGCACCATGCTATCGAACGGCACGGTCTCGAAGTTCACCTTGATGTCCGGGTTTGCTTTCTCGAACTGCGCGATCGCGTCCGCGAACGTCTCTGGCTTTTCGGCGGTCAGGAAATTGACGGTCACGGGATCGGCGAACGCCGAACCAGCAGCCGTCAGCAACAGCATGGCGGCCAGCCCCGCCAACCCCGTCTTCATTGCTCGCATGATGGTTTCTCCTCGGTCGGGTCAGTTTTCTGCACCCGTGTGCATACGCTAAAAGTGACGCTGCCGGGAGTCAAGCGCTGGCGCGACCCGCCGCAGAGGCCAGCACCCGAGTGGTGCTGCGCCCGACGAGGCGCGCTGGGATAACGAGATGCTCGACCTGCGGCTGCGCGCTCGCGAGCTTCTTAATCAGCAGCTCGATGGCCACGCGCGCCATCTCGGGCATGTCCTGATCTACTGACGTCAGGTCGTAGAAGGGCCAGTGGGCGGGTTCAGAGTTGTCGTAACCCACAACGGCGAGATCCTCGGGCACCCCGAGGTGGAATTCCCCGCGCGCTACTTCGAGTGCTGCCAGCGCCATCGTGTCGTTGGCGCAGAAGATTGCATCAGGACGCGGCGACAGGGAGAGCAGCTTGCGGACCGCGACCGCACCAGGTTCGCGCTCGTACTGCCCTGCCTCTTCGGCGTAGACGGCAATACCGTGGCGGGCTAACCCCTCCCGCAGGCCGCGACCGCGATCACGGCTGCTCGATGTATCGTCCTGCCCGGCGAGATAGGCAACGTGGCGGTGGCCCGTACGCGCCAAAAAGTCCCCGACAGCAGCGCCTCCGCCGACATTGTCGCCCGAAACGGAACTCACCACGTCGTGCCTAAGATAGCGGTTGACCAGCACCACGGGCTTGCCCGAGTGCTGCAACTCTATTGCAATCTTCGAGCCGAGCGTTGCGGCCGGGAGGATCACGCCGTCAACCTGATACGAGAGCAACCTCGGGATCAACGCGTCGATATTGTCGCTTTCGGCAATGAGAAGGAGGATGGCGTAGCCGCGCTGTTGCAGCATCTTGCTGAGTGTCGCGAGCATCTGCGCGTAGAACGGGTTTTCCAGATTGCTGGCAACGATGCCGATAAGTTGGCTCGACTTCTTGCTGAGGCTGCGTGCGATGGCGTTGGGCCGGTAAGCGAGCATCTCTGCCGCCGCCAGTACCTTCTGCCGTGTCTCGGGCGAAACATAAGCTCCTGGGGTGTAAGTCCGCGACACCGCCGAGCGCGAGACTCCAGCAAGACGTGCAACATCGGCGGAACTTGCTGCCCTCTTTTGCATAGTCTTCTGCAACCCCTAGTTCGCTTGGCGCATGCCGGTGTTATCGCGCTGCATGCGCGTGCAGCGTAATCTTCAATACGCGAAGGGCGTGGTCGTGCTCAAGAGCCGAAACGGACTGAGCCGGGAAGGCACCGACGGAGGGAATCCCAACGCTATCGCCAACGGCGCCCGGACGTCGCAGCGCTTTTAATCGGGGTTGACTGCTCTCCCGAACGCAGGTGGTGCTATTTCCGTGAAAGGCCATAACCAAAATTCGCGGTCCCCTAGAGGGCTGTTGGCCCGGCCACAAAGCACTTGCTGCATGCAGTAGCCTCGACCGGCGTTGGCTCGGTTAATACTCAGTTTCAACTCTCGATCAGCAACGCTGAGAAATGACTGGAACTTTCGGTCCCTTAATTCAATTGCGCCAGTTCGAATAGGAACTCCTGGGAACGAGCTGTGGCCGACAACGCCTATCCACGAATTCGCGCAGAGGTTGAAGAAGGTCGGCAGGGTCTAACGCTGTCCGTCTGGTACCTTCACGCGGCGCTGCCAACAGTCCCGCGCTTGCTCATCGACATGACTGCTCGCTCACCCGAAGATGCTGAAGCTATCGTCCGGACGATAGCCCAACGGCAAGGCGTTCCCACGGACCATATCGATCTAGCGACCGCCACACCGCACGGCGGCGATAAATGGATCGCATTCAAGGAAAACTAGCCTGACGGCAGTCGCACTTTGCTAGCTGTGATGGGTTACCAGGCTCGCAACTCGGCGGTGCCCACAGGCTGCGGCTCCGGTGCGAGTGAGAGGTTTCCAAGTGCAAGAGCGTCGGCGATCTCCTCGAATGGTGGTGGCTCAGCGAGCCCACATCGTGCTGCCGGCGATCCGGCGCCCAATGCCCTGCACGATCCGAAATATCTCGCTACACGGTGTGCTGATCCACCTCGATGAGCCTCATCGGCTTGAGGGTCACGTCTCGCTCCTGATGAATGGGACCGAGCTCCGGACATGTCACGTAGTCAGGCATGCTGGCGGCGAGATCGGGCTAAGTTTTGCATTGAGCTAAGAACCTTCTAGCGACGATCCCACGACTTCGCGCCGCGAGTCAGCCTTGTGGATGTGAGCTTGGCTAAAATTGCAGGTTGTTTGTGATTAGTCGGCTTAAGACGGCAGGCAGATATTCCCCCTACCGTGTCCGAGCCTCAGGTTCTGGTAGCGGTATTGAATGCAGTCATAACTGGCGCCCGGTTGAGCACGCCACTCACCGGGCGTTTTTCGCATGGGCATTCAGCGCGCGGTTTGCGCGCAAAGCGGCGCTAGCCTGCATCACTGAACTGATGGCTTGACTGTCGTGCGCTGTCGACGCGGGTCGCGTGGCCCTGGAGCTGGTCAGGACGGAGCCGTCCCCGAGGACGTCGCGCCTGACCTATGCGGTTCGGAAGCGGTAGTTGCCTCGACCACTCACGGCGTCTTATCCGGCTGATCGATTTACATCTTTGTATAGCCTGCAACCCTCTCAAGTCGGATACCTTTGTCCAATGATGACCGTCAGTCTTCGGATCAGGGGCAAAATGTCACGCTCCGCGACTCATGCGACGCTGCTCAACTGACTTTGCCTTCGCAGCAGAAGGCGGATGCGAACGGAGTGGGAAATATGAAGATGCGCGTTATGGCAACTATAGCGTTTGCTGCGATTATTACGGCTGGGCCGGCGTTTGCCGCGGCTGCGGCAGCTACGACTTCGGCTCCAACGGCCACAACGGCGACCGCCGCGGCTCCGGCGATGACCAAAGCAAAGCCGAAGACGCACTACTACATCGCTCAGGCAACCGACACCAAGGCGTGCTCGGTCGTGACGAAGAAGCCTGACGGCAAGACAGCTACGATGATTGGCAAATACTGGTACGCCACGGAGGCCAAGGCCAGCGCCGCGCTTAAGCGCCAGGCCGCCTGCAAGTCTGCCTGAAATCTAATGCGCCAATTGGGCGGCACGTACAGTCGCGCCGCCCTACCGTTGACTCGATAGCTTGGCGAGTAGATAGGCGGTTCAAAGTGGATGGGATAGTGGCTCGAACCCGGCTGGGACGGCTTAGGCCGCGATCCGGCGCGAGGCGGAAGCGGGGTCCGCTCTGCGCCAGAAGCGGACATCGAAGCGACCTGTTCTTTCGAAGTTAGTCGATCCGCGCGCCGGTGAGGGCTCGCGGAGCCGCCAGAGCCAGCCGGCCGTCACCGGCTCAATGAGGCTAACATCATTCTGCGACCGCGGTACCGCAGTTGTGTTGTCACCCGACAAGGCCCAGCCGGACGAGACTCTCGCCGGCCGCTAGGATGGCCTCTTTCGGCGTGCGCGGTTTCCAACCCAAAAGGCGCTGCGCCTTTTCCCCGCTCGCATCCAGTTTGACGCCGAGGAGCGGCACCAGACCTTTCATGGCTGCATTGGTAAGGGCCATGGTCTTGATGACCACGTCGGGAATCTGGTTCGTGGAAATTTTGGCGCCCGCTGCTCCCAGATTCTCTTTCAGGATCTTTGCGATCTCGGCCAGAAAGAGGCTATCGCCCGAGGTTGCGAGGAAGCGCTCGCCGTTTGCGGCGGGATCGGTCATGGCGCGGAGATGAAGGTCCGCTACGTCACGCACATCGACGACACAGCTTTTGATCCTGGGATATCCCGGCTGTCCGTCCAGCATCTCCTTGATGGTTCGGATCGAATGCGAATAATCCGGCCCCAGGGCGGGCCCCAATACCATGGTGGGGTTCACGGCTGCGAGCTGCAGGCCTTGCCCTTCCGCAGCGATAAAATCCCAAGAGGCACGCTCAGCGAGCGTCTTCGATTTCTGGTAGGGTGCGACGTTGCCGCTGAGATCGCTCCAGTCGGTTTCGACGAAGGGACGGTCGAGGGTTTTATGGCCGACCCCGATCGCACCGAACGCGGAAGTGAGAACCACACGCTTCACGCTTGCGGCACGCGCTGCGCGAAGTACCCGCAGGTTGCCATCAACGGCCGGCCGCACCCAGTCGTCTTCCGTCTGGTGGTTACCGGAAGGGGTGGGCGAGGCGCCGTGGAACACATAGGTGCAGTCTCGTGCGGCCTCGTTCCAGCCCTCATCCGAGGCAAGGTCGGCGCGCACAAACGAAAGCCGCTCACCGGGTTCGGCGCCGCCGGTCTTCAGGTTCCGGCGGACTTCTTCTTCCCGCGAGAGGTCCCGCACCGTCGTCTTAATACGGTAGCCGGCACCCAAGAGGGATAGCATGCAGTGCTGGGCAATAAAGCCAGTGCCGCCGGTAACTAGGACGAGTTCGTTCATTTGTCAGCTCCGTTTCCATGAGAGGAAAATAATCGCACTTCGTCGTACGTTGAATAATTGAAAGTGCGTCATTCATGCGCGATAGTGCGAAAATGGAGATCGATCCCCTTTCCGACGTTTTGAGGCTAATGAAAGCGGAGCCCACGGTGACCGGCGGCTTCACAGCGGGAGGTCCTTGGGCGATCCGCTTTCCGGGGCGCGACAAGGTCAAGTTCTTTGGTGTCGTTAGAGGGGAGTGCTGGGCCCGGTTCGAAGGCGGAAGCGAGGCGGTCAAATTCGAGACCGGCGACGTGGGACTGCTTGCTGAGCAGCGTCCGTTCGTCCTGAGCAGTGCACCGAGCGTGACGCCTGTAGACGCAGTGACGCTCTTCTCGGACGCCGGTCGCACCACTGCCGTGATTGGCGACGGCAGCGCGTTCGAGCATTTCGGTGGGCACGTGCTGTTCGATCCGGCACAGGCATCGCTCGTGAGGAGTGTTCTTCCGGCTTGGATTCACATCCGGGCGGCATCCTCCGAGGCCGTTGCTTTCGGGGCATTGTTCTCGCAGCTGGTCATCGAGCGCGCCGACGCTAGACCAGGCGGACAGCTTGCTTCGACGCAGCTCACCCAACTGCTGTTCATCCATATTCTGCGGGCGCACCTGAAATCGGGAAGCCCAATGGCCGCCGGCTGGCTGCGCGCGCTGGCTGACCCCAGGATAGCTCCTGCCCTTCGACTGATGCACGGGTCGCCTGACCGTTCGTGGGGTCTCGAGGAGCTCGCCCGTGCCTGCGGCATGTCCAGAACGACGTTCGCCTCGCATTTCAGGGAAACGGCCGGCCTGCCGCCCCTGAGCTATCTTACTGACTGGCGTATGCGTTTGGCCGAGCAGGCCTTGCGCGAGACAGCCACCCCGATGGCCAACATAGCGCAGAGGCTTGGTTACGCGTCGGAGAGCGCATTCAGCAACGCCTTCAAGCGAGTCACCGGGAGATCGCCAAAGACCTTCCGACGATCGGACCAACCGGTGCCTTCGTCGCCGCTCGATCATTCGGCCGCCGAAACTGGCCTCGGCTGGACATAATACGAAGCCAGCTGAGCGACGCCTGGCACTGACCGGTTCACAGACTTAGGCGCATGCGATCGTTAGTTGTTCCCATCGGGTCGATGCGTTGACGCGATCGGTTGAACCCACCGCCAAAAGCAGCCGCTCGCAAGAGTCCACGTTGCGCCAAAAGCAGACTTCCGGACCTCATTCGTGTGTACTTAGGGCGAACGTGTCGTGCTAGCCCGGGCTGCAACATTAAACCCTAGGTCGACTCTACGTTGAATGGGACGTTCGCCGGACCCGCGGATGATTTCAAGTACGCTCGCGGCAGCCCAACGCGCCATCTCAGCGCGTGGCGTCGTTACAGAACTCAGCGATGGAAAGGTCGAGGCAGAATATTCGAGATCGTTGAAACCGAGGATTGCAATGTCCTCCGGGATTCGGATGCCGCGGCGCTGACACTCGAAGATGGCGCCTAGCGCTAGATCGTCGTTGCAACAAAAGACGGCATCGAGATTTGGCTCGCGGCCCAGCACTTCAAGAAATAGTTCTCCGCCGATCTTAACCGTCGAGGCGCGGGGCGTCGAGGCAACTAGCTTCGGCGATCCGATGCCGGCTTCGTTCATCGCACGAAGGTAGCCCTGATGCCGGCGCCGCGAGCGGGGATCGAGCCGAGCCGTCAGATGGCCGATGCGCCGACGACCAAGATCGTAGAGGAACCGCGCGGCGCGATACCCTGCATCGTCGTGCGAGAAGCCGATGTTGAGGTCGACCGGGTCGTCGGTCAAGTCCATCGTCTGCACGACGGGAATGCCGGATTGCTTCAAAAGCATGCGGGACCGCTCAGTCTGATCGACGCCCGCAACGATCATGGCTTCAACGTGATGCCCCAGCATCGTATCGATGGCCCGCTCCTCCTCTTCGGCCGAGTAACGCACATTGAGCACCATGACCTGGAATCCGCCCGGAATCATCAACTCATGAATGGCGGTAAGGTATTCGACGAAGACACCGTTAGTGAGAGACGGCACAGTCACACCGATAACGCCGCTGCGCGTCGAAGCCAGGGCGCTAGCGAGTTGGTTGCGGACATAGCCAAGTTCGGTGACCGCTTGGTCTACCCTGTCGCGTAGAGCCTCCGAGACCATCTCCGGATGGCGCAGAACGCGCGAGACCGTAACGGCACTGACGTCTGCCTTGGCGGCCACGTCAGCAAGAGTGGAACGTTTTTTTCTCCCTGTTTCGGACACTGCCTTCAATTCCCTGTGCTTTGCCGGTTCTATTGACCTGATTTTTAAATGTAAAAATCAGGTCAACGACTTGGAGTCGGATGGTTTTTTATGAGCGTAACAAAGCGAACCTTACCGCCAATTACGTTTCGTTGACAGCGCTTTCATTTGAAAATAAGGTCCGCACTCGCAATCATCGTGAGCAGACCGGTCAATAACTAGAATGAATAGGCCGGGACTGGGAGGAGTACCCGAACGTCACTGCTTAGCGCAGTTTGCGACAACAATTTTCACCTGGGGAGGATGACCGTGAGATCGAGAGTTCTGATGCACTGCGCCACTGGTGTTGGCGCGGCGTTGCTTGTTTCTTGTGCGTGGGGGACCACGGCGCTGGCTGACGGCCCGCAAGTTGTCGCCGGCCCAGCGTCTGACGCCAAGTGCTATGTGCCCAGTGCGGCAGATACGAAATTCTTCCAGTATCCGGCGAAAGCTGGGCCGTTCCGGGTCGCTCTAGCCAACGGCTACATCGCCAACACGTGGCGTATTCAGATGGTGCAAACGGCGAAGGCCTATGCCGCGCTGCCCGACGTTGCGTCGCAGTTGAAGGAGTTCAAGGTCGTCTCGACCGGTGAAGACGTCGCCGCGCAGATTTCTGCGGTGAGCAATTTCATCGATTCCGGATATGACGCGGTGGTCATCGACGCCCAAAACCCCGAGGCGTTCGCCCCGGTCATCAAGAAGGCGAAGGATGCGGGTGTTATCCTCGTGGCGTTCGACAACACCCTCAACACAGAGGATGCGATCAACGTCAACGTCGACCAGAAGGGGCTCGGGGTGCTGTGGGCCAAATGGCTGATCGACCACGTTCCCAATGGCGGCAAGGTACTCGAAGTGCGTGGCGTCGCCGGCACGTCCGTCGATACCGATCGCCATGCCGGTATCCAGGAAACGCTCGATGCCTCGGGCAAGAAGTGGAACCTCGTCGAGGCCGTCGGCAAATGGGATGACGGCGTCGCCCAGAAGGCCACCGCCGATGCCATCGCCGTGCAGGGACCGTTTGACGCCATAACTGCTCAAGGCGGCGACACGGGTGTCGTCCAGGCGCTGATCGATGCGAAGCAGAAGTTCGTACCGTTCGGCGGCGAGACGGAGAATGGTTTCCGCAAGTTCTGCTCAAAGTACTCGGCCGACGGGCTGCAGTGCACCTCGGCGGGCACCGGCCCGGCCCAGGTGGCTGTCGCGATCAAGACCGCGCTCGACGCACTGCAGGGAAAAGTAGTGCCACAGTCGGTCCTGCTGCCCCTGGCAATCGCCTCGGACCCGATGACCGATGGCAAGGACTTCTACTCCGGCCAGTCCGACAACTTCTTCGTCGGCAACTCCTTCCCGACCTGCGGCATCAACTTTACGGCGCAGCAGATCATGGGCCAAACCAAGGAAAACCAGTAAGCTCACGCAAACTGGTCTGACTTCTGCCGCGGGGTGAAGTCCCCGCGGCCTTGGGGCTGGGGTAGGGTATGGCCGACGACTCTTCACTCTTCCGCATGGAAGGGGTTTCCAAACGTTATGGCGGCGTTCGGGCGTTGGAGAATGCCAGTATCGCTGTAGCTGCGGGGCGTGTGCACGCGATCCTGGGCGAGAACGGCGCCGGCAAGTCAACCCTGATCAAGATCATGTCGGGGGTCGTGGCTCCCGATCAGGGTCGGATGCTGCTCGATGGCCGCGAGGTGAGCTTTGCCAATCCTGCTGCTGCCAACGCCGCCGGCATCGTCTGCATCTTTCAGGAGCTGTCGCTCATTCCGGAGCTGACAGTCGCCGACAACATCGTCATTTCTGATCCGCCGAAGCGTTTCGGCATGATCGACCGCCGGGCACAGCGCCGCATCGCCGAGGAGGCGCTGGCGCGCGCCGGTGGCGAGGACATCCACCCGATGGCGCTGGTCAAGGACCTGCCCCTGTCGCGGCGCCAGATCATCGAAATAGCCAAGGCCCTCGCCCGGAAACCGCGGCTTCTCATCCTCGACGAGGCAACCTCCGCGCTGACGGCGGCCGACGTCACCAAGGTGTTCGCCGTCCTCAAGCGGCTCCGCACCGAGGGGCTCGCTCTGCTCTTCATTTCGCACCGCATGCACGAGATTGCCGAAATCGCCGACGACTGCACCATCTTCCGCAACGGCCACAACGTCGCGACCTATCCGGCCGGCAGCAAGACCGACAGCGAGGTGGTCGAACTGATGATCGGCCGCGAATACAGCCACCAGTTCCCGCCTAAGCCTGCCCAAATGGTGTCCGACAAGCCCCCTGTCCTCGAGGCAAAACATCTGACCTGGACAGACCGGTTGCGCGATGTGTCCTTCACCGCCGGTGCCGGCGAGATCGTCGGCTTCGGCGGGCTCGACGGACAAGGGCAGCGTGAACTGTTGCTGGCACTGTTCGGTGTGTTGCGCGGTGTCTCGGGGGAGGTGCTGATCGACGGTAAGCCGGCTCGGATAAACAGCCCGCGCGTCGCCAAGTCGGAGCGCATCGGCATGGCGCTGATCCCGGAGGATCGCAAGACCGAAGGCCTGATGCTGCCGATGTCGGTTCTCGACAACCTTTCATTTTCGGCGCTCGGCAGCATGTCGCGCGGCGGCATCATCGACCGCGGCAAGGAGCAGCGTGCCGTAGCCGAGGTGATCAAGCTGCTGGCCATCAAGACAGACGGCACCGCGGTCCCGGCCGGATCGCTCTCGGGTGGCAACCAGCAGAAGCTGGTGATCGCCAAGTGGTTGATGCGCAAGCCGCGGATTATCCTGCTCAACGATCCGACGCGCGGCATCGATGTTGGCACCAAAGAGGAAATCTATGTGCTGCTGCGCAAGCTCGCCGATGCAGGCGCAGCGGTGCTGCTCTATTCGACCGACTATGACGAACTGATCGGCCTCTGCGACAAGGTGCTGGTGTTCTACGACGGCGCGATCAAGCGCACACTCGCGGGGGCCGAAATCACCGAGCGCGCCTTGATCGGCAGCGCGCTCAACATCGACACCGACACCAGGGAGCCGCACGGCGTGCCGGCCATGGCCAAATGAGCGATTTCCGCTATGGGTTCGCCGAGCAGCGCGGCACGTTGCTCGCACTGCTGATCTTTGTGGTGATGTTCGCCATCTATGGCGGCAATCACCCGGCGCACTTTTCCGCCAATGTCATTCAGACGGCGGCCAACAAGGGCGTGCTGCTCGCCCTTGTCGCCATGGCGCAGACATTCGTGGTGCTGACAGCTGGCATCGACCTCTCGGTCGGCATGGTTTTTATCCTCACCTCCTGCCTCGCCTCATACGTCGTGATCGGGTCACCGCTGGAATCGGCTGGTGGCGTCGCGCTCGTCCTGCTGACCGGCCTCGCCTGCGGCGCGGTCAACGGGCTGATAGTGGTCTTTGGAAGGCTGCAGCCGATCGTCGTCACCATCGCGACGGGTGCGGTCTATTTCGGTTTTGCGCTGTGGCTCAGGCCCGATCCTGGCAGCACCAAAGCCTTCAACTCCGACCTTGCCGATGCGTTCACCGGCAAGCTTTTCCACGTCGTGCCGACGAGCCTCGTCGCCCTTGTCGTGCTGGTGGTGCTGATCTGGATACCGTACCGTCGGTCGGTGGTAGGCCGCGCTGCCTACGCCGTGGGCTCCTCCGAAGTTGCCGCCTACATGTCGGGCGTGCCGGTAAAGCAGGCCAAGCTCGTCGCCTACATGCTCTCGGGGCTTTTCGCGGCGTTCGGCGGACTGTTTCTGACGTTCTTCACCTATTCGGGCGAAGCGTCCCTTGCCAACGGCAATACCTATACGCTGTTCTCGATCGCCGCCGTGGTGCTGGGCGGCGTGTCGCTGTTCGGCGGCAAGGGCAGCGCCATCGGCGCGATCTTTGGCGCGCTGGCGTTCCGGACGATTGGCGACCTGCTGTTCGTGTTCAATCTCGATCCGCTGTGGCAGCCGCTGTTCCAGGGCGTGGTGTTGCTGCTGGCCGTCTGTCTCGGTGCGGCGCGGCTGTTTCAGGTGCGCAACCGGCTCGACCTTTTCACCTGAGGCATCATGGCAACGCAAGACACCACCTCGCCTACCTCGGCCGCCAAAAGCCTGCTGCGCCGCTTCGACCCCGCAGTCGCAACGGCGTTCGGTTGCATCATCCTCCTGCTGCTCGTTGGAAGCCTTTATTCCTCGAATTTCCTGTCGCCGGAATATCTTCTGCAGCAATTGAAGGTTGCGTCGTTTCTAGGCGTCATCGCTACCGGTATGATGGTCGTCATTCTGCTCGGGCAGATTGATCTGTCAGTGCCCTGGCTGGTTACGGTTGGCGCCATGATGGCCTGCGCGGCGGCGTCCTGGGGTCCAGTCGGCGAGGCGCTTGCCATTCCGTTCGGCATCCTTTGCGGCGTGGCGCTCGGGCTCGTCAACGGCATTGGCGTCGCCTACCTCAGGATACCTTCGATGATCGTGACACTCGCCGTCAACGCCGTCGCACAGGGCCTGATGGTCGTCTATACGGGCGGCTTCTCACCGCAGGACTCCGCCTCCCCGGCGATGCGCTTTATCGCCACCGGCACGACTATCGCCAGTATTCCAAATGCGCTGATCGTTTGGGCGGTTGTCGGCGCCCTGGTGATCTTCCTTCTCGGGCGCACCATTTTTGGCCGCGCCGTCTACGCCATCGGAAACCGGGAGCGGGCCGCGTACCTTTCAGGCGCCGCAACGCAGCGCGTGGTGCTGCTCGCCTTCGCCCTCTCCGGCGGGCTCTCGGCGTTTGGTGGAGAGCTCTTGGCCGGCTATGCGAGCAAGGCGGCCCAGTCGATGGGTGACGCTTACCTCTTGCCCTCGATCGCGGCAGTGGTGCTTGGCGGGACCTCTATTCTTGGCGGGCGTGGAAAATACATTGGCACCATCGCCGGCGTGATCTTGATCACGCTACTCCAGTCGATCCTCTCGGTCATGCAGATCGCCGAATTCGGCAAGCAGATCATCTATGGCATCGTGATCATCGCGATGCTTCTCCTCTACGGCCGCGAGAGGCTGTCAAGATAGGGAGCTTAGCTCACTTGTCCATCTACTGGCGCCATAAGCCGACTCTGATGGCGCCACGGCGAGGCGCCCCGCTCAATAGCCGATGGTGAAGCGCTGGCGCAGATGGGCGGGAATTTCGACTTCATCGAGCAGCGCCACCGCAAAATCCTCGTAAGAGATGCGGCTTTGGCCGTCCGCGTCCATTACTGGCTGATTGCCCCCGAGGCGAAACCGTCCGGTCCGTTTGCCGGGTACCGTCATGATAGCCGGGCAAAAATAACTCCAGTTCCGGTCGGAAGTGCGAAAGAGGTTCATCGCGTCGCAAGGCGCCTTCGGGCCAGAGACCGGCTGTTGAGCTATCGTAAAACCGCTCGCGGGAGCGAAGCGGTGGGCGGGATGGTGAGAAAGTCGCCATGGAAACCGCCATTCAGGTCCGTCGGCCTTGGAACAAGGGACTAATAGTTGGCCAGAAGCGCCCACTGCTGCCTAGGCAGGTGTGGTCGATCAGGGGTTGCCTAGAGATGTCGGCCTCTCCCCGGGACCTCGCTCTCTTCAACCTCGCCATCGACAGCAAGCTGAGGGCGTCGGACCTGGTCTGTCTCCGGACAGAGGACATCTGCTCTGGCGCTCTCGTCCGCGATCGTGGAGTCGTAACTCAACTCAAGACTGGGCGGCCCGTACAGTTCGAAATCACGGAGGTAACGCGGCAGTCTGTCGAACGCCTGTTAGCCACCCAAAGAGCTGATGACACAGGTTGCCTGTTCAAGAGTCGGACAGGCGGGAGCTCGCACATCTCTGCACGGCAGTATACCCGCATCGCCCACCGGTGGATCAGCAACATCGGGCTCGACGATCGCGGCTTCGGAACGCATTCGCTCCGGAGAACCAAGGTCGCGCAGCTCTATCGGAAAACAGGCAATTTGCGAGCGGTCCAGTTGCTGCTGGTCATGCGAAGATCGAAACCACAGTGCGGTACCTCAGGGTAGAAGTGGAAGACGGTCTTCGGCTGGCACAGCAGATCGAGCTCTGAAAGTTGGCGCGAAACCAAGGGTCGGTTTCGCGCCACAAGCGGACGCCCAATTCTACCCTCCGACTCCACGGGTGTCTGTTGGAAGGCTCGCTCCTAGCCCGCCGGGATCTTAGCCATAATGCCAAATCTCGTCAGCCGCTGGACAGCGCTTCCCCTCGCCGCTGGTAAAGTTGCCAACCGAGAAGAGGCAAAGTGACGAGGACGAGCGGAGCGAAGAAGACAAAGACTAGCCACCACACGCCGCTTGCCTCGGGGTCCTGCCCAATCTGGCTTCTGAGGTATGTGCCAACGGCAAAATCGGCTATCGACGCTACGAGGACCAAGGCGACAAAGATTGGCCCCAGCCGCGAACGCATCCGCAGAAATATGACGCCGATCAACGCAAGCGCGGCCCCGCTAAGGTCACCGATCACGACCACATCTAACACTTGATCGGAGATCGCATACCCATCTCGCCGAGCCACGAGGAGATACAGCGTGACATAGCGGAATACGTGAACCCACAAAGGTGCGGTCAGCGCATCGCGCTTGTCCAGCTTCTTGAGCCAGGGAGCCACGTACCAAATTGCTAGTAGACTGTAGACGACAAGACTGATGAGTAGATCGACGACCATTTTGTTAGTGTCCACTGCTGGTTGGGAATTGGGCATGTCAGACCCCTCCACCACTTGGCCGGCGGGTGTAACTGACAACCGCTGCGAAGCTCTGCTGACCAGCGCTAGCCGCCGTGGCCCGAAAGTTCAGCGAAGATCTCCGCCACGAAACGATCGGCGCTGGTGCCAAGCCCAGCCGGCAAGACATCGAGGCCGCCTGGCACCGCTGCGTCGTAGGGGGCCGTCAGCTTTGCGGCCAGGATTTGCTTGAGCGTCTTTCCGGCGTTGATCTGCGCCTGCACCTTGTCGATCATGTCAGCGATCATCTTCCGATAGCCGCCGAGCCGATCTCGCGTGATGAGCGATCCGTGGCCTGGGGCCAGTATGGTGCGGGGACCGGCGAGGGTTAGCGTTTGGTCGATGGCGGAAAGGATGCCCTCGATCGTGCCGCCATGAGCGGGATCCACAAACGGGTAGCCGTAGTTGCGGTAGAAGTCGCCGATCATCATGACATCGGCCCGCTCGAAGCGGACGATAGTGTCACCATCGGTGTGCGAGGCAACGACCGGAATTAGGTCAACGGTTTCCCCGTCCAGATATATTTTTGCCGAACTGCCAAGACCGTAGGTAACGGAAGGCAGCCGTGCGGGATCGGTGAAGTCTGCGGCGTCTCCGATGGCTTTCACGACCGGCGGCGGCGGGACAACCGCTAACTCATCGCGGGTCTCCTCCCGTGCGAAAATCGTCGTGCCGAGTTTGGCAAAGGTCGGGTTCCCACCGGTGTGGTCTGGGTGCTCATGGGTGTCGATCAGGAATTTGATCGGTGCATTGCTGAGCTTTCGAATGGCAGTCAGCACCTTGTCGCCGAGGGGCGCATACTGAGCATCTACCATCAGGACGCCCTCTGGTCCTACCAAGACACCGATGCGACCACCCGCGGCTTCCGGGTGGCCAGGGTCTACATTGGGACTGCCTGTCAGGGCGTAGACGCCCGGCGCAAGCTGCATCGTGATGATGCTGACCTTCGAGTAGTCGATACCTTGCGCAGAGGCGTTGGCGCTGAGCGCAATAAAACCAAGGGCGGCTGCGACAGCGTGAAAACGAAAGGTCATGGCAATCTCCTGTTGCCTCACATATCTATGCCTCGTATCGCTATGTATCAAGAGCTGGAAGGATCATCAAATGACGCTCGGAGTTTTGCCGGGGAGCGCGGCTTCGTGGCGACGCCTGATCACCTGTTTGATGTTTGCGGCGATAGCCGCCCCCACCGGTGCAATCGCCCAGCAGGACCTACTCGCGCGAGAAGTTGTTGGAACCTGGGAAATCGTGTCGGTGGACATCGCCTCGACTGATGGTATTCGGGTCCAGCCCTTCGGGCCGAGGCCGAATGGGATCATCATGCTCGATGCCAGCGGCCACTATGCAAATATGTTTGAAAGGCCGGACCGGCCAAAGATCAGCGCGGACAACCGCCTTGCGATAACGCCAGAGCAGTTTGGCGCTGCGGCAAAGGAATTCGCGGCTAACTTTGGCACGTGGTCCGTCGCGGAAACGGGCAAGACGATCACGCTGCAGTTTGAGGGCTCGCTAGACCCTAACAATGAAGGCGCCCGGGCGACATACTCTCTGGCGCTCGCCGGAGACGACATGAAGTTTTCGATCACGCTGCCCGATAGACGCATCGAGGTCGTTGACTATCGGCGAGCCAAGTAGATGGCTTTGAAAGTCTAGCGAGAGCGTAGCTCCCAACTGCCCGCGGACCTTGTCATTTCAGGCCGCCGAGAATGCGGTGCGCCAGCCCCCACATCCCAAATGTCATCGAGACCGTGATGGTCTCGATGAGGAGGAGAGCCGCGATCAGCAGAAGTTGCTCCGGTGCGATCGATGGCAAGCCAGGCGCTACGGAAAGGATTTCGCCCATGACAGATGTGCAAAGCAGCAGGGCGGCGGCTCCCGACAATCTGGTGAAAAGGGCTACTCTGCTTAGATCAAACGCCCGAACGCGCACGGCCCAAAGCGCAGTTCCGATCGTCACCAGGGCGACGAGCCCGGCGCCTCGGTTGAGGGCGTGGACAAAGGTGGTGGTGCCCAGATATCCATCGGGCGGCGGGGCGCCGGCCGCGAGCCGGTTGATAGCGAACATCGCCAAAGCCGTAACAACCGCCGCAACGACAAGCAGCAATTTGAGGCTGAGATAGCGTCGTTCGAGCCATGCCAGCATCAACTCGCGCGCCAATTGTTGATGATCGCCGAAGAACGTCTCCGGATTGCACTCGCGCCCGTCGCTCTCAGCTTCGCGCAGATGGTCTTCGATCTCGGCAAGAACGCGTCGGCGGGTCCACGGGTCAAGCCGCAACTGCCTGTCGAGTGAGGTCACATAGAACGAGACCGGATCAAGTGCTCGAAACATCGCTCACCTTCCCGATCAAGCCGTCCATCGCGGCCGCAAATCGGCTCCACATGGCCTTCTGCTGCGTCAAGGCCTGGCGACCGCTTGGTGTTAGCTTGTAAGTTCGACGGCGGCGACCGGTATCGCTTTCAGTCCATTCGCTCTTCAGCAGACCGGCGCTTTCGAGCCGATGTAAGGCCGGATAGATGGTGCCCTCGGGCAGATCGAAATTGCCGCCGCTGCGATTGCGGATTTCTTCGATGATGGCGTAGCCGTGCCCCGGTCCCCGCGTCAAAGCGGAGAGCACGATCATGTCGAGATGGCCCTTTAGAACTTCACCTTCCATAACGCGAACATACCCTAGGGATGTTAGGTATCAAAGGACATTCGTTTGCCCGCCTATTCGGTGAGGTGACTCTTGATGGCATCAAGGCCGGCCTGGGCGCAAGCTTCATCGAGCTTGCCGCCGGGAGCGCCCGCTGCGCCAATCCCGCCAATCGTTTCGGTGCCCTGTTTCACGACCACTCCGCCTCCAAAAAGCACCAGGTGAGGCACCTTTGAAAAGGGGCCATCTGGCGAGATCTTGCTCCGCTGGGCGTCGTAGAGCATTTGTGTGTCCACGCCCAAACTGACGCTCGTGTACGCTTTATCATAAGCGCTCTCGGGAGTGTGGACACCGGCTCCGTCACCACGCAGCGCAGCTTGATCGACGCCGCTGATGTCAACCACAACGGCTGACTCAAAATACCCTTCAGCGGCGCAGTGTGCGACCGCCGCCACTACCGCCCTGTTGGCAAGATCGGCAGAGAGGCGATGCGTGGGGAGCGTGCCAGAAGCCAATGCGGGCAAAGCAATCGCGAGCGAAAGTAGTACGGCGGTAGACCCGGCAAGAACCGGTGCGTCGAAGAGCGGAGTGCGGATCATGACTGAAGTCCCTGTACATTGTGAGCCCGCTCTCGCGGTAGACGAACGGACGCCAATGGCTTCCAGACCGCGACCGGAATGTTCACCAGGAACATAACCACAATGACCGCGCTGAAAATTGCTGCCTGCGCTGCGCTCTGCTGCAGCATGGGCGCTAAGGTGCCGTGATCGATGCTCCATCCGGTCCACTCACGGGCGGCGATCAGGGCGGGAGTGACAAAGGCGGCGGAGATCGCCAGAGCCCCCAGGTTCAGGCCGATCTTGGTCCAGACCCAAACCGGGGGACGTCTTCCGTAGCGCAGAAGCGTCATCGAGATCCCACTCGCCGCGGTGATGAGGAAGCCGGGCACTGCCAAACCTCGCACGACAAAGCTCCCAACATCGCGACCCAGCGCAAGGATCTGCAGGGTGCCATGGCTGGTCTCTTGGTCAATCAGCAACCCCGCGGTACTGGCCCCGATCAGAAGTGCGATACCGACGAAGTGAGTGCTGAGGAGAACCAGGAACGCTGTTCTCTTGCCAGCGTGGAGTCGGCTGGATTTTGAACTGGATGGCACTTGCGACACCTCGTGCTTGATATACCATGCATAACTAGGCATCGCGTGACGAGGTATCAAGGGGAACTTCGAACGGCCATGGGGAGAAAAGCGCAACGTTGAGCTTCCCGCTCATTCGCGCCGTACGCTGGTCGGACTTGCGGCCTCGCGGAACAGACGGCACCCAACTGCGGGACCGCTGACGTCCGCTTTGGGCGGTGGTCTCAATCGGTGAGTGCAACACACTAGTCTTCGGTTGGAGATGGAGTGTGGCCATGAAGCAGCGACGTCGCATCTACTATTCCGCAGCTCAGCGCGCGGCGATCTGGGATCGATGGCAGGCGGGCGAGTCGATGAAGTCGATCGACCGGCGGTTCGATCGAGCCTCCTCGTCGGTGTTCTCGGTGATCTCTCGGGCTGGTGGCATTCGGCCTGCTGAGCGGCGTCGAGGCTCGATGGTGCTTAGTCTTAGTGAACGGGAGGAGATCTCCCGCGGGCTTAGCACCCAATGTTCGTTGCGCTCGATCGCACGCACGCTGGGACGATCGCCTTCCACGATCAGCCGGGAGGTTCGTCGTAACGGCGGCCCGGAGTGGCTATCGAGCGGCACATTCCGACCAGGCCGCCTGGGATCGAGCCCGGCGGCCCAAGCTGTGCAAGCTGGCTTGCTGTCCATCTCTGGCCCGCACAGTATCGGCCAAGCTGCAGCTAAACTGGTCGCCTGAGCAGATCGCTGGGTGGCTGAAGCGCGTCCACCCTGGAGAGGCACACAATCAGGTGTCGCACGAGACGATCTACCGCAGCCTATTCATCCAGGCCCGCGGAGTGCTGAAGAAGGAGCTGCTCGAGCATCTTCGGGCGAAGCGAACGATCCGCCGTTCCCGGCATGCTAGCATGAAGCAAAGTGGGCTCGGCCAGATCAAGGATGCGATCTCCATCCGGGAGCGTCCGGCCTCCGTCGAAGATCGAGCCGTCCCTGGTCATTGGAAGGCGACCTCATCGGTGGGTCCAAGAACAGCTATGTGGCGACGCTGGTCGAGCGCCATTCCCGCTCCCTCATGCTGATCAAGGTCGCCAACAAGGACACCGAAGGCGTTGTCACCGCCCTGATCAAGCACTCGCAGAACCTCCCCGGCGAACTCTATCAATCGCTGACCTGGGATGGTGGCAAGGAGCTTGCCGATCACCAGCGACTGAAGCTGGCCACGGACGTCGAGGTCTACTTCTGCGATCCACGATCCCCCCTGGCAACGCGGCTCGAACGAAAACACCAACCGATTGCTGCGCCAATATCTGCCACGCGGCACCGACCTTGCGGTGCATAGCCAGGCCAAGCTCAACGCCATCGCCAGCAGCTCAACGAGCGTCCTAGAAAGACCTTGCTCTATCAAACGCCAGCGGAGAAGTTCGCCGAGTGTGTTGCCGCGATCGGTTGAACCCACCGCCAAAAGCAGTCGCTCGGCGGCTTTGCGCCAAAACCGGACCAGCGCACCTTTCGCAATTGGCTCGATAGCTGGCAGCACGATGCACGAGCCGCCCCCGCACGACTTAAGGGGCCAATGGGAGGCGGCTCGCCACGAAACCTCGAAAGGGAGTTCACCAACCGAGGTTCACAACGTCGCCTTATTCCCGAAAGCTGTCGCGAACCTTACAGGTCGCATAGCACTGCTGCGGATAGGTTCTCAACCCGACTTTCCCTCAGGCGCCTTGCCGGAAACGGACAACCGCTTCAAAACCGGTTTGCCTTCCGGTTGCCGGCGAATTCAACGCAAGGTCACCACCAGTCTGTTCGATGATGGCATCGACGATTGCCAATCCCAGGCCGCTGCCCGAGGCAACGGTCGTTCCGCGCTCGAACCGGCGTCGCAGCCGTGAAAGAACTTCGGGTGGAACGACTGGGCTGTCGTTGCGGACGGCGACGCTGCCGTTGCTCTGGACACTGACCTCGATCGGCGTCTCGGGCAGGCTGTGCGCAATGGCATTGTCGATTAGGTTTCGCAGCACGATCCCCAGTGCATCGACGTTGATCAGCACGGCGACGCCGTTGGCGTCAGGTGCAATGTCTAGTTCGATTGTGCGTGGCGGCTTTGATCTGGCGCGGGCATCGGCGATCACAAGTTCCACAATCGGCAACAGCAATGTCGGCTCGCCCGAGAGTGCCATGCCGGCATCGGCTCGGGCCAACTGCATAAGCTTTTCGGCAAGGCTCGATAGCCGCCGCAGCGTCGTCTCCACCTTGCGTCCTTCTGCCCGCGCTGCCTCATCTGATGTGGTCTCGATGAGGCGCTGGGTCTGGGCAAGTGCGGCAGCGATCGGTGTGCGAAGCTCGTGAGCGCTGTTAGCCGCGAACAGTCGCTCGGAGTCCAAAGCTGAGCGGAGGCGATCGATCAGACTGGCGAGGGCCGTGGCAATTGGCGTCAGCTCGCGCGGTAGCCCGGCGACCGCGAGCGGGGCAAGATTGGCGCTACCGCGGGCCGCGATCTCCTGACGCAACGCGCCAAGCGGTTTCAGGCCGCGCCGTGCCGCGAACCAGATCGCCGTTGCACTTAGCGGTATCAGCAGGAGTAGCGGCACAAAGAGGATTAGAGTGCTGCCCCATATAGCTCGGTCACGATGGGCGAGCAATTCTCCCACCTGAATCGTCATTTGCGAGGAGGGATCAGTCAGAGTGAAGATGCGAAACTCTGGTGAATTGCTGAAGCCAGGCTTGGCGGCACTGTCGAGCGGGACGATGGGCGCATCGTCGGACCTGAGCAGCATTCGCCCATCCGCGTGCCGAAGCTGGTAGACAAGAGCGGAGTCCCTATCGAGTTGCAGGTGGTGGATTTCGTGAACATCAGGGCCGTTTTCGTCGGGGTCTTGAAGCGAGTCCGCTGCCAGTGGCAAAAGGCGGTGTCCGACCTCGGCCTCTGCCCTGTCGAAGCTCTCGTTGAGTTCGTGCTGCAGGATAGCGCTCGAGATGGCCGCCCCGGCCAGCCATAATACTGTCATGCCCAGCGTCAGCATGAGGATGAGGCGGGCCGTAATGCTGGTATGGCTGGGTCGGCTCACTTGGTGTCAACTCTGTAGCCAAGGCCACGCACCGTCGTAATAACGTCCTGGCCGAGTTTTCGTCTGAGCCGGCTCACATAGACCTCAACCGCGTTACTTTCGACCTCGGCGCCAAACTCGTAAAGTGTATCCTCGATTTGGGTCTTCGAGACGATTGCGCCGGGATGGCGAACCAACCGCTCAAGAACCGCCCATTCTCGCCCGGTCACATCCGCTGCGTTGCCATCAACCGTTACCGTCCGATGGGCGAGATCGATGGCAACGTCGCCGATGGTCAAGAGCGGATTTGGATTGCCTCCGTAGCGGCGCGATACGGCGAGCAGCCTGGCCGATAGCTCGCTGAGATCGAATGGCTTGACGAGGTAGTCGTCGGCACCGGCGTTGAGCCCATCGATACGCCAGGAGATCTGGTCCATCGCCGTAAGGATGATGACGGGCGTCGCGTCACGGCCTTTGCGGAGCTGGCGCAGAAAATCCAGGCCACGGCCGTCAGGCAGGTTGAGATCGAGCAAGATCAGGTCGAAGCCAACGCCGTGGTGCGCGCCTTCCGCGTCGTCAAGCCGCTTCACCCAATCGACGGCGTGGCCGTCACTGGCAATGTGATCTCGTACCGCTTCACCAAGACTGGCGTCATCCTCAACCAACAGCACACGCATGAGTACCCCTGACCGGCAAGCTGCATCCGCAACCTTACACGAGGCTGAAGCGAACGCGGCTTCGCTTTCAGGTTCATGTCAGCGACGGGGCGCAAGGTCCCCACAACGATCGTGCTCCAATCGGAAATAAAGCCATGAAAAAACTCCTGCTTTCCTTGGCGGTAATCGCCGCTTCCGGCGCCTATGCCGCTTACGAAAACCCTTTTGCATCGAAGGCGGGGCCGGACTCCATCGATACCGCTGACATACAACGACTCTCGACGAAGCCGGCTGAAGCCATTGTCCCGCCGTCGCCAGGGGTCGCGAAAACAACGAACCCACCTCCTCTGCCCGAAACCTCCGCAACCATACCTGCGGCTGCTGCGGGCGCCATCGCTCCGACGTCTCCTCCATTGTCCGCCTTCAGCGCCCTTCAGGTGCCGGCTCAGCCGGCCCCCCAAACCACCCCGCTGCCCGGTCCGGCGTCGAAGACATCGAGTGCGCTTTCGCCTGCGCCCGTCCCGCTGCCCAGGGCACGTCCTGCAGGGACACCCACGGTCATTCAGGCGGCGCAGACCGCTGGAACTCCATCGGCGTATCAAGACGGCACTTTCAAAGGGAGTTCGGCCGATGCCTACTACGGGCGTGTGCAGGTCGATGCCGTCATTCAGGGTGGGCAGCTCGTTTCCATCGACGTTTTGAGCTACCCGAGTGATAGGCGCACGTCCCGCAACATCAACAGCCGCGCCCTGCCAGAACTCGAACAAGAGGCCATTCAGGCCCAGAGCGCCAATATCGACGCGGTTTCAGGCGCGACACTGACGAGCCAGGCCTTTGTCGAGTCGCTCGATGCGGCACTGTCGGCCGCCCGCGCCGGGGGCAACAATGCGTAGCACGGCGATGATCATGGGGATGCCCATCACCATCGAAGTAGCCGACGCCACCTCCGCGCCGATCGAGGCGGCGTTCAGCTATTTTCGTAGTGTCGATGAGCGCTTCAGTCCCTTCAAGCCGACCAGCGAAGTCTCCGCGTTGAACAGCGGAGCAGTCGGGCCAGGGGACTTGTCGCCCGAAATGCGCGAAGTGCTGGCCCTGGCAGAGACCACCCGCTGGGACACGCGCGGTTACTTCAATGTGCGGCGTCCCGATGGCCGCATCGATCCCTCGGGGCTGGTCAAAGGATGGGCGATCCGCAATGCCGCCAGGCTGATCGCCGCCCAGGGCTACTCGGACTACCTCGTAGAGGCAGGCGGCGATCTGCAATGTGCCGGGCGCAATGCCGAGGAAGGAAGGCCCTGGCGTTTCGGCATCCGCAATCCCTTCGACGCCCGCCAGAGCATAAAGACAATTGAGCCGGGAGATGCGGGTATCGCGACGTCAGGCACCTCAATTCGCGGTCAGCACATCTACGACCCGCATCAGAAGGCCGACCTCGGCGACATCGTTAGCATCACGGTGATTGCCTCCGACATCTATGACGCGGACCGCTTCGCGACTGCAGCTTTCGCGATGGGGCGGGCGGGGATCGACTTCATCGAGGGGACTGGCGGCCTCGAAGCATACGCCGTGGACCGGCATGGGATTGCGACCATGACGAGCGGCTTCAAGGACATCGTTGCAAAATGCTGAGGTTCATCGACCAGTGGATCGGCCGTACCACGATGTACCGGCTGGTCCTCTACTACCTCCTGGCTCTGCTGGGCGGCGCGTTCCTGCTCGGGATGTTTCGCACTCTCGCGATTGATCCAACCGCGCTGGTATTTTCCGCAGTGCTGGTGACGGCGGCATGCTGGGTTGCCAATCTGGTTTTCGCCCGCGTATTCGGCGCCGTCCCCAACCACGAAAGCGTCTACATCACCGCGGTCATTCTGACCCTGATCCTCGACCCAACTACGGCAACTAATCTGCCTGGCGTCGGTCTTCTGCTCTTTGCCTCCGTCTGGGCGATGGCCTCCAAGTTCATCCTCGCAGCTCGCCGGCGGCACATCTTCAACCCCGCCGCTATTGGCGTCGCGCTGCCCGGCCTGTTGCTGGCCCAACCTGCAACCTGGTGGATATCCACCGTCACGCCGTTGCTGCCGGTTATCCTAATCGGCGGCCTGCTGTTGATCCGCAAGCTTCGCCGGTTCGACCTGATCCTGGCGTTTGCCGCTGCGAACCTGCTCACAACGCTTCTAACCTCCGCCCCCGGCGACGCCCTGATGGAAATGCGGCTGACCATGCTGGAGTCGCCGTTCCTGTTCTTTGCTTTTGTCATGCTGACCGAGCCGCTTACCGCGCCACAGCACAAGCTATGGCGGGTGGTTTACGCTGCTCTCGTCGGCGTGCTGGCTTCGCCAAACGTTCAGGTCGCCGGATATTACTTCACTCCCGAGGTCGCCCTGCTCGTCGGCAATCTGCTGACATTCGCTGTTAGCCCACAGGGTCGCGTCATGCTGACCCTGGAGCGGATCGAGGAGGCAGCGAGTGGCGCGTACGACTTTGTGTTTCGACCGGATCGGCGGCTGACGTTCGCCGCGGGCCAATATCTTGAATGGACCCTCCCGGTTCGGCGCCCCGATGACCGGGGCAATCGTCGCTACTTCACCATCGCTTCGGGACCCGTGGACGAGAACGTGCGGCTCGGCGTAAAGTTCGCCGCCGAAGGGAGTGCCTTCAAGCGCGAACTCGCTGAACTGCGACCGGGTGACAGCATCGTCGCTTCGCAATTGGCGGGGAGCTTTACGCTACCTGCTGATCCCACAAAAAAGCTGGCCTTCATCGCTGGTGGCATCGGCATCACACCCTTCCGCAGCATGCTTGAGGACCTGCTTGATCGGGGCGAACCGCGCAATATCACGGTGCTTTACGGCAATCGGCACGCCAGCGAGATCGCCTATCGCAACGTGCTTGACGAGGCCCGGTTACGCCTCGGCGTTATGAGCTATTACGCCGTGCAGGACCCAGATGGTTCGTCCCCCGCCATGCACATCGGGTTCGTCGACGAAGAGATGATCCGGGCAACAGTCACCGACTTTGCCGAACGTACCTTCTACGTCTCGGGGCCGCAATCGATGGTCGATGGCGAACGGCGCTTGCTTCGCCGATTGGGCGTACCCTTCTGGCGCATTAAGACGGACTTTTTCCCAGGCTTGGCCTGAAGGCGTCGAAGGGCCGCTTTGGGCCATTAGCGGACATTGTCGCGACTTCCTGGTGAGCCGCCACGAGTCGAACTATTGCCGTGGCTTAAACAACTCTGCTGGCTCGACATCGAGAGCCTTAGCAAACTTTGCAATGATCAGCAGCGTCGGGTTTCTTACTGAGCGTTCAACCCCGCTGAGATAGGTCCGGTGGATTCCCGTCTCGAAGGCGAGCTGCTCCTGCGAAAGGTTCTTTGCCTTACGCAGACGCCTCACATTTTCCGCAAATAGCCGCCGGATTTCCATGACGGTAGCGGATGGTCATGTCGCCTATCGATCTACAGCTTATGAGTCTCATTTTCGTTGACTCGGCTTCTGACCCGAGCACTACTGCACCGCAGTACGGCCCGTTCAAGGGCACGCTCGTAGGGGAGGGGAGGATGGTTCCGATTGGGACACGTGGGTAACGATCTGGCTCGCCTGTGCGCTGATCACCGTAATCATCGCAGTCTCAAAGGGCAGACTTTCTTTTGTCTGGCTGCTGATCGGTCTCATCCTTGGGATTTCTGGGCTGATCCTGGCCGCGGTGTTGCCGTCACTGAAGGCACCGTCGAGTACGAGGAGCCTCCAGCGTTTTGTCATCGACGCGGCGGGCCACGATGAAGAAGTGTCCGGACCATGCGGGGCAGGTGCGGGCCGATGCTCGAGTTTGCGAGCACCGTGGCTACCGCTTCGATGAAGGCAGCAGGAGCAAGACCAAGAACCTGCTGCCGGTCGACATGAGCAAGTCGCGTTCTCCCAAAGGGTCGTTGGTTGGTTGGAGAGGAAATCGTGCTGATCAAGATTGTTACGGGGCCGAACAGGTGGAAGCTCGCTCGGTTTGATAAACGTGGACTAAGATACCGAGATGAGTGGCAACGGCCGGTCGGTATTTCCATGTTGCAAGCCAACACCGCCAGCGGCGGCTCATCTATAACCGGAGCGGTTACTGGTGCGGTCCTTGCCGGCGGCATAGGCGCGATCGTGGGCGGTATGGCAGGCAGTAAAGGTGACGTGTCGTTTGTTCTTGAACTGACTTCCGGAGAACATGTGGTCTGCGCGACCTCACCAAGGTTTTTTGCCGGGATCGTCGCTATCGTTAACCGCATGGCCTTCGAGCCCCCCAAAAAACCAAAACAGGAGCGGGGTTTTAACTGGTTTTGGGCAATAGTATTCGGCCCACTCTACATAGCCCGCTACGGCTTTGGCTGGTTCCTTGTGGGGGCCCTGATCACGCTGGGCACGGCGGGTATGTCATGGCCGTTCATGGCGCTGGGATCGCGCTACCTCCAAACCCGCAGGGAGCTGGCGCGGATAGGAGGTTGAGGTTGTCTCCGCACTTTCATCGGGCACCAGGGATAAGAGATCGTCGAAGTCTACAAACCGTCGCCGCCGGCCCCGCGAAACTCAGCGTCGGCCGGTTTTGCCACTGGGCCGGCGGCGCTGCCGCTCTGACTTCGGAGATCGGACCGGCGGAAGCAGTTTGGTGGTCAGATATTTGAGCGCCTGTGATGTGCTGTCGACCTGATCATCGTTGCGCGCGTTGGGGAACGAGAGCAACTCACGCTGATAGACGCCCAGCCAATGGGGATCGCGGGGAAACAGGACCTGTTCATTTTCGAACTTGGCCGACTGGGCCATCAGCCGGGCGGTCTTGTCCGTTGATACCGGAATGAGCAGGGGCCGGATCTTGCTCTGGGCCCGCATTTCGGCGCCGATGGCGTGGCCGATCCCTGCCTTTTCGATGATCGTTTGGTCGGCCTCATGGCCGAGGTGAGTCTCCTCGATGAGGCGGCGCAGGGTCGGGGAGTCGGCGCGTCGGCGGATAACGTCAAGCAGGTAAAAATGTTGGCCCTTGAGGCCCCAGACTGTGCCGACCGAGTAATCGGCGTGCTCAAGGTCTGTCGAGGCGAGATCCCAGGATACGATCACGTAGTCGAACTCGTCGGGCGCTTTGTCGTAATAGCGCAGCCACTGGCGCTGGATGACGACGCCAGTATCGGGGCTTGGGTTCTGCTGGTATTGTGCCTCGAAGTTGACGCTGCCCTTGGCGCGGGCATCCTCCAAAGTCTCCTCGTCATTCATCTGCGGGAGAAGAATGTCGCCCACCGGGCGATGAAAGTTGTCGTCCGGGCCGTAGCCGACCAGATAGCTACGCGGCTCGGCGCAAACCGCCTGAATAACGCAATGCGACCACTTATCTGAGCGGTCCAGAAGATGACCGGTCAGGTCGTCTTCGTGGAAACGTTGCATCACCACGATGATTTTGCCCTCCTTCTTGTTGTTAAGGCGGGTCGAGAGCTCCTGGTCGAAATAGGAATTCACCTTGCGCCGATGCGCCTCTGAGTGAATGTCCTTGGCGCGGTTGGGATCGTCGACGATGATGATGTCGGCCCCCTCGCCGGTGATCGTGGCGCCGACCGAGGTAGCGATGCGGTGCCCGTTCATGGTGGTGCGCTGGAGGAACGCGCTGTCGCCACCGCGCTCGAGGTTGAAGGCCGGAAAGATGCGCTTGTACATCGGCGACGAGACGAGTCGGCGAAAGTCGGCCGCAAGTTTGTGCGCAAGGTCCTTGCTGTGGGAGGAGACGATCACCTTCAGTTTGGGATCCCGTCCCATCAGGTAGGCAACGCCGATGACCGAGATCAGAATTGATTTCAGCGACCGTGGCGGCAGATTGACGATCAGCCGCCTGATGTGGCCCTCGGCGGTGTCTTCGATCAGTTTGGTGATGACATCGATGTGCCAGCTTTCGTGAAAGGTTTTCCCCGGCTCAATGATGGGAAAAGCAAGGGTCGCGAACAGGGCGAGATCCTCGGCCGCCAAAGCGTCGAGGATCTCCAGTTCGTTCAGTTCGTCAGGGAGCGACATCGGCCTGACCGTCCTCGGGCCTGTCGTCGGAGCTGCGGCCCTCTGCGAGGTCGTCAACTTCCGCCCCGCTCTGCCGATCGGCGTTTGCTGCCTTCGATTTGGCTGAGTAGCGTTCGACGGCCTTTGCGATGAGCGCACGGCGCCTCTCGTCCGCAGCAAGCGGCTCCTCTTCCAGGGCCAGCTTCGGGGCGAACTTGGAAAGCGCCTCGTGATAGAGCTCGAGGGCGCGAATGTTGCCCTTGGACACACCGCGAATCAGGTTGTGCAGGTAGAATGCGGCCGGCTCAATCTTCTCCCCGGTCTGGCTATTTACGATTGGCTGGTAGATCAGCTCGGAGAGTGTCTCATCGAGCTCATTGGCGACACCTGGTTTGGGCTTTCCGCCACGACCCCAACGATTGCGTACCTCACCCGGCTTGATGCGGCCCCTGCCATGCGAGGTATTCGTGAGGTCGTTGGATCCCGCATGATCCGGCTGTTCGCGGTTAGTCATTGCCGACCCCCATGGTGGTGTCGAAGGGGAGGGCCTCACCTTTAGCGGTGTCGCCCATGCCAGCGCGCGCAATGGCGATCTCGTCGAAGCTGCGACCGTCGTCCTCAAGGACGGCGGCCAGGCCGGTCAGCTTTTGCCAGCGTCTGACCGCGACATCGACATAGAGCGGATCGAGCTCAATACCGAAGCCGCGCCGGCCGGTCTTTTCGGCAGCGAGGATCGTTGTGCCCGACCCGCAGAAGCAGTCGAGTACGATCTCGCCGCGATCCGAGACGTCTCGAATGGCGTCCATTACCAGGATCGTCGGCTTGACCGTGGGGTGATCGGCCAGGTCCTCGTTGCGGCCCCTGCGGAAGCTGTTGGCACCTGCCACGGTCCAAACGTTGGTGCGATAGCGACCGCTGCCGCCAAGGCCAAAGTTGTTCTTGTGCGAGGCTTTGCCGGAGCGGAACACGCCGATCAGTTCATGCTGACTTCTATAGGTGGAACCCATGCCGGCGTTGGTCTTGTTCCAGACCACCAGATTGAGCATCTTGTCGAAGACAGCCTCGCCGGCGGTGACGAGTTCCAAGACGTGGCGCCAATCCATGCAGGCGTAGTGCACCGCGCCGTCCACGGTGTGAGCGGCGCAGTTCGTCATGTAGTCGGTCAGAAAGGCCGTGAACTCGGCCCGGCTCATTTCGCCGACCGCCATCGCAAACTCGCGATGCCTGACCTTGCCGAGGCCCGAGATCATGCCGTCCACCGCGATGTTGAATGGTGGGTCGCAGAAACACATTCGGGCCTTGAGCGTCACCATCAGCCGACAAAAGACCTCGGGGTCGAGGGCGTTGCCGCAGAGCAGACGGTGCGGACCCATGACCCAGATCTCGCCGGCGCGGGTCACGGCAACTTTGCTCGGCTCGAGGTGAGGAGCGTCCTCGATCGGCGCATCGCGGGAGCTGATGATCAGGTCACTTTCGGCCGAAGAGAAGCCGACAATTTCGAAACCGACACCAGTTTCGATCAGCAGCGGCTCGATCTCGATCATGTCGATTCGGAGCGCCTTCTTGTTCCAGATGCGACCGTCGGTCAGTTTGTTGAGCGCTATGCGTGCCGTTTTGACCTCTAGCGGCGTCAGGTGGTCGAGAATGACCACGGGAACCGTCTTGAAGCTCGCGTGGCGGGCCGCCTCGAGGAGGGCATGACCGTTGATGAGCACGAAATCCTTATCAACGATCAGTGGCGCCAGAAAATCCAGCTTTCTCAGATTGCCGGTAAGCGCCTCGATCTGCGCGGGCGGGTGCTCGAGCAGCGGGTTGTTGTACGTCTTGATTTGATCGATCGGCAGCTGGACGACGCTTAGCCGAGTGGGTGGCTTTTCCGCTTCGGCTGCCTGCAGCCTGGATCGTAGGCGGATGCGCGGCGCAAGATCGGCGACGCGTTCACCTTGAGAGAGTCTCGTGGAACCGTCAGGGTCGTCCGGTCGAGAGGACTTTTGTTCGAGCATAGTTGAACCTCTGCTCCGCTGAGGAGCAATAGTGTGGGTCCAACTCAATGCTGCCCAGTTCGTCCCGAGGCTGCTTCAAGTCAGTGGTTTAGGCATTCAAAGGGGACGACAATAGCTTCGACTGCCTATAACCACCGGGCGACGACGTCAATCATTCAGTGATGGATCAGTTCAGAGGGATCGCATCCGGCTTTATAGTTTTGTAGTTTTGTAGTTTTGCAGCTACCACCTCCACGCCAACTGTGCTCCTTTTCTCGTCCATTTATTTGAGCTGCGAGACGGTCGCAAACGAGCGAGGATCCTCGCTGACGTGCGGTGATCCATCCATTTCAGCCCTTCTGAAATGGCCGGAAATGGAGGAAATGGAGCGGAGACCAGTTTGCGCTGACTACGCGCACCGCCATTAAGTCCTTCACAATACTAACCTACATGAGGGTGTCTGGTGTGTTGGCGTAAGTCTTGGAAATAACAAACGTATTTGCGCCGCGCGGCAAGTAACCGTCCTAGAGAGGGCCGCTACGAGCCGCGCTTTTCGCCCCTTGCAGGTCGATTCTCTAGGGGCGTTTTCGCGGGGACGGTTAGCTCCGCACGCGCTGTACTTCGATGACTGCTTTTGGCCCAAAGCGGCCTATTACGGGTTGCCTCGTCAGTGGCGGCGCCGTCAGAGCTGGCCAGGCTCTACATGAACCCCAAGACGGAACCGGTGGCTCCGCCGGCCGTTACGTTCCGTCGTCATGGAGACGAGTGGAGATACTCGTCATGGCGGATGTACGTCAACGGACGCAAGCAGGATGGGACAATCCGCTCGCAACCGCAGGTATCATCGTCCTCGTCATTTTGGCTCTGTACGCTGGGGCCGGCATTTTTGTACCCCTCGTCTTGGCAGTGCTACTCGCATTCGCGTTAGCGCCGCTCGTTGACCAGTTACGCCGTATTCACATTCCCCACGTCCCGGCCGTAGTCATTGCGGTCACACTTGCGGCAATTGTCCTTGCCGCGATTGGCTACGTGGTCGCCGCGCAGGTGGTCAAGCTCGCCGCCGATCTGCCCAGCTATCAGGCCACGGTTTCGACCAAGCTCAAGGGCCTACAAAGCTCGATGGGGGGATCGGATTTTGTCGAGCATTTAGGATCAGCGATCGATCAGCTAAAGGCCCAGCTCTCTCCTGCTCACGCGCCGCCGTTGGGCACCCCCGGTACGGCGCCGGTCCCGGTCACGATCGCCAACACGCCCGACAACCCGCTGGGAATGGTGCAATCGATCCTGGGATCGGTCCTCGGACCGCTCGCGACGGCCGCAATTGTGGTGGTATTCCTCATCTTTCTGCTGCTCGAACGGGCCGACCTCCGTGACCGGTTTCTTAAGCTCGTGAGCCGCGGCGACCTTAGGACGAGCACCAAGGTAATGGATGATGCGGGGGCTCGCGTTGGCCGCTACCTGCTTGTACAGTTCAGCGTCAATCTCACATACGGCATCATCCTGGGTGCGGGGCTCAGCCTGATCGGGGTGCCCAACGGTGTCCTATGGGGTTTATTGGCGACGCTCTTCCGCTACATTCCGTTTGTCGGTACGCTGATCCTGGCGACGATCCCGTTTACCCTTGCCTTCGCAGTTGATCCTGGTTGGTCGATGCTGCTCAAGTCGATCGCCCTGTTCGTGGTACTCGAGGCGACGGCAACCAACGTCATCGAGCCCCGCCTCTATGGCTCCAGTACTGGTCTTTCGGCGCTGGCGGTGCTCGTGGCCGCCATGTTCTGGGCGACGCTGTGGGGCCCGATCGGTCTGATCCTCGCCACGCCTCTCACTGTCTGCCTCGTCGTACTCGGCCGCCATGTCCCGCGTCTGCAGTTCCTTGAAACTCTGCTGGGAAGTGAACCGGTTTTGAGCCCCGAGGAACGCCTCTACCAGAGACTCGTCGCCGGAAATACCGGCGAGGCTATCGACATTGCCGAACAGCACGACGCAGGCCTAGACGCCGACGGCTTCTATGAAAAGGTAGCCCTTCCCGCGCTGCATTTCGCCGAGGCCGATTTGTCTGTGAATTCTGCCGACCTCGTGCAGCGCCGAAGGCTGGCGGAGAGTCTCGATGAAGTGATCGACGAACTTGAGCAAGATGTGGAGGTTGGCGAGGAAGATGCGCGCATCCTTGTCGTGGGCGGACGTACGGAATTGGACGGGGCCGCGGCGAGAATCCTTGCGAGCATGTTGCACCGAGCCGACATCCCGGCGCGGATGCTGCCGCCGGTGTCCGTCCGCCGGGAAGCTCTGCGGCAAATGGACACTAGCGAGATCGATGCTCTGTTCCTTGTTTATCTTGGTGATCATGCCCGCAATTACGCCCGCTTCGTGACTCGCCAGCTGAAGCGCCAACATCCGCGCCTTCGCGTAATTGCAGTCATGCTCGGCGCTGCCGCCAATTCTCTTGAGGAGATGCAGCACACCATCGGCGCAGATGTAATCGTCACCACAGCCGCGGATGCCGTTCACCTTCTAGATCAGTCTCCCGCGTCGAGCGGCGTCGCAGAGCCGACCCGACCTCCAACGCCGGAAGTCGAACGCTTGCAGAAAGTGGCCCGCGCGATCGGAGATGACTTGACGGTCGCCGAGTTCCTTAAGAACGTTGCGGAACAGTTCGACGTTGCCGTTGCGATCGCGAGTGCAGCAATTGCAGCTAACGACAGTGTCGTGACGCGTGAACCGACCCTGTCCGGGGATAAGTTGCATGGCTCCCGTCATCTCACTGATCGCATCGTGCAGACAGGTGAGGTCCTGGTAGTGGCCGACTCGTACAAGGACCAGGAATTTGCCGATGATGCCTTCCTCCTCGAGAGCGGTGTCCGGTTCTACGCCGGCGCCCCGCTTCTCGACCCGACTGGTGGGGTGCTGGGCGTACTTTCAATCATGGACGAGACGGCCCGCACCATGGAGAAGCCGGAGACTGACCGCCTTGTCGCAGCGGCCTCGCAGCTGGTAGCGATCCTGCAGCCGCAGCTGTCGCAAGATACCATCCCGGTAGGCAATTAGCGCACATATCTCAGTGTCGCCCTCACGGCGCAGTTCAGGAAGTACGCCCATTTTTCTCGTGGGTGCGATCAGCGGCTCATCAGACCTTCGGAACGATTCATCCGCGCCAACGCTTTCCCGAGCGCGGGGGGCGTGGCCGCTTCGCCTGCGGGAGGAACTGCGGATCTTTATGGACACGCAACCGACAGCCCTCAGATCCCCGTCCAGGCGACGAACGGCGGCGACAGCGGCAGTGGTAATTCGAGCGTCTGAGTCGGCCCCAGTTGCGGCAAAGATCGTGGGTGAGCGTCAGTGATCCCGGACGTTTTGGCAAAGGCTAAGGCCGATCTAGAGGACGCTGGGACGGTCGCGGCCCTGGAACATGGCCAGGAAGCGGAAAGCCCTAGCGACATCCCCCCATTGGGATGGCGGGACATTATGCGGCGGGTCGTCCACGAGGTTATCGACGACCGGGTAACCCTCATCTCCGCCGGGGTCACATACTATCTGCTGCTTGCGCTGGCCCCGTCGCTTGCCGTTTTCGTTTCGCTCTATGGCCTGTTCAACGACCGGGTTACGGTGCTCAAACACATCGAATTGCTCAGCGGCGTGTTGCCCCCCGGCGGCATCGATATTATCACCGACCAGCTCACGCGGCTGACTTCGACTCCCAATAACACACTGAGTCTGACACTCGTCTTTTCGCTCGCGGTGGCCCTCTGGAGTGCGAGCGCTGGGATCAGCGCGCTCTTTGACGCAATGAACATTGCGTACGATGAGCCGGAAAAGCGCAACTTCTTCGTGCGTACCGCGACTACACTGGCCTTCACTTTCAGCGCGCTCGTTGCTGCCACCATCTTTTTGGCGACGGTCGTCGTAATTCCTCTGATATTCGATGCGCTGAGGCTCGGCGACGGCCTCGAATGGATCGTCCGCATCGCAAGCTATGTGCTGATGCTGGGCCTGACATTGCTCGGTGTCGCCGCGCTCTATCGGTGGGGGCCAAGCCGAAAGGAAGCCAAATGGCGGTGGGTCTCTCCGGGCGCGATCTTTGCGGTAATCGGCATCGCACTCGTCTCGGTGCTGTTCTCCTGGTATGCGAGCACCTTTGGCAACTACAACGCCACCTACGGCTCGCTCGGCGCCTTGGTTGGCCTTCTCACCTGGGTCTGGTTGTCCGTCATTATCCTAATCACCGGCGCCGAGCTTAATTCAGAAGCGGAGCACCAGACCGCGCGAGACTCCACTGTCGGCCAACCTAGGCAGCTCGGGCGTCGCGGCGCCTATATGGCTGACCACGTGGCCACGATTGGACCGCGGGCGACGCCAGATGGGAAGTCGGAAAGGCGTTGAGCGCCCGCGGGCGAGGGCTGTATCGCGGCCCGCCAAGGTGACTCTCCGGCCCCATCCTCTCAATGGCGGTGTCCCGATCCGTGTGGCTTGCCACCTTCCGCCGGGCGCCGAGTGCGCTTGTGCTCGGCAACTCTAGAGCAAAGCCTGCGTTGATCGGTCAGGTGTCCGACGGAGGAAAGCTATGCCGCTTGGGAAAGCTACTATTTTTGGGGGCGTTTTAGCCCTCTCTGTGTTGCCGTCCTTCGCTCAGGCTCCCCTAGTTACTTTGAATCCCAAAGGTAGTTTCGCTGACGCTTGGAGAAGTTCATTTGATTTCAGACTATGCGGCGAAGGCGACACTGATCTTTGCGGCGTGCTCACGAGGTTGCAGGGTGCCTCGGCAACGCCCGAAAATCTGGCGTTTGTAGGTAAGCAGGTGATGGAGGCGAAGCCCAGTGCGCGTAATCAGTGGAAAGGTTCGCTTGGCGTCGGCCGAACGGTTGCTGATGCCACGATCACCATCGTTGGTCCCGACACCATAGAAATCCAAGGCTGCCAAGCGATCATCTGCAAAACGCTCACTTACAATCGCATCTTCAGTTCTGAGGCGGCTGATTAGTCAGGCACGGACGTTCATCTCGTTTCAGCGGGGCCGGGTTTGCGTTTCAGCGCGTTCAAGCGAGATTGGGCGATGCACAAAGCTAGAGACGCCCGCTGATAAGAGAAGCAACGATGGGCATAGAGTTCCATGAATAAGGGGCCTCTCGTCGGAATAACGGTCCCTGCTTTGGCGCTATCCGCCCAGCGCTCCCGCCGCCGGTGGCACTATCGGGATGCTAGGACAGAAAATCGACAGTCACACCCTTCTTTACCATTCCTGCGAGCTCCTCGGCGTCCCAGTTCGTCAATCTGACGCAGCCGTGTGAACTGGCTTTGTCGATAAGCGACGGACCCGGGGTGCCGTGGATGCCAAAAGTCGGCTCTGACAACGCGATCCAAACCGAGCCGACAGGACCGTTCGGTCCCGGCGGGATGGTCAACACCTTGTCGTTGTCGCCCTGCTTGAAATTGAGGTCGGGGTTATAAGTGTATGTCGGATTCTGGGCGACTGCGACAACAGTATGGGTTCCCGAGGGCGACGGAGTCCCCGCGCTGCCGATGGTCGCGGGATAAGCCGAAATCAGGACTCCGTCAGCACCATAGGCCCTTACCTGCCGCGCTCCCTTGTCCGCCTCGATGCGTGTAACCTCGCCTCGCTTGTTGGGTCCGGTAATCGCGCCGTAGATTGTGTCGCCAGCGGCGAAATGCGCGCCCGGATTCAGAGCCTCAAGGAATTTTTGATCCATGTGAAAACGCTCTGCTAGCTCCTCGGCGACGCTCGTGTAGCCAAGGAATTTTAGCTTTGCCATTTCGCCATAGTCCGAAGGGAGCGGCGGTACGATGACCTCCACGTCATCTTGCGTGATGACGTAAGCACCTATGACATCACCGGCTTGGTCAAGTGCCCGGATGCTTTCGGGCGAGAGCAGGCCGTCGGGCTTGCCGCCTTGCATTATTTGAACGGCAGCGATTGCCTTACGTAGGTTTTCACCATCGTAGCCGTCGATGACCCCCGGCGACGCGCCGACCCGATCGAGCAGAATCTCGAGCTTCACGACGGCGGCGCTGGGAGGTGCCTTTTCCGGCGGCACGAACACCGGCCAGCCTTTGCTCGTCGACGTGGCCGGAAGCCACCGCGGGTTACCAATTGCGGGTGGCACGTACTCGGCCTGGACGTCAGCAATGGAAGCCGCATTGATGATCTGTGGCGTGAGGATACCTAGGTTCGCGGCCCCTGGCGGGGATGCGAAGGCGCAAGCTGTGCCCCCAAAAGTGACGACGCCAACTATCACGAAAAGTAAGTGTCCCACGAGCTCATCTCCACCACGGTGGATGGAAAGGATCGAGAGCTCTAAAGGTTGCTGGCCTCCACCAACGTGGGGCGAGCATGGTTACAATTTAACTAAAAAAATGCAGGCCAACGACAACGCGAGTTCGATCCACGGCCAATTTATCACGGCAATCGCGCGATCATCGGCAACGGGCAAATGCTACCGGCCCTCCGCCACGCCAGCCAAGCTGAGCATCGCGT